>Ga0326728_10000055_pt1 | contig 447916 bp, 385 predicted proteins | sample MB3enrmetagenome_FD_207602 | JGI IMG/M metagenome (GOLD analysis project Ga0326728, IMG submission 207602) | Lab enriched peat soil microbial communities from McLean, Ithaca, NY, United States - MB31MN | ecosystem: Environmental > Terrestrial > Soil > Wetlands > Peat | place: USA: New York...
GAAGATCCAAAATTTCGTGCAGCACTACAACCGCAAACAGCGACCTTTTATCTGGACAGCTACGGCCGATTCCATTCTCCAGAAGATCGCCCGACTTTGCTCACGTATTTCCGGGACGCGACACTAGCTTAAGACTCCGGGTCAGGATTCTTCCAGCGCAGAAATATTGCGCATAGTCTCTCTCGGAATCACGGTTTCGCTAACCGGCTTTACCGACACCGCAGGGAGTTCGAAAAACTCATTGGTCTTGTGGTTTTAAGCTAATCGCTAGTCGCTAGGTCGCTAATTGCTAATCGCTGCTTTATTGCTTCGGTGTTGTCGGGGTTGTGCTGCTCGGCTGCTGCGCGTCTCCCTTGGAAATCTCCTGTCCCTCATAGGTGATCCGCGATTTCGCTCCGTAGCGCTTATAGTTCTTGTATTTCACGATGTAGCGCATTTCCACATCGCCGTTGCTGAAGTGCAGCGTGTCTTCGGCGTAGGTGTAGGTAGGGAACCAGTACTTGCCGTCGATCTGTTCGCGCCAGGTGGTGTACTTGGGAGAGAGATTCTCTTTTTCCGGATGCTTCGCGTTGTGTACCTGCGGCACGGTCTCGCCGTAGGTTTTTACGATCTGAAAGTCGTGATCGTCCACCCAGATGCGGCCCTGGAAATAGCGCTGGCCCGACTCAATCTGCTTGGGCGCGATGTCGAAGACGTAGGTCCCCAGCTCATCTTCTTTCTGCTTGCCGACGTAGAGGATTTGATACTTGCCGATCTCGTCGCTAGTCAGAACGAACGGCAGGCGATGGCGGATATCGTCGTAGTCAGACTGGGTCATGATCACGCGCTCTAACGACGATTGCGGGGCAAAGGTCACCTGCTCGATGCGCTTTCCACTGTCGTCGAACAGAATATCGCTGACCTGCCGATATTGGCCGTCGACCGTATGGCCGTCCAGCGTCTGGATCGTGACGTCCTGAGTATAGGTATATTGTTCGCGAGCAATCTTGAACTGCTTCTCTTTGGCGGCAAACTTCTGGATGATCTCGTCGACTGTGACGCCCTGGGGTTGCGAGGGATCGAGCTTACTCTCTCCACGATCGTCGGCAACCGCAGGCAGCACGAGACATAAGGCCAGCAGAGACAAAAAGACTGATCCGGCATAGGACGCGAATGGGCGGTACTTCATTGGAGGAATCACCTTGGCAATATTGTAGTCGAAATCGCAGCAGTTTCTGGAGTGCGCCGGGCCCGCGACGAAAGTCAGTCAGCAAGTTTGCCGGGCAGCGAAAGCGGGCCCCGTCCCAGTCGGCACAGGTTATAAATCACACACTCCGGTGATACTTGTTTGACGGCGCGCGGCTGTCTCCGTTTAACATAGCTGTAAAGTGGAGAACCACCGTCCCCAGCAACGAATTGGCATCATCAATGCTCTCCGCGCCTTCGCCGCGCTCGCGGTGGCATGGGGTCATTTCGTCGCCGGGCAGGGAAAGTATCTCGGACTCTCCGGCAAGTATGGCTACCTGGGCGTGGACATCTTCTTTGTGATCTCCGGATTTGTCATTCCCTGGAGCCTTTATCGTTCGCGTTATGTATTGCGCGATTATCCGCGCTTTGTGCTGAAGCGCAACGTTCGCTTGTATCCGCCCTATCTGGCTTCCATCGCGATTACGATCCTGGCGACCAACCTGATTCTGGTACCGCTCTTCCACATTCCGCGGATGACGGTTACCGGCCGCGACATCCTGCTGCACTTCGGCTACCTGAACGACCTCGCGCACGTGAAGTGGATCAACGTTGTCTACTGGACGCTGGCCATCGAGTTTCAGTGGTATCTGCTGATCGGCCTGGTGCTGCCAATGCTGGTGAGCGCCCGAAAATGGATGCGCTTCGTCGCGATCTCGGTCATGATGGCGGCTTACTTCACCATCTATTGGGACAGGCTGGTCTTCCACTACCTCCCGGTCTTTCTGATCGGCGTTTTTGTCTTCCAGTACCGTTCGGAGCTCATAGGCAAGCGCCAGATGCTGGGGCTGATCGCGGTTATGGTGCTCTCGATGTCGCGAATCTCCGGTTGGCTGGTGCCGCTGGTCGCGGTGCCCACCGCACTGCTGATCGCATTCTCCACCACCGAGAGCCGCGCCATGGATCGCGTCGGCGACGTGAGCTACTCGCTGTATCTCCTCCATCTGCCGATTGGCGTCAGCGTCATTGGCTTGCTGTCGCATTGGCTGCCGTTCTCCAGCTACTACATTGGCGTGCTGGACGTAATCGGGGTCGCGGCTTCGATGTGGGCTGCCTGGATTATGTATCAGTTCATCGAGAAACCGTCGCAGGAGATGTCTTCGGCAATCCGCTTCGTTCATCGCGCCAAGCCTGCCCCAGCCCCAGCCGTTACCGTGGTTGCCGAAGCGGAATAAGTGCCACGTTGGGGCTAGTGACCAGCGCACCTGTGAGCCGCGTCACATGATGGCGGGGCATTCTCTCTTACTCTAGAAATGGAGAAGTTTTCGTCCCGCGCCCAGGGCATGAGATTCTCCCGTCTCTGATGCGTGAGCGTTCTCACTTCGTAAAGGCGGCATGGGCGGCAGTAGCCGCAGCGCTCGCCATGACTCTCTACTACGTCATCCAGACTGCCATCTTTCCCCATATCTCCCGCTGGCAATGTCACTTCATCACCATAGGGTTCTGCACCGTCGTGGGCTTCGTGCTTGCCGTGATCATTTTGCGGCGCCGTGAGCTTGATGGCGTACTGCTCCAGCACGAGAAAACCAACTTGGAGAACCTGATCGAGAACATCCCCGGCCTCACCTGCATTGTGAGCGAGGATAAGAAGCTGGTGCGGTGGAATTCCCGCTTTCAGAGCACGCTGGGCTATTCCACGGAAGAATTGTCGCGGATGATGGCCACGGAGGTGCTGGCGGAGGAGTTTCGCGCGCTGGTTCCCGAAGCAATGGGAGCCGCTTGGAACCAGGGTCATGCCGAGATGGAGGCCGCGTGGCGAACCGCGTCGGGACAGACGATTCCGTGCTACCTGAGCGGCGTTCGCATTCTGGAGGATAACAAGCGATACGTCATCAGCGTGGGCTTCGACATCAGCGATCAGAAGCGGGCACAGGAAGAGCTGCGCAAAAGTGAAGTGCAATATCGCCGGCTGCTGACCAATCTGCCGGACGTCACCTGGACCATGGATTCGGAACAGCGCGTCACTTATGTCAGTCCTAATGTTCAGGAGATATTCGGACGTAGTCCGGAGGAGGTGACGGGACGCGGCGGAGAGTTCATAGCGTCGCGCATTCATCCCGACGATCTGGAACTGGTACGCGAGAGTTATCAGGCGCTGTTCGAGCAGGCTCGACCCTTCGATGTCGATTACCGTCTGCGCCGCAAAGATGGGGTCTGGGTGTGGGTGCACAGCCGTTCCTTGCGGACGTACCAGCACGATGGCCTGCTGTTTGCCGATGGTATCCTCAGCGACATCACGGAGCGGAAGCAAGCCGAGCAAGTCAACTCGCAACTGGCGTCCATCGTCACCTCGTCGGTTGCAGCCATCATCGGCAAGACGGTTGACGGTACCATCACCTCCTGGAACCCAGGAGCGGGAAAAATCTTCGGCTACTCTCCGGCTGAGGCGCTGGGCAAACACATTTCCATGCTGGTTGCTCCTGAAAGGCTGCACGAGGTTCCGGAGGTGATTGCGAAAGTCATCCGGGGCGGCCAGGTCTCGCGCTTTGACTCCGTCTGTGTTTGCAAAGACGGCAGCCGTATCGACGTTTCGCTCGCCATCTCGGCGATCACCGACAAGGTCGGCAGGGTGCTGGGCATTTCGACCATCGCCAACGACATCAGCCTGCAGAAGGGCGCCGAGCGCGAGTTACTGCGAGCCAAAGAAGCGGCCGAGGCGGCCACCCGGGCCAAGAGTCAATTCCTGGCCAACATCAGCCATGAGCTGCGCACTCCCATGAACGGCATTCTAGGGATGACCGACCTGGCGCTGGATACCACGCTCGACGCCGAGCAGCGTGAGTACCTGCTCACCATACAATCCTCCGGTGTTGCATTGCTGGGGTTGATCGACAAGCTGCTCGACTTTACCAACACGGAATCCGCTACGGTGACGCTGAATCGAGTGAGCTTCGACTTGCGGGAGACCTTGCGACAAACCGTGCGACCGTTCATTTTCCAGGCGCAGCAGGTCGGGCTGGAAGTGCTCTGCCATGCCGGTCCTGATTTGCCTGCGGTGGTGATCGGCGATCCCGGGCGTCTGCGGCAGGTGCTGGTCAACCTGGTGGGCAATGCGATCAAATTCACTCATGTGGGAAGGGTGGCCGTGAATGTGACGCTTAGCTCGCAGACCGGCCATACCGCGGAGTTCCTGTTCGCAATCCAGGATACGGGCATTGGCATCCCTGCCGCGAAGCACGCGGCCATCTTCGAGCCGTTCACGCAAAGCGATGGCAGCTCCACGCGCAAGTACGGAGGCACGGGCCTTGGTCTGGCGGTGTGCAAGCGACTGGTGGAACTAATGGGAGGCAAGATCTGGCTGGAAAGTGAGCCCGGGCGTGGCAGCAGCTTCTATTTCACCGTCCCACTGGGAGTGCCCGAGGCGGACAGTGCCGCCCATCCCGCCCTGATTTGACTTTGTCTCGCCATACAGGCAACAATGCCGTGCGGTTGGCAATCCAATCGCCATGGTGCACGTCGGCACCTGAACCCTTCAGCAAGGAAAACCAAGATGGCAGAGAACGAAGCCCGAACCTGCGCGCATGAGCCGTGTAATTGCACGGTCGCGCAGGGAGAAAAATACTGCAGCGATGCTTGCCGCGACGCCGGGTCGCAAGAGGTGGAGATTGCGTGCTCCTGCAACCATCCCGCTTGTCTAAACAGCGTATAGGGAAGCGACTGGGATTTATCCCGCAAATGGATCAGGGCACGACGTCGATCGTGCCCTGTCACCAAAGCCTCACATCAGCAAACCATCGACTCCGATTGCGACTAGTCCACCTTGCTCCACGTCTTGTCCGGGTTGTAGTCGGTCATGGCAGCCGCGACCTTAGAGGTATCGGGTCCGAGGTCCTTCTCGTAAACCACTCCGTCCTGATTGACGATAAAGGTCATCACCCCGGAGTTGCGATATTCGGCGGGATAAGCCAGGAAGGCAAATCCCTTGGTCATCTGTCCATTGACGATGTAGTCCTTGGCACCTCCCTTGGCCGCCGCTCCCTGTTTGGCCAGGATTCGGTAATAGTAGCCGTGATAGGGAGCTGCTTGTCCCTGTTTTAGCGTGTAGCCCTCGGTGGAGGCACTGACGAGTAGCGGCCCGATAGGACTCGGCGGCTCATTCTCGCTGGTCTTCCAATACAACCCGTTCTGCTTACCTTCATCGCTGATGAACTTCATGGCATAGTGTGGGGTGGTGTCTCCATCGTGCGGTTCGGAGGCATAGTCGAACTGGGCATCGACCAGCGAATACAGAATCTCAATCGCATCGTTCTCGTTTCGCCCCACGCGGCGATAAAGGATCTCCTGCTTGCCGGCTTCGGTGTTGAAATACCAGGCGCCGCTATTGTTTTTGGCGACAGGAATGGGAAATGGCCAGTTCTCGGCCCCGATGTAGAGGGTCGCGGTGCCGTCCGGTTCCAGCACTACGCGATGCATCTGGTCATAGCGGGAGGTGAAGGTCCTCACCATGTTCTTGTCGACGACGGCATCCCCGGTATGCACAACATCGTTTCCACCGGAGCCGAATATGGCCATGATCTCTGGATCGTTGTCGGCCTTGGCGGCAGTGTAGAGGGCTTGCACGGCCGCTCCCGGCGACGCGAAGGTCTTCTCATTGCCTTGCTGCGCGTTAGCCAGGACGGCGCTGAAGATCAGGACAAGCGCAACCATCGCAGCCGTGATATTCGCCTTCAGAACAACAACCCGCTTGGAACCTTGGCGGCTTGACTTATGCATAGTCGATTGCATCTGCGTGTTCTCCTGCTTCTAGTTTCGACGCTCCACCTTCGCCCGACATCTCGGATCAGCGACGGAATCCGCCACCGCGCGCACCGCCTCCGCCGCGGTTGACTTCACCGCCGCCGCCCCGGTTTGCCTGTAAGCTTTGTTGTCCGCGGGCGCTGTTGGTCCTCGTATTCCCGCCTTGGCCGTAGTTCGCGAAGGCGTTGCTGCTGGTGCCGCGCTCCGGCTGCTGGCCGTATCCACGCGAAGCGTCATTGCGCATGCCCTGGTTAGAGGTTGGGCGATTCTGGTTCTGGCCGAAGTTCTGACGGTTCTGCTGTCCAGGATTCTGGTTGCGGTTCTGGTTGAAGTTCGGCTGCTGCCCGCGGTTCTGGCTCATATTGCCTTGCTGACCGCGATTCTGATTGAAGTTGGGCTGGCCGCCGCGGTTTTGTCCCAAGTTGTTTTGCTGCCCGAGATTCTTGTTCTGGTACTGCGGCGCATCGTACTTCTGATTGAACTTCGGCGTGGAGTAGTTGCTGTTGCCGAAGTTGTTGGTGCGGTAATTGTTATTGTTGGCGTTGTTACGATTGAAATTGTTCGCGTTCACGTTATTGCGATTGACGTTGTTCGCGTTGACGTTATTGCGATTGAAATTGTTCGCATTCACGTTATTGCGGTTGTAGTTGTTCACGTTCACGTTATTGCGGTTAACGTTGTTGTAATTGACGTTGTTGCGGTTGTAGTTGTTGGCGTAATAGTTGTTGCGATTGACGAAGGTATTCGAGTTGGAGATGTAGGTGTTGTGGTTGTAGACCACGGTGTTGTTGTGCCAGCCGCAGTTCCAGGAATTCCATCCCCAGCCACAGCATCCTCCGCCGCCGCTGATCGCCGCACCCACAGCCACTCCCACGCCAAACGAGATCAGGCTGGTGGCCACCAGCGCTCCGGTGGAATAGCCGGGATACACCGCTACCGGCGCGCCATACACCACCGCCGGATTGTAGGTGGGGACATAAACGACCTCGGGCTGGGCGGGTTGGATGATGATGGTCTGCGGCGGCGGCTGAACGATAACGGTGGCCGGCTGCTCTGGCGCAGGAGCGCTGCTTGAGTCGGAGGCTGGCGCGGCCGCTGCCTGCGCGGACGACGCCGGCGCGGGGGTGGGCGCGGCACCCGGCGCCTGGTTCTGCACCGTCACAGTTTGTTGCTGCGTAGTCTTCAGATTACCGGACTGCTGCGCGCGTTGGCGCATGACCTGCACGGCGTTCATCACGCTGGAGGGATAGTTGTAGTAGGCATCGCCCAAGGCCGAGGTCCACGACAGGTTGGTGGCCATCTGATTCAGCACACCGGAGAACTGGGTCAGGCCTTTGACGCTGGGATCCCACGGCTGATTGTTCGCCGCCTCCAGCAACTGCTGTCCCTTCAGACTGGAATTCTGTTGCAGCCAGTTATAGGCATCGGTCACTTCGTTGGGGTAAGTGGAAGCGGCGAGCACCTGGGCCAGCAGATTGTCGGGAAACAAAGCGATGGGCGCGACCAGTTGATAGAGCTGATCGGCGGTGGGCACCGCGCTGGTGGTTGCCGGCGGCTGGCCCTGTTGCTGGGCCTGGTTGGACGGCTGCTCCGATTTCTTGCAGCCGTCAAGGCCAAGAACGCTGAATGTCACGCTGATGCTGAGGAAAACCGACAACGCCTGCCTGCAGTTTGTCATGGAAGCAATCCTTCGTACCTTGTCACGCAAAGCCACCAGCACGCGCTTTTGCATGCCGGGGAACGCGCGGCCTACGGTTAATGGATTGTGAATCGGTTTTGGAACGGGAAAAGGATACACCCTTTCAGGTGTGGGGGAAATAGTTGGCGATGGTTGCTTCGCATCAGGCCGAAGAACCCGCGCGGACGCGACGCGGCTTGGGCACCGCGATGGCGCCGGCGTCCATGAAAACCCGGCGTCTGGTCCGTCCGCTTTGTGCCGCCGGCTGAAGCCGGCTCAAGAGAGGAACAAACCGGCTTATCGGCAGGACTGAAGTCGTGCCCTGTTACAAAGCGGTTACGGAACGAGTTTTGCAGCAGCCGGTGAAGTCGAGCCCTGACACCAAGCGCGGGGTCTGGCCGCTTCCCATGGTGATGCCTTGGTCGAAATTTGCGCGACGCGGGCGAACTACGATGAGCCATCGTTGCCGGGGCTGTTTTTCGACATTGTCCTCGCTCATCTCAAATCATTTGACAGGGCTTGGTGGTTGAAGGAAAATTTTGTCACCTTGTTTGCCGAGCTCGTACCGCTGTGCTGCCACTCCCCCAAGAGTTTTCAGCATTGACATCCAGCGCCTGTCACTAGAGTCGCCGCTCGGAATGAGATTCTGCCAATAACACTGGTAGGGCTGTTGTGTGGGATTTTGCCAATTCAGAGAGAGAGAAGAGGAGTGTGTCTTGAGGAATAAATTGGTCTTTGCTGTGGTTGTCCTGCTGGCCTGCGGCATGTTGCAGGCACAAACCCTGACGAACTTAACGCACCAACCGCCCGATGGAGCGGGCATCGTTTTTCTGCTGACCGATGGCACCGTTCTGGCGCAAGGCAATCAGGGACAGGACTGGTGGAAGCTGACGCCCGATATCACGGGAAGCTATGTGAATGGTACGTGGACGCAGGTGGCCAGCCTGGCCTCCAATTACGACCCTTATGCTTTCGCTTCGCAGACGTTGCCCGATGGCCGCGTCCTCATCGAAGGCGGCGAATACAACTTCGGCGAGTTTTCGTTCACCAACATGGGAGCGATTTATGATCCCGTGGCCAACACCTGGACGCCGCTGACTCCGCCCTCGGGCTGGGAGTACATTGGCGATTCGCCCTCCGCGATCCTGCCCAACGGTCATTTCCTGATCGGGCGCAAGTTCGACATGCAGATGGCAGAGCTGGATCCCAGCACCCTGGTGTGGACGCCGATGCAGTCCACCGGCAAAAGCGATTGGTTTGCCGAAGAAGGCTGGACGTTGATGCCGGACGGCACCATCCTGACGTGGGACGTGCTGAACAATCCGAACTCGGAGCGCTATCTTCCTTCAGAGCAGATGTGGGTTTCCGATGGCAGCACGATCGCCAATCTGCAGGGGCCACCGGAAGTGGGTTGCATTCAGTACGGCGGCGGTGAGTACTGTCCTCCAGGCGAAACCGGCCCTGGCATTCTGATGCCGAACGGCAAAGTCTTCGCCACGGGCGCGACCCATCAGGGTCAGAATGAAGGGCACACCTCGGTTTACACGCCCGGCGCCAGCCCCAACGATCCCGGCACCTGGACTCCCGGACCCGACTTCCCCAATGGCGATGATGCCGGCGACAACTTCGCCGTACTGCTGATCAACGGCAAGGTGCTGGTGGAGGGCAATACCGGCCGGCTGTATGAATTTGATGGTACGAACCTGAACCCGACGGTCAGCACCTTCGGCGGCAGCATGATTGATCTGCCGACGGGAGAGGTACTGTTTAACGGATCGGCGGTTTACCGCACCGAAGGCAGCTACTTGCAGCCGTGGGCGCCGTTCATCCTGTCTTGTCCCACCAGCGTGACGCGCGGTCAGAGTTACGTGGTCTTCGGCAAGCAGTTCAATGGGCTCTCGCAGGCCGCTAACTTTGGCGACGAGTTGGAGACCGCGACCAATTATCCCCTGGTTCGCATCACCAACAACTCCACCGGACACGTGTTCTACGCCAAGACGCACGACCACAGCACCATGGGCGTCCAGACGAAGGGCATTCCAACCTACACGCACTTCGATGTGCCGGCCACTATGGAAACCGGTCCGAGCCAGCTGGTGGTGGTTACCAACGGCATTCCTTCTCCGCCGTTCAACCTCACCGTGAACTAGGAACGGATTACCAAGGCTTCAACTTCATCTCCTCCTGCGGCGCGAGATTTCGCTGCTGCGGGAGGGGATTTTCTCTTTTGGGGCAAAGTCACCCCCGGTTCATCCCGCCGTCACATAAAAAGGTGACCTCCGTAACTGCTGAGTCTGCCCTTGGCGATATTCAATACAAGTAAGCTTGTGCTCGCAGGTTCTCGTTTCAGTCCGATCTGGAACTCGAAGTCACGTGCAGCGACTGTCTGATTTTGCATCTGCGAGGCAGGTAGAAGTCATCCCGTGTGGATAACTTTGACGGCGACGACCGTCCCAGTCCCGGCGTAGTCGGAGATAGGAGTTTCATGGCGACAGAAACGGTTGCAGCCCCTTCCAACAGCATCGAGGCGCGCCTCAACAATCTCAAGGACAAGAAAAGCCAAATCAAACAAGCCGGCGGCAAGGAGCGTATCGCCAAGCAGCATGCTTCGAAGAAGCTGACCTCGCGTGAGCGGATTGCCAAACTGGTTGATCACGAAAGTTTTCAGGAGATCGGTATCTTCGCGCGCCATCGCTCTACGTACTTCGGCATGGCGGACAAGGAAGTCCCGGCCGATGGCGTGGTCACCGGATGCGCGACCATCGACGGCCGCACGGTACACCTGGCCAGCCAGGACTTCACCGTGCTGGGCGGCACGGCGGGAGAGGTTCATTGCGCCAAGATCGTTGACATGATGAAGCTTTCGCTGAAGACGGGCAGCCCCTTCATCTTTATTAATGATTCCGGCGGGGCGCGAGTGCAGGAGGGAATCGATAGCCTGGCGGGATACGCCAGCGTTTTCTACAGCAACGTCATGCTGTCGGGATCGGTGCCGCAGATCTCGATTATCTGCGGACCTTGCGCTGGGGGCGCTTCGTACAGTCCGGCGCTTACTGACTTCATCATCATGACCCACGGCGCGCAGATGTTTATCACCGGTCCGCAGGTTATTAAGCAGGTGACGGGCGAGAGCGTACCAGCAGATCAGCTCGGCGGGCCGGCGGCGCAGATGAATCGCTCCGGCGTGGTTCATCTGATTGCCGAGGATGACGAGGGCGCGTTGTTGTTGTGCCGCCGGCTGCTCAGCTTTTTGCCTTCGAACAATCTGGAAGATCCGCCGCGGCTGGGCTGCTCGGAATCGCTGGACCCGAATCCCGAGCTTAACCATATTGTGCCGGTCGAACCCAAGATCGCGTACGACGTGCGCGAGGTGATCCACCGGATCGTCGACTATCAGGATTTTTTCGAGATCCAACCCGGCTTCGCCGCCAATGCGGTGGTTGGCTTCGCGCGGCTGGAAGGGCGCTCGGTGGGAATCGTCGCCAGCCAGCCTTGCGTAGCGGCGGGCGCACTGGATATCGATGCCTCCGACAAAATCGCGCGCTTCGTCCGCTTCTGCAACGCATTCAATGTTCCCTTGATCACGTTTGTCGATGTTCCCGGCTTCCTGCCCGGAGTGGAGCAGGAATACGGCGGCATCATTCGGCACGGAGCAAAGATTCTGTTTGCCTACTCGGCAGCGACGGTTCCCAAGATCACGGTCATCCTGCGCAAAGCGTACGGTGGAGCTTACATTGCGATGTGTTGTCGTGATCTCGGCGCCGATCGCGTACTGGCCTGGCCGACGGCGGAGATCGCGGTGATGGGAGCTGAGGGCGCGGCCGAGATCGTTTTCCGCCATGAGATCGACAAAGCGGAAGATCCGCAGCAGCGGCGACAAGAGATGATCGATCTGTATCGGAATACGTTTGCCAACCCATTTGTTGCGGCCGGCCGCCGGTTGGTGGATGACATCATCGAACCGGCTGAGACCCGGCGCTACCTTGCGGAAGCCTTGGAAGCGTTGCACACCAAGCGGGAGTTCCGCCCGCCTAAGAAACATGGACTCATTCCCCTATAGAAAGGGAGGTGTTTCGTGACAGGTGTTAGTCTTGTTTCGAACATTTCTTCGGTGAGGGTGAAGACTGAGCTGCTGAGCGAAGAGCCACTGACTCCGCGAGTGGAAGCGGAGGCTGCAGCCGATGGACCTCAGGGTGTGACGCCGACCATCGTAGCGGTGATTGAAGCGGCGGTGGCGGGATTCCTGGGCAGAAAAGCTCGCATTCTGTCGATTAAGCTGATCGGCAATGCGGATGGCGAGGGCAGTGCCTGGGCATCGCAGGGCCGCGATATGATTCAGACCTCGCACAACCTGGTGCAGCGGGGACACTGATCGACGGATTTTTCACCACGGAAACACGGAGAGCACTGAATAGGAACAGGAAAACCTTGCTCCGTGTTTCCTTGCTGAACGCGCTCTTTCATGGAACGGTCAGGCGGCTTGGCGGAAATCTAGGAGGCGATTTGAAGCTCAGGGTCGTAATTGAGGACAAAGCCTACGAAGTAGAGGTTGACGTCGCGAATGAATCTGAACTCGATCCCTCCACCCCGGTTACCGCCTCCATTCAATCGGAAGTTCTGCCTACGGCCGGCAAGCCGGATGTCGACAGCGATCCCAATGTGATTCGCAGCCCGCTGGCGGGATTGGTGGCGCGGGTGCAGGTACAGCCGGGCCAGCAGGTGCAGCCGCGCGAAGTTCTCCTGGTCCTGGAGTCGATGAAAATGGAGAGCAACGTCATCGCTCAGCATGCGGGCACGATCAAATCGGTTGACGTTGCTCCGGGCAATGCTGTTAAAGTCGGCCAGGACCTGATTCACTTCGAATAGCGCCACGCCAGGATCAGTAGCCGGATTCATGGACATCCTTAAGAAGCTCTTCGAGCAGCATTTTGGCTCTCCTGCCGACACTCTGCGCCCCATCGGCGACAAACTGGGCGCTTCCGGACGGCGCATCATCCGGCTCAGCAACCAGCAGAATCGTGCGATCGGCATTCTGTACGGCGTTCGCGAAGAGAACGTTGCCTTCCTGGAGTTTTCCAGACATTTTCGCCGCCACGGCCTGCCGGTGCCGGAGATCTACGCAGAAGCTCTCGAGCAGGGAGCCTATCTGGAAGAAGATCTGGGAGACACCACGCTGTTTCAGTTTCTATCCAAGAATCGCGCGGGCGAACAGATTGCTCCGCGGACGATTGAGGTGTATCGCAAGGTGGTCGCGGTCTTGCCGCGCTTTCAAGTCGAGGCGGGACGCGATCTGAACTACTCCGTCTGTTACCCACGAGCCAGCTTTGATGGGCAATCGATAGCGTGGGACTTGAATTACTTCAAGTACTACTTTCTGAAGCTGGCGGGGATTGGGTTTAACGAGCAGGAGTTGGAAGAGGATTTCCAGCGTCTCAGCGATTTTCTGTTGAGCGCCGACCGCAACTATTTTCTCTATCGCGATTTTCAATCGCGCAACGTGATGCTGCGCGATGGTGAGCCGTACTTTCTGGATTATCAGGGCGGCCGTAAAGGCGCGTTGCAGTACGACATCGCGTCGTTGCTGTTTGATGCCAAGGCCGACTTGCCGCCGGAGCTGCGCCAGCAGTTGTTGGATGCTTACCTCGATCAGCTGACGGGTTACATGGCGCTGGATCGCGAGGCCTTCCTGCGGCATTACTATGCCTACGTCTATATCCGCATTATGCAGGCGCTGGGCGCGTACGGCTTTCGCGGATTGTACGAAGGCCGGCCGGTATTTGTGCAGAGCATTCCCTATGCGCTGAGGAACGTGCGCTGGTTGCTGAATCAGGTGGAGCTGCCGATTCGTCTGCCGGCGCTGACCAAAGCGTTCGCGGAGATGGTGAACTCGGAGAAGTTGCAAGGCGTGGCTGCGGAGACCGGGACGCTAACCGTGCGCATCTTGAGTTTTTCGTTTCATTGCGGACTTCCCAGAGACGAGAGTGGTCACGGCGGCGGATTTGTCTTCGATGCGCGCAGCCTGCCTAATCCTGGACGGGACGAGCGATTCAAATCGGCTACAGGCAAAGACGCGCCGGTCATCGAGTTTCTCGAAAAACAGGAAGCGGTTCACCAGTTTCTGACCCATGCGATCGGGTTGGTCGACGCGGCGGTCGACAATTACCTGCAGCGCGGATTCAAAAGCCTCTCGGTGGCGTTCGGCTGCACCGGAGGCCAGCATCGCTCGGTGTACCTGGCCGAAAAGCTGGCCCAACATCTGCGAGCGCGCGGCGGCCTGGACGTCATGGTGAAACATCGCGAACTGGAGAAGCTGGACTGATGCGGGCGATGATCCTGGCAGCGGGACTGGGAACGCGTTTGCGGCCGTTGACGAACGATCGCCCCAAGGCGCTGGTCGAAATCAACGGCCGCACGCTGCTGGAGCTCACGCTGGCGCGTTTGCGCGGCTGCGGAGTCCGCGAGGTGATCGTCAACGTTCATCACTTCGCGGAGATGGTTGTCGATTACCTGAAAGCCAAGGACAACTTTGGCATGCGAATCGAGATTTCGCGAGAAGAAACGCTGCTCGATACCGGAGGCGGCCTGAAAAAGGCGGCGTGGTTCTTTCTGGAAGAGAACGCCGAGGAACCGTTCTTGCTGCACAACGTCGACGTGATCAGCAACATTGATTTTCAGGGGATGCTGCAACTGCATCACGACAGCCGCGCTCTGGCGACGCTGGCGGTGCAGGAGCGCGCGAGCTCAAGGCAGTTGTTGTTTGATGATGACGACCGGCTGTGCGGGCGTAAGTCGGAAGGCGAAGCCGCGGAAATGGCGCTCTCCGCGCTGACCTGTCATCCGCGGGCGTTTTGCGGCATTCACGTGATTTCTCCTCGCATCTTTTCGCTGATGACGGAAGCAGGAGTTTTCCCGATCGTCCCCGCATACCTGCGGCTGGCCGGGCAGGGTGAAAACATCATGGCCTTTCGCGCGGATGAGTACTATTGGCGTGATGTGGGCAGTCGCGAAAGCCTGCAGCAGGCGGCGGATGATTTGACGAGCGGCGCTGGCCCTGCTTAAGAAAATGGTGTGGCCTCCAGGTACGCGGAGGCTGACATGCGTTAGCTCTGATATGCGGTGTTGTGCGCCGCCGGCGAATGCTTTACAGCAGTTGCGGCGGCGCACCAGGAAGTAGTTAGTGGCTGAAGTTGACTTTGTGGGTTACCAGCGATCGCAGCAGCAAATCCGACGGGCATGATCCGCCGGGCGGGAGCAAACCTGACAGGTAGGTTGCACGCCGGACAAGATCGCTCGAGATCGTATTTAGGCCCTGGTTGACCGGGTCCTGCACCACTTCATTCTGACAGGATGAGCTTCCAATCACGTTCTGCAGGGTACAGGTGTTTCCGTTCAAGCCTGTGGGGCATGGGTTCGTAAGCGGGCCATTCGGGCAACCGTTGCTGTTACAGTTGGTGCTGTTAGCGGTTGAGCATCCGAGCAGAAATGCTGCCAGCTGGGCCGGTTGTGGCTGTGGGCCAGTTCCTCCGAGCGGCTCAGGCTGGCGATTCTTTACCTGCTGAAAAGGAGTTTGTATTTCCTCGCCGTGGCAACCGTTGCAAGTGTTCTCCGAGAAGATTTGACGCCCGTCAGCCACTCCTATGTGCCCTTGACTGCTGCCGTTCCAGAACGCCTTTGGCGCCAACGGCTGGAACGCAGAAGCTCCCTGGAAGGCCCCGTTGAAGGTGCCAACAGGATCGTCGAACGTGGTGGGAACCTTGTACGTTCCGGGGAAGTTCAGCTGAAGACCCAAGAAGTTGATGAAGTCTGTCAGCACCTGATCGTTGCAGGTGCACTCGGCGGGGCCATTGCTACCAACCTTACACCCATTTTCACACTGCATACTCGCACCGTAGTTTGCCCCGAAGTTAAAACCCAATCCGCCGTTGTTGCTCTGACCTGGCGTGGGGCCGGGGTCGCCCTGCGGTGTTTCGAACACAGGCACCTGGCAGAAGCCATTTGAGGGGCAATTGGCTGGGCCCCCCGAAAACTGGAGTGCGAACTGCCTCATCTCCCAGGTCTTGTTAGCGGGCTCGCTTTCTTGTCCGTTGGTTTGCATAAAGTCCTCGTTGCTGCGCAGCGCCGCGAGATTCTGTTGGGCGTTCACGGTCGGCGGCGTGTAAATGACCACTTGGTCAGTTATGGCCTCCACGTCGGCGATGGGATTGGGGCGGCAGTTTTTATTAAAACTGCCGCCGTTGCAAAGCAAGAAGTCGGTTTCTACTTGCTGCCAGAGTTTCGCCCACGCAACCACGTTGTTGGTGCTAGTGCACCCGGAATAAGGCACGTTGTACTCGAAGATGATATTGAAGAGCTGCGGTATCCCTTCGAGCGTGTTTTGAGGGTTGTTGGCGGGACAAGGAGCATAGCCAAAGATGAGTCGCAGTTCACCGCCAGTGGGACTCGGGCCCTCCCCGATATCGATGCGATTTACGATCGCGTTCAATTGGAACGGCGCCTCAGTAATATCTACGTTGTTAGTGCCGGCCAACTGTGGCCACCCCGCAATGGTGCCGTTCCCGTTCAGGACGTCTTGTATGCCTGGCCGGCCATCGACGGAGAAGCCATTGACGGTTCGGCTCTGCGTCCAGATGTTGAGCCAGTTCTGGACCATCTGATCCGCAGTGCCGATGTTGCTTTGCCCCGACAAGGCAAGCATCAGTGCGCCAAAGGTCCAAGACCCCATCTTTGTTCCTGTATTCGTGCACGGATCGTAGGTCCGAGTGGAGTCCTCCACGACATTGGGGTCGGTGATCATGAGCTCGGTTTGCGGATCCACGTCGATGACCGGCTCGAGGACCTGGGGTGTGAATTGGATGGACTGGTGGGATTGAGTAGCGCGCTGGATGTCGGCTGGGTCGACGAAGTGTATATCGTCCAGCCCAAGGAAGTGGCGGCCATCGAAGACTGGAGTCTTCCGGCCTGAGTTCGACAGTTGCTTGCGCTGCTGCTGTTGTTTGGCAAAGGTCTGCCAGTCGAAATCCACTTGTGCGGAAAATACTCGCGGATCATTGGAAGAGCGCTGCAAAACGACATGCTGGCCAGTGAGATTGAATGGTATCTGCGCGGGCAGCTTTTCGGCTGCTGGTCCGGCAAACCTGACCTCGAGGTTGGTTTTGTAGATTTGCTGCGCAGGATTGGGCGGCGTGAGCGTGAACTCTTCGACGCTGGGCAAAGTCGGGTTCGAGTTGCGCTGTGCGCTGATCGACACTCGCGCCGGGCCAGCGTTATCCAGCATCATGGCGTTGCGGACGGCGGCGGCGCGCAGAGCGGTGTTGGTGACGTGAGTGACCGGCTGCACCGACATCGCTCGGCTGGCAGCAACGGGTGTGGTGGCGGCAGCTTGAACAGCGGTCGGCCGCGACTTCAGGCTGACGGTTAAGAAAGTTGCGGACGTGAGACACAGAGCTGTGACCCAAATTCGCTTGCTAATTTTCATTTGACTCTCCTCAGCACGGAAATCAAATCGCACGCGTGGGAGCGGGTCAGCGAGTCTGACACGCTATGGAGTTAGCGTTGTTGACGATGTGCGATCGCGGAGAGTCGAAAGCAGGGGTTACCGAGCGGCACCTTCTTCCCCTCGCGAGGGCAATGAGGGCCCCACAAAATTGGCGGCAATTATCTCCCTGAATGCGCCATCTAGCAAGGGAAAATTGTGGGATATTGGTGTCGCAGTTTTCGAATAAGTTGCGACAGATAGGTGCCGCCGGGCAAAGAAAAAGTTGGGGCACCCGATGCCGGATGCCCCTTGGGCCTGCAATCGCTATAGAGTGGTCGGTTTTTACTGGCAGTTAGAGAACTTCACAGAAGCCACGCGGGTGCTCCAGTCGAACGAACCGGTGACCATGTAATACTCCTGCGCATACCAGAAGGTGCAACCATCGGCCGCGTCGATGGCCATGCTGCTGTAGTCGCCCCAGCGGTTTTCGGTCTCGACCTGCGAACCCGATCCGCTGACGATGACCTGCTCGGTCTCCATCTGCCCCAGCGGGTCGTGGATGGTCCGGCCGGTGAAAGCCACTGAGGGATAGACGGTGGAACTAGCCAGGCTATAGCCGAGCAGAACGTCATTCATTTTGTCCCGGGTCAGCGAGCCCATCCAGCGGTAGTTGGAGTCGGGGGCAAAGGTACCTGACTGGAACAGCGACAGGCCGCTGATGGTGACCGCCCGAACGGGAGCGATGATTTCATACCAGCGCACGCCGGACTGGCCTCCCGACGCAGTCACCACATGGTTCACATACCAATGCTGGAGAGGCGGCGGTATGGGAGCAGTCGCGGTGACGTTGGCCAGAGGCCCGTCGTCCCAATAGGCAAAGCGGTACATCACGCGATCTCCCAAGGAGGCAACTCCCGATCCATTAGGTTCCGGGATGCACGCTCCACGAATGGGATTGTTGTCGCAGAACGGGGTGTAGGTGGGCACCGTGAATGGATCGGCCAAGCCGCTGCCGGTGAACGTGGCAGTGCCGCTGGACCAGTCAACGATGTGCATGGAGTAAAGGTACAGGTGGTCATTATCGGGATCCACATCGTAGCTTCCGATAAAGAACTCATCCTGGTTGCTGGGCGGCGGGACGGTGGAATCCTGATCGGCCGGCAACAGGCTGTAATCGTTGTCGGTAAGCTGGACGCAAATCTGCTCGGCAGTCTGATCGCCGATGAGCAGCTTGGCGCTGTCATAGCCGCAAACCTCCGCGCCCACAAAGCCACCCCCGCCGGGGCCGAAGTTGTTCATGGTTTCGAAGTACCCGCTGGGCCAGATTCCATACTTGGGATAATCGGGGAAACCGGTGCCTAGCGAGAAGGAGTAAAGGTAATAGGATCCCAGCGCATCATTCGTCTGGGAGACGGCAATGCAGGCAGTGTAGGGCTCGACGAAAACGTTCTGCGCCAGCAACCAGCGCTGATTGGTCCTGTCCCACTGGGCGATGATGTCGCCATCGTTCTGGGTGGCACATATGCCGCCAAGGCTGGACCACAGGGTATTGCCCTCGATCGGACCAGCGAGAAGATCGCCGGTAGACTTATCGAAGACGGCATAGGAGACGTTCACCCATTCGACGACTTGGGTGCTACCCACCGCAGCGTTCGTATCCGGGGGCGCGTCAGGAACAGTGTAGTTGGGGAATCCGGTTCCTACGCCGAGGAGATTCAGCCCCAACGTCGCGCTGGGCGGCCCTCCGAGCGTACTCTGCTCGACCGGATCGATAGCCGGTCCCAGTTTTCTGCCGGGATGGAAGTTAACCCAGCGGACCGGGTTGGCTTCGTGGAAGCCATAGACCGGCGGCCGGGGAAGGTTTGCCAGGTCGCGCAGCGGAGGAGATATGGCAAAGGATTGCGCGTGGCGAACCGTCGTGGGCGGCTGTTCAGCGGTTGCTGATAATGCCGACAGCATGACAGTGCTCAGTACAAGCAGCGAAATGCAAAAGAGTTTTCTTGGGGTCATGACCGATCCCACTCTCCTTTCCTGTTCCGAAGGATTGGGCCGGGCTGCCGCGAGGATGCGGCAGGCTAAAGGTGGGGCAGGGCCTCAGAGGTAAGTCAACGACGTTGCGATCGCCCTAAAAACAACCCAGAGAGGAAGTGGTCAAGCGGCGACGATTAGATCACAGGGAGGAAATGAAATCAACTATTACCTCCGTGGTTATTATCCAGCGGTCAAACATTCGAGGCGTGATGAGGACATGGCAATCCCTAAAAAATTAACTGAGCAGTTAATTGCGAATTAACCGGGCGGTTAAATGATTCCGTCTCCCGCGGGAGTTAGGGTTCGGGTACGACCGCGCCCTCCACGTTTTGCACTTGGACGCCCTGAACCGCAACCCGACCATCAGTCCAGGTCACGTAGGCGTTGCCGTTCAGAGCGGTTGCGTAGTCGTAGTCGCCGGCATAGCAGGCAGGGAAGTCCGAATCCTCCTGCGCGGGCTGGGGAATGATGATGTCGCTGATCTCGATATTCGATCCCCACGAAGCGCCGTTATTCGAAGACTGCACCCCGAAGCGCTGATAGTTGCATCCCGGATCGCCGACGTTGTTGCAGGCACTGGTGGCTTGCCGGCGATCGTACCAGGAGACGGTGACATCCTGCGGCTGCAGGAACCCACTGGGGCTGTAGTTGACCGACAGCGAAGGCATCCAATGGCTCTGATACTGGTTGGTCTCGGGATCATTCAGCACGATGGGCGTCGACCAGGTATTGCCGTTGTCAGTCGAGCGGGTATACATAATGTCTCCGCTGGAGAGCACACCCTGAGCGGCGTAGGCATAGTGAACGACGCCATTGGGGCCGACGCCGGGCTGCCCCCATCCCTGCGTGCGCCAAATGGGATTCATCTTGGCGAAGAAGCTTTCGCTGGAGCAGAGTCCGTCGCCGGGCGGATTGAAGCGCGGCCCCATGATGATCGAGGTCCAGGTATTTCCGCCATCGATAGAGCGGTACATGATGTTCTGCCGCGTCCCCAGCCCGCCAGTTCCTTCATCCATGCCGGCCAGAAATACGGTGCTGAAATAGCTGGCGTTGGGTGCGGGAGGTCCCGGCGGCGTGCCCGTCAATTGCACGTCGCGGATGAATGTGGTGGTCAGCTGCGCGGGCGTGCTCCAGGTGCTGCCGTTGTCGGAGTGGGTCACGAAGATCGCGCCGCTGTCCACATCAAAGTTGTTAAACGAGACGTAGATCCGGCCATAGGCGCGGCTGAAGGGATTGTTGTCGACCCAGATGGAAGGCCGATCATCGTTGTCACCATTATGGGCGCAGCTTGCCGTGCTCCAGTTCTGGCCGTCAGGCGAGTTCCACATGCCAATGCCCAGGCCGCCGCAACCGGTTACCAGGTTGCCGGCGAACCATTCGCCCAGCTTCTGGTTGTAAACCAGCAAGGGATCGCCGTAATTCGTGCCATGTCCGGAAGTGAAGGGCGGCGGCTGAATCTCGGCAAACGTCGAACCGCCATCGGTAGAGAACGAGACGCCGGAGAAGCTGCTTCCATTGCCATCGTTGTAAGTTACGACCAGCGTGTTATCGCCGGCGCGCGTGCTGTGCCACACCATGCTCGTGCTCTTGGTGCAAGTCGAGGGATCGGAGCAGGTGCGGTTGCTCACCAGAACATTCGGAGGCTGAGGGGCGTTGACATCAGGTTCACCAGCGGAATTGCTGGGTCTGCCGCCTTTCTCCACTCCGCACTGAATCAAGGTCAATCCGGAGCGCAGGTTTTGTTGCTTCTCCAGATGCAGCGCAGAAATCTGCGAGCAGGGAATACCGGTGGTTGTCTGCTGCGCTTGCGCTACACATGCCAAGAACAGAATTGACGACAGCGCAAGATACCAAAGCTGCTGGATTGCGGAGTTCTTCATGATCGTGCTCCTCAATTCTGGCTAACAAAGAAAAGGAGGACAGCCGTTCGGCCGTCCTCCGGTAAAACCCTCAACAAGAAGCAGCCTTACGGCTCGGGTTGCGCAGCAAAGAAGACGTTCTGTACCTGAACGCCACCAACCGCCACGCGTCCGTCCGTCCACGTGGTGTAGGCATTGCCGTTCAACGCCGTGGAGTAGTCGTAATCACCAGCGTAGCAGCTCTGAATATTAGGATCATCCTGAGCCGGCTGGTTGACCACGGGGCTGATTGCGATGTTGGAACCCCAGGTCTGACCATTGTCGGACGACTGCACAGCGTAACGCTGGTAGTTGCAGCCGGCATCGCCGACGTTGTTGCAAGCCGAGTCGGCCTGACGGCGATCGTACCAGGTAGCGGTTACATCCTGAGGCTGGCTGAACGAGCTCGGGCTGTAGTTAACCGACAGCGATGGCATCCAGTGGCTCTGGTACTGGTTGGTCTCCGGGTCGTTCAGCACGATCGGAGTCGACCAGGTGTTGCCCAAGTCGGTGGAGCGGGTGTACATGATGTCGCCGGTGGACAGCACGCCTTTGGCAGCATAGTCATAATGCACTACGCCGTTAGGACCAACTGCGGGCTGGCCCCATCCCATGTGCCGCCAGATCGGGTTCATCTTGGCGAAGTAGCTGTTGGAGGCGCAAACACCGTCGCCGGGCGGGTTAAAGCGCGAACCCACCATAACTTCAGTCCAGGTAGCGCCACCATCATAAGAGTGGAACATGATGTTCTGCCGCGTGCTCAGACCGCCTCCACCCTCATCCATGGCCGCCAGAAACACGGCGCTGGTGTAGGTAGCGTTAGGTGGCGGAGGGCCGGGCACTGCGCCGGTCAGCTGCACGTCGCGGAGGAACTCGGTACTCAACTGCACCGGAGTGCTCCAGGTCTGTCCATCATCCGAGTGGCTGACGAACAGCGCGCCGTCATCAATGGCGAAGTTGTTAAAGGAAACGTACATGCGGCCGTACTTGACGCTGTAGGGGTTGTTATCCACCCACATCGACGGACGGTCGCCGTCGTCGATGCTGGCCGGGCAGCCTGCGGCTGTCCAGTTCTGGCCATCGGGCGAACTCCACATGCCAACGCCAAAACCACCGCAACCGGTTACCAGGTCACCACCAAAGAACTTACCCAGCTTCTGGTTGTAAACCACCAGCGGATCGCCGTAGTTGGTGCCGTGTCCGGAGGAAAAAGGCGCGGGCAGGATTTCGGTGAAGGTCGCGCCGCCATTGGTGGAGTACGACGTTCCTGAATAGTTGCTGCCATTGCCATTGGTGTCGTCATTGTAGTTGACAACTACCAACTGGCTGCCGGCAGAGGTGTCAGCCCACACCATGCTCTCGCTATGGGTGCAGGCATCGGGGCCGGTGCAGGTGCGATCGCTGACCTGAACGTTAGGAGGCTGCGGGGGCAGTTCTTCCTCGCCGCCGCGGCCGCGCTCGCCGCTGCCGCCCTGGATCACTCCGCATTGGATCAGGGTAAGACCGGCTCGCATGTTGTCCTGCTTCAGCAGATGGCGCGAGGCAATCTCTGAGCAGGGAATACCTGTGGTTGTCTGTTGCGCTTGCGCGAATCCTGGTGCAAGAATGCACGCTACCAGCAACAGCGCTGGCAGCGACCACCAGAGCATCCTACGGCTGTCGTTCATCTTGTTCTCCTCTCTCGGTGCTGGACTTACCTGGGCGCGGAGCATCAGGCTCCGTGCTGGATCCGGATACTGGAGCTTTCGAGGCAAAATACGTCTCGTCCATCCAGACGCCGGTCTTCGTCTTGAGTGCTTTCAACTCGTCTCGCAACTGCTCATTCTGCAACTTCTTCTCAATCTGCGGGGTCACTTCGCTCAAACTGCGCCGGCTGCGTGAAACCAACTGCAGCAGGACTAAAGTTCCTGGCGTATTAGCCAACTCGGTCCACTCTCCCGGCTTCTGCAGGGTAAAGGCCGACTTCTCCATCTCGCCCGGCATCTCGCCACGCTGGAAGCTCAGTGGGCTGTCATCGACGTGCACCAGCTCGGGATCCTTAATCAGCTTCTTGGGATCGGAACCGGAGGCGTACGCCTGCTTGATGGCTGCGGCCAGCGCCTTGGCGTCTGCCTCGCTCAGCCCGTTGGGGTGCGCCGACCCTTTGCCTTTCTCCCAGATGAAAACCCGGCGCAACGTCACCACGTCATAGTCTTCCAGGTGAGAGTTGTAATAGGCGCTGATCTGTGCCGAAGTCGGCTTGGCGGCGTCCTTCAGCTTGAAGAACTCCGCATTGGAAAGAATCTGGGTGCGATCGATCGCCATCTGCCGAACCACTTCCGGCGAGGACTCCAGATGATCGGCAACCGCCTGCTGCGAGAGAATGAACAGCGACGCGAACTTCTCTCCCAGTTGTTTACGGCTCAAGTCGGCAGGGCCCTGCACCGCTTCCAGATCGGCGATCATCTGCTCAAACTGCGCCTGTGTGACCTGTTTGTCGCCAACCTTCATAATCACGCGCTGGTCGGGCGAAGTTACGGTATTCGTGCTAGGGGAATTCGCGGTGTTGGTGGAATTGGCGGCAGCCATGGTGCCGGACGAAGCTTGCGCCAGGCAGACAACAGATAGAAGACTGATGGTGAAAAGAGAGCGGACTGCGATGCGGATGACTCCGCGTACATCCCTTGGCAAAGTGGCCGGCCTTCTGTCCCAGATACAGTAACCGGCGTCGAGCAAACCTCTTGTTCTTGCAAGAGGCAACGCCAAAACCTGGGACTCTGAATTAATGGGTTACGATTCCGGACAGTTTTGATTCCGTAAGGGGAGACTGGCACTGGAAGTCAAACTGATCGAAACTACATCAGATAGTAGATGAGCGCTTCACTTCCGGCAACAGAAAACTGCGGCCAAAGTTGTAAAAATTTAGCCACAAATCGGGGATAGGTAGCGCCGGGCTCTGCCCGGCTGTCCTGGCGGCGTCCGCGCCGCCAACCCCGCCGCGCCACCTCCCGCTCGAATTCAAACCGGAACAGTATTACTCAACCCAGATACTGCAAAAAGTGCCCTGCTGAGTTATTGAAGCCGGGGAAGACGCTGTTCAGCTGCGAGTTGCCCAGGTGGCGCTCCACCGCTTCGCCCAGCACCTGGCGGAAGTCGGTGGTGAGCGCCAGATCGCGGCCTTCGTTGAGCTGCGCAGGATCGAGGCCCGGCCAGCGCCCGTAGACGCGTCCTCCGCGCACCGGCCCGCCGAGCACGAACATCACATTAGCGTGGCCGTGATCGGTGCCGCGATTGCCGTTTTCCCGCGCGGTACGGCCGAACTCCGACATGGTGACAATCACAGTGTCTTCGCCCAGCGGTCCGAGATCGGTCCAGAATGCGGCAATCGACTGCGAGAAGTCGCGCAGCACGTTGGCCAGCTGGCCTTCGGCAGCACCCTCGTTCACGTGATGGTCCCAGCCGCCGATGTCGGTGAAGGCGATCTGCACACCGAGATTGGCTTTGATGAGCTGCGCCGTCTGGCGTAGCGCATCGCCGAAACGGCCTTTGGGATAATTCGCACCCGGCGCAGGCGTGTAGTGCTGCGGATCGGCCGACTTCAACATCTTCACCGCTTCGAATGTTTCCTGACCTGTGCCATGCAGCACGGCGTCGACCGACTGCGCATACATCGCCTCAAACGTATTGCCGAGCGGCGCCGCTGCAGGATTGCCGCCTGCGATGCCGAAGGCGTTGACGTTGTTGACCGCGACCGCCGGCGACTTGCCCGACAGAATGCGCGGCATCGATGTGCCCAGCGCGATCGCGCGGAAGGGAGCGTCAGCGGCGCTGCCTTCGCACTGCAACGTGCGATTGAGCCAGCCGTCCGTCGTGCTCTTGATGCCGGGCGTGCCCGACTCCATGAAATCCTGCGCGTCAAAGTGCGAGCGCGTGGGATCGGGCGAGCCCGCGGCATGAACGATGGCCAAGTGACCCTGGTCCCACAGCGGCTTAAACGGCGAGAGGGACGGATGCAATCCGAAGAAGCCGTTGAGGTCGATCACCTGATTGCGCGGAATGTTGATGCTGGGCCGCATCGCGTAATACGACGGCTCGGCGTGCGGCACCACGATGTTGAGACCGTCAGCCGCGCCGCGCTGGAAGATGACAACCAGCCGCTTATTGGCCGGCGAGGAAACCGCGCCCCAGGCCGCACGCGTCAGAAAAGATGGAATGGCCGCCGTGCCCACAACCGCCATGGCGCCGTTTTGCAGAAATGCGCGTCGAGTGATCATAAGAACAGCCTCTAGCAATCAGCAGTCAGTAAAACCTGTGTCATCCTGAGCGGAGTGTCCGCCAGGCTTTTCCGACCCGCTGGTTTTGCGGGTCGGCGGACGCGCGAGTCGAAGGACCTGCTTTTCGTTTCCTCTACCCACTTACTTCCTCTGAAACTCCGGCGACCCCAGCAACAATCCCGCAATCACATTCACGTTCGGCGGACGATTCGGATTCTGATTCTCCGCCACATTTTCCGGGCTGACAATACGTTCTTCGATCGTATCGTGCGTCTGCTTGGACACGTCACCCGCCAGCAGCGTCTGCTCCAGGATAAGCTGCACCTGATACGGATCGATCGTCTCACTCATCCCCGCGGGCACCGTCGCCGATGTCGAATTCATCATCCCATCCGATGAGCTGGGAGCGGTTGACGGCTTTGCAGCAAGCGTAGCCGGAGGCACCGCTGTGTTCTGGGGCGCCGGACTGCCACTGGTTCCGTAAGCCATCAGTTGCGCCAGATCGAACGTTGTACCCGGCAGCTTATTGGTTGTCAGCGCAAGTCCGAAGTTCATGCGATCGAGCAGCGCCGCCGAGTTTACCCACACATCCGATTTTGTCGAGTAGCCGGTCGGCGGCTGGCAGCCGTATAACTGCTCGCCCATTTTGTTCAGCGTGGCCAGCAGCGGCTGCGGATCCGTTACCTCGGCTTGCGTGGCCCGCAGCGACGAGACCACAAACTCAAACGGCGTCTTCACCCGCGCGCGATACGCCTCTGGCGCCCAGAACTCGCGCGAGTGGAACATGGTCTCGAGCACCTGGCGAATGTCGCCATCGCTCTTGAGAAATGTCTTCGACATGGCATCAATCAGCGTTGGTGGCGGATTGTCGGAGACGAAGCGCTGCGCCAGCTCCGTCGAAATGAAGCGCGCGGTCGCCGGTTGGCTCGCCAGAAGATTGAGAACCTCCATCCCCTCGTTCTCGCCGCCTTCCTTAATATGATGGCCGAGCACGATCTTGTCGCCGGGTTCATGCAGCCGCGGCCGGAAGATGTAGCCGCCGCCCTGCTGCGGCATGTCGAGCGTCCAGCCGGTAAACACACGCGCCACCTCGGTCACATCATGCTGCGTGTACCCGCCGTTGACCCCGAGCGTGTGCAACTCCATCAGCTCGCGCGCATAGTTTTCGTTCAGGCCGTTGCGGCGCTTCTGCTGCTGGTTGGCCTGCGGATTCTGTTGCTGCGGACGCGCCGGAGCTGGATACGGTCCCGGTCGCGGCAGGTTCGGCCGCATGCCAGGATTGGCCGGCTTGCCCAGCGCGGCGTCCGAGTCCGGGCCCTCGCTCTGCCAGTTGTCGAGATAGAACAGCATCGCCGGACTTTGCGCCGTAGCCACCAGCAAATCTTTGAACTTGCCGAGTACGTGCGGACGGATTACATCGCGCTCGTATGACGTAACCAGGTAGTGGTCAGCACCCTTGCCGATAAAAATGTTGAAGTGGTTGAACCAGAAATCGGTGAGCACCTCTTCCAACTGGCGATCGCTATAGACTGCGCGCAGCAGCTTGGCGGATTGCACCTCGGTCTCGACGACAGCTTCAGGACGATTCAGCGCGATTACGGTTTCCCGCTGTTCCGGCGTGAGCCCAGCCACCAGCGCCAGCCGCTTGAACAGCGGAACGCCCTGCAGCAGATCATGCTGCTCGGCCGGCGGCATGCTGAGGATGCGGCTCATGCGCTGCGCCGGCGCCATCAGGATGAGGTCATCGACCGCGCTGTGAGCGTCGCGGCGAGCCGTCTGATTTTGCGTCAGCTCGGCAGGCTTCACCACCGCTCCATCGCGCGCCGCTTGCGATGCGGGAGCTGGCGCGCTGCCCGCGGCCGCATTGGCGTCATTCGCCGGGTTCTGTTTCTGCTGTTGCTTCTCCTGCTCGCGAGCGATCGCCGCGGCGTAGATGGCGTGGCGATTCGGATCCCGCGGCATCGCCATCTTGCCTTCCATCACGGCTTTGACGATGGGATTCGGCGGGAACGCCAGCACCATTTCGCGCCGGCTCATCTGTAAGGTGCGATATCCCGCCAGGCGTGATTGCATGGCCGTGTCGTTAATTTGCTCGGGATGCAATTGCTGGTCGATCCACTTGTCCACGCCCATGGCCGCGACCGCCGGCACATCGCCGGGACGCGGACCAAAGGTGACGCGGTCGAGCGCGTGCAGCGCGCGCTTCTGGTCGTCAACCGTATGCGTCGGCTTCTGCTTTTTCGCATTGAGGCTCACGGCCAGCAGGATCAGCAGCGTGGTGAGCACCCAGTATCGGCGGCGGTTCATGCCAGTCCTTCCGGCGTTCCGTTGTTTATAACCCTGCGAGCAGGCAAAAAGTCGTGCGCCCCTGCACGGTCCGGCCACATTTCTTCAGTAAGCCTACTCCAGAATTAGCGCGCCTCTGCCTTTCTGCCTTACAATCGCACTACATGCGGCTCTTCGCCTCGATGTTGCTGACCCTGGTTACGGCGAGTTTGCTGGCCGCACAGCAGACTGCCGCACCGAATGTCACCGCCGGTTCTCCGAACCCCCAAGTTACTTCGCAGGGCCAGGAATCGCTGCCGGCCTCCGCACCGATTGCCATCCAAGGTACGCCGGCTTCGCAGACCGATTCGCAAGTCCCCGCCGCCAGCGCGCAACAGCCATCCGCCAATTCGACTGCCGACGCCGCGACGGCTCCCCCGGGAACGGCCATATTGCCCACCGTCACGCCACGCGAGGCCGCCGAAGCCAAGCGCCAATTTCAGGCCGGCATGAAGTTGAAAGCCAAAGGCCATCTGGACGCGGCCTTCGACAAGTTCTCCAGCGCATCGGAGCTCGATCCGCGCAACGTGAACTACGTGACCGCGCGGGAATTTGCCCGCCAGGAGCTGGCGCTGCAGGCACTGAAGCAGGGCAATGACGCCATGCAAGCCAACAACGAAATTGTTGCCATGGCCGATTTTCGCCGCGCGCTCGACTACGACCCCAGCAACGATTACGCGCTGCAGCGGCTGCGCGACGCCTTGCCCGAGCCGGAAGAGAAACCTCAACCCGTCAGCGTGGTGGAGCAGTCGCTTCCCATCGAATTGCAGCCGAACGCCAAACACCAGGACTTCCACTTCCGCGGCGATTCGCGCGCGCTGCTTACCGAAGTGACGCGCGCTTACGGCATCAGCGCCCAGTTCGACGACTCGGTCAAGAACCTGCGCGTGCGCTACGACATTCAGGATGTGAACTTCGCGACCGCCGTGCGCGCCGCCAACGACGTCACCAAAACCTTCTGGGTGGCGCTCTCTCCCAAGCAGATTCTGCTGCTCGCCGATACGGTGGAGAATCATCGTACCTTCGAACGCATGGGCCTGCGCACCTTTTACCTGCCCGATCTCACCGATCAGGAACTGACCGAGATGACGAATTCCTTGCGGGTGCTGCTGAATTTGCGCTTCATCTCCAGTAGCAAGGCAGAATCGGCAATCGTCATACGCGCCGAGCTGCCGGTGCTGGACGCCGCCGATCAGCTGATCCGCAGCCTGACCACCGGCCGGGCGGAGGTGCTGCTCGATATCCGCGTGTATGCCGTCGCCACCAGCCTGGCGCGCTCGCTGGGCACCGCGCTGCCTACCCAGTTCACCGCGTTCAACATCTCGCCCGCGCTGCTGGGGGGGCTGGGCGCAAGCGCGCAGAACCTGATCAACCAGCTGATCTCCTCCGGCGGCATCAATCAGGCGAACTCCACGGCGATTTCTGCGCTGCTGGGGCAGCTGCAAAGTTCCAGCACCAGCTCTATTCTGACCACCCCATTCGTGATCTTCGGCGGCGGCCTGACCTTATACGGTTTGAATGCCGGCGGGACGGGCGTCACCCCGACCTTCAGCCTGAATACCTCCGACATCCGCGACCTGGAGCACGTTACCCTGCGGGCTTCCCACAACAATGCTGCGGTGATGAAGATTGGCGAGCGTTATCCCATCATCAACGCTACCTTCTCGCCTATCTACAACACCGCATCGATTGCGTCGGTCATCGGCAACAACAGTTACACCGCGCCGTTTCCGTCTTTCAACTTTGAAGATCTCGGCTTGATCCTGAAGACCACGCCGCTCATCAATGCCGACCATTCGGTCAGCATGAAGTTCGAGTTGCAGTTGCGTTCGCTGGGCACCACCAACAACAACGGCATTCCCATCATCAATAACCGCGAGTACAGTGGCAACATCACGGTGAAGAGTGGTGAGTCCAGCGTGATCACCGGCATGATCGACATGAATGACACGACCAGCCTCAACGGCTATCCGTTCCTGGGCCGGGTTCCGGGCTTGACCTACGGCTCGTCGGTGCACAGCAAGAACGTCTCGGAGGACGAATTGCTGGTGGTGATCACGCCCCAGATTCTGCGCCTGCCCGAACACAACTCGTTTGCGGTTGAGCTGCCGCCGAGTCACTAACGTCCAGTTTGACTTCCTCGTCCCTCACTGCGTAACGTTCTAGTTTTGCGTTCACTTAGCTTTCCTGCTCCTGGAGGCCTCATGAAGTACCGCGTTAGCGGGTTGGTCGGCTTGCTCGTGCTGGCAGTGGTTTTGCCGCTGGGCGCGCAGAATCCGCCTGCATCTGCCGCTGCTGCGCCATCGACGCCGGCCAACTCGTTCGATTCATCCCAGTACGAAAAAAACGTCACCGTGAAGAAGCTGGCGAACGGCCTGACCATCGTCTTATGGCGCCGGCCGGAGGCGCCCGTCTTCTCGTTCTTCACCATGGTGGACGCCGGCTCAGCGCAGGATCCGCTGTACGAGACCGGATTGGCCCACATGATGGAACACATGGCCTTCAAAGGCACGCCCGACATCGGCACCAAAGATTGGACGAAGGAGAAGCCAGCACTGGAAAAAGTCGAGCAGACCTACGCTGCTTACGAGGCGGAACGTATTAAACGCGTCGGCCAGGATCCACAGAAGCTGACGCAGCTGAAGCAGGCTTGGAAAGATGCCAGGAAAGAGGCCGACCAGTACGTCATTCTGAATCAATTCGGTGAAGTGATCGAGGGACACGGCGGGGTCGGCGTGAACGCCTTCACCAACTACGACGAGACTGCCTACATGTACTCGCTACCGTCGAACCAGATCGAACTGTGGGCGGCGCTGGAATCCGATCGCATGAAGGATCCTATCTTCCGCCAGTTCTACACGGAGCGGGATGTCGTCATGGAAGAGCGCCGCATGCGCACCGACAGCCAGCCCACTGGCCGTCTGGTGGAGCAGTTCCTTGGGACCGCGTTCCTGGCGAACCCCTATCACCGTCCAACCATCGGCTTTGCCTCCGACCTAGACAGCTTCTCCGCTACCGACGCGCAGAATTTCTACCATCACTACTACGTGCCCAGCAACATGGTGATCGGCCTGGTGGGCGATCTCGACCCGGACAAGGTTTTCCCCATCATCGCGCCGTACTTCAATCAACTGCCCGCCGCGCCCAAGCCGGAGGAGAATCACACCGTCGAGCCGCCGCAGAATTCGGTGCGCGAGGTGAAGCTGCAGGATCCTTCGCAGCCGTTTTATCTCGAGGGCTACCATCGCCCCAGTTATCTCGCGCCCGATGACGTCGTCTATGACGGCATCTCCGACATCCTGTCCAACGGCCGCACCTCGCGGCTCTATCGCTCCCTGGTGCGCGACCAGCAGATCGCCGCTTACGCCGCCGGCTTCACCGGATTTCCCGGCAGCAAGTACGCTCACCTGTTTGCCTTCTACGCAGTGCCGCTGCCCGGCCACACTCCTGCCGAGATGCAGAAGGCCTTCGCCGCAGAGATTCAGAAGCTGAAGACGCAGGATGTAACCGACGACGAATTGCAGATGTTCAAGACCCGCTCCAAGGCTGATCTGATCCGGGGTCTGGCCAGCAACGAAGGCTTGGCCGAGCAGTTGGCCATCTATCAGACCCGCTATGGCGACTGGCGCGAACTCTTCCGCTACCTCGACCGGGTGGACAAAGTAACCAAGGCCGACATCCGTCGCGTCTCTAATCAGGTCTTCACCGATACCAATCGCACGGTGGGGATTATTGAGACGCAAGCCGCGGGTGAGCCGGCAATGCCGCCGGGCGCGCCGCCACCGGGTGGGGGCGGAGCAGCAGCAGCTTCAGCGGGTCAAGGAGCGGCACAATGAGCGCGGACATTTTACTTTCTTGCACCACCGGCGAACAGCAGATCCCTCGCGGGCTGAAGCCCACTCGTGACGACAATTCTTCGGGGATACGATCTATCTCACCAAGGCATTGCAGTAGTTATCTGCAGTTGTCATCACGAGCGAAGCGAGGGATCTGCTTTTCGCTCGCGCTGACATTTCTGTTGTTCTTTGCGGTCCTGTTGCCCGCCCAGCAACTCACGCCCTGGAACAAAGTTCAGGCCCCACCGCTTCCGGCCTTCACGCCGCCCCAGCCGACCCGCATTCAACTGGCGAACGGCATGGTGATCTTCCTGCAGCCGGATCACGAGCTGCCACTCATCAGCGCAGTGGCCCGCATCCGCGGCGGCTCCGTTTCCGAGCCGGCAAACAAGAGCGGGCTCACCGACCTCTATGGCGATGTCTGGCGCACTGGTGGAACCAAGACCAAGACTGGCGATCAGATGGACGACTTCCTGGAGGCTCGCGCGGCAAAAATCGAAACCGACAATCAATCGGAGTCGACGACCATCTCGTTGAACTGCCTGAAGGGCGACTTCGATGCCGTCTTCGATCTGTATCTCGACCTGCTGCATAATCCCGAGTTTCGTGAAGACAAGCTGGTGCTGGCCAAGCAGCAGGCCTATACGGCGATAGCCCGCCGCAATGACGATGTCGGCGGCGTGGTCCATCGCGAGAGCCTCATCATCACCTTTGGCAAAGACAATCCTTACGCGCGCGTGGCGGAGTATGCCAGCGTCGCCGCCGTCACCCGTCAGGATCTGCTGAACTGGCATCAGCAGTATGTGTATCCCAACAACATCATCTTCGGCATCTCCGGCGACTTCGATCCGCAGGCGATGGAGACCAAGCTGCGCGCGGCTTTCGAGTCATGGGCCAAAGGTCCGCAGGCCCACACCCCCGAAGTCAAGTTCACCCCGCCCAAGCCCGGCTACTACTTTGTCCGCAAGACCGATGTCAATCAGAGCACGATCAGCATGCTTGACCTCGGCATCGAGCGCAGCAACCCTGACTATTACGCCGTCAGCGTTATGAACGAGATCTTCGGCGGCGGCTTCTCCTCGCGCTTGTTCAACAATCTGCGCTCAGCCAAGGGATTGGCTTACGCGGTCGGCGGCGGCGTCGGCTTTGGATGGAATCACCCTGGCCTGACCGACATCGATATGCAGACCAAGAGTGCCAGCACCATCGAAGGCATTCAAGGAATCTATACCGAGATCGACGGCCTGCTGTCGAACCCGGCGACTGACGAAGAACTGAAGCGCGCCAAAGACAGTATCCTGAACTCTTTTATCTTCCAGTTCGACACACCGGAAAAAGTTCTGCGCGAGAAGATGGCATACGAGTTCTATCACTATCCCCTCGACTTCCTCGAGCGGTATCGCAGCGGAGTCGAGAAGGTAACGGCCGAGGACGTGGCGCGCGTCGCCCACAAGTACATTCACAAGAATCAACTGGCGGTGCTGGTGGTGGGCAACGACGCGGACTTCGACAAGCCGCTCAGCTCGCTGGGTCCGGTGCAGAACGTGGACATTGCGATTCCACCTCCACCGGCGAGCCTGATGGGAGGGCCGGGAGCGGGCGGACAGTAAGCGCTGTTGACACATGACCTGTGCGCACATAATCTGTGGTTATGAACGTCACGCTGTCCATCGATGAACAGCTGGTCGCCCGGGCTCGCAAGAAAGCCGAGGCGCTCGGCAAGAGTCTCAATCAGGTCGTCCGCGATTACCTGGAGTCGCTTGCCGGGGGCGACGACGCTGAGCGCAGCATTGAAGAGTTGAGACGCCTATCCGGACGTGGGCATTCGCGAGGCTGGCGCTTCAACCGGGATGAGATTCATGAGCGTTCGTAGCTTTATCGATACGAACATTCTCATCTACACCGACGACAAGGCCTTTCCGGCTAAACAACGGCGAGCCGTTGAAGTGGTCGCGGAACTTCGGCGCGAGCGCACCGGCGTAGTCTCCATGCAGGTGCTGCAGGAATATTTCGTTGCGGCTACTCGCAAGCTGCACGTTGAAGCCGGGGTTGCGCGTCGCAAGATCGAAATCTTTGCCCAGTTCGATCTAGCCAAGCTGGAAGTGGCTGATCTTTTGTCCGCCGTTGACCTGCACCGCCTTCATGGAATCTCTTTCTGGGATTCGCTCATACTGCGTGCAGCCACACAGACCGGATGCAGTGTATTACTGACCGAGAACATGCAGGATGCCCGCAGCTTCGATGGCATTCGTATTGTCAACCCTTTCCGGTGAGCTCCCCGATGGCAATGCAGATTACGTCTCCCAAAAATCGCCATCCACCCGGCCAGAACCTGCTTATCGACGCCGACGATACGCTGTGGGAAAACAACATCTACTTCGAGCGCGCCATCGCCAACTTCATCTCGTTTCTTAACCATCACGAATACACGCCGGATGAGGTGCGCGAGGTTCTGTACGACGTCGAGCGCGAAAACATTCGCCAGCACGGCTACGGCATGCAGAGCTTTGCCATGGCGCTGGTGAAGTGCTTTGAGCAACTGTCGGTCGAGCCGCTCACGCCCGCACTGCACGAAGCGATTCACGGTATCGCCTACGCCATCGCCGAGCATCCCATGGAGTTGCTGCCTGAGGTTCCGGAAACCTTGACCGAGCTGGCCCAGCGCCACCATCTTTTCGTCGTGACCAAAGGCAACTTCACGGAGCAAACCGGCAAGTTCGAGCGCTCCGGCTTGAAGGACCATTTCACGGCCATCGAGGTGGTCGCCGAGAAGAATGCTCAAGCCTACAACGGCCTTGTCGAAAAATATGGCTTGGTACGCGAGCAGACCTGGATGATCGGAAACAGCCCCAACTCGGACATCAACCCCGCGCTGGAAGCCGGCCTGCACGCGGTGTTCGTGCCTCACCGCAATACCTGGATGCTGGAGCGCGCCGAACTGCAACCCGAGATTGGCAATGGCCGCCTGCTGCAGGTCACCAGCTTCGGCCAACTGCGTGAGTATTTCTAGCCGCCAATCCTGCACCAAAGAAACGCTGCGAGTCGAGCGCCGCTTGCAACCCATTCAGCTCTAACTCCGCTCCAACTATTGACAGCGAGGGAGGTGGAATATGAAGCGCGTGTTATTGCTGCTGACGTTTGCCATGCTGGCGGGAACGCTTGCGCTGGCCCAGGGTACGGGCAGCAAGAGCGACGCCCAGAATTCGCCGAGCACGGCTGGAAGTGCGCAATACCAAAATCCAGATGCTATCACTAAGTCCGCCCCGGCCTCGCAGAACGTGATCCGGGGTTGCCTGAGCGGCTCATCGGGGAACTACACGCTTACCGATCAGAATGGTATGCAGTACCAGATCGCCGGTGACGACGCCACGCTGCGCTCGATGGTCGGCCGTGAGGTCGAGGTTACGGGTATTGAAAATCAAACGAGCCCAGCTGGGGACTCGACCAGCCGCATGGCCAATGGTGTGCAGGCCTCAGATGTTCGCGCGGTCTCCACGACCTGCAAGAAGGGAAGTGCGGCGAGCGCGCCTCCGCCCGTCGACAATAACGGATTGAACCCGAAGAGAACTCCGGAGAATAGCCAGCCGCCTAAACAGTAGAGGATGTGAATCTCAAGTAGCTCGCCCCAACAAACTGACGCAATCCACCTCTAATCGGAGCCGCTGCATATGTTGCAATCGGTCGGCCAACGCCTGCCCGGCCGATGCTCGGAAATTGACGCAGGATTTCGCAATGGCCAGCCACGTCCGCAAAGGCCTGGTCTGAAATCGGCAGACGCTGCAACACCAGAGCCAACCGTCGACAGAGAAATCGCCGCCGTGATCTGCATTCAGTAAGCCTCTGCAATTCATCAGTTTCCACCGTAATGCGCAATTAATTTGACGCTGGCGCCTGGCGAGAGCAGGATGGCTAAACGGTCCGGCCATCGAATCGAAATGGCTCGACCACCGGGAGCCTACATGGTCATCCTTCGGAACCTTTACACGGCCGCGGTAGTCCTTTTGCTGACGTGGTGTACAACGCCGCTCTCGGCACAGACCTTCAGCGTTATCCACACCTTCACAGGCGCGGAAGACGGAGGCATTCCCGGACCTGCTCTGCTGATGGACCGAGCTGGTAACTTCTACGGAACGTCACAGTTTGGCGGACGCGCCGACCAGGGAGTTGTCTGGAAGCTGGAGCGCCATGGATCAGGGTGGGTGATGCTGGCGCTCTACACGTTCTCCGGAGAAGAAGGATCGCAGCCCGATGACCTGGTGATGGGACCTGACGGCAATCTCTACGGCACGAACCAGCGCGGCGGCGACGGGTTCGGAACAGTTTTCGAACTGACACCTCCCGCTACCGTTTGTAAAAGCGTTTCCTGCCCCTGGTCGGCAACGGTGCTCTACCGCTTCACCGGACAGTCGGACGGATCACAGCCCATCGGCCTCGTCGTCGATCAGTCCGGCAACCTCTACGGCACTACGTTGGAGGGCGGCGATCAGCATTCACCGTGCTTTGGAGACTGCGGTGTTGTCTTTGAGTTGAGCCGTTCCAGTGGTGGCTGGACCGAGAGCGTGCTCCACGCCTTTACCGAGGGCGACGACGGCGGCCAACCCCAAAGCAAACCGGCCTTGGACGCCGCAGGGAATCTCTACGGTACGACAGAGAATGGCGGCAACTCGGGCGATTGCACCTTCGGCTGCGGCGTGGTGTATGAACTGAGCCCCTCGGGATCGGGCTGGACTGAAACCGTCCTTTACAACTTCCGCAACGCGCCGGATAGCAACTATCCGGGTGGCGGCGTGATCTTCGACAGCCTCGGGAATCTCTATAGCACCGCGGTTGATGGCGGAGCTAGCGGTTGGGGCACAGTCTTTTCCCTGTCGCCGTCCAGCGGCGGTTGGACGGAAAACATACTTTACTCGTTCACCGGCGCATACGGCGACGAGTACCCGTTTCGCGGGAGTTTGCTTATAGATTCAACCGGGAACCTCTGGGGCACCACGCCGGGGCGAAGTGACGATCCGCCGTACGGCAACGTCTTCAAACTCACCCCATCTGGCGGCGGGTGGAGCTATACGTCGCTGTACAGTTTTGCCGATGGTCCCGACGGCGCGGGCGCCCAGGGCACGGTGGTCATGGACTCCAGCGGCAATCTTTATGGAACGGCACCATATGGCGGCCAGTTCAACGACTCCTGTGGGCTAGGCTGCGGAACCGTGTGGGAGATCACGCCGTAATCGGGCTGCCAGGCAATGAATGAGAGGTAAGGCTAGCTACTCCCACAATGTGGGATTCCAGCGAGGACATAGAATTTCACTAACCATGAGGGGAAGTGTTATCACGCAAGCCCTGCGCATCAACATCGGGATAAGCGGTCGAAGCATGATTTTGGCTGCGGCGCTGTTGTTGCTGACCGTGATTGCCGCACCGGCACAAACCTTCCAGGTCCTTCACAACTTCACTGGCGGAAATGACGGTGGGGATGCCATGGCAGGTTTGACCATGGATCAGGCCGGCAATCTCTATGGCACAACCTGGTCGGGCGGCAGCGTCGGCGTGGGGAGCGTCTTCGAGCTGCAGCACAAAGGCTCAGGTTGGGTGCTGAAAACGCTCTACAGTTTTCGCGGAGGCGGCGGCGCCGGCGGCGACGGGGCCGGCCCAATCGCGCGCGTGATCTTCGGACCCGATGGCGCCTTGTATGGGACTACGGCCGCGGGAACCGGCGCATCCTGTTACTACTACGGTTACTCCGGATGCGGTACGGTGTTCCGTCTACAACCGCCCGCAACCGTCTGCAAAGAGGTGTCGTGCCCCTGGACGGAGACCATTCTCTATCGGGCGGGTGACGACGACGGACAAATTCTGGCGGGCGAAGTGGCCTTCGACCAGGCCGGTAATCTCTACAGCACGGTCGAGGACGGCGGCGAGTTTTTTAACGGCTATGTATTTGAGCTTAGTCCTTCCGCTAATGGCCATTGGACCAGCACCGTCCTCCACAGCTTCAACGAGGAACAGTTTGATGGAACCTTTCCCCGTGCGGGCCTGGTCATCGATCAGGCCGGAAATCTTTACGGCACCACTACTGAAGGCGGCCAGTACGCGGATGGAACGGCCTTTGAGTTATCGCCATCCGGTTCCGGCTGGAACGAGACCATCCTGCATTCCTTCAGCTCCTCGGCGGACGGAAATTCCCCTATGGCGAGTCTCGTCTTCGGCCGTCAAGGCAATCTCTACGGAACTGTTTTCAATGGCGGTCCGAACGGCGGAGGCACGGTATTCGAGTTGAGCCCTGCCGGCGGCGGGTGGACCTTTTCACTACCGTGGTCGTTCAGCGGGACTGGCAATGGGGGCGAGGAACTGGCCGCAGCCGTGACTCTGGATGGCAGCGGCAATCTCTACGGCACAACCTTTGCCGGCGGTTGCTGTGGAGCAGGAACCATCTTCGAACTATCGCCCGGCAGCGGGGGTTGGTCGGAAACCGTGCTGCACAATTTCACTGAAGGCAATGACGGCGGCGCGCCCGTCAGTAGCGTTGTACTCGACTCCCAAGGCAACGGGTACGGCACCGCTTCACTTGGCGGAGCTAACGGTAAGGGCGTGATTTGGGAGGTCACACCCTAGGCCCGGCGGGAATTACGGGCAGGCGGAAAGGCGCGGCCTTTCCCTTGTCTGGCAGGTGGACGCCTGCGGGGTGAGCGAAATTATTCGAAGATCAGGATCGCGGCGGCGATCACCGTAGTCCACAATCCGCGCTTGTCGCCGACCGCGCTCTGGGTGACATTCGCCGTGCGCACGATCTTGTTGGACATTCGGTAGACTTCCTTCTTCTCGTCCCACGATTTGTCGGCGTCGAACTCCACGTCGAGCGTGGTGGCCAGCATCTCGGCCGCCAGCTCTTCGGCGTAATCGCCGGCGACATTGTCCGTTTCGCCGAACGAGTGGTGCTCGCTCAGGTAGCCGTAGGTGCTGCGATCGGCGGGGATGGCCACGCCGATGCTGGAAGCCACCAGGCGGTGCGGCTCGCGGGTGGAATTTTCTGCCACGACGGCGAACGTCACTTCGCCGTGGGAAAGATACTTGAGCCCGTCTTTGCGCGGAATCAGCTTGCAGTTAGGTGGAAAGATAGAAGAAACGCGAACCAGATTCTGGGCGGCAATTCCGGCATCGCGCAGCGCCAGCTCAAATGAGGTGAGCCGTTCCTTGTGCTTCCCAACGCCTTTCGTCAGAAAGATGCGTTTGGGGACCATGTCTTTAGCCAATTTATGAGTGCCTCCGGCCAGGAAAAGTCGTTCAACAAATTTTCAAAATAACACATTCGAGCAAAGCGAGGGGCGAAATCGAAAATTAAATATCCCGTGGCGGGAAAACTCTTTGGTTTTCCACAATCCCGATTGTAGTACCACAACGTGGGAGTACAGTTACGCCATGTTTGCGGACAAAACGGCCAAATACTCGCTTTGTCGCTATCCCACATTGTAGGGGAAGAGGAAAGTAACCCTTTCTATCCGACGCTCACCGCTGATCCCGCTGCCTTCAGTTTTACCGCGATGTCGATGAAGGCCAGGGCGGCGCGGCTCAGGGCCTTGTCCTTGCGAAAAACCAGCGCCAGATCACGCTGAATGCTGGCATCGGCCAGGGCTACCGCGGCCAGAACTCCCGCTCGCAAATCCTCGACCACGTTGGAACGGGCGATGAAGCCCACACCCACTCCGACGGCGACAAACCGCTTCAGCAGTTCGCTGGAGTCGAGCTCCATGGAAATCGCCGGCTTGAGCCGTTTCTCGTGAAACAGGTTCTCCAGGGAATCGCGGGTGCGCCCAACCTTGGGCAGCAACAGAGGAAATTCGACGACTTCCGCAATCGCGGCTTTGTCACGGTGCGCGAGAGGATGGCCGGGTGGTGTGATCACAATCAGCTCGTCGCGATGAATCGGCACCACGGTCAAGCGTTTGTCGTTAACCGGCAGGGAGACGATGCCGAAATCACAGGAGTTGTCCATAATGGCTTCCAGCGTCTTGTTGTGCTCCATGCGCTTGATGCCAACTCCCACATTGGGGTACTGCCGTTTGAAGTCGGCAAAAACCTCGGGCAGGATGTGCAGGCAGGTGCCCTCATTCGCGGCAACCACGATTTCACCGCGCGGCACCCGCTCCATTTCCGCCAGCGAGATGAGCAGGACGCGGCGTTGCTCGATGGTGTCTTCGACATATCTCAGGAAGACTTTGCCGGCCGCCGTGACGGACACTTTGCCGCCGCTGCGATCCAGCAAGCGAGCGCCCACTTCCTCTTCCAGAGCGCGGATTTGCGCCGAAATCGCCGGTTGGGTGCGGAAACGCCGCTCGGCGGCGCGCGAGAAGCTGCTGAGCCGCGCCACTTCCAGAAACGTTTCCAGTTGATCGAAGTCCATAAGCAGCAATTAGCGATTAGCAACTAGCTAAAGCGCGACCTGCTGGTGCTCACCAGCATGTCCCATATCGATTGTCATCCTCAAGGGACTAGAATTCAATTCAAATACCAGTTTCATGGGTGCGGCTTGGCGATCCTTCTCACTGCCCGGCAACTTCTGACGCCGCTGGAGCGGATGGAGAATGCTGCGCTCATCATCGAGGATGGAATCATCTCAGCCGTGGGCCGACGCGAGGACCTGATGGTTCCCGCGGGCGCACGCGTCATCGATTTCGGAGATGCGATTCTCGCTCCCGGCCTGATCGACATCCACATCCACGGCGGCGCCGGCCACGACGTGATGGACGCCTCCGATGAAGGATTGGCCGCGATTGAACGGCTGATGGCGCGACACGGTGTGACCAGCTACTGTCCCACGACTGTAACGGCGCCAACCGATCAGACGTCCCGTGCGCTCGAGGCCCTGGGGAAGGCAATGCAGAGCGAGAAATCCGCGGGCGATCGCGCCCGCGCGCTGGGAATTCACCTGGAAGGGCCATTTCTGAGCCACGCTCGGCGCGGCGTGCATTCTCCGCTATATCTGCAACCGATATCAGCGGAGCTCTTTCATCGCATGTGCGACGCTGCCGGCGGCCAAGTGTCGATCTTGACGATTGCTCCCGAGCTGGAAGGTGGACTGGAGCTGATCGCGGAAGCTGCGAGCCGGGGTATCTGTGTCAGCATGGGGCACTCCAATGCCGATCTGGCATGCAGCAACGCCGGCATCCGTGCCGGAGTGCGCCACGCCACGCATACCTTTAATGCGATGCGACGGCTGGATCATCGCGACCCGGGCTTGCTGGGCGCGATCCTCACCAACGACACCCTGACGGCCGACATCATCGCTGACGGGCAGCACGTGCAGCCGGAGGTAGTCGATCTATTCCTGCGCGCGAAAGGCCTTGATCGAGCGGTCCTCATTACCGACGCCATCAGCGCTACGGGCATGCCGGACGGGACCTACCATCTCGGCTTATATAAAGTGACGGTCAGCAACGGCCGTTGCGAGTCGCACGGCAAGCTGGCGGGTAGCGTGCTGACCATGGATGAGGCGGTTGCTAACATCATGAAGTTTTGCGGCATCAGTTTTCAGAATGCGATTCGATTGGCGACCTTGAATCCCGCACGAGTGCTCGGAATCGAGAACCGCAAAGGCAGCTTGCGAGCGGGAGCCGATGCCGACATCGTGGTGTTTTCTCCCAGCGGAGAGGTTCGGCAAACCATCGTTGGCGGGATGGTGAATTGACGAATCGAGCCCGCGGCGAAAGCACTTAAGGCCCACCGATCACGCCTGCAAGTGATTGTCATCACTGCCCCCATGTCCATAGTGCGCGAAGGTCATAGAGGAGAGGTACATGGTCCTCTCATGCTTCTTCGATCGCCGCTTGCGGGCGGCGCGCACCCACGCGCCGAGCCTCCTGCTCGCGCAGCTTCTGCTCTCATTCGTCGGGTTGCCGCTGGCCACGGTCAGTGCATCGGATGGCCCCACTGCCGCCATCAGCGGCGGGGGCTGGAACGGTGTCGCGCTCGGCCTGATTCTCAGCATTGTCATAGTGGTGTTTGCGCGCACCCGGGTGAAATCGGCGGAGAAGGAGATTGCCGGGCTCAGGGAGCTGGCGAATCATCGCGAGTACGAGCGCAACGTGGCGCAGCAGGAGCTGCTACGGCGCCTGGAAGAAGAGCGCAAGCTGGCTAAAGAGAAGATGCAGTTTGAGTCACAGCTCTCGGATTACGAGAAGTATGCCTCGCTGGCGCAGCTCGCGCTGGGGGCGGCGCATGAGATCAACAATCCGCTGCTGGGTATTCTGTCGCACCTGGAGCTGGAATGGCGCGAGGCCAACGACGAGCGCCGCGAGGAGATCGAGCAATGCATCGAAGGCGCCAAGCGGATCTCGTCCGCGGTGCGGGGCTTGCTGGACTACGCGCGTCCGGGACCGCTTACCTTGAGCAAAATCAACCTTTGGCGCCTGGCCGATGAGACTTTGAGGTTCGTTGCCCACCAGCCGATGTTCCGCCGGATCGAGTTGCACAATTGCATTCCCCCCGACTTGCCCAGCATCAGTGCCGACGCCAATCAGCTCTCCCAGATCCTCATGAACCTGCTGCTGAATGCGGCGCAGGCGACAGCGCCGGGCGGCAGCATCACCATCCTCGCCGACAAGGTGAGGTTCGCCGACGTGGTTGAGTTGCGGGTGCGCGACACCGGCAGCGGCATTCCGGCCGACATTCTGCCGCACGTCTTCGAGCCGTTCTTCACCACCAAGCGCGGGAAGGGAACTGGCCTGGGGCTGAGTATTTCGCAGGCCTATGTGCGCAGCCACGGAGGCGACATTCAGGTGGAGAGCGTTCCGGAATGCGGCACTACGGTACGCGTCACCCTGCCGGTGCGGCAGGCGGGCAAAGAGGTGCAAGAAAATGAGGAGGTCATCGCCTAGACATGGCGCATTCGATACTCATTGTGGATGACGAGGCGCTGACCCTGCGCACCATTGGGCGCGCGCTGCTGTCGGAAGGCTACGAGGTGCTCTCGGTGGCCAGCGGCGAAGAGGCGCTGCAGGTGATCGCGGAAGAGAAGCCGGACCTGGCGCTGTTGGATGTGGTGCTGCCGGGGATCAACGGGATCGAGGTGCTGCGGCAGGCGAAGAAGATTTCGCCGGCGATGATCGTGGTGATGATGAGCGCGTATCACATGGTCGATCGCGCGGTGGAAGCCATGAAGCTGGGCGCCTACGACTACCTGATCAAGCCCTTCCACCTGGCCGACATGGTGAACACGATTCAGCGCGCCGAAGAGATGCTGGCGCTGCGGGTGCGGGTGCGCGACACGGTGGAAAGCGCCAAGGGGCGATACGATTTCGGACGCGTGGTGACGCAAAGTCCGGGCATGTGTGAGGTGCTGGACATGGCCCGGCGCGCGGCCGAGAGCAATCACACCACTATCCTGATTCAGGGCGAGAGTGGAACCGGCAAGGAAGTGTTGGCCAAGGCAATCCACTACAACAGCCCGCGCGCCCAGGCGCCGATGATCGAGCTCAATTGCGCTGCCCTGCCTGACACCCTGCTGGAGAGCGAACTGTTCGGCTACGAGCAGGGTGCGTTTACCGACGCGCGCCGGCGCAAGGAGGGTCTGATCGAGAAAGCTTCGACCGGCACGCTGTTCCTCGACGAGATCGGCAATACCTCGGCCAGCCTGCAAGCCAAGTTGCTGCGCGTACTGGAAGAGGGCAATTTCACTCGCCTGGGCGGGACCAAGTCGGTCCAGGTCGATGTGCGCATCATTGCTGCGACCAACAAGATCCTGAAAGAAGCGGTGAGCAAGGGCGAGTTTCGCGAGGATCTGTACTATCGGCTGAACGTGGTGCCGCTGTTTATTCCCCCGCTGCGCGAGCGCCGCGAGGACGTTCTGCCGCTGGCGCTGGACATCCTGCAGGCCTTCAACAAGGAGCTGAAGAAGAATTTTGTCGGCTTCACGCCGGCGGCGGCGGAGCTGCTGCAAAAGTATCCCTGGCCGGGAAACATTCGCGAACTGCGCAATGTGATCGAGCGCACCATGATCCTGTCCACGGAAAACGAGATCGACGAAGACGCCTTGCCGGAAGAGATTCGCGACTACCACGAAGAGCCGGTGATCGAGGAGAAGTTCACGTCGTTCGATGTGTCTCCCACCGGCGACCAGTTCGTACCGCTGAAGGAATTGGAAGACCGCTATATCCACGAAGTGCTGAACGCGACCGGACAGAATAAGACGCACGCCGCGCGCATTCTCGGCATCCATCCCACCTCGCTGCTGCGACGGCTGAAGAAGAATCACGAGCTGGTGTGAAACGCCTCTAAGGCCACTTCTGGGCACCGTGCAGAATACGAACGATATGGACGATGTCACCGGAAATCTTGTAAACCACAATATAGGGTAGCGGCGAAAGCACGAGATCTCGTGTTCCCGTTTTCCTGCCCGGACGGCCACGGTGAGGAAAGTTCAACAGTGCTGAGGGGGAATCGTAAATCTGGCGAACCAAATCCGTCGCACGCTCCGGCGCGTGTTCGAACAAATAATCCGCAATACGTTCGAGGTCTCTGGCGGCTTCTTCTGTCCAGCGAAGCTGCGTTTAGGAGGGAGATTGCTTCCTTGCAATTAGCTTTTCCAGGCGTTCGCCGACCTCTTCATGGGTTAGTAGCTCACTGCGATCGATCTGCGCCAGACCCTTTTCTACTTCGCGGATGAACCATGCGTCGTAGTCGACGAAATGTTCTATAGCCTCTTGCGCCAGCGCCTCGGCGTTACGCCCCTGGTCGGCGGCTAGACGCGCGAGTTTGGCTTCCACATCAGGGGTAAGACGGACTTCCATGGTCTCCTCAGGTTAGGTGTTGCTTCGGGCCATGTCAATGAGCGGGTGGCGGCCGGATAGCGTAGCGTAACGTCCCCTATATGCCCGCCGGCCTCACACCGTCGCATTCCGCACTACTGCAAAATGCGACGGCTACCTTGCAAAACGCAGTGGTTGCGGCCTCCGCAATTGGAACGGATTCGCTAACTCGTTCATAACCCACGGACTCTTTCGGGACGCCGTATTGCCCTCCACGTGCACGAGTACATGTGGAGCGCGATGCCATGGTGATCTACCCACCGACGCCAGCCAAACCAGGTGGCAGTTCCCGGCGCGCGCTCCACTCCGCGCCACGATCATTCGTCCAGACCTCGAGCGGAGCCAGCAAGGAGGCCTTATGTCGATCCTGTTTGTACTGTTGACGTTCCTACTGATTCTCACCGTAATGTACTTCCGCCGTCCGGAAGCGGCGGCCAACACGCTGCAGACTGCGCCGGTGAAGAAGCTCTCGCCGCCGGTGATGGCGAGGTTGAGCAGCTTCGAGGCGCCGGAGGAGTATTGCTTCCATCCCGGACACACCTGGGTTGTGGATGAAGGGCGGCAGAACGCGCGCGTTGGCATCGATGCGTTTGCCGGCAACCTGATTGGGAACATCGACTCCATCGACGTTGTCGATTTGAATCGCTGGGTGCGGCAAGGGCAGCCGCTGTGCACGATCACGCGCGACGGCCGCAGCGTCGACATGCTTTGCCCGGTTGAAGGCGTGCTGGTCTCGGTGAATCACGAAGTCCTGAAGAATCCCAACCTGATTGTGGAAGACCCGTACCGCAACGGGTGGTTGTGCCAGATCAAGGCTCCGGAGATGTCGACCAACGTGAAGAATCTGCTGCACGGCGGGTTCGTGCCGGCGTGGATGCAGAACAGCCTGGCTCGCATTGGTGCGATGGTGCAGCAGATGAATCCTGCGCTAGCCCAGGACGGTGGCCTGCCGGTCAAAGGCTTGCTCTTCCAGGTAGACGCCGATGTGCAACGGCAATTGGCGAAAGAGTTTTTCCTGACATAGAGCACCACGGCAACGGAGACCGGAGGAAGTTATGGCACGGGAAAAAGCATTACTGATCGACATCAAGCGCTGCATCGGTTGCCTGAGCTGTGAGACGGCGTGCAAACAGCTGCACGGCTTCGGCACCGATCCAGAGCCGGCACTTTCTGACACCGCTTTTACGGTGGTCGAGGCGCGCGGCGACAAGTTTGTGCGCAAGCTGTGTATGCATTGCGAAGATCCGGCGTGCGCGTCGGCGTGCCCGGTGGGCGCGATCGGCAAATCGCCGCTGGGGCCGGTGGTCTACGACGCCGACAAATGCATTGGCTGCCGCTATTGCATGCTGGCCTGCCCTTATCAGGTGCCCCGTTATCAGTGGACGAAGCTGGCGCCTTTTGTGAAGAAGTGCGATTTGTGCGCCGATCGCGTCAAGGCCGGCAAGCAAACCGCGTGCGCGGAAGCTTGCCCGGTGCAGGCGACGGTGTTCGGCAATCGCGATGAGCTGATCGACGAAGCCTGGAAGCGGATTCGCAGTGATTCCTCGTATGTTCCGCACATCTGGGGAGTTGAGGAGCTGGGCGGCGGCTGTGTGCTGTTCGTCTCCGATGTGCCGTTCGAAAAGCTGGGATTCAAGCCCTCGCCGAGCGGCAATCAGCCGATGCCGACGCTCACCGCGAGCGCGCTGGGCGATTCGCCCAAGGTGGTGATTATGGGCGGAACGATCCTCTCGGCGCTGTACTGGGTGACGCAGCGGCGGCGCGAAGTGGCGCTGGCGGAAGCGGAAGAAAAAGCAGCCATCAACAAGATTAAAGATGAAAGGAGCTAGCCATGATTGCGCGAATCAAGAACGAAATTACCCTGTGGCGCGCCATTGTAGCGGTTATTTTTGTGACCGGTCTCTATGCGACTTACATTCGATTCTTCGAGGGATTTCGGGCTAGCACCAATCTGAGCGACAAGATGCCGTGGGGACTGTGGGTGGGGCTGGGGACGTTGTGCGGCGTGGGATTGTCGGCAGCGGGCTTCGGCATCAGTGCGGCGGTCGAGCTGCTGGGCATGGAGCGGTACCGGCCGATCCTGCGCTCGGCGATTCTGATCTCCTTCCTCGGCTACCTGACGGTTTGCGTCGGGTATCTGTACGAAATCGGTCTGCCATGGCGCTTCTGGCATCCCATCGTGATGTGGAATCACCGCTCGGTGCTGTTCGATGTGTGTGTCTGCATCATGACGTACACCACGGTGCTGACCTTTGAGTTTGCCCCGGCGCTGATCGAGAAGCTGCCGTGGAAGCCGCTGCGCGAAACCATCCTGCGCTATCACCATAAGATTCTGATCGGTGTGGTGCTGGCGGGCGTGCTGCTGTCGTCGATGCACCAGTCATATCTGGGCGGGCTGTATCTGATCGCGATGGGCAAGGTTCATCCGCTGTGGTACTCGCCGTACATGCACGCGATGTTCTACCTGTCGGCGATACCAGCGGGGCTGGCGCTGACCGTCATGGCGATTTACCTGTGCATGCGCTCGCTGAACGTGCGCGTCGATCCCACCATCCTGAGCGACTGCGGCCGGATGATACAGATGCTGCTAATTGTCTACGCGTTCTTCAAGGTGCTGGACCTGATCTCCAATCAGGCTCTGGGCTATGCGTTTCAGTGGACCGCTGAGGCGGGATACTTCTGGCTGGAGATGCTGCTGTTCCTGGCGATTCCGATCACGTTGCTGAGCTTCGAGAGCGTGCGAACAAATCTGCAGAAACTCTACGGGAGCTGTGCGATTGTCGTTGCCGGCTTCATGGTGGATCGGCTGAACGTGTCGATCAACGCGTTACAGACGGCGATGGGCACGCACTACGTTCCGAAGTGGAGTGAGTTCGCGTCCAGCATTCTGGTGATTGCCGCCGGCGTGATCGCGTTCCGCTATGCCGTGATCTATCTGGACATTCTGCCGAAGGCGCTGCCCAAGCGTGAGCAACGCTGGATGGCGAACGGCGGATTGCCGGCGCAAGCCTGAGATCGGGTTTGGGCAAGGCCGCGCAACTATGCGATTATGGCCTTGCCCATTGCCGTTTGTTGCGGTCGCGTAGAATATGGGCTAGGGAGACGCTCTTGGCAAACGAGAATTTGGTAACGAAAACCGACCTTGCGGATCTCAAAGAAGAGGTGCTGGAACGCATCGAGAAGACGGAAACCACACTGCTGCGAGAGTTTCGCAAATGGGCCGTCAGCTTCGAGTCGCGCTTTCGTGCCAACGAGATTCTGGTAGGTGGATTCAACGAACGTCTCATCGCGGTCGAGGAGCGGTTGAGCGACATCGAAGGCAAGTCGAAAACATAAACCTCCGTCCACACCTTCCGTAGCGGGCCTTCCCAAAGTGTGTAAGATTTCCATTGATCATCAGCCCATCTGAGTGCTAACCCCCTGTACTTTCTGTCGAAACGCTTTGGCACCTGTGTTGCACTATCACTACGCGACCCTAATATAGGAACGGCTGTATTGCCGGTTTAGCGACATGCACAATCTCGAATTCGCGCCAGAGGAACCATAGATGATGACTGCGATCAATCCGGGAGTGTACATGCAGACCCATCGTAAAGCGATTCTCTGTTTGAGTTACGACACGAATATGTTGCAGGTTCGGCAGATGTTGCTGGAACACTTTGGTTATAAGGTGTTTCCCAGCAGTTCCGTGGAGGATGCCAAGCTGGTCGCCCAGCGGCAATGTCCCGACATGCTGCTGATGGACAATACCCATCCCGAGATGGAACTGGAGGAAATAGCGACTGCGGTGAAGCGCGCCTGTCCCAGCGTGATAGCGGTAGTGCTGTCACCGTATTATTACGGGCCGCAGAACGGACATCCGCGAGCTGTCGACCGGTTTGTGGTGAAGGACGACGGTCCGGATGCGCTGATCTCGCAGATCGAGCAGTTGTTCGGAGAGCAGGACGGCAAACAACCTCGCCCGATCTAAGGGCGCACAACTAACCTGAGAAGCAGGCAAAGGCGGGCGAGAAATCGTCCGCCTTTGCCTTATGGGTTCCAAAGTGGCGCTCCAAAAACGGAAAGCTTCCCGATGTGGAGAGAAACCGCACCGGCCTCGTCTTCGCTTTTATTTCGTATATCACTACAAGCCCTGCGCTTAGTTGAATGAGTGTCCGGTAATGACGATTGGCGCTAGGCTTGCATTGATTCCAGGCGTGATTGCAAAGGCCAGGACGGAGGACAGGAGAGCAGAAGCGATGAAAGCGAACTCTAGGGGAGCAAATCCGCCGGTGGTTTTATTGGTAGAGGACGAAACCATGGTTCGCGAGGTGACGCGCGACGTATTGCTGCATGCCGGTTACCGCGTGCTGGACGCCAGCAATGCGAGAGAGGCGCTGAGCCTGGCCAGAGCGCACGCGGGTGAAATTGACTTGTTGCTGACCGACGTCATCATGCCGGAAATGAACGGCGCCGACCTGGCCAGCCAGATGCAAACCATACAGCCGGGGTTGGTGACGGTTTTCATGTCCGGCTACGCCGAAAGCGATGTGGCGCGAAGAATCAATCGCAGCGCGGCAGTTCCTATTCAGAAGCCGTTCACCATACAGGCGCTGCTGTCGCGGGTGGCCCAGGCGCTGCGGACGGGGTCCGCCAGCTCCGAACGGGTTGCTAGAGCTGATGGTCAGACTGACCTGGCGAGAAACTATGATCTGGAGGGCGAACCGGAATTGGTCGACAACCCGGCCAGGTGAGTCCGGCGGTAGTGACTAAGGATTGCTGTGAGTTGACTGGCTTGTAGCGGGTGGCTTGCTGGAGGTGAGGATTACGACGTCGACGCGGCGGTTGAGCTGGCGGCCTTTGGCGTTGTCGTTGCTGGCGGCGGGATGAAACTCCGCGTAGCCGGCAGCCGATAAGCGATCAGCGGAGATGCCCTGTTGCTCCACCAGCAGCCTCACCAGGGCGGTAGCCCGGGCGGTGGACAGCTCCCAATTGGAAGCGAATAGCGAGGTGTGGATGGGCACGTTGTCAGTGTGGCCTTCGATGCGCACCCCGTAGGGGTGTTCGCGCAGGATGTTGGCGATGCGGGCCAGAGCGGGTTGCGCTTCCGGCTTGATGGCGGCCGAGCCGCTGTCGAAGAAGCCAATCTCGCGCAGGCTGACGACCAGACCGTCGGCTTGCAGATGCAAGGCGACTTCGTTGCGCTTGATCTCGCCGGCCAGGGCGCCTTCCAGCTCCCTGCGCATGGCGTTGAAGTCTTCCTTCTTCTGGTCGGCTCCCAGTTGCTCCCGGCCTAACTGCGCCCAGTGGGAAAGGTCCTGGCCGGCATTCATGGAGCTGGGCAGCGTGATCTTGGGCTCGACATTGCCCGGCTTGTGATTGTCTTTCTCGAAGATGCCGAGCTGTTGAAAAGCGGAGTTGATGGCGTCGGAGAGTCGCGTGGCGCGTTGCTTGTCGATCTGCGCCGAGGCGTAGAGCACCACAAAGAAAGCGAACAGGAGGGTGACGAAATCGGCATAGGAGACCAGCCAGCGCTCGTGATTGACCTGGGCCTCGGGTCGGCGGCGGCGTTCTCTCATAGCGATTCAACCCCGGCCGGCTCCGCTTCTTTCTTCGATTTTGGCGGCTCGCGGAGGAATCCGATCAGCTTGCTCTCGAGCATCCGCGGATTCATGCCTTCCAGGATCGAAACCACGCCTTCCAGGGTCATCTCGTGCAGGATCTGCTCCTCGCGAATGCGTATCCGCAGCTTGCCGGAACTGGGCAGAAACAAGAGATTGGCGGAGCCGACACCGTAGACGGTGGCGACAAAGGCTACCGCAATGCCCTTGCCGACTTCGTTGATGTTATCGAGATGCTGCATTACCTGAATCAGGCCGAGCACGGCGCCGATGATGCCGATAGTGGGCGCGAAACCGCCGGCGGATTCGAAGACCTTGGGGATGTTCTCTTCGTACTCGGCCTGATTGTCCAGCTCCAGCTGCATCATCTTGCGCAGCTCTTGCGGCTCGGTGCCGTCGACGGCCAGCATGAGGGATTTCCGCAGGAAGGGATCGGCGATGCCGGGCAGCTCGGGGTCGAGCGAGATCATGCCATTGCGCCGCGCCTTGTTGGCGAAGACCACCAGCTGCTGGATGGTGAGCTCGGGGTCGAGCTTGGGTTCGAAGAAAACCTGGATGAGACGGCGAAAAGCAGTAGAAACGACGGGCATGGGATATTGCAGCAAGACTGCGCCCAGGGTTCCCCCGAATACGATAATGGCCGCCGTGGGCTGCACCACCTGGGAAAGCTTGCCGCCTTCCAGCAGCAAGCCCACCACAATCCCTCCCAAGCCGAGTGTCAGTCCGACGAAGCTGCTTTTATCCACGCCCGGGTCCTTCTGACTTAACCGCCGGCGTCGGGATTTCGGCCGCCGAGGCGCACTGGCCAGAATCCGCAGCGACATCGGATTGCATCAGCACCGAACGGCGGAACTCACGCACGCGCTCGATGACCTGTTCGGTGGTCTCGCGCACCACCAACTTTTCCCCGTTCAGCAAGGTGATAACCGTATCGGGCGCAGCTTCGACGTATTTGATCAAGTCACAGTTGACGGCCAGTCGTGCGTTATTGAGGCGCGTGAGTTGGATCATAGAGACTCCTTCGCCGGGGGAAGGAATCAGGGAAATGATCGGCAAGAATTGCCGGGGAAGTTAGCAGACAGCATTTAGCAGTTAGCACTTGGCACTTAGCACTTGGTAATTCGAGCTGCTGTCATGGCTGGCATCCCCCGGGCGATCGTCCGATCGTTGCTAGCTGCTGGTTACTAAGTGCTAAGTGCTAACTGCTAATTGCTAAGTGCCCTCTAATCCGTGATGGCTGGTGGAGTGCGCCGAATGCTTGGCGGAGGGAAGTATCTCGCTTGGATTAAAGCTGATTTCTGCATGGGCCGATAGTGTGGGTGAACACGCAAAGGTTCCGCCGGTCACAGAAAGCCCGGCAGTACACCTGCGGGAACGAACTCCGATCGAGCTCGGGCAAGGTGGAACCAAAAGAGGAGCTGTCCCATGGCAATCAGTATTCTGAACAACATTCCAGCCCTTGCCGCGGAGAACCAGTTATCGATCACCCAAACCAACTTGAATCAGACCCTGGAGCAACTGGCTTCGGGTTCGCGTATCAATACCGGTGCGGACGACGCTGCTGGTCTGGCCATTGCGGATGGGTTGCAAGCCAACGTCACGGCGCTCACGCAATCTTCGCTGAACGCCACCGAAGGCGTTGGCAAGCTGCAGGTCGCCGACGGCGCCCTGTCACAAGTCACCAGCCTGCTGAACCGCGCGGTCACCCTGGCGACCGAGTCGGCCAACGGAACCGTAAACGATGGTTCGCAACGCCAGGCGCTGGACGCCGAGTTCCAGTCGATCGCGGCGGAAATTAACCGTATCGGCACCAACACCACCTACAACGGCTCGCAGATCTTTACCGGCGGGCAGACCAACTACAACCAGATTGACGCCAATCTGGGCACCGCTGCCGGCCTGCAGACTGCGGCCAGCGGCACGCTCACGATTGAGACGGCCGGCGCGACGCCGACTACGATTTACACCACCAAGGCCTCCGACAACACGGTGGGCGCGGTCATCAACGACATCAACAATTCCGGGACCGGGCTGGTAGCGGCCTTGGACAGCACCGGCCACATGATGATCACCGACGCGGAAAACCGCGGCACCACCGCGGCCACGGCGCTGGAAGCGAACACCACAACCGGCACTTTCTATGTTGGCGCCAACCATCAGTTCCAGTACAACCAGATCACGAGCGCAACCACGACCGCGACCCTGGCTTCCACCATCGCCGGCACGTTGACCATCACGCCGCACACCGGCGCAGCCTATACCACCAGCGCCAGCGACACGACCATGGCTGAGGTCATCAACGACATCAATACCAATACCACCAATCCCGGCCTCAAGGCGGCGCTCGACGGCGGAGCGCTGGTCATCACCGATACCGGCCTGGGCAGCACCAGCACCAACCCGATCGCGGAGACGCTCACCGGCTTTAAGATCGACGGCACTGCTCCGACGTTTGCCGCGGCCGACACTCAGCCGATGGGCAACACCACCAACTCCAGCACCATGAATGTGTTTCTGAGCGACTCGACGACGGCGGGCAGCAGCACCATCGGCGTGACGCTGGGCACCTTCGATGCCAGCAATATGAACGGCATCTCAATCGCCAACGACAACCTGCAGACGGCGAGCTCGGCGCAGACCGCTCTCACTGACGTGAACAATGCCATCGCACAGGTGGCGGCATTGCGCGGCTCCATCGGCGCGGGCATCAACCGGCTGAATGCGGCTACCAACGTCATGAACAACCAGACGCAGAACCTGTCCTCCGCCGAGGACGGCATCCGCGCCGCCGACATTACGCAGACGGTGGCCAACCTGACCAAGTATCAGATCCTGAGCCAGACCGGTATCTCCGCCCTGGCGCAGGCGAACCAGATGCAGCAGAGCGTACTGAAGCTGCTCCAGTAGTCCGGCAGCGTTCGCCGGAAGCGGAGAACCGGCTGCTACATCGGCGGACTTAAGTTGCACGGGGGAGAAGGTGGGGCCTTCGGGTCCCCCTTCTCTCGATTTAGCAGTTGGCAGTTAGCAATTGGCACTTGGCCTTCAGCGCCGCTGCTGCTTAAGGTAAGTGCCAAATGCCAACTGCCAAGTGCTAATTGCCAACTGCCAACAGAAAGGAGCCGTCCGGAACATGGGCGCATTCAGCAGTGGATACAGTGCGGCACTGGGCGACATTCTCAGCCAGGTCAATGACGCTTTTAGCGGCAAGAGCGCGGGCATCGACGTCAGCAGTGTAGTCGACGAATTGATGACGGTGGAAGAGCAGCCGGAAACGCAGATGAAGACCGAGCAGACCACTATCAATTCGCAGATCAGCGCGTTGACCACGATCAATACCGAGCTGACCGCGTTGCAAAGCAGCATCCAGTCGCTGGAAGATCCGGTGAACGGCTCGTTCAGCCAGATGACGACGGGCTCCAGCGACTCGTCGATCGTCGCGGCGTCGGCGGACAATACGGCTACGGCGGGCACGCACACGATCGTAGTCAGCCAGCTGGCGACGATCTCCAGCAGCTACTCCGGCTACTTTGCTTCCGGCAGCTCGCTGGCCGGCGCGACCATCAACGTCGCCTACGGTCCCGCCAATAGCCCCACCAGCACCGACACGTTCAACATTCCTTCCAGCGACACCACGCTGCAGCAGGCGGCCAATTACATCAACCAGCCAAACTACAACCAGGTTACCGGCGGTAATACGGCGGCAACTTCGGCGTCGGCAGTGACCGGCACCATCTCGGTTTCGGCTGGAGGCGCCACGGTGTTCACCAGCGCGGGCGGGGAAGGAACCGTTGGCACCCTGATCAGCGAGATCAATAGCGCCGGGGACGGACTGAACGCCTCGCTGAATAACAGTGGTCAGCTGGTCGTTACCGACAGCCAGAATCGTGGCAGCTCGACCAATCCGCTGACGGTCACCGGCACCGACTTCGAAATCGGCTCCGATCAAAGCAACGAAACTTTCACCAACACGAGCTACGGTGTCACCGCCAATGTGGTGACGGACTCGGAAGGCTCGCGGCTGGAGCTCACCAGCAGGACATCTGGGGCAGCCGGCAACCTGACAGTGACCAGTACGGGCGGCAGCTTCACCAACTCGGCTGGTGTGGACGCGCAGCTTACGGTCGACGGCGTCCCGGTCGACAGCGCCAGCAACACGGTTACCGGGGCGATTCCCGGGGTGACTCTCAGTTTGGGATCGGCTGATCCCAGCACCTCGGTGTTGCTCAGCGTGGAGCCGGACACGAGCAGCGCCGCCACGGCCCTGCAGAATTTCGTCACCGCCTACAACGCTGTGATCGGTTCCATCAACAGCCAGTACACGCTCGATTCCAATGGCAACGAAGGCGTGCTGGCCGGCGACAGCATGCTGGAAACGCTGCAGAGCCAGTTGCTCAGCATGATCTCCACCGGTGTGAGCGGCGTGGGGCAATACACCAATCTGCAATCGATGGGGATCGAGATGCAGAACGACGGCACGCTGCAGATCGACAGCGCGAACATGAGCAGCGCGCTCAGCAGCGATTACGCCGACGTGCAGAACTTCTTCACCTCGACCTCGCCGCAGGGCTGGGGACAGCTCGCCAACACCGAGATGACGCAGCTGACCGATCCCACGCAGGGTCCGGTGGCGCTCGACATCAATGGCCTGACCCAGACCAACGACGATCTGAGCAATCAGATCAGCGACTTCCAAGCCAACATGACCAATGTGCAGCAGTCGTTGACCACGCAATACGACAATCTCGATAGTTTACTGATGCAATACCCCCTTCAAATGCAGGAGGCCGCAGCGCAGCTGGCCAGCTTGCCGGACTCGACCACCAGCAGCAGCAGCAACAGCAATAGCTTGTAGCCCAAGGGGTAAGGGGAGAATGAAGACCATCGTTGATGCGAGGCGGATTTATCAGGACACGGCGGTACGTGGAGCTAACCCAATTGAGCTGGTCATCGTGCTTTACGACGCCGCCATTGAAGACATGCGCAGCGCGCTGGCGGCGATGCGCAAGAGCGACATCGAGGTGCGAGCCGGCAAGATCAGCCACGCCTTGATCGTGCTGCAACAGCTGCAAGGCACACTGGACTTCGAGCGCGGCGGCAGCGCGGCGAAACAATTTGAGCAGTTCTATAACCTGGTGCGGGCTAAGCTGCTGGAAGCGCAGATGCGCGGATCGACCGAACTGATGCAACAGCAGATTCGCTACATGTCGGAGGTGCGGGACTGCTGGGTGCAGGCCAAGCGCATTCTGCAGCCGCAACCCGGCGCGCTGACGCCGGCGGCCAGCACCGCGAGTGGGGAGGGAGGTCCCAACAAATGGAGCGCGTAGACGAATACGACAGTTTGCAATTACTGCGCCGGGCAAACGACCGCTTTGGCCGTTTCTTTGCGCGTTTCTCGGGTGCGCCGGTGCTGGGCACAGACGAGGAGGTGGAGGCGCTGCTGCAAGTGGAAAACACCTTGCAATCGGTTCGCGCCTACCTGGATGGCCGCCTGCAATGCAGTCAAGCGGCTGCCATCCGCGATGAACTGGCTCGCTATCGCGCCAACCTGATTCGGCTGCGTCATGAGCTGGCGGTCATGCAAAACGCGGCCATGGGATGCCGGGCCAGGCTGTCGGAGCGAAACAAACATTTGCAGGCTGCCCAGGCCTGGTGCGCGGCGTCGCGCGCCACCACCTAGCGCGACGAAAACAACGCCCGCTGCGAAACGCCCACAGCCGGGACGATTAGTTTGTCCGCCGATGGACAACGGGTCTTGAAACCGGACGCTCTCCACCCCTTCACCCCCACCCTTCTCTTTCGCAACTCCTTGCGATGAAAGCAGTTGTAGGTTGTCAGCAATGGCACTCAACGTGTACTTCCCAGGTTGGCCCCGGAGCACGTGCAGTTAACCCCAAATTCTCTAACGCTTTGTCGGTTCTCACGTCTGAACGGGTTAGGAGGCAGTATGGAACGCAGATACCTGGTGGCAGCCCTGGCCCTGATTGCAACCTTCGCGATCACCTCCCGCGGCTTTCGCGCTCTGGAGCACGTTTCGCTGGTGCGCGCTGCCCACGCGCAAACCATGGCAACTCCGCAATGCCCATCCAGCATTGCCGCACGCGCCCTGGCGAAGATTCATACCCATCTGCGTCCGCGTATCCCTGAAGAGGCGGCCTTGCTGGCGGAGATGAATGTTCCCCTGGCGAACATGCAGTCGACCATCGCCGAGCAGATGTCGCGCCAGAATCAGGCCATTGCGCAATGTGCGCGCGAGCGGGCGATGCGCGATGCCGAGCGCGCCTATCGCGACGCCATGCGCCTGCAGCAGCAGATGACGCACTCAGTCAGCTACATCAGCATTCCTTCACCTGCGCTGACGGGATTGTCTCCCGACGTGGAAGCGCGCCTTCAGGCCAAGACCGCTGCTATGGCGGCCAAACTCGCTGCCAACAACATCAAGCTGCAGATCGATGCCAGCCAGTTCGGCCCGTCGGCTATGCAAATGGAAAACATGGAAGTACCGGTAGTTGATGTGACTGACGACGGCGGACACGTTACCACTCACGTTCACGTGCACACCCACGTGAATTGCAAGACCAGCCGCACCACCCCCGATCAGCGGCAGCCGGAGTGAGGTTGTTCGCGTTTTCACTCCCCTCCGCTCGGGATGTAGGAATGCGAATCGAAAGCGGTACAGTCGAGAGGACTGTACCGTTTTTCCTTTGTGCCGGAAAGCCGTAAGATTTCCTCATTGATTGCGACGAAAGGGCGTTGAACCAGCCGTCCCTGATGTGTCACTATCCGGCAAACTGGTTATCACAAATAGGAGATTAGCGTGCCCAAAATCACACTCTTCCGCCCGGACGGACTACAAACCTACGACAATGTCGAGATCGACTCCTTTGACAACGGCATCGTCAATTTTTCAATCGAAGTCAGAACCAAGGAGCACACTCGACAGTCGTTCAGAACCAACCTGCCCTTCATCCTCGAACACGAGGAGTAAGCGCGAACGGCCCTTTCACGACGGGGTGAAGCGTGCGGCGATCTGCTGCATCCAACCGCTCTGCAATACAAATCCCTGGGAAAGGCAGAGAGAATGTCTAACCTGAATGAACGTCTGCAGCAATTCAAGGCCGCGTTTGAGTCCGGCGCTCCGCCCTACAACGCGCCGCGCGAGGCAATCGAGACCATGCATCGCGCCACGGCTGAGCTGGAAGCCTCGGGCCTGGCCAAGAAAGCGCTGCAGGTCGGAGATCGCGCTCCCGAGTTCAGCTTGTTCAACCAGGACCATGTCGAGGTCGATTCGAGCCAACTTCTTAAGCAGGGGCCGCTGGTGGTCGACTTTTTCCGGGGACACTGGTGACCCTACTGCAATATGGAGCTGGAGGCTCTACAGGAAGTTCATTCCGAAATCCGAGCGCAGGCCGCGCAGATCGTCGCCATAACACCTGAGCTCGAAAGATACACGCGTCTTGTCCACCGAAAGTCGAATTTGACGTTCGACATTCTTACTGATTTGCACCTCAAGACGGCTGAACAATTCGGGCTAATTTACGTGCTTCCGGATTATCTGCGCGAGCTCTACAAGGGCATTGGACTCACGCTGGATAAGTTCAACGACGAACCCGAATACCGCTTGCCCATGCCGGCGCGCTACATCATCGATAGCAGCGGACTCATTCGCGCCGCCGATGTGAACGCCGACTACACGATCCGCCCCGAGCCGTCGGAGACGGTGAAGAAGTTGGCGGAGCTGCAAAAGTCAAAGTGAAAATGCGGGGGTAACGTGTGTTGAAAGAGATCGCAGTACGATCTGGAACCCATTCACAAGTCGCTTCGTAACCGGGCCCGACTTCACAGGCTGCTGAAAACTCGAATCGCAGCATCGTGCGAACCTTCAGGGACTGTGTAGCGAGTGGAAAACAAATTTCTGAGTGGGCGAAACGTCCCGAATTGCGACGCAACCAGCCGCGCCGCGGCGGGATGGAGTTAGCCCGGGCTGAATTTCCGGCGCTATACTGGGCAGCGATGTGGTCGCGTCCACTCTTCTCTGCGTTTGTCTGGCTTACTCTTTTGCTGCCGCTCACCGCAACCGCGCAAGCACCGAGCGACAATAATGCGCCGCAGACGCCGAACTCCACAAACGGAATTCCCACGTTCTACGCTCACGCACGCCAGGTCATTATTGCAGTTGACGTATGGGACAAGACCTTGAAGAAGGGAGAGAGCCCGTGGATTGGGGACGAGCCTTTGGATACAGGAGAGAAAAACCACCTGAGGCAGCTACCTCCGCCAGCGCGGGGGCTTACAGCAAAAGACTTCCACGTTTTCGACAATGGTGCCGAGCAGAGCATTAACTATCTCAAGGAGGCCGATTTCCCAGCGGTCGATTTGACGAAGCAGTGGGTCTTCTGGCCAACAGCCTTCGGCACCTGGGGCCATCTCCAACCTAACTACAGTGTCGAACCGTCCTCTGCGAAGTACTTGATCGGGTATGTTCCTGCCTCTATTCAACCAGGAGAGTGCCGAAATGTGAAGGTGGCCGTCGAAGGCCGGATCACGAAGACAAACCGTTCCGAGTATTGTTATTCCCCTCATAATGACATCGATCAGATTGCGGGAACGAAATTGGGCGACAAAATGCGTGACTTCGCATCTTCTTCCGCCCGCGGCTCGTTCAGAATGTCAGTCCGGACGTTCACTTTTTGGTCATCGGGAGTCTTAGGTCTTACGACGGAAAGCGCAGGAGGTGAGACAGCAACCACGTCGGGAAATGGCTTCACATATGTCGTCGAGGTACACGATTCTATGGCGCCAGCAACTGTGCAGATGAGCGTGGGCTTCGATTTCCCCGACAGCGTTTGGTACTTTCCTTGCCGGGAACGCGATGCCATCTACGTCCTTGGAATCGTGAAGGAAACAAATGGTCAACCCGTGGGGCAATTTGCCGACGCATACAGTTGCCTGCATACACTTATGTCTAATCCAGCAAGTTATAAGATCTCGAGCGGCGTCTTGGTTCCTAGCAGGTTCGACACCCAGCTCGATTTAACGCCCGGGAGCTACACCGTGTCGGTTGTCGTGAGCGATAGACATCACTTCGGGCGGGTACAGACGCCTTTGCGAGTGGGATCACTTGATCCTCAACGACTTCTGATCAGCGACTTGGTCGTAGCAAACGTGCTTCGCGGGGTAGGATGGGTTCTGCGCGACGCCACCTCGGTCTCCCCGTCACCAGTCACGCCGACGCCGCTGGTCAGCAAGGATCTTCAGTACATCCCAGACGTGGTTAACCCCAGCCGTCTGCCAAAACACGCGCCGCTGTATCTCTACTTCGAGGTTTATCAGCCTACGTCTGATACGCAGGCGGCCGGAGTCTTTTATCAACTGAGAATCACAGACCTCAAGACTGGCTCTCTGGTGATGAATACGGGACCGGTGAGCGCAGCCGACTGGATAGTGCCGGGCAATCTGGTCATCCCCATTGGACTGAAGGTTGCCACGGAAAAGTTACACAAAGGCTCTTACCGGCTCGAAATCCAAGCCACCGACTCGGCAGGGCGACAGACCGAGTGGCGACAAACTGACTTCGCGGTCCAGTGAGCTCGTGGATCGGCTGAGACTCTACCTAGGTGCCCAGCTTCGCCAGGCGCGCGCGGCGCTGCTGCCACTCTTGCGTGGCGAAGATACGCGGGCCGACTTCGATCAGCCGCGGCAGCATCTGGAAGACGGAGATCGGCGTCCACTTCATGCCCTGGCGCGTGCGATAGCCGCGATGGTTCAGCTCGTCGGCGATCACGGAGTAGGGACCGTCCTGAATCGTCAGCTCCATGATGAGGAAGAGGATCTCCTGCTCGGTGGAATTCGGTTCGAGGCGGCCGCCATCGGGCACGACCTGCAATCCGAAGGGAACTGCTTCCGGAGCCGGCGCTGCGCCTTCGGATTCGGGTAGCTCGCGCTCCCATTCGACGGCGACCAGCTTCCATCCCTGCTCGGCTTGCCGCGCGATCTCTTCGGGTCCGAACGATGCGGGCGCTTCCTGGCGAATGCGTTCCGTCTTGGCCATGCCATCCCCCTAAACCGGTTGTCAGTTGCCGGTTGTCAGTTGTCAGTCCGTAGCCCTTATCCTTTAGCTTAGTAGAGCTGACCTTGAGGTCAGCGCCTCAGCTCGCTCTTAGCTTCAGGTAGAGCTGACCTTCAGGTCAGCGTCTCTGCCATTTTCTTTTACTCCGAGCCGGCTTCAGCCGGCGGCACTCGGGGGCTAAAGCCCAATTCATTTAACGCCACGGGACGCAGGCCTGAAGGCCCGGTCTACCCAACCGACAACTGACAACTGACAACTGACAACCGACAACTGTCTTACTGCTCCCGCAGCGTCTGCATCGGATCGAGCCGTGCCGCGCGATAGGCCGGCACGCTGCTGGCTACCAGCGACACCAGCAGCAGCACTGCGCTCACCGCGACAAACGTCAGCGGATCGAACGGCTTCACCCCATACAGCATCTCCTGCATGAACCGCGTCAGCAGCAGCGATGCGACAATGCCGATTGCCACTCCCGCTGCGGCCAGCAGCAGTCCGCGACGCAGAATCAATGCCAGCACGCTGTCGCGCTGCGCGCCCAGCGCCAGACGCAGACCAATCTCCAGCGTGCGCTGCGCCACCATGTACGAAAGCACCGCGTACAAGCCGACCGCGGCCAGCAGCAGCGCGATCACCGCGAACGACGTAATCAGCACGGTCTGGAAACGCGGCTGCGATGCCGAGAGCGAGAAGTAATCGTCCAGCGTGCGGATGCGGTACAGCGGAATGTTGCTGTCGACCTGACCGAGTTGTGCGCGCAGCGGTCCGACCAGGCTGAGCGGATCGCCATCGGTGCGAATGATGATGCTGGGATCGAGAATCAGCGCCTGCTTCAGCGGTAGATAGAATTGCGCCGGCATCTCGGCGGTCAGACCTTTGCGCTTCACGTCGCCAACTATGCCAACGATCTCGCGCGGCGGATGGTTGGTGATGCCATCACCCAATCCCGGCTGGATGTGCTTGCCGATGGGATTTTCATGAGGGAAAAACTTGCGCACGAAAGCCTGATTGACGATGGCTACGGTCGGCGCTTTGGAGTCGTCGGTCGGCAGAAACGCGCGGCCGGCGATCAGGGGAATGTCGAGCGTGCGGAAGAAGTCGGGCGTAACGACGCTGCACGGCGCGTCAAACTCCTCGCCTGGTCCGGCAGGACGGCCCTCGATCGTGAATCCGAGGGTGATGTTGCCGTGCGAGAGCGGCAAGGGATAGCCGCCCGAGACCGACTTCACTCCCGGCAGCGCAGCCAGGCGCGGCAGCAACTCATCGTAGAACACACCTTTCTTCAGATCGGGATACTGGCTGTCCGGTAAGTTGATGCTAGCGGTCAGCACGTTGCGGGTGTTAAATCCAGGATCGACATTCAGCACGCGCACCAGGCTGCGAACCAGCAACCCGGCTCCCACCAGCAGCACCAGACCAATCGCCGTTTCCGCGACCACCAGCACGCTGTTCAGGCGATTTTGCTTGCGTCCGCTGGTCATGCTGCGCGTGCCTTCGCGTAGCGCCAATGCCGGATCGAGCCGCGACATCCGCCACGCCGGCAGCACCCCAAAGAGCACACCGGTGATGATGGAAACGGCTGCGGCGAACATCAGCACCATGCCATCCACGGAAACCTGATCGAGCCGCGGCAGGTTCTGCGGCACGAAGCGCAGCATGGTTTTCAGCAGGAGCACCGCCAGCACAACGCCCAGAGTCCCGCCACAAATTCCCAGGACGACCGACTCCACCAGCACCTGGCGCATGATCTCCCAGCGCGTGGCGCCCATGGCCGAGCGCACCGCAATTTCGGGACGGCGGCGCGACGCGCGCGTCAGCATCAGTCCGGCAACGTTGGCGCAAGCGATCAGCAGCACGAAGACGACCGCCGCGAGCAGCACATTCAGTGCCGAGCGCGTGCTTCCCACCAGATCTTCCAGCTGCGAAACCACCGTGGCAGCGGCGAATTGCTTATTGGACTCCGGATATTGCGCCGCCAGATTTTGCGCGATGACATTCAGGTCCGCATTCGCCTGCGCGACGCTGACGCCGGGCTTGAGCCGCCCAACCAGATTCACCATGTGCGCGCCACGCTGCGCGGTGATGGGATCCTTGTCGGTGGCGTCATCGGCCAGCGTGGTCCACAACTGCGGCGCGGGAGTCTGGATGGGAAACTCAAATCCCTGGGGCATGATGCCGACGACCGTGTAGGTGTTGCGATCCAGCGTGATGTTGCGGCCGACGACGCTGGGATCGCCGCCGAAGACCGACTGCCAGGTTTCGTGGCTGAGCACGGCGACGTGTGTGCCGGGCTTCTCGTCCTCGGCGATGAAGCCGCGCCCGAGTAGCGGATTAATTCCCAGCAGGCGGAAGAACTCGGACGAAACCGTCTGCGCCTCGATCTGCCGCGGAGTTCCGTTGCCGGTCAGCGTGTGGTTGTCGCCGTGATAGGCAGCGAGCGACTCGAAGGTACGATTGCGACTGCGCCAGTCGAAGAAGTCGGGGTAGCTCAGCGATTCGGGAGGACCGGATTTGGTGACCGAGGTATGGATATCGCCGACCGACATCAGACGCTGGGGTTCGGGCAACGGCAGCGGCCGCAGCAGGACGGCGTTGATCAAACTGAAGATCGCGGTGGTCGCGCCGATGCCCAGCGCCAGGGTCAGAATCGTCGTAAGTGCAAAGCCGGGACTCTTGCGCAATTGGCGAATCGCGAAGCGCAGATCCTGCAGCAGGTTCGACATCAAGCTTCTCCGGTAAAGACAAGATTGCGGAGAGTGAACTTACACGTTGATCACCAACCCGGGTGTCGCACAAGTGCTTGGAAACAGCAGGGATATGTATTGAGTGTGGTCTTCGCACGCAGCCAGGGCGTCCGCATTCGGCAACGCTTGTCCGTCAGCGGACAAGGAAATAACGGTATCCCCGCATTTGCCGCCCCTCTTTCAAGGCTGATAAACTCGAATGTTTCGACTCACGTCATTCACCCATCTATATACACATGCCAAACGGAACGGATATCGCAATTGTCAACGGCGCCCGTACGCCCATGGGGCGGTACTGCGGGAAGCTAAAGGATTTTACGGCCCAGGAACTCGGTGCCATCGCGGCGGTCGAGGCCATGAAGCGCTCCGGCGTTGAGCCCGGCGAGATCGAGCACGCGATCTTCGGCAATGCGCAGCAGACTTCGGGCGACGCCATCTACGGCGCTCGTCACGTCATGCTGAAAGCCGGCGTGCCCATCGAAGTGCCCGCGCTCACGGTCAATCGCCTGTGCGGATCGGGTATGCAGTCGGTTGTGACCGCGGCTCAGCTGATCCAACTCGGCGAGGCCAAGACGGTGCTGGCCGGCGGCATGGAATCAATGTCGCAGGCGCCGCACGTGATTCGCGGCATGCGCTGGGGCGTCGGCCTGGGCGAAGGCAAGCTGGAAGACTCGCTGATGGTCGCGCTGCTCGACAGCTACTGCAACCTCTACATGGCCAACACCGCCGAGCTTTATGGCGAGCAGCAGGGCATCACCCGCGAGATGCAGGACGAGTTCGCGCTGCGCTCGCAGCAGAACGCCGAGGCAGCGTACAAAGCCGGTCGCCTGCAGGAAGAGCTGACGCCGGTCGCGCTGCGCAATCGCAAGGGCGAGCCGACGGGCGAGATGTTTACCGAGGACGATCATCGCCGTCCGGAGACGACGATCGAGGCCCTGCGCAAACTGAAAGCGTCGTTCGGCAAGAACGGCACCGTGACTCCGGGCAATGCCAGCGGCATCGTCGATGGCGGCGCAGCGGTTGTCGTGATGCCGCTCGATGAAGCCGAGAAGCGCAATCTGAAGCCGCTGGGCCGAATCGTGAGCTGGGGCATTGCCGGAGTCGATCCCAAGATCATGGGATCGGGCCCGGTACCGGCGACGCAAATCGCGCTGAAGAAAGCCGGGCTTGAGCTGGACGACATCGATCTGATTGAGCTGAACGAAGCCTTCGCGGCGCAGGCGCTGGCGGTCGAGAAGGAGCTCGGCCTCGATCCTGACAAGGTGAACGTGAACGGCGGAGCCATCGCGCTGGGACATCCGCTGGGCGCGACCGGCACGCGTTTACTGATCACGCTGCTGTACGAGCTGCGCCGCCGCAAAGCGAAGTACGGGCTGTCGACCGCATGCATCGGCGGCGGGCAGGGGATTGCGGTGATTGTGGAGAATTTGCAGCGCTAGAGAATAAAGGCTGCCGCGGCAGACTTTGTTGAAGGTCATCTCACTTGGGATTCGGCCTCAGGATGCCGCTGTCTCGAAAAGGTGCGCTCCAGGTCGGAGCCTCGACCGATCGTTGAAATTAGACCCTGTGCTCATGGCGCACACAGCACTATATGGAAGGGGCGATGTGCTCCTGCCCCGCGCTGGTCAAACGAGGGCCAGAATGGGGCACCCGAGGTTAATGCGGGCGCTCGGTTCGGGATGACACTATTGGAAGTTCGTTGCGATCATGCGCGTCTTTAGCGGCATCATTCTCGGCTATCTGTGCTTCGAGCTGTTGTGGTGGACGCTGTTCCGCGTGACCAACACCGATCCGCATGCGCCTGCCAGCATCAGCTTCCAGGCTGGGGCGGTGATCTTCGGACTGCTGTTTGCGCTGGGTGCGGGATTCCTGGCCAGCTTCATCGGCGGACGTCCGCACTTCATCGCGGCGTGGGTCGCAGGCGCGCTGGTTGCGGTGACGGCAATCGTGGTCATGATTCGCAAAGGGCCGGCCTGGCCGCAGGTCGCAGTGCTGCTGTTCATGTCACCGAGTATCGTGGTTGGCGGTTATACCTACGTGCTGCGCCGGCGCACGCAGACGGATAGCGAAACCAAATGACGAACGAAGAGCGCGCGCTGCATGAATTGGTCTATCAGCTGGAGTCGTCGTGGAACGCGGGCGATGGCGACGCCTTCGCCAGCTTGTTCGCCGAGGACGCTGACGTGATCCACATCCTCGGCGGCACATACAACGGACGCGAAGCGTTTCGTGCCAGCCTTCACATGCTCTTTGGGACGATCTATAAAGGCAGCACCTCGCATTACCGTGTGCAGAAGATCAAGTTTCTGCGGCCGGATATCGCGATCGTTTTTATGCGGCAGCATTTGGAATTCGGAGAAGGCGCGGCGGTGGATGAGCTGGACGCGCGGCCAACGATCGTCGCCGAGAAGATCGATGACAAGTGGCGCATCGTCGCGCTGCAGGTTACAAGGATCAGCGAAGTGGGAGCGCCGAAGGGATAGCGGGCACACGATTCGTGCTGTAATTACGAATTGTCATCACAGGGCGGATTGAGCCGACGAGGGATCTACTGTTCTGGCTGTTCGCGATTCTTCGTTGGGGAGGTTAACTCCGACTCGCGCCGATAGACGGTTGTGATTGCCGAATCTGCGATAGACATAGGTCTCCCCGCTGATCTTCGCGAACATTCCTGATGGTTCGAGCAACGCCTCGTATCAGGGCATGGCTTTAGCCATGCCGCCGCAGCGTAAAATGAATTGGGCTTTAGCCCCTGCTCATGTCGGCTCCTGTTCGTAACGCCAGTTCGAAAGACATTGTTCGTCCATCACGGACATTTTTCGTGACGGCCAAGACCAGCATGGGGCGGGCACTGCTGCAATCGGAACGCAATGCAATGTTGTTCATTGACGTCCTGCGGACCTATGTCGGAGCAAAGAAATTCAAAGTACACGATTTCGTCGTCATGCCCGACCACGTGCACGTCTTGCTGACGGTAGGCGGAGAACTGTCCATCGAGAAAGCTGTGCAATTCATCAAAGGCGGGTTTTCGTACCGTCTGAAGAAGGAGCATGGATACTCTGGTGAAGTGTGGCAGCGCGGATTTTCGGAAGTCAGAGTAGATGGTCGCCAGAGCTTCGTTCACCATCGTGACTACATCGCGCAGAATCCTGTAAAGCGCGCACTGGTCGAGTCGCCTCAGGAATTTCCGTATTCCTGTACCTGCTTAGCGGCGCGAAAGGCAGCAGGGGCTAAAGCCCGCGAGATTAATGGCGCTTGCGGCACGGCTGAAGCCGTGCCCTGATACGAACCTTGCTGGAGCGCGCTTCGCTCAGGATGACAATTCAATAGATAATTTCAATCGGCGCAGCTGAAGCTACGCCCCTTCAGAGGACAAATCGCACACATGAACATCAAGAAAGTTGGAGTACTGGGTTGTGGGTTGATGGGTTCGGGCATTGCGCAGGTTGCGGCCACCGCTGGTCTCGACGTGGTGGTGCTCGAGCAGGAACAGAAATTCCTCGACAAAGGTTTCGCTGGCATCGAGAAGTCTCTAACTCGGCTGGTCGAGCGCGGCCCGCAGAAGGGCGGCCTCACGCCGGAGCAGAAGACCGAAGCGCAATCGCATCTGAAAGGCACGCTCAACATGCAGGACCTCGCCGACTGCGACATCGTCATCGAGGCCATCATCGAGAACGTCGAACTCAAGCGCAAGACCTACGCGCAGCTCGACGCCATCGTCAAGAAGGATGCGATCTTCGCCACCAACACCTCGTCCATCTCAGTCACCGAGCTGATGACCGCGACCAAGCGTCCTGAGCGCTTCATCGGCCTGCACTTCTTCAATCCGGTGCCGATGATGAAGCTGGTCGAGGTGGTGAAGACCATCGCCACCGCGCCCGAGGTCTACGACGCCGCGGTCGACTTCGGCACCAAGCTCGGCAAAGTTCCAGTGCGCACCAGCGACAAGACCGGCTTCATCGTGAATCGGCTTCTCGTTCCGTACCTCCTGGACGCGATCCGCGCGTACGAAGAAGGCGTTGGCTCCATCACCGACATCGACGAAGCTATGAAGCTGGGCTGCGGTTACCCGATGGGACCGTTCACGCTGCTCGACTTCGTCGGCCTCGACACCACGTACTACATCACGCACGTTATGTACGACGAGTTCAAGGAGCGCCGATTCGCCTCGCCGCCGCTGCTCAAGCGGCTGGTGCTGGCCGGATGGTACGGCCGCAAGTCGGGCAAGGGGTTCTACGATTACGCCGACCCGAATAAGCCGGTGCCGGGGAAGTTTGTGTAGGAAGAACGGCAGTTAGCATTTAGCACTTAGCATTTAGCACTTAGTATTTAGCCGAAGCGATTAGGTAAATCTGGCCTTCAGGCCAGCGTCGAGCGCGCAGTGATAGCAGTTGGGCTTTAGTCCCTCGTGTCAGGGCATGGTTCAGGTTTTGCTGCGTTTCGTATCAGGGCGCGGCTTCAGCCGCGCCGTTGCGACCACCCTTTGCTTTGTCATCCTGAGGAGGGCTTCAGCCCGACGAAGGATCTGCGGTTCGCCGGCAGTGGAAGGACTGCTTTCTCGGACAAGAAATTTCGGCGAACTAGTAGCACGTTAATGCCATAAACGGGGCCGGTTTCAATAGCTGCCCGATTTTGTGTGCATAGCGGTTTCGTAGAATGGCCCGTACGCGCGTTTACAGGCCGCTGTAGCGACTTTATAGTGGCGTGACGATCTTGTTGAGCCTCGGAATCCGAGATCGTGCGTCTGCGGGCTTCTCTGCGCGATTTGGGGCTATGTTGCATTTTGCAACGAAATGTTGACTAGCACATAAGTTTTACGTTGATTCCCGCGGCTCTTTGGAATCTCGGACTCGCCGCCTCCTCGGTGCGTTCGGACCAGCCGCGCAGCGGCGACACTTGTTTGAGCCGTGGGCGTAAGCCCGCGGTCAGTGTTCGGCTGAGGCGGCGAGCCGCGGAGCGGCGGTACGATTTTCACGAGGCAAGATTTTTATGCCGTCCCTAACGGGACTCGAATTCGTTATCCTGACTTGTCCGCGGGCTGACGCCCACGGCTAACACAAATGCCGCCCTTCGGGCTCCCATGCTGATCGATTGCACACCCACGAAGTGGCTCATGATCATTGCGCTGGTGATCAGCGCGACCGCTCCATTCTCCTTCGCAGAAACTTATTCCTGTCGTGCGGATGTTTTCATGCCCGACGGCTACAGCGACACGACAAAAGTGTGGTCTCCCGATCACAAGAACTATGTCCTTCTTTCCACTAAGCCAGAGCACGCCGAGTCTGACGAGGCCCCTCATACGGTTTCGATTTATGCCGGCGCGAGTCTGTTGAGGGTATTTACTCTGGAGGATCTGAGCGGAGCTACGTTCGTGAAATGGTCGTCGGACTCCAAGGGCGTATACGTGATGTGGAGTAATGGGGGTGCGACCGGCTTGTATGAGGTTCGCGTATTCATTCTAGAAGAGAATCGAGCGGCCGAGTCGGGTGCTCCGTTAGCCGTCGCCCTTGACTTTGAGAAACAGCATTACTGCCAGGCGCGTGGCAATAATCTGTATGCCGTGCGTTGGGTAAAGGGATCTGCCGAGCTCGAGATGCGGCCCGAGGTTTATCCCACCGGTGATTGCGAACCAGATGGCGGATTGAGTGCAGATTATTTGGTGGAGACTGCGACGGGCAAGATTCTTCGGAGAGGTGTCGTCAAAGAGATGGCGACTTTCGCGGACGATTGTCCGTCGGATATTTTCCCGACAGCACTTACTACTCAGAAACAGATCGACGACTATAGGAAATCAAACAACCATGACCTTCCAGAACATTAAGCTCGAAACCCGAAACCACATCGCCTACGTCACCATCGACCGTCCCAAGGTTCTCAACGCGCTCAACATGGCGACCATGCAGGAGCTGAAGCAGGCCTTCGCCTCCATCAAGGACGACTCCGATGTCCGCGTGGTGATCCTCACCGGCGCGGGCGAAAAATCGTTCGTCGCCGGCGCCGACATTGGCGAGCTCTCGCAGCACACGCCCGTTTCGGCCAAGGAGTACACGCACCAGGGCCAGGCCATCATCGACGCCATCGAGAACCTGGGCAAGCCGGTGATCGCCTGCCTCAACGGCTTCGCGCTGGGCGGCGGCTGCGAGCTGGCGATGGCCTGCACCATGCGCCTCGCGAGCGACAACGCCAGGCTCGGCCAGCCCGAGGTGAAGCTCGGCCTCATGCCCGGCTACGGCGGCACGCAGCGGCTGCCGCGCCTGGTGGGGAAGGGAATTGCCATGCAGCTGGTTCTCACCGGCGAGATGATCTCGGCGCAGGAGGCGCATCGCATCGGCCTGGTGAACGAAGTGGTCGCCGCAGCCGAGCTGATCCCGCGCGCCGAAGCCATCGCCGCCAAGATCGTCGCCAACGCGCCACTGGCGGTGCAGTACACGATGGAAGCCGTCAACCGCGGCTACGATCTGACCCTCGCCGACGGCCTGTACCTCGAAGCAACGCTCTTCGGCGTCTGCTGCTCGACGGAGGACAAGAACGAAGGCACCAAGGCGTTTCTGGAGAAGCGGCCGGCGCAGTTTAAAGGCAAGTGAGTCACGGATATTATCGAATGATCGATCCAAGCGACAGCGGCCACGACATTGCCCTGTTTGAGGCGATGTATTCCGCCCGCGCGATGCGCTGGCTGAAGCCCGACCCGGTTCCTGCGTCGCTGATTGCCCGCATCCTGGATGCGGCAATCCGGGCGCCGAGCGCCGGCAATTCGCAGCGGTGGATCTTTGTGGTGGTGCGTGACGCCGAGCAACGGCGCCGCATCGGCGAAATCTATCGTCGAGTCAGCCTCTGGGTTTTGCAACGCTATCAGCATCAGGGCAAGCCGGCCGGGCAGTCGCAGACGCAATATGACCTGATGATGAAAGGCGGCCTGCACCTTTACGATCATATGGCGGACGCGCCGGTGCTGCTGGTGCCGTGCCTCAGGTTCGATCCCGTCGAACTGCCGGAGACGATTCCGGAGGAGGTGCGCGCTGCCATGCGAGCGGCAGCGCCCTGGACATCCGGCGCCAGCATCTATCCCGCGGTGCAGAACATCATCCTGGCATGCCGCGCGCTGGGACTGGGCACGGTGCTCACCACCAACCACACCATCGCCGAAGATGAGGTCAAGGCGGTCCTGGGCCTGCCGCCACAGGTCAGGACGTTTGCCTTGATGCCGATCGGGTATCCGGAAAAGAGTTTTGGCCCGGTCAATCGGCGGCCGCTGGAAGAGGTGTCGTTCCTCGACGGCTACGGAAATTCGTTCACGGATCAGTCCTGGTAATCGACGGACCAACGCGAGTCGACGCTACTCACACCCCACGTTCCCGATATCCATCGTCCTGACGCTCTTGCCGTCCTTACCGATCCCTTCCACCACAAAGTTCGTGCTCATAACGTCGGGTAGCTCCGCGTCCCACGTGTCGCCGTCGGGAGATGTGTTCACCTTCTTCATGGACTGAGACACATCGTGGCCTGCCATCTGCGTCCCGGTAGGAGTCCAGCTTATGGTTGCCTGCGTCAGGTTGCGCGCCTTGAGCACGGCTGAGGTACCCTCGTCACAATAGATCCAGAAGGAGATTGCCACGCAAGTAAAATCAGCATGAGTGGGGGCGCTCGGCGAAGTGCCAACGGCTTGCAGCCCTCGCAATTTAACTCAAAATTGATATCAGGCACGCCGCCGCCGGAGAATCATGGAACCGCTTTCCTTGCCAACATCGTCTTGTTCACGAATGCAAAATCCCGTACGCCGGGCAAACTCTGGCCGGCTCTGCTGATGGTCTCGTGGTGGCTCGTCGCACTGACACGGACTGCGCCCACCCAGCAAACGCAATCGCAGCCAGCCACGCAGGCGACGCAATCGCAGCCAACGCCAGCTCAGCCAACGCCGGCGCAACCAGCCTCGAACGCTCCGCCACAATCGGGATCGGGAAATTCTTCGACTACGCAAAATCAGCAGCCCGCCGCCCCACCCAAGCAAACGGCGCTGAACAATCCCTTGCTGGTGGAAACCGACGAAGAACGAAACCTCACCGCCATGGAGCCGCGGATCGAGTTCGAATACCGCTACGACCGTTTCGACGGAAGGATCAACGGCGATATGGGCACGATTACCTGGCTACAGTCGTTCGGCTCGGCGCAGCGATTGGCTGCCGGGATCGAGCTGCCCATCTCCTATCAGAGTGCCGGCGGGCCGGGCGAGCACAGCGCAACCGGCATTGACGACATCACGCTGCAATTTCGCGGCATGCTGAGCAAGGGGGAGAAATTCGAGCAGGCCGCCGGGATTGAGGTAACCGTACCTCTGCCGGCGCGCCGCTGGGCGATGGCCAAACCGTGCTCAAGTTCGGCTGGGGATTTTCCGGACAACTGGCCGCAAACACTCTGCTCAACGGCGAGATCGGCTACAACCGCGCGGTGGAGAACCAGCGCCCTGAGCCGGACATGAACAGCTTTGAACCCGAACTGATTCTCACCCAGGGAATCACCAAGCGCATCGACGGCTACCTGGACTGGGACAACTACTACGAATTCAACTACGAATTCAACCTCCACGAATACGTCATGACCTTGCAGGTGGGACCGGACATCGCACTGGATCGCAAGAAGAGATGGACCCTTTCGCCGTTTGCAATTTTTCCCTTGAATCACGCTTCGCGGATCATCGAAACCGGATTCGCCGCCGGCGTTGACTTGGCGTACAACTTCTGAAGCCGAAGTAGGTAACTCGCCTGTTTTCTCGACGCCGCGCACGCCAGGGATATCGTTAATCGCGACATTGAGCCGGCGAACCCAACGGCTGAAGCGGCAGATCGAGGCAGCCACACCGAAGCTAGTTCCCTCAAACCAGAAGTAGAGTGCTTCGAACACTTTTCCCGTCTGCCAGGCCTGTGCCCGCAGGCTTTCGCAACAGACGACTCGTAACTTAGCAGTTCCCCTCTTGAGCTTGCCACGAATTCTGCAGTAAACTGCGCCAACCTGCTGCGACCGTCGCCGGCTGGGTTTGGGGCCTCATTCCGCTGACAGGAGAAGCTTGTGGAGCGTATTCGGTTCGTGACGCACCGCGACCAGCGTATTCTGCTGCTGGACTTCACTAACTGTTCCGCGGAAGATGTAGCCACGATCGCGGAACGCGTTCCGGGCGTGGTTACCAGCGAGCCCTTGCGATCAGTCTTGACTGTGGCCGATTTTACTGGCGCGGAGTTCAATCGCGATGCCGTCGAGGAAATCAAAATCTCGACCGCCCTGGACCGGCCACACATCAAGCGCGCCGCGTGGGTACTCACCGACAATCTGCCCAAGACGCTTTACGATTCCATCTGCAACTTTTCCGCGCGGGATTTTCCGGTCTTCGACACGCTCGAGAAGGCGCTGGACTATCTCGTCAGCTGATCGCGTTCCCCAAAAACAGAAGCCTCCGCAGACGCGGAGGCAGGGAATTGATGTCGAACAGCTCTTAGTGGCTGGGGGCTGCCGGCTTTGGCGTCGCCGGAGCAGACTTGGTCGGCGCGGAGCGCGTGCCTTCGAGTACCGAACCGGTCCGATGCGAACGGCGGGCTGCGAACACCGACAGCGTAATCGAGGTCACCATGAAGATGATGGCCGCCCAGGTTGTCGCCTTGGTTAGGACGGTTGCGGCAGTGCGGGTACCGAAGGCGGTCTGACTGCCCATGCCGCCGAAGGCCGCGGCAATGTCTCCGCTCTGACCGCTCTGCAGCAGCACCACAATGATGAGAAAGGCACAGACAATAATGTGGACGGCAGTAATCAGGGCAACCATGTGGCTTCGAACTCTCTTTTCCAGCGGGGGCGCGGACCGGCGCGCCAATCTCACCCGCGATTGGGATCTCTAAACGTAACTGACAACCTGGCGTGAGGTATGGTGCGGAAGGGGGGACTTGAACCCCCATGCCTTTCGGCGCCACCCCCTCAAGATGGTGTGTCTGCCAATTTCACCACTTCCGCACACAGCTCCGGATGCAGACGCATCGCGGGGACCAAGCAGAAACGTAAAGGCACAATAAGTATAGCAAAGCCAATTGCTACCGAGACGGATCGGGATGGAAGATCACGACTCAATACTTCACAATTTTCGCGAACGACACCGGATCCAGACTGGCACCGCCAACCAGAGCGCCGTCGATTTCCTCCTCACACAGCAGCGCCTCGCATATTTCCGGTTTCACACTGCCGCCATACAGAATGCGCAGATTCTCCGCGAACTCATCGCCAAACGTCTTACTTGCTTCGTGCCGAATGACGGAATGCGCGTCAACTGCCATTTCCGGAGTCGCGGTCTTGCCGCTGCCGATGGCCCATACCGGCTCGTAGGCAACCGTAAGCTTGGCGGCTTTGCGCGCCGAGATGCCGTTAAACGCGCGCATGCATTGCCGTCGCAGCACATCTTCGGTAAGGCCCGCTTCGCGCTCTTCCAGCACCTCGCCCACGCACACGATCGGTGTCAGATGATGCTCCAGCGCGATCTCCAATTTTCGGTTCACCGTGTCATCGGTCTCGTTGAAGTACTGGCGGCGTTCGGAATGGCCAATGATCACGTGGGTGACGCCTAATGCACCCAGCATCCCGACTGAAATCTCGCCGGTGAACGCACCTTCTTTTTCCCAGTGCACATTCTGCGCGCCAATCGCGACATTCGATTCCCGTGCCGCTTCGATGGCAGTCTGCAGATCGATGAATGGCGGGCACACAACGATTTCGTCGCGCGTGTGTTCGGCCACCAGAGGCAGAAAATCGCGAAAAAACGCGCCGGCTTGCTCTGGCGTTTTGTACATTTTCCAATTGGCGGCAATCAGTTTTTTTCTCATGTTTGCGGATCCGATCTGTATGAAATCGTCCAGGAATGAGGACTGGTGAAGCAGAATCTCCGATTATAGGCCTGCGGCGATGCCCATTCATGACGAAAGGCTTGCGCAAAGGAAAGTTCGTGCCGTTCTCCTACGGCTTCTGCGTCGGCCGAATCAGTACTTCGCTGATGAACGACTGCGGCTCCTGGGTAACCAGCATTGCTACCGCGTGTGCCACATCTTCCGGCTTCAGCATCTTCTGCGTATCTTTGCCGTGTCGCCGGGAGCCAAAGTCCGTATCCACCGAGCCGGGACAGATCACGGAAACACGAATGTTCTGCGACCGCAGCTCTTCCGCAACTCCATAGCTCAGTCCGTTGAGCCCCCATTTGGAAGCGGAGTAGGCGGCACCGCGGGGCAGGGGATTCTTTCCCGCCAGCGACGAAATATTGATCACGTGCCCGGCTCCAGCTGCGATCATCAGGGGGACCATGGTTCGCATCATGTAATAGACGCCGCGCAGATTGGTGTTGAAGATCGCCTCCCACTCGTCGGGCGCAAGCTCGTGCAGCATGCCCGGAGGGCCGCCAATGCCTGCGTTGTTCACCAGGATGTCGACGCGTCCGAAGCTACTGCGAAGATGCTCGCCCAGCGCTTCCACGCTGGCCAGATCGGTTACATCGCAGCCCAGGCCCTCAGCGCGATAGCCACGATTGGTTAGATCTCGCGCCACTTGTTGTACGCGGGCTTCGTCACGCCCGGTAAGAATTACGGTCGCATCCATCGCTGCCAGGCGCTGCACGATAGCGTAGCCGATGCCCCGGCTACCACCTGTAACCACAGCTACCGAGCCCGACAGCGACACCGAATCTGTTCGCTCCATTGCAATACGCTCCTGGTTGGTCAGATTTCTCTACGTTACCGCAGATGCAATTCGTATTGCCCAATCTTGCCCCCAGATTGGCTGCGCTCTTGGAGCGACTGACCCCAAAGCCGACCGCTGTGGCAGGCCGCTCGCCATTTCCGGCATCCAAGCGCCCGTGGAAATCGTGTAAAGTGGTAAGTATCTTGCCTTACAAGCAGGCGCGTACTTATAATCCCGGTCGCTGCAGTTTGGCAATCCCACTTCAGGAATGAAGGGCCCAGAGACACGGATAGCTTTGCCTGTTATTATGCTGCGCTGCGATAATGTAACCTTCTCTCGTCCGTGCAGTCTCTGTAAGCAGATAGCGTAATCAGTTCTCCAGAATCGAGGAGCCACCAGAATGAAGAAGTCGCTCGTCATGATGTTGCTGGTGTTCGCCAGTGCAGTACTGGTCCAGCAATCAGTTGCGCAGGCAGCTGGACAGGCCGCACCTTCGGGTCAGACATCGCAGAAGAAGGAAATCAAAGACCCGGCGGAGTATAACGCCTATGTGAACGCCATCCAGCAGCAGAATCCCGCGCAAAAGGCGCAGGCGCTGGAAGCCTTCCTCCAGACTTATCCCAACACGGTAATGAAGGAAGACGCCCTCGAACTGCTGATGGTTGCCTATCAGCAAGCCAACGATGCGCAGAAAGCGCTGGATGCCGCCACCCGCGTTCTGCAGGCGAATCCCAACAACATTCGTGCTTTGGCGTTGTTGGCCTATAACTACCGCGCACTGGCTTCGCAAGGCGGTCCGCAAATGGCCGACAACCTCGCCAAAGCCAAGCAGTATGGCGAGCAGGGTTTGCAGGCGCTGCAGACGATGAAGAAGCCGGATGGCATGAGCGATGCCGACTTCACCAAGCTGCACAACGAAACCGGAGCAATCTTTGACGGTGCCGTCGGCTTTGCCGCGCTTCAGGCCAAGGATTTTCCTACTGCGCAGAAGGATATGCAGGAAGCCGTCTCCTGGGAGTCGCAGCCTAACATTGCTGACATCTACCCACTGGCCACTGCGGACCTCGAAGCCAAACCCATGAACCCGGCCGGATTCTGGTTCATTGTGAAGGCTGCGATGCTGGCCCAAGGGGGAACCCAGCAGACGATATTGGATTACGGAAAGAAAAAGTACACCCGTTATCACGGCTCCGATCAGGGCTGGGACGACATCGTCAATCAGGCGAAGGCCTCGTCCAGCGTCATGCCTCCGTCTGGCTTCACGGTAACGCAGTACATTCCGCCGTCCCCGGCTGAGCAGGCTGCCGACCTGGTCAAGCAGAAGACTCCCGTCCAGATGAGCTTCGCCGAGTGGGAACTGGTTTTGTCGTCCGGCAATCAGCAGGCTGCCGATACGGTGTGGAATGCCATTAAGGACAAGGCAGTGAAGCTCGGAGCCAACGTAATCAGCGCTACGGCTACCACCGTACAACTGGCCGGCAGCGAGGATGACATCGAGGCCAAGAAGGCGGACATCACGCTGAATATGGCGAAATCCATCCCTGCGCGCTCATTGCCCACGGCAGGTACGCTGATCAATTTCCAGGGAACGGTGACCAGCTACACGCCCAATCCGTTCATGATGACCATGACCGAAGGCGTTTTGCTGGATAGCAAGGGCAATCCTATTTCGACCGGAGCGGCGACACACCACACTACTACTCACAAGCAGTAGAGTGTCGAGCGACCGGAGGGTCAAGGGAGCGGCCAAGAGCCGCTCCCCTTCTTTTTTTGTAGGTATCGGCTGAACGTTCGGAGGTCTTGCTTCAAGGCTGCAACCGGGTTGCTGCCCGCCTGCGCTGCAATTACCGCGCTAGCTTTTTTTCGGCGGGCAGGCTGTGCGCGCTGCGGGGAGGGCGTCGCCCTCCATTGCGCAAGGCTTTGGCGTCGAGCTTGAGATCGGCGATGGTGCGAGAGAGAGTGTTGCGGTGCATGCCCAGCTGGCGCGCAGCTTTGCACTGATTTCCGTTGCTGTCTTGCAGAACCGTGAGAATGAATTTCTTTTTGAATTCGCAGACCGCCTCGGAATAGGTAATGCCGCTCCGGTACATGTGCACGATCAGGGCTTCCAATTGATCTTTCACGACGCCTCTCTCCGCTAGTGTTGGTCTCATCGTTGCGCCTTGGCCCGATGCTATTTGCCAGATTCTTCCGTCGAGATGTGTTGCGGTACCGAGCGCAGTAAATTCCAGCCGTCCCAGAAACGCTGGCGTAATTCCGCAGGCGCTGCCCAGATCAACCCGCGGCTGCTCACCAACATCACAGGCGCTATCCGCGACTGCTGCAGCCCCCACTGGGGAGCGAATGCAGCCAAGGCCAGTACGATCACGGCGCTAACTACAAACCCTCGTATAAACCCAAATACTCCACCCAGGAAACGATCGAACCATCGCAGCCCGATTCCCTGTATGACCGACCTCACCAGCCGCCCCACCCAGCCCGCCAGCAACGCGATGACGAGAAAGATGGTAAGAAAACCAGCAATATCGGCCGTCCACTGCGAGGTCACATAATGCGCATACCACGCGGCCAGACGGTGGTATTCCCAGGCAGCTACCAGGTAACCCACAATCGCACCGGCCAAGCCGAAGAACTCGTGGAAGAACCCTTCCGCGATGGCCTGCAAGGTCGACAACAGAATGATGAGCACAATCGCCCAATCGAGGATCGAAAGGCCCATCATTGGCTCTTACCTATGCGGGCAATGGATGACCCGTCAACTTGGTGTAAGCCTCGATGTACTTCTCACTGGTTCTGGCCGCAACCTCGGGAGGCAATCCCGGCGCCGGCGGCTGCTTATTCCACTTGATCGCTTCCAAATAGTCTCGTACATACTGCTTGTCGAACGAATCCTGCGGACCACCGGACTTGTACTGATCTTTCGGCCAGAAACGAGACGAATCCGGGGTCAGTACCTCGTCGGCCAGCACCAACCCGCCAGCCGTGCGGCCGAATTCAAATTTCGTATCGGCGATGATGATGCCGCGCGTCTCCGCGTAATCAGCCGCTGTCTCATAGATCTTCACGCTCAGATCGCGCAACTGCTCGCTCAACTCACGTCCCGCCAGCTTGACCATGTGCTCGAACGAAATATTCTCGTCGTGACCACTGCTGGCCTTGATCGCCGGTGTGAAGATCGGCTCTGGTAGCTTGTCCGACTCGGTCAGCCCGGACGGGAGTTTGATTCCGCAGACTTCGCCGCTCGCTTTGTATTCCTTCCAGCCCGATCCGGAAAGATAGCCGCGAACCACACACTCGATCGCGATCATATCGGCGCGCACCACCAGCATCGAGCGCCCGCGCAACTGCGCGGCATACTTCTGCAGCTCGGCCGGATATTTATGAACGTCGGCCGTTGTCAGGTGATTGGGGACGATGTTCTTCAGGAAGTCGAACCAGAACAGCGACAACTGAGTGAGGACCCGCCCCTTTTGCGGAATGCCGGTCGCCAGCACATAATCGAATGCCGAGATCCGGTCGGTAGCTACAAAGAGCAGGTGATCGTTGCCGACCTTGTAAAGGTCGCGGACCTTCCCGCTGGCATACAGCTGCAGGTCGGGAAAGTCAGTTTGTAAGAGCGCGTCGTAACTTTGAGTTGAGCTTGTCACCGTGCAAACCGTCTTGGGAGAGTCGTCGGGTATTTTAAATAGCACGAGCCGTTTGTCAATCGGTCGCGAAAAGCAATTTTGCCGGTCCCGCAAAAATTCTTTCGCCCGCCCTTGACAAAGAGCCGGATAGCGCGAAACCCGCGCCAATACTGACGTTACGCGCCTTCACCAACGCGTCTGAGGGTGAGTATCGGCACGGCCTGGCGCTCCGCAAACAATTCTAATTTGGAGCGCAAGACCGAGCGCGGTGTCAAGGGGACGGAAAAAATTTTTGGCCGAAGTCTGATTTTAATCGGCCGCACTGCGATGTACGGTGCGCGCATCCTCCAGATACTGGATCTCCGGAGCGCCCACCACGCCGGCTTTCGCCATGGCGGTGCGCAGCTCGTCGGAGTTCATGAACTTGCGCGCTTCTTCGACCGTCCCCCAATCCAGCAGCAGAGTGACATCGCGCGGATCCTCCGCATTGTGAAACAGGCGGAAGCCGGTTTCGCCTGCTCGCTTGCGTGCGTTGAGGTGGGAATCGAATGCTTCTTTCCAGCGGCTATAGTCCGAGACCTTGTGGCGGATAAGAACATGCACCATAACGCCCTCCAGGAATACCCATCCAAGATAAACGAAATTGACCGGGAAAAGTGAACTGCCGACTGCACACTGCCGGGTGACCCACAAATCAGCAAGCCTTGGGACTTCAACTCGCAATATGACAATTCTGTTAAAGCGCCTCGGTGGAGGAACGCTTCAGCGCTCCCAGCCGCGTAGCGGCGATACGCTATACTGCCTCCAACGCACCCAGGGAGAACCGCCACTTGCCACGCCTTGTTATTCGCTCCTCCGACATTCATGCCGCCGGTTGCTTTACCCTAGACAATATCCCCAATGGCACGCGCATCCTGGAATACACAGGAGAGCGCATCACCAAGGCGCAGGGCGACCAGCGCTACGAAGGCCGCGAGTTCACCTACCTGTTCGGGGTCGGCGACGGCGAGGTGGTGATCGATGGACATGGCATGGCCATGTTCGTGAATCACTCCTGCGATCCCAATTGCGAAACCGGCGAGGAAGGCGACCGCGTCTACATCTCCAGCATTCGCGATATCGTTGCCGGTGAAGAACTCACCTACGACTATTGCCTGTACGACGGAGAGGATGACGCCCCATGTTACTGTGGCAGCAAAACCTGCCGCGGCAGCATGTACACCCTCGAGGAGCTGAAAAAGAAGCAGCGTGCCGAGGCCAGGAAGAAGAAGCAGGCCGATCTGGCCGCGAAGAAGAATGGCGCCGGCAGAAACGGTGCCGGGAAGAAGCGCTGAGTCGCCGTGCTTGGCCCAATTATCTCGCCGGCGTGGGCTCCCGTTGCACAGCCGCGCACCGTATAATCGAAGCTTCCTTCCATGAGTTACCAGGTTCTTGCGCGCAAATATCGGCCTCAAAAGTTTTCCGACGTCATCGGCCAGGACCACGTCACCCGCACGTTAAAAAACGCCATCGAGCAGGGCCGGATCGCGCACGGCTACATTTTCAGCGGACACCGCGGCATCGGCAAGACGACCATTGCTCGCATTCTGGCGATGGCGCTGAATTGCCAGTCGCAGGATCATCCCGTACCCGAGCCTTGCGGGGTTTGCGATTCCTGCCGCGAGATTCGCGCCGGAAACTCTGTCGATGTAATTGAGATCGATGCAGCGACCAACCGTGGCATCGACGAGATTCGCGAGCTGCGCGAGGCGGCGCGCTATCGTCCGGCACGTGATCGCTTCAAAATCTACATCCTCGACGAGGCGCACCAGATCACCGATGCCGCCTTCAATGCGCTACTGAAAACGCTGGAAGAGCCGCCCAGCCACATCATCTTCATGATGGCGACCACGCAGCCGGAAGACATTCCGCAGACCATTCGCTCCCGCTGCCAGCACTTCAGCTTTCACGCCGTACGCTTCGACGACATCGTGGCCCAGCTGCGCAGCATCGCGAAGCAGGAAAAAATCAAGGCGGATGACGACGCACTCGCGATGCTGGCCGACGTGGGCGACGGCTCCATGCGCGACGCACTGAGCATTATGGATCAGGCAATCGCCTGCTGCGGTACGACATTAAGCGCTGATGTGGTGCGCGGATTAGTTGGCACCGTCTCTTCGCAGGTGTTGGAGGACGTGATGGGTGCGGTTGCGCGCAACTCCAGCGAAGATGTTCTGCGCACCGTCGACCGGCTGCTGGTGGAAGGTCAGAGCCCGCAACACTTCGCCCGCCAGATGCTGCGATTCCTGCGCAATGCGCTGGTCGCTAAGGTTGCCGGGAGCGAGTCGCAGGTGCTGCAGATTTCGGCAGACGAACGAGCGCGCGTCGCCCGAGTTGCGGAACGCTTCAGCGAGGAAGATCTATCGCGCTTCATGCAAATCATGCTGCGCACGCATAGCGAGCTGGGCTACAAGCAGGAGCAGCGCTTCCACCTCGAGTTGGGGCTGCTAAAGCTGGTGCATGCGCAGCGGTTGCTCCCGCTGGAAGAGTTATTGAGCGGCGAGGCGGCTCAAGCGAAAGCGAGCGGTGGAGCGCCCGTCCGATCGGCGGGCTCGGGCTCGCAGCCAGGGCGGGGAGGTGTCGTCTCTCGGACCAGCGCGACCGAGCCAGCATCTTCGCGAGCTCCGGCTGCGTCGCCTTTCGCGCGGCCGTCGCCATTCGAGGCCGATCGCGCGCGCAAGAACGAGCCCAAAGCAGAGCTGCCTGAACGTCCTGCTCCGTTGTCACCGATCGCGGACGCATCACCGGCCGAGGTGAGCTCATCCATGGAAAGTATGGAGGTAACGAGTAGCGTCGCTACCGCTGTAGCTATTGAGCCGGATGTGACCGAGCAAGCCTCAAATAGCGAGATGTCGCTGGACGCTCTGCGGAACGCAGTCCTAACGGCGTTGGAAGAAACTGGGCAGCACGTACTGGCGCACAACCTGGAAGAGGGCGAGTGGCTGGTGCGGGGCGCGGAAGTTACGGTGAAGGTTGGTATGTCGCAGGTGCTGATCGATGTTGCACTGGGGGCCGAACCGAAGCGCATCATTCAGGCTGCTCTTAGCCAGACTGCGCAGCAGCCGATGAAATTCAAGATGATCAGCGGAACGCCGGCTGTGAATAAGACGGCTGCACCGCCGCGGCCGACGAATGGTGTTGGGGCGCGCAGCCGCGCCTTGAATGATCCGATTGTGCAGCGCATGCAAGAGAAGTTCGGCGCTGAGATTCGTACGGTCATTGATCAGAAAGATCGAGGATAAGGAACAGGGTCACCACGGAAGCACCGAACACACGGAATCGAATTGAAAGGCCATGATTGTCGCGTTTGCTGAAGTATTCTCAGCCTAGGGCTGATTCGAGGCACCGAGGATAATTGCTTCAAAAATTCCGTGCTTGCCGAGCTTCCGTGGTGAAACGTCGCTTGATTTGAGGCCATATGGGTGGATTCAATTTGCAGGAGATGCTGTCGCAGGCGCGCCAGCAAGCCGAAAAGCTGCAGGAGAAGATGCAGCAGATCACCGTCGAAGCCTCCTCGGGCGGCGGCAGCGTTACCGTCCGCATGAGCGGCCAGAAGCAGCTGCAGAGCATCACCATTGAGCCCGAGGTTGTGAAGTCGGGCGACATCGAGATGCTGCAGGACCTGGTGGTCGCCGCGGTGAATGAAGCTTCCCGCAAGGTGGACGAGGCGCTGAAGTCCAGCCTGGGTGGGATGCTCGGCGGCATGGGGCTGCCGGGAATGTGAAAGAAAGGGGCTGGAGACTAGGGGTCAGGGATTAGAGCTGATTGTCCCGTATAGGAGTTTCTAATCCCTGGCCCCTAATCCCTAATCCCTCAAGCATTGAATTCAAAGTCGAGGATCTAACTCTTGTCCAGATTTGCCGAGCCGATGGCTCGACTGATTGAAGAACTGAAGAAGCTTCCCGGCGTGGGCAGCAAGACGGCGCAGCGCTTCGCCTTCCACATCCTGCGCGCCAGCGATGAGGATGCCGAACTGCTTGCCGGCGCCATTCGCGAGGTGAAGGCCAGCCTGCGCCTGTGCTCCGTCTGCAACAACATCACCGACATCGATCCCTGCGTTTATTGCGTGAGCCCGACGCGCAATCAGAGACTCGTCTGTGTGGTCGAAGAGCCGACGAACATTGCCGCCATCGAGAAGACGCGCCACTACAACGGCGTGTATCACGTGCTGCATGGCGCGCTGTCGCCGCTGCACGGAGTGGGTCCGGAGCAGCTGCGCATCGCCAATCTTGCCAAGCGCGTGGAATCAGGCGCTGTTGACGAGCTGATTGTGGCAACAAATCCCACCATTGAAGGCGAAGCCACTGCGACATACCTGTCGCAATTGTTTCGCGCGTCCGGAGTGAAAGTCACCCGCATCGCGACCGGCGTGCCCGTCGGCAGCGACATCGAATACGCCGACGAGGTGACGATGCAGAAGGCGATGGAGGGCAGAAGGGAACTGTAGTCAGGCCGCTCTTCGCCGATCGCTGTTCGCTTTTCGCGGTTCGCTGTTCGCTCAATCGCTACCTAATAACAACATCGTGAACCGCACGGGTGGAGCACTGCTTTAGCAGTGCATTTATAGACTCAGGAAGGGAATCGGCTTTAGCCCCTGGGGTAAGCCTTGCACGTCACCTCAGCGGCTAAAGCCGGTTCCTGCTCAGTGCATCTATATGCTCGCCTGACGGCGTGCTCCACCCGTGCCAGATGCACGCTTCAAACGGCGCTCCATGCCCGCCTGGTTCTGCAGGATCTCATTTTGCTGCGGCCCCTCCGCGCAGCTTCGCTAAGTATCCGTTGATCGACTCCTCCCATTCCTTCTGCGCTTTCGCATCTCCTTTGGCGAAGTGTTGAACGTGTTCATTGGCTTCGGGCATAAGCGCGGTGCGCTCGTAGACGACGGTCACCCCGGTTTTCTGGGCGGCGTCTCGCGTGAGATGAATGTCGATCAGCGTGGCCATCGCGTCATTGAGCACATAGGAATACTGGATGTGTCCGGCCGCGAGATCAAACGCGGTGTTGACCCAGATGCTGGAGTGATTGCCATGCTCAACGCGAAAGACCATGCCAGCCTGATCACGCGCGGGCGTGGGATAGATGAACTGTGGATTCCAGTCCGCGGCCCACTTGCGCTCCTCATTCGCACCGAAGAGCGGAGCCACTTGATCGAACGAACCGTCGGCGACGAAGTGGAATTCCACTCGCGTGTGGGCGAGCTCCGGATCGGAGGTTGGGGCCTGTTGTCCCTGCGCACTGCAACCAATGACCATGGCCAAGAGCGGCATGACGGCGAAAAGAAGAATGTCGACCTTCATCGGTGATGCTCCTTGAGTTGATGGCTGTCGGTGGCCTTGAGGGTAAGGCCATAGATGCCACGTAGTTGTTCGATTTCCTTCAGCGTCTGGGATGAGAACGGCGCCTTGCCTTCAAAGGCGTGGAGAACGATTCCTTCCAGCAGATCGCCCAGGGTCAGATCCTTAAGTTCCGCCAGCGCCTTCAAGACCTTCAGGAGGCGTTTCTCGATGCGCACGCCGGTTTGCACGCGTTCGACGATAATCGGGTGAGTTGCTTTGTCAACCATGGTACAAATGTACCAAAGTACCAACCCCAAGCAAAGGAGAAATTTCCACTTGACAGCTTTGTGCTAGGCAGAGCAAGATACTGTGCATTGCAAGGTATAGTTCATGGCAAAGCCATTAGCGATTGCGGTAGAAGCTGACTCCAGCGACAAGTGGGAAGCGCAGATGCGCAAGGGCTGCCTGGAAATGGCGGTCTTGGCCACCCTGTGGCACGGAAAGCTCTATGGGCTGGAGATTCTGCGGGCGCTCGAACGCGACTCGCAGCTGATTCTGGCGGAGGGCACGATCTATCCCATCCTGAACCGGCTGCGCGCTGAAGGCCTGCTGCAATCGCAATGGGTTGAGGCCGAGGCCGGACATCCCCGCAAGTATTACGAGTTGACCGGCGCCGGCCGCGAGCGCGCTATTCGCATGGCAGAGATGTGGACAGAGTTTTCCGCGGGTCTGGGATCGTTGATTGAGCCGGTGCTGAAGTGGGCTCGCAAAACCAGCCGCGACAATGGCCGATCGAGGAAGGAACTGTTGCTATGACTAATGACTCGCGCGTGAACGACTATCTGGCGCAGTTGCGCGGCGCGCTGACCGGGATGACGCTGGCCGAACGCGAAGACATCGTGGAAGAGATTCGCATGCACATCAGGGAGCGCATCGGCGACAGTCCCGCGAGCCTGGACGAGATCCTCGCCGGCCTGGGTCCGGCGGAGGAGTTGGCGGGGCAATATCGCACCGGGCTGCTGGTGCAGAAGGCAAGGCATAGCATCTCGCCGCTGCTGATACTGCGCGCGGCGCTGCGATGGGCGCTTACCGGCGTGGAAGGGTTTGTGGTCTTCTGGATTGCCGTCGTGGGTTACCTGATGGGCGGCGGATTTCTGCTGCTGGCGCTGCTGAAGCCGATCTTCCCGCAACGCACCGGCCTGTGGATCGGGCCAGGCGACTTCGAGTTTACGATTCGCATGGGCGCGCTGCCGGTGTCGACGCCGGCGTTGCATGAAGTTCTCGGATGGTGGTTCATGCCGGTGTGCGCCGTCCTCGGCTCGCTGGCTCTGATTGCGACCACCAAGCTGCTTCAATTTCTGATGAAACGCTTTCGCTGGCGAACGCCCCTGGCGCAGGTGATGCTGGCTCACGCTAGCTTGTGGTAGAAGGCGGATCGTCGACGCAGGGCCCAGGCGCTCGGGCGAATTTACGTTGGCAAACGGCGTGGCGGGGTGTTCGCGACATTGCTGTGCCGCCCCCCAAGGGGCTCGATCTTCAAAATCGAGGGGACCCAGCGCTGAAGCGCTGGGCTATCCTGTGCCCGTCCCGCTTCGCGGGACTCGGTCGCTGGAAGCTCGGACCGACTTGCCACGCAATTGCATTTCAGCGTGACACGGGAATGTCAACAAAGCAGCTAGCTCTTTAACTTCGCCAATAAATCTGAAGGATGAACGGGTTTTGCCAGGATCTCGAATTCATGGCCTTGGGCCCGTGCGTTCTCCAGCAGATCGGCGGTCGCGGCCTGGCCCGAGAAAAGCAAAATCTTGCAGCTCGGTAGGAAGCCGCGAATGCTGATGGCAGCCTCAATGCCATTCATGTCGGGCATAATGACATCGCTGATAACGAGGTCGGGTTGCAAGGAGCGGGCGCTCTCCACCGCTGCGGTTCCTGTGTAAACTGCGGAAGCGTCGTAACCGTTGAGATCGAGGATCTTGGCCAGCGTATCCGCGATGACTTGTTCATCATCCACGACCAACACTCTGGGTTTTTTACCCGCGTGCATTCACTCGCTCCTTCTCTATGCCGAAGCCGAACTGCCGATTATAGCGGAGGACGTGCCGGAGGAACCTGCCCGGGGGACTTCACAGGGTGAGATGCAGAATTTACCTCGCGCGTCGCGCGGTTGAGTCGAATCTCCACGATCTGGCTGCCTTGCCGGCTCTTCGATGCGAATAGTGCAATTATCGGGCCACCAAGGCATATCCCCGCCTGGGTCTGCTGATTTCCCGTTGTATTTTTGTGCTATCGCTCACAACCGGGCGGTGACCCATATCACCGCCTCGATGGTCGTCGAATTTGTACATTGAGGGTGGCATAGGACCAACCGCCCGGGTCCTGCATGTGGGGCGGTGTTAAACAATAAGGGGAGATCGCAATCATGGCATACGTCATAACTGATACCTGTACGAAAGATGAACTTTGCGTCGAAGCCTGTCCGACCGACTGTATTCACCCCAAGAAGGACGAAGACGGTTTTGAGGCCGCCAGCCAACTGTATGTCGATCCCGATGGCTGCATCGACTGCGGGGCTTGCGTTCCGGTTTGCCCGACGAATTCGATGTTTCTGGTCGATGAAGTTCCCGCCGATAAGCAGGAATTCATTGCCAAGAACGCCGACCACTACAAGGCGTAAAGCTGGCCTCGCCGGCATGCCGATGTTGAGGGTGGAGCTGCGCCACAGACAGCCGTTGCGAACCTGGCTGTAACCTGAAGCCGGGCTCACCCATGTCACCAGGTGCCTGATCACGCCGGGCTAATGCCCGGCGTTTCATTTGCCGATCAAGCCTGTTGCCGGGAATTGGCATCTCACAGATCATGCAAGTGAGAACCACGATCCTGGCACTTCTCCTCAGCGCCTTACCACTCTGCTTCACGGGTTGTACTGCCTGTTCAAGCAGTCAGCCACAAAGTCCTGACCAGGTCCGGCAACAGACCGCCGCCGCTACCGCCGAGCTCAAGGACAACGCCAAGGCAGTTGCCCAAGGGATAAAAGACGGACTGACTCGCCCCAGCCCGGACAAGCCGGTCGATATCAACTCAGCTTCGAAGGCGCAGCTGACAAGCCTCTCGGGGATGGATGATGCCTCCGCCGATCGGGTGATCGCCGGCCGACCGTACTCCAATGAGCACGAGCTGCTGGAGAAGCACATCCTCTCGCGTGAGGAGTACAACAAGATTGCCGACAGCATCACGGTAAAGAAATAAGCGCGCGGGTCACGATCCGCGCGCTGTGGACCGCGTCCCATGTAGACGCTCGGTCTATCGCCGGAAGCCGCCGCCACCGAAGCCGCGGCCACCGCCGAAGCCACCCCCGCCGCTGAATCCGCCGCGATCGGCCCATCCGCCGCCGCCGTTGCCTCCGCCCCATCCACCATGTTGGAAGTTGCCCCAGCGTGAAGCTCCTTCGCTGCGGGCCGCGGCCTGGCTATTCATCGTGGATCGGTCAAAGCTCTGCGAAGGCTCGGACCAGCCGCTCCCGCTGTGCTGCTGCCAGCCGCTCGATGGGTTGTACTTGTAGACGTCGCCATCATGCGTGGCGTAGGTGTTGTTGGCAGTATGCGCGACGCCATTGCCAGTATTGGTGTTGTAGGAGAAGCCGCGAGCGCCGGCGGTGGACTCGCCGGTGTAGGCGTTGCCCGCAACCCCCGCCGCGCCGCCATGAACCACGCCGGTGTTCTGGTTGTAATTCATGCCGTGAGCACCGGCGGCATAGTTGCCGGTGTAGGCGTTGCTGACCGAGCCGGCGCTGCCGGCGTAGCGATTGCCGGTGGTCGGATTGTAGCCACTCACGCGCGAGCCGGTGGTGTAGTTGCCGGTATAGGCGTTGTAGTTTTGGCCGTGAGCTGCGTAGCCGCTGTTGCCGGTCACGGGATTGTAGTAGGTTCCGCGACCGCCGCTGCCAACATTGCCGGTCCAGGGATTGGCCCACGCTGCGTGGGTTCCGGCGTAAGCTGTGTTGCCCCAGCGTCCATAGACGTTAGCGGCCGCCGCGCCGCCGTATCCGCCCCAGCCCCACGCGGGAGCTCCCCAGCCCCAGCCCCAGTAGCCAACCGGGCCCCACCACGGACTGCACCAGGAGCCGATCGCCATGCCCATGCCGAAGCCAAGCGCCCATCCCGCAGCCGCGCTCCAGGCAAAGGTGGCGCCCACGCCATAGGTGTAGGGCGCGGGAACCCAAACCGTGGGCCCGATATAAGGCGGATAGTAATAACCGGTGCCATAGACGACCAGGCCATCGGACGAGACCACCGTCCCGTAATATCCGGGAGTGTAGCCAACGTAGACCACGCTCGGCGTGTAACCGTAGACCTGCACATAGGTCACGTAATGCACGGGCGAGGCCGGCGGAATGGTGTAGATGACCGTTGGAATGCTGGTAGCCACGACCCACGGGCCGGTCGCATAAGCCGATGAGAACCACACTCCGTTGTTGACCGCGAAGTAGGTGTTGCCGGGAACGTAGATGACAGGAGTGGTCGTGTTGACCGCGTAGGTCATATTGGTTCCCGCGATCGGCTGAAAAACCGGCGAGCCTTCGTAGGTCACAGTGAGCGTCGCGGCGCTGCGCGTGATCGTCGCCGTCTGCGGAATCGAATTCGCGATCAGCGATTCCTTTGCGGCGGGGGTTCCTGGAACCGATACCAACACATCGCCCTTGGGACTGTAGCTTGGAATTTTCGCGAAGTCCGGCGGCAGGCTCGTGCCGGGGACATAAGTCCAAGGCCCGTTCTGCAGCGACGACGTCTGGAACCAGCGGCCGCCGAGCAGGACGTAATACGTCTGGTTGGTGGAATCGAGGAAGATGTCGCTGCCCGTGTTGGAGACGTAGGACAGACTCGTGCCCGGGAGTGTGTCATATTGCGGCTCGCCCTCGATCACCAGCAGCTCAGCCGGAGTCGTGCTGACATAAACGGTTACGGCCTCGCCGTCTTTGTAGGACTGTTCCAGCGATTGCTGCGGATTGCCTAAGGGCTGGTTCTGATCGTTAGATTCGGCGGCCTGCCGGATTTTGTCCAGCGACTTTGTCGGAGCGTGCCTGGCTTCGTTCCACGGGCCTTCAATCGTCGGCGCCTCCACCCAGCCGTCCATCAGCGCCAGGTAATACATGTTCTTCGAGGAATCAAAGAGGATCAGCGCGCGCGTGTTGATGACCTTTTGCAGATGGTCGGCGGCGGGGCGAAGCACCGGCGAACCGTCGATCAGCGCCAGGACTGCAGGAGTGATGCTGTAAATAATCCTGGGCGGATTGTTGTCGAGCTGATAGGTCTTCTGCGCCGCAGTCGCGTTCGTCACTGCCAGCGAGGTCTCAAGAAGATCCAGCGGAATGGTCTTGCTCCACGGCAAGTTCAGGATGAACGCGTTGGCGTAAGCCGAGCCGTTGTTGGCGACAGTCGGGAAGTTCTGCTTGTCCAGGGTGAAGTCTTCCAGCGTCACCATGCGGTTGACCTTGTCGACCTCGGTGCGCGCGCTAAACCAGATCACGCCGTAGTCGACATCCTTCTTTCCCGGCGACTGCACGCGTACGGCGGCATAAGCATTCAGCTTGTTGCCGACCCAGCTATCGACCTGCGGCTGAAACACCGTGATGGTCGCACCCTGGTAGCTGATCGTCCTCGGCCAGGGATCGTTGGGCACGGGCGCCGCAGGTGCGGCTGGCGATTTGGCTGTCTGCGCTGGCGGAGGTGCCGGCGGTGCCGGCGGTGCGGGCGCCTGGGGCGCGGCCGGCGCCGTCTGCGCGAGCGTGATACCCGGCGACACCAGGGAAATCGCGAATACGAGAACCATGGCGACGAATCTCTCGACGATGGACTTCATGACGCTTACTGCCCTCCCATGCTTCAACTGTTATCGTGGCCCGGAAGGTTTGGTCACCAACGGCTTGGCGACCTGAACAGGCAAACCAGCCTCCAGATCAGCTATCAGCGTAGCGGCCGGCGACGGTTTAGTTAGCTCGCAGAAACGGTAGAGGATATCAAATTTCTGACGAAGCGGTAAGACTGGTCGTCCGTGGTAGGAGCCGTGCTCACGCCGGAAGTGCAAGCCCGCGATAGTTCCCGGCATTCCTCTCCGGTTCTCTGGCGGGACGAACCCGATGCGCGAAAGTTTCGGAGGTCTGATTGAGCTGCGAGAGCAAAGCAGTTAGAACTCGAAGTGAAAGCGGGCTCCAAAGACCGAGACGGGGCCACGAGCAGTATTGAAAGCGGGGTCGGCAACAAACTGGTAGTCCAGTGCACCCAGCAGGCGCTTGGTGATCTTGGCCTGGTAATACATTTCCACTACTTTCTCTTTGGCATAATTCAAGGCGCCGTCGCCGTCCAGAATGCCCAAGCCGCCGGCAGCCAGGTATCGCTGATTGTCGAGAGAGATGCCACTGACCACGGCGGCCACGCCGACCGTGTCGTCGGGGCGATGCCAGGGCTCTCCCTTGACAGCGACGCCCACCGAGCCCATGTGATTTATGTCGGTAAACATCCAGGCTTCGTTGATTCCGTCATTCCAGCCCAGGCGTGAAAATACGCCGATGTTCCTGGTGATTTCCTGTTCCAGGTTCAGCCCAAAGCCAAACTCATGCCGTTGGGCGTGCGTCAGGTCAATGTTTGCATTCGGGACGTAAAGAGCCGCTGAATAGCTGCCGAACTCCCCTGCGTTGACGTAGCCCAGGATGCGAGCCGTGCCGTGGTGATTGTGGATGCTGTACCGCTGCTCATTCTCCACCACCATGTCCCACGCGTGCCAGAATCGGCCATCGCCCCCTGAGGGTTCGGGCGGCCACAAGAGGTATCGGTCTTCGGCGAGGAATCCATTCCTCATATTTGTAATTTGAAAGAATCCATAGCGCAGAGCCCATCTCGGCTGATTCAATTCCACGGCCACGCCGGTCGTATAGCCCAAGGCGTCTGCGGGGTAATCCCAGGTAGCATTGGCCGTAAATGCCCAGTTCATGAATTGTGTACGCGCGTCGTTGGCGTAGGCGTTGTTGTCAAAAATATCCTTGGAGCTGAACCGGCCCAGGGTAAAGGTCAGCCGTGAAATGTCCTGCTTGCCGGCTAAGGTTAGCGGGTCCTCCAGCACATCCTCCGCATCGCCGCCCAGTCCAATGGTCTGGCGAATGAAGCAGCGCGCCACCCCCGCGCGCGGAGGATGCGTGCCGACCTTGTACGCTTCCCCATCCGTAAAGTCGTCGATACCGAGTGCGTTGCCCAGCCCGAAGCCCTGCCAGCTCAAGACATCGAGATGCAGCTCCGCGCCCGACCACAAGCGGAATCCGGAATACAGATCCAACGACACGGTCTCGCGAACCTCACTGCTGGTGGGCAAGCTGTTCGGGCCGGAATACCGGGCGTAGAACGAGGGATAGCCCTGCAGAGTCGTGGTGGTCTGCATGTGGAAGTTCCAGGTTTGCATCTGCGCTTCCGGCGCCTCAGTGGCCTGGTCGCCGGCAGGGTTGGCTGGGCTGGACGAATCAGTTCCGGTGCCTGAAGAGTCTGTCTTTTTGTCATCAGCGGCAGCGGGATTTTGGGGATTCGCGCTTTGGCCGGCGGTGCTGCCCGGGTTCTGAGCATTCAGGGACGCAGGAACACCGAAACCGACGCAGGCAAGGCTGATGGTGAGCAACAGGCGGAGAATACAGCTCGCCATGCAAGTCCGTGGTTTGCCGGCTTCTTCCCGCCCCAACCTTGCAGCACTCATTCGTCTTGTGACTAAGGTATCAAGGTGCAATGCAACGCCTGTTAAAGTTGTGTGAATGTCTTGCAATCGGGTGCCGGTGCTAGTTGAAAATGAATTTCAAGTTCAATTGTGAACCGGCCCAGCCCAGCTCGATGTGAGCCGCATCACGCTTTGCCGTGATGGCTCACCGCAGCCGCAGCAAGGCCCGCGCACGGCTCCCGCCCTCGCTGCGGCAAACCAGACGTAGCAAGCAGATATCCGTCGAAGTGTCCGGCTCCACGGGTTGGCGCTGTTGATGCCGGCTGGAAAGGCATTGTGGTTCCACTTCGGGAACTTCGCCGTTGCCCAGGCGAGAAAGATCGCCCGTGGCAGGGATTGGAGCTACAGTGATTATGGCGAGGGTTGTAAACGGGAATCTTCGTTTGATCTTTCATATTGCTATTCAGGAGCCAAGAATGAATTGGAGAAGGCGGATTTTCTGCGCCACGTTATTTGTTATGACGTCGCTGGGAATGTTATATGCCCAGAAGGCAGTGGGACCAAATCGTCCCGCCAATGTGCCGTCCGACTATGTGATTACACCGTTCGGCTATTTTCATCCATCGTGTGTCCGGCAGGCCAGGCAGGGAGAGACCGTGCTGGCCGATGGCCGCCTCCGCTTTGCGGACGGATCGGAGGAGACGACCGCTCCGGTTTGTGGTTTTCCGCGCTATTCGCCCACGGGGGCGCCGCTAGTCGAAGGTCTGTCAAACCCCGATCCACTCTCGATAAGCTGGAGCTGGATTGAATCCGGCCAGGTTGCCACCAGCACCACCTATGACGCAGTGCTGGCCACTTGGACCGTCCCCCAGACGCCGACTTCGAACGATGGCCAGACCTTGTTTTTCTTTCCCGCGCTCACTCATAACCATCTTACTCCGCCCAGTGAGGAGCCCATTATCCAACCGGTGTTGGGATGGAACGATGGACAGAATGCCGGGCCATGGAATATTGCCAGCTGGAACTGCTGTCCTGCCGGCATGACCTGGAATAGTACGCCGGTGACGGTGAATCCCGGCGACCAGATCCAGGGCACGGTCATGAGCGCGTGCGGCGCCGCATTAGTTACCGCCTGCTCCAAATACACCATCACCACCGAGGATGTGACCACCGGCCAAAGCACCACCTTGAATGTCTCTTTCCCCAGCTTGGAGAACTTCGTGTGGGCGCAATCCGGGGTGTTGGAGGTCTACAGCATTTACCAGTGCAGCGATTTTCCACCGGATGGCTCCATAACCTTCAGCAATGTAGCTTTGTTCGACAATCATTTCCGGCGGATCACCAGCCCGGGTTGGGCTCCCGAGCTCTTTGTGACGCAGGGCCAAACCACTCCCTGGTGCAATTATGGTGTAACCGTAACGGACACCACGGCGACACTGACCTATTAGACTCACTACCGAACTCAGACGGCGGGCTGCCCAGCCCGTCGTGTGCCCGACAGCGCCTTTCTGAAGCTGTCACAGCTTCCTTCCTCCGCCTCATTTACCATGGTTCGTTCATCTCAGGTTCTACATTTGCGGAGGTCGTATGAAATTGCGCATTGGCGCGCTTGTTTTCCTAATTGCTGCTCTACTGATTCCCGTCACGTTCCAGGCTCAGGCACCCAAACCGGCGATGAGCAACAACACATCTCCCGGCGAACTCGTCGATCGCGTCGGCAACACCGGATTCGTTCAAATCCACGCTGAGAGCTTCCGCGTATTGACCCCGCAAGAGAAGGAGCTGGCGTACTGGCTCACCGAGGCGGCCATCGCCATTGATCCCATCATCTACGACCAACTGTCTTGGTATGGACTGCGTGAGAAGCGGATGCTGGAAGAGATCGTCTCTCATTCGCAAGGGATTGATCCGCTAACGATGCTGAAGATTACCGACTACGCCAAACTCTTCTGGGGCAATCGCGGCAATCACAACGATTTGACCTCGCAGAAATTTCTGCCCGAATTCACCTTCGACGAGCTGCAGAAAGCTGCGTTGCAGGCGCAGAAGAATGGCGCTTTCAGTGCGTCCTATGCCGATCTTCCACCCATCACTGGAGCCGAAGCGCTCAACAAGGAACTCAACGAGCTGAAGCGGTCGCTCTTCGATCCAGATTTCCAACCGATGACGACGGCTAAGAGTCCCCAGGGCGGGAAGGACATCGTCGAGTCAAGCGCGAACACGTTCTACGGACCCGGCGTTACGCTGGCTGACCTGAAGGATTTCAAGGCAAAGTATCCGCTGAATTCACGCGTCGTGAAGGTGGATGACGGCACGCTGAAAGAGGAGGTCTATCGCGCCGGGACGCCGGACGGCTCGGTGCCTCCCGGACTCTATGCCACATTTCTCAAACGCGCGAACGACTATCTTGCGAAAGCGCAAGCCGTGGCCGATCCGCAGCAGGCCGCTGTGATCGCGGCGTTGATTCGCTATTACCAGACCGGCGAATACGACGACCTGATCAAGTTCGACACGCAGTGGGTGCAGAACAATGCCAAGGTCGATTTTGCCAACAACTTCATCGAAATCTACCGTGACGCGAATGGCATGAAAGCCAGCTCGCAGGCCTTCGTCAGCGTCAAGGACCAGGTGTTAACCACCAAAATGGAGAAGCTGGCTCAGAACGCAGAGTATTTCGAACAGCAAGCGCCGTGGGATGCGAAATACAAGAAAACCGCGTTCACTCCGCCGACCGTGGAAGCGATCGAGACCATCGTCGAAACCGGCGATTTCGGCGTATCGACGATTGGCGACAATCTTCCCAACGAAAACGAGATCCATGAGAAGTATGGCACTAAGAACTTCCTGTTCACGGGCAGCAGCCGCGCTTTGACGGCCGCGGCCGGGCATAAGTCGATCGACGAATTTGGCGCAAGCCAGGCCGTGATCCAGCGCGAAATTCAGTATGGCCAGCAGGCCGATGAACTCATGACGGCATTGCATGAAGTGATTGGTCACGGTTCCGGCAAGTTGAGCGAGCGCATGAAAGGCGGCTCCGAGCCGTATCTGAAGGAGTATTACTCTGCCATGGAAGAAGCGCGTGCCGATCTCTCCGCCCTGTGGAACGCCTGGGATCCCAAACTGAAGCAGCTGGGACTTATCGAAGGTGACCAGGACGAAATCGCGAAATCCATGTATGACACAGCCGCCATCGTGGTGCTGACTCAGTTGCGCAGAATTCCTCGCGGCGACACCATCGAAGAAGACCACGAGCGCGACCGCGCCCTGATTGCGAACTACATCATGGACAAGACCGGAGCGATCCGCATGTTCGACCGTGATGGCAAAACCTATGTCGAGGTCACCGACTACCCGAAGATGAAGCAGGGCGTTGGCATGCTTCTGACCGAGTTGATGCGCATCAAGGCGGAAGGCGATTACGCAGCCATCAAGGCCCTGATCGACAAGTATGGCGTGCACTTTGATCCGAAGCTGCGCGACCAGGTGGTCCAGCGCTACAAGGCCCTGAACATCCCAACCTATTGGGCTGGTGTGAATGCGCAGCTTAACGCGAAACCGGCGAGTGGGAAGGGAATCAACATCGACATGATCTATCCGCGAAGCGCCGTGCATCAATACCTCTATTACGGTTCCATGTACTGCGATGATGTGAAGGTTCCTGCGGTCGCGGCACCGACTATGACGCCAGCGCAGCCAACAGGCAGGTAAGGCACAGCTATCCGAATGCATTGGGGCGATGCGGCAGCCGTCGTAGGTTCGCATCGCCTGCATCGAATCCGCCTATTGCTGGTGATCGAGCCCACCCTATTTGGCCGTCCATCACTCCTGCCTATGACTCCGGTCACAGAAGGGCCGTTCATCAGCCGCTCACAATGAAGAGTCTGAGCGGTGGAGGTCCTCGCATGGCTATCAGTGTGCCGAAGTTGCGATCCGAAACGATTCGAACGCTGCCCGATGACAGCGTCCGCCAAATTCTGTGGCGCTTTGCCGAGCGTTATGACCTGCAGATGCTGGTGCAGTCCGCGCGCGAGGTTGCCCGTGGTCCGGTGGCACGGCTGGTGGCCAAGGGGGCGCGCGCCACGCATGAGTGGACCGAAGCTAAAGCAGTGTTGTTGCAAGCCTTCGACCAGTTCGGAATAACCGCCGTCTTCATGGATCCGGAGCAGGGCGGTTACCTGACCGGCCCCAAGAATCTCGCGCTTGCGCTGACCGCCTTTGAACTGGCCTGGGTCGATGCCGGCGCGGCTACCTGCAGCCTTGCCGGATGTCTGGCGCTGGCGCCGATCCACGAGCGCGGAACGGACGAGCAGCGCGCGCGTTATATGTCGCTGGCTACTCCGCCCCTTCCCGGCGAAGACCGTCGCCCTTGGCGCGGGGCATTCTGCTTGACCGAGCCGATCCCCTACGTTGGCGTGGACACTGGCATCCTGGGCGGCAAGCTTCGTGTCGTGCGATGGGAGGACGGGCAGGAGCCGCTGCTGCACCTGGAGAAGCGTGGGCGCTTCATCACCAACATGGGCTTTGCCAACTTCGTGACCGCAGCTGTTGATTCCGACGACGCGAGGATCAAGGGCTCGTGCGTCGTCATCATCGAGGAAGGTGACCCGGGGACATTCGACCGCGGCGCGGCTACGCGCAAGCTGGTACATCAGCTTTCCTCGACCTGCGATCCCATCTTCAGCGTCGACGTCCCCGCCAGCCGCATCGTCGGCTGCTACACCGTAAGAGACGGCGTCATTGTCCCGAACTACAGTCACAGCGAAATCATTGAAGCCGTGTTCAAGCGCACGCGCGTGACCGTGGCGCTTATGACGTCGGCCAAGTTGCTGTCTGCAGTTGAGCCCATTATTCGTTATCAGCGCGGACGCTTCCGCGGATCGGAGCAGGCCAAGCCTGGCAGCCTGCGCTACGAACTGGGAATTCAACAGCGGCAGGACGCGCTGCATCGGCTGGCTGCACTGTGGGCGATGGGTGAGGCGGGTGCTTCCCTCGGGTTTGCGGCCGCGCGGATGTACGACGAAATCGATCCGCTGGAGAAGCAGAAGGACGCACTGCTCGCCGAGAAAGACATTCATGGCGGCAAAGCGGAAATGAAATTCTTCCGCGAGGTGAACAAGTCAGGGTTGGAGTTGCTTCGACAGAACGAGTTGCCGGTCAACAAGCGTACCAGCAGCTATGAGAGCTTGCAGGCTGATCCCCTGATCGAATTCGCTTTGAAGGATGCCGTCGCCGGTGTGCTTTGTCCGGCTGCCAAGCTGTGGAATACGGGCAGCGGTGCCAACGCTATGCGCGAGGCGCTGAGCCTGATGGGCGGCTACGGCATCACCGAGGATTGTCCGGGATTCCTTGCCTACAAGTGGATGGACGCGCAACTCGAGGCCACGTACGAAGGCCCGGAGGCGGTGCAACGGCGCAACCTCAGTGTCACCATGACCAGCGATTTGTTTCTGGCGCAATTCCGCCAGTGGATTGCCGATATGCGGCGCATTGCTGAACATCGTCCGGGAACGGGCGCTTGCACCATCGCCACTGCCATGCAGCTTTGGATGTGGACCTTCGAGCACCTCCAGATTGCCACCGACGCGGACGGCGCCGCGTTGTATCAAAGCGCGCGCCAGGGCGTGACTTTCCCCATGGCAGATGCGCTCTGCTGGCTGCTGGCTGCGCGGCAATTCATTCTCGACGTGGTCGAACTGGAGAAGCGCGGCCCGGAAAATCCGGTTGTTGCCGAGGGTCTTGCGGGAACGCTGAACTTCTTCACCGATCTGTGTCACATCCAGTCAGCTCGCTCCGCCGGTGAAGTCGGCCGCATTTGCGCCGAACTGGTCTTTGGTTACAACCGGCATCCAGCCTGGGACAACGAAGGCTACAAGGGCTGTTTCCGCAGCGATGAACTGGATGAACTCGAGGGCTTTATTCCCGGCATCAGCGCTTGCGCGAGCGATGTAATCGGCGAGGACGGCTCACATCCGGTCAAAGCTGGGCCGTGCGCCGCCTGTAAAGGTCTGGAACCGTTCCAGCGCATTCGCACCAAGCTGGACGGCTGCTTGACGGGCGCGCAGTTGGCGAAGGATCGCGCGGCCGAAGCCATTGCGAAGGTCATGATTCCCGAAGCACTCGACTATCCGCGGTGAGGACGGATTGAGCACACTGGAACAACCTGCTATCGAGCGCGCCAGCATTGCTGTCGATATCGCCTGCGTTGGCTTCGGTCCGGCGATGGGCGGCTTCCTGACCACGCTCTCGCGCAAGCTGCTGAAGGAAGATGGGACACCTGCCATCGAGAGCGCGGTTATGCCCGGCATGCCATTGCAGGTGGTTTGCTACGAGCGAGCAGATGACATTGGCTTCGGTGTCTCCGGTGTAGTAACACGCGCGCGGGGCATTCGCGCCAGCTTCCCCGATCTCGATCCCGCCCAAATTCCGATGGCCGCGCCGGTCTCGAGTGAGAAGCTTGTCTACCTGCTGGATCCTATCGGCGCCAGCCGCCGCTCAGCTGCACTGCGCTTCGCCGACCGCTTGCTTCACAGCGCGCGAAAACTGGCGAAGCTCGATTCTGATGCCTTTGAGCTTCCCCACACGCCGAGCTTCCTGCATAAGAAGGACGGCTTTGTACTCTCGATCGGGCAATTCAACCAGTGGGTCGGTGCGCAATTGATGTCGAGCGGCACCGTGCAAATCTGGCCGGGAATGCCGGCAGGCAAGGCGCTGATCGACGACGGCAGCGTTCGCGGTATCCGGCTGGTCGATCAGGGCGTGGATCGCTGCGGCAATCCCGATACAGGCTTCACTCCGGGGATGGATATTTGCGCGGCGCTCACGGTCATCGGCGATGGTCCGGTGGGCGCGATCAGCCGCGACATTGACGCGAGCGTCGGAATCCCTCCGGGCAACGAGCTTCGCGAGTGGGCGGTGGGCATGAAGTTCGTCATCGAACTCCGCCCGGATGTCGAGCTCCAACCCGGAACCGTGATTCATACCTTCGGCTTCCCCGAGCCGGAGATCTTCGGCTTCCTTTACGTGCATCCGGGGGGCGTCGCATCCGTCGGGATCTTCGTGCCTTCGTGGTTCGACTGCCCTGTGCGGACGTCGTACCGATATTTGCAGCATTACATTCAGCACCCGTACCTGTGGCGTTATCTCGAAGGCGGCCGGTTGCGTTCCTGGGGAGCCAAGTCGCTGCAGGAATCGGGCAAACGCGGCGAGCCGTTCCTGGCCGGCAACGGCTATGCGCGCATCGGCGAATGCTCGGGCAGCACGAATGTCCTCACCGGATCCGGCGTGGACGAAGCCTGGACCACCGGAACGCAATTGGCGGAAGCGGTGCTTGCTCTGCTCGAATCGGGTAAGCCGTTTACGCGCGAAAACCTGATGCGGTACGCAGCGCTGCGCCGCGCCAGCTGGGTCGAGAAGGAAGCGCGCGTGGCAGAGAAATCGCGCGACGGTTTTCATGTTGGCGTCGTGACCGGGTTGTTGGGGATGGCGCTGGCGGCATTCAGCAATGGACGCTTGTCGCTCGGCGGCAGACCTCCCAGGAACTGTGAGCATCTGGCAGGCCTGGCGGAGTTCTACCGCGGCAAGATCGGCTTCCCTGAGGTCGTTGCGCTGGAGAAGCAATGCGCGGCCGAAGGCGCTCTTCTGCACGATGCGCTGATGAATCGTTGTGGCTGGCCGGAAATTGTGCAGGACGGGTGCTTGCTGGTGTCGCACCAGGATGTGCTGCTGCTGGGTGGAAAGGTGCAGGCTCCAGCGGGATACGCCGATCACGTCGTCTTTCGCGATGTCGAAGTTTGCGGCCGATGCGGGACAAAGCTGTGCGTGGAGATGTGCTCCGCCCAGGCCATCACCCGCAGCCTGGAAGGCGCGCCGAACTTTGATCGCGAAAAGTGTATCTTCTGCGGCGCGTGCTCCTGGAACTGCCCGGAGATGGTGAACGGCCAACCAAATCTGCAATTCACGGCCGGCGCCGGCGGGCTGCACTCGGCAGAAAACTAAGGTAGAGCGGCGCTTTAGCGCTGCGTCACGACGATCCGCGTGCCTGAGAAGCCCGCTTCAGCGGGCGACATTGTGTCGTCGGCTAAAGCCGACTCGGATTGGATGGCGGTGGAACGCGGGCCTGAAGGCCCTCTCTACCCGATCACAGAAGAACCCGAGATGCAGTAGCTCCGAATTCGCAAGGTACAAAACACGATGAGCAATCCTTTTCACGTGGTCGTATGCGCGAGCGTGGTCCCTGACCCGCTCCAAACATTGGAACCGGTGACTGGTCCGACCGGCCCCGGCCTGAAGAACGAAATGATGCTGCCGGCGATTCTCGATCCCTGGGCGGCGCATGCTCTCTATGAAGGCGCACACCTGGTAAAGCAGGTGCCGGGCAGCAAACTGTGGCTGGTGAGCCTGGCGCCAAAAGCCAAGCTCCAACAGGTCATGATGACGATTGCGCAGAAAGTCCCGTTGCAACTGGTCGCGGTCGACGGCCCTTGCGGCGGCTTTGTTGACGCACAGCACACGGCGGCGGCGCTCGCCGGTGCTATTCAGAAGATCGGCGATCTCGATTGGTCACGCTTGCTTTTGTTTGGCGGATGGGAGTCGGCCAGTCGCAGCGCGGGCGTAACGCTGCAGCTTGTCGGCGAGCAACTGGGCATCGTCGACCAGTTTCAGGGAGTGGATTCGATCAAGCCGCAGGAAGACGGCTCGTTTGAGGTTCTGGAGCGCGTTGAAGGCGCGCGGCACCAGGTGTCCGTATGTGCGGGACCGCCCGCGGTTCTTGGATGGGCAACAGGGAGCCTGGGCGAACCGCGAAACGATCCCCAGGTCGGCATGACCAATATGCGAAGCATCATGCCGGCTTTGCAGCGCGCCACCGCCGCTGCCATTTCACCGGACGGCCTGCGCTATACGGCGGTCGTCACTCCCAGGCAGCAGCGCGAAACGCGAATCGTAAAAGACCAAACCGCGGACGAGATTGCGCACGACATCGCGCAATGGATCGGGCAGGAGTAGCAGGCATGCAGACAGTTCTTTTTCTTGGGCACACGGAATCGGATGGAACTCTGGCGAAGCCAGCCTTCGAGGCGCTTGGCGCAGCAACAGACTTGAGCAAGACACTGGGCGGGACGCTGGTCGTCGGTCTATACGGTGCGGACGCGCAGTCCGCGGCTAACGCGATCGGCGGCTGTGGCGCGCAGCGATTCCTTGCCGTCACGGGCGATGACTTTGCGCAACCACGTTACGCAACCGACGCCGCTGCCTGCGAGGCTCTGGTTCGTGCTTCGGAAGCGACAATCATTGTTGCCGCTGGAACCTCGCGCAACGCGCGAGTGTTAGCTGGAGTGGCGCAGCGCGTGGACGGCTGTATCGATACGCACATCACCAGTCTTTCCGCAGCCGCTGACTCCCTGACCATCACGCGCTGGTTCTATCGCCAGCGCATTGAAGGCTCGCTGGCGCGCACCCGCCGTCCCTGGATCCTGCTGCTTGATCCGGGCGCACACGTGGCCTGGCAAGGAAATGCCGGCGCCGTACAAGTCGAATGCATAACCGTAACGGTGCCCGACGCGCTTCGCCGCACGACCGTCCAAGGGATGGTTACGCCGCCCGCGGATCAGCAGACCATCAGGCCCGATGCCAAGCTTCTGTTCGTCGCCGGCGCGGGGTGGACCAAAAAGCAGAAGGACGGCCAAGCCCACGTCGCCCAAGCCGAGACGTTAATTCGCGATTTCCTGAAGTGCTCCAAAGCCTCGCTCGGCGGCAGCAAGTCACTGGTGGAATTGTCGGGCGAAAATCAGGCGGCGCTCGGCTTCATGAGCCATCTCAACCAGGTGGGGCAGACCGGGGCTTCGCCGCGGCATCCCAAGGGACTTTCCACCTGCTGCCACGGCGAGGAGCCGCACACGGTTGGCTGGCGCTTCATCTCCGAAAGGCGGGCCGTCAACCTTGACCCAAACTGCGGCTGGGCGCGCGGAAAAGCCGATGTCCTGTACGTCGCTGACGCCTTCGAGGTCATAGCGAAGTTGAACGCTCTGCTCTCGTCGCAAGCCACATCCTGAACTGGAACCTGCAGTTCAACCCGACGGAGATCGATCAGCTACTGCGGATCCGGCGGGCCATTTGCTCCAACTGAGATCAAAAAGAGATGCTGGGACAATCCTGCCCCAGCATCTTCCAACGCAATCAGATTCCGTCAGTCCGCTTTCCACTACGCTCCGCGGTGCGGATGCATTACCATGTCCCGCACCTGCGCAAGCACGCTGGACAGTTGCATGGCGTTTAGTTTCGAAGTGAACTCCACCAATTCGGCGATGAAGGGGTCGCTGAGAAGTTCGCGAATCTCGTCCTCGCGCGACGGGCCGCACTCGGTGAGCAGATCCGGCACGCTCACCTCCAAAGCCGCGGCGAGACGGGCGAGCGACGACAGGGTCGGCGTAGCCTTCTCGTTCTCGATTTTGGAGACGTAAGTGCGCGGAACGCCCATGCGAATGGCCAGTTGCCGCTGGCTCAGGCCGTTGCGATGGCGCAAATTGCGAATCGCTTTCGCCACCTGGACTTGAGATCCACTCGATTCTTCCACTTCCACCAGCGGCTCGGCCGCTGCGAGGATGGGTTCGGGTTCGTCCTCATCCAGTGACGTCTTACAGCGACGGCACAGGTTGTTGTAGGTTCTGAATTGGACGAGATGGCAATCGTCGCATCTCACCACCTCCCGGGAATCCACGGGCGCGAGAGTCGTAGCCATGCAGGTTGTGGGAGTGCCAGAGCGGGCACCTAATGCTTATCGCGTACTGTGCACGATTTTCTCGACTGGAGTCAAGTAAATTAAGAATCACGATCGCCAATACAGAAAAAGTTGCAAACTGAGTTGACAGAGGCGATGAAAGAATCGCAGCCAAAATCGAGGAGAAAATTGGAATGGATCGCGCCGAAGCGTGGGGTTTACTAACTGAGTTCACCCAGTCAGAAAGTTTGCGCAAACATGCGCTGGCGGCGGAAGCGTGCATGCGCGCGTACGCCCGCAAGCTGGGCGGTGACGAGCAGCAATGGAGCATCGTCGGGCTGATTCACGACTTTGACTACGAGAAGTATCCCAGCGCCGAGGAGCATCCCTTCAAGGGCAGCGAGATTCTGAAGGAGCGTGGCTGGCCGGAGGACGTGCGCCGCGCGATTCTGTCGCATGCCGATTACTCCGGCGTGAAGCGTGAGTCGGCTATGGAGAAGGCGCTTTTCGCCTGCGACGAGCTGGCCGGGTTCATCACCGCGACCGCGTTGGTCAAGCCGGGCAAGTCGCTGGCCGAGGTCGACGCCAAGTCGGTGCGCAAGCGGATGAAGGACAAAGCCTTTGCCCGCTCCGTCAGCCGCGAAGACATTGTTAATGGCGCGGCGGATCTCGGGGTCGATCTGGACGAGCACATCACGTTTTGTATCGAGGCGATGAAGACGGTCGCGGGGGAGTTGGGATTGGCAGGGAAGTGAAGGCGCTATTCGCCGGTCGCCGTTTGGTCTTCGCCAGACGCGCGGTCATGAGGGTTGGTGACTCCGAATGAAAAACCTGGGTGCCCCGTTCTGGCCTTCGTTTGGCCAGGGCGGGGCAACGAGAATGGAACGCGCAATGCCCCGCCCTAGCCAACAGACGGCTAGAACGGGGCACCCAAATGAGATCATCCAAATGAGATCATCCGGAGATGGCGCCACGATACGGCGCTACTAATCGACTGACTTCCCAATCTCCGCGAACGGCACATTCACGATCGGGTACTTCCGCCAGTCCTTATAGTCGAAGTGCCACCATTCTTCGGGATAAACCGTGAATCCCTCCGCCTCCATCGCGCTCCGCAAGACCGCGCGATTGGTGCGCTCGTCGGCGGTGCCTCCGGCGTAGTCCGCATGCGCCCGCTCCGACATTTCGTCATATCCGCTGGGCATCGGCATCACCTCGCCGGTCTTCAGGTTGTAGAGCGTGAGGTCAACCGCGCATCCGCGATTGTGCCGCGAACCCTGCGCTGGATCGGCGACGTAGATGTGATCCTGCGGCGGAGTTGCGTCCCAGAAGATCTTGGTTACGTACCACGGTCGATAGGCGTCGAAGATCAGCAATCCGTATCCCTGCTGATGCAGCTTCTGATTGGCGCGCACCAGCGCCTCCGCCGCTGGTCGCTCGAGAAAGGCCCGTGCCTCTTCATACAGCGGCGTCCCCAGAAAGTTGTTGGACGACGCGTAGTGAATGTCGAGCTTGATTGTCGGATCGAGCTTCACCAGCTCCACCAGATCCGGGTTCAGAAACTCGCCCTGTTCGACCGGAGGCTGCGCCTTCAGCGCTTCGACACGAAGCTCCGGCACCGGCCGTAGCGGTTGGATCTTGAAACTCTGTTGAGCTTCCTGAGCGGGCAGGACGCAGCACAGAAGAACAACCAGCAGAATCAAACGGCGGATCATGCCCACGATCATAATCCCGATGCGGCTCTGCATCGTGGTTGAGCCGACAACCGACAACCGGCAACTGCCTGCAAAACAAAAGCGGCCCTCGTCACACGGGCCGCTTCGTTTCGAAGATGCCGGCCCCCGACCAGCATCTTCAATCTCTTATCGCCAGCCTACTGCGCCGGCGGTTCCGGAGGAGTCTGCGAGCTGTTCTGCAGGCGCTCGTTGATCTGGGTAATCTCATTCTGCCGCAACGTCTCGGCGGTCGCCTTCTGCTGCGCGGTCAGAACCTGGTTGTAGATTTGGCTCTTCAGGGATTCGCGCTGCACGGCCAGTTGCGCCATGATCTGCGCCTCCTGGCTGGCGATCGACTGAATCGTTGTCTGGTTGAATGCCCCGTTGGCGGTCGCATTCAGCATCTGGATGTGGAGCTGTTCCAGTTGCTGAAACAGGGGCTTAACGGTGGCATGCTGCGCCTCACGCAGGCTGTGGATCTGCTGCTTCTGCGCGGCGGTCAGGTTCAGCAAGGTCGCCCAGTGCTCGTCAAAACCATGTCCGCCGAATCCACCGGGACCTTGGGCATAAGAAAGCGCTCCCGTGCCGCACAGCATCAGAGCCAGCAGGGCAACGCCGAAAAACTTCATCTTCATATCTTCTCCTTGTCGACAGTTCATCTGTCTGTCAAATGTTGAAACCCCGATGCCGGCGGTTCCACGGTTAAGTCTGGTAACGTGCGAGTAAAGTTTTGTGAAAACCGGCAGTGGTAAATCAACAATCGCACAGCTGCCAAACTCTGTTGACTATTCCTGTGCCGCTGGCAGGAAGTTCCCGCAAATAAGAAACGCCACGGCGAGAAACCGTGGCGTTGGTACCAGGGATTACAGAATGCGGTTACCTGGTGGCGAGCAGCGTCTTGTCGGCGGCAGCTGCTTTTGCCGCATCAGACGCTCTTTCCTTCTCGCCCACTTCGTCCAGCTGCAGATGCTTGGTTTCCGGCGAGTACAGCAGGCTGACGAAGGTCATGATGGCGCCGATGGTCAGGATTACCGCAGGCGATAGCCACGTGTCCTTGCCCTCGATGGCATTTATGAACGGAATCTTGTGCGCCCACAGCGTATAGAGCGGGAACCACGCGCCAAGGATGGCGCCGGCGGAGTAGCCAAATCCCACTCCTGCCGCGCGCCGCTTGGTGGGGAAGCGCTCGCAGAGATACGCGGGAACGATGCCCCAGGCCAACTTCAGCATGCCCGCCATGCAGCAGCCGAGAATCGCCTTCCAAATGTTGCGCTCAAGTGCTGCGTGATAGAGCACGTAGTAAACCGGTACGCCGAAGACCACGAGGAATACGCAGTACCACTGCGTCAGAATCTTTCGTCCCGTCTTGTCCGAGAGCCAGCCGTAAAAGTTGTATCCCAGGAACGAGAGGAACAGCGCGAAACCATAGATCAGGGCGTATTGCGTGGTGCCAAAACCGCGGCCGTCGAGCGTGAGAATCTTGGGCAGAAAGCCGTAAACCGAATAGTCGGTCAGGAACAGGCCTGCCATAAAGAAGAAGACCTGCAGGAAGTCCCACAACTGTGGCGGCATGAACAACGACAGGAAAGGCGCCTTGATGATTTTTCCCGCCGCCTTGGTCTTTTCGAACTCGGGAGATTCCTGGAGACTGTTCCGAATCCACAAGGCCACCAGAACAGGAAGCACACCGGTCATAAAAGCGATGCGCCAGCCAAAGTGAATCAGAATCTCCTTGCCGCAAAGGTAGGAGATGGCGGCAAAGACCAGCGACGCCAGCACGTACCCCAGAGGGAAGCCGGACTGGATAAAGCCACCGATGGCGCCGCGCCTCTGTTGCGGAGCATATTCGATGGCGAAGGTGTGACCCACGGCATACTCGCCCCCAAAGAAAATGCCCATGAATAAGCGCAGAAGACAATAAAGGACGTAGGAGAGGATACCGACCTGCGCGTAGGTGGGCAGGAAGCCGGAAAGCACCGACATCACGCCCACGCCGCCGATGGTAAACAGCAGCAGGAAACGACGTCCGATCTTGTCGGCGTAGGCCCCAAAGAAGGCCGAACCGATGGGCCGTGCGGCCATGGTAATCGAATAGCCCAGCACGACCGCAATGTATTGCCACAGCACACTGCCCTTGGGTGAGATGAAAATCTTGCCAAGGATGGGAGCCATGACGATCACCATCGCCATGTCATAGGCATCGAGCCCGAATCCCAAAAACTGGGAAATCATAGCCATCTTGGTTTGCTTGGAAAGCGCTTGCTCCGCCATTAGGGAACTCCTGGAAGAGAGATTGGGGCCGCGATAGAAACCAGACTAAGCAGTCGGTCGCAAGAATGCTGGCGACGCTCATCACAAAGGGTTGTGACGCATAAACATCAACCGCTCGTATACCGGCTCCTCGACCGGGCCAGTTGTCGGGCACGGTCTAGCTTTGACCCCATCGGTTTCTGTGCCCCAGCTATCCAGGTGTTTTCGCTGGGGTTGGAATCTTCTACCCAGGCATCAGGACGCCCGGGCATGCCTAGCCGATCGTGGTATTTGCTCACCCTTTTCTTGCGTCGACCCCCAACCTGTTGCATCTACGTGATTAGAAGGCGCGATATGAAGGTTCACACGTTGTTACTCGCCCTTGCGCTGGCGCTACCGTCCACAGTCGCCGCGGCCCAAACCATCCCAGACGGAACGGTTCTCCCCGTGATGTTGAACCCGACGCTCGACGCGCGGCACAGCAAGCCGGGGCAGAAGATCACCGGCCGAATCAAGCAGGATGTCCCGCTGCCCGGCGGTTCGAACATTCCGCGAAACTCCACGATCGTCGGCGAGGTAGTTAGCACCACGCCCGCGGCTTCGAGTTCGCCGTCGCGCCTGGCCATTAAGTTCGACAGCGTTTTGGTCAAAGGCCGCCAGATTCCTATCATTGCGCATCTGCGCGCGCTGGCGTCCATGACAGAGGTCTTTGAGGCTCGCATGCCGACGAACGCCTGGGATGACTATGGAACCTCGCCCAGCGACTGGAATACAGTGCAGGTTGGTGGAGCGGGAGTCTTTCGCGGCAGTGGTCAGCTGATTGGCAACGGCCAGGTCATGGGTCGCGCGACCGACGCCGGCGCCGTTACCGCCAAGCTGGTTGCCGCTCCGGCGCGCGGCTGCAACGGCGATGGAGGTGGCGAGCAGGCGCTGTGGATCTTCTCGCCCTGGGCCTGCGGCGTGTACGGCGTGAATGATCTGAAGATCGCGCACACTGGAAGAACCGATCCCGCCGGCGTCATCGAGTTCGAATCGCCACGCGACGTCCGCATCCAGGGCGGCAGCGGCTGGCTGCTGCGCGTCGACTCATCCGCAGCCAAAGCGGTAACGACGAATTAAGGTAGAGCCGGCCATTCTGACCCTGTTTGGCGAAGGTGGGGCGAGAGCACGCCCTCCCACTACACTAGAGCGGGTTGTGCGCCATGAGCACAGGGTCTAATTTCGACGCTGGCGGAAGCCCTGACCTGAGACACGGGCAATTGCCCCTGCGAGCCCCAGGAGCCGAATTCCGGGGGTATTGTCTTTGGCGTTTCCGCAGCCACGTTTCCGCCTTGCCGGTGGTGCGGATACTGCCGCACTTCTGAACAGACGGCTGGAACTTTCGGAGGCCATGAGCAAGGGCACGACTCAAAGGCAAACAAAGGAGGCGATCGGACTGCGCTTTTCGGGTAGAGCCTCGTCAGGATCTCTATTTCGGCATCTGAGCCGGTTTGGTTTGTGTCAGGGCACGACTTCAGAGTCTGGCTTGAGAACTCGATTAGTGAGAACTTAGGTGGAACAAGCTACCGTTCCTTAGCGACAAAACGAGCGCCGGAGGCGCGAAAGAGCCTAGCCCAGCGCTTCAGCGCTGGGTAGAGTTGGTAAGAAGATCCCGAGTCCCGCAGGGACGGCAGGGTTCTCGCGCAGACACTTCAGTCGTGCCGATAGGCCATTTATTTTCGCATCTGCGCCGGCTTTCAGCCGGCGGCACCGAGCCACCGATTTCAGCCTATAATGTCCCCAACTCGCCAAGGAGAGAACCTGTTATGACTCGGTTCGTCCTCGGGCTCACAATTCTCATCGCCTGCAATCCTGCGTTCGCACAAAACGCGCAGACCGTCACGGTTCGCAACCTTACCCTAATAAATCTCACCCAAGTGACCGTCGAGGACTACCAGCAGATCGTCCAGTTCGCTTTGGACGACAAAGATATTCCAGCAACGCCAGATGTTATCCCCAGCCGTGTTCGCTATGCCCTACAGGAGCGTGGCTATTTTCGCGCGGAAGTTGGCGATGCCGAGACCACGATCGTAAGCGAAAGCCCAACGGGGGAAGTGGTTGACGTCGCCGTTCGCGTGAATCCGGGTTCGATCTACAAGCTGCAGGAGCTAATACTTGCAGGCAATCGTGCCTTCCCGGCCGAGCAGTTGCGCGCCCAGCTCCCCTTCTCGCCCGGAGATTTGTTTACCACCGAGAAGGTTCGCGTTGGTCTCGACAACCTGCGAAAACTCTATGCCGACGAGGGCTACATCAATTTCATCCCGGTGCCTCGTACAACGGTGTTCGAGGACAGGAGAGGGATAATGTTGAGGATAACTTTTCAGGAGGGTGCAAGGTTTTACTTCGGAGATTTGAACCTCACCGGCCTTCCGCTCAAGCCGGGGACGGCGCAGGCTCTCGAAGCGGACTGGTCTTTGCGCAAGGGCGAATCATACAGCCCCACCGGGCTCGACGCGTTCCTTAAGAATCATTCGGGGTTCTTCCCCGATGGATTCGATCCCGAGCGCAACCTCGCAATCCACCAGGACGTGAAGTCCCACACGGTCACGGTCGAAGTTCTGCCATAATCAAGCACCTGCTCAGTCCGCTCCGATTTGTGCCCTTCGTCACAAGCTGTTGTGACCTACCTCAGCGTCGTGACCCAATCCCCTCCCGTAGATTGGCCTTAGGCGCAAATTTCGCCATCCTCCCAGGCGAACCTGCGCCCGGCGATCTTCGCCGCCAGCGAAAGGAACACTGTGGCTGCAACGCTTGTCGCTCCCAGCGAGCTGTCCTCCGAACAAATCAAAAGCGCACTGAACGGTCTCATCCCGAGCGACCGCGTCCTCGTCCGCCCGATCGACCTCATCGCCTGGGCCGCAGACGCCAGTTTCTATCGTCTGATCCCCAAGGCCGTCATCCAGACGAGGACGGTCGACGAGATTCGTACCCTCTTTGCCTTCAGCCACGAGACTCGCATCCCGATGACATTTCGCTCCGGCGGCACCAGCCTCTCCGGCCAGGCAGTGTCCGATGGCCTGCTGGTGGAAGTGGCACGCAACTGGCGCGATCTTCAGGTCGAAGCGGGGGGAAAGAGAATTCGCCTGCAGCCCGGAGTCATCGGAGCGCGTGCCAACCAGGCGCTGGTTCCATACTGCACCAAGATCGGTCCCGATCCGGCTTCCATTTCCACCTGCACCCTGGGCGGAATTCTCTCCAACAATTCCAGCGGCATGTGCTGCGGCGTCGAGCAGAATGCTTATCACACGCTTGCCTCGCTGAAGTTCCTGTTGCCTTCGGGCACGTTCATCGACACTGCACAGCCCAACGCCGACGAGGAATTTCACGCCCGTGAGCCGCAACTCGCCCGGGGCGTTCTCGAGTTGAAGGCCAAGCTGGAAGCTAATCCCGCGCTGCGCGATCGCGTCCGCAGCAAGTACCGGATGAAGAACACCACCGGCTACTCGCTGAACGCTTTCCTCGATTTCGACCACGCTATCGACATCTTTCAGCACGTACTGATTGGCGCCGAAGGCACGCTGGCGTTCATCGCGGAAGCCGTGCTCAACACCGTGCCCGATCTCCCGGTCAAGTACACCGGCTTGCTGCTGTTCCCGGATCTTCACGCCGCAGCCGCCTCCATCATTCCTCTCAAGGACGCGGGCGCGAAGGCACTGGAGATCATGGATCGCGCCTCGCTGCGTTCGGTGGAAGACAAGGCCGGCATCCCGCCGTCGATTCGCTCGCTGTCGCCATCGGCTGCGGGATTGCTGGCGGAGTTTCAATCCGCCGACGAGAGCGCGCGTCCTGAGTTGGAGAAGCTCGCGGCCGCATCCGTCGGAGGCTTGCAGCTCTGCGAGCCGGCGCAATTCACCCACGTCGCGCGAGAGCAGGCGCTGCTCTGGCAGATTCGCGCGGGCATGTTCCCGTCCGTCGGTTCGGTGCGCCAGAGCGGCACCACCGTCATCATCGAAGACGTCGCCTTCCCGGTCGAATCACTCGCCAACGCTGCCGACGGCCTGAACAAGCTCTTCACCCAGCACGGCTACGACAACGCCATCATCTTCGGTCACGCGAAAGACGGGAATCTCCACTTCGTCATCACCCAAAGCTTCAACACCCAGGCCGCCATCGATCAGTATTCCTACTTCATCGACGACGTGGTCAAGCTTGTGGTCGATCGTTACGACGGTGCGCTCAAGGCCGAGCACGGCACCGGCCGCAACATGGCGCCGTTCGTCGAGACCGAGTGGGGAAGCGAAGCCTACGAAATCATGCGGCGGCTGAAGGATCTCGCCGATCCTGACAATCTGCTGAATCCCGGCGTCATCATTAATCCCGATCACCGCTCCCATCTGGCCAACCTCAAGCAGCTGCCTTCGGTCGAGCCCGAGATCGACAAGTGCATCGAGTGCGGCTATTGCGAGCCGAAGTGCGCCAGCCGCGACCTGACACTCACGCCGCGGCAGCGCATTGTCGTCCGCCGCGAGATGACGCGTCTGCAGCAGACCAATGGCGACTCGCCGTTCTACCAGAGCATCGACCGCGATTTTCCCTACATGGCGCTCGACACCTGCGCCACCGACGGCCTGTGCGCAACCGCCTGTCCGGTCAACATTGATACTGGCCAGCTGATCAAGCGTTTCCGCAATGTCCGCGCTTCCGCCAAGGCGCATCGATGGGCGGCTCGCATCGCTCGCAACTTCGCCGTCACCGAGCGTGCCGTGCACCTGGCCCTGGGCCTCGGTCATGCGACGCAGAACATCCTTGGCGTTGAACGCATGCGTAGCCTTACTCGCGCCATGAAGCGTGTCTTTGGCGAGAATCTCAGCGAGTGGATGCCCGACACTCCTTACGCCGCCGGTCCCGTGCCGAGAACGCAGAAGTCGCGCGCCAAGGCAATCTATTTCCCGGCATGCATCTCGCGCGTGATGGGACGTCTCCCCGGCGAACCTAACGATCGCTCGCTGATGGAGGTGATGGTCGACCTGGCGAGCCGCGCCGGACTGCCGGTTTACATTCCGCGCGACGTGAAAGGCACCTGCTGCGGCACTCCGTTTTCATCGAAAGGATTCACGACCGCTCATTCAATCGCCGTCAACCAGGCCGTCGAGCGCTTCTGGAAATGGTCGGAGCAGGGAAGGCTGCCCATCATCGTCGATACCAGCCCCTGTACCTACGCCTTCAAAGGAGCGCGCGCGTACCTGACCGAAGAGAACCAGGAGCGCTTCGACAAAATGAACTTCGTCGACGCCATCGAGTTTGTGCACGACAAGCTGCTGCCTAAGTTGCAAGTCAAGCAGAAGTCGCGTTCGGTCGCGCTGCATCCGGTCTGCGCGGTAACCAAGATGGGCATCGGCGCGAAGCTCGAAGCCATTGCTCGCGCCTGCAGCGACCAGGTCACAGTTCCTCTCGACGCCGGCTGTTGTGGGTTCGCCGGCGATCGCGGCTTCCTGTTTCCCGAGCTCACGGAGTCAGCCACGAAGCTCGAGGCGGCAGAGATCGTAGCTAAGCACCCAGATGAGTGCTACTCGAGCAGCCGCACCTGCGAGATCGGCATGAGCCGCGCAACCGGACAGATCTACCGCTCCTATATGTATCTGCTGGAGAAGGCTACGCGCTGAGTTGCAGAGTTCGCTGGCGGAGCTGCAACAGAAAGAAGGTTGAAGGATGAGGTGCGGCCTTGCGAAGCCCTTGATCTTCCTCTCCGTAACAGTATAGAAATGGTTGCGGAGTGCTACTACTAAATGCTCCCTTAGTTGCAAAGCGTCAACGCCAATGAGCGTCACTTCAAAGCATCTTTGAAGGCATTCGCTTTACCTCAGTTGAAACAAACTTCGGCGCCGACAGAGCGCACAGACAGAAGGGAAGAGGATGTCCAGATGGTCGGAGGAAGCGGCGAAACGCTCCCGTGAACGCCGCGAAGCCAAGTACATCGCCGAAAGGAAGGCCCAGCAGGACAAAGAACTACTCACTTCGAAAGGCCGCGCCCTGTGGATCTCGATGAAGTCGCTGCTGGTGCGCAAGTGCGAAGAGTTCAACGCCGAACCGGGCAACAGCGGCGTGCTGTGGGTGGTCGCCAATCCCGCCGACGTCACACTGCATTGTGAACAGCACCCGGGAGTGATCACCGGCACCTTTGGCGACAACGCGATTGTGTTCTCGGGTAAGAGTGGGATTGCCTTTGCGGCCTCGCTTTATATGCGTTTTACCAAGGATCAAATGGACGTATGTGTGGCCGATGACTCCGGCCGTCCGGTTGACTTCGACGATGTCGCGAACGAGATGATCGAAGCTTTGCTGGAAGCCGGCGGGTGGTAACTGGCGGTTTGATTCTTCAACCCGGTTGTGGCGTTTCTTTAATGACGCTGCGCTTGAGGTGCAACCGGACAATAACGACGGCCTGATACTTCCTGGTCACGCTGACTGGCGCGACGATTCATTGCAACTCCCCTCTTAAGTCCAGGGTCATTTACCAATGCTGATGTCATGCCGAGGATGCTAGGGCGATCACTCAACCACACGATACAAGATCCTGCCCTGCCGCCAAATAGGGTCACTGAGAACCGCGCTCCCCAAACGCCTTCCCTCAAGACCAACGGTGAAAGTTTGCGGCTGTGCGCAGCAGGAAATATGATTTGAAATGAGCCAGCGACCTAGCAGAAGCTGTTCCTTTAAGCCGGGGTGGCGGAACTGGCAGACGCAGCGGACTTAAAATCCGCGGACCCGAAAGGGTTGTGGGGGTTCGAGTCCCCCTCTCGGCACCAATGATCTGCTATTAACCAGTGCGTTACAGGACTTAGCTTCCAGCCTGGGGAATGTGTAGCTTGAGATCATTTCGGTCGGTGGCAGTTCTGGTGGGCGGTTAGTTCCGGACCTTTTACCTGGATCTGGGTAACTAGCTCGACCGCGGAATGCAGGGTATTAGGAGCCAAGTGAGCATAACGCGCGGTGATGGCAATTGTTTTGTGGCCCGCCAGGTCTGTATCGTCTTCAGAGGATGCAGGCGTAAATAACACTCCCATGAAGCAGCTAGCCGACCGGCGATGGTTGCCTCTGATTAATTCGAGGGCTTCGTTTTTGTAAGTCGCCGGAAGAGGAATTCCTGGGCTAGGCTGCTGACCGCGCGTTCGGCGGTGTCCAGGGCGAAATGACCGAAGACCAGTCCCGCTCCACGATTGGATTGCGGGTAGTAAGTATTCTCAAGGGCCGACGCCGCCAAGTCACCGCCGAGGCTCGAATAGTTCGGCTGCGGTTGACCGTTGTCTCCCCGGCAAACAAATGGGTAAGTGATGGCGTGAAAGAAACGGGACCTTGTCGTTCCTTTGCCTTGGTAAAAGTAACGCGGGTCCTGGTGGAGAAGTGATGGCAGGATCGCCCCGCCGATCAGGATGTCGGTGGTGCCGTCCGCAGCGATAGCGCCAAACCGCTGGCCATAGCCTTTCGCGCCCTGCTGGTAGTCCGGGGTGTTACCCGCTTGGTCGAGGCCGGCGATGAAGCCTATGCCGAGAATGGTGACTGGATCAACTGCGACCTTGAGCGCAAGCTTGAACTTGAGCTTTGCTGTCATCGGCGCAGGATCGGAATCATAATTAACGTAATAATTGGGAAACACGCCTAGGACGCGTTGCTTCTCCTGCGCCGCAACCTGTTCCGTTGCGACCCGCTCCGCGGAATAACCCACATTGACCGTTGTGTGTACTCCTTCAACCGGGAGTGTACAGTCCGTGAGCAACTTATACTGGCCTGCCTCGAGAACTATCGGTGCGGAAGTCCAGTCAGCAAAGCCTTGGGCGTGGACTGTGACTCGAAAAGGCACTCCGGACTTGAGGTTGCGTAATTCAAAGAAGCCATTGTCGTTAGCAAGACCTGTGTAGCTGTCATGCGGCGTAGGACCTTGCAAGACTACCCTGGCACCCGGAACAGCACCGCCGTTCGGATCCGTCACGGTTCCCGCGATGCTTCCTGTCTGCTCTTCTGTGGATGCGACGCTTTGAGCCGGCGCCGGACAAACCAGGACAAGCGCCGCCAATAGCGATAGCGAAATGATGTACAGGGATTTCAACAAATGTGAAGTGGATCTATTCACGGCACGAGTCACCTATGTTTTATTCTTGCCAAGAAATACTTGGTGCATCTGATCCGCCACTGATGCTGTCCTTAAGTTGTTGAAGCCAACAGCGATTGAAACAAAGAAAGTGTCGATCGCTGCCGGTATTTCGGCACTAAGACGTAGATTGACGACAGTGTCGACTTAACTAGAAGTTCTCTCATAAATCGTTCTGGGTTGTGTCAGGGCACGACCTTTAGTCGTGCCGGTATGAGTCCATCAAGCGGGCTTTAGCCCCTGCAAATTCGGCATTACTAGAGGCTAAGGCCCAAGTCATTCATCATCGGATTCGGCACGGCTGAAAAGGTTGCTGAAAAAATCGACGGAGCGTGGTTTCGGGTAGTGCTGGCCTTCAGGCCGGCGTCCAAGCCGTTTGTTTCCTTTTCTGAGTCGGCTTCAGCCGACGGCACACAAGTCGTATCATGCGTTTTGCCGCATCCTGTGAAGCCGTGTTCTGACATTTATGAGATGGCTTGATAGCTACTAGTGTTTTAGCAGGACCGTGGCTGTAATAATTGTGCACCCATATATCGACACATGTTCCTATGCTCCGTAATCTCCAAACATTTCGCTCTGACCTTTGGTTTGCTTTTCGAAAATGTAGCGCGCTTAACATGTAAGCCAGTCACTATCGGGATGGCCTAATGACTGCTCGTAAATGTCATGGGCCTTCGCTGCCGCTCGCAGTATCTCGGCCAGTTGCGATGGCCTGCCCGACGCCGGTGAGTAACTCGGTGGGATAGTAGTTCTGGGCCGCCCATGTACTGTCATAACGGGCATTCAACATGGCTGCAAAGGCCGTACATGCCAAGCCGACCGCAAAGAAGATGCGCGGATCCAATTTTCGGATTAGCAGGAGCCCGGCAACAAACGCGACGGGGATGAGCGGGATGGCGCTCCAGGAGTTCGCATCCGATCTGCCCTCGACCGATCTCCCGCTCTATCTTGCGACGGGCTATTTCCGCCTCGCTGACAATCGATACTACATTCCGGTTTCACTCATCGTCCCCGGCTCGGCGATTCCTTTTACTCGCAACCGTGACCAGGACAAGGCGACGCTGGACATCTTGGGAGTGGTGACCGACGAGCGACGAGTCCCGGTGGGCGGCATTCGCGACACCGTGAAACTTGCCGTCAACGCCGCCAATGAGGTGCAGCGCAAAAACGTCCAATACGACAACGGCCTGGTCCTGCCGCCGGGAAAGTATCACCTGAAGATCGTGGTGCGGGAAAGCGAAGATGGACAAATGGGAGCGTTTGAGACGGACTTCGCGATCCCCGACCTTAAATCAACCCCGCTGAAGATGAGCTCGATCGTCATGGCGAGCCAGATTCAGCCCGCCGGTAAGCACGAGAATGCGAACGATCCTCTTGTCCGTAACGGATCGCAGATCATACCCAGCGTGACGCGCGTCTTCTCCTCCGGTCAGCATTTGTATCTCTACTATGAGGTATACGATCCTGCGCGTACCCGCAACGCAAACAACGAAGCCGCGAATGGCAAGAAGGGGAGCGGCGAGAACCATACCCCTGGCGAGGCAAAGAACGGTGTCCGCCTGCTGAGCGACGTTTCCTTTTTCAAAGGTGATATAAGGGCCTACGAAACTTCACTAACCGAAATTCACGAAGTTGCCATACCGAACCGGCACGCCGCCATTTTTCAACTGGAGGTTCCGCTCTCCGAATTGAAACCCGGCTTCTACACCTGTCAGATTAACGTTATTGATGACGCCGCCGGACACTTTGTGTTTCCTCGTCTGACCATGCTTGTGCGCCGACGCTCCGTTGATAATCCCCGCCATGATGGGCGGCGTGACTCTGCATGCCCTGCTGAATCGTCGAGCATGGGGAACTGGCAAGCACCGCGATCAGTATCCTGAAGAAAACTTGATTCGGGACGCAAGCTCCGAACGCGCTTTTGCATTGATTGATTAGCGATCTCCAATAAATTGCCGGGCAAGTCCGTTGGCACCGTCTCGCCGGCGGTGGTCTCGATCCATCTGTGAAGTCCGAACAAATAAGGGGTTGATCGCGGGCATGTTGGTCGTCGCTGAGGCGAATCGTTCGCTCTCCGGGTGCGGCTGAATGGTGAGCCGATTGCAGTAACAAACGGTTGTGGCGAGGAAGCCTATACAGAGCGGACCATGTCTGCGATTTTGAGTGATCAATCCGCGATCCATGAACTGGTTGGGTGCGATTCGCGGAACCTCACCCTTGACCCGTCAGATTGGGAAAGCCTGCGCACCCAGGCCCACCGCATGCTCGATGACATCCTCGACTACACCAGGGACATTCGGCAGCGCCCGGTCTGGCAGCCTATTCCTCAGGATGTCCGGCGACAATTTCGCGTTGCGGTTCCGGCCGCGCCCACCGCTCTGGAGGAAGTTCATCAGGAATTGATGGACTACATTCTTCCGTTCACGGCGGGCAACGTGCATCCCGGCTTCATGGGATGGGTCCACGGCGGCGGCACGCCGGTGGGCATGCTGGCCGAGATGCTCGCTGCCGGAATGAACGCGAACCTCGGCGGCCGCGATCAGATTCCAATCGAGGTCGAGCGCCAGGTCACGCGCTGGATGCAGCAGATCTTCGGCTTTCCCGAGAGCGCAGCCGGATTGTTCGTCACCGGAACGTCAATGGCGAACTTCATCGCCATCGTTGTAGCCCGCGATGCCGAACTGGGGCTGGATGTGCGCCGCGTAGGCCTGGCAGCGCGGCCGCAGAGGCTCACCGCGTATGCCTCGGTGGCCGTCCACGGATGCATCGCCAAAGCCATGGACCTGTGCGGTATCGGCAGTAGTGCGCTACGTCTGGTTCCGGTCGACGCCGGTCAGCGCATTGACCTGGCCGCGCTGGAGAAGACAATCCGTAAAGACCGCGCAGCCGGCTGCAAACCGTTTCTGATCGTCGGAACCGCCGGCACGGTGGACACGGGTGCAATCGACGACCTCAGCCGACTTGCCGATCTGGCTCGCCGCGAACGATTGTGGTTTCACGTGGACGGAGCCTATGGCGCGCTGGCCATGCTCGCTCCCGATCTTGCTCCCCGGCTGGCCGGCATTGAACGCGCCGATTCGCTGGCCTTCGACTTTCACAAGTGGGGCCAGGTTCCCTACGACGCCGGCTTTCTGCTGATGCGCGATGGCGAGCTGCAGCGCAATGCCTTCGCGGCTTCGTCGGGCTATCTCCGGCGCGAAACCCGCGGCATGGCTGCGGGCTCACCCTGGCCGTGCGACTATGGCCCGGATCTTTCCCGCGGATTCAGGGCACTGAAGACCTGGTTCACGCTCAAGGTTTATGGCACAGCAGCGATGGGCGCGGTCATTTCGCGGACCTGCGCTCTGGCGCGCCGGCTGGAGCAGGGCATCGTGCAGGCTCCGGAGCTGGAGCTGTTGGCGCCGGTAGAACTGAACATCGTGTGTTTTCGCTATCGCGCGGCCGACGCCGACCGGGTCAATGCGCAAATCGTTATTGAGCTGCAGGAGTCCGGCATGGTCGCGCCCTCGACCGCCGTGATCGGCGGACGGCTGGCGATCCGGGCCGCGATCGTGAACCACCGCACCGACGAACGCGACATTGATCGGCTGGTGGAGGGAACGCTGGTGGTTGGCCACAGGGTCGCCGCCCCCAGGGTTCAGGACAAGCACAAAGAGAAAGAACGCGCCGTGGCTATGCCGCCGCGGGCCCGGTGGCAAGCCGAACTACAGCACATCGACAACCAGCTGAAAGCGGGGCCCGAGTCGGTTCCTCTGCGCTTCCGCCGCGCCTATCTGCTGTCGCAGTTGGGCCGTCTGGTCGACGCCAGAAACGATTACATCCGGGTTCTGCAAAGCCTGGAGCGCGAGCCCTATCATGCCGCGGCGCTAAACAATCTGGCCAAGACGTTGCTGGACACCGGACACCGCAGCGCGGCACGCTTGGCCTATCGAGCCGCCGTTGCCCGCCATCCCGACGATCCACTGAGCCGGCTCAACCTGGGCGCGCTGCTGCTCGAAGATGGCGAGGTACAGGAGGCCAGCGGCAAGGGCGACGAAGCGTTGCAGCTGCGGCATGAGGCTCGCATCCACCTGGAACAAGCGCTGCGCGTGAAGCCGGACTTTGAAAAGGCCCACGAAGCGCTCAGCTATGCACTCGCCTCGGTCGGCGAAGAACAACAGGCGGAATGGCACCGGCGCCAGGCATTTCGCAATCGCTTTATCATCCCCTTGCCCTATCGCGGCCAGAATGCGCCGTTGCCGGTGCTTCTACTGAATGCCACAACCGGCGGCAACGTCCACCTGAAAAGATTCCTGAACGATCAGATCTTCCAGACATTCATCGTGGTTCCGGAGTTTTACCAGGCAACTACCGCATTGCCACCACATCGCCTGGTAGTAAACGGCATTGGCGACGCTGAGTTGTCCGCCGGCGCATTGGCGGCTGCCCAGTCATTGCTGGCCCTGACCAAAGCTCCCATTATCAATCCTCCAGCTGCGGTGCTGGCCACCAGTCGCGGTGACAACGCCAAACGTCTTGCGGCCCTGCCCGGGGTGATTACGCCAATCACCATCACGCTGCCGCGGGAATGCCTGTCAGCTTCTGGCGTCGCAAAAACTCTGGCCGGCTACGGCCTGGAGTTTCCTCTCCTTCTGCGCAGCCCCGGCTTCCATACGGGACTTCATTTTCTGCAAGTCAAAACCCTTGATCAATTACCGTCAGCCTTGGCAGAGCTTCCCGGCCGGCAACTTATCGTTATGCAATACCTTGATGCCAGCGGCCCCGATGGGAAGATCCGCAAGTACAGAGCCATGATGGTCGACGGCCGAATCTATCCCTTGCACGCAGCGATTTCGACTCATTGGAAGGTTCACTACTTTACCGCCGAGATGGAAAACAACTCTGAGCATCGCGCGGAGGATGCGGCCTTTCTCGAGGACATGCCGGCAGTTCTGGGGTCCAAGGCAATGAAGGCACTCACCGAAATTCAATCTAGTTTGGGTCTGGATTATGCCGGCATTGATTTCGGCTTGAATACTAAGAAGGAGGTGTTGGTTTTCGAAGCCAATGCGACCATGGTGTTAAATGCCCCCGATTCTGGCGAGCGATGGAAGTATCGCCGGGCCGCCTACGAGCAGATTCACTCGGCGGTTGAGCAGATGCTGTTAACGCGAGCTGAAAGCAGATGAATTGATGGCCAGATGGCGCGTGAACGGCCACAGCTATTGTTTAACGGCTTCCAGCAGCGTGGCTTCCGCATCCGATGGAGGTTCGGAGCGCCCGCTGAGATACTTGGCCAGGAAGCGTTCCACGGCCGCATTGAATGCCATATCGTTTTCCGGACGCAGGAAACCGTGGCCCTCGTCCGGGAAAACGTAGTACTCCACCGGCTCGCCGTTGGCGCGGACCGCCTGCACGATCTGGTCACTTTCCGCCTGCTTCACGCGGGGATCGTTCGCGCCCTGGCCAATCAGCAGCGGCGCCTTGATCTGATGAGCCTTGAATAATGGCGACTGCGAATCCAGAAACGCTTCGTTGTCGCCCATGCGCTTATGAAAAGCGGCGACCATGGTGGACCAGTAGGGCGGAATCGTCGCCAGCAACGTATTCAGGTTCGATGGCCCGACGATGTCCACACCGCAGGAGAACTCTCCCGGCGAAAACGCCAGTCCGGCGAGCGTGGCATAGCCTCCGTAGCTTCCACCCATGATGCAGACTCGGTTGGGATCGGCGATGCCGCGCTCCACGGCCCAATTCTTGGCATCGAGCAGGTCGGTATGCATGGCGCCGGCCCACTGGCGGTCGCCCGCATTGATGTACTGCTTGCCGTATCCGGTTGAGCTGCGGAAGTTCGGCTGCAACACAGCGTATCCGCGGTTCGCCAGCCACTGCGCCCCCGGGTTGTAGCCCCAGACGTCGCGATGCCACGGCCCGCCGTGCACCAGCAGCACCATGGGAAGCTGTTTGGCTTCCACGCCTGCCGGCACGGTGAGATATCCATAGATGGTCATGCCGTCGCGCGCGACATACTCGATGGGTTCCATCGTGGATAACTGGTACGTCTCCAGTTCCGGCCGCGCGCTGAACAGCAACTCCGCTTTTTTCGCCGGACGATCGTACAAATACCACTGCACCGGGCCATCATCGCGGGAGTAGGTCACGACCCATTTGCTGTCATCGAGACTGCGTGACAGGTTGACGATGTCGCCGGGATTCGCAGCTTGCAGCAATTCGTAATCCGGCTGGATGTTGGCGTCGATGAACTCGTGCGAGAGCCGCTGCTTCACGAAGCTAGCTGCTTGCAGCTTGTGGCTGCGGGGCTCGGTCTCGATGCCGGAGATGTCGAACTGAGGATCGGCCACGATGACCCGTTGCGCTGCGGTTTCAATGTCGACCTCGAGCAGGCGCGCCGCGTTGGCATTCAGGCTGGTTGCAATCCAAAGTTTCCGATTATCGGGCGTGAAGCCGAGGACGCCTCCGAAGGTCTCGTCCGGACCCCACTGAATGAGTTCGCGCCACGGGGAATTTGCCTGGTCGCGCACGCGGATCACGGTGCTGCCGTCTGCCGTCATGACTTGCGCAATCCGCACCTGAAGGTCGTGATCGGCATGCCAGCCCGCAACATCGCCGGGATTCTCCGTATCCATCTCAAGCTTGCCGGTCGTCAGGTCGAGACGATAGACATCAAACAAGCTCTCATCGCGCTGATTGGTTTGCACCAGCAGGGTCTCGGGCTTGTCCCACTCATAAGCAACAATCGACGCCTGCACATTTTCAAATGGGGTTAGATTGATCGTCTGCCGAGTGGCAATATCGGTTTGATAGACCCGCCAGTTCTCGTCCCCATCGGCGTCCTGCGCATACAAAATGTGGCGATTGTCATATTGCCAGGCAAAAACGTGAACACCGCGCTTGTCGTCGGAGGTCACGGGACGGTCGTCGTTCTGGCCCAGAGTGCGGACCCACACGTTGAGCACGTCGTTCACCGGAGCCAAATACGCGAGTTGCGTGCCGTCGGGAGAGATTATGGGGCTCGATCGCTCGGGATTGCCAAACAAGACCGTGCGCGGAATCAACTTGGTTGCAAGCTGCTGGGCTGTCTCAGAAATTGTATGCATAGGGACGATTATCGCAGTATAGCTGACACTGCAACCCTTCGACGAAACTCCGAACTGATGAGACTTCCGCTTGCGAAATGTCGATTGGTTGACAGTGGTCCAACATGCTGACGTCGGATCTTGTGATCTCGATCTGGCCCGCTCGGAGTCCACGACGTATCTCCACTGCCGGCCCCCGTTTACCTGCGAGCCACTACCCATCGTAGAACGGCGTGCGGCGTGCACTCGGAGAATGCCAAAGACCAGATTACTGCTGGTTCGAGGCTCAACTTGGAGCGCTCCTGAACTGCAGACGATGGCATTGTGGCGGTGCTATGTGGACCTGACATTATTTCTTCATCGAATACAATTCGCCTTCACTATCACGTTTCACTATCTCTTTCCGCAGTTGACGATGGGGCTGGCGCCGCTGATCGTGGTCTTCAAAACACTCGCGATCCGAACCGGCAAGCCGGAGTATGACGAGGCGAGCCGCTTCTGGGGAAAGATCTTCGGTATCAACTTCGCCATGGGGGTCGTGACCGGAATTCCCATGGAATTTCAGTTCGGCACCAACTGGGCGCAGTTTTCGCGGCTGACCGGCGGCGTCATCGGCCAGCCTCTCGCCATGGAGGGAACATTCTCCTTCTTCCTGGAATCAGCATTTCTGGGACTGTTCCTCTTTGGCGAGAAGCGGCTTGGCAAGTGGGGACACTGGTGGGCTGCATTCCTGGTTTTCCTGGGATCGTGGCTGTCGGGATTCTTCATTATCGTGACCGATGCCTGGATGCAGCATCCCGTCGCCTACACGATTCTTCCCGACGGCCGATACAGCGTGTCGAGCTTTTGGGGACTGCTGTCGAACCCATGGGCGCTGATCCAATACATCCACACCATCAGCGGCGCGGTCATTACGGGAGCATTCGTTGTAGCCGCGGTCGGCGCCTTCTACCTTCTACAAGGCCAGTTCCTCGAGCAGGCCAGGGTATTCGTACGGGTTGGCGTAATTGCTGGAGTGCTGGCGTCGCTATTCCAGGTCTTCCCCAGCGGAGATCTCCACGGTAAGTACATGGCGCGTCACCAGCCGATCACCATTGCAGGCATGGAAGGACTCTTCAAGTCGCAAACCGGAGCGCCGATCGTCATCCTTGGCCAGCCGGACGAGATGCATGAGACGATCGACAATCCGCTGGTCGCCAACAAAGTGCTGAGCTTTCTGATTTACGGCACTACGACCGCAGAAGTAACCGGCCTGAACGCCTTTCCCAAGGACCAGTGGCCGCCCAACATTCCTCTGCTGTATTTCAGCTATCACGTCATGGTGGGACTGGGCACGATCTTCGTTGCGGTGATGGTGTTGGCCGCGTTTCTATTGTGGCGCGGCCAACTCTTCCAGACTCGCTGGGTGCTCTGGATCCTCATGTTGTCGGCGCCATTTCCCTACATTGCCAACACCGCCGGGTGGCTCACGGCGGAGGTCGGCCGCCAGCCGTGGCTGGTCTATGGTCTGCTGCGTACCACAATGGGGTACTCCCACAATGTGATAGCCGGCAACAGCATGTTCACCTTGATCGGCTACATGGGGTTATATCTGGTTCTCGGTGTCCTGTTTCTATTCCTCATACAGCGCGAAATCGGGCATGGGCCGGCGGCGTCAGTTCCTGACAACTATCTACAGCCGACAGATCCGGTTCCGGTTGAGCAGGAGGTGTGACATGGAGCCGCTATGGTTTGTGCTGGTCGCCTTCATGATCATCGCTTATGTCGTGCTGGACGGCTTTGATCTGGGTGCCGGCGCGCTGTACTTTGTTCTGGCATCGACGGAAGAGGAACGGCGCACCGTCATCGACAGCATTGGTCCGGTATGGAACGGCAACGAAGTCTGGCTGATTGCGGGTGGTGGAACCCTCTTCTTCGCCTTTCCGTTGCTGTATGCCTCGGCTTTCAGCGGCTTTTACCTGCCGCTGAACATGGTGTTGTGGCTGCTGGTGCTGCGGGGCATCGGACTTGAGTTCCGCAGCCATATCGAGAACCAGATTTGGCGCTCGCTGTTTGACGGGTTTTTCTCCATCTCCAGCATGTTGCTGGCGGTCTTTTTCGGCGCGGCCCTGGGAAACGTTGTTCGCGGTGTGCCCCTCGACAAGAATCACGTGTTCTTCGAGCCGCTCTGGACCAACTTCCTCACCGGCGGCTCTAACGTCGGGATTCTTGACTGGTATACCTGCGGCACAGCCCTGCTTGCATTGATCGCGTTGATGGTTCATGGAGCGCTCTATGTGGCCCTCAAGTCCGAAGGCGAGGTGAACCTGCGCGCCCGCCGCGTCGCCCGGCGTCTCCTGCCTGGGCTCACCGCGTTGACTGCGATCGGTGTGCCGATCACGGCTATCATTCGTCCCCAGACGCTGGAAAATTTTCGCGAGCACCCGATCGCATGGCTCATCCCACTCGCGGTCGTTGCCAGCCTGGTCGCCATGTGGATGTTTGAGCGGCTGGCGCGAGAGAAAGCCGCGTTCGTAGCGTCCTGCTCGTATCTTGTCTCTATGTTGGCCGGCGCGGCTGCCGCTCTCTATCCCACGTTGTTGCCGTCGCGTGTTGATCCTGCGTTCGACATCACCATCTACAACTCCGCTGCCGGACCGTACGCCCTGCGTGCAGGACTCATATGGTGGGGACTCGGCATCTGTCTTGCCATCGCATACTTCGTGCTGGTGTATCGGATGTTCCGCGGGAAGGTAGGTGAGACCCCCAGCTCAGCCGAGGGTCTCGTGGGGGATTAACGTAGCAGGTTGGTTTCGGCCAACTCGACTAATTCGTCGCCACGGCCGCTGAGCACGGCCCTCAGAGCGAAGACACCAAATCCCTTCGCCTGCTCGAATGAGATGGTTGGCGGCATGGAAAGCTCCTGACGGTTTACCAGTACCTCAACCAGCGCCGGCCCGTCATATCCCAAAGCCTCAGAAAGTGCCGGCTGCAGCTGCTCCGGCGTCTCGGCGGTGAATCCCACCAGTCCCGCGGCCTCGGCCAGCTTGGCGAAATTCGGATTCTGGAGGTCGGTTCCGAAATCCACGATGCCATCGGCTTTCATCTCCAGCTCGACAAACGACAGCGCATTGTTCTTGAGAACGATGATCTTCACCGGAGCCTTCACCTGCCGGAGAGAAAGCACGTCGCCCATCATCATGGCGAATCCACCGTCACCTGACAGCGAAATGACCTGACGACCGGGATGACTCATCTGCGCACCGATGGCTTGGGGGAGAGCATTGGCCATCGACCCATGATTGAACGAGCCGATTAGCCGGCGTCGGCCATTCATCGTGAGATAACGGGCTGCCCAGATGGTTGGCGTACCCACGTCGCAGGTGAAGATGGCATCTTCATCGGCCATTTCATCCAGCACGCGAGCTACGAATTGCGGATGCATCGGGCTGTCGCCAGGCCGGTTGTTGGCAAGCTCGTCAAGGCCCTTCCGCACCTTGGCATAATCTTTCAGTGACGTTTGCAGATGCTGCGGGTCGTTGTTCTGATCCAACCTGGGCAGCAGTGCGGCGAGCGTCGCCTTGATGTCGCCCACCAAGCCATAGTCGACCTTGGTCCGCCGCCCGAGTTGCTCGCCGCGTAGGTCGATCTGAACAATCGTCGCATCCTTGGGAAAGAACTGCTGATAAGGAAAGTCGGTCCCCAGCATCAACAGGAGATCGCACTCCATCATGGCGTGATAACCGGAGGAGAATCCCAGCAATCCGGTCATGCCCACATCGAATCGGTTGTCGTAGGCGATGAATTCCTTGCCGCGCATCGCATGAACAATTGGAGCATTCAGCTTGCCGGCCAGTGCAATCAGTTCGTCGTGCGCCCCCACGCAACCGGCTCCGCCGAAGATGGTGACCTTCTTGGCGCGATTCAGAAGTCTGGCCAACTTGTCGATTTCTTCTTCGGACGGGCACACGATGGGGGTTGGCGGCGAGAAGTGCAGGCGAGGCTCGGCTTCAACCGCATCTCGCAAAGCGATATCGCCGGGAATGGAGATGACCGCAACCCCGCGGCGCGAGATGGCGGTTTGCATTCCGATCTCCAGGATGCGAGGCATCTGGTCGGGATGCGAAATCATTTGGCAGTAGTGGCTGCATTGGCCGAAGACATACTCCGGATTGGTTTCCTGGAAGTATCCGCTGCCGACTTCACTGCTGGGGATCTGGGCGGCGATGGCCAGCACCGGTACCCGGCTGCGATGGCAATCGTAGAGACCGTTGATCAAGTGCAAATTGCCGGGACCACAGCTGCCGGCGCAAACTGCGAGTTTGCCGGTCAAATGCGCTTCGGCGCCGGCGGCAAATGCCGCCGTCTCCTCGTGCCGCACATGGACCCACTGCATGTTTCCGTTTCTTCGAATAGCGTCCGTGATTCCGTTCAGGGAGTCTCCCGGAACGCCGTAAATTCGCTCGACGCCCGCCGCAGCGAGCGTTTCCACCAGAACATCTGCCACACTTTTCGCCATAAAAACTGCCTCATCCTTATAAGAGGATTTTCTGGCCGTGAATGAGCAATGTGGCGGCCAATCGCAATCCGTTGAAACGACAGCGGTCCCTCAGCCCATCCGTGTTCAAAATGTTGACAGATGTCAGCGGCCCGACAGTCGCGCCTGCAGCATTCCTCAACGGCTGGTGCCTTTTCAATGGATTACGACTGGCATCCCTGTTGCAACCACTCGAGGGTCATCCAGCGGCAGCAGCAGAATCGAGGCGACGATGAGCGTCACCAGTGAAACGAAAGCTTGGGACGTGCGCAAGGAGACCGACAGTCTGGGCGAGGTGGACGTTCCCGCCGATAAGCTGTGGGGCGCACAGACCCAGCGTTCGCTGCAGCATTTCAGCATCGGCACCGACCTCATGCCGCGCGAGATGATCAACGCGTACGCCATCCTGAAGAAAGCTACCGCCATCGTCAACCATGCGGAGGGCCGGCTGGATGAGCGGCGCTGCAAGCTGATTGTGCAGGTGTGCGATGAAATTCTTGCGGGCCAGCATCATGACATGTTTCCGCTGCACGTCTGGATGACGGGTAGCGGGACGCAGTTCAACATGAATGTCAATGAGGTGATTTCGAATCGCTGCTGCCAGCTTGCCGGAACGCCGCTGGGCAGCAAGACACCGGTTCATCCCAATGACGACGTAAACATGTCGCAGTCCTCTAACGATACCTTCCCATCGGCAGCCCACATCGCGGCCGCAATCGGGGTGAAGCAACATCTGATTCCGGCAGTCACTGCCCTGCGCGATGCAGTTACCACAAAGGCCGAAAGCTGGAAAAACATCGTAAAGATCGGCCGCACGCACTTGGAGGATGCCACGCCCATCACCCTGTGCGAGGAGTGGTCGGGTTACGCCACGATGCTGAGCGAAGATCTCGAGCGAATCGACGACGCACTCAGCGATGTCTATTGCCTGGCGCTGGGAGGCACGGCGGTCGGAACGGGGATTAATGCCGCTCCTGGTTTTGGCGTGGACGGCGCCGCCGAGATTGGAAAGCTCACCGGGCTTCCATTCTGTAGCGCTCCCAACAAGTACGCCGTGCAGGGCTCGCACGATGCCCTGGTACAGCTCTCCGGCGCATTGCGCACGCTCGCCGTCTCGCTGTACAAGATCGCGAATGACATCCGGCTGATGTCATCCGGGCCGAACGCGGGACTAGCCGAGCTGATCATCCCGGCCAACGAGCCCGGTTCGTCGATCATGCCCGGCAAGGTCAATCCTACTCAGGCCGAAGCGCTAACGATGATCGCGGTGCAAGTGATGGCCAACGATGTAGCGGTCGGCTTCGGCGGCGCAGGTGGCTATCTGGAGATGAACGTCTACAAGCCGCTGCTCATCTTCAACGTCGCTCAGTCCATCAGGATCATGGCCGATGGGTGTACGAACTTCCGCAAATTTCTCATCGAGGGTACCAAGCCAAATCCGCAGAAGATTCACGAATACGTCGAGCATTCGCTGATGCTGGTCACGGCGCTTTCGCCGGTGATCGGCTATGACAAGGCCTCGAAGATTGCGCATTATGCGCTGGATAACGACCTCACGCTCAAAGAAGCCGCGTTGAAGCTGGGCTTCGTGACGGAATCGGAATTTGATCGCGTAGTCGACCCGATGAAAATGGTTGGGCCTTACGCCGCAGCAACCCACTAATAAAAGGAGAGAGTTATGTCACCCGTTATGCCCTCAAACCATCCCGATGTTGTGCTGGTGGGCGCCGGCATCATGAGCACCACGCTGGCAGTATTGCTGAAGGAACTTGATCCAAAACTGAAGATCGAGATCCACGAAGTTCTGGGCGCTCCGGCACAAGAAAGCTCGAACGCCTGGAACAACGCGGGGACGGGCCATGCCGCACTTTGTGAACTGAACTACACGCCGGAAGCGGCTGACGGCAGCATCGACATCTCCAAGGCGCTGCAGGTGAATACCGAGTTCGATCTCTCCCGCCAATTCTGGGCCTACCTGGTTAACAAGGGTGTCATCAAAGACCCGCAGTCGTTCTTGCATTCCGTACCGCACATGAGTTTCGTGCGCGGTGAGGAGAACCGTCGCTTTCTGAAAAAGCGTTTCGCGGCGCTCACCGCTCATCCTCTTTATAAAGGCATGGAATACTCCGAGGACAAGAAGCAAATTGACGAGTGGATTCCGCTGGTCATGGAAGGGCGCGATCCCAGCGACATGGTGACGGCAACGCACATGGCGACCGGGACGGATGTGGACTACGGCGCACTTACCGAGGAATTGCTGGCTTCTCTCGATGGCAAGGAAGGATTCGCCATCCATTTCTATAGCCGGGTGCAAGACGTGAAGCGCGATGGCGACCTTTGGAGCGTGCGCATCAGGGATGAAAAGATCGGAGAGCAGCGAGAGATTCAAGCCAGGTACGTGTTTCTCGGCGCCGGCGGCGGAGCGCTGCCATTGCTGCAGAAATCTGGTATCCCCGAAGGGCACGGCTACGCCGGATTTCCGGTAAGCGGAATCTGGCTGCGCTGCGATCGGCCGGAGATTGCGTCGCGCCATCATGCCAAGGTCTACGGTAAAGCGGCGTCGGGTTCGCCGCCGATGTCCGTTCCTCATCTTGACCTGCGGCACATTCGGGGAAATATGTCGTTGTTGTTCGGGCCATATGCCGGATTCTCCACCAAATTTCTCAAGCACGGATCGTATCTGGATCTTTTCGGGTCGATCGATCCGGAGAATCTGCTGCCGATGATGGCGGTCGGCAAAGATAATCTTTCGCTCGAGAAGTACCTGGTAGGCCAGGTGCTTGAAACGGAGGAGGAGCGGTTGGCCGCGCTGCGCGACTTCTTTCCGAATGCCAGGCAGGAAGATTGGCGGCTCGAAGTTGCGGGACAACGGGTGCAGATCATCAAGAAAGATCCGGTACACGGCGGGATCCTGCAGTTTGGCACCGAGCTGGTCATCGCATCCGACCATTCGCTGGTTGCCATGCTGGGCGCATCGCCGGGCGCGTCCACGGCAGTTTGGATCATGCTGCAAGTTCTTGAGCGCGGCTTCCCGGGAGAGCTGAAGACCAGAGATTGGCCCGCCAAACTCAAGCAGATGATTCCGTCGTACGGTCAATCGCTCATCGACAATCCGGCATTGTGCCTCGAGGTACGGGCGGAAACGGCGGAAGTTTTGCGCCTCACGAATATTGCGCGGCGGGAAGCTGCGGCATAGGGCTAAGACTGGACGGTTAATTTTACCAAGGAGATTGAAGAAATGATTCGAGCTTATCGTATCTATACAGGTCCTGATGGAAACTCACACGTCGTGCGCGGCAGCGTGAGTGAAAGCAAGCTGGTGGATGCGCAGAGCATCCTCTTTAAAGAGACGCCGTCGCACTCCTCGCTTGATTGGCATAACGATCCCATCCCGCAGTACGTCATCACTCTGGCCGGCGTGCTGGAATTTACCACGGCGGGAGGTGAGACCTTCACCATTCATCCCGGCGAAATTCTGGTCGCGGAAGATCACACCGGTACGGGACACAAGTGGCGATTGGTCAACAATGAGCCGTGGCGACGAGCGTACGTGGTCTTCAAGCAAGGCGCGGACACCCAATTCAAACCTGATCCCGCATAAGAGGGCGATATGGCACGTAGTGTCCTGATTTGCATTCGAGCGAGAGTAGCGCCGGCCTCCCGGCCGGCTGTAACGTGGGCCTCCGGCCCACGCGGCGACGCTTTCGGCGCGGATGCCGCCAATCCAAGCCGGCAGGAGCTCGCTTCTTCAATGTGCGTGGCCGCCGACCGAATTAGGACACTACCAAGTGGCAAGCGGAATAGCCAGTTTGCTCGAAGTTTGATAATGTCATTCGCGCTGCAAAGCTTGGATAGTCTTATGGCCAGCAAGTCGTGACACTCACTTTCCTCACGAAGTTCACCGACGTCGCGCTTCTCTTGCTCCGCCTGATGGTCGGCCTGGTTTTCTTCAGCAGTGGTTGGAACGACATCTCGGATCCGGAAGCGCGCAGCAAGAGCCTCGAAATGAGCAAAGGCTTCACGCTTTGCCTGGGCATACTGGAATGCGCTGGGGCGCTGGGAGTGATGGCTGGGGTTCTCACGCAATTGGCTGCCATCGGCCTCATTCTCATCATGCTGGGAGCGATGCAGAAGAAAATCTTCAAATGGCGCACGGGATTCTGGGGAAAACACGGCACCGACGGATGGAGCTACGATCTCATGATGATCGCGATGAACCTCGTCATCGCCACTACCGCCGGCGGCCGGCTCGTACTTGAGCGCTTAGTGCATTAGGTTGTGCCCGCCGTTTCGGTTTATTACGGATAACCTGCGCTGCGTCGACAGGTTGGATCTGGAGTCGATTGACTGCCTTCGCTCAGCGCCCTATGATGCACCCATCCGCTTCAAGCACTGCGCGCCATGATCGCCACCAAGATCTCCCACTACCGCATCGTAGGCAAGCTGGGGCGCGGCGGGATGGGCGTGGTGTACAAGGCCGAGGATGTCCGCCTGGGCCGGTTTGTAGCTCTCAAATTCCTGCCGAATGAGGTCGCGCGCAATCCACAAGCCTTGGAGCGCTTTCGCCGCGAGGCCCGCGCAGCATCTGCGCTGAATCATCCCAACATCTGCACCATTTACGACATCGGCGAAGAAGACGGCCGCGCCTTCATGGTGATGGAGTTCCTCGACGGCGTGACCTTAAAGAACCGGATTGAGGGCAATCCGCTCGAAGCCGAAGTGGTGGTCGATCTGGGAACGGAGATTGCCGACGCCCTGGATGCAGCGCACAGCGAAGGCATCGTGCACCGCGACATTAAACCGGCGAACATCTTCGTGACGCGCCGCGGCCACGCGAAAATTCTCGACTTTGGTCTTGCCAAACTCACCACCAAGGGCGCAGGTGAGAGCAGCGACGCACTCGAAACCTTGCCGCCGGATTCATCTTCCCTGGAGCTGACGACCGAGGGCGTGATGCTGGGCACGGTTTGCTACATGTCACCGGAGCAGATCAGGGCCAAAGAGGTGGACGGCCGCACCGATCTGTTTTCCTTCGGCGCGGTGCTATATGAGATGGCGACCGGCAAGATGCCGTTCAACGGAGCGACTTCGGGCGAGATCAGTGGCGCCATCCTGCATCAGAATCCGCAGCCGCCGTCCCAGCTCAACTCTGAGGTTTCCCCACAACTCGAGGCCATCATCAACAAGGCTCTGGAAAAAGACCGCAATCTCCGCTACCAGAGCGCCGCTGAGATGCGGTCGGATTTGCAGCGGCTGAAGCGGGACAGGGAGAGCGGACGTTTCGTTGCGACCACTTCGAGTGTGCAGGCAGCGCCGGTCTCGGCTACATCCCTGCGACAAAGAATTTGGCTCGTCTGTGCGTTAGTTATTCTGATTGCCGGGCTGATTGCCGGTGGTCTTTATTACCGCTCGCGGATGACCAAGCCGCTCACCGACCGGGACACGATCGTCCTCGCCGACTTTGACAACAACACCGGAGACGCGGTATTCGATGACACGCTGAAAACGGCGCTCAGTGTTTCTTTACATCAGTCGCCGTTCCTGAAAGCGCTCTCCGATAGCCAAGTCGCCTCGACCTTGCAACTGATGGCCCGCCCAAGTGGCACCAAGCTTACGGTCGACGTTGCCCGGGAATTGTGTCTGCGCTCCAACAGCAAAGCTTATATTGCGGGATCGATTGCGCGCCTGGGCAGTGATTATGTCATCGGATTGAAGGCTGTCAGCTGTCAGACGGGAGATGTGCTATCGCAGGAGCAGGTCACGGCGGCAAGCAAGGAGCAGGTATTGAGCGCCTTGGGAAACGCTGCCTCCCGGCTGCGCGGTGAGCTGGGCGAGTCGCTGGCGACCCTACAGAAGTTCGATGCGCCACTGGTGAGCGCCACCACCTCGTCGCTGGAAGCGTTGAAGGCGTACAGTCTCGGCCGGAAGGTGTTCAACCAATCGGGAGCCACGGCAGCCTTGCCCTACGATGAGCGCGCGGTGCAGCTCGACCCCAACTTTGCTTTGGCGCAGATGTCGGTGGGCGCTGACTACTGGACGCTGGGCGAGGTTGGTCGCGCCAGCGAGTACTTTACCAAGGCGTTCCAGTTGCGCGAGCACGCCAGCGAACGGGAAAAGCTGATCATTGCCGCCAACTACTTCCGCAACGTGACGGGAGAGTTGGATAAGGCCGTCCAGATCTACCAGGAATACATCGAGAGCTATCCGCGCGGATACGAGGCTTACATCAACTTAGGTCTGGCTTACCACGAGCAAGGACAGCATGAAAAAGCGGTCGAGATCACGCGACGGCTGCTGCAAGCCGATCACGACGAGAGCGCGGCCTACGTGAACCTGGCGAACTACCTGATGGCGTTGCAGCGCTTTGACGAGGCGCGAGCGGTGATCCGCGACGCGCAAGTCCGGAAGATGGACGATGCCGTCTTCCATAATGCGCTGTACGCGCTGGCATTTCTCAGCGGGAATTCGGCTGCCATGGCAGAGCAGCAAGCCTGGTTCGCGAAACAGCCGGAATACGCCAACTACGGACTGGCGCTGGCTTCGGACACGGCCGCCTATTACGGCCGCGTCCCCCAAGCCAGGGAGCTGAATGAGCGGGCGGTGGAATCGGCGCTGCGAGCGGACTACAAGGAAAATGCCGCGGTTTACGCGGCGAATGCAGCAATTCAGCAGGCAGCCTACGGGTACACGCAGGACGCCGTGCGATTAGCAGCGCGGGCTTTGCAGCTGGATTCCACGAGTGCGGGCGCGACCGCGGAAGCGGCTTTAGCTTTTGCGATGGCGGGTGACTCGGCCAAGGCAGAAGCTTTGGCGAAGAGTCTGGATGAGCACTATCCTCTCGACACCCAGATGCAGTCGCTATGGCTGCCGGCAATTCGAGCGCAATTGGCTTTCGAGCGAAACGATAGCAACGGATCCCTGACTCTGTTGCAGGCCGCACTCCCGCTGGAGTTTGGCAATATCAACTTTCTCAACAATCTTTCCTGTCTGTATCCGACGTACATTCGAGGACAAGCGTATCTCGCGGCAGGGCAGGGAAGCGCTGCCGCGGCGGAATTCCAGAAGATCGTCGACCACAGCGGTATGGTGTGGAACTGCTGGACGGGAGCATTGGCGCATCTTGGTATCGCGCGAGCGAATGCGATGCAGGCGAAGGACTCGCAAGGCGCCGAAGCAGATGCCGCCCGCACTCACGCCCTGGCTGCGTACAAAGACTTCCTCACGCTGTGGAAAGGCGCCGATCCTGACATCCCTATTTACCAGCAAGCCAAAAACGAATACGAGAAGTTACAGCCAGCGACGGTGAAGCCGGCGGGACGATAGCCACCAGCTTGGGCAATCCGTCACATCGCGGCGGTTGCCGACCCCGGTAGAATTAGCGGGAGCATGCTGGAGAATCTCAACCTTAAGAAGAAACTCTCGTCAGAAGAGTACAAACGCATCGTTCCCGGCATGCAGGCGCGGCTCTACGATCTGGAGAAAGCCTGCTGGGACAACGGTATTCCCACGGTGATTGTCTTCGAGGGTTGGGACGCATCGGGCAAGGGAACGACCATCCGGGCGCTTACCCAACGGCTTGATCCTCGCGGATTCAAGCTCCATCCCATTACCGCGCCCCGCACCTACGAGCAGCAGCGGCCCTGGCTGTGGCGCTTCTGGTTGAAAGTGCCCAATCGCGGCGAGATGGTCATCTTTGATCACAGCTGGTATGGACGCGTCCTGCAGGAGCGCGTGGAGCGCATCACCCCGGCGAAGGCCGTGGAGCAGGCGTTTCGCGACATCAATGAGTTCGAGCGCATGCTGGCCGATGACGGCACGGTGATCCTGAAGTTCTTCCTGCACATCAGCAAGAAAGAGCAGCGCCGGCGTTTTGAAGGGCTCGCCTCCGATCCGCTGGAGGCGTGGCGCGTGACCAAGGACGATTGGGCGCGGCATAAGAAGTACGACCGGTATCTGGCCGCGGCGGAGGAGATGCTGGAGCTGACCGAGTCGGAATACGCTCCCTGGACAATTGTGGAGGCGACCTCGAAGTCGTACACGCGGAAGCGCGTCTTCGAGACCATCATCAGCGCCATGGAGAAGAGCCTCGGGCCGAAGGCTCCGACGCGGAGTGACGCCGGTGTGGATGCCTCGCGCGATGCTGAGTTGCGCGAGGCCATGGAAAGCCTGACGCGAGAGGGCGCCTGATGCTGGAGACCCTCGACCTCACGCGCCGCCTTGACCGTGCCAGCTACGTCCACGAGATCACGCGCCGCCAGATTCAACTGCGCGAGTTGGGCTACCAGGTTTATCAGCAGAAGCGGCCGGTTATCCTGGTTTTCGAAGGCTGGGACGCGGCGGGCAAGGGGGGTGCGATCAAGCGCATCACCGAGAAGCTCGACCCGCGCGGCTACGTCGTCTATCCCATCAGCTCGCCGGAAGGCGAAGACAAGACGCGGCATTACCTGTACCGCTTCTGGCGGCGCCTGCCGGAGCGCGGCCAGATCGCCATCTTCGATCGCTCCTGGTACGGCCGCGTGCTGGTGGAGCGGGTGGAAGGCTTCGCCAACGAAGCCGAGTGGAAGCGGGGCTACAAGGAGATCAACTCCTTTGAGCGGCAACTGCGCGAGTTCGGCACCATCCTGGTGAAGTTCTGGATTCACATCTCGCGCGCGGAACAGCTGCGCCGCTTCGAAGAGCGCAAGACCATCGGCTACAAGTCGTGGAAGCTGACCGAGGAAGACTGGCGCAACCGTGGCAAGTGGTCGGCCTACGAAGAAGCGGTGGAACAGATGCTGGTGAAGACCAGTACGGCGACCGCTCCGTGGACTCTGGTGGAAGGCAACGACAAATACTGGGCGCGAACCCGAGTGCTGGCGAAGCTGGTGAAGGTTCTCTCGGCGGAGATGGGTCATCAGCCCGCCGATCCTCTACACAAACAGGAGGGGGCCAGCGCGCGTCGCGAGGGCAAGCGTAAGAGACGCGCGTAGTTCTTAGCTGCTGGGCCTGTAAGCCGAATTCTGTCCCCGCCCATTCTCCTCACGAATGACAAAGCAGGCGTGAAGACAATGGGCAGGGGACGGTCATTCCTCTGGGCCGCACATTACTGCGCGGCTCTAGCGACCTACCCGGAAGTTGTGACGCACCGAGCCAGCACGTCCCCGCCGTTCTTACGATCCACGTCGAGTCAACCACCCCTGTGGGTGCCCCGTTCTAGCCATCATTTGGCTAGGGCGGGAGGTGACCTCACCGGTGATCCCCGGTCGCATGGAGCGAAAGAACGGCGAAATCCTCCCCTATTTGGTCTTGCTCCGTGTGGGGTTTGCCCTGCCACCGTCATTGCTGGCGGCGCGGTGCGCTCTTACCGCACCTTTTCACCCTTACCCCGCCTGACCGAAATCAGGCGGGGCGGTATGTTTTCTGTGGCACTTTCCGTCAACGGCCCTTTGAGAGCCACCGCCCGGACGTTATCCGGCACACCGCTCTGTGGAGTTCGGACTTTCCTCTGCGAGCCCGCTTCGTCCCAACCGAAGTCAGAACCACGCGCGCCCGCAGCGACCGTCCGGCCCAGCAGCTAACACGATAATTATAGATGGTTGTCAGGATGGCTGGTCCCTAGATGCGTCGGCTATGGCTTTGAGCACCTCGTCGCGGTTGGCAATGGCCCTGGCGTAGTCGGGTTCAAGACGAATAGCTTCGTTGTAGTCCTGGAGGGCGCCGTCCAAATCGCCTTTGCGTTGGCGCGTCCAGCCCCGATTATTGAACGCATAAGCCTTGTCGGGCTTCAGGCGGATGGCTTCGTTGTAATCTTCGATCGCGCCATCCAGGGCGCCTGAAGCATCGCGCGCAGAACCTCGGTTGTAAAAGGCATCAACGTAGTCGGGCTCGAGGCGGATAGCCTCGTTGTAGTCGGCGATCGCGCCCTCGAGATCGCCCCTTTTGCTGCGCGCAAAGCCCCGGTTGTAAAACGAATTTGCCTTGTCCGGCTTCAGCCGGAGGGCCTCAGTAAAATCCTGGATCGCACCGTCCAAGTTCCCCTTGACTGCGAGTGCACGGCCTCGGTTATTGAAGGCTCGGGCGTCCTCGGGCCTGAGTTGGATGGTTTCGGTGTAGTCCTCAATCGCGCCGTCTAGGTCGCCACTGTCGAGACGCGCGTTGCCCCGGTTGTAGAAGGCGCTAGCGTAGTCGGGTTTGAGGCGGACGGCCTGGCTGTAATCCTCGATCGCGCCCTTGTAGTCACCCCTGTCGTACTGGCAGATGCCCCGGTTGTAGAAGGCTTCGAGGTAGTCTGGCCTGAGACGGATGGCATTCGCGTAGAAGCGTAGCTTTTCATCGAGGTCAACGGCGTTGTAAGCGCGCTCGAACCATTGCTGGGCCGTCAACTCTTCTTCGGCAACCTGGGGAGCGGCCGCTGCTTCTTTCTTTTGCTCCGCGGCGGCTCGCCTTGCGGGAAGCGATGCCGGCTGTCGCACCGCATCCAGCGCGACATTCAGAAAGCGGTCGCGCAAGCGTTCCATGGCTGCCAGGAAGTAATCCGCCGGAACATTCAGCGCGTTGTACTGTTTTAGCGGGGCGAGAGGGCCTGTGAGTTGACTAGCAATCGTCGGAGTGCCAAAGTCAAATCCCTCCAGCATCAGCGGCACGATGTTTCGCCGGCTCTCGAATGCGGTTTCAATCTCGCGCCGGAGCCAGTCTCCCGGCTCACCGCATTTCTCCAACGCGGAGGGAGTGAGGATGACAAGGAAATGGGCTCGCGCCCTGATGTTCTCCAGGATGACGGTTTCAAAGTCGCCGCTGGCGATGCCGCTGAAATCAAAAAAGACGTCGTAGCCGAACTGCGTGAGGTTCTGGAAAATTGCCAGCGCCCACGGAACGTTGGTGCGGCGGTAGCTGATGAAGACGGTCTTCTCAACTCGTTGCATAATGCGTCACAAGGTTCACGCGGGAGCGGTGCAACAGACTATAACAAAGCGCGTGCATCCACGCTAAGGGGTTAACTCTCCTTCAGCAGCAACTGCTCGGCGGGGGAGAACACGTACGCGCGGATCATCATGGTGCTCAGCAGCGAGGTCAGGCCGGACGATGCGAGGATCATCGCGATCACCACGAACTGATAGATCGCAGCGTACAGCGGGTCAGCGCCGGAGAGGAGCATGCCGGTCATCAGTCCGGGGATCCACACGATCCCCAGCGAGCGCAGGTTGTCGATGGCGGGAATGAGCGACGAATGAATGCTGGCTTCGGTATAGCTCGCGATCGTCTTGTCGGGCGCGGCGCCGAGCGCGAGTGCCGTCTCGATCTCGCCGCCGTGCGCCATCACCTCGGAGCGAAAGCGATTGAGCGCGAGGCCGTTGGTGTTCATCGCGTTGGCGATGATCATGCTGCCGACCGGAATCAGCGAGGTGATGGCGGTGTCGATCACGCCCGCCCAGGTCATGATCGCGGTGACGGCTCCGGCGCCCGCGGCGATGGAATACGTCGAAACCTTGCGCGCGCCGGGAATGTTCTGCGCCCGCTTGGCGGAAATCGAGCCCGCGGCGATGATCATTCCGGCGAGCAGAAACACGCTGCTCCATCGCGGGGCTTTCAACAGCAACACCAGAATCGATCCCACTACGACAATCTGCACGATGCCGCGCAGCAGCGCGATGGCGGTATCGCTTTCCAGATGAATATTGCGGCGCCGTGCCAGGAGAATCACCAGCAGCGCCAGCACCGACGCGATGGCCGCCTGTGCGAATCCCAGCGCGATTTGCGAATGGAAGAATGTCTTAAGCATGCGAACCTCCAGCGGGTAGAGCGGCGCTTTCGCGCCGCGCCCGCGCGAACTCTTTCCTTAGGGAGCCGGCTTCCAGCCGGCGCTACGCTCTCGTCGGCTGGAAGCCGACTTGATTGTGAGGGCAGCCTGGACGCGGGCCTGAAGGCCCGCTCTACCGAGCATGTAGCACCTCCGCCGGTGTTCCTTGCTGGACCAGCTGCCCGGCGTCAATCAGAGCCACGCGATCGCACAGCCGGCGCGCCTGATCGCGATCGTGGGTCACCAGGACAAAGGTGTAACCGTTAGCGCTCACCAGATTGCGTATCAGATTCTCCACGCCCGTCTTGGCCTGCTCGTCCAGCGCCGACGTCGGCTCATCGAGCAGCAGAATCTCCGGCTGATTTGCCAGCGCCCTTGCCAGCGAAACCCGCTGCTGCTCACCGCCGGAAAGGTTGGCAACATTACGCGCAGCAAATCCGGGCAGTCCGACTCGCTCCAGCAGGCTGGCGATTTGATCATCGGGCAGCGTCTGGCCGCGTTGCCATGGGCCGAATCGCAGATTGGACGCAACCTCGCCGGGGAAGAGAAACGGCCGCTGCGTCACCATGCCGACGCGCCGCCGCAACTCGCGCGGCGGAATCTGGCGATAGTCCTGGTCCTCGAGAAAAACAGTCCCGCTGGTCGGTTCGTCCAGGCGGTTCAGCAACCGGAGCAGGGAACTCTTGCCCGATCCGCTGGCGCCGACCAGCCCCAGCAGTTCTCCGCGATGGACCGAGAGCGACACATCACGGACGATCCATTTCTCGCCGATGCAGCGTCCCAGAAGTTCCGTCCGGAGGACCGCGGCGGCGGAGGCGTTCATTGGTCCAGATGCCCGTAGTAGATGTTGGTGACGTATTCCAGCAACACGCAGCCATCGACGGCGTGCGAGGAAAAGAGTTGCGGCAGAGCTTCCAACATCGCGTCGTGCTTCTCGCCCGACTTGGGGATGTAGGACGACGACAACAGTCGCCCGCGCAGGCCGTCAAAATCCAGCCGCTGCTGATTGCGCTGCTGGAGCAACGTCATTGGGTTCGGGGCGAAGAAGTGCTGGCACGCGTCGTAGCTGGCAGCGTACCTGCGCGACACCTGTTCGTAATCGTTGGAGTAGCGCAGCACGAGTTGCTCATAGGCGCGGAGGAACGGCGTGGATTGCGTGTCGCGCTCATGCCAAATCAGCACCGTCCAGCCGCTTGGCTTGAGGACCCGCGCGAACTCGCTTCGTGTTTCCGCCGGCCGAAACCAGTGAAATGCCTGGCCGGCGACGACGAAATCCACACTTGCCGCCGGCAGCGTGGTGGATTCGGCGCTGCCTTCGATCATGCGGAAGCCGGGATAGGCGGCGAGGTATTTTTCTCCGGACAGCCGCATCGCCTCATTGGGTTCGACGCCAATCACCGGATTGCCGTTCTGCAGGAAGATCTCGGCCAGCATGCCGGTGCCGCAGCCGACGTCGGCGAGGAGATGCTGCGGTTTCAGCCCACAGGCCTCTCGCAGTGCGTGTACCACATCGTGGGAGTAATGAGGGCGATACTTGGCGTAATCGTCCGCCCGATCGGAGAAGCGGGCCTTGGGGTCGCGAACCGATTCGCTCATTTGCAAGATGATATCGTAACGTGACGCATGGGGATGAAAGCTGAGCCAAAGACGGCAATGGCCGCCGCAATTGCTGCGGTGATCCGTAGAATTCCGCGCGGCCGCGTCAGCACTTATGGCGCCGTCGCCGAAGCTGCCGGTTATCCGCGCTGCTCTCGTCACGTAAGCAGGGTGTTAAACCAGGTTGCGGGGCTGCCGTGGCAGCGAATCCTGGGCTCTGGGGGCAAGATTTCGTTGCGGGGCGAGTTTGCCATGGAGCAGCGCTTCCTGCTGGAGGTTGAAGGAGTTCGGTTCAAGGGGCGACGGGTCAACCTTGACGAGTTCGAACATCGATTTGCGTCGCCGAAGCGCAAAACTTCTGTCCGCCCGACCAAGACGCGCCCAAGAGGTGAGCGACGAGCTCGTGGCTAGAGTGCCATAATAGGAAACGATTGCCGCAAAGTGGTATTGCAGAAAGGCTGCTTGCCTCTCTATCGTTTTCTCATTAGCGTAGAATTGAGTTAAGATCCGCGAAAGATCAGGTTTATGTTTACGCTCCCCCGAGTCAGGCTGCTGGTGTTTACTGGTCTTTGCTTATTTGCGGCGCAAGTTTTCGCACAACGATACCAGGAGCACGACCACACGGTTTTTCATCGTCCTGCGCCGCCGCCCTCGTCCAAACATCAGGCAGCAACCAACGGCACCCCAGCTGCGAACCATGCTGCCGTTGCAGCCAGTTCGGGGACGCCGGCTCGCACGGCCGACTCAAACCGCCGCCACGAGATGACGCTTAACTCGGCTCCCGGTTCAAACGATACGCACAGCTCACAGGCTCCGCTGAATCCGAAGTAAGGTACTCACAACGTCTCTTCGTAGTAGCGCTCGCCCGCACAGCCGCGGCACAGAATCCTTCCGTCTCGTCGCACCTCGCGCTGGAAATTAATCCCCTCCCCGCACTCGGCGCAGACCATGCGCTCACTCTTGTAGCCTGGCAGTTCTTCCGGCGGCAGCGCGACCTTCACCCACTGCTCTTTGAATAGCTGGTCATTGGGCAGTTCGCGATAGGCGAGCATCTGCTGCTGATTCTTGTTCTCGATCTCGGGATGCAATTGCCGTGCCAGCGCCTTCGAGCTTTCCTTGGCGCACACCCGTACTGCGCGGCCAGACTCCAGATCGACGAACGTCGCCGCGACCTTGCCCCAGTCACGAAACTTCAGCGCCCGCTTTCCCAGCCGGCATCCAGTAACCACCGCAATCGCGTCGGTGGCGCAGCGGTCGATCTCAACAAACGTGATCAGCCGCTTGCGATGCTGGCCATGCGGATCGTCGATGCCCAGCAGTTCCAGTCCGCGCATCGCCAGTCGCACGCCCAGAATCTGCCCGGCGCACAAATGTCCGTGAGCTATCTCGGCATCGCGCAGCAGCTCGTCGAAGCTCTTCAACAATCACTCCTCATCCGAATCGTTGTCCGGCGACTCGTCAGCGAATCGCCCACTCACCTTCACCGTGAACTGGTCCCCACTCTTCGGCAGAAACGTCACTCGCGCCGGTTGCCGCTCCCAGCGCGGCGCCGAGCAATTGCTGTCACTGGCATCGCCCATACTGACTTTGCCCAATTCCTTGCGAAACAGCGGCTTCTTTCCACCAAGCTCGGCGACCACGGCATTCGCTCGTTCGCCATTGGATGTGATGCCGCAATACGCAGCGTAGTCGCGATACCAGCTCACCTCGGAGTAGAACCCATCGAAGTCCGGCAGCTTGACCAGCGTGATTCTACCCGACACGCGGTCCACCAGCAGCCATCCGCCCCGTTGCCACAGCCACTTCGGCGTCTTGCGCTGATCCTCCGGCAGCGCGTCATTGATCCGGTAGGCGCGCCGGATCACAAACTCGCGATCCGTGACCTCGTGCGCCTCGCCGCTAGTAAAATCCTTGAGCTTGGTGTCGACGTACAGCGCCCGTACCGTAATATCCATTGTTTTGTCTTCCGATGGACCTACGGCGAGCTTGACCGGCATCACCTTTCCCAGGCTAACCACGTGTGGCTTTGAAGCAGCGCCAGCCTGCAAACCAATCGGCAAAATCGCCAACAGAAAAATGAAGGTGCGCATAAACATCCGACCGCGTAATTGTTGCTTCTATAAGGCTAGCTGATATCCTGACGCGGTTCGTCCAGCTGAACTTTTTCACTTCGATATTAGCCATCTGACAACTGGCATACAATGGAATTGCGTCTAAGCTTGCTGAAATGGCCCTGACCTACAGCTTCGTGGTCCCAGCTTATAACGAGAGCCAACGGCTGCTGGTATCTCTGCCGAAGATCTTCGCTTACATTCAGCAGCGGCAATTGCCAAGTGAAGTCATTGTGGTAAACGACGGCTCGACCGACGATACCGCTGCCGTGGTTCGGCGCTTCATGCAGCAGAATCCCGATCTCCGGTTGGTGGAGAATCCCGGCAACCGCGGCAAGGGATACAGCGTTCGCAACGGTACGCTGCACGCCCAGGGCGATGTGGTGATGTTCACCGACGCCGACCTGTCATCGCCTATCTATGAGGCGGAGAAGTTGTTTGCCGCGTTGCAACAGGGCGCCGATGTAGCTATCGGGTCGCGCTGGCTGCGAGCCGAGCTGCAGACCGAGCGCCAGCCTTGGTATCGCCAGCTCTATGGGCGCTTGTTCAATCTCGCCCTGCGCCTTACCTTAGGCCTGAAATTCCGCGACACCCAGTGCGGTTTCAAGGCCTTCACCCGGGCGGCGGCGCAAACCATCTTCCCTCGTCAGCGGGTCGAACGGTGGGGCTTCGATCCCGAGCTTCTCTTTCTGGCCAACAAGTTCAACCTGCGCACTATCGAGGTCCCGGTCGAATGGGCGCACGATCATCGCTCCAAAATCAGTCCGCTGCGGGATGGCATTAAGATGGGACTGGAGATGCTTGCGGTCCGGTGGAACGATCTCAAGGGTCTCTATAACCTTCCTTCGTATGTTCCGGAAAACGCTGGAGCCACGTCTGTTGCAGCTGCAGTTCCTGGGGCCAAAGAGGCTCTAAGTCCTGAAGCCAGTGATATCTAGCCGCCGAATGCAAGTATTGCAGCGAAGATAAATTCTAGTTCGGCGCAAATTTTGTACCTTTCTTTTTGACTCGCGCATCTTCTCCTGAGTCGATTGCTGTTTGGGCACCGGAACGGGGCGGTCCAACCATTTCTTGCATCTAAGGGGATTTATGTCACGGCCGGTTGTTCCAGCTACTGTCGAGAACTATGCTTCGGGCGCGGCAACGTGTCAGGAAGACACCTCGCTCCTGCAGCAATATCTGAAGCTGCGCGAGACCTCGCTCAAGATTTGTGCTCCGCTCGCTGTCGAGGACCACAATCTTCAGCCCATGGCCGATGCCAGCCCGGCGAAGTGGCACCTGGCACACACCACCTGGTTCTTTGAGACTTTCGTCCTGTCGCAGTACATGGACGGTTACCGCCCTTATCATCCCGCGTTCCGCAGTCTTTTCAATTCGTATTACAACGCGGTCGGCGACCGTCCCCTGCGTGCCCTGCGGCACATCCTTTCGCGTCCCAGCCTCGAGGAAGTGCACGCCTATCGCATCTACGTCGACGAGGCCATGGTCCATCTGCTGACGCCCGACCTTCCGCGCGCTGCGGTCGAGCTCATGGAACTCGGCATCAACCACGAGCAGCAGCATCAGGAGCTGATCATCACCGACGTGAAGAACGGCTTGTGGTCCAACCCACTTCGTCCCGCATATCGAATCAAGCCAGAACATCCAGTGCTCGACGTCCATCCGGCCTCGCCCGTGACCTGGCATAGCTTCTCCGAAGGTGTGTATTCCATCGGCTTCGAGGGCAGCAGCTTCGCCTTTGATAACGAGGGCCCTCGCCACAACGTTTTCCTGCAGAATTTCCGTCTGGCTTCGCGCCTGGTGACCAACGGTGAGTATCTCGACTTCATGCGCGACGGCAGTTACAGCAATCCTCTGCTTTGGCTGTCGGACGGTTGGGATTGCGTGCGCAGCAATCAGTGGAGTGCGCCGCTCTATTGGGAGCAGCGTGATGGGGAATGGTGGAATTACACCGTCGAAGGACTGCAGCCGGTGTGGCTGAATGAGCCGGTGTGTCACCTCAGTTTCTACGAGGCCGACGCCTACGCCCACTGGGCTGGTGCGCGGCTGCCCAGCGAGTTCGAATGGGAAGTCGCTGCCAGGTCATGCCCGATGACGGGGAACTTCCTCGAGTCGGACAATCTGCATCCGCAGCCCGCAAGCGCGGCCGGCGGTCTCACGCAAATGTTCGGCGATGTCTGGGAGTGGACGGGTAGCGCCTACACCCCGTATCCCGGCTTCAAGACCGCCGCGGGTGCGGTCGGCGAATACAACGGCAAGTTCATGTGCAATCAAATGGTGCTGCGCGGCGGGTCCTGTGCCACGCCCCAGTCGCACATTCGAGCCACCTATCGCAACTTCTTCCCACCCCATGTGCGCTGGCAGTTCATGGGAGTTCGGTTGGCCAATGGCGACTAGCAAGCAACTGCAGCTCCTTACCGTCTCGCCCATCGCTCCCGAAGTGTTGCAAGGGCTGACTTCGTCGCCCAAGCGACTTCCTTCCAAGCTGTTTTACGACGAGATCGGATCGCAGCTCTTTGAACAGATCACCGAGCTTCCAGAGTATTACCTGACGCGCACCGAGCGCTCGATCCTCGAGCAATATGCCGGCGAAATTCTGGAGCAAGCCGGACCATCGCTGACGCTGGTTGAACTGGGGGCCGGAACCGCGGCGAAGACTTGTATTCTGATCGACGAACTCCTCGAGCGGCAGCGCCGGGCCCTGTTCTATCCCATCGACGTTTCACCCTCAGCGTTGGAGGAAGCGGTGCGCCAGCTCGGCAGACAATTTCCCGCGCTGCGCGTGAATCCCATCGTCGCCGATTACACCGGCGGGGTGCCCGCACTGAGCCGCATTAGCGGCCGCAAACTGGTGCTGTACATCGGCTCCAGCATCGGAAATTTCGAGCCCGACCATTCAGTCTGCATCCTCCGTCGCATTCGGCAGACACTGCGCTCCGGCGACGCGCTTTTGCTGGGCGCCGATTTCGCCAAGAGCTCGCGCATTCTCCTGCCCGCCTATGACGATGCGCAAGGCGTCACCGCTGCTTTCAATAAGAACATCCTGGCGCGGCTGAATCGCGAACTCGAAGCGGACTTCGATGTCGAAGCCTTTCGCCACATCGCGCTTTGGAGCCGGCGATGTTCGCGGATGGAAATCTATCTGGAAAGCCTGGCGGCGCAGTCCGTCTTTGTCGCCGCTTTGGATCTCGATATATCCTTCCGCCGCGGTGAGCGCATTCACACCGAAAACAGCTACAAGTACACCGATGCCATGATCGAATCAATCCTGCGCGACAGCGGTTTTACGCTGGAGCACTCCTGGTGCGACCGCAAAAAGTGGTTCGGGGTGCATCTGGCGCGTGTGTGATCTTTAACTGCAAGAAGTGTCATTCGTAGCGAGGCGGCCGCCGAGTCTACGGGCCCCGATCCTGTCTGATCTGCCTTGCACTGATGCGACAGGCTGGCCTGACCTGAGCGATCAGCCTGCCACAGTTCGTCTTCCTAAGTGGTTGGCACGGTCCAGATGTTCAGGTCGTTCTGGTTGTCGTCCACGGCCGCAAAGCGCGACGTCAGGCCGGTGGTCTGCACGTTCAGTCCAAACGAGCCGCCGGGATTTGGATCCATCGACAGCTCCTTTACATACCGTCCCGTGAGCGTGAACTCCACAATCTCGCTCGGTTGGTTCGGGTCGGGATTGATCGCGTCATTGTTGCTTACCAGTAGATTGCCATCAGGCGCCGCAGCCAGTCCCAGTGCGCCGTGCAGATGATTCTGGTCCTGGTAGATGATCTGACCCGTCCCTCCGTCACTCGTTCTGGTCGAGGCGTTGGCTACGGCGAAGATTGCGTTGTCTACTGTCGACGCCACGTACAGCGTGTCAGTCGCGTGATTGTAGACCAGGCCGGTCGGCGCATCCACGAAGGTCACCGGATCGCACTGGTGCCCGTAACCGGAAGCAATGGTGGTCTTGCTCGTCACCGTCAAGCCGCCGCTACCGACGGTGGTATCGAAACGCGTCACATTACCGCTCAACCCATTGGTGACGAAGATATCGACCTGGCCGCCACCAAAATCGTAAAACGTCATATCCCATGGTCCGTTGATGTAAGTCTCATCGGTGATAGTCTGCACCTGCTGACCGACGCTGTTAATGACCAGCAGGTTGCCATTCCCGGCGGTGCCGCAGGTTCCATCGGTGGATGGGAAGTTACCGACCACAATGAATCCTTCCTTCAAAACATCCAGCGCAGTTGACAGACCCTGCTGGCCAGCCTGGGCAGTGAAGAACAAGGAAACCTGTCCGTTGGGTCTTATGCGGACAATCGTCGTGCCGGTACCTTGCAGGTTTTGACTGTTATTAAAATTGGATACCAGGACATCTCCTGGATCCAGCGTGCCGCTGGCAAAACCCATAGGCACGAATGCAACACCATACGGGTTGACGTCACCGTTCGCCGGAATGGTGGATACCACCTGTACCGGGCTGGGGAGAAAGAACGGGGTTCCTGCGTTTTGAGCGATCAACCCAGGAGCCGCAAGCAGAGACATGAGGACGGCCGCCAGGCCGATACCTACCCGATGGGCGTAGCTTCGCGATGTGGGCTGAAAGAAACTGTGCTGGCTGGCAAAGCTGCTCTTCACAATACACTCCTTAGTTCAGATGGTGTTTGGTTGTGGGGAAGAATCGTTTCTGGAGCTGGTCAGCTGATCGTGGTTCGGAATTCGCCTCGTCAACAAGCCTTCGAAACAATCGGCTCCCTGGCGGCGACAGGAGCTGACTCCACTCCAACTCGGTCATTCACGATCACGCCCACACAACTATCTGGACCATTACGAATTACTGGCGATCGTCAGTCAATGCAGTGTTGACAACTCTGTGACAATGAATTGCAATTTTTACATTTCGCGTTGAAAGTAAAGAGTTCGTCGACAGCGTGCGAAGCAAATTCCTAGCCCCTGCGGAAGGAGGGGCCGATTTGTCAGCGGGAACATCACATTCTGCGAGGACGAGCCGGGTTGCAAACATTGTGTTTCTACCTGGCTTTCTCTACCATGCAGTTTTCGCCAAGCTGAGACGCCAATCGCAGTGAAAGAACTCCGAGTCCTGATTACGCGCGAGCAGATCGCAGCCAAAGTTGCCGAGATAGGCGACCGCATCACCGCGGATTTCGCAGGCGAGTCCGTAGTTTTGATTGGAGTGTTGAAGGGCGCAACCATCTTCCTCGCCGATCTCGCACGCCAGATCCAACTCGACGCGACCTTCGACTTCATCGCCGTCTCGAGCTACGGCAAGGCTAAACAACCCAGCGGAGAAGTGCGCCTGGTGAAGGATGTCGATCAGTCCATGGCCGGCAAGAACGTAATTCTGGTAGAAGACATTCTGGACACTGGCTTGACCCTTACTTACATCAGGAATGTATTGCTGGCGCATCAGCCAAAGTGTTTCAAAATTGCTGCGCTCCTCGACAAAGTGTCGCGCCGCACCGAACCGATACAGGCTGACTATGTTGGTTTCGTGATTCCCGACCAGTTTGTTGTAGGATATGGACTTGACTTTGCTGAGCGTTACCGTAGTCTCGCCGATATTTGTGTTTTGGACTCCTAGAGGGCTTAGAATCTAGTCGGTATGTCAGTGTATTCGCCGCTTGTCTCTTCCACACCAGCGCTGCCTCTCAGCGATTGGCGAAGCGCAGCTAAACTGATCGAACACACGCTGCTCAAGCCCGATGCTACCCGCAAGCAAGTGACCGCGATTTGCCAGGAAGCTGTGCGTTATGGCTTTCACTCCGTGATGGTCAATCCTGCGAACGTAGCGTTGGCGGCGGCGCAACTGCGCGGAACTTCGGTTCGAGTGGGCACAGTCGTGGGCTTTCCGCTAGGCGCCAATTTGACAATCACCAAGCTCACCGAAGCCGAGGCTGCTTTGCGGCAAGGTGCGCACGAGCTCGACATGGTGATGAACATTGGCGCGCTCAAGTCAGGCGAACGCGTGCTGGTGCAGACCGAGATCCGCAGTCTCGCGCAACTAACCCATCAGCACGGCGGGCTTTTGAAGCTGATCCTCGAGAACGCGCTACTAAGCCAGGAAGAGAAGATTCTGGCCTGCGCGCTGGCCGCCGAAGCTGGAGTGGACTTCGTGAAAACCTCCAGCGGACTGGCCGAGTCGGGCGCGACCGCTTCCGATGTGGCGCTGATGCGGGGTGTGGTTGGCCTCAAGATCGGCGTTAAGGCTGCAGGTGGCATTCGCACCGCTGCCCATCTCGCAGAGATGGTCGACGCGGGCGCAAGTCGTATTGGTACCAGCGCCAGCGTGCAAATCATGCACGAACTCGGCGCCCCCGCTGACAACTAGTTCCAGCCGGAAACTCTGATCCAAAGCAAGAACCTGGAGACGAGTTCCTCTTCTGCTGCAAAATGCACTACAAGTTGAGGTGTAGCGTTGCCGCGATAGAAGGCTGCTGAGCGCGCACTCGCCTTCCCGCTTTGGTAACGGTTCCGAATACGTTTTCCATCATCTCCCCCCTACAGCTTCTCGATTGCAATGCCGATAGGACTAACTGACAGTAAAAGTAGCTGAAGAAGCTACGGACAGATTCTTTGTCCGGCGAATTCGCAGGGGAGGGGTCGAATGAAACAAGCGCTTCGCAATTTGCTCCGGGACGAATCCGGTCAGGACCTGATCGAGTACGCCCTGGTAGCCGCCATTTTAGGGTTAGCTGCTGTTGCCGGCATGAGCTCTCTGGCCAGCAACATCAGCAACGCTTTCAGTGCCGTCGGCAGCAAGCTGAGCAGCGCGGTGGCCTGAGCCGCCGCCATCCGAAGGCCGGCGCAATCGCCTGGGACGCCAGCCTTCGGCGGAACCGGTTCGGGGTGGCTACCCAAACCGATTCTGACTATTCAACCTGGGCCTAACTTTCCAGCGCCGGAGCGGACTGAACCTAGCAATCCGTTCCGGCAATGCTGGCGCGGCTTGCGTCCCGCGGCGAAGTTCCACATAGGCGGTGAATCAGCTGCGAGACGCCAGCCGTGAACTTATTCGAGGCGAGAATGCAGGGCTTCTCCGCGGATACGGCTTATGCAGCGGCGTCCTTCGTCTGTGCCAGTATTGGCGCGATCTGCGATGTCCGTACCCGCCGTATTCCGAATGCGCTCACCGGCTGTGGCATCCTCATTGGTTTGCTGCTGCACCTGTTTCTCGGCGGCTGGCGATCAATGGGTGCGGCCGCCGGGGGCGGATTGGTTGCCGGGACAATCTTCCTGTTGTTTTACCTCGGTGGTGGCCTGGGTGCAGGCGACGTCAAGCTGATGGTCGCAGTCTGCTGCCTTGCCGGCTTCGGATCATTGCCGACCATCTTGCTAGGCACGGCTCTTCTGGGAGGTGTCTTCGCTATCGTTCTGGCACTGCACCACCATCGCCTGAAAGAAACCTTGGTGAACATGGGCCGCCTGATGGTTTATCACAGCAAATCGGGCCTCCGGCCTCATCCTGATCTCAACCTTTCCAACCCCCGTACCCTTCGGCTGCCTTACGGCCTGGCGATTGCGGCCGGCGCCGGATCGTCGCTGTGCAGCGTTCTGCTGAGATGAAACTATGAACTCCCGTCGCATCCTCCTCGCACTTCTCATCGCGCTTCTGCTTTCCGGAGCGGTCACGTTCTTCATCAGCCGCAAGCTCAATAATCATGGGGGTACCCCTTCGGCAACGCAGCGTTATGTTGCGCCCTCGCACGCGCTGCAAGCCGGAGATGTGCTCAAGCCGGAAGATCTGTTCCTGGTCGAGTGGCCTGCGTCCATCGGGTTGCCGAACGCGTTCGGCAAGATTGGAGATTTGACTGGCCGTGCCGTGATCTATCCCGTCGCCGCTTCGCAGCCGATTTTGGAGGGATATCTTGCGGCACCGGGCTCGGGAATCGGACTGACCACCAAGATTCCCGAAGGCATGCGCGCCACCTCGGTGAAGTCGGACGAAATCGTCGGCGTGGCCGGCTTTCTTTTTCCCGGTTCGCATGTAGATGTGCTGGTCACCTTCCGTTCTGACCGCCTGCCAACTCCGGAAACGCAAATCGTGCTGCAGGACGTCGAGGTGCTGACCGTCGGTCAGAAGCTGGAGCCCGATCCCCAGGGCAAGCCGGACACGGTCAGCGTGGTGACGCTGTTGCTGACTCCGGAAGATGCCCAGAAGCTGATGCTGGCCAGCTCCCAGGGAGGAATTCAGTTTGTCCTGCGCAATGGCGCCGACCATACCAAGATCAAGGCCATGGCGGTGCAGATGGCGCAGCTGTCGGGCGCGCAGGCCGCGCCAACCACTCCGGCAGTAACGCCTCGTCCACGCCTGCCGATAAAAGATACGTACGCTGTCGAAACCATTCTTGGCGACAAGCGCACGACCAAGAGCTTTGAGTGACGCAATGAAACCCCTTGTCCGTCGCAAACTGGTCCTGGCACTGATCGCGTTGCTGTTTTTCGCTGCCGCCTTGGCGGCACAGATGCCCGCGGCACAATCGCCAGCAGCAAGCCCGGCGCCAAATACGGTCCAGCCAAGCACGGTATTGACTCCGGCTCCGGCTGCTCCTGATGCAAGCGCTGCGGCTAGCGCCTCATCGCAGCAGCATGTGGCGCCGCTGGCGTTGAAGCTTGCCAGCCCCGCTGCCGCTCCCTCCGACAGCAGCAAAACGTCGCCTCAGCCCCCTTCGCCCGATGCCATGCAGCAACTGCATCTGATCGTGGGCCGCTCGCTCTTCCTGGAGTTTCCCGAGCGTCTGCGCCGCGTGTATGTCAGCAATCCCGCGGTGCTGGATGCCATGACCGCCAGCGCATATGAGCTGGTGATCACGGCCAGGGCTCCCGGCACCAGCAGCCTGGTGCTATGGGCCGCTACGCAGCCGGCACAGGTGTTCACCGTACTCTCCGATGTTGATGTTGCCGGGCTCAGTCAATCCCTCGCTGAAGCTCTGCCCGGCGATCGCATTGAGGTTCAGGCGCAGCAGGGCCGCATCCATCTCACCGGCGTGGTCGCCAGCGATGCCGCGGCAGAAGAAGCCGCCAAGCTGGCGGGAATCTATTCCAAGGATGTGGTGAACTCGCTGGTGGTCGATCCGCGTCACCTGCCGCAGGTGCAGCTGCAGGTCCGTATTGCCGAGATCGATCGCTCCAAGCTGACCGCCTTCGGTATCAACCTGCTGGGGTTGAATGGCAACAACATCGGGGCGGGAACGACTGAGCAGTTTTCGCCATTCACCTTCCAGAGCAGCGGCGGCACAACGCAGGCAATCACCTCCGACTTCCTTAACCTGTTCTACTTCAACATCAAGAACGGCGTTGGCGCGACCATCAAGGATCTGGAGAACAAGGGCATCCTGGAGATCCTCGCCGAACCCAATCTGACCACTATTCACGGCAAACCCGCGCGTTTCCTGGCCGGCGGACAGTTTCTATCCCATCATCCAGCCCGGCGGAGCCGGCTCGGTGCCGACCGTGACCGTGCAATTCCAGCCCTACGGGGTGAAGCTGGAATTCACTCCCTTTGTCAACTCCGATGGAACCATACGCCTGAAGGTCGCTCCCGAGGTCAGCGCGCTGGACTATACCAATGAAGTCGTGATTGCCGGATACGCGCTGCCGGCACTATCGACCCGCCGGGCCGAGACCGAAATCGAATTGAAAGATGGGCAGACCTTCGGCATCTCGGGCATTCTCGATCACCGCACTACCGACTCGCTGAGCAAGATGCCGGGCATTGGCGACATTCCTGTCCTCGGACAGTTGTTTCGCTCCAAGAACCTGAATCGCTCCACCATGGAACTGGTCGTCATTGTTACCCCCAAGATTATCGACACGCTGAACGGCCCGGGAACGCCGCCCCCAACCGCCCCTGCGATGGCTGTGCCATTCCTGCAGCCGCAAACGTTTGACCAGAATTTGCCGAAGAACTGAGTGCGAGGTAGCAACGCGAGGCGGGAGAGTAGGACGTGAGCAACGAGCGACTAGAGGAGGGCATGATCGGAGTTTGCGCGGCCACGATGTGTGCCGACGCTGAGACGGCGGCGGCAGTGCAGCAGGCCATCTCCAGCAAGAACGGCATCTTCGCCGGGGAATTGCAGAACTACGCGCGCTACGAAGCCGATCCGCTGCTTTTGCAGAAGTTGCAGCGTGCCGAGGTGCCGCTGTGTGTTATCGATTTCGATCGCGACCGCCGGGCAGCCGTCGAGGCGACCAATTCGCTGCAACAAATGTTGCATGGCCGCGGCAGTCTCATCGCGGTTTCGGCCAAAGCCGATCCGGCGCTGATTCTGGAAGCCATGCGGGCAGGTTGCGCCGAGTATCTGACCAAGCCGGTGGTTGCCGAGCAGGTAAGCGAGGCGCTGGACCGCTTGCGCACCCGCTTGAGCGTGCGCCAGCCGCCGCCGGCTAAACCATCCGGCAGGATCCTGGCGCTGCTCGGGGCCCGCGGCGGTGCCGGCACCACCACGCTCGCGGTCCATCTGGGCTGCTTCCTGGTGCGCCAACATCGCAAGCGGACGCTGATTCTGGATGAACATCGCCGCCTGGGGCATGTTTCGCTCTACCTGGGAGAAGACGAGGCCAACTATCACTTTTACGAACTTGTCCGCAACATCGCGCGGCTGGACGAGATCCTGCTGGACGGCTTCGTTATTCATCACTCGAGTTGCCTCGACATTCTGCCGTCGCCCGATGTCTTCGACGATTCAGCCAACGTCTCCATGGACGATATCCAGCGCGCCATCCGTTTCCTGGGGCAGAACTATGAGTTTGTGGTCATCGACTGCCCCCATGGCGTGCACAACTTGAGTCTGGCGACGATTGATTGCTCCGGAGAGGTTTACCTGATTGCCACGCCCGATGTTCCGGCGCTGCGAGATCTGTCGCGCTACATCGACCGGCTGCTGCAGAGCAACGTTTCACCGTCCAAGATCAAAGTCGTGATCAACCGCTTCTCGTCGGAGGGCGCGCTCAGCCTGGAGCAGATTGAAAAGGCCATTCGCCAGCCGATTGCCATCACCATCCCCAACGCCTCTTCCGACCTGATTCGCGCGATGAATACGGGTACCCCCATCCTGCCCGATCGCCGCTCCGAGTTTGCCATTCAGATGAAGAAATGGGCCGCCAGCCTGGTTGCGGAAGACGACAAGCCGGTCGAGGCGGCTGAGCCGAAGCGGAGGTTTGCCTTCTGGAGCTGATTGAGTCAACAGATCGAGAATTCATAGCCGAAGCCGCTGCCCTCCCGTTAGACCGGCCTTGGCTGGATAGCGAGGCTTTGCGCAAAGACAACCCGCTGCTGGCTCGCGCCCAGCAGGAGGTGAAGTCGGCGGTTCATCGCGAGCTGATCAACAAGGTCGATCTGGAAAAGCTGCTCTTCATGCAGGACACGCGCGGCCGGCAGCACCTGCTCGCGCTCATCCTGCAGCTGGTGGCCGAGTACGGCGTGCCGTTCAGCGCCAGCGAACGGACGCGGCTGGCCAACGAGGTGATGGATGAGGTGTTCGGGCTGGGGCCGCTGGAGCCGTTGCTGCAGGACCCGACGGTCACCGACATCCTGGTCAACACCGCCACTACGGTTTACGTCGAGCGGGGTGGGGTGCTGGAAAAAACCGGGGTGGTCTTCAAGGACAACAATCACCTGATGCACATCATCGACAAGATCGTTTCCAAAGTGGGTCGGCGCATCGATGAAAGTTCTCCCATGGTCGACGCCCGCCTGCAGGATGGCTCGCGCGTGAATGCCATCATCCCGCCGCTGGCCATCGATGGCCCGATTCTCTCGATTCGCCGCTTTGGCACCGATCCGCTCACCGCCGACGATCTGCTGTCTTATCGCGAGCTGACGCCGGTGATGATGGGGGTATTGCAGAGTGCCGTCCAGGCGCGGCTGAATGTCGTGGTTTCCGGCGGCACCGGCGCCGGCAAGACAACGCTGCTGAACGTGCTCTCCGGATTTATCTCGCCCCGCCAGCGCATCGTCACCATCGAGGACTCGGCCGAACTCAGGCTGAAGCAGGAGCACGTGGTGCGCCTGGAGTGCCGTCCACCCAACGTCGAAGGCAAGGGCGGAGTGCGTCAGCGCGAGCTGCTGATCAATGCCTTGCGTATGCGTCCCGACCGCATCATCGTCGGCGAGGTGCGTGGCGAGGAAGCGCTGGACATGCTGCAGGCCATGAACACCGGCCACGACGGCTCGATTACCACGGTTCACGCCAACAGCCCGCGCGATGCCCTCGCCCGTATTGAGACCATGGCCATGATGGCCAACCTGAATCTGCCCCAGGCCGCCTTGCGGCAACAGATCGCCGCCGCCATTCAGGTTATCGTGCAGGTCTCGCGCATGAGCGACGGCTCGCGCCGGGTCACGCATATCTCCGAGATCACCGGCACCAGCGACCAGGTCATCAGCATGCAAGACATCTGCCGCTTTGAGAAGCGTGGCCTGGGACCGCACGGTAAAGTGCTGGGACGTTTCTACGCCACCGGCATCGTGCCCAAGTTTTCCGAGAAGCTGCAGGCGGCCGGCGTACCCATGGAGACCAGCCTGCTGAATTTCTCCGAGGAGATCTAGGTGCAAGGCATTTTCACCACCGAGGGCACGGAGGCCACTGAGAAGAACTTGAAGCTGGGAATTTTCAGCTCTTCTCGCATGGTGGCGAATTCACCTTCAAATTGCCCGCATCGAGCAAGCTTGTTGTCGGAGAAGACTGATCGCCGAAGCGCCATTTCTACAAAAGTATTTTCCGTGCTCTCTGTGTCCTCCCTGGTGAATGCTTTTTCCACATTCGCCATCGATCACCGAGCACACCATCAGGAGCGGCAACCATGTTCCTGATGGTGCTGGTCTTCAGTGCGGTTCTGGTGCTGACCTTCGGCGTCGTGCTGGTGATGACGCGCCCTACCTCAACCGAGCGCACCATCGAAGGCCGCATTGCCAAACTGCAGACTACGCAGAACGTGGCCGTAGCGACCGAGGTGCCGGCTTCCGACCTCATCAAGCCGACCCATCTGAGCGCTAACGCCCGCCTGGACACGGTGCTGCAGGGCTGGCGCCTGATGCATCACATCCATCTGCTCATTCAGCAGGCGGAGAGCGGATGGAGTGTTACCGGGGTGCTGGCCTGCAGTCTGGCATTGGGCTTGGTGGGATACGGTATTGGCTACTATGAGCTCCCCAGCCCGCTGCTCGCGCTGCTGCCGGCGCTGTTTGCCGCGACCTCCCCTGTTCTGGTTCTGCGCTATCAGCGCAGCCGGCGTCTCAGGGAATTCAATCGCTACCTGCCCGAATCGATCGATCTGATGAGCCGCGCCCTGCGTGCCGGTCATTCGCTGACCGCCGCCATCGAGATTGTGGGCGACGAATCGCCTGAGCCGGTGCGCAGCGAGTTCCGCGCCGTCTATCAGCAGCAGAACTTCGGATTGCCGGCGCGCGAGGCGCTGGTGCAGCTGGCGCACAGAATTCCCCTGCCGGAGTTGAACTTTGTGGTCACCGCCATTCTTTTGCAGAAGGAAACCGGAGGCAATCTGGTCGAAGTGCTCGACCGTACGACCGCCGTCATTCGGGAGCGGCTGCGCATTCAAGGCGAGGTGCGGATCTATACCGCGCAAGGGCGCCTGACGGGATGGATCCTGTCGCTGCTGCCCGTAGCCATGTACTTTCTCCTGAGCCTGGCCAATCGTGGCTACACCCGCGTCCTGGTCGAAGATCCGACCGGCCGCAAGCTGGTCTACGCCGGTCTGGGTCTTATGGTTTTGGGCGGGCTGGCCATCCGCAAGATTGTGAACGTGAAGATATGAACAACGTGAGCCCGGCCTTCGCGATCAGCCTGATGGTGACCATTGCCTGTGCGCTGGCCATGATCCCGGTATTTTTCCTGATGCGCGGCACCGAGGAGACCAAGCGCCTGATGGAGTTGACCCGGGCCCCGCTGCGTCTGGGGAAGGAGCTGGCAGAAAAAGAGAATCCGGCGATACGGGTTCTGCTCGGCGCAGTGCGATTCATTCGCATGCGCCTGGGCTTCGCTCAGGACGAGAAGCTGCGGCAAAAGCTCTTTGCCGCTGGACTGCGGGAGGATTCGGCCCAGGACACCTATTTTGCGATTCGTCTCCTGGGACCGGTGGTCGCAATCATGGTGGCGACATTCATTCGCACCAACACCTTCTTCTGGATTGCGGCTCTCATGGTGGCTGCTTATTTTGCGCCTGACTTCTGGGTGGACTATCGCGCCCACAGGCGTCGTGAACGCATCCGGCTGGGCTTACCAGACGCGCTTGATCTCATGGTCGTCTGTGTCGATGCCGGACTGGCCATCGATCAGGCGCTCTTGCGCTCCGGGCAGGAATTGGCGCTGAGCCAGCCGGAGATTTCGGAAGAGTTTATTCAGATCAACTTCGAGCAGCGTGCCGGCAAGCCGCGCATTGAAGCCTGGCAGAGTATGGCCGAGCGCACCCGGCTGGACACGGTGCAGAGTTTCGTTCACATGCTGGCCCAGACCGACCGTTTCGGTACGCCGCTGGTGCGGGCGCTGCGCGTTTTCGCCGACGGCGTGCGACAGAAGCGCCGCCAGCAAGCGGAAGAGCTGGCCGCGAAGACCACGGTGAAGCTCATTTTCCCCTTAGTGCTGTTTATCTTTCCCAGCATCTTCATTGTTCTGCTGGGGCCGGCCATGATTTTAATAACCCGAAACCTGAAAGGCCTCTTTCAGTAGGCCTCAGGCACAACGAACTAAAGGAGCGAGACATGGATACCGTCAGCGTTATTCGCCTGGTTGCCGCTATGCTGGCTGTGGTTTTTCTGGGAGTGCTGATTATGCGGCGCAAGAAGCACGCATAACGGGCCCTGAGCCATCGTCCACCGTATCCCCGTGACAGGGGAATTGCCGCAGGTGTGTCGGCGGGAAGACGCCGCATTGCCGGGCGAAATGACGTAACTCGTCATATCGCCGGGCTGCGATAGTGCAACCAGCGGCTCTTCTCGGAGCGCAGCTTCACACCCATCCCGAGCCCGGCGAGGACCCTCGAAGGTAAGAAAGCTGCGAACAAAACGCTACGAAAGAAGAAGGTTCGCGGAAGCCGGCAAAACACACTCGACTTCCGCGCAGAGGAAAAGCTTACGGGAGCACGGCAAACACGACTCCGTAGCCGTATGCTCCGCCTTGATTGGTAGTGCCGTAGAGCCTGTTTGCAAACGTCACCAGGTTGCTGAAGGAGTACAAACCATCCGTTCCACCGGTGAAGCTGTAAAGCTGCGTATAGGTCCAGGTTCCCCCGCCGGGCATAAGCTCATAGACCGTGCCGGCGTCGTCCTGGCCGTCGCAGTGCGTCGTGGCGTATAGGGTGCCGGAGGAAGACAACATCAGATTGCGGAAGGTGCCAGAAACTCCCGTGCCTGCAAGGCTGTCAATCGCGGTGAAATTCCAGCCGCTTCCCGCGGGAGTGAGTTCGAAGATGGAACCTCCGCCCTGGCTTCCGCCTTCGGTCGCCGCACCGTAGAAGTTGCCGAGGCCATCGGCAATCAGTCCGGCGTAAGGCACAGCGCCGTCATTCTGGTTCTGGAAGTTGTAGACGATGCTCTCGGCCCAGCCGTGAGCCTTGCTCAACTCAAAGACGGTTCCGTATCCGTAGGTGCCTCCAGCCGAAGTTGTACCCAGAACATCGCCTGCGGAGTCGAGGGTCACGCCTGCATAAGGAACGGTGCCGTCCGTGCCCGTGCCGAAGCTATAGAGGACCGATTCCCGCCAGAGGATGCCGCTCAGGCTGAGCATGAAGACCGCGCCATTGCCGTTGGCGCCGCCGGCCGAGGTCGTGCCGTACATATTACCGGCGTGGTCGAACGCCAGCCCGGCTAGAGGCACAGAGCCGTCGCTGCCGGAACCGAAGCTGTGGAGAGTCGTCTTGCTGTTATTGGCGATGCGGAAGACGGTTCCTCCACCGTACGCGCCGCCCGCCGAAGTTGTGCCGTACAAAAGCCCCTGCGAATCCTGAATCATAAAGCTCTGCGGACTGGAGCCGTCGGTGCCGCCCCTGAAGGCATAAATGGTCGTGAGAATCCCTGTCGGCGAGAGGCGGAAAACCGTTCCGTTGCCATAAGCTCCGCCTGCGCTGGTGGTGCCATACATATAGCCGCCTGCGCCCAACACCAAACCGTTAAGCGGATTGCCGCCATCCGTACCTCCGGTGAAATTGTGAATCACACTGAACGATTGCGCCCGCGCGCTCTGTACCAGAATGAGAGAGCATGCAAGGACCAAAGCGAGAGTGAACGGTTTGGCGAGTAGGACACGTGTGGTTTTCATAGGTTGTTCCTTCCAATGTGAAAAGGGGCCACGTGAACCTAGCCTTTGCTGTTCACGAGCCTGACGAGGGTTGGAGTGGCGAGATTTTATGCAAGCGGAATCAGGATTGTCAAGTTGAAACTGTATGCGCGACGCGCGACTGCTGATGCGCCGCTCGCCGACTGGTCGGGATGGCAAAACCAGAAGTGCCAGGCGAGTTATCGGAAAAGATTGGTCGGGGAGAGAGGATTTGAACCTCCCGACCCCCTGGTCCCGAACCAAGTTTCGGCTGTCCTCATTCTCCCTCCGTTGGGCTGTTTTGCTTCGGTTCAAGCGGCGTATGCTCCGTAATCGTTGGTGGCCAGACCGTTCCGTTGCTTTCTTCGGATCTTCCGCCAGTGAACGGCCGCACCTCGACCGAATAGTAAAACGGCCGCACCTCGACCGAGGCCCTACAGGCTACGGCAGCCTTGCGCCCCCACGCGAGTGCCTCGTTCAGATCGGCGGCTTTCAGTACCCAAAAACCGACTACGTGTTCCTTGGCCTCCGTGTACGGCCCGTCGCTGACGAGCAGCGTGCCATCGGACTGGGTCCGCAGCGACCTCGCCCTACTGGCCGAGGAAAGGCCGCCCACAAAAATCCTGGCACCGGCAGCCACCATTTCGTCATTGAGCACGTCGATCTCGCGGTGCATCGCTTCGGTTTCGAATGCAGGGTCGTAATTGTCGGGGCGGTAGATAGCAATCAAATACTCGCCACCGGGCAGCGCGGCAGAAACAATCAACGCCGATGACGGACGATTTTCCGGTTCCTCCTCCAGGCAGCGCAGGATGACCATTCTTACAGCCGGATCGAGATCGCGAACCAGAGTGGAAAGGCGGTGCGGCGTGCTCTCGCGGCGAACGCGCATAATTTCGTCCCGCGTATTGCCCTCAAATACCGGCTTGCCGGTGAATAGCTCAAAGAACACCAGTCCGAGCGCATAAATATCGCTGCGGGGCGTGACCTCTTTGCCAACAAGCTGCTCAGGTGCCATGTAGGCCGGAGTTCCGCTGCGCACGTCGTCAATCTCATGGGCTAGACCCGCCAGGCCGAAGTCCATGATGAGCACTTCGCCTCGCGCATCGATCATGATATTTGAGGGCTTCAGATCTCGGTGCAACACACCCCTGTCGTGCGCTGCCGCCAGCCCGGCACAAATCTTGCGCGCGATCGCCAGAGCGTTATCGTGGGGGAGCCGGCCAATCCGCCGCAGCAGCGACGAGAGGTCTTCGCCGTCCACGTACTCCATGGACAGGAAAACTTGGTTGTCGGTCTCGCCGATGTCATAAACGCGACAAACGTTAGGATGCGAGATGCGGCGTGCGATGCGGACCTCGTTGTGGAAGCGCTCCAGCCTGGACTTGTCGATCATCGACTCGGGCAGGAACTTGAGCGCTACCGGCTGGCCCAGCGTGAGATCGTGCGCGCGAAACACCTCGCCCATGCCGCCGCGTCCGAGCATCGAAAGGATGCGGTAGCGTTCGGCAATCAGAGTGCCGGGCGCGAAGCGCCCTTCGTCGCGGGAAGGATCCGATGCCGGCTGGGAGGAAGAAGGTTTGCCTGGCGACGGATAAGTGGGTGCGTCCGCGGCGACGACCGCCTCTATTGTCGAAGCGTCAGCACGGGACGATCCTGCGGAACTTTGCCTTAACGGACTTCCGCACTGCGAGCAAAACGGCGCCGCCGGCTCGACCTCCGAACCACATTTCTCGCAACGTTGCATCTGAATGGCTTGGGAGTGACCTGTCGATATGGTACAGCGATTACAGCGATTGGTGCTGACCAACCGGGCCTGCATCGTCCGATGAGCATTGTGCGCGGTGTTTATGCGGGTTCAAACGCTACAGCACCTGGGCTAAAACCAGGTGGTCGGTTTTGAGGCCTTCGCCGATATCGTAAGTGAATGAAGACAATAGTGAATGAAGACAATTGGTCGGGGAGAGAGGATTTGAACCTCCGACCCCCTGGTCCCGAACCAGGTGCTCTACCAGGCTGAGCCACTCCCCGACGAGACGGGAAACTTCCGATGAGGTACGAGACGTGCTCTCAATCGCGCGTCACTAACTGATTATAGCAGCAGATCAGTTCAGGAAGAATTTGGTGTACAGCGTGTCGCGTTGCGCGGGACGGAAGCCGGCGTCGCGAATGATGCGGCGCAGCTCTTCTTCGGTGGTGCAGTTGCGGACGCCGGCGGCGCGCACGACGTTCTCCTCGATCATCACCGAGCCCACGTCGTTGCCGCCAAAGCGCAGGCCGGTCTGGCAGACCTTCAGTCCCTGCGTCACCCAGCTTGACTGCACGTTCTTGAAGTTGCTGAGGAAAATGCGCGCGATGGCCAGCGTCTTCAGGTATTCAACCGCAGTCGCTTCATCCCAGCCGCGTCCGCCGAGCGCGGTGTTCTGCGGCTGGAAGGACCACGGAATGAACGCGGTGAATCCCCCGGTTTCTTCCTGCAGATCATAGATCGCCTGGAAATGATTAATGCGGTGCTCATAGGTTTCGCCGACGCCGAACATCATGGTCGCCGTGGTGCGCATGCCGAGCTTGTGCGCGGTGCGATGAACATTGAGCCAATCGTTGGTCAGGCATTTCAGGCGTGCGATCTTGTAGCGCACTTCGTCGTCGAGAATCTCGGCGCCGCCGCCGGGAATGGAATCCAGACCGGCCTCGCGCAGCCGCTTGATCGTATCTTCAATGCTGAGTGAACTGACTTCGGCGATGCAGATGATCTCCGACGCCGAGAAGCAGTGCATGTGGACCTGCGGAAAGCGCTGCTTCATTCCGCGCAGCATTTCCTCGTACCACTCGATCTTCAGGTCGGGATGCAATCCGCCTTGCAACAGCACCCCTGTCCCGCCCAGCTCCACCGTCTCGCGAACTTTGTCGTAGATCGTCTCGAAGTCCAGGATGTAGCCTTCCTTGGCCAGCTTACCCTTCAGCGGGCGGTAAAAGGCGCAGAAGGTGCAGTATTCGGTGCAGAAATTCGTGTAATTGATGTTGCGATCGATGATGTACGTCACCACGCCTTCGGGATGCAGCTTGCGACGCACGGCGTCAGCTTCCATGCCGATGCCAATTAGATCATCGGAGCGATACATCTCCAGGGCTTGCGCTTTGGTTAGGGACATTGAGTAAATGGGCGGTGTGCAACCCTTCCAGACATTCTAACGTTCTGAAGGGGAGGAGGGAAGGTGGCACCTCATCCGGCATGTGAATTCCGTTGCCGCAACGCAACAATGCTGTCGCCGAAGCGTTTATAACAAGCAAAGTTGCTAGCTTGCCGCTCGTATAAAACAGGCGAATAATGATAGCCAATCGACGTGGCCCGCTCCAGCCGGCCAAACTCAATTCCCGGGGTTATGCCCCGCTTTTGTGCAGTCGCCACAACTTTGCGGAACTTATACGCGCCATAAAGGCAATCGGTTAGGGAAGCTGGGAGTCGATCCCTGTCCCTTCTACTGCAGACTTTTTCACTAGTAGGATTTTTGCAATTTTCTTACTGGTAGGAAGCTGCGAGGAAATACTGACTCGTAAGATAAAAGGACGAGCCGCCATGAGGAGGGCGGAAGACATGAGGCTTCTCGCTTTGGAGAGATGGACAACCCTGCTTGGGGGAACGATTGTAACCCTCGCCCTGCTGGCGCCTCTGAGCTGTTGGGCGACGCTGGGCGACAACGCTGCTTCGGTCCTCGCCGATCAGGCGCAGATGAAGGGCACTGTGACCAGCGTCGACAATCGCACCTACGTCCTGCATGAAATCACTGCACCGTCCGGCGCCAAGGTCCGCGAGTACGTATCGCCTGCCGGCACGGTTTTTGCCGTGACGTGGGAAGGCCAATTCCCACCTGATTTCCAGCTGCTGCTGGGACCGTACTATCAGCAAGTCCAGCAAGCCATCGCGCAGCAGAAGAGCGCGGAGCAGTCCGGTGATCAGCAGCAGTCGCGTCGCCGTCGCGGTCCCGTTTCTGTTCAAACGGCAGGCATCGTGTTCTCGCAAAGCGGGCATCAGCGCAGCTTCCACGGGCAAGCCTACATTCCCCAACTCGTCCCGCAGGGCGTTCAAACCAGCGATATCCGCTGAAGGAGATATCTTGTGATGATTAGCAGACTTGGATTGCTGCTGGCACTGGCAAGCATCGTTGGAATGGCGGCCTGCGGGGGAAACGGTGGATCGGGTTCCTCGACCGTCACCTCGGTGAGCGTGACTTGCTCACCCAGCTCGGTTACTTCGGGTGGAACCAGTCAGTGCAGCGCGACGGTGAACGGAACGGGCAACTTTAGTACTGCAGTGAACTGGCATGCGAGCGCCGGATCGATCTCCTCTGCCGGCTTGCTGATGGCGCCCACTGTCACCACCAGCCTGGTGGACACGGTCACTGCGACCTCGGCGCAGAACAGTGGGGTAGCCGGAACGGCAACGGTCACTGTCAATGTGACGTCTGCTAACGTCGCGCCAATCATTGTCGATGCCGGACCACAACCGCAGACGTTTACTTCCACCAATGTAGCGTTCGTTACCGTGACGGTCTGTGTGCCGGGCACAAGCAACTGTCAGAACATCGATCACATTATGGTCGACACCGGCTCCTTCGGTTTGCGCTTGATGTCGTCGGCCAGCGGCGGGGAGCTTAACCTCTCATTGCCGACGGAAAACGACTCCAGCGGCAATCCCTTGGATGAATGTCTAGTGTTCCTGGACGGCTTTATATGGGGCCCAATCCAGACGGCAAACGTGAGTATTGCCGGTGAATCTGCCAACAATGTACCGGTGCAGCTCATTATTCCCTCGTCGAGTTCGCCGGCTGTTCCAAGTAGCTGCTCCAGCCAGAATCCTTCAGGAGGGACCGGGAACGAAGGCAACAGCCTGCAAGCCTTCGGCGCCAATGGCATCATTGGGGTAGGGGTTTTCCCGCTGGACTGCGGTGCCGCTTGCACCAGCCAGAACTCCAGCCCCCCCGATCAGTACTATGACTGCCCTTCGTCAGGAACGTGCACGCCGACCTTTGTGACGCTGACGCAGCAAGTGCCCAATCCGGTAACGCTGTTCACCTCGACGGGTGACGATAATGGCGTCCTGATTCAGCTGCCGTCGGTGCCTGATGGCGGCTCGGCCGACGTAAACGGCTCGCTGATCTTCGGCATTGGCACGCAGTCGAACAATGGCCTGGGCAGCGTGCAGGTTTACGGCCTTAACAACAACGCAGACTTCACGACCACCTTTAATGGCAGCACCTACCCCGGCTTCGTCGACAGCGGCTCGAACGGTTTCTTCTTCCAGGATTCCAGCATATCTACTTGTCCGAGTCCGAACCAGGAGTGGTACTGTCCCAGCAATTCGCCCGATAGTCTGAGCGCCGGCAACCAGGGCACGAACATGAGTTCTCCGGTCACAGTGAACTTCAGCATCGAGAATGCGGACAGTTTGTTCAGCGGCAGCAATACCGCATTCAGCACGCTGGGCGGGACCTACCCTGGCACGCCGGCGGGGTTCGACTGGGGGCTCTCCTTCTTCTATGGACGGAACCCAGGCGTCTTTACCGCGATTGACGGAGCACCGACTCCCGTGGGGAGCGGTCCGTACTTCGCCTTCTGAAACCTAGCTGAGTTGCAACACGCCGCCGGAGCCATCCCTGATGCCCGGCGGCTTTCTTTTGCTTGCACCGGTTTCACAGTTGGCGTGCCAGTTCGGGTAGTGCGGGCCTTCAGGCCCGCGTTCAGCCGGCGCTCCGTTGTGGTGGCGGGGAATCGCATTGCACGCGGACCTGAAGGTCCGCACTACCCGACCTTCGCGACCGGCCACCTTCCAACCCCGAAATCGCTCTAGAATATCTATGGCGAGAATCAGCTATGCCAAAACACAGCAGTAATCAGCCTGAGGCTTCCCGTCCTCGCATGCAAGGCTACGGCGTACCGGAATCGATGGAAGGCGCGCTGCCCTGGGCTTGGGCTGAAAAACGAATCAGCGAATCGCATAATTACTGGCTGACGTCGGTCCGCGCCGATGGCGCTCCGCACACCATGCCAATCTGGGGAATCTGGCTGGACGGTGCCTACTACTTCAGCACCAGCGCTACCAGTCGCAAGGGACGCAATCTGCAACACAATCCGAAGTGCGTCATCTGCAACGAAAACGCCGCCGAAGCTGTGATCATGGAAGGCGTGGCGCAGCAGCTCACGGATGACGAAATTCCCAAGCGCGCGTTCTCCGACTATAAGACGAAATACAGCTGGGAACTCGATCCAAAACAGGGTCCGGTGTGGGTGGTGCGTCCCACCGTAGTGTTCGCGATGCCGGAAAAGCAATTCCCCAAAGGCGTGACCCGTTGGAAATTCGAGTGAGATGAGTCGCGATTGATCAGCCGGTTTCCCCGCGCGCGATTCACCATCAATTCACGTCTTTGCAACGCAGTTGCAACGTGCACTTCCGACAATGCACCCAGATTCCAGCTCGCCTTTTGGAATCCTTCAAGCGAAAGGAAATCACTATGTCGAAGGAAGCTGCGCATCATCACACTCAAGCCGCCGAGCACCATGAGCATGCGGCCAACCATCACCGGGAAGCTGCCAAGCATCATGAGGCCGGCGATCACGAGTCGGCAGCCCATCATGCCCATCTGGCGCACGGTCACCACGTGCACGCGACGCATCATTCCGAGGAAGCCGCCAAGCATCACGTGCAAGCGCACAGCGCTGAGTAAGCGGTTGATGCCTTCACAGCGACAGCGGCCTATCCTTGGCCGCTGCCGTCCTTTAGCACCAACTACCTCGCGACGCTTCAGGCAGCTTTTCTAGCCGGAGTTTGGCGGCCGGCGCCGCCACTCTTCCTATTTCGCCACCAGAAGTATGTCCCCGCCAGGGCTCCCGCTATCGCCAGCGCAATCAAGCCATAGAGCAGCGGTTGGTAGTACCGGCCCAGCCAATGCAGGATGTGGCGCCCGTAAGTGTGCCCCAGATAAGCGAGCAGGATGTAGCGAGCGCTGCGGCCCAGCGCCAGGGCGCACAGAAACTTGTTGCGAGGGTAACGCAAAGCTCCCGCCGCAACCAGGATGGGCACGATCGGCATCGGTGGCGGGATCACGGCGTTGACCGCGATCGACCAGAAGCCGAAGCGCTGAAAGATGCGTGACACCTGATCGGCGCGCCGCTTGGAAAACTTCCTGTGCAGCGTTTCTTCGCCGCCCCTAACGCCCAGACGATAAGTTAGGTAGCCGCCGATTAACGAGCCCAGCGTCGCCATGAGGGCGTAATACCACCAGGGCTCGCGATGAGCCGCCGCCAGCAGAATCGTCGCCGCATCCATGCCGCCGGGAAGCGGGATCACCGAATTGTCTACCAATCCAAGGGCGATCAGTCCCGGGCCGCCGAGGCGCGTGACCACGTGCATCAGCGTTCTCTTAAACACCGCGGCGGCGAGCAGCTGCATGGCTTCTTCCCGAGGTCAGGTTACGAGCGTTCGTCTAGTTGGTTAGAAGCAAAACAAAGGCAATTGGATCGGGTCAAGCGAATAACTTGCTGAGTCCGCTAGTCCCTGGGGCTGCCGAAGGCCACGGGACCCAGAAATCGCAACTCCGGGATCGCTGGGATCAACCCAATCTCCTGCGAGTATTGCAGGAAGAGCTTTAAACCCGCGTGATTCTCGCGATCAAGATAGTAATGAATGTTTTCGGTGAGGTAGCTGCGGATGTCGTCCTCACTCAGGTCCAGCTTCGGCGACCACTCTTTGGCAATGACATCCAGATTCTGCGGTTCCAACCCATGATCGCGAGATCGCTGAAACACCTTGGTCAAATCAACGTGTTTCGGTTTACGGTTGAGCGCGTCGAGTCGCACCGCCCAGAAAGCGAACACGAACGGCTGCCCGGTCTTTTCCCGCCAGATGTGCGCCAGATCGTATAAATGGTAGCCGGCATCGAGCGGGACTTTCAGCGCGGCATCGCCGATCAGCAGCGCCGCGTCATAGCTTCGCAGCATTTCGTCCAGTTGTGGAGGATGAGGCGTCAGTTCGCGCTCGCCCCCGAGGAATTTCTCGAACAGCACTTGCAGCAGAGCAACCGAGGTCCGCGACGAGGTATCGGCAGCCACCGTTCGCACATCCTCGATTGGCTTTTTGCTGACCAGCAGAATCGAACGGACGCGGTCCTTGGCTGCGATAGCGATATTGGGCAGGATTACCAGCTCCGGAATTTGCGCGTAGGTGAACGCGGGAATGATTCCGATATCGGCCTGGTTCGCCGCGATCGCGGCAGCACACGCGGAAGGAATCGTGTAGTCGATCTGGAAGTCGAGTCCCGCATCAGCGTGCTCGAAATCCCACATCAGCGGCGCGGTATTTAAGAAGGAGATAGCAGAAACGCGGAGGCCGGCCATGAAACATTGAGTCTAACAAAACGCGGACCCGCGTGGCCCGGACATTCGCACATCGAGGGCTTTAGCTTCGCGAAGCATCCGCAATCTGCTGCCGATATCAAAAAAACTGCTCGCGCATAATCAAAACCGCAGTATAATCCCGCAAGCTCCAACCAGACTGGGAATCCCGTTGACCTAAATCACTGCCCTCGTGCGAGCCGTCCTAGACTTGCTCGCCAGTGGTTCAGGCCTCGCTCCCCGGATTGGCCCCTTCACGAACATTTACGACCTTAGCGCATTACAGCGCCAACTCAGCAGGAGGAAGCATGAGAGCAAGACCGACGTTGCCGACACTAGTTGTGCTGACCTTACTGGCCGTTTGTGCGACCCAGGTGGTCGCGCAAGAGCTGAAACACTATCCACCCAATACTGGGGTCTTTAAAGATGTCCAAGCGCCCCTCTCGCCCACCATGAGGTTTTGGGCTTCGGACCGAGGCAAGGAGGTCTTGCTGCACTCCTCCAATCCTGCGGCCTTGGGGCTGCTGCACTGGTTTCATCCCGAGGCCGTGAGCCAGTATCCGCAGGAACCGCTGCGCAAGGCGGCGCCGGTTGGTGCGGCGGCTCACGTTGTCTCCCGCCCGCCAGTCACGACTACGGGTTGCGGCACCACGACCGGGACAGTGATGAATCTGGAGTCTCCCGTCAATGCCGTGGGGCAATACGGACCGCTGGTGGATTTCATTTTGAGCGAGCTTGGCTCGGGAGAGGATCTGGTAGCCGAGTTCGGCCTTGATATCCGCGGGGTATACTACGGTATTTTCGATTCGTACGACGCCATGTATGTCCATCGCGATGCCACTCAACCTTGTTATGGTGGCACGGATTTCGAGATGGGTAATCCTCCTATCTCCGATCCCTTCGGGGGCGGCCTGGAGATGACCGGAGCAGGTGGGGGGCGCATTCTGGCCGATCCGAACCCTGCGCACAAGCAATTTATTCTGGCAGATATGCGCTTCGATGGGCAGACTTCCGGTATCGCTCTGCGACGGATCGCAGCCAGCAACCTGGAGTCGACTACCACATGCCCGGCCGGAACCCTCACCTTGGCCCAGGAAGCAACCTGTGCCGGCACCAACGGGATCATCGTCTTCGCCAGTGAAGATAATGCTTCCGACGCGCCGGCCATCGCTCAGGACCCGCGGACCAGCGGAACCGGTGCCGGAGACATCTACGTGATCTCGCCTTCGGTCCGCGACTTGCGCACGGTCATTCTGATTTCCGCCTGCAAAGCCACGTTCGCCAGCATTTCCGATTGTTCCAGCCCCGCCATTCTCAGTGGTTCTACCAGCGGCGCATTGCCCAGCGTTACTGTTGTCGGTGGTGGACCCAACGCAGGAGCGGTCGCCATCACCTACGTTACCTCTGACTATGAAGGCAAGTTCATTTCCTGCACCCCTAACGGCGCACCCAATCCTCCAACCTGTTCCAGCTCCCACACGATTGCCACCGACACAAACTTTTTCGCTGAACTGACCGACAATCCGGGTCTGGAGATTACAACCTGGCCCCAGATTGTGGCGCGCACCGACAGCGGCGGTCAGACGCTCTTCGTCACCTGGTCAGATTGCAAAGCCACCGGAACGGGTCTCTACGGTTGTCCACAGGCAGAGATCGTAGTGGCGACGGACACCAGTCTTACCAGTCCTGCCTGGACGCTGCATCACATTTACGGAGCGGAGGATCGGTTCTCGCCAAACCTCGCCTATGATCCCGGTCAGGGTATCGTCACTGTCGCCTATTACGACACCGTGGGCGATGCCTACAAGAACAGGAAGCAAATGGCGGTGAATCAATTCGCACCTGGATCCACTACGCCCGGCAGTACCGTCGTCCTCAACACTACCTATGACTCGTTGCAGGGAGATGGAACCGAGTTCGGCTTCGAGTTTGGGCTGGGGGATTTCGTGGGCGTGGCTGCGCATGGCGGAAGCGCCTCGGGTAGCAGCCGTGTCTACGTAGGGTTTACCAGCAATGCACGGCCGGGAACCTATGGCAGTATCACCAACACGCAGGCGGATAACGACATCCTGCGCGCTACCTACTGATTCAACTCCAAACAAGGCCACTGGCTCGGCTCTCGACAACCGAGGCTGAGCCAGTGGCCATCGACTCCGTCCAGAACTTTTGCTGGATCAAATACCTCTGAAACCGCGATAATTCCAGCCAATGACCCCGAGTACTCCAGGGCTCTCGCAATTCCAGCCAGCCGATGTCGCCGATGTCGGCGAAGAGAAGCAAGCGTCGACTACGTTGGATCTGGGATCTCTGCGAATCGCTCTCATCCATGACTGGCTGGTGAGTATGCGCGGCGGCGAGAAAGTCTTGGAACTCATCTGCCGCCGATTTCCCAGCGCTCCACTAACCACGCTGTTGTACGTTCCAGGATCGGTCAGCAACACCATCGCGAATCGAAAGATCAAGACAAGTCTGCTGCAATCCCTTCCATTTTCCCGTACTAAGTATCGGCAGTATTTGCCACTCTTTCCGTTGTTTGCCGAGCTGTCCAAGGTCGAGGATTGCGATGTGGTGATCTCCTCCTCGCACGCCGTGGCAAAAGGCATGGTCAGGAAGGGAACAGATTCTCGGCCGCTCCATATTTGTTATATCCATACGCCGATGCGCTATATCTGGGATCGCTTCGATGACTACTTCGGTCCGGATAAGGTTGGGGCGTTCGCATCGAACTGCATATTCAAGCCGGTCGCGACAATGCTCCAGGCTTATGATCGCAAGACGGTCGACCGAGTCGACGTCTTCATTGCGAATTCGCACTTCGTGGCGGACAGAGTGAAGCGGCATTATGGCCGCGAGACGGAAATTCTGGCGCCGCCGGTGGATGTGCATCGCTATATCGCGCTTAGCCGCTCGCCCGAAGACTGGTATCTCATGGTGTCAGCGCTGGCGCCTTATAAGCGCGTGGACCAGGCGATTACCGCCTGCGCTCGACTTGGAAGGGAACTGAAGATCATTGGTGCCGGGCCGGAAGAGAAAAAGCTGCGGGCCCTGGCTCGAGATCTGCGCGCCAACGTCGAGTTCCTGGGCTTTGTTGATGACAGCAGCCTGGGTGAATACTATAGGAAGGCTCGTGGCTTACTTTTTCCCGGCGTCGAGGATTTCGGCATCGTTCCCGTAGAGGCGATCGCCGCCGGATGCCCGGTGGTGGCGTTCGCCAAAGGCGGGATTCTGGATTCCATGACGTCGAAGACCGCTGAACTGTACTCCACCGAAACCGTGGAAGGATTGCAGGAAGCGATTGTCCAGTTCGAGAGCCGTACGTTCAATGAGAAGGAGCTGCGAAGTCAAGCCATGGGATTCGCTCCGGAGCGTTTTCTCCGTCGTTTTGACGAAATTCTGGGCCAAGCCATTCAGGACTGGCATGAGCGGTTGCCTAGAATGGGCGAACAAGTTTCTATTCACACCGATTGATGCTCCATTGCCGAGCAGCGTCCAACTTGCCATCCGTGATCTCGACCTCCTCGCGCCAACGTCCCTCTGCCTCCGCGGCAGAAAGATCTGAGATGCGCTCTCTGGTGCTGGATGCCCGATTACTTGGCTCTGGCATTGGAACCTATACGCTCAATTTGATTAGCGAGCTGGTTCAGCACTCGGATATTCCTTTACAACTATTGACCTCCCCGCAAGGTCAAAAAGCTTTGACTCAATTTAATCGTGATGTAAAGGTCATTGAAGCTCCTGTTTATTCTCTGAGAGAGCAATTCCAAGTTCCAAGGGCTGTTGCTAGCTCCGATGTTTTGCATGTCCCCCACTACAATGCTCCTCTACTGCGAAAAGAGGCGCTGCTGGTAACCATCCACGACCTCAATCACATTTTGGACCGAACCTACCGCCGAACTGTCAAGAGCATGCTGTACGCCCAGCCTATGCTGCGCCTGGTGGCGCGGCGCGCAGATCACATTTTCACGGTATCGGAATATTCCAAGTGCCAGATTATCGAGCATCTCGGTGTCGGGGCAGACCGCATCAGCGTTGTCTATAACGGCATCGGCGCGCACATTTTTCCCGAAGATCGCGATGTGGCGCGAGCGAATACCAATCGCGATTTCGGATTCAGCGGCCCTTATATTCTGTTCGTAGGAAATCTAAAGGCGAACAAGAATGTCCACGGCCTGCTGAAGGCGTTTGCAGTTCTGCAAGAGCGTGCAAAAGTTCCACAGCGCCTGCTGATTGCCGGAGACGATGCGGCTGGACGGGAGTCGGTGATGGATCTGACTCGCGAGCTCAAGCTGCAGAACAAGGTTGTTCGTGTACCGCACGTTGGCCATGAGCAGATTCGCAGCGTTTACTCTGGCGCCGATCTGACAGTGCTGCCATCGTTCGAAGAAGGTTTCGGATTGCCGGTTGTTGAATCGATGGCTTGCGGCACTCCGGTCGCATGTTCGAGCTCCGCGTCACTGCCGGAGATTGGCGGAGAGGCTGCGGAGTATTTCGATCCGCACGATCCCGAATCGATCGCCACAGCGATCGAGACTGTCTTGTTATCAAGTGATCGCTGGCGCGAGTTACAAGCGCTGGGGCTTAAGAATGCCTGCCGTTTTACTCGCGAAGACTTTGCCGAGCGGCATCTCGAGGTTTATCGTGGGTTTCTCGGCTGAATCCTCGAATGCCAGGTTAAATTCCGTTCTAGCCTGCCGTGCAACGGCTTGGATTTTGCGCTGGCAGTACGGGGCGGGGTTGGTTTAGAATTCGCCGTCGTCAATAACTGGCCAGCAGACAACAGGGTCGTCCGCAGGCCTGTCGTATTCGTGCTCGAAGCGACAGGTCGTGACTGTGTATTCCCCATACGCAAGCTGGTTTCTTTCCTTGGAGAAGACGGATGTCCGTGAGGTTCTGTGCTTATGCGGCAGTGTGTCTCGTTCTTGGATTTGTTTTTGCGGCGTGCGGTGGCAGTGGTGGCGCGAATGTGACAAGCCCGCCCACGATCCTGAGTTCATCCTTGCCACAGGCCTCAGTTAGTACCGCATACAGCACGACCTTGGCAGCCAGCGGCGGAAGAGCGCCCTACACCTGGAGCGTGGTTCAGGGCAGCCTGCCCTCAGGCCTTAGCCTTAACGGAGGATCTGGCGTGCTCTCCGGCACGCCAACAGCTTCCGGCACGTCATCCTTCACCGTGCAGGTGCGCGATTCGCAGACGAGTCCGGCGTCCGAACAAGCGCCCCTGAGCGTCACTGTCCTGAACCAGCTGGCTGTGAGCACGACTGAATTACCGAATGGCATTTCTGGTGCGGCCTATCAGGCGACCTTGACTGCTGCTGGCGGGCTTCCTTCGTACTCATGGAGCCTCCTCTCCGGCAGCCTGCCGCACGGACTAAGCCTCAGTGGTGGAGGTGTGATCTCCGGAACACCAACCGCGGCTGGTGGGTCACACGTTACCGTGCAAGTACGAGACTCGGAAGTCAGCCCAGCTACTAGCCAGGCCAGCTTGAACGTTTCCGTCCTCAACCCACTGACGGTTACCACAAGTCAACTGTCCAGCGGCAATCAAGGTGTGCGCTACCAAGCCAGCTTGGCTGCGACAGGTGGAGTCCCGCCATACTCATGGAACCTCATTTCTGGCAGTTTGCCGGATGGCCTTACCTTGAGCAGTGGTGGCCGGATCTCAGGCACGCCTGCTGCAGCTGGTATGTCCTCATTCACGGTGCAGGTGCGAGACGCGGAAACTAGTCCGCTTACGAATGAGACTAACCTCAGCATCAACATCCGCAGCGACATAACGGTCAGTACCGACGATTTGCCCGGTGGAACGGTTAGCCTGGCCTATCAGGCGACGTTGAGTGCTATCAACGGCGACCCACCCTACACCTGGAATCTTCTTTCGGGGAGCCTGCCCGCTGGTCTTACTCTGAGCCCCAGCGGCGTGATCTCAGGTACACCAAATGCAGTGGGTACGTGGAGCTTCGAGGTTCAGGTAAATGATTCGCAATCTGACAGCGGCAGCGCTACTCTGCCGCTGACCATCGCGGCTACGGCGCAAGGAGCAGTCACTACCCAGCATAACGATAACCTCCGTACTGGACAGAATCTGAACGAGACCAACCTCACTCCTGCGCTCGTCAGCAGCGGGCAGTTTGGGAAACTTTTCTCGCAGACAGTCGATGGCTTCGTGTACGCACAACCGCTCTACGTACCGAATGTGTATATTCCCGGCAATGGCATACACAATGTAGTCTATGTTGCTACCGAGCATGACAGTGTCTATGCCTGGGACGCCGACAACAACACGGGCACCAACTCAACTCCGCTGTGGCAAACCAGCTTCATTAATCCTTCCCAGGGGATAACTACCATATCGTCGAACGATGTAAACTGTCCCGACGGTGTAATTCCTGAAATCGGCATCACCGGCACACCCGTAATTGACGTGACTACTAACACAATCTATGTCCTGGCCGAAACCAAGGAAAACGGCAGCTTCTTCCATCGCCTGCACGCGTTGGATATCACGACTGGGGCCGAGAAGTTCGGCGGGCCTACCGTCATCGCTGGATCGGTGACTGGTACGGGAGCGGGTAGTTCCGGCAGCACCCTGACCTTCGATCCCTTAATGCATCTAAATCGGCCTGGATTGCTCCTGACAAGCGGCGGCGATATTTTTATAGCCTGGGCCTCGAACTGCGATAATCCTCCATTTCATGGCTGGATCATGTCTTACAACGCGGAGTCGCTGCAGCAAACTGCTATTTGGGCGTCGACGCCGAACGGCGATAGTGGTGGGACCTGGATGAGTGGCGCCGGCATCGCAGCGGACGGACTGGGCAGCGTTTATTTTGCTACGGGGAATGGTACCTTCGATACCTCCGGGAGTCCGGTTGATTTTGGAGATAGTGTTGTCCGCATGACCCTAAGCAGTTCGGGTCCGACTGTAGCTGACTACTTCACTCCTTACGACCAAGGGAACCTGGAGAGCGGCGATGTCGATGTTGCTTCCGGCGGTCCGCTTTTGTTGCCGGATCAGCCCGGGCCGCATCCGAAAGAGTTGATCCAGGTGGGCAAGGAGGGAAGCATTTACGTCATCGATCGCACCAACATGGGCCAGTATAATCCGCAGAACAGCTCGCAGATTGTTCAGAATCTGACTGGCCAAGTCCTTGGAATCTATGGTACGCCGGCGTACTGGAACGGTAATGTCTACTTCGGAGCTTCCTATGATGCGCTAAAGGGATTTAGCCTTACGAATGGAATGCTCTCGTCCACGCCGACATCCCTTTCGGAATTGACCTTTACCTATCCAGGAGCTACTCCCAGCATCTCGGCGAATGGCAACACTGGCGCAATCCTGTGGATCTTGCAGACTGATACTCAGAATAATGGCAATGAAGTTCTGCGCGCTTACGACGCTACCAATCTCGCTACCGAACTGTACGACAGCAACCAGAATTTAACCAGGGACAATCCTGGTGGTGCAGTGAAGTATGCTGTACCCACGATCGTCAATGGAAAGGTTTATGCAGGATCAGCGAGCGCGATTAATGTATACGGCAATCTGTCGCCTTTGTCTCAGCAAACCACCAACAGGAAGTGAGCCATAGCACGCGCGGTAATTAGTCACCTACTGGCTCGATATCGAGGGGTTCTTCTGCCTGGAGGCTCCATAGACTAGCCCGAGTACTATAAAGCTCAGTACCGAATCCGGCAATGTGCCGGTCCCGCTGAGATAAAATTGATACAGTCCTGCCAGATAAAGAAACATACAAGGAAACAGAATCAGCGGACCTTGAGTTCTTGCCCAATCGACCAATCCATTGAACTTTCGAATCAAGAATCCGAACAGCAAGCCTAGAAGTATAACCGCGGCGTAGCCAAAGTTCAGATAGGCTTCCCCGAACATAGAAATTCGCAGGCCGCCGCTTTCGAACTCCCTCGATATGCCAACAATGTCCTTAGTGACCGACGTCAGGACATAAGTATTCTTAAAACTGCTTATCGTGGCAGGTAGAGGCCATACTGCAGCCAGCCAGGTTGCTCCCATGTACCAGCGATGGTTCCACTCCGATAAGACCCACGCCAGGTCGTTAACCTCGCTGGTTGCGCTGCGTAACACAAACCCGGTGCCTGCGAGCGTGGTATCGGCGTCGCTGCTACCGGCGATCAGGAAGGCTTGCAAAACAAAGAAGACTACGACGAAGGAAATCAAGAGAAGGGCAATCAGGCGGCGGTGTTTGCCGGCGACTGCGTTGCTCAGAACGAGGGCCACCAGAGCCATGAAGATGGGCCCGCGCCGCACGGTAGAGATCATAAAGACCAAACTTGCGATTCCTGCCAGCAGAAGGAGCTTTGATTTGGTTTGCTGCCAGCGAAGCAATAGCAACGGGGCGACGATGATTAATATGGCTAAGCCTCGCCGCAATAATGACTGATAGAGCGAATACTCCGATCCAACTTGCTCTTCTCCAAAGTATCGGCTGAATGTTCCGGTCAGGATCATCTGCACAAAGCCGATTCCGTTCAGAACATAGGCGACAAATAACGATCCGACAAAGGCGAGACCGAGCGTCCAGCGGTCAAATCGTTTTGGCCGAAGACTTATTGGTCGCCAGCGGATAGTCGGCTGGTTGCTCAGGCCGTAGGCAATCAACATCGCACTTATGCCGACGAAGTAGATGGTGAAGGCCTCGAGAGCAAAATAGGAAGCATTGTTAGCGGTCGAGCTATCACTGCCGGGCATAGCGACCGATAGATAGCTCCAGACCGCATGGATCGCTGCCAGGACCAGGAACCACATACCGAGCGAGTTGTCGGCAACCTGGATGATGAGTACGGCGAGCAGTGTGATTGCGAAGACGAGAAACGGCAGGTGGCCGGTTGCGACCACCAGCGCGACCAGCAAGGCGACACTAAAGCCAAAGGCTGGCTTGAGTAGCGATTCGGTTGGATAGTACTCCGTTGTCATCCGTTCACTCGCAAGTATCGAGTGCCTATGCGATCCGGTTGCCGGTACCTGTGTCGTCGGCGAAGCCGACTCAGAAAAAATAAGGGTTTGAACGCTGGTCTGAAGGCCAGCTCTACCCAAAACTCAAGCGCAGGTCGACTTTTTCATCACCCTGCTGGAATCACGAACCGGCTGCAACCAGGGCGTCACTAAGCTGCTTCGCGCTATTCGGCCAGGTAAATTGCTTTGCCCTGGCTTCGCCGGTCTTTCCCAGCAGCTCGCGATACAGCTTCTCTAGACTTAAGCGCCGCATCGCAGCAGCGGCCGCATCGAAGTCACGACATCCGCCGGTAATTCCCGCATCGCCGACCACTTCAGCCAACGAAGTGGAGTCGCTTACGATAGCCGGCGTCTTCGTCGCCATAGCTTCCAGCGGAGGATAGCCAAAGCCTTCGTACTCGCTCAGCAACAGCAATCCAGTGGCGTGGCGATAAAGATAGGCAAGTTCAGCATTCGTCAGGCCCGAACAGAAAGCCATCTTGTCCAGAACGCGCAAAGATCGTGCCAACTCGCGAATGGTCGCCTGTCGCTCGTCGGGATAAGCGACGACAACCAGCTTCTCTGGAACTTCAGTATGGATGGTTGCGAAAGCTCGAATCACCGTCTCCAGATTCTTGCGCGGAGCGAAGGTGCCGACAAACAGAAAATATCGATCGGCGTCGAGACATGCCGGCCGGCTGTCAGCGTCGGTATCGAATAGCTCCTGTCGCAAACCGTAGTAGACAACCGATACCTTATCGGGCGGCAGCTTATAGCGATCGATCAGATCGCTCTTGGTATGTTGTGATGGAGCTACGGTTCGCGCGCTGCCTTTCAGGATGTATGGCAGGACGCGCTTGTAGTAGTGGTGCAGGCGTGGACACTCCGCCGGATAAAACAGCGGAATGAGATCGTGCACCGCAACCACCTGGGGCACAGGCGACCGTAACAAGCCTTCGACTGGTGAAAAGAACAAGTCAACCTTGTCGCGCTTTAACTTTGCTGGCAACGATGCCTGCGTCCAGGCGAAGCGACGAAAATTATTGGTGGCGCTGCCGTTAAACACCAGGCCAACCGGAGTTCGGAGCAATGTCACGCCTTCGAACTTGGCGTAACGCTCAGCCGACGAGTACACGAACAACTCATGGCCGTGGCTACCGAGGCATTGCACAATGCCGTCGACAAATGTGGTGATACCGTTGTGCCGCTCCGAGGCGAATGTCGCGTTGATGGCTAGTCGCATTCCGGCTCCACGCACACTAGCCCGTAGACAGGCTCTTCGGGCCTGGATTGGCTGCCGCGAGCGACGCAGAAAATCTGGGCGATCATGTTCCACAACTCTGTCAGAAACGCAGCCCAGGCTGCACCCTGAATTCCAAACGGTGGAATCAGCAATAACGCAGCGATGATGTTGACGAGCAACGTGGTGGCCGTGATCTTCGCCACAGCGGCATATCGGCCTTGCGAGTTGAGGACGGAGGTCAGCGTGATGTTAACGGTGCGGAAGAACAGTACGATGGACAGAACGCGAAGCACCGGATATGCGGCGAGATAGGCGGCTCCGAAGTGACGCAGCAGTGTTTGCCCGCCAAGAATGAGCACGCCCGCAGCACAGATGATGAAGCCATAGGCAGGCCACATGGCATGAAACACGGCTTGCACGATGTGGCCACGCGGAGACCTGTTCTCGAAGCGGCTGGACAGGATGGTAAATAGACTGATCGAGAACGCATGCGGGACCATCAGAGCCGGCTCAACGATGCGGAAGCTGGCTGCATACAGTCCCAGCGCCGCGCTGCCGACGAACTTGTAGATCAGTATGTTGTCGAGCCGGAAGTAAAGCATCACCATCGCCGCCATCAGGCCAATGGGCAGGCTCTCGCGGAAGAGGCTCACGGTTGCAGCCCAGTCGAAGTGAATCGCTGGAATGTCATGCACCTTGCGCTTCAGGAGCGCGAAGTTGAAGAACTCGCACAGCGGAAGCAGAACCACCACCAGCACCAGTGGACTGTGAGTGAAGATCGCCAGGCCGGCTATCACCACATAAAAACTAAAGGCGGTAAGGGTCGCCGGAAAAGCTTCGCGCATGCGCAGCTGGCTTTGATAGTAGCTGGAAAATGCTCCCACCAGATTCGCCGAGAACAGCGACAGGCCTGCGGTTGCGCCAAGCAGCAAAGTGGTTCGATCACGCGTAATGCCCAGCATCACCAGCAGGGAAATGGCGTAACAAACGCTGGCTGCCAGCAGCTTGGAAGTCATGATCTGCGCCAGCAGATTCGGACGCTGGGTAGCCGCGCTGCGCGCAAAGCGGCGAATCGCAATCGTATCGATGCCGAACTCCGAGAAGATACGGAAGATCTCGGTCATCGAAATGGCCAACGCCAGCTTGCCGAAGACGGCCGGCCCGTACCGGCTGGCAATCAGAAGCAAGATGCCGGCGCGACAGAAGCCGCTGGTGGCGCGCGTGGCTACACCGAAAGCCGAGTTGGTCATGCCGGCTTTAGTGATTTCTTGCGTATCAGGTGCGGTAGCGAGGGAGGCGTTCATGCCATCTCAGGAAGCAAGCCGTTGACGTGCCTTGCCATGGCCGTTGGAGAGGATAACTCTCATCTTGCCGACGGCCAGCTTATAGGGACTGGTTTCGTCGAGCGCGCTCCAGGCGTCGCGAAAGGCAAGCCACGCGATTCCCAGGCAAAATGCCAGCAGCGTTCCCAGGGCGATGATCAGAGTTCGCGGCGGCCAGACCTTCTTTTCTGGAACCACCGGTTCATCTAGCACTTTAATTGTCGGGATCTCCTTCGCCTCTTCAACCTTGGCCAGTTCGTATTGCTTGGTCAGCGCTTCGTAAACCGCTTCGTCGATCTTGGCCTGGCGCGCGAGATCGTAATAGGTATTGCCCAACATCGGAAGCTGCGACAGGGAAGGGTACAGCTGCGAATTCTGCGCGTCAGCGTTGTCGCTCTGTGGCTTGTTTCCGCTGAGGCTGAGCAGCTTGGATTTGAGTTCTCCAACCTTGGCAGCAGCCGCGCGAACGCGAGAATTATCCGGCCCGTAGATTTGTTCCAACCCGCTTAATTCGGCCTGGGCAGCAATCAACTGACCTTGCAGATTGGCCGCGGCCTCCAGCATGGTCTTGCCCTCGATTTGTGGATCGAGCGTTTTATTTTTGCTGGAGAAGCGGCTCAGTTGCAGGGTAGCCTCGTCGAGTCGCTGCTTCACCGTTACCAGGCGATTCTCGAGGAAGACTCGTTCGCGGCGCGCCGATGACGTTGTCAGTTGCGACACTCGACTGTTCAACTCGCTCACATAGCCGGCGGCAAGCTCGGCTGCACGCTCGGGACTTCTGTCCTGCACCTGGATGGTGATGATGCCGCTCTTGCGATCTTCGCTGATGGCCGTGCGCTCCTGCAGGACCTTGCGCGCGCTCTCGTACTTGCTCTTGGAATAAACCTTGCGCAGATCGAAGTTGTTGATCAGGTCGTCCTGGATGGTGCGGCTGCTAAGGATCCCAACAAGGGTTGCGCCACTGGTGCGCACGCCAAGCAGATCGGTCGCAAAGGAGCCGATGCCGTCACCCGCTTTGGCGGCAAGCGCGCCGAGCATGCTCGCGGTCATTCCGCCGGATTGATCGGGCGGCATCAACCGGGCGGTGGCTTCGTAACGCGCGGGGATGAGAAACGCGACCGCGGCCGAGATGATCAGCCCGACAACTACGACCTGCAGGATTCTGCGGCGCGCGCGCGCTACCAAGTCCAGCAATATCAAGGCCCGATGAGGCGACTGAACCGACAACTGGGCTTCCAGTCGCTGTTCCGCCTCTAACTCCAAATCATTGACCCGTGTCATAGCTACTTTCCGAGGTACCGTCAGCAGTCCGGTCGTCGTAGACCGCTCTGCCAGCCTCGCGCAGGTGAGGGTACAGAACCCTGTGTGGAACGGGGAGTGAACCAGCCGAGCGGTCGAATTCTGGTCCGTTCAGGCTGACCTGGTTGTTCGGGTACAAAACTTACGGTCTAACCGGCCGTATTGCGTTATATAGGTATGCAATAGCATATGAACGTCGTTACTAGAAAGCAATAGAAAAATGCCTAAAGGTGGGGTACGAAGAAGGCAGCCAGCTCTTGCTGTCGCAGAACTAAATCCTTACGTTCCTTTCACATGCAAAGTCTTGATGACCGGCAGATGAGATCGCCGGCGCGCGGGACTGTGCTGCAATCATGGAACACGGATCGATGACAGCCTCTACTGCTGCGCCCAGGAGACCTTATCGGAGCCATTGCCGTAGAGAGCGACTCCACCGCGAATCGGGACTGCGCTGCAACCTGCGCCGGAGGTCGAGGAATTGTCGGTGCAGATAATGGGCCGCGAGCCGACGATGCAGCGGTTCTGCACCGTAGCCCGGCCGCCGGAAAGATTGGTCGTACCGGAGCAGCCGTTGTAAACGCCATGGAAAATTTCGGTTGCACCCGGGCAATCGTTACCCTGCGGCGCGCCACCGCGAGCCACGAAGTCGTGAATCGTGACCCCCACGGTATCGGACGCGCAATAAACAACTACGCTGGGGTAGTTGGCCTGGGAATCATTGGGACGCAACATGATATCGGCTGCCGACAAAGCAAAGGCCGTCTTACGATTGAACTGCAGTGGCGCGACTGTAGGCTGCGCCGGATTGGCATAGACCGCATCGATATGAAGTTGCTGAACGACGTTGGAGAACTCCGCGAACAGAGTCGACGGAGTGTAGGCCTCGAGCCGCCAGCCCGTGATGCGCAGCCCCTGAACTGTTCCCGCCGCCGAAGGTTCCTCGGAGATAAATGCCGGGCCGCTTACGTGGGCGTATCCGTCGGCAAATCCGATATCGGCAATGCCCGACCGTGAAGGATCGAACAGGATGCCAACTGACGTTCCCTGCACGCCAAAAGTGGTTGCGCCTCCGGAAAAATGTACTGTCGTCATGCTCACCGGGGCTGGGCGCAGCTTGGCGAAGGGCGAGACAATTCCGGCTGTGTTGTTCGACGAGAAGACTAAAACAGCCTTGCCTGTATTCCCGGTGGGACTCAGGTTGGCGAGATAACAATCGGTGCAGCCCCAGACTTCCCCGCCGTAGTTATAGACCTGGTAATCTCCATATCCCTCAATCGTTACTTGATGCCAACTGGTCTCCGAGCCATTGCCGACGGCCGCGCTGGCGACGGTCTTTCCCATCAGTACGACGATTCGCGGTGCATCGCTGATACTGGTACCGCCGTTGAAGCGAAGGTTCTCAATGCTGATGTGTCCGGCGCCGCTGAAATCCAGGCATACATCGTTATTGCTTGCGGGTTCATGACACAGAATCGTGGAGTGCAGACCTGCAAAGGAGCTCTCGCCGATGAGCCGCAAGCGATGTTCGATGTTGGTGAAGTCGAGCTGAGTAACGACGCAGGGAGCTGTGCCGGGGATGAGGATGGTGTGACCGTTCTTCGAATTTCTTACCAGGTTGATGACCGCCTGAATGGCCTTGGTATCGTCGCTGCGGCCGTCACACTTGGCGCCATAGTTAAGAACATTGAGCACGCCAGTTACCGCTGCGGCTCCGGAAGCCGGCGGCGTCTGAGCACGAACGATGCAGGTGCAGGAAAGGAAGAGCGCAAGTGTGGTGATGCTGGTGCGCCACAATCGATTGGTCATGACTTTCTCCACGTTGGTATCGCTTAACAGACATCCGGCTTGCGATTGATCCGTTGCCGCGCCGAATTCTAACACGAGGTTGGATGCATCGAGTTGCTGCGGAGAAGTTGGTAGTGGGCTGTTTTGAACTCCTGAGGATACAAAGCCCCCAGCAGCGACGCCGAGGCAATCCACAACTACTGCATCTGTTTCTGGCAGATTAGGCGCAATACGAAAAGGCGCGCCGGGCCGTCGCACAGGGCGCCTTCGTGGCCGCTCGCCAACGAGCGGAGATGAACACCGAACTAAAGAACAGTCTTATAAAACGGCGGCGATACAATCCACTTCAATATCAAACCCGCCGTTCCAAGCAGGAACATTAATAAAGATGCGCGCGGGTGGATTGTCCGGGAAATAACGCCTGTAGACGGTATTCACCGCAGGGAACATGTCTACTGAGGTGACGTAGACATTCAGCTTCAGAATGTTTTCCAGAGAAGAGCCCGCCGTTTCAACACAGAGCTTGAGCTGATCCAATACGATCTCCGTCTGACGCTCAATCGGTCCCTTGAAGATTTCTCCTGTTTTCGGGTCGAATGGCGGCGAACCTGAGACGTAGATTGTGTCGCCGCTTCGTCACGGTTGAAGCTGGGGCCTTGTATTTTTCCAGGTAGGTCGCCAGCGGTTCGACGCGAATGATTTCCCGTTTCATAGATTTCCTCCGATTGCACATCCGATTTTATGGCAGATTCTCAAAACAGCCGAGTGCCCAGAAGTTGTGATTAACGGGTGAACACGATGCCGTCGTCGATCTGCTCTTTGTCGTACATCTCCTGCAACGCTGGCTGAAACTGGTCTTTTGTGAGGTTGAGATTCTTGCTGGGGATGAACAATTTGGAGAAGAAAGGCGCGACCAGGGCCAGCAATTGTGCAACTGACACACCACTGACGTTCTTCAGATGATGGGGCACGAATTCCATGCACAGGACCTGCGCCCCAGCCAGCAGCCTGGGCATACCCCCTAATGCGAAATACTCGGAGCCTTCGATATCCATGAAGATGACTTGGAAGCTGCGCCCGGCGAGCACATCGTCCAAACGGCTGCCTTTTACGGTGATGACTTCCGGCGAGTCGGAGAAGTACATGTACTTGTGAACCTTGGGCATGCGCTTCGACCCGCCCGGATTCACGCGATTCATCAGGAATTGCAGCTCCTCTTCTTTATCGGAAGCGGCGCGGTTGATGGCTTCGACATTAGCGCAGCCATTCAGGAGCAGATTGAGCTGCAACAGCCGGAAGGTTCGGGGGTTCGCTTCGATGGCGACCACGGATCGGCAGGACTTGGCGATCGGCACCACGATCGCTCCCACATGACTGCCCACAAAAAGAACGTCTGAAGCCGGCGTCACGTACGCGCGCAGTCGCTCGATCTCATCCCAGCCGTACTCGCCGTCGAACGAGAGCTTGCGTCCAACGTTCTGGTCCTCCAGATCAATAAGAAGCAGCCCATTGCGACCATTGGCCAGTAGCGCTTCGACGTGGCCGCCCACCATTCTTCTCTTCAGCCGTGTGAATCTCTCCCACAAGAACAGCTTTGCGGGCAGTGGTACGAGTGCAGACATGCTCATGGTGCGGGATCCCTTTAGTTCGGCAATTGCGAGAGAACGAACGAGTTCGTCGCGGCGAACTCCGCTACCGGCGATGGTCGCGGGCGGTTCGGAGTGGCAGCTTGGCAATTTAGCGGAACCCACTCACGATAATTCACGATCGTGTGGGCTGTCGACGCCAACCTCACCAGCCCACAATAAGTTGCATGGGGCAGTAGCCTATTTGTGCCATTGTTACATCTGCGTCCTCTTGCTAGACTCCCGCATTACTCTCCCAACTACATAGCCTGTGCCAGCCCGACAGTCGGAGGAGGTCCGCTTTGTTGACGGTAGTTCTCGGCGCTCACGCCGGAAGTGTGCTCTATCGCAGAACGGCGGTAGTCAGCGTAGCAGCTATTGCTGGAATTATTCTTGGTTTGTCGGCCACCCTGGTTGGTCAAGTCTCGGTTACTACGAACAAGAACGACAACTTTCGCACTGGGCAGAATTTGAGCGAAACCGTCCTTACGCCCGCAAATGTCGCCAGCGGCAACTTCCAGAAGCTTTTCTCCCAAAGTGTTGACGGCTACGTTTACGCGCAGCCTCTGTACGTGCCCAATGTCAACATTCCCGGCAACGGCGTTCACAATGTGGTTTACATCGCCACCGAGAATGACAGCCTTTATGCCTTCGACGCCGACAGCAATACCGGAGGCAATGCCAATCCGCTCTGGCAGGTGAGCTTTATCAACCCAGCGGACGGCATAACTCCGATCTCGGACGGCGACATCAACTGCTTTACGGCTGTCTATCCCCAGGTCGGCATCACCAGCACGCCGGTGATCGATCTGAGCAGCAATACCATCTATGTCCTGGTGGAAACCAAAGAGAACGGGAGCTTCTTCCATCGTCTGCACGCGCTGGACATCACGACCGGGCAAGAGAGATCGGGCAGTCCGGTCACGATCGCGGGATCGGTGCCGGGAACCGGCTCCGGCAGCTCGGGCGGAATTCTCACCTTTGATGCGCTGATGGAATTCAATCGAGCCGGCCTGCTGCTCACCAACGGTGGCAATATCTTCATCGCCTGGGCATCGAATTGCGACAACTCGCCATTTCACGGCTGGATTATGTCTTTCAACAAGGTGACACTGCAGCAAAACGGCATTTGGGCAACAACTCCCAATGGCGATGCCGGCGGAATATGGATGGCTGGCTCTGGACTTGCCGCCGACGGAGTGGGAAGCATTTATTTTGCGACCGGCAACGGAAGCTTCGATAGTTCAGGAACCCCTGTCGATTTTGGCGACAGCGAGGTCCGCATGACCTTACCGCCCTCCGGTCTTTACGTCGCTGACTATTTCACGCCTTACGATCAACTGTACCTGGGCGATAACGACAAGGACGTAGGGTCCGGTGGCACACTCTTGTTACCGGATCAGCCCGGACCCTATCCCCATGAGTTGATACAGGTTGGGAAAGAGGGAAGTATCTATGTTGTCAATCGTGACAACATGGGTCATTACGACTCGCAAAACAACTCGCAGATTATACAAAACATAACGGGCCAGGTCGGCGGAATGTTCAGCACGCCTGCGTATTGGAATGGCAATGTGTATTTAGGGGCGGCTCAGGATTACCTGAAGGCTTTCAGCCTTACCAATGGGATGCTATCGGCAACGCCGACGTCGCAGTCCACTTTCAAGTTTACCTATCCCGGTCCCAATCCCACCATTTCGGCAAGTGGAACCGCGAACGCCATTGTCTGGATCATCGAGGCCGATAATCAGAACGATCACAACGAGGTTTTGCGCGCATATGACGCGAACAACCTGGCAACGGAGTTTTACGACACCAACCAGAACCTAACCCGGGACGATCCGGGGCAATACATTAAATATGCGGTGCCGACCATTGCGAACGGTAAAGTCTACGTAGGTTCCCGAACTACTTTTGACGCCTACGGCCTGACGGCCATCCCGGCCGCAGTGACCCCTTCGTTCTCGCCGGGCTACGGAACCTACGTTGGAACGCAAATGGTCTCGATCTCTTCCAGTCCCTACGCGACCGTCTACTACACCACTGACGGATCGACGCCAACAACATCCTCTCCCGTTTACAGCGGCCCCATCACGGTCTCTACCGCAACCACTATTAAGGCGATGGCCACTGCGCCAGGATGTACCCCCAGCAATGTAGGTGCGGCGGCCTTCACGATACTGACGACGGGAGGAGGCGGATCGCTGAATTACGGCAACGGTCTTAGCCCGAACGGATTGAATGTGAATGGCAACGCCACATTCGTAGGACCGCGCCTGCGGCTGACCGATGGCGGGCAGGGCGAGCAATCCAGCGCGTGGTATGCGACGCCAGTGAATGTCCAGAACTTCACCCAGGACTTCAGCTTCCAGCTCGCAAATGCTGTCGGCGATGGATTTACGTTCACGATCCAGAATGAGGGAACGGCCGCTCTAGGACCCGGCGGCGCGGGTCTTGGCTATGGGGCGCTCAGTCCGGGTGGGACACTTGGGATACCGAACAGCGTTGCAGTGAAGTTTGACATCTACAACAACTTTGGAGAAGGTATCGACTCGACGGAACTTTACACGGAGGGCGCCTCGCCTACTATTCCTGCGCTTGACATGACGCCGTGGCACATTCATCTACGCAGCGGCGATATCATGAACGTCCACATGACCTACAACGGCGCCGTACTCAGTATGACGATCACGGATACGGCGACGAATGCGGTTTTCACTGTGGGGTGGCGAATTGACATTCCTGGTACGGTCGGGGCGCCGACGGCTTATATCGGATTTACCGGCAGCAGCGGTGGAGCAACAGCGGTTCAGGATATTCTCGACTGGACCTATGTAGCTCCTTACACGATCAGCTACTTGAAGGGCTTCACCAGCACCGGCTTATCCTTAAATGGAAATGGCGTTCTGAACGGCACTGGGATTCGGTTGACGAATGGCCAGCCCAGCCAGCAATCCAGCGCCTGGTTCAGCACACCGGTGAACATCACGAGCTTCGATACTCAATTCTCCTTCCAGCCGACGCAGGCGACTGCCAACGGAATGACCTTTGCGATCCAGAGCGCCGGGCCGACGGCGATTGGTCCGGCAGGCGCCGGCCTGGGCTATGGCGCCAGCAGCCCCGGTGGACCACTGGGGATTCCCAACAGCATCGCCATCAAGTTTGATCTCTACAACAGTTTTGGCGAGGGCGTAGATTCGACGGGGCTCTATACGGATGGCGCTTCGCCTACCATTCCCGCCATTGATCTAAGCTCCAGTGGTGTGGATTTGCACAGTGGAGATGCCTTCCTCGTACATGTCACCTACGACGGGAGGATGTTGGCGATGCGCATCACCGACAAAGTGACGCAAGCAACCTTCATGACCTCTTGGCCGATCAACATCCCAGCCACGCTCGGGGGAAATACCGGCTATGTCGGCTTCACCGGTGCTACGGGCGGTGCAACCGCCATTCAGGATGTGCTGATGCTGATCTATACGCATTGATTGCACACGGCCTGTCTGAGACTGAGACAATGAGAGCATCATGACCTTCGTGCGGTCTCTGCTTCTCGGCGCGTGTGCGATCTTGATGGTGGTTTCGCTGGCCACGGCGCAGGCCAAGGCTCCAAAATGCGAAGCGTTGCACTATGAGTTGGTCCCGGTGCCGCTGCGTCCGTCAGGGATAAACAACTCCCAAGTCATTGTTGGAACCAGCGAAGAAGGACGGGCTGCGCTGTGGAGCAAGCGCGGCGGTTTGCGCGAAGCTGAAGTGCCGAGCGCCTTCACCAACAGCGAAGGCGTTGGCCTTAACGATCATGGCTCTGCCATCGGGGTCGCGATCAATCGCCGCACCACGCAGCGACAAGGGTTCACATTGTCGGATGGCAAGGTGACGCTGCTGTCTGGTACTCATTCACGACCATTCGCCGTCAACAACGCTGGACAGGTTGTGGGCGAATCGCAGATCGCGGGCGCGACCAAGAGTGCAGCCGTGATTTGGGATGGTGCGAGGGTCACGCCGCTAGGCGATTGTTGTGCCAGCGTTGCCTATGGAGTCAATGACCGCGGCGAGGTGATCGGCAACATCTACGACAAGAGCGGCAGATACCAGGCATTCGTTTGGGATGGTGCTCATGGACTGCGGCGCATCGGTCCGGCAGACGGCTTCAGTTCAGCGCTCGCCATCAATCAGGCCGGCGACATCGTCGTGCAGGTTTTTCCGGACGACCTCGTGCTCTATCGCAATGGCCAGATGAAGCGGTTATCCCTTTCTGACAAGCGGCCGGCGGCTCATCCGCGAGCGATCAATCGTTGCGATGTGATTGTGGGAGACTATGGCCCGTTTGGCGACGCCGACCGTGCGTTTGTCTGGAGCGAGGCGCAGGGCTTTCACGATTTGAACGATTTGATCGCGCCGCATCCGAGCTGGATTTTGCAGGCTGCGACGGCGATCAATGAGGCGGGAGACATCGTCGGCTGGGCGGAGCACAACCACGAAGACGCAGGATTTTTATTGATACCAAAACCGTAAGGTAGCGCCGGCCTCTGGCCGGCTGTCCGGCAGGCGTCTCCGCCCGCCAAATCAGCGGCGCAGGCCAGAGGCCTGCGATCCAGCCGCCCGGAGGGCGGCGTTACTCACGGATTGGACACGGCGCCGTTGGCCGTTCGCTGTGGCTTTTTGTGGACCGGCCAGAAGGTAATCTGCAGTGCTGCGGTGACGTTGGTCTTGGGTACCGAGCTGATCAGGGGAAAATCCCAGCGCTCATACTGTACCATCGGCTGAATCTGGATTTCTTTCTTAAACAGCCAATTAACGGTTGCGGAGTAGTCATTCAACCCGCCTCCCTCCAGGAACACGGGATCGTTGTACTGCCGCCGATAGCCGAGCTGAATCTTCTTCTCTCCGCTGAACCAATATGTCGCCCACGCCTGAATTGCGTCGCCCTGGCGGCCGATCCAGCTTCCGATGATCACGCCGTCGTTGCGATAGCCATCGGCATAGTGAGCGTTGGCGTAGTAGCGGCCGACGCCGGGATAACCGGGGATATTCGTGTAGAGGCCTTCGACGCGGAGGTCGAGATTGTGCAGCTTGGGAATCTGCGGAAAATACAGTCCGGGATTCCACGCCGACTCGTGCGCATAGGCAATGGGGTTGGGCTCGTCGTTGGCCATGCCGTCGGCGTACAGCGTCACCCAGTTTCGCAGTCCGGGAATGCGATAGGAAAAGTTGATGCCGTTGAAACGTTTGCCAGGATCGACCGGCTGATCGTTACCTGTGCTCGACCAGGTATGGAACCAGGTGGACAACGTCGCCGGCCGCGTATAGCCCGCCCACATCACCGTAATGGTGACACCCATCTCGAAGTTCGGCGACATCTTCAGAGCCAGCTTGTCTCCCCACATGTAAGGTTGCGGATTCAGCAACGTGACGCCATTGCCGATCAGCGGAAATGTTGGATACGCTCCCCGGAGATAGGTCTGACCATCAACCCGTCCTACAAAGGCCGTATTGCGAAGCATGCCCAGCCAGGCCAGCGGACCGGGAAGCTGGAACGGTGAAACTCGGGCTACGCGCAGCATGGTCATGGATTGCGCATTGTTGGAGAGCATGAGCGAACCACCGGCGTCGGGTCCCCAATCCAGCGCTTGTTGGCCGAACGACATCTCCCAGTTGTTCATGTTCAGAGCCGCGTAGGCCTCAATCGTCTTGAACTGGTATTCGCCGGGAAATGTTGGCACGGAATTGAGCGGCAGCTGATCAACATTCGCGATCGCTTGCGCGGCAGTCGGACTATATGGGGCGATTGGCGACGAGTGTTGGTACTCACCGCGAATGTAGAAGGCGATTGGTCCGGCCTCGGCGCGAGTCGAGGCGCCAACAACGCTGTTGAAGCCCTGACCATACGGACGCCCAAAGTTGTTATAGATCGTCTGCGTGAAGTGGAAGCTGTCGTCCAGCGGCATGCCTGCGATTTCCGTAACTCCCACGTAGGCTGATTCCAGCTGCGCGCCAATATTCGGAGCACCCTCCAGATTTGCCAATTCAATTGCAAACTCGCGGCGCAGCTCTTCGACGACTCTTGTCTCCGCAGTGTGGACGTCGGGATATCCGGTGTTTTCCTGCGCCTGCAGAGTGAGCCGCGCGACCTCCAATCTGGCGAGCGGCCGGATGGCCTGTACATACGTTGGCAAGTAGCCCAGCGCCGCCAGGCGATCCAATGCCGGATAGACCCAGCTGTCCAGCGGGACGTAGGTTGTGCCCATGTAGTTCGGATCAGAAATCTTGTCGTCCGGCGACTTCTCGAACGTTCCCCAGTTTCGAGGATCGATATCGTTCGCGGCTCGCGCCCGGTAGACCTGCCGGCCCATATACCAGCCGAGGGCGCTGCCAAGAATCGCGTCGGCCATCCAGTGCTTCTGACCTACAACGCGGGCCGCACTAACCGCACCGGCCGTGCCATAAGCCGCCACCTGCGTTGCCCAACCGGGATACTCGCGCGCGATCACGCTGGCCGCGGCCCAGCTGACGGCCGAGGTATCGGAAGGGAAGGAGTCGCCGCCGGAAAGGAAGTTGCCACGGTTATTGCCGGTGTCGGGGCGCTCGCGCCCGGCGATGTACTTGAAGGCAGTAACGTCGAGGTAGGAATCCATCGCGGCTTCCGCGGCGAGGATACCGGTCTCGCGTTCGCGATCGTCATCGTGCATGTGGCCGAGGAGAAAGAGTCCGCCACTCGCACCCAGCAGCGCAGCGGCTCCGGCATCGGAAAACGTCGCTGCCCGATTAATCGTGCTCGTACCTTTGGGAAGCTTGCCTTCCACCCATGTATCACTTCCTACCAGAAACGCGCTCGCAAAGGTGGCTGGAACGATGAAGAACAGGTTCTCCGACTTCATGCGAGCCGGAGTTGTGAAGAAGGCCTCTTGATCCTGCAGGATGTTCTTAGGCAGCGAGCCGAGCGTGACGGGAGATTTCTCCTCGTTGCTCGCTGCCGGTGCGATGGCCTGATTCGCCGAGCCAGGATTTGGCGGAGCTGGATCAGGCAGCGCGGACTGCGCGTGTACTAGAGTCGCGAGCACGCAGCATAGGAGCGTGCTCGCTAATTTGTTTGGGAACCGAAATGCCATTTAGAAATGCACGGCCACAGCGGCAGCAACCGCCAGGTTGGCGACCAGCTGCGCAGTCTCCAGAGCACTCTTCCACGCCGTAGATCCGCCGAGCGCCTTTTCCGGAACAACCAGTACATCGCCCGGATGCAGCTTGGTGCTCAGGACATTCCCTTTGAACCAGCCGCTGCCTTGCGATGAAATAACCGATCCATTAGCACGGATCACGTAAATCGCCTTCTTGAGCGCGAGTTCGGTGGGACCTCCCGCCTGGGCCAGATACCAGTCGGCAGTCTTGCCGGGAACGTAGGTAATCGCGGTGGGGTTGTAAACCTGGCCGTAAGCGAGTACGAAGTTGGGTTTGCGGGGAATGGTGACAACATCGCCAGCCCGCAGAAAGACATCGGCCGGAGTACCCTCCCAGTCCTTGATGTTGCCCGAGATGGTGATCACCAGTCTTCCGACCGCCGGCTCCGACCGCAAGCGGTTGAGAGTTTGGGTTTGCTGTTGCTGGACGGCTTGCAGAATTGCGGCCTGATCCTGTCCGGTGCTGGCCGGCGAGAAGTGCACCGATGAGGTCGAGGCTTCGATGCGGCGAATCAGTTCCTGGCGCCCTTTCTCTTCCATCTGGCGGACTTCAACCCGTTCCAGCACCGCACCGCTGGGAAAAGCTGATTCGCGGAAGCCGCCAGCGCGCTTGATCAGCGTACTCAGGCGCTCGCCTTCGTTGATGCCGTAGCTGCCGGGAAATTGCACTTCGCCTTTGATTGTTGCTGACCGCCCAATGTCACTCCATCCTGGGATCTGCAGAATGGTGAGGGTGTCACCCGGCTTCAGCGCAATATCCTCGGCGATGTCGCCCGATACCGCGGCGCCGATCTTGAGGGTCTGCTGGTTGGTGACAACCTGCTCACCCTTCTCAACCTTGTAACTGGCCAGATCGGCAGATTGCAGATAAGCGCTGCGGCGGAAGCCGCCCGCCGTCCTGACGAGATCGCCTGCCGTCATGCCTCCGCTCATCGGGTATTCGCCCGGACGAAGCACGTCGCCGTAAATCCTGACCTTGGGAGGGTCGATCTCATAGCGGCCAAAGACCCACACGGTGTCGAACTGCTGCAGGGTGATGCTTTCATCGCCGGCGAGAGCGCCCGATAAGTCGACTTGAATCGTCTGCGGGCGGAAATCGGGTGGCGCAAGACGAATGATCTCGACATGATTCGAAGGCTCCGGCAGCACTTCCTGATAGGAGTGAATCAGGTCGGTGACTTTCATGCCTTCTTTGAAGGCATATCGGCCCGGCCGATACACGTGGCCCTGCAGGTAGACCGCACTGTCGCTATAGGGAAGGATGGGAGCAATGGTGACGCGATCACCATCCTGCACGGCGAAGGGTTGTAGCGATGCCACCGGCGACGTCGCCGTCTGCGAGGCCGGACCGCTGGCCGGACCCAACTTGGTATCCAGGACGACGCGCCGCTCGTGCGCCTCGATCCGTTCGACCTTCACCTCGCCCAGTGCGGCGGCAACCGAGACGCCACCCGCCATAGCGATGACCTCGGAAAGTTGGATATCGCCCTTCAACTCGTAGACCGCAGGTCGGCGCACCATACCGGAGACCGCAACCAGTGGACCGACTGGGGGAACAAGGATGGTGTCACCCGGTTCAAGATGCTCAATTGCCTTGCGAACGCCGCGCAGGAGCAAATCGTAGAGATCCATCTCGCTGATGAGTTGCTCACCGCGGTAGTGTTTGACGATGCGCAGTGAGCCTGTCGAAGTCGGGCCACCGGCGGCGTAGAGAGCATTGAGCGGCGTCGAAAGAGAACTGATGTCATACGCCCCGGGGCGCTGAACGTCGCCGACCACGTAAACCCGAACGGTATGCAAACGGGTGACGGAGAGATCGACGTGCGCATCGTGATATTGCGGCGCAAGGACGCCCTGGACAACCCGCTGCGCCTGCACCAGGGTCAAGCCCGATACGGCTACCGGCCCGGTGTCCGGCAAGGCGAGGCGGCCTTCACGGTCAACCGGCCGGGTGAGGCGTTGGGTTACGCCTCCCCAAGTGTTGATGGTGACGCTGTCTCCAGGGCCAAGGACATAATCGGGACCGGCCGGCATGTCCATTGGGAAGTTGCGCATGCCCACCACGTCCGCACGGAAGATGTCAGAGCCGAAGCGCTTAAGGGTTTTCGGCTGCTCCGGAAATTGGGTATAAAGATCGCGCGCCGATGGCAGGCCCGGATAGGGGCTGTTCTTGGGCAGGGTCTTGGGATTGAGCGAGGAGTCATCGTAGCGCGGTTCACGGGGCTGCAGGGTCGAAAGACCAGTCGTGCTTGCGCCGCCTGTGGTTGTCCCGGTTACTCCAGCCGTCGGCGTTCCTTCGTAGCCCGTGCCGGGAGCGTTGCTCGGGTTGACATTGGGGTTGAGGTTCTCGCGGGGTTCATATTCCTGGGCGTAGGCCGGACTGCTCTCATTGCCGAGCAGCGACTTGGCGTCGTCTTCGGACAGATACCCCTGATCAACCAGAGAGTGAATGGCATCCGCTCGGAACTCCGGATCGTTCTGCATACGCTCATACACCATTTGATCGGTGACGGTCTGGTCATCGACCAAGGTGCCCTCGTCGCGCATACGCTGGACCAATAGCAGCTTCAACTGATCCATGACTTCGGGGCGATTTTGCAGGAAATTGCGTAACGCCACTCCATAGCGTGCGTTATTGGACGTCCCGGGAACGTTGGCCACTTGAGTTGCAGAAGACGCACCTTGCTGACCCTGACCTTGTTGATTGGGCACCATGATGTTGGGCGCGCTCATCTGGCCCTGAGAGCTCTGATCGGCGTTTTGCCCATAAGCTGCGGCGGCCAAAAGGCAAAGTAGAACTGCGATGACAATGGCGGGAGACAAGCGAACAGCCGGATTTCTCATTCAGGTGCTTCCTCGCAGATCCCTCGTTGCGCTCGTGCTCCGAAAGAACGACGCTGGCCGGGTCGGGCAAGAGCCACAGGGAACCTAACTATCGATTAATTGTGGGAGTGAGATTGTGCCAAAAGATTATGAGAAGCAGCGGTTCGAGGTCAAGAAAAACCTTCAGGCCTTGCGCCAAGTAGCCTTGCTTCAGACAGATAGGGCAGTAATGTGCACTCATTCCGGGTGAAGGCAACGAGCACGGAGGAATCGAAGTCGGTAAGGGTGCTGGCGGAATCGAGGGGAATATTTCTTGACATCTAATTAAAATGAGGTCAACATTCGGACAAGAACAACCCCTTTCCTGGTTGAATTTGTAATGTGGTTTGCGCCACTTCGTCCCCAGTGCTCTGCTGGAGCACATCTGCTGTGAAGCCCGGCGAAAAGTCGGTCGACCGTAAAAGACCCCACCGGCCAAATGATCTTGCCTTCTACGCGCTGAACCCCCAACTGACCTGCCGCCAAGCCTGACCGATGTGCCAATCACCCACAAGACACAAGCCCCAGATTTGCGTCCTTCTGCTGAACGAAACCTGGGGCTATGGATGATGTCGGCAACCAGAATCAGGCGATACGACTTATGGCTTCCCGCCCTTGGCCACAATCGCTGCGTCGACGTACTTATGCGCCGCATTAATGTGCCCCCAAATGCGTTTCTGCAACGCCGCCGCGGCTGGATCGCTCTCCTGCATGGCCACATCGGAGTAGGCTTTTTGCAGGAGTTGCTTGGCCGTATTCAAGCGACCGGTTTTCTCCAGGTGAGCATCGATGGGTGGATGGTCATGAAGATCTTTGCCGTCGTCGATCGAAGCCTGCTTGATGCCGTTAATGGCAGAGTCGATTTCGCGGATGGCAGCTGCCGTATCGCTGTCGACCGTTTCATTGGGAGTAACTTTATCCAGGTAGCCGCGCGCCGCGCGCAGATCTGAGAGCGCGTGCAGGAACTCAGCATGTTTTCCAGGGGCTACTTGCTGGGCGGAGACGGCGCAAGGCAAGCACAGCGCGCCGAATGCCACAGCCATAACCAGGTATCGAACCGCTAGCTTCATCTACGTCCCCTCCTCTGGGGTATTCCTCGAGATGACCGCAAAACGTTGAACGCTTCTCCGGCCGCTCGGCTGCAACATGGGGTGATGACAACTTAGATGTTGGCGCTTTGTCAGCGCAATCAATTCAAGATCACATACGACGGCGCGGGATGGCAAGGGAAATGTGAGTCAGTTAGTGGGACGGTCGGAGTACGATCTTTACCACGTCCATGAAAATTCGAATAGCGCAGTATGCGCTCTGTTGGCGATCGATCCCAAACGCTCGGTTCCATACCGAAAGGAGAAGCCGATGCGCCTGTCAGGCACCGCGATTGTGGTTTCGAATCCAACGGACGACGCTGAGTATCCCAGCAGAATATCGGTCAGCGGGCTATTCGCGAAGGCGGAGTAGGAGACCAGTTGTTGCTGATAACGCCCGGCCGCTATTTCCATGGCTCCCAACTTGCTCGGCAGGACGTGTGAAGCTTCCCATTGCATGGTGAAGGTCTGAGCCCCGGGGTCGCCGACCGTTCCGGGCTGTCGCCGCTGGCCGAAAATCTCTAAATCGCCCGTCATGCGTACGGCAGTCGCACTGTCCTGATGGAGGTAGGCGGTGAATGTGCCGGTAAGCGAGCTGTTCCAATCCGCGGGAGTGTCGTCGCCGTGGGCGAAAGAGTAGAAGCTGGTGGGCGCGGCAAAAGCATACTCTGCGGAAGTGGTGGTGAACTTGCGATCGGTTTGCAATAGCAGAGATTCCGGCGAGTCGGTGTCATCTGCCATCGGTTTGCCGCTCGACGGTGGCTCGAACGGATTAGGCGAGATTGGTTTTGTCACTTCTGCCAGCGCTTCTGCGCGGGAAGCCAACGCGGTCGCATCGCTGCTGGGAGGCTGGATGTATGACGTTATCTGCTGCGTGCGAGCGGAGAGCGGACAAAGCACCGTGGCCATCGCAAACGCAGCGACAGTGATTGCGTAACGAACCCTTCCTGCTCCGCTCATGACTAATCAACTCCTGGAAGTTCCTTTCCAAGACCGACGAAAATAACTGGCAGGATGGAGGTTATTCCACCCTGCCAGGAAGAGTGACGCACGCCAGCCGGGTTAGGCCGGCGAGCGCCCCTAGTAGTTGTGCGCTGCCCCATTCAGAATGGTGTGGGGCTGCGGAAGAGCCGTCTTGGAAGCGCCCTTCTTCGCCGTAGCCGCGGCGCCTCGCACGCTCTTGGTGGCCGAAATCGGACCGCGAGCATTGGACAGGCCGGACCGGCCGGCTGCCATCGCACTGGGAACGCTGGCGCCGAAAGCCAGGGCTCCGATAGAGATCATGGTTACAAGCTTGCTTTTCATTGTCTTTTCCTCTCTTGCTTTGTGATTTATCCGCTGCGAACCCCCTCTTGCAGCTGCGAATTCGTTTGCGTGATGGGGCGAGTGTGCGGCCGATCGCAATTTCAAACAATGCACTGGGGATTATTCGGGGGTGATTTTGGGGTGATTCGAGGATGAGTAAACTAAGCCATTGAAGCAAAAGGATCAAGCGATCAAGGCAGCTTGCAGACATGCTCAGGAGATCGCCTGCAGAGCCTCAGGCCCTGTCTGATGGAGTATCTTCGAGCAGCTCGACGAAGATCTCACCGATGACAGCTAAGTCGAGATCCTTATTCTAGCAACAGGACTGCCGGATTCAGCCACTTCATTTAAGGGCTACCGCTGGCGATTGGTCCACAGCATTGTGGCGACTGAGGCAAGCTGGAGCGGTCCCAGCCTCCGCCGAGAGCCTCGATCAGGAGCACTGCGCTAGCCATGCGCCGGCCAAGAATGTTGACCGCGGTGACTTCATCCGATAAGGCGGCGTTCTGCGCGGTGATGACTTCGAGATAGCTGGTGACACCACCCTCATATCTTGTGTTGGAAAGATCAAGCGAGCGCTGCGCGGCTTGCACGGCAGTAGCCTGCACGCCAGCCTCCTGCTCCAGAATTCGTAAGGCCGCGAGATTATCTTCCACCTGCTGAAAGGCATTGAGCACGGTTTGCCGGTACGTGGCTACGGTCGCATCGTAAGCCGTCTTGGCCTCGTCGTTCAGCGCCCGGCGCCGTCCGAAATCAAGAACCGTCCATGCGGCGGAGGCGCCTACCGACCACAGCGCGCTCGGGCCTTGGATCAAGGTTGTGATGCTTCCGCTCTCGAGGCCACCCGAGGCAAAGAGATTCACCAGCGGATAATACGCAGTCTTGGCTAGCCCCACCTGCGCGTTGGCGGACGCCACCGTTCGCTCCGCGGCCGCAATGTCGGGGCGTCGTTCCAGCAACTCTGACGGTAGGCCGACCGGAATGGGCGGTGGTGGACTCGTCAGCGGTAGCGGAGGCAGAGAAAACTCAGCCGGGGGCTTGCCGAGCAGTACGGCAACCGCGTGCTCGTACTGCGCTCGCGCCACTCCGACGTCGACCATCTGCGCGCGCGTAGTCTCGAGGATGGTGCGCGCCTGCTCGACGTCAACATCGGAGGCAAGCCCTCCCTCATATCGGTCCTGGTTCAGTTGCAGAGCCTGCTCATACTGGGCGACGGTGTCTCGAAGGAGTTTCTCCTCGGCATCGAGAGCGCGCGCCGCAAAGTAGTCCACGGCAAGATCTGCGTGCATAGTAAGGTTGACGACCGCGAGATCGGCAGCGCTGGCTTGCGCTTGATCGCGATAGGACTCGACATTGTGGCTCACCCGGCCCCAGGCGTTCGTCTGATAAGAGAGATTCAGGGGTACTACAAAATCATTGAAGGTCAGGCCGCGCGCGGCGGATATGGGATTGTTGTTCGATAACTTTTCCCGCGTAGCCGACGGATTCGCGGTGATGGTGGGATAGTAATCCGCGCGAACGTAGCGTAATGCTGCTCGCGACTCCTGATACTGAGCGACTGCCACTTTCAGATTTTGGTTGGAAACGTTGAGTTGCTCTTGCAGCGCGTTCAGCTGAGGATCCTGAAAGATCTCCCACCAGTTGCCGCCCAGGTTCTGATCGTTTGGCTGCGCAGTCTTCCAGTCGCCCATTTCCTTGTACGCCGCAGGAGCCGGCGCTGTCGGCGTCTTATATTTTGGGCCAACGGCGCAGCCGGTTAACAGGATCATCGCCACCAGCACTACCAGGAGCGGTAGCTTGCGACGTTGCCGCGTATCGAAGGTCGGTGAGTTCATTGCCGCGAATCTCCCGGCAGCGCCGCATGTACGGTATTTACCTGCTCGCCGGAGACGAGCGAGTCGGGCGGATTGACAACCACCTGGTCGTTGGCCTTCAGTCCGGCGACGACCTCGATCTCGTTTCCATAGTCATGACCGGGCGTAATGTCTTTGATCACCACCTTGCCGTTCTGCACCACGCCGACTTGTAAGTGATCGGTGCGAAAGATCAAGGTGTTTGCCGGGATCAGGAATGTGGGACTTTGAGCCGGTACCCGCAGATGAACTTCAGCATAGGAACCGGAAAGCAGCGTGTTGTCCGGGTTGGGGAGATCAATTTCCGTCAGCAGGGTGCGCGTAATCCCGTTGATGGCCTCGGAGGTGCGCACCACCTTCCCTGGAAACTTCCGGCCGGGGAACTCGGCGAGCACAAGGTCTGCCACCGTCTGGCCGGGCTTGATCCCGCGCCAATACTCCTCAGGAACGTTGACATACACGCGCAGCGTACCGGTCTGCGCGACGTGGAACATGTCGGTTCTGGGCGCGGTGTTGCTGCCGGCATTGATGAGGTCCCCGATGTCGGTGTTGCGCGCGGTGATCACGCCCTCGAATGGTGCGTAGACGTTTTCGTAAGAAACCAGGGCTTCGAAGTGACGTACGTTGGCGGTGTCGGCATCAACGATTGCCCGGTTCGCGGCATAGCTGCCGTCGGCATTGTCGACATCCTGCTGAGCTACAGCATGCTTTTGCAGAAGTCCCTGATAACGATCGCGCGTGATCTGCGCCAGCTTCAGATTGGCGTCGGCGGTGGCAAGCGTGCTGCGCGCCTGGGCCAGTTGCTCGTCGATCTCCGGCGCCTGAATGGTAGCCAGCAGTTGTCCGGCTTGGACGTGCGCCCCGATGTCGAAATACCACTTTTTTAGATAGCCATCGGTACGCGCGTAGATGGGAGACGAAATGAAGGGTTGTACGCTACCCGGCAGGATGATCTCCTCGGCGGGCGCGCCGGGCTTGGGCTGGACAACCGAAACTGAGGGAACAGCCAGTTGCGCGGTCACGCTGCGCAGGTCAGCGTCGGCCTTCATCCGGGAGCGGATTCCAAATCCCAGAACAGCTGCCACGATGGCAACTATCAGGACAAGCTTTTTCCATGGCTTGCGGGGCTGCACTTTATTCGAGCCGGCAGGCGGAATGGTTTCAACCTCGGCGGCGATGTCGGGTATTACGGGATTTGTCATAGAGCCTTTTCTTGTTCCGGTCCCAAGTTCCTGGTGCTGTCGTTAGCAGGTTGTACGTTCTGTCTTCCGTGAAGCACGCTGAAGAACGTCGGGACAAAGAGCAGCGTCGACACAGTTGCAAAGAGAAGGCCGCCAATGACGGCGCGCCCCAGCGGCGCATTTTGTTCGCCGCCGTCCCCCAATCCCAGTGCCATAGGAACCATGCCGATGATCATGGCCAGTGCGGTCATGAGCACGGGACGGAAACGCGTGAAGCCTGCCTGCAAAGCGGCTGAGACGGCATCCTGGCCTTCGGTCATCTGTTCGCGGGCGAAACTCACGACCAGAATGCTGTTAGCGGTGGCTACACCCATGCACATGATTGCGCCCATTAATGCAGGTACGCTGAGGGTGGTATGGGTAACGAACAGCATCCAGGCGATGCCGGCGAGTGCAGCGGGCAAAGCGGAGATCATGATGAAAGGATCGAGCCAGGACTGGAAGTTCACCACGATGAGGAGATAATCCAGCAGAATCGCGAATACCAGACCGACCAGGAGCCCGATATATGACGAGCGCATGGTCTGCACCTGGCCGCGAACGATAACGCGCGATCCACGCGGCAGACGGCTGCGATTGGCGTTGAGAATCTGGTTGATGTCGCGCGAGACGCCGCCCAGATCGCGTCCTGCATTCGTGCCGAAGATATCGATCACCGGCTGAACATCGTAGTGCGATACCACGGCCATCCCGGTCGCGCGTTTCATCGACACCAGACTTGCCATCAGCGATGGTGCGGCCGTGGCGTCGGCTCCGGTGACGGGGATGTTGACCAGGTCCTGCAGGGTATCGACCTGGTATTGCGGTGTCTGACTCTCGATGTTGTAGCTGACTCCGGTTTTGGGATCGACCCAGAAGGTCGGCGCAGTTTGAAAGCTGCCGCTGAGCGAGACCAGCAAGTTTTGTGCGATATCGTGCGCCGAGAAGCCAAGCTCCTGAGCCTTGGTGCGCTCCACCGTCAGGTTGAGATAAGGCTCGTTGAAGGGCTGCTGAATCCGCAGATCCGCTGTGCCAGGAACGGCTCTGACCTGCCGAAGCACTTGGTTAGCCCAGGCATGATTGCCCTCGAGATTGGCGCCGATGACCTGAATGTCGATTGGCGCGGGCAGTCCAAAGTTGAGAATCTGGGTCACGATATCGGCAGGAAGGAAAGCGAACATCACGCCGGGAAATTGCTTCGGCAGCGTGAGGCGCAGCCGGTCGACGTAGTCCGCTGTGGGATGGTGCTTCGGCGACAGGGTCACCAACACGTCCGCGTCGGAGGTTCCTACAGGTGCCGAATTGCTGTAGGAGAGATTGATGCCGCTGTACGGCAAACCAATGTTGTCGATGATGCTCGAGACTTCGTCGGCCGGAATCTGCCGGCGAATCGAGTTCTCAACCACATCACAGAGGAATGCGGTGTCCTCAATGCGCATGCCCGTGGGGCCGCGAAGATGCAGCTTCAAGCTGCCGGCATCGACGGCAGGGAAGAAGTCCTGGCCCAGCCAGGGAATCAGCACGGCAAGCGACCCCAGACTCGCTGCGACAAAACCCAGCAAGAAAACCCGGCGATGATGAAGACACTTTTCCAGCAGCCGGTGGTAGCTTTCGCGAAAGCGTTCGAAGGCGGCTTCAAAACCCCGCTGCAATTTCAGCAGCGGATTACGCGAAACCCTTCCGCTCTCATGTGACTGGTCACTCCCGAGCAGGTACTTCGCCATGGTCGGAACAATGGTTCGCGACAGGAAATAGGAAGCCAGCATGGCGAAAACAACGGCTTCGGCGAGCGGCAGGAACAGATATCGCGCCACTCCGGAGAGCAGGAACATGGGCGCGAAGACGATGCAGATGGAGAGCGTGGATACGAACGCCGGAGTGGCGATCTGCATGGCGCTGTCCAGCACGACGTCGTCCAGAGTTTGCTCGGGGTGAATCTCCCGGTTGCGATTGATGTTTTCCACCTCGACGGTGGCGTCGTCGACGAGAATTCCTACCGCCAGTGCCAGACCGCCGAGGGTCATGATGTTGATGGTCTCGCCAAGCGCGCTCAACACAATGATGGAGGTTAGAATCGCGAGCGGAATCGATGTTGCGATGATCAGGGTGCTGCGCCAGCTGCCGAGGAAGACCAGGATCATCAAAGCCGTGAGGCAGGCCGCAATCAGGGCCTCGCGCACCACGCCACTGATTGCTCCTTTGACGAAGATCGACTGATCCGACAGCGGCTGCATCTTCAGTTGAGCCGGAACGGTGGTGGCGATCTGCGGGAGCAGATCCTTGATGCCGGCGATCACACTCAACGTGGAAGCAGTGCCGCCTTTCTGAATCGTCAGAAGCACGGATCGCTGGCCGTTAACGCGAACGATGTTGGTTTGCGGCGGCGCTCCGTTGTGAACCCACGCGACATCTTTTATGTAGATGGTGGTGTCGCCGATGGTCTTGATCGGAATGCGATTCAGATCGTCCATCGTTTGTGGCGCGGCGTTAGGAACGCTGACCTGGTATTCCGTGCTGCCGATCTTGGAGGTTCCGGTCGGCAGAATCAGGTTCTGCAGGGCAATCGCGTTGACGACGTCGAGCGCGGAGAGAGCTTTGGCCTGCAGCGCACGGGGGTAAAGATCGACCTCGACCTGGCGCTGCTTGCCGCCGTAGGGATACGGCACCGAGGCTCCGGGAACCGTGATGAGCTGGGTACGAATGAAGTTGAGCCCATAGTCATTGAGTTGTTGCTCCGACAAGCCATTCCCGGAGAGAGCCAGCTGCAGCACCGGCACACTCGACGCACTGTACGCCAGGACCAAGGGCGGTGTAGTGCCGGCCGGCAGTTGGCGAAGCTGGGTTTGCGAGACCGCCGTGATCTGCGCGATGGCACGCTCGATCTTTGCGTTCGGCTGGAAAAAGACTTTGACCACAGCCACGCCATACAGCGATTGCGACTCGATGTGCTGAATGTTGTCGACTGTGGTGGTGAGCGAGCGCTCGGTAACGTAGACAATCCGATCGCTCATGTCCTTGGGGATGAGACCGTTGTAATTCCAGATGATGCTGACTACCGGAATGTCGATGTTGGGGAAGATGTCCGTCGGCGTGCGGAAGATTGCAACCAATCCCATCACGAGAATGAGGATGGCCAGTACTACGAAGGTATAAGGCCGACGTAACGCTAATCGAACGATCCACATAATAGGCTCGACCGGGTTACTGCATGTCGGATTCCATGTGGTCGGGATCAGCCAGAAGTGCAGATACCGCGGCGGATTGCGGACTTGCTCTGGCTTCCGGGTACAGAATGTGTGTCAGCCTATTGACAGCGTGTCAGGGGGCGCACAGGGAGTGGCCGCATCGGGAGGCTGCCGACGGGATCTATGAATAGCGGGCCTGGCGGGCTCTAAAATATCCGGAGCGAGGCGCAGTGGGGAATTCTGAATGGATGGCGCAGCGGCAAACACGACAGCCGATGATGCGATGTTGGGCAATCCGATCGCACGCGCAATAATCTGCCTTGGCGCGGTGGGCACGGTTATCGGCGTGCTTGCAGTTAGCCACGTGCAGTCTGGTCACCTGCTGTCCGCGGCCCTCAATCTTTTCCTGATTGTGGTGCTGATTACCGCGCTACGCTGGGGTACTCGCTACGCCATTCTGGTCGCATTGTTGTCGGCGCTGGCATTCAACTTGGTGCTGCCGCCAGTGGGACACTTTCACCTCCGCGAGCCGCGCTTTTGGACGCTGCTCACCGCCTGCCTGATCACCGGGATCATTGCCGGACAGCTGTCGCGGCGTGTACGTCAGGCGGTTCTCGATGCCAATGAGCGCCGTGTGGAGGCGGTTGCTGCGCACGAGCGCTTCCGCGAATTGGTCAATTCCCTAGAAGGCATCGTTTGGGAAGCCGATGCCGGGACGTTCGCATTCACTTTCGTCAGTGAGCAGGCCGAACGTGTCTTGGGATATCCGACGGGAGACTGGTTAAGCCAGCCCGCCTTCTGGAAGGATCATCTTCATCCCGACGATCGTGATTGGGCGGTGCAATTCTGCGTCCGGGCGACAGCCGAGAAACGCAGTCACGATTTTGAATACCGCATGATCGCCGCTGATCAACGAGTGGTGTGGGTACGCGACCTGGTTACGGTGGTGGTTGAGAACGGACGCGCGACCCGGCTGCGCGGCGTCATAGTCGACATCACCAAGCGCAAACAGGCGGAAGAGGCCCTGCGCACGGTGGAAAAAGAGTTACGCCAGGTGATTGAGACCATTCCGGCGATGGCTTGGAGCGCGGCGCCGGACGGCAGCAGCATGTTTGTCAACCAGCGCTGGACGGAATACACGGGGCTTTCGGTCGAGGCTACGGTCGGCGCTGGATGGCACACCGCAGTTCATCCCGAAGATGTTAAGCGACACTTGAGCAAGTGGCAGGCATCGATGGCGACTGGCACGCGGCTTGAGGACGAGATACGTTTGCGCCGTGCTGCTGACGGGCAATATCGCTGGTTTTCTATCCGCGCCGTGCCGCTGTGCGATGAGCAGGGAAAGATCCTCAAGTGGTACGGAATCGTTACCGACATCGAAGATCGCCGGCGGACCGAACAGGCATTCCGGGAGAGTGAACGCAATCTAGCCGAAGCTCAGCGCTTGACCCATACAGGAAGCTTCGTTTGGGATGTCAAAACGCGACAGGCCCTTCACCTGTCAGACGAATGGTATCGGATTTACGGTTTTGACCTGGAGGCCGACCAGGCAACCCGCGATATCAAGGGTGACGTGGAGCGCGTGGTGCCGCGTGTGTTTCTTGAAGGGCGCGCATGGGAACGGCGCATCCAGCGGGTTCATCCAGAGGACCGGAGCCGATGGGAGGCAGCGGTGGAACGGGCAATTGCGGAGAAATCCGATTATGAGTTGGAATACCGGGTACTTCTTCCCAACGGCACTACTCGATACGTTCACGCGATAGGACACCCGGTTTTGGATGACTGCAGAGAAGTAGTGCAGTTTATGGGCAGCCTGACCGACATCACCGAACGTAAGCGAGCCGAAGAAGAGCGGGAGCGATTGCACCAGTTGCAGGAAGATCTCGCGCGCATCAACCGAATTACCACGATGGGAGAGTTGACGGCTTCCCTCGCTCACGAAGTGAATCAACCGATTGCCGCTGCGGTAACCAACGCCAACACGTCGGTGCGCTGGCTGGCGAGCGACACCCCTAACCTGGAAGAGGCGCGGGAGGCGGCGAAGCGAGCTGCGAAGGACGCTACCCGGGCGGCGGAAATCATAAATCGCATTCGCTCGCTGTTCCGAAAGGGCGCAGCGGAGCGCGAACTGGTTAACGTGAATGAAGTGATCGACGAGATCATCGTGCTATTGCGCAGCGAGGCGAAACGATCGGGCATTGCCATTGAGAGCGACCTGGAAGCTGATCTCCCGCAGGTTGCGGGGGATCGTGTCCAGTTGCAGCAGGTCATCATGAATCTGGCGATGAACAGCATGGATGCGATGCGGGAAGTGGACGGCACGCGCAAACTCACCCTGACTTCTAAGCGTGACGGCAATCAGCAACTGGTGGTTTCGGTTCGCGACACCGGGATAGGATTGCCGCCGGATATGAGCAAAATCTTTGATGCCTTCTTTACTACCAAACCTCACGGAACGGGCATGGGACTGGCGATAAGCCGAACAATCGTGGAGTCGCACGGCGGGCGATTGTGGGCGGATTCGAACAACGGCGGCGGTGCGAGCTTTAGCTTCAGCTTGCCCATAGCAGCAGAGGCTCAGCCGTGAACCCGGCCGAACCACCCACGGTGTTCATAATTGATGACGACGTAGACATACGTGCCGCAATCCAGGGACTTTTGAAATCGGTCGGGGTCCGTTCGGAGTCGTTTGCGAGCGCGCGAGAGTTTCTCTCCAGGCCGGCTGCCGACGGGCCCAGTTGTCTGGTTCTGGACGTGCGGCTTCCCGGGCTAAGCGGGCTGGATTTCCAGCAGCAGCTGGGCGAGGCCGGCGTGCAGATTCCCATCATCTTCATCACTGGACACGGAGATATCCCAATGACGGTGCGCGCCATGAAATCAGGCGCGGTGGAGTTTCTGACCAAACCCTTCCGCGACCAGGATCTGCTGGATGCGATTCGGCAGGCGCTCGACCGCGATCGCATTTGTCGCCAGGAGCAGAGTGAGCTTGCGGACCTACGCAGCCGTTATGAAGAATTAAGCGAGCGGGAACGACAGGTCATGCATCTGGTAGTCTCCGGCATGCTGAATAAGCAGGTGGCCTGGGAGCTCGGAATTACCGAAATTACCGTGAAGATTCATCGCGGCCATGTCATGCAGAAGATGCACGCGGACTCCTTGGCCGAGCTGGTCAGAATGGCAGAAGCTCTCAAGCCTCCCAACAAGAAAGCAACGTAGAGTGCGTCGCGGCAACCCTTCCGCTAGCGATGTCTCAAACCAACCCAGCGTTAACAACACCGCACGGATGTATAAGCCCACCTATACCAATGGATAATTGCGCCCTCACTGCCAGCGTCCTTAAAGTGCTTCTATGGCCTCAGAAGCCAAGCCGAGACTGGTGGCAATTGTTGATGACGATGAGTCTGTGCGCATTGCGCTGCAAGGGCTGATGAGAGCGGTGGGGCTCTCGTCGCAAGTGTTTGCGTCTGCTGAGGAATTTCTAAGTTCTGGCCAGCAACGCGATACGGCATGCCTGATTGCCGACATTCGCATGTCAGGAATGTCCGGCCTTGATCTCCAGGCCAGATTGAACTCAGAGCACCGCAGTATCCCGACAATATTTATCACCGCACACGGGGACACCACCATGCGAATGCAGGCGCTTCGCGCGGGAGCCGTGGAGTTCCTGGCCAAGCCATTCAACGATGATGTGCTGCTGGAGCACGTGCGGGCGGCATTAGCGATGTAGTTCGAACGGGCCACCGCAACGATGGACCTAGTGATGGCGTCTTCGGTAATAGCAAAAGTCGGGGAAGCAGAGCTCAGCGAACGGAGATTTGAGCAAATCATCGGGCACAGCTCTGCGTTGGAAGCCGTGCTCGAGCAGGTGGAGCGGGTCGCGCCGACGACCTCGACGGTGCTGATCGAAGGAGAGACCGGCACGGGCAAAGAATTGATCGCTCGCGCGATTCATAACCTCAGCGCGCGTTGCGGGCGTCCGTTTATCAAGCTGAATTGCGCGGCCATCCCGCTTGACCTGCTGGAAAGCGAGCTGTTTGGTCACGAGAAGGGCGCCTTTACCGGAGCGATCGCGCAGAAAGTCGGCCGTTTCGAAATCGCGGATACCGGTACGCTGTTCCTTGACGAAGTTGGCGATATTCCATCAGCTTTGCAGCCTAAGTTGCTTCGCGTTCTGCAGGAGCAAGAGTTCGAGCGCCTGGGCAGCGGGCACACGCGTAAGGTCGACGTTCGGCTGGTAGCGGCTACGAATCGAGACCTTGGGGTAATGGTGGCGCGCAACGAATTTCGTGACGATCTGTACTACCGCCTGAACGTGTTTCCCGTTGTGTTGCCGTCCCTACGGGAACGCCGGGACGATATTCCCGCCCTGGTTACCCACTTTATCGACGTCTTCAGCCGGCGCATGGGTAAGCCGATCGACGCGGTGTCCGAAGAAACGATGGAAGCATTTCAGGCGTATTCGTGGCCGGGAAATATACGCGAGCTGCAGAACCTGGTTGAGCGTGCGGTAATCCTGGCGAACGATGGCGTGCTTCCCAATCCGCTGCCGGCGGCACGGCGGCCCACTACCAGCTCTGGATTTCCGCGCACGCTCAAGGACACAGAACGCGCGCTGATCCTGCAAACGCTGGAAGCGGTGGATTGGGTCATCGGCGGCCCGAAAGGCGCAGCCGCAACGCTCGGTCTAAAGCGGACTACACTGCTCCACAAATTGAAGAAGCTCGGTATCACGCGTCCGGTGCGTCAGCGAAGTGTGCCGGCGATGCTTCCCCCGGCTGGCTTATGATTACTATCAGGGCTGCTTAGCGATCGGCGTCCCCGGTCTGCTTCAAAAACGTTCCTCGGCGCAGCTCCGAGAAGGCCTCTTGAAGTTCCTGCTGGGTGTTCATAACGATCGGCCCGTACCACGCCACCGGCTCTTCCAGCGGCTTGCCCGAGACCAGCAAAAACCGTATGCCATCCTCTCCGGCTTCGAGACTGACTTCGTCTCCGCGGTCGAACAGGAGCAGTGAGCGATTGTCGGCTTCCGCTGGGGGAAGAGTTTCCTGCCACCAACCGACTGGCTCAGTCGGGACTGCCAGCGGGTCTGAGGCGTTGCAGAACTTACCGCTGCCCGCGAAAACATATGCGAAAGTATGCCGCGTGGTCTCGACTGGCAGGATCTTGCGGTGGTGCGGCGGAATGGTCACGTCAAGATAGATTGGATCGGCAGCGACCTGATCCACCGGGCCGTGCTTGCCCCAGAACTCCCCGCTTACGACGCGGACTTCGGTGCCGTCGTCCTCGGTCACGACCGGAATCTCGCCCGACGTGATCTCCTGGTACCGGGGCTTGGTCATCTTCAGCGAAGAAGGAAGATTCGCCCACAACTGGAAGCCGTGCATGCGGCCGGTGTTGTCCCCCTTCGGCATTTCCTGATGAATGATGCCGCTGCCGGCGGTCATCCACTGCACATCGCCGGCGCCGATGGTGCCGCTATTACCGGTACTGTCGCCATGATTCACCGTGCCTGCGAGAACGTAGGTGATGGTTTCGATGCCGCGATGTGGATGCCACGGGAAGCCGGCCAGATAGTCAGCGGGAACATCATTGCGGAAATCGTCGAGCAGCAGAAATGGGTCGAATTCACGGGTATCGCCGAAGCCGAACGCACGGCGCAGATGAACCCCAGCTCCTTCCAACGTGGGCTTGGACTTGATCACACGCTTTACCGGTCGAATCGACATGTTGCCTCCAGGCCGCGCCGGGAATAGGAGCGGTTCCAAAGCGAACTTCGACAATTCCTTCGCTGGCATAACGCTATCGGTGGGTGCGGCTGCCTCACAATCCCCCATAAAACCGTCCGAAGGTGCGAGCCAGCATAAGCGACATGCTTAAAGCGCCGGCTCCCAGACAAAGCACATGTACGGTCTTGCGCGAGTTGAAGCTTCCGACACGGCATATCAGCAAATAGCCAATCGCAAGGTTGAAGAATCCCCAAAGGACATTGATCATCGCTGAAGACAAACCCTGTCCGGGTGGTGATGCAAAAGGACTTTGGAAAGGATGACCTGAGACTCCGTTGACAAGATGAGGCAGTGTGTTTGCCAAGAAGGCGCCCCCGAAAAAGTACGCCACATAGTGATACCAGCGCATCGCTGTTCCTTTGTTTGCCCGACTAATCGTACCAACCCACTACAGGAGTGAGCCAAAAATGGAGCAAGAAACTCCAAGGGGATCAACGTCAGGGTCAAATGGCTGATGCTGACAAGGTACGGTTGCCAAATTGTTATCCCCGTTTGTATAACCCAACGGGAGATACAGAAATCAAACCCTGTCTATGGTGCCGTAAAGACTTGAAAGTAATGGTGGGCAGTGCAGGACTCGAACCTGCGACCTCCTGCTTGTAAGGCAGGCGCTCTAACCAGCTGAGCTAACCGCCCTTCCGACAACCTGGGGATCGAAGAGCGAGCGCGACTCATCGAGTGTACATCGCGCGCGCGAGTGCGGTAAACGAGAGCCGGCTGCGCGACGACCAGACTCGGCTAGCCCCTGGCTGTGAATTCCACCAGCAATTGCAGGCGCTGTCGGGCGTGTCCGCTATCGATGGAGTAGGCCGCGAGGGGCACCGCGTCGCTGATGTGATCGGTGTGGCCAGCCGCAACCAGGGCAGCGGCGGCGTTCAGCAGGACGACATCGCGGCGGGGAGAGCGTTCGCCGTCAAGGATCGCGCGGATGATCGCGGCATTCTGCTGTGCATCACCGCCGGCGATATCCTCCAGCGAAGCGCGCTGCAGTCCGAAATCTTCCGGCGCGACCTCGTACACGTGCACCTGTCCGTTGCGCACCTCGGCAATCTTGCTGGGACCTGTGATGGTGACCTCATCCAGACCATCGCGTCCGTGAACCACGAGCGCGCGCCGCACGCCGAGTTGGCTGAGCGCCTCGGCCAGCTTTTCCACCAGATCGGCCGAATAGACTCCGACCACCTGCGCCGACGCATTCGCGGGATTGGTGAGCGGCCCGAGCAGATTGAACACCGTGCGCAGCCGCAGATCGCGCCGCGCCGGCTGCACATACTTCATCGCCGAATGCATCGCCGGAGCGTAAAGAAATGCGATTCCGGTTTGCTGCAGACAGGCGACGATGCGCGCTGGTGGCAGGCAGATGTTAACGCCGAGCGCTTCCATCACATCAGCCGATCCGCATTTGGAGCTGATGCTGCGATTGCCGTGCTTGGCCACGCGAACCCCAGCCCCAGCGATCGCGAGAGCGGTCGCAGTCGAGATGTTAAACGTGCCGCTGGTGTCGCCGCCGGTGCCGCAGGTGTCGACCAGCGCGTCGCGCCCGGTGCCGCTCAGGTCAAGCGACTCGCCGTCCTCGGTCGTCAGAACCGTTGCTTCTTCTCGGATCGCCTGCGCGAAACCGACGATCTCCTCCACCGTCTCGCCCTTCATATGCAACGCGACCAGCAGTGCTCCGATCTGGGCGTCGGTGCATTCGCCGCGTAGAATCTGCGCCATCACGTCGCGCGCCTCTTCGCGGGTGAGGGAAGAGCAGTGGTTGGCAACTTTGTGCAGTGCGTCGAGGATCATAGGCAATAGCTAGAGTAGCATTCGCGAAACAGCCGCTAGCAGTTAGCCGCCAGCATGAAGTCACGCGTGTCGTTGCCTCAGGACATGCGATAGTAATGAGGTGAAGCTCGCTGCCCCACATGTCAGGATTGTCCTGGCGTGTTTTCTGCTGACTGTGTGCGTTCGCGCGCAGACCTATCTCGGTATGGATCGCAACGATTACCCCGGCGATGCCAGCATGGCGACGTTGCATAAGGCGTTCGCGTTTACCGGATATTGGCTGAACAATCCTCCGGGAGCAAATCGCAACGGCTGGCAAGGAAAGCGGAGGGCCGTCGAGGGTTTCGGTTACGGCTTTCTCCTGCTCTTCAACGGGCGCGAGTATGCGCAGCTGAAAGCATCAGGTAACGCGGCGCGCGTTGGCACAAACGATGCCGCTGAAGCGGTGCGCGCGGCGCAGCACGAGGGATTTCCCAAAGGTGCGATCATCTTTCTCGATCAGGAGCAGGGCGGACGCATGCTGCCCGAACAGCGCGCCTACATTCACGCCTGGATCGACGGCGTGCTGCGCGCCGGGTATCGTGGTGGCGTGTATTGCTCGGGAATTCCGTTTCGCGAGTCGGCGGGAGTTTCCGTGGTGACGGCCAACGACATTCGCGAGCACGCCGGCTCGCGCGAGATCCATTTCTTCATCAGCAACGATCAGTGTCCGCCTGCGCCGGGCTGCGTGTTTCCAAAGACGGCGCCCGATCCTGGCGATAGTGGAGTGGCCTTCGCCGATGCGTGGCAATTCGCACAGAGTCCGCGGCGTCCGGAGATGACGGCAGCGTGCCGGCAAACCTATGCACAGGATGGCAACTGCTATCCGCCGGGTACCGCGCCGGCTGCGGGGTTGTATCTGGATGTCGATAGCGCGAAGTCGGCCGATCCCTCGCAGGCAAGGAGCCGGTAAGAGTGGAGAAACCGCACTCGCCGTCGCGCGCAGAGATCGAATACGCAGCCTCACTACTGCGCGCGGGACGACTGGTCGCATTTCCCACCGAAACCGTGTATGGCCTGGGGGCGAATGCGCTCGATGAGTTGGCGGTGCGTCGCATCTTTGAAGCCAAAAGCCGTCCCAACACCAGCCCAATCATCGTGCATGTCAGCAGCGTGGAAATGGCGCAGACTGTCGTCGCCGAATGGCCGGAGACGGCGCAGCTTCTCGCACAGAAATTCTGGCCCGGGCCGCTGACCCTGGTGCTGAAGAAACAGCCTGCCATCTCCTCGATCGTCACCGCCGGACTGGATACAGTCGGTGTGCGTATGCCGTCGCATCCTGTTGCGCTGGCACTAATCGAGGCCGCGCAGCTTCCCGTCGCCGCACCCAGTGCGAATCGGTTCACGCAGTTGTCGCCGACAACTGCGGCGCATGTGGGCGAAGGACTTGGCAACCTCATTGACCACATCCTCGACGGTGGCCCATGCACGGTTGGGATTGAATCGACGGTGCTGTCACTGGCCGAAGGCGCCCAGATCGTCCTGCGACCGGGCGGGGTCTCGCGCTCGCAAATCGCAGAGGTGATCGGGCCAGTTCAGGTGCGTACGGAAGCTGCCGACGAAGCTCATCCTGCGCCCGGCATGCATCCGCGGCATTACAGCCCGCGCACAAAGCTGTTGCTGGTCCGCGATGGCAACGTGCCGCGCGAAGGCATTGGAGGCTATGTGCAATTGCGAACGCCTCCGGAACAAGGTGTGCGTGAGGTTGTTGAGATGCCACGCGATGCGGCTGGTTATGCAGCTGATCTGTATCGCGTGCTGCACGATCTTGATGCCCGGGGATACGACTGGATTGCGGTGGAAGTGCCGGAGGAGTTGGCGGAGTGGGAGGCCGTACGGGACCGTCTTCGACGCGCTGCCGACAAGTGAAATTCGGGGAGATAACTACTGCCCGTGCTACAGTCGAGAACTTGATTTCGCGGCTGTCGCCCTTGACCACGACGCCCCCCAACTCGAATCAGCAGGAATCCTCGCCGCGTCTTCTGCGTCAGGTTGGCCTCTTCGACGCCACCATGATCGTCATGGGCGGCATCGTCGGTGCCGGCATCTTCATCAACCCTTACGTTGTCGCACAGCAGGTGCACACGCCGCTGCTGATTCTTGGAGTGTGGATCGCGGGCGGAGTCGTCGCCATGCTGGGCGCATTCGTCTACGCCGAACTGGCGGCGCGCCGACCGGCCGTTGGCGGGCAATACGCTTACCTGCGCGAGGCGTTTCATCCAGCCGTCGGCTTCCTATATGGGTGGGTGCTGCTACTGGTGATTCAAACCGGCGGCATGGCTGCCGTGACCGTGACCTTTGCGCGGTATTTTCTGGAGCTGACTTCGTGGCATATCTCTGAACGGCTTCTGGTTGTCCTCACACTGCTCGTGCTCACGGTCATCAATTGTCTTGGCGTGAAGCTGGGCAGTCGCATGCAAAGTGTGCTGATGGTGCTGAAAATCGCCGCCATTGCAGGATTGATCGCGGCGGGGTTGTTCGCGGTGCGCTTGCCGCATCCCTTGCTGCACCCGCTGCTGGATCGTGCGCCTTCGTTCGATCTGCTGACCGCGATCGGGGCGGCGATGGTACCGGTGCTGTTTGCCTTCGGCGGATGGCAGACCACGAACTTCATCGCCGAAGAGATCAAAGATCCGCGCAAGAACTTGTCGCGCGCGCTGGTGTTGGGTGTGGCAGGCGTGATCGTGCTCTACGTCGGCGTGAACTTCGTTTGCGTGCGGACACTGGGGCCACAGGCGCTGGCAGAAACGCATGTCCCTGCGACTGCTGTCATGCGGGTTGCCATGGGCGATGCTGGAGCGCGACTTATTGCACTGGGAATCACCATTTCGACATTGGGATTTCTCGGCCAGTCGGTGCTGACCGCGCCGCGAGTTTATTTCGCCATGGCGCGCGATGGTCTGTTCTTTCAGAGCGTCTCCAAGGTTACGCGTCACACGCATGTTCCTGCAGTTGCCATCGTTCTGCAAAGCGCGTGGACGATTGTGGTGGCGCTGTCTGGCAGGTATGAGCAGATCTTGAACTATGTCGTCTCGATGGATTTCCTCTTCTTCGGGTTGACAGGGGCGAGCCTGTTCATCTTTCGTCGCAGAGAACGCAAAGCTGAAAATGGGTACCGCGTTCCCGGCCATCCATTGACCACTGCCGTCTTCGTGCTGGTATGTTGGGTGGTGGTGATCAATACGATTTACAAGTATCCGCGAAACAGCCTGCTGGGCGTGGCGATTCTGCTGCTGGGGTTGCCGGTGTATGCATTTTGGGCGGCCAAGCAGAAGCGCGGAGAGGATCGCGGATGATCCATGCGCAGCTGAAACATCCTAACTTCGATCACACGTAAACTCACCTCATGCCATCTCGCACGCACGCCTCTTCTTCCTACATGCAGTATGCCAAGCTGCGCTCCGAGGCCAAATACACTCTGGCTGCCAGCGGAGTCATGAGTTACCCACTCGCGGAACTGCCGATCACGATCAAGGACTTGGAGATTTGCGGCCCGACTTTGTATGGATACCAGCCACTGCTGGAGCGCCTGGCGAAGCTGAACGGCGTTACGACCGATTGTGTTGTGACGGCACAGGGAACGTCGCTGGCGAACCACCTTGCGTTCGCGGCGACTCTGGAGCCGGGTGAGGAAGCTCTGGTGGAATGGCCGACCTATGAGTTGCTGACCACGACGCTGCAATATCTCGGCGCGCAGGTGCGGTTTTTTGATCGCGGGCTGGAGCGCGGGTTTCGCGTCGATGCGGAAGAGGTTGAGCGGAAGATCACGCCGCAGACCAGGCTGATCGTGTTGACCAACTTGCACAATCCCAGTGGCGCACTGATTGACGATGCGACGCTGCGCGCTGTCGGCGACATTGCCCGAAAGAACAATGCGCGAGTGCTGGTCGACGAGGTTTACCTGGAGTCGCTCTTTGATCGGCGGCCGCGTCCGGCAATTCACTTGGGCGATCATTTTGTTGTGACCAGCAGTTTGACGAAGGCCTATGGGCTGAGCGGCGTGCGTTGCGGATGGGTGCTGGCCAACCCCGAGTTGGCAGAGCGCATGCGGCTGATTCACGACCTATACGGCGTAAATGCGGCGTTCCCGGCGGACCTGATCAGCGTGATTGCGCTGGATCATCTCGATCGCGTGACGGCGCATGCGAAGAAACTGCTCGACACAAACCGTCCTGTGCTGGATGCGTTTCTGCGATCGCGCGACGACCTCGCCTATGTTCGGCCAGAATGTGGAACGGTGGCATTTCCGAAGCTGCTGCATGGGAGCGTCGATCACCTGGATCGGCTGCTCCGCGACAAGTATGAGACGGGAATTGTTCCAGGAAAGTACTTCGGCGAGGAACAGCATTTTCGCATCGGCATCGGCGGCGATCCGGAGATGACGCGCGTCGGATTCGAGCGGCTGGGCGAGGCGCTGGATGAAATGAAGCAGTCACTCTGAGCCAGTTCTCACTTGCAGATGAAAATTGATGTTCTTGTCTTCGGGTGGAGCACTGCTTTAGCAGTGCAGGTTGTGATCCGGAAGAGGCAACGGCTTTAGCCGCTGAGGTTTCTAGAAGCCTTACCTCAGGCGCTTAAGCGCACAGGATTCTGATTGATCACGAATGCACGCCTGAAGGCGTGCTCCACCCACTCAAAGAAGCGAATTATCTGCGCGGCGGATAACGCCGGTCGGAGTAGTCACGATAATGCCGCTGGCGCGGAGAACCAGCGTCCCAGCTGAAGGCTCCCTTGCGCAACGTGAATTGCGGCTCGCCGCCGTTCTCGGGAGGAACAACGCTGAGAATGTCGAAGCGACAAGGCGGACGATCAACCGGCAAATGCCGCAGATAGCGCTTTGCAACAGCGATAATGTTGCGCTGCTTCTTGACGGTTACGGCAGTCGAGGGCGGAGCGAAGCTGTCATCCATTCGCGTCTTGACTTCAACAAAACACAAGACTCCATTGTCCCAGCCGATCAGGTCGATCTCGCCGCGATTGTGCGGCACGCGAAAGTTGGCAGCGACAAAGCGATAGCCCAGGCGCTTGAGGTAGAAGTAGGCTTCGGTCTCGCCGCGCCGGCCCAGTCGCAGGTGAGCCGGTTCGCGCGAAGCGGGAGCGATCCTCTGCAGGACGCGAATTAAGAATTGGGTGAGCCCGACCATGGAATCAACGTGAACTGTCATTTGAACTGTAGCGGGTACGGTGTGCACGGCCTGTGATGTCGCTCACCATAAGTTGTGAACGATGGTTAGGCAGAGCTATTGTGCCGCCGGCTGATGGCGGCTCGGGATGAAAAATGACAGCCGGGACGCCGGCCTGAAGGCCAGCTCTACCCAAGCTTTTACACTAGAAGCTGAGCACCATCGCATCAGCCTCTAGAATGTTGGTGTGGAGAGTTCTCATAAAGAAAAGGACATTCTGAAATTGTTGCCCCCGCCGAAGCGGCCGCCTAAGCTGACCGCGCGGCGGATCGGCATTCATACCTCGACGGCCGGAGGCGTGGAGTTCGCAGCGGAACGCGCGTACCGACTGGGTTGCAATACCTTCCAGATATTTTCCTCCAGCCCACGGCAGTGGAAGCCGTACGAACTGGCCGGCGCGCAGTGCGTCGAGATGAATCGCCTGCGCGAGCGCTATGACCTCAAGCCACTGGTGATTCACGCGAACTACCTGGTCAACGTGGCCGGCGGCAATTCGGAGTTCCATGCCAAGTCAATCGCCGCGTTTCGTGGCGAGGTGGAGCGCGGACTGGCGCTTTGCGCCGAATTTCTGGTGCTGCATCCGGGATCGTTTCGCGGCAGCAGTCGCGAAGAAGGCTTGCAGCGCGCCGCGCTGGCGATTGAGCAGGCAGTCGATGGACTTGATCTCAACGGTCGGCATTTGCGAATTCTCATCGAAAACACCGCCGGATCGGAGTTCTCGCTGGGCGGCAACTTCGAGCAGGTTGCCGAGCTGCTCTATCTGCTGGGCAAAGTGGCGCCGTCGGGAGCTTGCATCGATACCTGCCACACGCATGTATCGGGCTACGACATGGTCAGCGAGGAAGGTTTTGCCGATACGCTCGATCAGCTTGATCGCACCATAGGGCTGAAGAATGTCTACGTGTGGCACTGCAACGATGCCAAGGCGGCGCGCGGATCGAAGCTGGATCGGCATCAGCACATCGGGAAGGGAAGTATTGGGTTGAAACCATTCCGCCGACTGTTGAACAATCCGCGACTGGCGCACGCGGCCTTCATCGCGGAAACGCCAATTGATGAACCGCTGGACGACCTGACCAATGTGAGCGCGTTGAAGAAGCTGGTAGGGAAGACGAAGTAGTCTGAACGCCCCGCCCTAGCCAAAGGACGGCCAGAACGGGGCACCCGGCTTACAAAATGACATCAGTCATCGCGCACCAAGAAACCGCAGATCCCTCCGCTCGGACTAAAGTCCTCGGTCGGGATGACAATTCATGATGACAATTCATAAGGGGGGCGCTGTATGCGCGCCTGAACGCGTGCTTCACCCGCCCGCTAATACCCGCCGGCGTCCTCCAGCAGGTGATACTCGCCCTCGATGACGCCCGAAGCCTTTGCGGCAGTTGCAGCATCGGGATTACTGACGAACTCCTTGGCCTTCTGCGCACTTTCGACTTCGAAGAGGAAAAAAACGTTTTTTGGATCTTCAACGGCCCGCCAGAGTCTCACCAGTCGAAGCCCGGCGTTGCAATGCGCGTCTTTGTGAGAGGTAAAGACCGCCTTCCATTTGGAATAGTGCGCAACGCGATTACGGCAAAGCAGGTGCATGGCTAGCCCTCAATGATGGATTTACTGCGAGCGACGGTTGTCGACCGGAAACGATGCACGAACATTGTAGAATCAAGGCTTATCTCTGTACTAACTGTGACCAAAATACATGCCCAATCCAAGAGAGACCGAGGCCGATATCAGCCACTCCGAAACGCAAGTTGCCAATGGCGAAGCTCCGGCGATCCGCGCGGACCGTTACGATCCGCAGACGATCGAACAGAAGTGGTCGGAGCGCTGGGCGCAGAATCCCGATCTGTATAAAGCCCAGCCTTTCACGACGCATCGCAAAAAGTATTACGTGCTGGAGATGCTGCCATACCCCTCGGGCGCGCTGCACATGGGACACGTGCGCAACTACGCCATCGGCGACGCACTGGCGCGCTACATGTGGATGCAGGGCTACAACGTGCTGCATCCCATGGGCTGGGATTCGTTTGGCCTGCCGGCGGAAAACGCGGCCATCGCCAACCAGACGCCGCCGAAGGATTGGACGCTGCGCAACATCGCTGCCATGAAGCGGCAGATGAACCGCATGGGCTTCTCGTACGACTGGTCGAAGGAAGTGACGACCTGCCTGCCCGAGTATTACCGCTGGAATCAGTGGTTCTTCCTGAAGCTGTACGAGCGCGGCCTGGCGTATCGCAAGAAGAGCAAAGTCAACTGGTGTCCGAAGTGTGCGACGGTGCTGGCGAATGAGCAGGTGCTGCCCAACGGCTGCTGCTGGCGTCATGAAGACACGGTGGTGGAGCAGCGCGAGTTGGAGCAGTGGTTCCTGCGCATCACCGATTACGCCGACGAACTGGTGCGCGATCTGGACAAGCTGACCGGCTGGCCGGAAAAAGTCCGCACCATGCAGCGTAACTGGATCGGGCGCAGCGAAGGCGCGCTGGTGGATTTCAAGCTGGACGGCGCAGCCGGACCGGCGGGCGACAAAATCACCGTCTTCACGACGCGCATCGACACGATCTACGGCGCGACCTCGCTGCAACTGGCGCCGGAGCACCCGATCGTGACGGACTTGATTGCCAACGACCCGTCGCTGCTGGCGAAGGTCGAGGATCTGATCGCCGAGCAACGCAAAGCGAAAGAAGCAGGCGACATAGGCGCGATCGAGAAACACGGTGTTGCGACCAATCGCTTCGCGCTGAATCCATTCAACGGTGAGAAGGTGCCGATCTGGGTGGCGAATTATGTGCTGCTGGATTACGGCACCGGCGCGATTATGTCGGTGCCGGCACACGACGAGCGCGACTACGAATTCGCCAAGAAATACGGGCTCGACATCAAGATCGTGATCTTGCCGCGCCGCGAGGGAGATGCAGCTGACGGCGCGCCGAATGAGCCGGTGCTGCCCTTTGTTGAAAAAAATAGCCTGCTGATCAACTCGGGCGAGTACAACGGCCTGCCATCGGATGAAGCGATTGAGAAGATGTCAAAGGATGCGGAGGAAAAAGGCTTCGGCAAGGCGACCGTGACGTACCGCCTGAAGGATTGGGGCATCAGCCGGCAGCGCTATTGGGGCACGCCGATCCCGATGATCTATTGCGAGGCGTGCGGCATCGTGCCGGTACCTGAGAAAGATCTGCCGGTGCTGCTGCCGGAGAATGTTGAGATCACGCTGGCCGGCGGATCCCCGCTGGGCAAAGTTCCGGAGTTCGCCAACGTCACGTGTCCCAAGTGCGGCGGGGCGGGACGTCGCGAGACCGATACCATGGACACCTTCGTCGATTCGTCCTGGTACTTCTATCGCTACACCGATCCCACATTGTCAGACAAGGCCCTGGACTCTGACAATGTGGGATATTGGTTCGAGATCGATCAGTACATCGGCGGAGTGGAGCATGCCATCTTGCACCTGATCTATTCGCGCTTCTGGACCAAGGTGATGCGCGACATGGGGGTGGTGAAGAACTCGGAGCCGGTGGAGCGGCTGTTCACGCAGGGCATGGTGATCAAGGGCGGGGCCAAGATGTCGAAGAGTCTGGGCAACGTGGTTTCGCCCGACGACATGGTGGCGCGCCACGGCGCCGATGCTACGCGCATGTACACGTTGTTTGGCGGTCCGCCGGACCAGGACCTGGATTGGCAGGACGCGGGCGTCAAAGGAATCAGCGGATTTCTGTCGCGCGTGTATCGGTTTGTGGCGCGCAATGCCAGGCCCGATCGCCCGGATTGGACCGGCAGCGGCAACGTCGAGCTGTCTCCGGCGGCGCGCAAGATGCAGCGCAGATTGCACCAGACCATCCAGCGGATAACAGAGGATTTCGCCGGGCGCTGGCACTTCAATACGTCGATCTCGTTCCTGATGAGCTTGGTGAATGAGCTGTACGCGTATGAGGACTCTGTTCAGCGTGGCGGTGAAACTGCCGCGCCGATGTGGTTGATGGCCGATGTGCAGCGCAAGCTGGTGCTGATGCTGGCGCCGTTTGCTCCGTATCTGGCGCATGAGCTATGGGAGATGCTGGGCGAGACCTCCGACCTGCTGCGCGCGCCGTGGCCGACGTACGATCCGGCGCTGACGAAGGAAGAAGAAGTCGAGTACGCCATCCAGGTCAACGGCAAGATCCGCAGCCGGATCGTTGTGGCTGCGGATGCGAGCGAAGAACAGGTGCGCGGGCTGGCGCTGACCGATGAGAAAGTCAAGGGCGCAATCGAAGGTACAGAGATCGTGAAGGTATTGGTGGTGAAGGGCCGGCTGGTGAATATTGCGGCGAAGGAAAGAGGTAAGTAGCAATCAGCAGTCAGCAGTCAGCAACTAGCTAATTAGCAATTAGCAATTAGCTTGAACCCGAGGAATCCGGCATCTGGGGCGGCCTTCTGCTAGCATTCCTGCGTTATGGCGACTCTCAGGTTTGCATGCGCGCTAGTCCTCACTCTTGCGTTATCAAGCACGCTCCACTCCCAGTCTCAACCGCACGCGACCGTGCTGCATGCAGCGCGGTTGCTCGAGGTTGAAAGCGGCACGATCGTTACACCGGGCGAGGTCCTGGTGCAAGGCGAGCGGATTGCCGAAGTGGGGCAGAAAGTCAACCATCCCGCGGGTGCGGAGGTCATCGATCTGGGTGACGTAACTCTGATGCCCGGCTTAATTGACGCCCATGTTCACTTATTCCTGCACCCCGGCGCCGAGGACTTGCAGACGGTCGAGGAGTCGGTTCCGCAGCGGACAATCCTGGCGACCCTGGCGGCCAAGGCTGATCTGATGGCGGGATTCACCGCCGAGCGCGATATGGGCACGGAAGGCGCTGGCTCGGCGGACACAGCGGTGCGGGACGCCATTAATGCTGGGCTGATTCCAGGGCCCAGGCTGCGCATCAGCGGCAACGCAATCGATATTCTCGGCGGACACGAAGACGCGAATCACTTCAATCCCGCGCAGCATGTGCTGTCGAACGCGACTTATGCCAACAACGCAGAGCAACTGGTGGAGGTAATTCGTGAACAGGTGAAGGAAGGCGCGGACTTCATCAAGATTTACGAGACGGGTCGTGACACCGTGGTGAATGGCAAGCTGGTGACGCCCCATCAGTACACAGAGGAACAGCTGGCCGCGGCCGTGGGGGAAGCGGCGCGAACCGGGAAGCGGGTTGCCGTCCACGCCACTGGCGATCCGGGTGCGCTTTATGCGGCGCAAGCGGGCGTGGAATCGGTCGATCATGGGTTTCAACTCAGCGACGAAACGATGCGCATCATGCGGGAAAAGGGCATGCCCGCGGTGCCGACATTCACGGTGGTCGAGTACTTTGCCGAGCACGCTGCCACTGCTGCCGCTGGCCAGCGCGAACGGCAGGTGCAGGAGTTGCATGCGCAGGAATTCAAGAAGCAACTGGCTGCGGGTGTGCCGATGGCGGTCGGCTCGGATGTAGGGCCTTTTCCGCACGGCACGCAGGCGCGCGAGTTCGTGCTGATGGTGCAGTACGGCATGAGCCCGACCACCGTCCTGCAGGCAGATCTGATCAATGGCGCCAAACTGCTCGGCTGGGAAGGGCAGATCGGGGCGCTCAAGGCAGGCTATTTCGCCGACATTGTTGCGGTGCCGGGCGATCCGACGAAGGACATCAGCAGCGTGGAGAAGGTGAACTTCGTGATGAAGAGCGGAGTGATCTACAAAAGGTAGCGACGATCCGCCAGGACTGATTCCCATGTCTGGGCGAGCTTGTTGCAAGGGAACTACTGGGCGGTTGTTTTTGCGGCTTTCTTGTGGGCGGTGCGCTGCGCCCGCAGCTGTTCAACGAATTGACGGTGAGCGGTAACCATATCGACCAGCACGCTGGTCGTCCAGGCAAAGGTGAAGAGGCCGGAGATACCGATTATGGGACTGATGAGACGCCACGGCCGATCCAGTTCCATCTTTCCCATGCCCAGCGTGGTGTAGGCATTGGCGCAGAAGTAGATGGTGTCGTGTGCGTTCTTAATGAGACCCAGGCGGTTGAGTGCGAGCGCCCATATTAGGATCTCCAGGATCTGCAGAAAGAGCATGAGAAACACGCCCCAGCCAAAAACAAGCGCGGCGCCGGTGAGGTGAGGGTGGCGGGCGGACAAGCGCGCCCGCCATCGATCCTGACCGACGATGATGCCATGGAGCCCAGTGCCATGGAACAAGACGATGGCAACCAGAATGACCGAGCCGACCAGCACGGCGGCGAGCGGCTTATAGTCATCTGGAACCTTCTGCAGGACTGACCCCAATCCGCCCAACAAGTCCCTCCCGATTACGGACCGGCACAAAATAGCGATCCGCTCCAGTTCGTCATCGATTGCAGGAATGTAGCTGTGGAGCAAGGTAGCGGAAGCCGCCGAGCGGAAGCAAATAAATTCCGAAGACAACACGCCAGCATGTGCCAGATTAGGAAGGCCGCGGAGCGCGGTGGCTTGATCTCTAACTGTCTGTCTGTCGGCGTATTTGCGGTGAAACTACACCAGCCAATTCGCTACTGTCGCTAGCGCTTCTCCATCGGCAGGTAGTGGTTGGGATAGGCGGGTCCGTGGTAATCCGCACGGGGCCGAATCAGGCGATTGTCGTTCAGTTGCTCGATGACATGCGCTGTCCAGCCGGAGACGCGCGACACGGCAAACACCGGCGTGAACAGATCGATGTCGATGCCCAGCGTGTGATAGGTCGACGCGGAATAGAAATCGACGTTGGCGTTGAGCTTGCGTTCGCTGACGATGAACTCTTCGATCTTGCGCGAAATCTCAAACCACTTGGTGTTGCCGCTGGAATGGCCAAGATCCTGCGACATCTTGCGCAAATGCGTCGCGCGCGGATCTTCGGTGTGGTACACACGATGGCCGAAGCCAGGAATCTTCTTCTTTTGCGCCAGCATGCCTTTAATGTAATCCACGGGATCGGCGCCGGAAGCGTCGATGGACTCCAGGATGCGAAACACCGCTTCATTGGCGCCGCCGTGCAGCGGGCCCTTGAGCGCGCCGATGGCAGCAGTGACGGCAGAGTGCATGTCGCTGAGAGTGGCGGCGACCACGCGTGCGGCAAAGGTCGACGCGTTCAGCTCGTGGTCGGCGTGCAGGATGAGCGCCATGTCGAGGGCGCGCTCGGCGGTCTCGCTGGGGACCTCGCCATTCAAAAGATAAAGAAAATTTCCGGCGTGAGAGAGCGAGCGATCCGGCTCCAGCAGCGGCAGGCCTTTGCGAATGCGATCATACGCGGTGACGACGAAGGCCAGCTGCGCGGTCAGGCGCACCGCCTTGCGCACGTTGGCTTCGTGATCGTTCACCTTCTCTTCCGGATCGTAGTACGACAGCGCGGAGACGATAGTGCGCAGCACATCCATGGGCAGGGCGTGCGCCGGTGCCTGGCGCAACAGGCTGATGATGGAGGCATCCAGCTTGCGCTCGCGCGCCAGGTGCAGCTTGAGCTCGTTGAGCTCGGCGCGATTGGGCAGCCGGCCGAACCACAGCAAATAGCAAACTTCCTCGAAGGTGGAATTGTCGGCCAGCTCGTGAATGTCGATGCCGCGATAGGCGAGCACGCCAGCATCGCCATCGATGTAGCAGATGCCGGAATTCGCGGCGGTAATACCTTCCAGACCCTTTGGACCCTGCGCCGTGGTAGACATGGATGCCCCTTGCAGCTGAGCTGCAGTCTTCTGTTTAATCTGCGAATTGCAACTTCCTTTTATACTCCGTAGATTTCGCGCGCGTCTATCACGCGATGGGTGAGGGGGCAGGGCGTCATTGGTCTCATTCAATTGGCGGAACATCCGTTCGGCTGTGCGGACGACGGTGTTACCGGGTCCCGAACGACGCGAGACCCGGCAGCAAGCACAAGGCAGGCTCTGGGGCAGCCGCGGTCATCCCGGCAAACTGCACATCCGTGCCGGTTCCCACCACGTTCGTCACTCCGCTGCTATCGGTGCTACATTGTCGCAGTCCAAGTTCCCCGAATGAATCCGTGGGGCGAGCCACGTTTCTGCGGGGGCAATCCGCCACCGGAATCACTTTATAAGAGAGGCGCTTACCATGAGCAAACTTCGCTTTCTCGTGCTTCCATGCCTGTTGCTGATTGCCGTCCTTTGCAGCGCGCAATCTACGCAGATGAATCTGCCGCTGCAAAGCCAGGCCGCGAAGGTGACGCAGACCATCGGCATTACCAACATCACCATCGACTATCACCGGCCGCTGGTGAACGGACGCAAGGTGTGGGGCGGATTGGTGCCCTACGGACAGGTGTGGCGTGCCGGCGCCAATCTCAACACGACCATCACCTTCGCCAACGATGTCACGATCGAGGGCAAGGCGCTGCCCGCCGGAACCTACGGCCTGCACATGATCCCGAACGAAAACGACTGGACGGTGATCTTCTCCAACATGCATACGGCGTGGGGCAGCTTCAGCTACAAGGAATCGGAAGACGCGCTGCGCGTGACCGTGAAGCCGCAGCAGACGGAGATGCACAACGCGCTGACCTACGACTTCGATCAGCTGCAGCCGGATTCCGCCGTGGTGGTGATGAGTTGGGACAAGGTCGCGGTGCCGTTCAAGGTGTCGGTCGACGTGAACAAGATTGTCGAGGCCAGCCTGGACAATCAACTCCGCGGGCTCTCGCAGTACACGTGGGACGGATGGGACGATTCCGCGACCTACCTGGTCGACAGCAAGTACGACCTGCCCCAGGCGCTGAAGTGGGAGAACAACTCGATCGGACAGGAGGACCGCTTCGAGAACGAGATGACCAAGTCGCGCATCCTGGCGGCGATGGGCCAGAACGCCGAGGCGCAGCAGGCGAAGGACAAAGCGCTCGCGCTGGGCAACGCACAACAGCTCTACGGCTATGGACGCCAGCTGCAGCGCGACGGCAAGCAGCAGGACGCCTTTGCGGTCTTCAAGCAGGCAGCACAGAAAGATCCCAACAACTGGCTGTCGCATGCCGGACTGGCGCGCGTAGCCGTCGGAGCAGGGAACTATTCGGAGGCGACCAAGCAACTGCAAGAGGCACTGGCCGTCGCGCCCGAATCCGGCAAGCCCAGTGTCGAAGCTCTATTGACCAAGGTTCAAGGCAAGCAGGACATCAATAAGTAAAGGTTCACTCCGCTCGGGGTGATACCAGCTCCGTGCCGGCTTGGGGTTTGCTGGCGCGGGGCTAGTCTCTGGCATCACATGCATTGGAACGGCAGTCCATCCAGTACTGGAGACCACACTATGCATCGGACGTGCTTGTTGTGCATTCTGATCCTCGTAGCATTTCGCCCACATCTTCCGGCCCAGGCGAGCAAGTCGCAGCAGTCGGTCGAGCAGCGCGATGGCTCGCACGACTTCGATCCGTTGCTCGGCTCCTGGAAATATCACCTGAAGAGACGCCTGCATCCGCTGACCGGTTCGAACGAGTGGGTGGAGTTCGAAGGGACGGGCGTGTGCCGCAAACTTTTTGACGGCGCGCAGATCGACGAGGGCGAGTGGAACGGGCCGAGCGGCAAGATCGTCGGCCTGACCCTGCGCGTCTACAACCCGCAATCGCATCAGTGGCGACTGTATTGGGACAACCAGAAGGTCGGCGTCCTCGATCCGCCGCAGGTCGGCGAATTCAAGGACGGTGTCGGCGAGTTCTTCGCGCAGGACACTATCAACGGCAAGACCATCCTGATCAGATTTCACTGGACCAACCTCAACACCAACACGCCGCACTTCGAGCAGTCGTTTTCGGACGACGGCGGCAAGACCTGGGAGGTGAACTGGATCACCGATCAGACGCGCGTCGGCGACGAATCGGAGAAAGGGCATTAACGCCGGATGCTCAAGGCAAAACCGGAGAGGTGAAGTATGAATCGCGTAGTAGCGTTTTTCTTGATGTGCTTGTTGCTCGCCCCGGTGGCGGCGTTCGCGATCGCACCGACGGAGGAGAGCGCAGCGGCAGCTGAGCAGGAAGTGGCCAAGGCTTTGCTCGCGAACGACGCCGACGCTGTCGGGCGTTTGCTGGTTGACGACTGGGTCGTGGTCAGCACCTATGGCGGGATGGCTGACCGCGAGGCCTTTCTCAGCGTCATCAAGTCGGGACAGTTCATCCGCAAGACGATGGAGCTCTCCGACATTCGCGTGAAGCTTTACGGCAACACTGCGGTCGTGACCTCCAAGCTTCATACCTCCGGCATGATCATGGGCAAGCCGTTTGACGTTCCGGAGCGGCAGACTGATGTGCTGGTGTGGAAGGATGGCGGTTGGAAGTCGGTGCTGACGCACGAAACGCAGATTCGCGAACGTTGAGCGCGCCGGAGTTCGACCATTTTTCCTATATTTCTACAGTCCTTCCCGGCGCGACTTACGGCGTGATCTCAAACACCACTCCGAGATTGTGTGTTCCACCAAGCGTCGTGGTGCCGTAAAGGTAGCCGGCCGCATCCAGAGTTACATTGCCGAAAGGGGCTGCGCCCGTGCTGGCGCCGTTGAAGTCGTAAAGGTCAGTCGCTGTCCAGCCGCCGGCTCCGGGAGTTAACTGATACACCGAGCCCGCCTGATAAAAGCCGCTATTGAGGTTCGTGAGGAAGATGTTTCCACTAGCATCCATCGTGGGAGCGTCGCGGGGCCCGGCGTATCCGGAAAAGCCATAAGCCAGGTTGTAAGCCCAGCCTCCATCGCCAGCCGCCAGCTCATAAACCGTGCCTCCATCGTTGGGACCTCCGCAAGCGGTGCCGTAAAGATTCCCTTGCCGATCGAAGATCACTCCGCCATAGGGAGTAAAGCTGTGGTCGCTGCCGTCAAAAGCAAATAAGGTCGTCTCCGACCAGCCGGATTGCGAAGCGGTCAGCTCATACACCGTGCCCACGGAATGGGCTCCGCCCAAGGTGGTCGTGCCGTAAAGATTCCCGGCAGCGTCGAAGGTCACGCCGCTGTAGGGCACGGCGCCATCGCGGCCGCCGGCAAAGTTGTACAGCACGCTCTCGGTCCAGCCTGCGCCCGATGGGCTCAGCTCAAACACCACTCCCTGTCCCGACGCGCCGCCGCTCGAGGTCGTGCCGTAGATGTTTCCCGCGCCATCGAAAACCAGATCGCCCAACTGCGGAGCGGCGCCATCGCCGCCCGTGAAGTTGTGCAGGATGGTTTCGCTCCACGGACACGCGGTGGATCGGCAAACCGAAGCTGGCGGTCTAAGGTTGTAGACCGTGCCCAATCCGTTGCTGCCGCCCTCGCTGGTGGTTCCATACAAAGTGCCATCGGGACCGAAGATCACCCTCGAGGCCGGTCTGGCTCCGTCGCTGCCTCCTTGAAATGTGTACAGCGTGGCCAGGACCCAACCCGATCCAGCGTGTGACAACTTGAATACCGTTCCCTGGAACGTTGTGCCATACAAGTTGCCGGCGCGATCCAGCGTCACACCGGCTTCCGGCACACTGCCGTCTCCAAAGCCTGTGAAGTTGTGCAGGATGGTATACGTCTGCGCCTGGGCCACAATTGCGACGGCGAAGATCGCCATGCAAGAGCGCCGGACAATTGTCCTCAGGCCGGTGTCGAAAATCGAAGCTCGCAGTCGTCGTGTCATGGATTGGTTTTTATCTCGTTCAGTGGTTCTCACTGCAAACGCGCTCCACTATTGCGCAATGCTGAGAATCGGGTCAACTTAATTTCACCTTACGCTACAACAAACTAAGGGCACAGGATTTATCTTCGTCTCACGATAGTCAGTCACATCGGATAGTGCGTTGTAGCCGACTGCGGGTGCCCCACTCATTCGCGATGTTCGAAAGAGTGGGCTGACTTCAGGTGCCCCAGCTCTCCCACGGTTCGAGCCCTGGTTGTCCTGCGTGGCAATCATCTGCCACTTGCCATCGCGCTTTGGCCAGGTGTCGGTCCAGACCTGGCACTCCTTTTCGTCGGGATGCACCTTGTTTTTCCCGGATCCCACAGTTCCGAAGGCTGCGCCTTACGAAACAGACCTATTACCGAGACACTTACTGCTCCGTGGAAATCGAGAGCAACGCGAAGCTGATTCTCGCTTGGCATTTGGGAGTCGCAGCGAACACGACGCGCGGCTCCTTGCGGAGAAACTGCGTATGCCCCGCTTTTTGCAGACAGAACGACTGGTGTGGGTTTCGAGCTTGCATTTTCCATGAACTCCCTTCATCATTTCGGGGCGTCACGCAGGAGCTAATGAATGACTACTTTCCGCAGAGACATCCAGATTGGAATGTTAACGATGGTTGCAGTTGTCTGGTTTGCAGGTGCAGCCCTTTGCCCAGCATCGGCCCAAACCCGCTACGCGTCCGTTTACAACGGACACAGGATTATTTATCCGGCCTCCAGCATCCCCGTGCCCGGTCGCCCACACACGAACTACTTTTTTGTCGACTCGGACCAACCGGCCCCTCAACCCCCCCCGGGCGCTGAAACCCCAGGCTCGGTAGCCTGCGTTTATAAGTTGGTAACTGGACCGACAGGCTGCCCGATCGCCACCAGCACAACGGTGCCGAGCGGTGGTATTGGCGCTATTGCCATCGTGGACGCCGGATACTACCCGACCGCGCAGTCCGACTTGGACGCCTTCGACTCCTACTTCGGTATTCCGGCCACGACCATTACGCAGGTCTGGCCCGGCCCGATACGGCCGCCCGTTTACGGGGATTGGGAGGTCGAGGAAGCATTGGATATCGAGTGGTCTCACGCCATGGCGCCGCAGGCCAAGCTGTTCCTAGTGGTGTCGGTCCTGTGTACAAGCCAGCAATGCGACACCGATCCCACTTGGCAAGCGGTGCAGCTCGCCGGAACTCTAGTGGCAGAGAACGGCGGCGGCGTGGTGAGCATGAGCTTTGGCGATCCGGAGATTGCTCAGGAAACCAGCTTTGATCAATACTTCACTACCCCGGGAGTCGTCTACTTTGCAGCCGCCGGCGACGGGGGACTTGGCGTGAGCAGCTATCCGGCAGCGTCACCCAACGTTGCAGCGGTTGGAGGTACTTATTTTAACCGCGATGGTAACGGAAACTTCACCTACGAGCAGTACTACAGTGGCGGCGGTGGGGGAGACATTAGTCCCTACGAGCCGCGTCCCAGCTACCAGAATGGCATTGCCAGCATCGTAGGAAGCCAGCGCGGATATCCTGATGTCGCTTCCGACTTTTGTTGCACTGCTATTTACCTCAATGGCTGGGGTTCGGTCGGAGGTACCAGTTGGTCGTCTCCTACCTTTGCTGGTATCGTGAACGCGGCCGGCAGCCGACAACAGTCGTCCTTGGCGGAGCTCACCATGATGTACAACGAGATGGCCAGTCCCATCAAGTACCATGCTGATTTCAACGACATCACCATGGGTGATCCGCGCTGCAAAGTTGGTTGGGACCTGTGCACCGGCATCGGTTCCGCCCATACTTACGCCGGCAAGTAACCAACCCGGCTCCCCGGATTGCCAGTTCGATCTGGTCAAGACGCGGCCTTTGCCCGCGTCACCCTTTTTACCTTGTTCAGGCAACTGGTAATCCGGGAAGTCGAAGTATCACAGAGGTCGCGGCTCAGCTGAAAAACCGCTGGCTTTGCTGGACTCCCGCGAGGCACCGGCATCGTTGTGCTCCGATACGGAACGGAAGCGCGACAGATTTCCTACAATAGACAGACCCGCCGTCTGGCGGGTTTTGATGTGCTGCGTTAAGAGGCCCAGCCCTCTGCTAGCGCTGGACGCCAGCCACTCCGAGTGAGCTATCGCCGTACGCGGCCTGACTCTTCGCGTTATGGGTAGCGTGGTTGAGTGTCTGACCCGCTGCCAGAACAGTAGAAGAACACAAACACCGTTATGCATCATTTCGCTCAGGCACTTAATTCTGTAGGTGCTATCGGGTCTGGTGTAGTCGGTTGGCGATAGCCGGCCATAGCGCTCACAATCCCACACTCGACGCCTGATGCCGATTACTTACGCTACGGCGAAGTTGCGCCAGCTGCTCCTAGTTATGTATCGGCTGCCCCGTCTCCACGATCTGCGCTTTGCGCACTTGGCCGTTGCTGTCGCGGATGAACATGTATCCGTTACTTACGCGGCAACGTATCTGCTGTCCTGAATTCAGCTCCACATAAGGCCCCGGCCGCGCAATCTCATAGTTCATTCTCCCTACCCGAACAAAGTAAAAAATGTCCTTGGGGCTAGTAAAGGAGGTGTGCGAATAGGTCTCGTTAGCCCACATCGTCACGTCGCACGTTTTGTAGGACTGGGCAAAACCGGATGCAGCGGTCAGCAACACAAACCAGACGCAGATGCGTTTCATAGCCGTAAGTCCTCCGCTAGTGGAACTTCGCAACTGCCAGATTCTTGCTCGGCGACCCTTCCGCCCCGACAATCTTAGCCTCGTGAGGCCGGGTTATCGTTGCCGAATATCTTGGGAGTCTCTGAATAGTTACCGCCGCTATTTCCCGTCGCGTTGCGGCTTCGGTGGAATGGTTGCGAGCCTATTCGTGTGCCTAAGCAGGTTGATGAATTCTGAAAGACTTGTGCCGGTGAAGCGGGAGCTCGAGGCGGATTGCTGGTGCTATGGCGGCATTACGGTGAGCGCCGACAATGCGCCTTTGGTCAACCCCGTTCAGTGTTTGATAGCCGGGTGCCCACACCAGCCCACCCTCGGCCCGTGTGTATGCCGTGCGATCTGAACATCCCACTCATTCAGAGGCAAGAATGAATGGGCACGCCAGCTCACGGCTCGAAGCTCGCAGCCTGTGGCTCGCGGCCCGTGGCTCGTGGCTCGCAGCTTTCCATCCCGCGATATACTGATGCTTGAGGATGGGTGTGAGCTCGCAGCAAAAGACGTTTTACATCGAGACCTTCGGGTGCCAGATGAACTTCCACGACTCGGAAAAGGTTGTGGGCACGCTCCTCTCCGAGGGCTACCAGCAGGTCGCGCGCGAGGAAGATGCCGACCTCATCTTCTACAACACCTGCTCGATTCGCGATAAAGCCGAGCAGAAGGTCTTCCACCGCCTCAACGATTACAAGAAGCTGCGCAAGGACGGGAAGCGCTTTGCCGTTCTCGGCTGCGTGGCGCAGCAGGAGGGCGAGAAGATCTTCGAGCGCGCGCCGCATGTCTCGCTGGTGGCCGGCTCGGCGTCGTACCGCAACCTGCCGGATCTGCTGGTGCAGATCGAGGCGGGCGCCGATCGCGTAACCGGCCTCGATGACCGCGAGACCGACCAGACCTTCGAGACCGAATTCACCGCGCGCACCAATCCGCATCGCGGCTACATCACCATCATCGAAGGCTGCGACAAGTTTTGCGCCTACTGCGTTGTGCCCTACACGCGCGGCAAGGAGCGCAGCCGCACCTCGGAGTCGGTGCTGCGCGAGGCGCAGCGCATGGCCGATGCCGGTTACACGGACGTTCAGTTGCTCGGCCAGAACGTGAATTCCTATCGCGATCCGGCAGGGAAGATGAGCTTCGCTGAAGTGTTGGCCGCAGTCGGCGAGCTGCCGGGCATTCGCCGCGTGCGCTTCACCACCTCGCATCCGCGGGACTTCACCAAGGACATCATCGACGCGATCGACGCCGTGCCTTCGCTCTGCGATCACGTGCACTTGCCGGTGCAGAGCGGCTCGTCGCGCGTGCTGGCGTCGATGTTTCGGGAGTACACGCGCGAGCAGTACCTCGAACGCATAGCCTGGATGAAAGCTACGCGCAATAAAGAGATCAGCATCACGACCGATGTGATTGTTGGATTCCCCGGCGAGACCGAGGCCGAGTTCGGCGAGACGCTCAGCCTGCTGGACGAGGTCGGCTACGACGGCGTCTTCTCATTCAAGTATTCGCCGCGTCCGAATACGCCGTCGCTGCAATACATCGACTCGATTGCGGAGGACGAGAAGTCACGCCGATTGCAGATCCTGCAGGAGCGTCAGCGCGAGCTCCAGCGCGCAAGCTATCGCAGGCATTTAGGGCAGACACTTGAAGTGATGGTTGAAGGTAAGAGCGAAGCGCGCGGGCAGGTCATCGGCCGCACTTCGCAGAACAAGACGCTGAACTTCACCACCAACTGCGGCCTTGAGCCGAGCGTCGGTGAGTATGTAAACGTGAAGGTGACGCAGATCTTTCCCAATAGCTTAGTGGGGGAGATAGTGAATTGAACCCCAGAGACACAGAGGCGCAGAGAAGAAGGAATCAAAAGAAAGTCCTTGGTGTTCGCTCTGAGACTGCCAGCAGCAGTTTTCCGACTTTGCTTCCTCCGTGTCTCTGTGTCTCTGTGGTGAAATGATTTTTGCGGGAAGTGGAAGAACCCCGGAGGTTCCACGATGGAAGTTGAAATGAAAATTCGCGGGCTGATGATGGACCCGGTAACCAACATGCCCATCGTGGTGCTCAAGGACCAGGGCAGCGAGACGGTTCTGCCCATCTGGGTGGGCGTCTACGAGGCCAATGCCATCGCGCTGGAGATCGAGAAGATCACCACGCCGCGCCCCATGACGCATGACCTGCTGAAGAACCTGCTCATCGGCCTGGAGACCATGGTGCGCAAAGTCGTGGTGACTGAGCTCAAGGACGACACGTTTTTCGCTGTCATCTGGCTGGAGCGCGATGGCCAAAGCATCAGCATCGACTCGCGGCCCTCGGACGCGCTGGCCCTGGCGCTGCGCATGGATTGTCCCATCTTCGTCGACGACGAAGTGCTGAAGAACAGCAAAGTCGCCAGCAACGTCAACGATCGCGTCTCCGCCGAAGAGCTGCGCAAATGGCTGGAGAACCTCGGCGAGGACGACTTGGGGCGATACAAGATGTAAGAAAGGCGGCAACTAGCGATTAGCGATTAGCAATTAGCTAAAGCTTGCCAGTTGAGGTTTTTCGAGCTCCGCAATGTCGTCGCGATAAGTCAAAAATTAGCGCTTCGCAGGTTTTGGCTAGTTGCTAATTGCCAATTGCTGCTTTATGGATTCCGCCGAACAACTGCAGCGCATCTATCTCGCCGGCTTCGAACTCCAGACCTTCGATCGCTATCCCCAGGCCATCGGCGTGATGCGCGACGGCTGCATCGCGCTGTTTCGCTCGACGCCATCGGGTCTGCAGATGATCGGATCGCCCGGTTGGCGCATGGGCGAAGTGCTGGGCGTGCTGGTTGAGAAAGACGGCAGGGAGGTCTTCCAGGCGAAATCCGAAATCGTCGAAGCCACGCCCGAGCGCCTGGAAACGCTGCGCCGCTTCCAAGCCGATCTCGAGCAACTATTGACCGCGACGGCCTAACCACGCGCTCGCAGGTTCAGCAAAACCCATTTCATGATTTTTCTTGGTTCCATGAAGCCTTGTGTCAGGGCACGACCTTGGTCGTGCCGAAGAGAGGGCAGAATAGAACCTGGGTGTCTGCCCCTACGGCCGGATTCGGCAGGTTTCCCTAGTCAATAAATGCGGAGAGCTCTCGCTCTGCCAGATGTGTCTGATTAATGTAGCTTGAATCGGAAAGCAATTTGCCCTCGTTTATTTGTATCCTCCAATTAATCGTAGATAGGCGATACTACGTTGCACCTTAGGTATGCCAGCGCTATTAAGATTGGCGCGGGCATCAGCTTCTATTCGACAAACCTATCGACCGAGACCAGAGCATTCGGTTGGACATTGCGGTTAGGATCGTGCATCCTTATAGGCCAACGGGCCCTGCTCCATATCCAACTGGGGGATACGCCATGAAGAGGGCCACTGCTCCAATTCCTTTTGCTGGTTCGCTGCTGGATGAGACTCGTCACGTCTGCGCCTTCTTTAATAGCGACGAGGAAGAGTATCGGGTTTTACTTCCCTTCATTAAAGACGGTTTCCAGTGCGGCCACAAAGCGATTCACGTCGTAAATCCCGATCACCGTCAGAGTCACCTGCAACGATTGGACCAGGCGGGCATTGATCCGGCCAGCGCGCAGCAGAGCGGACAACTGGACCTTCGCATCAACACTGACGTCTACCTTCCGGATGGCCGTTTCGATCCTGATCGCATGATAGCGGCCTTCGAGCAAGTGGTCACCGACAATGCCAAGGGAGTGTTTCCGCTGAGTCGCATTTGTTGTCGTATGGACTGGGCCGTACAGGATGGCTCGCACGTCGACGATGTCATTGAGTTCGAGTCGCGGGTCAACGAGGTATGGAGCCGCCACGACGATGCCGTCATCTGCACCTACCATCTCGGCCAATTCGGGGGCGACGCCGTGATTGATATCATGCGCACTCACCCCATGGTGATCATCGGCGGCATCCTGCAACAGAATCCCTTCTTTGTCCCGCCGGACGAATTCCTGCGTGAGTTTCGTCTACGTCGGGCTCATCGCAGCCATTCCCCCACCGCTGCCTGACATGAACTCGCAAGTCGAAGATCCGGATCAAGAAGTCAAGCGCCTGCAGCGCTGCATTAATGATCTGGTCAGCTTGCTGGCGCTGCCCGCCGTGTGGAGTGGCAACCAGCCCTCGCAGATTGTGCAAATCCTGCTCGACGCGCTGCTCCGCATGCTCAATCTGGATTTCATCTGTGCGCGCTTGCAAGACCCCGTCAACCCCGGGTGGCTGGAGATCCTTCGCGTCTCTGACTCATGCAAGCTGAGAATCACACCGCAAGACATCAGCCGCGCGCTCGATCAATGGTTTGGCGTCGAGGGCCAGAAGTCGCTATCAGCTTTCCGCCATCGATTCGGTGACCAAGACAGCATTTCCATCTTCCCCGTTCCCCTGGGAGTACACGGTGAGAGCGGCATGATCGTAGTAGGCTCTGACCGGCTCGATTTTCCTGGACAAACTGACAGCCTCATTCTGGGCGTAGCCGCCAATCAGGCGTCGATCGGGCTCCAGGAAGCAAGACTGCTAGCCGAACAGAGACGGATCAGCCATGAACTTGATCACCGGGTGGCGGAGCGAACCGCGGAACTTGCTGCGGCCAACGAAGAGCTACGGAAAGAAATTATTGAGCGAAAGCTGGCGGAAGAAAGACTCCGTCATGAAGAGCAGGAACTGAAGCGTAGTGAAGCGCATAAAGCAGCGATACTCGACTCATCCCCCGATTGCGTCGTGGCCATCGATCATGAAGGGCGCATTACTGAATTCAACCCGGCTGCCGAACAAACCTTCGGTCATCGTCGCAGTGAGGTGCTGGGCAGGCCTCTTGCGGATGTCATCATCCCGCCTTCGCTCCGCGAGAAGCACCATAAGGGGTTTGCCCGCTACCTGGCCACCGGCGACTCGCAAGTATTGGGCCGGCGACTGGAGATGACCGCACTCTGCAACGACGGCAGAGAAATCCCGGTCGAGTTCACCATCACCCGCATCCCGCAAGATGGCCCTCCCGCCTTCACCGGTCACCTTCGCGATATCACCGAGCGCAAGAAAAGTGAAGACGCTTTACGTGCGGCTCATGCCCAGGTGCTACGCAGCGAGGAGCGCTGGCGCTCGGTTTTTGAGAACTCCGCCGTTGGCGTAGCTCTCACCGATTTGAATGGCCGCTTTATTGCCACAAATTCTGTCTACCAAAGGATGCTGGGATACACCGAGCTGGAATTACAGTCGCTTACCTTTCTTGATATCACGCATGAGCAGGACCGCGACGCTAACGCAATGTTGGTTGCGGAACTGCTGGCGGAAGAACGTCAAGAATTTCAGATCGAGAAGCAGTATCGACGCAAAGATGGCACGTCAGTCTGGGTGCGGAACAACGCTTCTATCGTGCCCGGCACCGAACGGATTCCGCGATTCCTGATGACGCTCTCCGAAGACATTACGCAACGCAAACTGTCCGAGGCGGCGCTCGCCAAGGCGCGATCGGAACTCGCCAATGTGTCACGAATCACCAGCCTGGGAGTGCTGACCGCCGCTATCGCCCACGAAGTCAACCAGCCTCTCTCCGGAATCGTCACCAACGCCAGCACTTGCTTGCGCATGCTTTCCGCTGATCCCCCCAATATCGAGGGTGCTTTGGAAACCGTCCGCCGTACGATTCGTGATGGCAACCGGGCTTCTGACGTAATCACACGATTGCGGACGCTCTATAGCAAGAAAGAGCCGTCCCCTGAACGGATGGACCTCAATGAAGCGGCTCGCGAGGTGACGGCATTATCGTTGAGTGAGCTCCAGAGAAGCGGTGTGCTGCTGCGCTATCAACTCGCGGAAGACCTCCCGCCGTTAGTTGCCGACCGCGTCCAGCTGCAGCAGGTCATTCTCAACCTACTGCGCAACGCAGTGGAGGCCATGAGCACAATTCGCGATCGTCCGCGAGAATTGCTCATCCGAACTGATCAGGATGGAGAAAATAAGGTTCAGCTTAGCGTCAAAGACACGGGAGTGGGTTTAACGCCGCAAGCCGCGGAGAGGATCTTTGAAGCCTTCTACACCACCAAGCCGGACGGTATGGGAATCGGACTCTCCATCAGCCGCTCCATCATTGAAGCTCATCAGGGACGTCTCTGGGCAGTTCCGAATGATGGCCCCGGATCCACATTTTCGTTTGTTATCCCTTGTAGTCTCGATCGTCTGGCTGACGCTTAAGCGGAGAGCACCATCAACCGGCGCAGCCTGGCTTGGCTCATTACACCGGTTCAGGGAGAAGCAATACCAAAGTACAATGGACGTCCCTCATGGAATGCCGCATTGTTTGGTTATGGAGTCCCCGATTGCCAGGGGCAGGAACGACCGCCCGCTTCTCTCCGTGGTTGATGACGACGAGTCGATACGCGAGTCGTTGCCTGACCTGCTTCGAGAATTCGGCTTTGCCGCTCGCGTGTTTTCCTCGGCGGAAGAGTTTCTCTCCTCCGATTGTGTCGATGAGACCAGGTGTCTGATTCTCGACATCGCCATGCCGGGCATGAGTGGACCGGAGCTTCACCAAGAGCTGAAGCGTAGCGGACATAAAATCCCTGTCGTATTCATCACTGGTCAAAGAGATGAGGCTCTGCGGGCTCGACTGGTCAAGCCGGGAGTAGCGGGGTTTCTGCTGAAACCATTCAGTGACGCGGCTCTGCTGGCCGCTATCAAGACGGCGCTGCAAGTCTCTTGAGGGTTACACGGGGATATTGTGAATCCAGCGCACACAGCTCGTCATACGTCGGGGGCATTATCCATGTTGAGCCCTATGCCCATCGTGTTTATTGTTGATGACGATATCTCTGTGCGCGAGTCTTTGGAGCTGCTGATCCAGACGCAAGGCTGGCGGCCGGAAACGTTCGCTTCCGCAAGAGAATTCCTCGATCGACCACGAGCGCCAGTTCCCAGCTGTCTCATACTCGACCTCGCGCTTCCTGGACTCGACGGTCTCGAGTTGCAGAAGCGCATTGCGGCTGAACGCACCGATATGCCCATCATCTTCATTACCGGTTATGGCGATGTGCCGAAAACCGTCCAGGCCATGAAGGCGGGGGCGGTCGAATTCCTGACCAAACCGTTCAATGACGAGGTCTTGTTGACCGCCGTCCGGCAAGCCCTGGAACGAAGTCGCCTCGCTCTCTCCCATGACACGGAGATACAGAAACTCCGCGAGCGCTATGCCTCGCTGACTCCCCGCGAACGGCAGGTGATGGCGTTGATCGTCTCCGGCTTGTTGAACAAACAGGTGGGTGGGGAACTCGGCATTAGCGAGATCACGGTAAAGGCACATCGCGGCCAGGTGATGCAGAAGATGAAAGCCGATTCTTTCGCCGAACTGGTAAAAATGGCAGCCAAGCTTCATAGCGCACAGGCATCTGCCGCCTCACCTGCTCCCGTCGAGTGACCATCCACGTTCTCTCAGCTTCCTCGCAATTCTTTCCGGCATTTTTCCAGCCGTTCGACTTCCATACCAAGGTATCGGTCGATACCTTCGTCTAATAGCACCAACCCGCTTCCTCTGGCTTAATCACCTTATCAGTGCGGCTGAACCCGTGGTGAAGACAGGCATTCCCGGTTTCATCGCACAAGGAAGATGAACATGGAAGCGAAATCGCAGCTGGAACAGTCCACGCCAGAGGAACAAATCCGTGCGGCCCTGGATGCGCACTGGCACGCGTCGGCAGCCGGCGACGTCAACGCGGAACACGATATCTACGCTGACGATGCCATTTGTGATTATCCCCAGTCGGGCGAGCGCATCCTCGGGCGCAGCAATTTGCAGGCCTTGCGCAGTCATCACCCCGGCAAGCCGTCCGGCTTCAAGGTCAAGCGGATTGTCGGAAACGGCAATCTCTGGATCACGGAATACACCATCACCTACCAGGGGCAACGGGCCTACACGGTGAGCATTATGGAGTTCCGCAACGGCAAGGTGGTCCACGAAACACAGTATTTCGCCGATCCCTTCGAGGCGCCGGCCTGGCGGAAGCAATGGGTTCAGCAGCGTGACCAGCAGGAAGGCGCGTGACTCTGACGCCATCTGTTCGTCCGTCATGCTCGCGAGAACCCGCCAATTTAGGGGGTTGGGAAGGCATCGTGAACTTCGTAGCTTCGAAGATATTGCCTGCTGATCGTGCAATGTTCTGCAGTAAGCTGATTGCACTCTGCCTGGCTTTGTTTGCAGGAGTTCCGCTTTACGGACAGGTTGAATCGAATGCTACCAGCCAACGATCGGTGTCCTACGGTGCCCCTAGCTTTGCAGTTCAGGATACTTCTACCTCAGATCTTCAGCAGCAAAGTCCCTACCTGGGCGGTGTCTCGACGGGCACAGCCAGCTCAACCCCATTACAACTTTCACTCGAAGACGCCGTCACCCGTGGTCTGCGGCAGAACCTTGGAGGCCTGCTTTCGACTGACGCCGTCTCCGGCGCGCAAGGCGAACGCTGGCAGGCGCTCAGCGCGCTACTGCCGAACTTGACCACCGCCACTAGTTTCGGCGTTCGGCAAGTTGATACGAAGACGGAGATCGGACTCATTGTTCCTGGCCATCCGGCCATCCTCGGCCCCTTCGGGGTTTTCGATACGCGGGCTTACCTTGACCAATCGGTCTTCAATTGGGAGTCCATTCAGCGCGCTCGCAGTTCCACTGCGCAGGTGAAATCGGCGCAATACAGTTACAAGAACGCTCGCGAGCTGATTGTTCTTGTGGTCGCGTCCAACTATCTGCTGGTCATTGCCGACCAGTCGCAAGTCGAGTCCGCTTTAGCTCAGCGCGACACGGCGAAGGTGCTCTTCCAGCAGACGACCGACCAGAAGCAAGCCGGGCTCGCGGCTGCGGTTGATGTGCTGCGGTCCGATGTTGAGCTGCAGGCCCGCGAACAAAGACTGATCGTCGCGCGCAACAGTCTGGCTAAGCAGAAGCTGGTTCTGGCGCGTGCCATTGGACTTCCGCCGGGTCAGGCCTTCGACATCACTACCGACGTCGCCTATCAACCGCTTACGACTTCCACCCTGGAGGAGGCGTTGCAGCAGGCCTACAGCACTCGTGCCGACTACAAGAGCCTGACCGAGCAAGTTCATTCCGCCGAGTTGCAGAAGAAGGCGGCGTCAGCCGAGTATTACCCAACGCTTTCGGCCCTTGTGGATTACGGAGACACCGGCACCAATCCTGCATCGAGTCACGGCACAATCGACGCCGCCGGGATACTTCGATTCCCCATCTTCCAGGGTGGCAGAGTGCACGGCGATAACCTTGTCGCAGATGCCGTTCTGGCCAGGGCAAAGCAACGACTGGACGACCTGCGCGCCAGCATTGACCAGCAGGTTCGTGACGCTTTCCTTGACTTGCAGGACACCGCGCAGGAAGTGTCTGTTACGAAGAATGCCATTCGGCTCGCTACCGAAACCTTGCAGCAATCACGGGATCGCTTCTCCGCGGGAGTAACCGACAACATCGAGGTGGTCCAGGCGCAGCAGTCCCTTGCCGATGCCAACGATGCCTATATCGCCAGCCTCTACCGCTATAACACTGCCAAGATTTCCTTGGTGCGAGCCATCGGTTTTGCGGAATCGAACTACGCCCAGTATTTGAAAGGACAATAAAATGCCCGATCAAGAGACGCCCAAGAGTGCGGAAAGCTCATCGTCTCCAGCGCCCAGCACCGCAACGGAGAGTCCCAGTACGCCGCCCGTCGCCTATCCGAAACGGCGTTCCCGCAAGCGCTGGATTATCCTCGGCGTTTTGGTGGTGCTTGTTGTCGGCGGCCTTTTTTTCTGGCACTACCTCTCGGGCTTCGAGAGCACCGACGATGCGCAAGTCGATGTTCACCTCTACCCGGTGAGCGCGCGGATCTCCGGTTACGTGCAAGCGGTGCACGTGGGAGACAACCAGTGGGTGCAGCAAGGCGACACACTCGTAGAGATTGACCCGAAAGACTATCAAGTCGCACAGGCGAAGGCGCAGGCGAACCTGGAAACCGCGGAGGCTTCCGCTCGTGCCCTCAACATCGATGTGCCCGTTAGCTCAGTCGACACCGCCAGCCAACTGAAGTTCACCTCTTCCGACATTGAAAACGCCAAGGCCGCAATTGCCGCCGGTGAAAAGCAAGTGGCTGCCGCCCAGGCCCGCATTCAGGAGGCCGAGGCACAAAACGTGAAGGCGCAGGACGATGTCCAGCGTTATCACCTTCTGCTGGTCAAAGACGAAGTGCCGAAGCAGACCTACGACTATGCCGTAGCCGCAGCGCAAACGGATACCGCTGCCGTTGCAGCCGCCAAGGCCGACGAGGCGACGGCGGAGCAGAATGTTGCTGAGGCGCGCAGCCGGCTCGTCGAAGCGATTGCGCGCAATGAATCCGCCCAGGCCGGGCCGCAACGCGTAGCCTCCACACAGGCTCGCGCGCTTTCAGCCGTTGCCGATGTGGCGCAGAAAAGGGCGGAACTTGCCCAGGCTGAGCTCAATCTGGGATACACCAAAATACCTGCGCCGGTCACCGGTGAGGTGACCAAAACGGTAGTGGTGGGATTGAATGTCGACCCCGGCGAACAGATGCTTACGGTGGTTCCGCTCGATCAGGTGTGGATCACCGCGAACTTCAAAGAGACTCAACTCAAACACATGCGTGTGGGCCAGAAAGCAGAGGTTGTCCTCGACTCGAACGGCCGCACCTACCACGGTCATGTGGACAGCATTGCGGGAGGCACGGGACCCATCTTCAGCTTGCTGCCACCGGAAAACGCCACCGGCAACTACGTGAAGATCGTTCAGCGTGTTCCAGTCAAGATTGTTCTGGAGCCGGGTGAGAACGGTGACCATCAGCTTCGCCCCGGAATGAACGTAGAGGCCACGGTTTATTTGCGATGAGCACCGCATCGCTCACTCTTCCGTCGGAGCAGGTCGTCTGGCGACCCAGGGTGAATCCTTGGGCGATCGCAGCCACTGTGTCGATCGCTGCGTTTGTCGAAGTTCTGGACACAAGCGTTGCCAACGTTGCCTTGCCTTACATCGCGGGAGGCCTGGGAGCCAGTTACGACGACAGCACCTGGGTACTCACTTCATATCTTGCTGCCAACGCGATTGTGCTACCCATCAGCGGATGGCTGGCGGAGATGATCGGCCGCAAGCGGTATTTCATGTTGTCGCTCAGTATTTTCACGGTGAGTTCACTGCTTTGCGGCCTGGCGCCTAACCTCCCAATATTGTTGTTGTTTCGAGCTGTGCAAGGCATCGGCGGCGGTGGATTGCAACCGATGGCGCAGGCCATTCTTAACGATACGTTTCCTCCCGAGCAGCGCGGCCAGGCGTTTGCCGTCTATGGCGTTACCGCAGTTCTCGCCCCGACAGTCGGGCCAATGCTCGGAGGCTGGATTACCGACAGCTACTCCTGGCGCTGGATATTTTTCATCACCCTGCCGCCGGTGCTCCTCGCACTCTATTTGACCCACGTCCTGGTCGAAGATCCGCCGTTCCTCCGCCGCTTGAAGCGAGGAGGCATCCGGGTGGATTACATCGGAATATCCTTCCTGGTTCTGGGAGTGGGCTCGCTACAGATTCTGTTGGACAAGGGACAGGAAGACGATTGGTTCGGCTCGCACTTCATCACGACGCTGATCGTAACCGCAACGATTTGCCTTATCTCGCTGGTCGTCTGGGAGTGGTACCGCAAGGATCCGATCATCGATGTCCGCATGTTCAAGAGCTTCAACTTCGCGGCAGCGAACTTGATGATGTTCATGATGGGCTTCATGCTCTTCAGCACCCTGGTCTTAATTCCGGAATTTCTGCAGACCCTGATGGGTTATACGGCCGAGCTTGCAGGTCTCGTCCTGTCAGGCGGGGGAATTGTTTTGCTGGTGATGATGCCCATTGTCGGAAGGCTTACCTCAAAGATCCAAGCCCGATGGCTGATCGCGACCGGATGGCTGTGCATGGCCATTGGACTGTTCTATTCCGCGCATAAGATTGATCTGTTCGTCAGCTTCCGCTTTGCCATGTGGCTGCGCGTCACTCAAATTGTAGGAATTGGATTTCTATTTGTCCCCATCACGGCGGCCGGTTACATCGGCATTCCCGAGGAGAAAGGCAACAGCGTCTCCGGCATCATCAACTTTATGCGCAACATCGGCGGTAGTATTGGAACTTCGGTCGTGACCACCATGATTGTCCGGCGGGCTCAATATCACCAGCAAATCCTTGTCGGCCACCTCATTCCCGGTTCTCCGGAATATCGTTCGGCACTGCATGCACTGAGCGGAAAAATCGCGCACCATGGGCTTCGCGCCGTGGACGCTCACGACCAGGCAATAGCCAGGTTCTACGAGTTGGTGCATCGTCAGGGCGGCGCGCTGTCCTACATGGATATCTTCTGGACCTTGGGCGCTCTCTGCTCCCTGATGTTTGTGCTTGCGTTTTTCTTAGAGAAGAATGATCCCGCAGCGGGCGGCCAGGTTGCCGCGGGTTAGAGATTGTCATGATGATTCAAGCTGTGTCGATCGAACGTGAATTTGGCTGCGGCGGTTCAGAGATTGCCGCCAGGCTGGCCCAGCTTCTGGGGTGGAAGCTATGGGACCACGAACTAACTCAGGAAATTGCACGCCTTACCCACAGTACCCCGCAAGCGGTCGAGAAGCGGGAATGGAGAAGTGATCCCGCCGTTTATCGTGTCTTCAAGTCTTTCCTCAGAGGAGCGTTCGAGGGGGGCCTGCCGCCGACCGATCGGCTGGAGTTGCTGGATGCGCGCCGCATCGCCATGGTCTCCGAACAGGCGGTCAATCACGCGCTTTCTGGCGGTCCATGCGTAATTGTTGGCCGGGGCTCGCAATATTTCCTTCGCAATCGCAAGGACGTGTTGCGGGTGTTTCTCTATGCTTCTCGCGACTTTAAGATCCACCGGCTGATCACTTCCGGAATACCCCAGGAAAAGGCAATAGCGGACGTCGATACAATTGACAGCGATCGCGCTGCCTTCGTCAAGCGATACCTGAAGCTCAACTGGCCTGAGATCCACCTGTTTGACGCGATGTTTGGTACCGAGAGGGGTGATACGTTTGTAGCTGAAATGCTCGCTCACTGCGTCCAACAGGTTACAGGATAGATCTTAAAGGTTGTCAAACATCCTGCTTTCAGGTTGAATCGTTTCGTGATCCACGAACCATCACTTTCAAAGCAATACCTACCATCGTGCGATAGATTGGTCTCCTTGTACTCGATGGAATGCGCCTTGTAGAGGTCTGCTCATGGAGACGAAACTTCACTCCCGACCTGACTTGTTGCTCCTCCTGTCTTTGCTGCTCGTCATCCTGTTGAATCCAGTGATGGACCATGGTGACTGGCGCAGACCGGTGCTCGCAGCCCTCATCTTCATCCCAGTCATTTTGGCCACCGTCAGATTGTCGCAAATAAAAGTCTGGGTGTGGCCGTCGGTTCTGCTGATGCTGGGCAGCCTCATCCTCGTGCTGGCGAGCAACATCCTTCGCAACCAGGTACTCAATGGAATTCGATGGGGATTTCTGGCTGCATTCTTTGCCCTCGCTGCCGTGGGACTTTTTTCCTATCTCAAGAATTCTCGGTTAATCACTTTGGCGCACCTCTTTACTGCCGTGAACATTTACCTATTGCTTGGAATGCTATGGGCGGCGATCTATTGTGCGATGGATGTTTTTTATCCTGGTTCAATCCAGTTGGGAAGTCATCCAACCGACCGTCAAAGTGAACTGCTTTATTTCAGCTTGATAACGCTCTCAACGGTTGGCTATGGCGATGTTGTTCCGGTTGGCGGGGAAGCGCGTATGCTGGCGGCACTGGAGGGAATGACCGGAGTCCTCTACATAGCGATCACAGTCGCAATCTTAGTAAGCAGGTTCATGCACGAGCTTTCTGAGTAGTTCACGCCTCTTGTATCGGGACGAGAAAATTGCTGTCGAGAACATAAGCGTAGAGGTGTCCCCGCGGCAGCGCGAGACGTAACTGGCGAGCGGACACCCATCCGTCTGTATCGTCCCACTCCCAGTCAGTAGCGGAAATTTTCTGGATCGCTTCCTTAAGGTCCGCCGTGGTCATCGGATACGCATAGATGCGGACGTTTTGTGCAAGCAGGCGAGACAGAGCCTCAAGAAAGCCGCCCGCCAGCTTACTGTAGCGATCTTCGAACGCCCGGATTACAACCGATAGACCTACAACAACGCGCACCAACTCCTCGGTGTAGCGGTTCACGAAATCGATTATCGTGTAGAGTTCCTGTTCACGGAACAACAATACGTCCCCGCCGTGCGAGCGAAGCGCGTCGATACGATGGAGTAGATCTGGGACTTCGGGAAGTGGCTCCTTCGCATCGGACGGCGCAAGTGTCAGGCAGAAAAATCCCCTCGGTGCGGTCTTCGCTTCACCTAACTCTCCTTGAAGTTGTCGAACTCCCGAAGCCAGCATTCGTGTGTGTAGTTCCGCGTGACTTGGATCCATATGTACGAAGTATCCCGGTGCGAGTACCACAGGATTCCTATGGATGACTTCCGTCGGCGGTGCGGACGAGCCGCTGGATGGGAAATAGACCGCTTGAGCGAAGCCTCTGCACACCAGGTGCACCAAAAGCGCGCGTTGGTCCCAGTTCTCGAAAGCGGGCCCGTGCAGCTCCACATAGTCAACTTCGATTCTGTTCTCGACATCCTGCATCAGGTTCTCAAGAAAGTGTTCAGCCGCCTCCAATTGATAAAACGCTGCATAAATTAAGTTCACGCCCAGGATGCCAATAGCCTCCTGCTGGAGAAGATTGGTAGGGTCCCGCAGATTGATATGCAGCAATATGTCGTCGGGCTGCCCACCCGGCTGTTGCTGAAAGCGCAGACCAAGCCAACCATGAGCTTCATTTGTTCCTGCATAGTTTCTTGCGGAGACAGTATCGACGAAGGAAAAGAAACGAGTCTGTGATCCGCGAGACTTAGCCAGTTGATTGAGCAGCTGAGTCCACTCGTGATCCAGCATGGCTTCGAGTCGTTGCCTGGATACGTAGCGCGAGCCGCCGCCATACAGGTCATCGCTGACCTCTTTGTCATAGGCAGAGATAGTCTTGGCAACAGTTCCGGACGCCCCTCCGACAATAAGAAACCAGCGCGCGACCTCCTGGCCTGCGCCGATTTCGGCAAAGGAGCCAAAAGCAGACGCATCGAGATTGAGAGTTAGGGCCTTGTGATGAGTGTCAAGCTTTTCGATGGCTGCCATTTAACCATTCTCAATCGGACCATTAAACCTGACAAGAACGGTCTGCCCGCACCGCCTCACCTGTGCGCGTAGTCCGTGAAAACGTAGTCTCTTGTCTTCACTATGTTGTGGCATGTGAAGCCGCACTTGGCGTCGTTTCCCTGCGGTGGCTTGTCTTTCTCGTTGCCGGACCTGAACTGACCGGACGCCGGGTCATACTCGAAGACGGCATATCCCCATCCTTTGCTGTCCGCGAACCTCTTGTTGTCCTTCGCCATGAAATCAACGTCATGCTGGGTATCTGGCACCGTCGGCCCACCGGGCTCGTGCGCATTCACTTTCGTGTTCCAATGGACCTTCGCCATCTTGGCGCCGTCCGGAAAGGGCTTGCCGTTACCGGGAATTCCCGCCTTATAGGCGTCGATCAACACAGGATTGCCGAGGATAGCAGCGAGCTTACCGCCGTTGAGGCTGAGGCCGATCACCGGCCAGCTTTCGTATCCCCGGAACTCGGAAAACGTCAAGCCATTCGGCACTTTGAGGGTGTACTTGTCCTGCGCGGAAGTGGCACCTTGTGTCTGTGATGGGGCTCCTGTGGAGGCGGAGGCAGAGTCGAGGCGGGGAAGGCTGTGGATGAAACGCGCAAGCTTCCAGGTGTCGTTCTCCGAGATGCTCGACTGCCAGGAAGGCATGCCGGTAAGGCGAACTCCGTTCTGTATGATCCAAAACAGTTCCCCGTCGCTCCAGTGCTGCACTTGGGCTGACGTCAGGTCCATGGCAGGCGGGTACATCTTGGGCCCGATGTCAGAGTCGCCGCGCCCATCCGCGCCGTGGCATTGCGCGCAAGACCTGGCCCTGGCTCACGACCTCATCCGTCTCAGGCAGCGGGTTCTTCTTCTGTCCTGCCTCCAATGGAATAACAACATCTTTCGCCGCATTGGCTACGCTGGTTTCCTCCCGGGACGGAGGTTTCTCCGCTGTGCAACCCGGAAGCAAAGCGCCCAGCACTGCACTGATCAGGCCAAGCATCAACTTGTGTTTTATCGCCACGGTGGGATCACCTTTCCCCAACCGCCAATCCACGACAGACCCACAGATTCCGTCATAAGTTCAGGCATGCTGCGTTCTCCTTAACGGAGCAACCTTCTAAGCCCGATCAACGTACGTGTCGAACAATTACGATTAAGCCAGCTGTGAGGGGGTAAAACAATTGGACTATGGTATTGAGCGATACCTTGGTATCAGTGGATGCGATGGACGGGGGCCTACTGAGTCGCAGCGGTGTTCAATCGACTTGCCAATCGAGCCGAAGCTGCGATCGTGATAGCGCGCCAACTTCGCTCTGTCGATAAGGGCTGGCTGTCGATTAACTCGGACTCGTCGAGCCAGTCCTGCACCGAAAGCCTGGCCTGCTCTGCACCATACAATTTCGTCACGGCAGAGATGAAGGAAGATAGCTCACGTTCGGCCAGATGAGTCTGCTCCTCGTAGTATGCATCGGCAGGCGATTCGTGATCATTCATTGGGCACGCTCAAGAATGTGCAGCTTGGGTCCATTCTCCATCAGGCTTGCGAACCACCCTTAATTTCTCCTCATCGTCGGTGTAAACAGTCATGTCTCGACAACATGAGGAGCACAACCAAACATAGTCAATCGCCCGAGACTTGCGGGTCTTCTGCCAAGCCGCTTCTGACTTTTCTCCCATTGGGCTTGCTTCCGATTCGATCAGGAACAGCTTTCCCTCATGGAGGTAGCGAAATGCATTCGAGCAAGCCGGATTAGCGCACTTGGATAGCATGGAAATGCAAACCTTTCGTGGACAATGTGCTGGAAGTCATCGATGTACCCCTCAGCCAGCCTGTTTCAGCCAGTCAGCCACAAATTGTTGAATTCCCTTGGTTGCGAAATCGTGCCACGCATCAAAACTCTTCCACGTTGAAACTGACTGCCCTATTCAGCACAAGACAATGACTACGCCACTCCGGCGTTCAAGACAATTAGCCGATGGTATTGGCTATACCTTCGTATCAGCCTGGGCTGGCAAGCAGGCCGTCGCAAAGTACAAAATCAAACCAATCACCACTGGTTTGTTGTTTGGGTGGGCCCACCGCACATGGCGACCCACAGCGCCAGCTGTATCTGCATTGACTTGCAACGTGCCAAATGCATTCTTTCGACCTCTTCGGCGGAATTACCAACACCCTCCCCAAGCGCTGCCGCGAGGGCCGGTATCTGCTTGCCTGTAATAGCGAGTGTCCGAAGAACCGATTGATCCGTGCGCCCGACGGCGAACTTGGACTGAATTACTTATGTGGCGGATTGCTGAGGTTCTGGCACCACATCGATCGCGACGTACAAGACCTATGCCGCCACATCGCGCGCGGCGAACCGTTAAAAGGTGTTAATCCCCATCGAAACTGCCGTGCGCCTTCTGCCAACTTCGGCGCAAACAGCGGGGAAAGGATGAGAGGCTGACCCCTCTGCCGTAGAGTGACTCTACCCACCGTACTTGCAAGGCATGTCCAACTATTCAACCTCGAACACCTTGAGTGTGAAAGGGTGAGGATCGCTAGGTCAGGCAACAGCATCTCAATTCTCTGTGATAGGGCTGGATGGGAAGTACCAATTTCGTAATGAGGGGCAATATGGAAGATTCAAATCTCAACGTTGGAACAGGCTCCGAGGTCGATTCTAACGGCGGCTCATCGCCCACCCAGGCGCAACAGCCTATAGACGAAAAACTGCAGAAGTCGCTCGACAAACTTCTGTACGGCGGAGGCCATCCCTCTGCGCAACAGCTCAGGAATTTCTTGAATGGCACCTGGCTCGGCGAACCGTTACACGTCGTGCTCACCGATCTGCCCGTAGGGGCCTGGACCGTCGCTATGGCATTTGACGCCCTGGACAGCGTCTATGACCGCCGTGCGTTCGCGCGTGCATGCGAGGCTTCAATCGGACTCGGATTGCTAGGGGCGGCAGGCGCGGCGGTCACTGGAATGACCGATTGGTCGGATGTTGATCCCCCAGCTCGTCGCCTGGGACTGATCCACGGGCTGCTTAACTTGAGTGGCATCGCATTATTTGCAACTTCTCTGCTCTTGAGAAGGAAGAAGTCCCGTGAACTGGGGCGCATCGCCAGCGTTCTGGGCTATGCGGTTGTGGGCTACGCGGCCCACCTCGGTGGCAAACTGGTGTATGAGCACAGAGTAGGCGTAGATCGCACGGCTGGCCAGACATTTCCAGAGAAATTTGTCCCCGTCTTGCCGGAAACCAGCCTGCTGGACGGCAAGCTTACGCGAGTACTGTATGAGGGAACCCCGATTCTGCTGGTGCGCCGTGGAGATCGTCTGTTTGCCATGGCGGAGACCTGCTCTCACTTCAGCGGGCCGCTGTCAGAGGGCAAACTCGAGGGCGACACGGTTGTGTGCCCTTACCACTTCTCGCGGTTCGCGTTGGAGGATGGCCGAGTAATCGACGGACCGGCCGTCCACCCGCAGCCCTGCCTGGAAGTCCGTTCGCGGAATGGGCAAATCGAAGTGCGACGTGCCCCCAGAGTTTGAAGCATAGTCGATGGCAAGGATGAACCCTGCCAGCGATTGGGGTCGTGGGATGTCAGCCGATGCCCAGATCCTCGGGCATTTCCAGCGGTGTTCCACAGACGCGACAGATTACCGCGGAGCAATCGCCGCAGGTGAGTGGATCGTCGACCTCACGTGCGCAGGTCGGGCAGTAAAGCATCAGGTGGTTCTCGCCGTTGGTCGGCGGCTGTGGAGTTTGAGACATAAGACACGGCGAATGTAACATACAAAGCTGTCAGCCATCAGCTATCAGCCGTCAGCTAAGGCATCGCTGGGCTGCTTGCGAATGGAAGGGAAGCAGTCTGAGTCCGGTTTAGCTGATAGCTGACGGCTGAGAGCTGACAGCTCGGATTTTACGAACGAGGAGCGCATGACCGACAACAAAACCGTCACCGTTGATGAGCAGATGCGGCGTGAGTTTAACCAGTGGGCCGAAGCCGGTCGCGGCGAGGAGATGGAGCATCATCACATCAGCATCACCCAGCAGACGCTGGCGCTGATGGCATTGAAGCCGGGACAGCGGGTGCTCGACCTGGGCTGCGGCGCGGGATGGGCCAGCCGCTTGCTGGCGCAAGTCGTGGCTGGCGGCGAGCAGCCGGGCCAGGTTGTGGGCCTGGATGTGTCGGACGAGATGATTCGCCGTGCGCGTGCCAATTCCACCGCATGCGACAATCTACTGTTCGTCGTCGGCTCGGCGCAGCAAGTTCCGTGGGAAGAGAATTTCTTCGACAAGGCGCTGTCGGTGGAATCGTTTTATTACTATGGCGACCAGGAACGCGCGCTGGGCGAGCTGTTTCGCGTGTTGGCGCCCAAGGGCGAGCTGTACATCCTGATCAATCTTTACAAGGACAATCACTACTCACTGCGCTGGGTCGAGGAGCTAAAGGTTCCGGTGCAGACGCGCTCGGAGCAGGAGTACATCGAGCTGCTGAAGGAGAACGCATTTGAGGATGTGCGCGCGATGCGAATTCCGGATCTGACGCCGACGCCGGAGGAGTACAGCGGCAAGTGGTTCAAGAATGCCGACGAACTGCGCGACTTCAAACGCATTGGGGCCCTGCTGTTGATCGCGCGCAAGCCCGATGTGGTGTCGCCGCCGCGCAGTTTCGAGCTGGAATAGCTGCGAGCAGCTACGAGCCCTGAGCTACGAGCCGCGAGCTTCGGGCTCCGGGCTCCGAGCTAACTCATCTCGGCGCGTATCGCTTTCATTGCCGCGCATGACGGCTGCGAAATTGTCATCACGATTGGAGCGCGCGGCGCGGAGCGAGGGATCTGCTTTTCGCGTTCTGGGCTCGCAGCTCGAAGCCCGCGGCTTGCTGCTACAAGCTTCCCCCTCCTGGCCCCACGTGAATGCTGCCATTCACGTTGTTCAGTTCGATCTTGACGCCGCCGTTGCCGAGCGTTCCTTCCATGTGCTTGCCGACCCAGCGGCCTTTCACTGTCAGTGGAAAATCGGTTGAGATTGCGCCGTTGACTGTGCTCGCAGTCACCTCGGCGTTGGGCGACTGCGGCAGCCGCAGCTCGACGCGGCCGTTCACCGACTGCAGCTTGATCTCATGGACATTGTTCAACGAGGCATAGTTCGCCTCGACGCTGCCGTTCACCGTCGCCAGGTCGGCCGTGCCCGCAAGATCCGACGCACTCACCTTGCCATTGACGAGATTGGCATTGATCTCGCCGCTAAGCTTCTGCACGGTAAGGCCACCATTCACCAGATTGATCTTGTCGATGCGCGCGTTCTGCGGAACATGCAGGGTGTAGTGGACCGAGGCAGGATTGTTGTTGTTGGCGAAGAGGTGCGTCGGATAGTGGGTCTCGATCTCAACCGAGTTGCCGCTGCTGTTGACGTCGACCCGCGCCTCGTCCAGGCGCTGCTGGTCGCGGGCGGTTTTCACCGCATCGATCTGGACCTCGTTGCGACTCCACCCGGTGATCTCGACATCGCCATTGACGTTGTTGAGCGAGACGCGGCCGTTGGCGTTGAGCGGAACTGTCTTGTGGAATTCCTGAGTGACCTCGGCAAGGGCGGGAATGGCCAGGAGCAGGGCAAGAGCCGCTCCTGCGATGACGCCTGTCCAATTGCTGATCCTACGAAGCTGAGACATGGGACCTCCTGTCGCGCGGGAAAGAAGTTCGGCTGATGGGTGATACGAAAGGCTCCGGCCGGCGGTTCAGAGAATCTGGATGTCATCTAGAATGTTGTTATCCATGCCTGATGTGTCCGTAACCTCGACCGTCCTTAACGAAGTGGACGACATCGACGGGCTGGTCTCAACCCTCGCCGAGCAGACCCCGCCGCCGAAAGAAGTCATCATTGTCGATGGCGGCTCGACCGACGGCACTTGGGAGCGGCTGTTAGCGGCACGCGCGAAGTATTCCAACCTCGTCGCCATTCGCGATGAAAGCTGCAACCTGAAGGCCTCGGCCGGTCCGATCGCGCGCGGACGTAATGTAGGCGTTGCCGCTGCGACCTCGGAGATCGTGGCCTGCGCCGATGCCGGCTGCATCTACGATCCGGGCTGGCTGGCGAGGCTGACCGCGCCAATCGTCATCGGCGCCGCTGAATATGCGCTGGGTGGCTCGCGTATCGATCCGCAGGGCCAAACTATCTGGGACGTGGCTGCGGCTCCGTTCTTCGGCATGCGAGAGCGGTCGGACGGGACTACGCGATCCTGCACCGGGCGCTCCATGGCCTTCCGCAAAGAACTGTGGCAGCGGGTCGGCGGCTTTCCCGAGACCAGCTTTCTCGGCGAAGACACGAAGTTCGACCTGGCGGTGCGCAAGCTGGTGACGCCGGCTTATGCGGAGCGGGCACAAGCGATTTATCGGCCGCGGCACACGTTGAAGAGCGCGCTTAGCATGATGGCGCGATACGGGGTCGCCGATGGAGTGCTCGGTACGCGGCGCGGGCGCCTGTTGCGAAACACGTTGCGTTGCCTGGCCGAGGTCATCGTAATTGCGCTGGTGCCGCGTACGGTGATTCCACTCGCTGCGGTGTTGCTGCTGGAGATCTACTTTGCCTTTCGCCTGGACTGGAGCACATTTCGCAAGCATGCGACTCCGGCACAGATTGGCGCGCGCTTGTTATATTCGCTGGCAGTGCCATGGGTGGCAGCGTGGAATCAGGCGGTAGGGGAATTCACGAAGACCAATCAGCCCAATCGGCAGAATGCGTGAAAATCAGCAATTAGCAACTAGCGATTAGCTTCGATCCTGCGGCCGCTGGCAGTTAACAAAATTGTCATGACGAGCGCAGCAAGGCATCTGCTTGTTCTTGTAGCCGACGGGAAACCCTGCTCCCCGACCTCCGGCGTCAGCCGGGAGCTAATTGCTAGTTGCTAAACGCTACTTCCAAAACCTATACTTCAGCAAATCCCACACTGCGAAAACTCCATCCTTCCAATTGATCTTCTTCCCTTCGGCGTAGGTGCGCCCGTGGTAGACGATCGGCACCTCGTAGATGCGCACGCCCAGCTTGGCCAGCTTAACCGTCATCTCCGTCTCCACGCTGAAGCGGTCGGAGTGCAGATGCAGCCGCAAGAGCAGGTCACGGCGAAATACCTTGTAGCATGCCGTGACATCGTGGATGGCGACGCCGGTCAGCAGGTTGCACAATGCCGAGAAGATGCGGTTCAGCACATAGCGCCCGAAGCGCGGCACGCGGTGCGAGCCAAAGTGGAAGCGGTTGCCAAAGACGGCGTCGGCATGACCTTCGAGGATAGGCGCGATGAGCGCCGGATAATCGCGCGGATCGTATTCCAGGTCTGCGTCCTGGATGAGCACCAGCTCGCCGGTAGCGTGTTCGAGTCCGCTGCGCACCCCGGCGCCCTTGCCCATGTTCTTGTCGTGCAGCACCAGCTTCACGGTGTTGGCGCCGTTGCCGCCGAGAAGTCCCTGAAGATCGGTCTCACGCAGGAACTCGCGGGTGCCGTCGGTGGAGAAGTCGTCAACGATGACGAGCTCTTTCTGCAGACTGAGCGGTTGCCGCGCCACCTGCCGCAACAACTTCATTACCGTGGGGCGCTCGTTGTAGACCGGAATGATGACCGACAGGGTATGAAACTCGGGCAGGATTTGATCCTGATCGAACTCGGTGAGTTCCTGTTCATCGCCATTGCCGGCGGCGCTGCGGGGTCGGGCTTCGGAGACCAAATAAACTCCTAGGATGACCAGCTCGGGATCGATCGGATGCCGGTATCGAGGTTCGGGAAAGCAAATATAGTAAACCAGCGGGAAGAAGACCACGAGAGCGGTGAACAGAAAAACGCCGTGGACGCGGCGCTTCAACGCCAGCAGCAATCCCCAGACGCCTACCACGGACAGCAGCAGGTAATGGGTGTTCTTGGTCTCGGCGAGCCACAGAATATTCGACAGCCTCGGTATTCCATTCCAGAAGTAATACACGCGCTTGAGGCTGATCTCGGCGAAGCGGCCGGGGTTTTGCGTGATCCACTCCCGCGCCAGGCGTCCCTGGTCTTTGCAGAAGGCGAGCTCACCCAGGCGCTTGTACTTCGCCATCACGATTTCGTTTTGCGTGGGATGGTAGGCAAGAACGTACTGACCATCAGCCAGCGGGTTGTTGCCGATGCGCAATTCGTTTCCGAAGTTATCGCGGACGAAGACGAATTGGCCCATCACCTGGTAATTGCGCGCGATCCAGGGCATGATGGCCATCCAGAAGACAACCGCGCTGACGACCGCGGGAACAAGGAAGCGTTTGCCGCGGCGATGCAGTTGATAAACCAGCCAGCATCCTGCGAACGGCAGAAAGCTCAGCGCCGAAGGATTGTTGAGCGCGGCTACACCCCACAACAGTCCGTAGCCGATCCACGATGACATGCGCTCATCGCCTTCCATCTCGACCGTCAGCATGAACAGCAAGCTGAGCAGGAAGGCCGACAGGCTGGTCTCCCAAATCCAGCGCACCGACCAGAAAATCGCGTCGGGATAGAGCGCCCACACCCAGCCGGACCAGATAGCAACCGTGCGGCCGAAGATGCGCAGCGCCGTGCGATAGATGGTCCAGCAGGTCAGCGCGCCGAAGATGCTGTTGAAGGTCAGCATCACCAAGGCCGATGCCGCCGAATAGCTGCCGAACAAGCGAAAGGCGATGGAGACAATCCAGGGATAGATAGGCGCGGTCCAGGCGGAGGGTCCGGTGTTGCCGCCAAAGGGCGAGCTGAAGCCCATGCCGTTGGCAAGCGAGAACGCGATGCGGCCAGTCTCGAAGCCGAAGCCAAAATTGTGCTCGTTGCTACGGATACGGTAGGTGTGCGCAATGAGGATCCACAACACGCGCACCGCGAAGGCAATCAGAACCATCGCCCACGGCGATTGCAGACGCCGTCTCAGCCGGGACGGTGCCGCTTCTTGCATCATGCCGGAAGTGGCCGCCGCATGCGGCGATGAGGTGGGCAAAGGCATTGCGAATAACGAAAATTGTAACGTAAAGAAGCTGGGAAGCTACGAGCTTATAGCTGCGAGCCACGAGCCACGAGCTTCGAGCCCGCTGGAAAACCGAATGCGACTAGCTTTCGTCACGGCCACGCTTCGACGGCATGGAGGTTGTCTCAAGTCAGTGTCAGGAGGTTCCAACATCGCAGGGCACCATAAATGGAGACCAAGGTATGAGCTCGTCGCTCAAAGCTCGCAGCTCGTGGCTCGAAGCTTCCACCTAGCTGGCCGCGTGGCCCGTGCTGCCGCTGACATTGCTGAAATTGCGATCCAATTCGATGGGTGGAGCGGTACGTACCAGCCGAAAACGAACGTTGGTGCCGCACTCTGAACATATCGGGAACTGACCACCGCGCGCCAGGCTCACTTCATGATAGAGCCGATGACGATAGTGCTGTACCTGATAGACACCGGATTCCGGTATCGAATCGGCTGGTTGAAAGACCTCATCAGCCATGTCGCCCCTCAGCCGGGCAATTCTTTTTCGGGGAGCAGAGATCCTGCTACCTCGTCAGCCCGAAGACGGGTACGCAGGTTGGTTCTGTAACTACCTCGACGCCGGCTCATTCTGTGAGGTTGCCCAACGGACCAAGATTCAACTTGAGGTCTTCCTGAGTTAAACCAAACTGTAGCGCCAGTTCCTTGATCTTCTCTTCCAGCTTCATTAGCGCCAGGCCCATGTCTTCCACCTGCTGATCGCTAAGCGTGCCGCCTTCCATGCGGCGGATCGCCTGCCGCTCCAATAGCTGTCGCAACAATTCGATCAAGCCGAGCACCAGCTTCGCCAATCCCTGCTCGATCGTTTCCTGCGAGCAGTCAATGCGCTCGGGCAATTGCTGTTGGAGGCCCTGCAACTGGCGCCGTAACTCCGAGACGGCCTGATCAACTTCTTGCGGCGTAAGCTGCTTCGGCTTATCCACGGCTGCCTCGTGGAGCGACAAACTCGCTGGGCGGCCAAGGACCGCTGAGGCGCAGACGAACGCCCTCCGAAGCTCCGGCGGTGCGCAGCGACGCGATAAAGCGCTCGCGCTCAACCCGCGGCACGAGCGCGAACCAACGATGCTTCTTGTTCTGCTCGCGCCCACGCCACTCGCGTACCGTGTCAGCGGTAACCGTCTTCAACTTGCCCTCCACCGCTGCCACTCGGCCCAGCGCCTCCTGCCGGCGCTTAAGATATTCGCGGCCGCTCACCGGAGTCGCTAGATCGGTCTGCTGCTCGTCGGCCCAGGTGCCAATAATTTCGTATTGCACCGCGCCATCGACTCTTGCCAGCGCATCGCGATAGAGTTCCTGCTCGGGAGTGAGATGCTGCTCCAGCACGGCGGCGCTCTCCAGAAGAGTAGGGAAGCGAAAGGGAATTGGCGTGGTAACGGCCAGGATCTCGCGCAGAACGCGATGGAATTCCAGCGCGGCTTTCTTCAACGACTCGGCGTCGGCCAGCGATTGGGGATCGTCAATCTCGCTCCAATAGACACGAACGCCCAGCATCTCGCGCGAGCGAACCGCGGCGTCGGAAACTCCCGTTGCGACGTTCACTTCGGGGTTGGGCTGAGTGGCGCAGTAGAGCAGGACGGGCATAGGGGTAATGAACAGTGTACTGCGTCAATCAGGGTGGAGTACCGCTTCAGCGGTGCAGTTTGGATGTGGGGGGTGGATCGGCTTTAGCCGCTGAGGTAAGGGAAAGCGACGGCCTTTCCTGTTCGCGATGAATGTTCCTTAACGCCGTCTCCACCGACGTCACAATCACATTCAGCCCGACGTAAACCAGATCGACGCCGGCTAGCGAAATCACGATGCTGCCGTGAATCACAGCGCCCGAGTTGAGCACGTGGTCCAGAATGTCAAGGAGCGAAATCTCACCTTCGCCCTCGAGCGACAGCGTAGTTATGGTCTCGCCGTTACTGGACATGCTCCCCCACAAACGAATACGGCGGCCACGGGCCGCTGCAATCGATGCGGCGCGCGTCCTGCCATCGTGCAGCGTATTTGCTGAGCGCCGACTCCAGCTTCTTGCGATCTTTTCGACGGACGAGAAACGATCCGTGCCACACCAGGCCTGGCTGACCGACGCTGGCCTTGCCGCCGGGACTGGCCGCAACCGCGAGCCTGGTCAGCACGCCGATGAATTCCTGCACTTCCGCATCGAGCTTCTTGCCGGTGCTCGGCCTCAGTAGCTGAGCCTTGCGCTTGAGATAGGCAGATCCGCAGGCATCTTTTGAGACGACGGAAGCGCTTGGTTTGGCGATGGCAAACACTTTGATGCCCCATTCGTCGGCGTTGGCGACTCGCTCCAAGGCCCCTCGCAGGGCGCTTTTGCGGTCTTTCACATGCTGTGCCAGCGACTCCTCACTCATGAAGACCGTGCCGAAGCGCGTCGGCAGAGTAGTCAGATGGCTTGAGAGCTCGGCGACGACGCGCTGATGTCGCAGCCCCGCCGTCGCCAGCCATTCCAGATCCTGCATGCGCTCGTTCAGTTGATCGGCAAATTCGTTCTTCGCGACGCGGCTGACCCAGCAGAGATAGTCGCCGCAGCGAATCGCTTCGACGCGGGCAGCGCCGTCGATGGCCTCGGCGGCGATACTCGGCCTGGCCGCGTCCGGCAAATGCGAGATCGCGTAAAGATAGAGCACCTGCGCCGCAGCTGAGCCCTTCCGTGGTGATCTCGCCACTGTCTTGGTTGTGGAAGGCATGGTCTGATGTTACTGAGCCACCGGGTGGAGCACCGCATTAGCGGTGCAGTTCAATGCCCCAAAGCGTTGGCTTTAGCCGCTGAGGTTCTTACCTCAGGTGCTAAGGCGCACCTCGAATCGGAGACTTTCCTTGCAAGCTTGAAAGCCGTGCTCCACCTGCTTGCGACAATTAATCTCGAACCTACTTATTACTTCAGTCGCCAAATCTCGCGCGTGAATTCCTGCAACCGCCTAGCTCCAGCGATCTGCTCATCAAACTCGCGAGCCACTAAAATCTCGCCGTCCTTGAGTTGCCGCCGCAGGCGTGCCAGGGACGCGGCCTGCCATTCCGCCGCCAGCTTGCAGCGCGCACATCGTCTGCCAGCGGCAAGCAAGACTCGATTAACGAACACCGCTCCCAGCGGCGCCTTCAATTCTTCCAGTGCACGCAGCAGGCGGCGCGTTTCGTAGTCCGGCAACGGCTCGGGCAAAGTCACCAACATCAGCCTACAGCGCTTCGCATCGCGCAGCATCGCTGCCAGTTCGCGCACGTTTTGCGAAAGCGTGGCGATCTCCACGGCCGCGTCCTGAGCGATGGCCAGTGTACGGTGAGCCGCGAGCGTTTTCAACAGCAGACGGGCCCACGTCAGCAGACGATCGGGCGTTCGCAGCACCTCCAGCGCATGTCCTGTGGGCGCCACGTCGATTACGACCCGCGCGCCGCTGCGCAATAAATCGAGAATGCGGAAAATGGCGAAGATCTCGTCGACGCCCGGCGGTACCACATCGAGTAGCGCCAGCAGGAATTTGCGATCCAGGCTGAGATCGAGATGAACGCCACGCTTCTCGCCGGTCATCGCGTCGTTGAGGCGGGAGCGCAGCTGCGCCGACCATTGCTGGAACTGGGCGATGGCATCGAATTCCGCAGCCAGAAGTTTGCGGTCGCGTAGGACAGGACGTGGCGTGTCGCCGATCTTCGTGACGAAGACATCGTCGAGCGAGGGCGCGGGATCGATCGAGCAGACAGTGACGGTCTGGTTCTTTGCCATCCTGCGATGATGAAACGCGAGCGCAGCGGAGATCGTTGTCTTGCCGACGCCACCCTTGCCGACGGTGAGGGTAAGCGGAGTCTCAAGCTGCGGCCAGTTTGCGGGAACAAGTTCAAATAGGTTCGCATTCTTCGCCGGTCGGGTAGAGCGGCGCTTTAGCGCCGCGTTCGCGCCGTGGAACGCGTCTGCGGCGACGATCGTCATTGCTAGATGACTTTCGCCGCCTTTTTGTTTTTGCCTGGGCGGGACGCCGGCCTGTAGGCCGGCTCTACCTGATCGCTGGGCATTCGCAGGCCTGGCGATCACAGAGCGTGCGAGTTTTTTCGCTTCGAAGATGTGTGCGCCCAAGGCGCGCAAGGCGGAGACGCCGAGCATCGGGGAGCCTCGATCTTCGCCTGTGAAGACCTTCGCTTGCGGAAAATGCCGGCGCAAGAACTGGCGGGCCGCGAGGCTCTGCTTCGCTCGCCGTTGACAGTGCGGACAACCTGTCTTGCCTTGTACCACGCGATTCAGCACGATCTCCGAAATGCGATTCTTTGCTCCGCTTGACTGAAAGGCAGCGGCCGAGCGCACGGCCTCGTTCAGCGAAAATGGCTCGGGGGTTGTCACCAAAACTAACTTCGAGCCATCGGCCGATAGCGCTGCCTCGACCCGCTCAACCATTCGCGCCCAGCGATCGAGTGCAGGTTCACGCTGCACGTGTCCGCCGAAATGCTGCGCCAGCACGACATCCCGCGAGGCCGCCGTCTCCAGCACGTCAAGGAATCGCGCGAAGTGCTCCGGCATCTGAAAGAGCCTAATGGCATGACCCATCGGCGCCGTGTCGACCACGACCTCGTCGTAATCGCTGTCGAGCAACTCATGGATAGCCAGCAGCGCCGCGACCTCGGCCATGCCGGGAAGGCTGGTATCGAGCAGCGGCGCAAGCTCATCACGCGTAAACAAACTGCCCTTGTTGAGCAGCGCGAGAATGTCGTCGCGCTCGTGCGTTAGAAACTTCTGGATCTGGCGATCGGGATCGATTTGCCGCGCCCAGAGCTGAGCAGCGGTAGGCAGGCGTTTAACGTGGTCGGAGAGTTTCAGCTGCAAGACATCGGCAAGGGAATGCGCGGGATCGGTGGAGAGCAGCAGACCCTGTTGTTTGTGCTGCGCGGCCAGATGCAGCGCGTAAGCCGACGAGACCGTCGTCTTACCCACACCGCCTTTGCCGATGAAGAAGGTGAAACGAGGCACGGCCCAATCTCGCACAGAGGATGGAAAAATTCAAAAGCAGATCCCTCGTTTGGTCTGAACACCTCCTCGTGATGACAAAAGGGAAGGGCGAGCGTTTTGGAGTTACCACCGCACTCGCGTACCATGGGTATTCACCAGCCACTACGCCATGAAATTGTTTCTCGCCGCGGTTTTCCTTCTTGTCTCATCGTTGGCAACGACGCTGGCGCAGCAAGCGCCTGCGCCCAGCAGCACACCGCCATCTGCCACGAAAGACGCTGCGCAAGCGCCTTCGACCAATCCGACGACTCCACAGCCTTCGGTTACCCCTTCAACACCCGGCAAGCCATCGACGCCACCAACCAACTCGCAAGCGGGCACGGTGCAATCGGCTACTCCTCCGGATTATTCACAGGAAGCCTACGTCGTCGAGCACTCCAGCCAGAAGATGCGCTTCGAGAGCGACGGCACCGGCAGCATGGAGAACGAGGCACAGATCAAGATCATCAGCGAGAGCGGCGTGCAGGCGCTGGGCCAGCTCAAAGTGGGATACAACGCGCTGAGCGAGAAGCTGGAGGTCGCCTACGTGCGCGTGCGCAAGCCCGACGGCAGCGTAGTGAACGCGCAGGAGTCGGCGGTGCAGGATCTGACCTTTCCTGACGCCCCTGTCTACACCGACTATCACGAGAAACACATCAGCGTGCCGTCGCTGCGGCCGGGCGATGTGCTGGAGTATCGCTTCGTTCACACCATCGCCAGCCCGCTGGCGCCGGGGCAGTTCTGGACCAGCTACAACTTTGTGGAGAGGGGAATTGTTCTCGACGAGCAGCTGGAGATCAACGTTCCCAAGGATCGCCAGATCAAGCTGAAGACTAAACCGGGCTACGGCGCGAAGATTACCGACGACGGTGACCGCCGCATCTATCGCTGGACGCACTCGAACCTGAAGGACGAAGACGACAAGAAGAAGAAAAAGAAGAAGGCGGACGACGACAGCGCAACGGTCGAGCTGACGACCTTCAAGAGCTGGGATGAACTGGGCGCGTGGTACGCCAGTCTGGAGCGCGATCGCCGCGCGCCCGACGCCAGCGTGAAGACCGAAGCCGCCGCGCTGGTCAAAGGCAAGACCGACGACATGGCGAAGGTCAAGGCGCTCTACGATTACGTCTCACGCAACATCCGCTACGTGAGCCTGTCGTTCGGCTTGGGCCGTATTCAGCCGCATGCTGCCAGCGAGGTGCTGGCCAACGGTTACGGCGACTGCAAGGACAAGAACACGCTGCTGGCGGCGCTGCTCGACGCCGAAGGATTTCACTCGACGTCGGTCCTGATCGGCTCGCACATGAAGCTCGATCCCGACATTCCTTCGCCGTCGCAGTTCGATCACGTGATCACGCGCGTGCCGGTTGACGGCAAAGAGATCTGGCTCGACAGCACGCCCGGCATCGCTCCCTTCCGCATGCTGTCGGCGCAGTTGCGCGACAAGCAGGCGCTGGCGATTCCACCCGACGGCAATGCCGTCATCGTGAGTACGCCGGCCGAGCTGCCGTTCCAGGCCTTCGATCGCACCAACCTTATCGGCAGCGTCAGCGACACCGGCACTCTGACCGCCCACGTCAGCACGGCATCGCGCGGCGATACGGAGATGATCCTGCGCTACGGCATGCGCCGCATGCCCAGCAGTCATTGGAAGGACATCTTCGAGTACATGCTGACGCGCGCCAAGATGCAGCACACCGAGATCACGAACCTGAAGGCGAGCGATCCCAGCGACACCGACGATCCCCTGACCATCGAGTTCGACGTCACGGCCAGCAATTACTTCGACTGGGCGGCGGCGGAATCGAAGTTCGTGCTGCCGCTGGGCTCCATTCATTTGCCCAACGAGGATGAAGACGAAGACAGCGACAGCAGCGAAAACGCCGCGAACGAGCCGATCAAGCTGGGCGCCATTCGCGACGACCAGGCGGACGTGAAGATCACATTTCCCGCGAAGTATAAAGTGCACGCCCCGCTCAACGTGGATCTCAAGCGTGATTACGCAGAGTATCACTCGGAATACAAGTTCGATGCCGGGCAGCTGACCAGCCATCGCACGCTGAAGGTAGCGATGGCGGAGATTCCGGAGTCGCGCAAGGAAGACTACGCTGCGTTCCGGCGCGTGGTAGGAGCCGATGAGGCGCAGCAGGTCACGCTGGAGAGCCAGTCGCCGGCAGCCGCGCAGGTTGCCGGGGGCGGCGATCAGTCGGCCGACGATCTCTTCAATGCCGCGATCCAGGCGTATCAAAATCAGCATTACCAGACTGCGGTTGATCTGTTGGAACGGGTGGTCAAGCTGGACCCCAAGCACAAGGGCGCGTGGGACGACCTAGGCGATGCTTACATGAATCTCGACCAGACGGACAAGGCCATCGCGGCGTTCAAGCAGCAGATTGAAAACAATCCCTACGATGCGTTTGCTTACAACTCGCTCGGTCTCGCCTATCAGCGCTTGGGGCGCTACCAGGATGCCATCGAACAATTTCACAAGCAGATTGAGGTAAATCCGCTCGACCCGTACGCGCACGCCAGTCTTGGGCAGTTGTATCTCGGTCAGAAAAAGTTTGCCGAGGCTGTGCCGGAGCTGGAGAAAGCCGCCGACATTCAGCCGAAAAATCCGCTGCTGGAGGTCGCGCTGGGCCAGGCATATATCGGTACCAACCAGACCGACAAAGGCATGGCTGCGTTTGAGAAGGCGATCAGCATTTCGGCGACGCCGCTGGTGTGGAATAACATTGCCTACTCGCTCTCCGAGCAGAACGTGCAACTCGACCGCGCGCAGCAGTACGCGGATTCGGCCATCAACGCGCTGAACACGCAGCTGCGCGACGTGAATCTCGACAATCTGCGTATACAGGATCTGGCTACTGCCAATCTGCTGTTTGCGGTGTGGGACACGCGCGGCTGGGTCGACTTCAAGCGCGCCGATCTGGATACGGCCGAGAAGTACATTCTGCCCGCGTGGGAAGCTGGCGGCACGGGCGACGAGGCCGAACATCTGGGCGACATTGCCGACAAACGCGGCAAGCGCGACGATGCGATCAATTACTACGTGCTGTCGTTGCTCTCCGAAGACCCAAGCCTGACAGCGCGGGTCAAGCTGACTGCGCTCGGTGTCACCGACATTGATAAGCGCATGGACGCGGCAAAAGCCAAGATGGCTCCGCGCAAGGTTTCCCTCAATAAATCCGACAAAGGCACGGCAGACTTTTTCCTGCTGGTTTCGCCGGGCAAAGTCGAGCAGGCCAAGTTCATCAAGGGCGACGATAACCTGAAAGCCTTCACCGATGTTCTGCAAAAGACCGATGTGCAGATGAAGTTCCCGCCACAGTCGCAAACTCACGTTGTACGGCGCGCAGTAGTTCGCTGCGGAACGACGTCGCCGGGGCCGTGTGCGGTGGAACTGGTGCCGTCGACGGAGGTCCGGTCGCTAGAATAGTGGCGAAGGGATTAGGGGCTGGGGACCAGGGATCGGAAGAAGCGAGTGCCGAGACCCTGGTCACCTTGCGGGTGGAGCACCCATCAGCCTGGCTCGCTCGTCGGTTTCCACATCTCAGACCGTTCTGCTCGTCAGCGAAGCAACATATCTTCGTCGGACTTCTAATCCCGATTCCCAAATCCCTAACCCCTGATCCCCAATCTCACTCCCAATTCTGCTGTAGAATTTTCCGACGGAGGTTGTATGACCGATTTGCGCTATCCGATCGGTAAGTTTGAGTGGGTCCGGCCCGACACTCCAGCAGAAAGTGTCAAAGCCCGCGAACGACACATTGAAATCCTTGCCAAAGCGCCTCTGCAGATGCGCTCCGCGGTGCAAGGGCTGAGCACGCCGCAACTCGACACACCCTATCGTCCCGAAGGCTGGACCGTACGGCAGGTTGTGCATCACGTGCCCGACAGCCATATGAACGCCTACATCCGCTTCAAGCTGGCGCTCACCGAATTCGAGCCCAAGATAAGACCCTACAAGGAAGCCGAATGGGCAAAACTGCCCGACACCACGATCACTCCCATCGAAGTTTCGTTACAACTTCTTGCTGCGTTACATTCGCGGTGGGTTGACCTGCTACAGAACATGCAACCGTCCGATTTCGAACGCACACTGTACCATCCTGAACGCGGTGTGCTCACTTTGGAACAAACGCTGGCCATGTATGCCTGGCATTCTGGTCATCATCTGGCACACATCAACACGCTGCGCGAGCGCATGAATTGGAATCAACGCGCGGCCGTGCAGCCGTAATTCGCAAAAACTAAATTGCGTCGCTGTGACGAATGTGTCGTTCACCGCGATGAAACGCGCACTTGTTCAATCTCCAGTGAATTTATGTAACGTGTTGATGAGCTGCGCTTACGTCGCTGTCAACGACTCGTCCAAGCCAAGTCGCGGAAAGTTTCCAACAATGTGAACTTTTCGGTGGCGCTCGGCGTATTAGCCGGGTAGGAGGAGTGCGTCAGCGTCGGCTGGCACTCCAGTTGCATCAATATTGCGGGGTCAAACAGAGTGTTTCGCCAGCGGTTTGGCGGCCCAGGCGAGACAAACTTGAGGGAAGGCTTGACAGCGTCCCTGTGCTGTTTAACCCCGGTTTCACATTGTAAGCTTAGCGGCGCGAATTGCAAGATACTCCGGATTTCGTCACCACGGCGAATTCCGGAATCCGCAACCAGTCCCGGTTTTGGACTTGTCGGATGCAGGCCGCGTGGGCTGCCAGAACGAAGTCAAAACAGAAGGAGATTGGGAAATGACTCGTATACTGGCTCGTCCTACGATGTTTCTGTTAGCACTGACACTCACCCTATCGCTTGGCGCATTCGCCGCCTCTAAATCACAGAGCATCACCCTCTACCACGACGCACAACTCAACGGCAAAACACTTCCCGCCGGTGATTACACGGTGAAGTGCGACACTACCGGCACAACCTCGCAGGTGCGCTTCATCCGCAATGGCAAGGAAGTCGCCTCCGCGACCGGGCAAGTGAAGCAGTTGACCAATGCGCCGGAGAGCAATCAGGTGGTCACGATGGACGGCAACGGCGGGCCCGCCACCATCTCGGAAATCGATTTCAGCAACAATAAGAGCGGCATAACGTTCGAAACTTCAACAGCCATGTCAGGCGGCGGACAGTAATCACGAACAGGACTGCGGAAGGGAGTGATGAACTCCCTTCCGTTCCGCACTACACCAGCTTCCGCAACTCGCGGCGCAGGATTTTTCCCGACGCGGTGCGCGGCAGCTTTTGCACAAAGTAAACTTCCCGTGGCATCTTGTAGTGCGTCAGCCGCTCTCCGACGAAGGCCTGGAGCGTCTCCGCTGTCTGCTGATTCGACGCCTCGCCCTCGCACAGCACAACAAACGCGCACGGAATCTCTTCGCCCGCGCCGTCCACTCTCGAGACCACGCCGCAATCGGCAACCGCAGGATGCTCCAGCATCACGCTCTCCACTTCGGCAGGAGCGATCGAAAATCCTTTGTACTTGATCATTTCTTTGCGGCGATCGACCACGTAGTAGAAGCCATCGTCATCGACGCGTACGATGTCGCCTGACCAGTACCATCCATCGCGCAACACCGCCGCCGTCGCATCCGGCGACTTCCAGTATCCCTGCATGAACTGTGGCCCGCGCATTACCAGCTCGCCGATCTCGCCCGCTGCCACCTCGTTCTCCTTCTCATCCACAACGCGACACTCAGTCTGCGCCACCGGCATGCCGACGGACTCCGGCCGGTACAACTCCGGCGACAAGAATCCCACATGCGTGACTGGCGATGCTTCGGTCATGCCGTAGCCTTGACGAATCGGCACGCCCGTCGCAGCGGTGAAACGGCGCGCCAGTTCCGGCGCCAGCGGCGCCGCGCCTGACTTCACCCAGCGCAGCCGGTGCTCGCGCGGAAACGTGTCTTGCTCGGCCGCCTGGCAATACGCCAGCAGCGTGGGCGGCACGCACAGGGCCTGGGTCACCGATTCTTCCTGGATAAGCTGCAACGAACGCTCGCAATCGAAGCGCGGCATCAGCACCAAGGTGCAGCCGCGAATCAGCGACAGGCTGAGCCCGACCGTCAGCCCGTAGATGTGGTAGAGCGGCAGAAAACACAATACGACGTCGTCCACTGCGAACGCGCCGTATTCGCCCGGCGTCAGCGTCTGGTACACATTCGCCACCAGGTTGTGGTGCGATAGCATCACGCCCTTGGGCAGGCCGGTTGTGCCGCTGGAGAAGGGAAGCGTTGCTAGGGTCGATCGGGAATCCTGTTCAGGAGCAGGCAAACTCACGCTCGTCGTGGTTTGAAGTAGAGAATCAAAAGGCTGCGATCCGCTCGGCCCCGGCGCGCGCACCGTATACACCTGCCGCAGTGCCGGCAGTCCACTCAGGTTAATGCCGCTCAGCAGCGTGCCGTCGCTGATGAGCGCCACCGCATCGGCCGCCTCGAGCTGATAGTGGACCTCGCGCTCGCGATAGGTTGGGTTCAACGTCGTTGGTATCGCGCCCGCGAGTGTCGCCGCGTGGTAGGCAACGCCAAACTCCCAGCAGTTCGGCAGAAAGATTCCAATGGTTTCGCCCGGACGAATCCCGGCTGCGACCAGGCCCCGCGCCACGCACTCCACCAACTCGCCATACGCGCCGTAGGTGATCCGGCGCGCCGGAGTACAGGACGTGTCAACAATCGCAATCTTCGACGCCTGTTGCCGGCATGACTCCAGCACAACATCGTGTACGAACTTGCCCTCAGGATCGGCAAACAATTGGGTCCGCAAACTCGCTGCTGAACGTGGCATAGCTGAATGCCGCAAAGTTTATCAGGTTCGATAGGCTGAAGCGTTTGATATCTTGAAGGCTGCCTTTGGTTCGATACGAGGCAACGGAGACGTGCTCGATCGGGGCGAGCTTTGTATCAAGGCACGGCTTTCAGCCGTGCCGTACCGTGGTCGAATTGATTTGGGCTTTAGCCCCTGCTTGAACTATGCGAGGACTCACCAACAAACGCGTTCTCATCACCGGTGGCGCCAGCGGTATCGGCGCTGCGACCGTCGCCCGCTTCATCCAAGAGGGTGCCCATGTCGCCATACTCGATCGCGACGCTGAAGGTTGCACACGAATCCAGCGCTCACTGTCTCTGCCATCGGCGATTGTCGCCGATGTCTCCGATCATGCAGAACTCCAATCCGCTTTCACCGCCATTCTGGGCGATCTCGGCGGCCTCGACGTCGTCATCAACAACGCCGGCATCAGCATCCGCCACAACTTCCTCGACATCACGCCGGAGGAGTGGAACCGCGTCCTGGCCGTAAACCTCACCGGCGTCTTCTACGTCGCGCAAACCGCGGCGCGCCACATGATGAAGCACGCGGGCGGCGTCATTCTGAATATGGCGTCGACCAACGGCATCGTCGGTCATCCTTGCTACGCGGATTACAACGCGACCAAAGCAGGAGTTATCGAGCTGACTAAGTCAATGGCCCTGGAACTGGCTCCCAAGGTGCGCGTCAATGCCGTCGCGCCCGGCTACGTGCTCACGCCCATGCAGCGCGCCGAATACACCGATGAAATGCTGGAGGCTGTGAACCAGAAGATCCCGCTGCGCCGTCACGCCCAGCCCGAGGAAATCGCCGGCCTTTTCGCCTTTCTGGCCTCCGACGATGCCGCCTATCTCACTGGCCAGGTGTATGTCATCGACGGCGGCGAGACCGCCGGCGGCCTGGCAAGCCGCTAAACCCTGCTGGTTGTTGTGAATTCATCAAGGAGAGATACGGCAGGTGAGATCAATGCCAAGGAAGGTTTCTGGCAAGGACGCTCGGGATTATTGTTACTCACTGACCACTATCCACTGCTTCTAGATTCCCAGTCCCGTTACCCGCCAGCCCGACCCGTGCACCTTGTACCGGATGTTGAGCGTGATCGACAGTGCGGTCATCGACTCCACAATCCGCGCATTCTCCAGCTTGCCGCCGTCAATGGCTCGTACGCCGGGAATCTTGATCGCCAGCTCCGATGCCACCTGTCGGGCGCGATCGTCGTCGCTGCACACGATAACGTCGCAATCGACGTCGCCCTCGCCTGCCAGCACCGTCGCCGACAGGCTGTGGAATGCCGCGGCAACTGTAACGTTCTTCCCCACCATCTCCTGGGCTTGTTCCGCCGCTGAACCTTGCCAAACGCCCAGTACCCGGGTCGGCCGTCCGCCAACCGCCGCTGCCAGCGGCACCGTTGCATCAATCAGCACCGTTCCTTGCCGGAACGATGGCTTCAGTTGCTTCAATAATTCGGCTTGTCCGGAGAAGGGAACGGTCAGTACCACAATGTCGCACATCTTTACTGAGAGGGCGTTTTCCACGCCTTCAATACTACCCAAAGCGCCGGTTTTTTCGGCAATCTGCGCTGCAATAGTTTTGGCGCGCTCGCCATCGCGGGAGCCAATGACCACCGACTCACCCGCGCGCGCCCAGCGCAGCGCCAGTCCCGAGCCTTCCGGGCCAGTCCCGCCGATGACCGCGATCATGCGTTGCCGCCTGTGGCCGCCGCTTCGGCATCCGATCCCACAATGTGGTAGTCGTACTTGGTGTACAAAGTATTGCGCTGCGCCGGAATACGTCCGAGTTCCACAATTCGCTCCTGAAACTCCATCGTAGAAATATACTGTCCGGCGGTCGCTCCCGCCAGCCGCGAAATGTTCTCTTCGAAGAGCGTCCCGCCGTAGTCATCGGCCCCAGCCAGCAGTGCCAATTGCGACAGCTCGCGGCCCAGCTTCACCCACGAAACCTGGATGTGATTGATCGAGCCGGCCAGAAGGATGCGCGCCAAGGCATGGACCTTCATATGCTCGGCCACGGTGCCGCCACTACGCGCCAAGCCCTGCGCGAACAGCAGCGTGTTCTCGTGAATAAATCCGAGCGGGACGAACTCGGTAAATCCGCCGCTCAGAGCCTGAATCTCGCGCAGCAGCAGCAATTGGTCGACCCAATGCTCCGGTGTCTCCCGATGGCCGTACATCATCGTCGATGTGCTGCGAATACCGCATTCATGCGCCGTTTCGATGACTTCGCGCCATTGCATGCTAGTCAGTTTGTTGCGTGAGAGCACATGTCGCACGCTGTCGTCGAGAATTTCCGCCGCCGTGCCGGGCAATGTATCCAGCCCGTTCGCCTTGAGCATCAGCAGGTATTCGCGAATGGGCATTCCGGTCAGCTGAACGCCGTAGACAATCTCCATAGGAGAAAAGGCGTGCACGTGCATCCGCGGAGTTGCCGACTTCACGGCGCGCAGAATGTCGCGATAATAGAAGTGCGGTAAGCCGTGCGGCAGGCCGCCTTGAATGCAAACCTCGGTCGCCCCCCACTCCCCGGCCTCGCGGCACTTCCGGCCGATTTCCTCCAGCGACAGGAAATACGCGGTCTCATCGCGTGGACCTACGCTGAAGGCGCAAAACTTGCATCCCACAAAACAGATATTGGTGAAGTTGATGTTGCGCGTGACCACGTAGCTGACCACGTCGCCCACCAGCTGCTGCCGCAGCTCATTGGCAGCCACCACCAGCCCGAAAAGATCATCTCCGTCGCTGTTAGCGAGCGCGAGGCACTCCTCACGGCTCAGCACGTCACCCGCAAGCGATCCCAACACTTTCTCGATCGCCTTGCGCACCGGCGTCGAAACCCGCCGCGACACGGCGTCCCAGGTTGTTTCTTGAAGCGTTTGCCGATTACACCAACTCATGTTTTGCATCATTCCACCAGGTTGTCATCGTGAGCGAGGACTTCAGTCCGAGTTGCGTTCAACTGCGATTACCGAAACAAATCCTTTTCCGCCGGCCGCACTAACTCTCGCGCACCACCATTCCCCCGCCGATAGGAATAGCCGCGAACGATACAAGCGGGAATGCGCGTGTCCTTGCCGCAAATCAATCCCGCTAAACAAGCCAGCTCATCGGCTACGGCTTCTTCGGTCGCATGCATTTTGTAACCGTATGTATCAGCCTTACCGCGATAGTCGTGAATTACCTTCATTCCGGCAACGCCGATCGCCACTTCGCACAGCCCCTCGCGCCACGGCCGGCCAAAGCTGTCAGCGATGATCACCGGCACATGTAGTCCGGTCCGCTTCTTCAACCTTCGATGTATTTGCGCGGCAGAACGATCCGGATCCGCGGGTAACAAAACCGCCGTCTTACCGCCGTCGACATTGGATACATCCACTCCGCTGTTGGCACAGACAAAACCATGCCTCGTTTCGGTGATTAGGACGTGCTTCTTTCGCACCACCCGTTTCGCCTCGCGCAACGCCAATTCGACTACGCGAGCGTCCTGTCCATTCCTGGCCGCAAACCGCTTAGCCTCGGCGGAAGCCTTTACCGTGTCCAGCGCCACCCGGTGGTCTTCGGCTTTGGACACAATCTTGTGCTTGAGGACGACGATGTCGCCTTCCTGCAGCCGCAACCCGCCCAAGGCCAGCGCGCCGACCACCAGATCGGCGACATTATCGCCGGGGAAGACATCGCGAATGCCGAGCACCGGAATCGCGCGGATCTCCGAACTTGCCGCGCCCCAATGCGAGACTTGCCGCCAGGGCGCTCCGGTCTGACTTCCCATGCGCCGAGGTCCGCTCACACCGCCGCTTCCCAGGCGTTGAGATCATGCTGACCAATCCCCCACGACCGAAGCAGGCGCTGGGCACCGGTTTCGCCGTCGCGTGCGACCAGCATCTCCAGCTCATGCGGATTGTCGATGTCCAAACCAATCCCTGCCAGCTCGAGAATGACCAGTTCCTTCCCGGTCTTTTTCATGGCTTCGCAGTGCGGCAGAAAGCTGTCGTTGCCAAAGCGCAGAGAAATAATCGACGCCGGCCTGCGCAGTATGCAATTGCTGCCGCGCCGGTCGTAAGCCGGAACGAACACCGAGCCTTCCTCTGGCGCCGCGTCCAGCACGCGATTCAGTTCCTCACTGGTGATTAGAGGAATGTCAGCCGGCACAACCACCGTGGTGTCGTAGCCGCGTTCCTCGCACCATGCAGTTGCCATCTCGATCGCCGCCGTCTCGCTCTCATTGGAACTGTCTTCGATTTCGAGGAAGCCGAACTCCCGCGCCAGCGCCCCTGCGCGCGCGTCGCCCGTGACCACCGCAACATCGATTCGAGCTGAAACCCCGGCAGCCGTGCTCATTACGTCGCGCAGCATCGCTTCCGCCAGCTGCGAACGCTGTCGCTGGTCCAAAGCCCCAGCCAGACGCTGCTTCGCGGTTGCCAGGCTCTTAAATGGGATGAGAAGAATCGCGCGCATTTCAGGCCTTTGCACCTTCGGTGGTTGTGCAGGCGTCCAGAACGAAAGCCGCCAAGTCGCGTCTGTCTTTCATGGACCGCATGATCGTGTTGGTGTAAACAACTCGGGCGGACCGTGCAGATGGTTCTGCCGCCCCTATTTCATTTTCCTGGCTTATTGCTGACTGCTGATTGCTGAGTGCTGACATCTCGCTACTGTCCGCGACCAGCACATCCAGAAAGTCCTCATACGCCTTCGCAACCCCGGCCATCGTGCTGGACCATCCCATCATCTGCATCAACTCCGCCGCTGGCCCCGACACCGCCGCCCCTCCCACAATCGGGCTCACCGCGATCACTGGCGCCGACGTTCGCCGGAGCCCATCGCGAATTCCAGGCACCGCCAGGATCGGCCCAATGCTGGTCACCGGATTGCTCGGCGCGAAAACAATCGCGTCCGCACCGTCTATACTTTCCAGCACGCCCGGTGCGGGACGCGCTTCTTCCGCACCCTCGAACCTGACGGCTCGCACCTCTACTTGATGCCGCTCGCGCACAAAGTATTCCTGAAAAGTCAACGTGCCCTTCGCCGTGTCGAGCATGGTCGAGACGCGATCGTCCGACATCGGTAGCACTCGGGCACGAACGCCAAGCCTTGCTGCCAGCTCCGCTGTGGCCTCGCTTAGCGTCTGTCCCGAGCGCAGCATCCCCGTCCGCGTCAGATGCGTCGCCAGATCCAGATCGCCCAGGCTGAACCACGATGGCTGGCCTAGCTGCTTCATGCGCTCCAGGCACCGGAAGCTGTCGCCCTCGACACCCCATCCGCGATCCTTGCTCAGCAGGTCGGCCAGCGCGTATAACACCGAGTCGATGTCCGGCGAAATATGCAGACCCCACCATTCCACATCGTCACCGGTATTGACGATGACCGTCAGCTCGCCGGGCGCAACAATCTGCTGCAAGCCCTGCACCAGCTTCGCACCGCCCGTACCCCCTGTGAACGCAACGATCATCTATGCGGCCCTCGCATACCCTTCGTCATCCATTGCCACCGCCAATCGTTCGCCTAACACCCCACCGCGCGCCATCACAGCCGAAGCGAACTCCGGATAAATCGGCAGCCGCTGCACGAGTTTTTGTCCCGCCGCTTCGGTGCGGAGCTGTAACTCCACCAGATGCGGCCAGGGCGCCTCAGGATTGATGTAATCCGGCGTCAGCGGCGACACTCCTCCCCAGTCATTGATTCCGCCCTCCAGCAGCCGCTCGTAATTCGGGTTGGTGAGATTCGGGGGCGCTTGAATATTCATCTCTCGCAGGATGAGCCGCGCCACCGCCAGCGTCCGCAGCATGTCGCCGATGTCAGGTTCAGGCCATGCCGCCATTGGGATTCGTGGCTTCGCGCGAAAATTCTGGATGATGACTTCCTGGATGTGCCCATACTGTTCATGCAGGCGTTTAATGGCCAGCAGCGACTCGACGCGGTCCTCCATCGTTTCGCCGATGCCGATCAGAATTCCAGTGGTGAACGGCACGCCCAGCTTGCCGGCATCTTCAATGGTCCGCAGCCGCAGGGCAGGAAGCTTGTCCGGCGTAGTCGGCACGGGATGTGCCGCAGCGAGTTGTGTACTGGTGCTCTCCAGCATCAACCCCAGGCTCGGATTGCTGGCGCGCAACCGCCCGATCCAGTTCGCGCTCAGCAAACCTGGATTCGCATGCGGCAACAGCTTCGTCTCTCGCAATACCAGCTCGCACATCGCTTCCAGATAGTGCAGCGTGCTGCGATAGCCCAGGCGGCGCAGGGTTTCGCGCATCTCCGGGAACAGTGCTTCCGGCCGATCGCCCAACGAGAACAGCGCTTCGCTGCAACCCAGCTTCTCGCCCTGCTCAGCGACCGCCAGAACCTCGTCCGGCGTCATGGTGTGCGCGCCCGCTTGGCCAGGATCGCGGCGGAACGTGCAGTAGCCGCAGTAGTCACGGCAAAGATTCGTCAGCGGAATAAAGACTTTGCGCGAATAGGTGATGACTCCGGGATGATACTTTTCTTTCAGCGCGCGCGCAGTGGCAAGCAGATGAGGCAGCACGTCGTCACCGCAGCTAAGCAATTGCAACGCAGCTTTGCGATCGAGCGCCGCTCCTTCAAGCGCCTCACGCAGGCATGCCAGGGAATTCTGCGATCGCTCGCTATGGAAGACAGACCGCTGCTTGGCAATCGTTACCGTTCCCTGATTCATATCTCTCGCCCGACAATTCTAAGCTGAGTTATCCGCACTCTACTCCCGTGCGTGTTTCATCGCGTAGCGCCCGCGAAAATAGACCAGCGGCTCGCCTTCGTCCACCGCGATCTCGCGAACCTCGGCCACAAAGATGGTGTGATCTCCCGCCTGATGTGCATCAACAACGCTGCAATCCAGATTGGCCAGCGCATTCTCCAGTACCGCCCGTCCACCCTTCATCTTGCGATACCGAATGCCCAGTCGCCGCGCCGAATCCGGGTTTCGTTCCGGATCGGCAAAGTATTCTGACAGCGCGTCCTGATCCCTCTTCAGCATGCTGACGCCGAAGTGGCCGCGTTCCCGCAAATGCAGATAGGTCTCCGCCAGGTGATCGACACATACCAGCACCAACGGCGGCCGCAGAGAAACTGAGCAGAACGCATTCGCGGTCATGCCGTGCACGTCGCCCTCCGCCGTCTCTACCGTGATAACGGTTACGCCGGTGACAAACCGGCTCATCGCAGCGCGAAACTCATCCGGCGTGACCAGCCGGTCCTTATTCGCGTGCGAAAAGTCGTCACCCGGTTTGCGATAAGCCTGCGCCATCTCTAGCCCACAATCGCCCACTATACCTGATCTCTCAGAGCACGATTCGCTCACCGCTGGGCGCCCCATTCCGGCCTGCTTTTGGCCAGGGCGGGTAAACTGCAAAACGCCTCAATTTGCGATAATCTTTCTCGATAGTAAAATTCCGGAGAATCCCGTTGCCAAGCCGCATTTGAGCTACGGGCCAAGCCGGTATGGGGTGGGGATGTATCCTGGGGCCTTTGCGTATCACCGCGCAGCATCCTATTCTGACGCGATTTCGCAGCTGAGCGAGTTGGGCGATGATGCCAAGTTCCTCGCCGGGGGCCAGAGCCTCATCCCACTGATGAAGCTTCGTCTTTCAACCCCCCGTCATCTGGTGGATCTGAACTTCATTCCCGAGACGTCGTACATTCGCAGCAACGGCGTATTGCGTATCGGCGCTCTCACCCGGCACTCGCAGATTGCCGTCTCGCGCGATGCTGCACGAATTCCGATTCTCCCCGATTGTGCTGCCGGCATTGCCGATCCGCAGGTTCGCCACATGGGGACGATTGGGGGCTCACTTGCCGAAGCGGATCCGACCGGCGACTGGGCGCCCGTACTGCTCGCCACCGGGGCTACCGTGAAAACGCTGAGTTCGAATGGGGAGCGTAGCATCGGCATCGCTGATTTCATCCTCGACGCCTACCAGACCACGCTGCAACCGGGCGAACTGGTCACGGAGATTGAGGTTCCTCTTCCGCCGACGCGTACTGGCAGCGCGTATATCGCTCTGAAACGCTGTGCTCCGGTTTACGCCAGCGCCAGCATCGCCGTGCAACTCACCTTACAGGACGACGCCAGTTGCAAAGCTGCCCGTGTCTATCTGGGGGTTCTGGGCCTTACCGCAACCCGCGTGCCGGCTGCTGAGGAATTGTTGTGCGGCCGGCAAGTGGACGGCGACATGGTGGAAAAGGTCCGCTCCGCCGTGATGGATGCCGCGCAGCCTACTTCCGATATGCGCGGCTCAGCTGACTACAAGCGCCACGCCGCCGGCGCCTTGGCCAAACTCGCCGTCGAGGCCGCGTTCCAGCGTGCCCGCGGCCAACACGTGGAGGTAACGCATCTCTATGCCTGATGCGATCCGGCGCGTGCGCGTCAGTGTAACGGTCAATGGCAAGGCATGCAGCCGCGAGGTCGAGCCACGCACGCTGCTGGTACAGTTCCTTCGCGAAGAACTTAACCTCACCGGCACGCACGTCGGCTGCGACACCAGCTATTGTGGTGCCTGTACCGTGATGCTGAATGGCCAGACGGTCAAATCCTGCACTGTATTCGCCTTTCAGGCCGATGACGGCGAGGTGCTAACCGTCGAAGGCCTGGCCAAAGAGGGCGAACTTCACCCCGTGCAGCAAGCTTTCAGCGACTGTCATGGTTTCCAGTGCGGATACTGCACGCCCGGCTTTCTCATGAGCACCCTCCAGCTGCTCGAAGAACATCCTCATCCCACAGAGTGGGACATTCGCAAAGGCATTGCCGGCAACACCTGCCGCTGTACCGGATATCAGAACATCTTCAAAGCCATTCGTACTGCGGCTGGCGCGGGAGAAAACATTGGCCATTAACTTTTCTGGCGAGTTCACCACCCCACGTGCTCCGGAAGAGGTTTTCGAATTTCTCTCCGACCCTAACAAGTTCGGTCCGCTGCTCCCCGACTTTCAAAGCATGAGCATGCAGGACCCGACACACTTCACTGTAAAAGTGAAGGTCGGCGTGGGCAACATTCGCGGATCAGCCGAAATCAAGATGGAACTCAGTGAGGCCGTGAAGCCGCTGCGCGCCCACTACAAAGGGCAGGGAACTGCCGTCGGCAGCCAGTTGACAGTGAGCGCCGGATTCAATCTGTCCCCACTGCCCGAGGGAACCAAGGTCATCTGGCAAGGCGAAACCAGCATCTTTGGAAAACTCGCATCCATGGCCGGGGGGATGCTGGAGCCGCTCGGCCGCAAGAATATCCAGAAGTTGATTGAGGGGCTGCAGAACGCGCTGTCGAGGCCGGCGGTGGTGGCTTCGCTTCAGGTTCATGACTCCGGCTCTCCGGTCACGAACTCTGACAATGCCGGCGTACCACAAAGTAAGATCGATGGTGAAGCACCAACGTTCAGCGCGGCGACTACCAATCCCCCAGAGGATTCGACTCCCGAACCGGTGGAAGCTCCCGGCTTCAGCCCGGCGAATACTAATCCCGCAGGTGATGTGATTTCCGAACCGGTGGAAACACCCGGCTTTAGCCGGGTGAATAACGATCCCTCAGATAAAGGGGCTTCAGCCCCGGCACAACAACATGGCAACGACGACGCACACACAAACCGCTGAGTGGGTTGGCCAATCGATCAAGCGCAAAGAAGACGCGCGCCTGGTCCGCGGCAAGGGCAAGTTTGTCGACGACATAAAGCTACTCGGCATGCTGCATCTGGTGTTTGTGCGATCGCCCTACGCTCACGCCAACATCCTTTCCGTGGACGTGAGCGAAGCCGAAAGGGTTCCCGGCGTGATTTGCACCTTGACTGGCAAGGAAATCACCAAACTCATTGATCCCTTCTTCGAAATCGGCCCTGCGCCCAGCAACCGCATTCTCGATTACCCTATGGCCGTCGATCGCGCGCGCTATCAGGGCGAACCGGTGGCCGCGATGATCGCCGAAACGCCCGCCATCGCCGAAGACGCTGCCGAACTCGTGCACGTCGAATACGAGCCACTCACCGCGGTGGTCGATGGCGAGGTTGCTGCCACCGACGAGACCATTCTCCACTCCGCGATGGGGACAAACATCGTCTGGCATGGCGTTTTTGAATACGGCGACATCGGCAAGGCCTTCGCCGAAGCTGCGCATGTCATTCACATCGACCATCTGCACATGCACCGCTTCTCCAGCACGCCGCTGGAGAACAACGCGGTCATTGCGCAGTGGGACGACAACGACGAACGCCTCTACTTCTGGAGCAACAATTCCTTTCCGACGATCGGCATCCAGTTGCTCGCGCCCGCGCTGCACCTGCGCATGGATCAGGTGCGCGTGCAGACGCACGACATCGGCGGCAGCTTCGGCATCAAGATTACCAACTATCCGCAAATGGCCGCCTGCGCGCTGGCTTCGCGCAAAGCCAATGGCGCGCCCATCAAGTGGTCCGAGACGCGCACCGAGCACATGACCTCAAGCGCCCACGGCAACGAGCGCACCTTCCGCGACACGCGCGTCGCGCTCGACAAGAACGGCGTGATTCTTGCGGTCGACTCGCGCCACGTTGACGACTGCGGCGCTTATCCTCGTTATGAGCCGCTGGGCTGCGTCATCTGGTCGCAGGTGACACCGGCGACTTACCGCCTTCGCAATCTGCGAATCGATTTCACGCAGGCGGTGACCAACAAGTGTCCCGTCGGCCCCAATCGCGGCTATTCGCGCATGCAGCATCTGTGGTTCCTGGAACGCGTGCTCGACATCTGCGCGCACGAGTTAAACATTCCTGCCGACGAGATGCGCCTGCGCAATTACATCCGTCCCGAGGAATTTCCGTACACGACTCCCAACGGCTGCGTCTACGATTCGGGCGACTATCCGCGAATGTTGCAGGTCGCCAAGAACCTCATCGGATGGGAGAAGTGGCAGGCCGAGCGCGCGAAGGCTCATGCCGAGGGCCGCTGGCTCGGCCTCGGCATCGGCACCACGCTCGACTCCGGCACCAACAACTTCGGCCAATCGCAGATCGTCAATCCACAAGCGCCGTTCTCCGGCAACTCGCAGGCGGCCTCTGCCAAGCTCGATATCTATGGCGAAGTCATCGTCGCCGTTGGCTCTGTTCCGCAAGGTCAGGGCCACGAGACCACGGTCTCGCAGGTCGTCGCCGACATTCTCAACATCCCGCCCGACATGGTGAACGTGCGCGTGGGCTTCGACACTGAGCGCAACGTGCACACCGGCCACAGCGGCACCTATGCCAGCCAGTTCGCGGTTTCCGGACTATCGGCGGTGAACGGCGCGGCGCGGTTGTTGAAAGCCGAGATGGCGAAGCTGGCCGCCTTCGCATTGCAGGCCAGCGAAAATGAACTGGAATTCGGCACCGGCAAACAGGGTCCAGAGATTCGCGTCCGCAACACGGAGAAGGCGATTCCCTATATCGGTCTCGCGAATCTCGCCAACGTGAATACCGCTGTCGTTCCTGAGGAATTACGCTCGCTCACATTGAATTGCCGCTACACCTGGCGCGCGCCATTCCAAGTCCCGGACGTACAGAAGAAATACGGCAACCTGACGCTGACTTACTCCTCGCAGCTGCACATCGCTGTCGTGGAGATCGACAAGGACACATACATCCCGAAGATTCTCGACTACGCCGCGGTCGACGATTGCGGCACGGTCATCAATCCGATGATCGTCGAAGGCCAGGTACATGGCGCGACCGCGCACGGTATCGGCGCCGCGCTGATGGAAAACTGCGCTTATGACGACAACGGCAACATGCTGACCTCGACCTTTAGCGATTACACGCCGATTACTGCTATCAATATGCCGAATGTGAAGTGTGGCAATATCGAAACGCCCTCGCCGCATAGCTACAGCGGGGCGAAAGGCATGGGTGAAGGCGGAGGCGCGCCGCTACACGCGATCAGCGCGGCGTTGCAGGACGCGCTGTGGCGCGAAGGCATCGTCATTGACGACTCACATAACAACGCGAGTACGTTGTTCGAACTGATTCAGGCGAAACGCCGCGGCGAGGTGAAAGGAAATGTGCAGATCGAACGTAGAGAAGAATGTTTGTAGATCGTGAATCGTTGATCGAAGAAGCGTTCTCATCGAGCGGCTAACGATCCACAGTCACGATCTACGAACCAGCAGCTATGAAGCGCATCCTCATCGTCGGAGCGGGAGCCATTGGTAGCCTGTACGCGTCGCACTTGGCGCGGGTAGCTGACGTGCGGGTCTTCGTTCGCCGCGAAGAGCACGCGCGCAGCATCAACGATCGGGGCATTCGCGTGACCGGCCGCAATGAATTTCATGCCCACTTGAAAGCGAGTAGGGACCCGCGCGAGTTGCCGCAGTTTGATTTCGGGATTGTTGCTACCAAAGCGAACCAGACGCGCAAGGCTTTTGCGCCGGTCGCTCATCTCTTTCGTCACGGCGCCGTACTTTCGGCACAAAACGGACTTGGAAGCGAGGAGGTGGTCGCTGAATTAATGCGGCCGGGTTTTGTCATTCGCGGCACCACCTTCATGAGCGGTACGCGCTTTGCCGACGACCATGTGCACTACGAGCTCAACACTTCGACCTGGCTGGGCCCCTTCGAGCCGACGAACACCCCGTTCGAACTCGTAGAAGAATTGGCGGCGTTGCTGAACGCATCGGGGCTCAAGGCCGAAGCTCTGCGCGATGCCCGCCCAGCGCAGTGGTCGAAGCTGATTTTCAATGCGTCAGTGAACGCGGTGTCCGCTTTGACCGAGCTACCGCACTCGCCCCACTTTGCCGCTGAGGCCGAATTCAGCGATCTCGGCCACCTTCTGCATCAGCTGATTGAGGAAGGCAAGACGGTTGCCGCGGCATTGGGTGTCGAGCTGCATGAGGATCCGTGGGCGATGAATTGTATCGGTGCGCAAACCAACCATCCGCCGTCGATGCTGTACGATGTTCGTCATCGCCTGCCGACCGAGGTTGACTTTCTCTGCGGTGCGATCGCTCGCGAGGCGCAGCGTGTCGGCGTACCTGCACCGCTGCATACCGCGCTCTATCGCCTGATCAAAGCGAAGGAGGCGAGCTGGTCGTGGAAGAAGGAGAATGTGCTGGAGGCGGTGGAAAGTAAATCCGCTGGCGACTGATCGCATGCCTTATCCGATCGACAACACGAAACTCGACCGCGTTCGCGAACTGATGCATCGCGAGAACCTCGATGCCCTCGTGGTGCGCGCCCCTGACAACATCGTCTATCTGACAAACTACTGGTGCATGAAGGGCTACGACAGCGCGATCTTTCCGCGCGAGGGCGAGCCGACACTCATCGCGATCGAGCCGCAGGAAGAGGATGCTCGCCGCACTTCGTGGACGCGGGACATCCGCCTGTTCAAGAGTTACGACGATCGCGATCCCCGGCCGCCAACCTTTCGTTCGCTCGATGTTACGCTGCAGGTTCTGAAAGAGCGTGATCTCACCGGCCGCATCGGCCTGGAGCTCTCGCAGGGGACGCAGTCAGCCGATCGTATGGTGGGCGAGCCGACCACCTGGTCGCAGCCTTGGTTCGACGCGTTCAAGCCCGCTGCACGTGAGGTGGTCGACGCATCGGGCTTGCTGGCGGAAGCGCGCGCGATCAAGACTGATCAGGAGATCGAGCGTATGAAGCTGGCCAATGAGCTGGCTTCGCTCGCCATGGAGCATGCTGCCGAACGCTTGCGTCCCGGCATGAAAGAGAGCGAGGTCGCGGCAATGTTCGAAGGCTTTGTACACGCGACGGGCATCGGCTTCAAAGGCAAGGTCGAAATGGCTCGTGCGTTCACGCTGGTGTGGTCGGGAAAAGGAATTAGAACGTTTACCGCTACCGGTGACCGCCCCGTGCAAGAGCATGAGCCAACGTTGTTCGAGATTTGGGTCTGTGTTGATGGCTACTGGAACGATTTGACAAAGAATCTCTGTCCGGGCGAGCTAACCCCCGAGTATCACAAGCTGCTTGACTTGCTGCTTGCGGTGTTCGGCGAGGCGTCGGCATTTGCCAAAGATGGTGCAAGCTTGCCGGAACTCGATCGGTTGATTCGCGCCCGCATTGCTGATGGTGGTTATCCCGGCCAGCCGTCACATGCTGTATGCCACGGTGTGGGAGCTCGCGCTCATGAGCCTCCTTACGCCCACCAGGCTGGAACCGGTACGATCCGCAAGGGTATGGTGCTGGCGATTGAGCCGGGAATTTATTGGCCTGGCGGCGGCGGACTGCGTCTAGAAGATAACTTCTGGATCACCGGCAGCGGCAACGAGAAGCTGTGTTCCTTTCCTGACGACTTTCGCCTGGTGCGTACCGCTCACGCGGGAAAGGCTGCGCATTGATGGCAACCGCAGGCCAAGCCGTCCTATCCGACAATGTCAGAGATGCCATCCTGAGCTGCATCCGCGAGGACGAGATCATCGCCATGTGCTGCGACGTGATCAACATCCCAAGTCCTACAGGGTCGGAGCTGGCCATGGCGGAGTACATGCGAGCAGCTTTCCAACGGTTGGGCCTCGCCATTACGTGGCAGCAGGTGGAAGATGCGCGCGCCAATGTTATCGGGCGGCTTGAAGGCACTGGCAACGGTCAATGCCTGATGTTCAACGGACATATGGATACCTCGAACACAGGCGAGGAAGAGTTCCTGCCTGGCATCGGGTATAAGCCGCACGCCGTTGTGAAGGACGGCATGATCTACGGCCTCGGCATCTACAACATGAAGGGCGCGCTGGTGTGCTACCACCATGCCATGAAAGCCTTGCGGGAAGCGGGAATCAAGCTGGAGGGAGACGTCATTCTGGGAGCCGTGTGCGGCGAGATCGAAAAGACGCAGTGGGGCGAATGCCAGGGCAGGGAATACCGCGGATACGGCGCTGGCACGCATTATCTGGTGGGCCACGGTGTGCTGCCGGATATGTGCATTCTCGGCGAGCCGACCGATATGCAACTGGTGCTGGAGCACGCGGGTTCGATGTGGGTGCGCTTCGGTCTGACCGGCAACTATGTTCACTCCGCCTTTGCGCCCGGCAAGGAAGATCAGAATGCGATTCGCCGGATGTACCACGTTGTGGGAGAAGTGATGAAGTGGATTCCAGAGTGGCAGGAGCAGGCTCGATGGGCTGGGCGTCCGGGGTTTGTGAATATTGGCTGCCTGCAAGCCGGACATCCCTGGCGCGCCAGCCGCACTCCCGAGCGCGCCGATTTGTTTCTTGATGTGCGCGTGCCGCCGACGATCAGCATGACTGATGCCCGGCGCGCGGCCAAGAAGCTGTATCTGACAATGAGGGACAAGTGTCCCGAATACGGGTTGGAGTTTGAGACATTTGTGTCCGTCCCAGGGACGACCATCGACGAGAACCACACGATGGTGAAGACCATCGAGCGCAATCATCGGCAGGTGACCGGCAAGCCGCCGATTCGCAATACCGTTCTCTGGTGCTCGGATGCGTCGGTACTGTCTCGTTTCGGATGTCCGACGATAAATTATGGCCCGTCGAGTGGTCCGCGTGATCACGAAGGCGAGAAGGTTGCGATCAAGACCCTGGTCGACATAACCAAGGTTTACGCGCTGACGGCGGCAGAGATTTGTGGGTGAAGCAGCACTTAGCGATTAGCAATTAGTCATTAGTCCATCGGCCGCGGCTTTGGCAGCTTTTGCTAATTGCTAACTGCTAAGTTCTTAAGGAACTTCATTTTGCCAAGTCCATCTGAAATCCAGCGCCGTTACGACGCCGTTCGCGCTGCCATGCGCGAACAAAATATCGATGCACTCGTCGTTTGCGGCAACCAATACGCCGGCTTCGAGGGCGCCGTCCTCTATACCTCCGGCTTCGAGATTGTCCATCGCTACGTCTATGTACTCATTCCGCTGAAGGGCGAGCCAGCGCTCGTATTCCCCCAAGAAGCCCGCTGGATCGGGGACAAGAAGAAGCCGTTTGTGCAGGAGAAAGTCTGGGCCGAGATTCCTGGCCGTTGGCTGGCTCAGCGGGCACAGGATGAAGGCTGGAAGCGCGTCGCAGTTTACGGTCTGGACTACGTCATGGCAGTGCGTGATTATCGCGAGCTGCAGCAGGGGGCGTTTGAGCTTGTACCCTTCGATTTTCAATTTGACATGGCGCGTGCGGTCAAGAGCGAAGAGGAACTCGTCGAGATTCGCGACTCGATGGACATCATCCACGAAGGCTTCTGGGCGCTATTGGAGCAGTTCGCGCCGGGCAAGACCGAAGCCGAGATCATGGCGCCTGCGGTGGAGGTGTTCTTCGCGCGCGGTGCCGGTCCGCGCATGATGAATATCGTCCTCTCGGGAGAGAACGGAGAAGCGGAGGCGCATTTCAAAGTCCCGGGACATCGTCGTGTCGGAGAACGCGATCTGATGTTGTACTCGCTGGAAATTGCTGGCGCGGGCGGATACTGGGTTGAGTTCTCGCGTGCGCTGATCGCAGGTGAGCCGAGCAAACGCACGCTCCAAATGGCCGAGGTTTATCCCGAGGCGATGGAAGCCGCGCGCAAACTGATGCGCGAGGGCGTGCTGGCCTGCGAGGTTCATAAAGTCGTCGCCGAGACATTTGCGCGACAGGGATTTGCGTTGGGACACCTCTCGGGGCATTCGATCGGCACTACGATGATCGAGCACCCCTCCATCGGAGCGAAGAGCCAGATCGAGTTAAAGCAAAACATGATATTTTCCCTTCATCCGCAAGTTGTGGATCAGGATGGCAAGGTTTGTCTATACACGCAAGATACGTTCCGGGTAGGCCAATCCGAGGGTGAAAATCTGAGCAGCATTCCCTGGAAGTTCTACTCCAAAGCAGATGTGCCTTCTCCGGTTAAGGCGACGGCCGGGCGATGGATCGACGCATGAAGAAGGTTCTCGTCGTGGGATGCGGCGCCATCGGCAGCCTCTTCGCGGCGCACCTGGCGAAGGGCGGCGAGGTCGATGTCTACGCGTTTGACCTATCGCAGCCGCACATTGACGCCATCAACCGCAACGGCCTGCGGCTCTCAGGCGCCGCTGACGTGCACGTTCACCTCGCGAAGGCCAGCACTAATCCGACCGAGTTACCGATTTGCGATTTTGGCCTGGTTGCTACCAAGGCGATTCACACTGCGAGTGCGATCCAAGCGGCAGCGCGCTGCTTCGACGATCACAGTGCAGTTTGCTCGGTGCAGAACGGCATGGGCAATGAGGAGATCATCGCCGAGCATGTGAAGCACGTCATTCGCGGCACGACGTTTCCAGCCGGCCATGTGGTTGAGCCAGGCCACGTCGGGTTCGATATCAAGGGCGATACGTGGATCGGTCCGTTCGAGCCGACGAACACTTTGATGGAGCGCGTTGCCGAGCTTGCGGGTTACATGACGCGCGGCGGCATGAACACCATTGCGCTGGCGGACGCGCGCGGGGCGCAGTGGACCAAGCTGATCTTCAACGCCTCGACCAATCCCGTGGCCGCACTGACGCGATTGCATCACGGAGCGGCGACCCGCTTTCCGCCCACGGGCGAGTTGTTCGAGGCACTGATCCAGGAAGGCGAAGCGGTAGCCAAGGCCATGGGCGTTGCGCTGCACGGCGATCCTCGGCAACTGGTGCTAAAGGGTGCGAACGCTCCCGGCAAGCACAAGGCCAGCATGTTGCAGGATGCGTTGGCGTCGCGAATAACGGAAGTGGATTTCATGAACGGCGCAATCGTGAAGTGGGGCGAGAAGTACGGCGTGCCAACTCCATTGAACCGCGCAATGTGGGCTCTGATGAAGGGGTTGGAGCACTCCTGGAGCGAGGCGTGAGAGCAGTCGGCTATCAGCTGTCAGCCAAGGCAGAGTCATAGCGCGTTATCCGGGGGATTTCAGCGCGTTCATCCGGGAAAGTGTTTCATATCCCAAACCAACAAGCTGAGAGCTGACGGCGGAAAGCCGAAAGCTCTGGAAGGCACTCATGTCCGTTCCATTTCGTATTGGTGTTTTGCAACTCAGTATGGAGCCGCTACAGCAGACGGTTCGCATGGCGCAAGCTTGTGAGCGAGCCGGTTTCGACATTTTCTGGCTGGCTGAAGCGTATCCGTGGTGGCGTAAACACGGCTTCGAAGCGCGCTCCTCGACCGCAATCACCGCGGTGATTGCCGCCCAAACCGAGCACATCGTCATCGGCTGGGGCATCATCTCGCCCTATACGCGGCATCCGGTGCAGATCGCGATGGAGGCGCGCGTGTTGCAGGACGGCGCTGGGGACGGCCGTTTTCTGCTCGGACTAGGCGCGTCCAAGATATTCATGAAGGAGATCGGCGAAGGCGAGCAGGGGAGAGATGTCGGTCCGGCGGTGGTCATGCGCGAGAGCATCGAGATTATCGAAGCGATGCTCGCCGGCGAGGCGGTTGAGTATCGCGGCAAAGCTTTTGCCGCCTCGGCGCCGGCGCTAAAAAGCGAGGCGCACGTTTCGCGGTCGCGCGTTCCCATCTACGTCGGCGCAACCGGTCCAGTGCTGCAAAAGCTCGCCGGCTCTCGCGCCGATGGACTGCTCACGGCCAGCATCACCACACCGGATTTTGTACGCTATGCGCGCGGCAATATGGAGGAAGGAGCTCGGCGCGCGGGTAAAGATCCTGCGCAGCTCGATCTTGGCGGAGTGATCGTCGGCAGTATCAATCGCGATGCAAAGAAGGGCAAAGAAGGCGCCCGCGAGATGGCGGCGATGTATCTTGCCAACAAGGTACAGAATATTCGCGGCTCGGCAGATGTGCTGCTGGAGAAGGCTGGCCTCAGCTTCGAAGAGATTTCGCCGATCGCTGAAGCCATGGAAAAAGGCGGCCGTAAAGCCGCCTCCCAAGCGATCACCGACGACATTCTGCGCAAGGTTCGTGCTATCGCGGGCACTCCTGACGAGTGTTGCGAGCGCATCGCCGAATACCGCGACGCCGGCTGCACCAACGTCATGCTGGAGATTTGGGGTGACGATCGTGAGGCGCAGGCCGAACTCTTTGGCGAAGCAGTACTGCCACACTTCCGATAATTGGCGGCGGCCAAAGCCGCGTTCAACCGCGGGAAAATAGAACTCGCCCGCACGCGAGCGAGTTCCAGTGCCTAGTTCAGCAGTCCATACATAGCAACCAGATTCTGCCCGGCTACAAATACATGACCATCGGCTACGGTAGTGGCCGAGAACTTTACCGCCAGCGGGGCCTGATCGCGGCTGGGATTTTGCTGCGAGTTGTACAGTTCATTTCCCAGGTTGGTTGCCGCGTAGGCACGCAACACTGCATTGGAGGGGTAGTTGTCATCCTCGATGATCCAGACAATTCCGGCACTCGTGCTATTGGAGGAGACTGCCGGTGTCGAACCCGGGTAGACGAAGATCTCGGGCGATGACGACGTCGGAGTGGTGGAGAGAAGCCCGGTCGTGGGGTTAAAAGCGTAGGCCTTCAACCGATCCGAATATCCGCTGAAGTACGCATTGTTGTTCCAGAAGGCCAATCCTCCCCAGATGCCGCCGATGGCGAAGGGTAAGGTCTGGACGATCTGATCGTCATTTCCCTGATGGAAATGCCCCATGTTGTCGCGGTTGATGAGATCGATGGTTCCTTCCTTTCCCACCTGCAACAGCAGATGGGGATAAGGTCCGGACTGATTGGGCAACAGCAGTACGCCGCCTGAGCCGACATCGGCGTCATTGTTATCGAGCGTCTGCTGATCCCAAGGCGTGAAATAATCGGCCACCGAGATGCCGGAAGACGACCAGGTGAAGCGAATCACGCTGTCGCCGTAATCGGTGCCTCCGGTATTTGCGGTGAAGTCGCCGTTGCCGGAGGCCGTATAAATCGCGCCGTTGGCATCAGCCGCAGGTCCGGCACCACCGCCCCACATCCCGCCTTCCTCGCCATTAGGCGTGTCGGCGAAGACTCCGCTGGGAGCCAGCGTGGTGGCATTGAAGGACATCAGCCAGCCGTGATACTCACCCAAATCGCAATGCGAGGACCAGGAAACAAACACCTGGCCATCGGCCAGGAGCAGACTGGGTCGCTGATTGGCCAGCAGAGGATTGAAGGTGATGACGCCGCCGATCGACCCACTTCCATTGCCTCGGGTCAAAGCAATGATGGTGTGTGGCGAAGTCACATCGGTTCCGGTTCGGATGTCGAGGGCGTGCAGGCGATGGTAGAAGTTGGTGACGTGGGTCTGGGAATTGATCTCCTTGGTTTCCGCCACCACGTACAACGTGTTCGTCGTGGTGTTGATGACTGGAGTTCCCGAGATCCCGATTTCAGGCGTGAGGTCGCTGCAGCCCACGTCGTTGCTGGAGACCGTACTGACCACTTCGAGCGGACCCACCCCGGAAGTAAGAAAATTGGTGTGCCAAAGCTGTTGTCCACTGTTCACGTCAAAGGCGTAAACCTGATCGTGCTCGGTGGCTACAAAAACCACATTGTGCGACGTGCCGTTAATAGTGAGATTGGACACATACAACGGTTGGGCGTACACATAGCCTTGCACGGAGAAGTTCCGCAGCAGGCCGAATTGTTGAACGTTCACGTTGCTGAGGGTCAGGGTGGTTTCCTGAGTGTTAGTGCCTGAGCGGTTGTTGTCGTACTGATAGGTTGTAACAGCGACTTGTGCAGTCAGCAGGGAGCTGCACAGCAGAACAAAAAAGGGAACAAAACGACTACCGGTCTCTTTCATTGAGACGTCATGCTCCTTGGGATTCAAATTTGCCTAGGAACCGGGTAAGACTGGTGCCCTGGCGCAAAACGGCCCGGTACGTTACGAAGCGACGCTTGCAGAGTGTTTTAACGGGATTAACGGATTATACCGGTGCAAATCAGATTGCGCACAATATGTTTTTAAGGCCGCGCCGAAGATAAGAGCACTTTTTGGACATCATTGGTGTCAGCCGCCACGTAACGGTGGTTCGACACTTCATCTTTGGGGATACCAGAACCTTCACTTTCAGGTGACTTGACCGATCACCAGCTATTTTTCGGCATAGCCGCGTGAGGAACCTTTTAGCCCGGTTTCCGTCTTAAGCTGCGAGGAGTTCTATGCCCGAGACAGAATTGACGCCTGCTCCACCTGACAATAGTCAGCTGCGAATCATCTTTGTTGGTCCACAAGGCATTCGCGCCGGTTGGCGGTTACTCATCTTCCTGGCGCTGTTAGTGGCCGTGCGCTTCGCCGTTGTGCTTCCCTTAGGCAAGATCATAGGAAATCTGGGAAGCGATTTCTCGGCGCGCAACGTCATCATCAGCGAGGTCTTCGCATTCGGTGTCGTTCTCATCGCCACTGCCATCATGGGACGTTTCGAGCACCGCAGCCTTTCCGGCTACGGTCTCCCTTTCCGCTTGGCTTTAGGCAAGCAATTCTGGGCAGGCGCGTTGTGGGGTTTTGTCATGCTCTCGGTGATCGTCGCCATGATGGGCGCCAGCGGGGCATATGCCTTCGGCGGACTGGCGCTGTCGTCAGCGGACGTTGTCAAGTATGCGTTGCTGTGGGCGCTGGCTTTTCTGCTAGTCGGCTTCTTCGAGGAATTCACTTTTCGCGGCTACATCCAGTACACGCTTACCGCAGGGATTGGTTTCTGGCCCGCGGCCGCTATCACCTGCGTCATCTTCGCTGGGCTGCACCTCGGCAATCCTGGAGAAAACTGGATCGGAGCTGTCGAAATCGTCTTGATCGCACTCTTCCTTTGTCTTGCACTGCGTCGCACCGGCAATCTCTGGTTCGCCATCGGCTGGCACATGGCCTTCGACTGGGGCGAGAGCTTCTTCTATTCCACGCCCAACAGCGGCATTCACGCCACCGGACATATGTTGAAGGCGTCCTTAATGGGGTCGAAATGGCTGAGCGGAGGCACGGTCGGGCCGGAGGCCAGCGTCTTCGATTTGGTGGTGACGGTTGCCGGCATCCTGCTGCTGGCAAGAATTTATCCGGAGGCGAAATATCCCGCGCTTGATGCGCCTGCCAATCCGAATTTTGGGCCGACCCCGCAGGTGCTCACAGAAGCCAACCCGAGCCATCTCATGCCCTGAGACGCTCCAGCCCAGGGAGTTCAGGTGGCTGAACAGGATTTCGATATATGGGCCGGTAAGCAAAGAGTGATTGCATTCACCGCCGCCGGAAGCACATAATTCGCTTACTGAGGGGACCATATGAAGCCACTTCTTCGCATTGGTCTGTGTTTTTTGGGCTTGCTGTCTTCGTCGGTTGCTTTTGCCGCCGACAATGGCATGTCACCGGAAGAGCGCACGGTCAGGATGGCTTACGCCAAGATCGTCTTTGCCGTTCAGGTGCAAACCGTCGAGCAGGCCGTCCACCAGAAGCATCGCAAGCTCGACACGCCCGCGCTGGAGAGCGCACTGGACAAGAATGACATGCGGATCACGCTGAGCGGCTTCACCGTCGGCGATGTTTCTGAGATCGCGCAACGCAATATTCAGGATCTGGTTTCGCTTCCGCACGGGGAAGACGTCTTGGTGATCAGCGACGCCCCCAACAGCTTTAAGGAACACGGGAAGATAACAGAGGAGACCAGCGTTGCCATACCCGCATGGCAACCGGGTTCCAGCGGCGGACTATCCACCGTGAGCTCCACCCTTGCCGAAGTGCTTGCGGTGAATCAACCGACCGACATTTTTGAGCGCTATGCTGCGTTCAACGTCGCGATTTCGTACCAGGGACGCGCTCGCAAATACCGGGCCCTGGTCCTGTTCGGCAAAGATGCCAACGGTGCTAACCAGGTTCTGGTGACCGACACGGTTCTAGGTTCCGTGCCGCAGGACATGGTGACGCGGTCTATCTATCCGGCGATTTTGCTTGGGACCTCTCAGGGTGAGGTGCCGGCGGTGTTGAGCTGGTTTGAGAGCAAGCAGATGCCTGCGACTTCCTGCACCCGGAGTACGCAGGAGGCGCAGAGCGCGCAGGATGTGTGTTGCGATCTGAGCGCCTTGAAGTGCGGCATATCGGCCGATGACTTGAGGCACTCTGCCGCGTACCTGGACGCGCGCACCCAGTCTCCCGACAACTGACCTTCCGAAATTTTGCCTTCAGTGTTCGTGCTTGGAATGCGAGTGCAAGTGGGGGTGGGAGTGAACTACCCCATTGTGGGAGTGCCGGTGGGCGTGAACCAGATTCGCGCGCAACAGCAACTCGCGATTGGACAGTATCTCCTGCGGGGGCGCCATCGCCTCGACTTGGCCAGCCTCCAAGACCAGCACCCGATCGGCGATGTCTTCCACGATCTCTAACTGATGGGTGGCGGAGATCACGGTCTTCGACGAGCCTTTCCATTCCTGGATCAGATCGACGATCTGGCTCTGACTGCGGGGGTCGAGAGCCGCCGTCGGCTCGTCCAGCAACAACACCTCGGGATCGAGCACCAGCACCGAAGCCAGCGCGACCCGTTTTTTTTCGCCTCCGGAAAGACGATAAGGAGGCCGGTCGCGAAGCGCTGTCAGGCGCATGTACTCGAGTGTCTGCTCAACTCGCGACAGCAACTGTTCTTTCGACCACCCCAACTGCAATGGTGCAAACGCGACCTCGTCGAAAACCGTTGGATTGAAGAGCTGCACATCCGGGTTCTGGAAAACCAGGGCCACGCGCCGCCGGAAGGGAAGCGCAAAGTCGTCGCGCTGCAGAAGCTCGGCCGTCAGTTGCTGCCCGTCGAAATAAAGCGAACCTCGCGATGGAGAACACAGCCCATCCAGAATCCGCAGCAGTGTTGACTTGCCCGATCCGTTTGCGCCGACCAGCGCCAGGCGGTCTCCCCGCATAATCTGCAGCGAGACTTCCCGCAGCGCGGTTATACCGTCGTAATCGAAGCAGACGTCGCGCAGTTCGAAGAGGGGAGTCATCACCGTATCTTCTTATCTTCCCATCCAGACGGCGAGGCTGCCGGCAAACAAGAAACTGAGCAGACCGACCCAGTCCCACATTGTCAGACGCCAGTGTGAAAGCACCTGGACGTCGCCCCGGAATCCTCGCGACTGCATGGCCATATAAACGTCATTGCTCAGAGCGAAACTCTTGCTGAGCAGGACACCGGCGGTTCGCGCTGCCACGCGCCGCTGCTCCTCTGGCCTCAGCACGCCGACAGTCCGGCTGCGCCGCGACTCGAACATCTGGTTCGCCGTTTCCACCAGCAGGAATAAATAGCGATAAGTCATCGCCATCATGACGATGGCTTCTTTGGGCAACCGCAGCGCGCGCAGCGCCTTCAGAACATGCGCCCACGGTGTGCACAGTACCAGCAGGGTTGTGAGCGTGACGGCTGTCTCCACTCGCAAGATGAGCAAAGCCGCCGTGTGCAAGCCTTGGCTGGTAATCACCAGCCCTCCAAGTGCGGCGACCGGCCGGCCCGGCGTGAGAAACAGTGCGGGAAGCGCAATCACCCCGGTAAAGCCAAGCACGATCAGCCACACCCGTTTTGCAAGCGTGAAAAGTGTGACGCGGGAAAGGACCGCCATAACCACGGACATAGCTAAGAGCGCCGCAACCACCACGAGTTTGTGCGACAGTGTCACCGCCAGGACGAGGGCAAACAAGCCCAGCACCCGCACCCGTGGATCAAGCGATTGCAGTAAGCCGCGCTCCCTCGCGGTCTCTTCCGAGAGCATGGCGCGGGTAAGCGCACGACCAAACCCCAGCGTGGTCGACTCGAGAAAGCTGCGGCTCATGCGGAAGATTCCTTGCCGCGAGATTTTGCCGCCCATGATCGCGCGGCCAGTGACACGATCAACAGCAGTCCCACGCCGAACATCGCCGACAGCAAATAGCCGAAGCTGCGGCTCTTAACGAATGCCGGCGCGTAAGCAGGGAAGGGCGCCGTCCAGAAATTCGAAAGCCGCTGCAGACCTGCAGGCACGGTTGAGGCGGCGGAGTTCGCGCTCGGCGCCGACGCCGTGGTTTGAGTCATCTGTGCCGGCGACCACTCTCCCCAGGCTGTTCCTGCCGCTAGAATACCGAGCGGCGTCAGCAGCATGAAGATCGCAATCATGATCCACAGGCGGCGCAGTGATGGCGCCGTCGAGCGCCCTAGGTCTCCGTCGGCGGCAACTCCGGAAGTCGCGCGTAGCAGTCCCGAATCGGCGACTTGCAGATAGGCTACGAGGCCGCCAGAGATGGCCGCTTCCGCAAGACCGGCGAAGGTCAGATGGCCGATCATCATCGCTGGGATAGCAATGCGCAACGGATACGGCGCGTACAACGGCGTTCCGCTGGCGTCGTGGAACAACATGGGCTGAATGCCGAACTCCACGGCAGCAATCAACGCTGCAGCATTCACCGCCAGATAGCCGGCGACGGCGGCAGCGACGACGCGCCGTCTGGAGGTCAACCCGGCTCCGGCGGCAATCATGCGATAGCTGGCAAAGGCTACGAGTGAGCCGACGATCGCCATATTGAAACAGTTGGCGCCCAGGGTAGTGATGCCACCGTCGCCGAAGAACAAAGCCTGGATTCCTAGTGCGATCGACAGCGCAAGAATCGCACCCGATGGTCCGAGCACAATGGCCGCAATGGTTACGCCCAGCGCGTGGCCGGTGGTGCCGCCCGGCAGCGGCAGGTTGAACATCATCACCACAAACGAGAACGCCGCAAAGACGGAGATGAGCGGGATCACGCGACTGAGCAGGACGCGCTTCAGGCGTTTGATGGAGGAGTACCATCCCGCCATCGCGCCAACATAAAGCACGCCGCAGGTCGAGGGACTCAGATAGCCGTCAGGAATGTGCATGCAACAGTCGCGCCGATGGTGACTCTCATCCTATCTCATGGGGCGATACTGAAGGCGGTTTTGCCCGCAAAAGCCAGGCCGCGCGACCTCCGGCAATGCATGAGCTCACGCTTGGCGAGAGTTTGATCTCGAGGACAAGCCGGCTACAGAGCGGCATCATCGCTCGTAGGTTTCGGCCCACTCTTTCAAACGCGCGCTGATCGCTGGCGTCGTGCTTCCTCGCTGAAAGCGCCAGCGCCAGTTGCCCGACGAGCTGCCGGGAAGGTTCATGCGGCCTTCGCTGCCGACACCCAGCACGTCCTGCAGCGGGAACAGCACGGTATTCGCGACCGATGCCATCAGGGTGCGGATCATTACCCGGTTGATGTCGCCGCCGTCGGTGTTGAGATAGCGACGGGCGTAGGCCATCTCCTTTTCGACATCCGCCGCCGTGCGAGTGCTGCCGGAACCAGCTTGGCTGTTCCACCAGCCGACAACGGTATCGTTGTCGTGCGTGCCGGTGTATGCAACAAGATGATGGCCGTAGTTGTGCGGCTTGAAGTCGGGTGCCTGAGGATCGTTGCCGAAGGCGAATTGCAGGATCGCCATGCCGGGGAAGCGGAATTGCTTGCGCAGGGCCTCGACCTCAGGCGTGATCACGCCGAGATTTTCCGCGACGATTGGTAACTCACCCAGGGCCGCGGTTATTGCCTCAAAGAAGGCAGCGCCCGGACCCTTCACCCATGAACCGTTGACCGCTGTGACGTCGCCGGCAGGAATTTCGTAGTAGGCCTCGAAGCCGCGGAAGTGGTCAAGCCGGATCATGTCCAGTAGCTCAAGCGCTCGACGGAAGCGAGCCGTCCACCAAACATATCCCGTCTTCGCATGCTGGTCCCAGCGATAGATGGGATTGCCCCAGAGCTGGCCGGTCGCGCTGAAGTAATCTGGAGGAACGCCGGCTACGACGCGCGGGTGGCCATCGTCGTTGAGCTCGAACAGCTCGCGGTGTACCCAGACATCAGCACTATCGAGGGCCACATAGATGGGCAGGTCGCCCATGATGCGAATGTCATTGCGGGTGCAGTGTGCCTTCAGGTCGCACCACTGACGCTCGAATTCGAACTGGAGGAACTTGTGATACTCGATTTCACCGCGTAGTTGCTCGCGCGCTTTTGCGAGTGCGGCTGGCTCACGCAGCGCCAGTTCGCGATCCCATTCCAGCCAGATCACCAGATCGTGAGCCTGCTTGAGCGCCATGAAGAGCGCATAGTCGTCGAGCCAGTGAGCGTGCCGCTGGCAGAAGGCTTCAAATTCGGCTTGGTCCGCAGTTGCGCCGCGAAAGGCTTCGAATGCCTGGTGGAGGAGAGGCAGCTTCCACGCAATTACCGCCCCAAAATCCACCTGCTGGGTTGGGAAGGCCGGAGGATCGGCGACATCGTGCGCGTTCAGATAGCCGCGTTCCACCAGACGATCGATGCTGATCAGCAGCGGATTCCCGGCGAACGCCGAGAAGCACTGATACGGAGAATCGCCGTAACCAGTGGGGCCCAGCGGTAGAACTTGCCAGATGCGCTGGCCGGAATCGCGCAAGAAATCAGCAAAAGCGTGGGCTTCGGGACCGAGCTCACCAATGCCGAACCGGCCCGGCAGAGACGTGGGATGCAGAAGAATACCGCTGGATCGAGTGAAGTTCATGGGCGCAAAAGTCCAGACTAGGATGGTATCGCAAGACTGAACTGCGAATGATGTGTACAACTGTCTTATAATGCGTACAGGTCAGTACAATGTCATCGAGCACGCTGTCGATACGCTTGAATACACGAACCAAGGCCAAACTTGACGCGCTGGCCAAAGTCTCTCGCCGCTCCAAATCCTTTCTGGCTGCAGAGGCAATCGAGGCGTTTGTTGCGGCTGAGAGCTGGCAGCTGGGAGAGATTGAAGCTGGTATGCAGGACTTGGATGCCAACCGGACGGTCGATCACGGCGAAGTTCGCCAATGGCTTCAATCCTGGGGAAGCAAGCGGGAGCGCAAGGCGCCGCGATGAAGATAGCGTGGTCGCGCCGTGCGATCCGCCACCTCGTCCAGCTACGCGACTACATTGCGGAAGACAATCCCGACGCTGCCGCACATGTAGCTGCGCGAATTCTTGACGCAGTCGAGCACCTGGCGACGTTCCCCAATCTGGGCCGCACCGGTCGTCTCACGGGCACACGAGAGCTGGTTGTACCGGAGACTCCTTACGTAATTCCTTATCGTATTCGAGATAACCGAATTGAACTGGTCGCCGTCTTCCACGGGCGACAACGCTGGTCAAGTTGATTCTGCTGCATCGAAAGCGGACTGGCCACATCTATCCGCTGGGACGCATCCGCAACAGGCAGAAGATCGTCGCGGTGTGGCATCAGGGCAGGGAAGTGCAGCCGGTGGTAGCCGTGAAGTGAGAATGCAGCAGCGACAGGTAGAATTACTGGCATGAGGACCCCCGCATGGCACAGAGCGGTGGCAGGTCTGCCGCGTGAGTTACGGCGAAAACTATTTACTTCAATGGCTGCCGAAATAGCCGAGCAAGTCGAAAGCAAGGGATTGACAGAAGAAGAGATCTAAAGGACCTCAATGCTTGGCGGCTGCGTAAACGTGGAGGCTCTTACTAGGGTCGTTTCTTTCGTGCCGCCTGAAAAGTCTGCTCAGCGCAATCCTACCCTACCTACAACTCCACTTCCTGCAACACCGGCTGGGGCGGTGGGATGGTGTGCAGTGCGTCGACCATGGCGTCCGCGAACTCCGTCGTGCCGGCCGTGCCGCCGACGTCGCGCGTGAGGTGCTTTCTCTCGCCGAAGACTTTTTCCAACGCCAGGCGAATGTGGTTGGCGGCGTTTTCTTCGCCGAGATGGCGCAACATCAGAATGCCCGAGCGCAGGACCGCGGTCGGATTGGCGATGTCTTTACCCGCAATGTCGGGTGCGGAGCCGTGGACGGCTTCGAAGATCGCGCACTCGTGACCGAAGTTCGCGCCTGGCACCAGTCCCAAGCCTCCCACAAACGCCGCGCACAGATCGGAGATGATGTCGCCGTACAGGTTCTCCAGCAGCAGCATGTCGTACTGATAGGGATTCATCACCAGCTGCATGCAGGTGTTGTCGACGATGTGCTCGCCGTAAGTGATCTCAGGATATTCCTTGGAAACGTTGCGCGAGCAGCGGATGAATAAACCATCGGACAACTTCATGATGTTGGCTTTGTGGATGGCGTGAATCTTCTTGCGGTGATGCTTGCGCGCGTACTCGAAGGCAAATCTGGAGATGCGGGTAGAAGCCTTCTCGGTGATGATCTTCAGGCTCTCGACCACGCCAGGCACGACTTCATGCTCGATGCCGGAATACAATCCTTCGGTGTTCTCGCGGACGACGACGAGGTCGACGCCGGGGTAGCGCGTGGGAACGGCGGGCAGATTGCGAATTGGGCGAAAGTTGGCGAACAGCTCGAACTGCCTGCGGAGAGCGACGTTGATGCTGGAGAAGCCGCCGCCAATGGGCGTGGTGACCGGCCCTTTCAGCCCGATGTGCGTGCGCTCGATCGACTCGATCAACTCTTTCGGAATGTACTCGTGATATTTCTCGAAGGCTTCGGCGCCGGCGGCGAAGGACTCCCACTCGAACTTGACGCCGGTAGCTTCCAAAATACGAACGCTGGCAATTACGACCTCGGGGCCGATACCATCGCCGGGAATTAAAGTGACTTTGTATGCCATGAATGTCTTTTGAAGCCTTGCTCGTCAGTTTTCCGCTTTAATTTTAGTTGCAGTGTTTTCTTTGGTATCCAGCAGTTCTTTCAACTCTTCCATGAACTCGCGGACGTCTTTGAAATCGAGATAGACGGAAGCGAATCGCACGTACGCCACTTTGTCGATGCGCCGCAAACGATTCATGATCAGCTCGCCCACCTCGCTGGTCTTGCGCTCCCGTTCGGGTGAATCGACCACAAAGCCTTCGGCGTCGTTGACGATCTGCTCCAGCTTGCCCATCGAGACCGGACGCTTTTCGCAGGCCCGTAGCAAGCCGTTGAGCACCTTCTGCCGCTCGAACTTTTCCCGACGTCCGTCTTTCTTGACGACCATGTAGGGGATTTCGTCGATCCGCTCGTAGGTGGTGAAGCGCTTCTCGCACTTCAGGCACTCGCGGCGGCGGCGGATGGATTCGCCTTCTTTGCTCTCACGCGAATCGACTACTTTGTCGTTTTCAAAGCCGCAAAACGGGCACTTCATGGAGGAGAAAGCGGGCGATGTGCCCGTAATTCGATTGTAACAGGGGAAGAGGATTCATCACGCACACACAGAGTGCACTTCGCGACAGGAAGTGTCGTAGTCTGCGGAAATCCACGCAGCGGCCATCCAACTCGAGAGACTCCTGCCAATCAGGCGCGTTTCGTTGCTGCCCATTGCGAGACGCGTTCTACGGGCCTGCTGCCGGATCCAGATCCAATACCCAATCCGGATTACCGTCATGATTGTTGCCTGGGGTCGTAAAGTTGTGGCTGCCCGAGTTACGGAATGGCGATCCACTGATGGGGAGGAAGGTTCCGTTGGAGGCATCGTACCAGCGGGCGCGCGTGAGACCCGCGAATTCGGCGAGGTTTACCGTGAGCGTGGTGGCCTGCGGGCAGTAGGTCAGAGCGTTGTATCCCGGCACCCAGGCGGTCGTACAGTAGGTCGCGGTGGTGAGGTTGGCATTGCCGCCATCGTAGGTGCCATAGCCGGCCGTAACCACCTGGTGGGCCGTATCGGGTACAAGATTCTGCCAAGGCAGGGTGGCGAACAGGCCATTGATGTACTTGATTTCGCGCGCTCCTGGACTGGCCAGATAGAGCTGCCATCCCGGCGGAAACAGCCAGGTGTAGTGGTTACCGTAGAGTTGCCCGGCACCCCCGCTGGTTAACGTCCAGTAAGCCTGCTCGCGCAGCACGTACGGACCCGCCGGCCCAGGCAACTGGCCGGTGTTGTTCTCGTATTCGTAGTTAGCCTCAGTCAGGAACAGGGGGATGACAGGTGTGCTGACGTAGGCTTGCACGAAGCAATCGTAGGTTTCGAAATAGGTGTAGCAGGCATCCGTGGTCAGCACGTCGTCCAGCGTGGTGTCCTGGTTGGAGTAGCTGAAGTTGTAGTTGAGCTCGATGGTTTGCAGATGCACCGGATCGGAGCCGGCGATCCCCAACATCACCTGATGCACCAGGTTGTTGTCGGACGGGCTCGTGCTCCAGGTCTGAAAGTCGTTGCCGCTTTGCCAGACAATGTTGGCAAATCCGCGGTAGCGGTTTCCCAGATAAGCTCCAAAGCTGTACGCCTTGGCAGGCCCGTTATTTTCCAGCGTCACCAGCCATCCCCCAGTTTCGATGGGATCGAGCACGACCGCCAGATGGTACCGGGCCGCCAGGTTAACCAGCGCGTCGAGTTCGGCAAAATAGGCTGGGTTGGGAGTCGAGAGGTCATAGTTCGAAGGGTCAGTGCCGCTGGTGAACGGAGGCGTTCCGTCGTACGCCGTACCGTTACCGTTGCCTCCCGTATAGGTGGTACAAAGCGCGTCCACTAACAGAGAGTTGAAGCCCAGGTTTTGCCGGTTCGCCATGTAAAGCGACATTTGGTTGGGCGTCAGGTTGGCAATCATGGACTGCGGCGAATCGCCCATGAGCAGAAATGGCACGCCATTGCTATCGGTCAGATAGCGGCCGTTGGCGCTGGCTTTGAGCGGATAGACCGGGGCCGAAGGACTGCTGGGCGATGCCTGTCCGCAGAGCGTTGCGCAAAAGACGGTAGTGGCCACCAGCAACAAGGTTGCGGTTCGCATGGCTACCTCCGGTTCTGATTGTGTGGAGGGTCGGGAATTAGCGCCAAGTATACATCTATCAGTTGCGAACTCTATTCCGTCAGTGCGGCGGCTTTCTCTTCGGCTTCAGTGACGGCGCGGATGGAGACGTGCTCGTGGCGCGCAATGGCCAGGCCAGTGGGGATGACCGACATGAACGTCACCGCCCACAGCATCATGCCGCAACTGACGGCAAGCTCGTGCTCGACGCCGAAGCCCGAGCTCAACATGCTGATGGTGGCCAGCTGCGAACCGCCGCCGACCGCCGGCAACTGCAACATCGATCCGACCATGCTGGAGCCCATCAGAACAACCTCCGAGGGAAAGGTGAGCCGTTGCATCGCGCCGGGATATGCATGGGTGACGGCGTAATACGCATACGCGATGAGCACCCACATAAACATCGAAACCCCGATGAGCTGCAGCGCCGAGCTGAGGTCCTGAATCGTCTCCAATCCGTGGCTGAAGGAGCGAACCTTATCGCGGAGGTGATGTGCGACTCGGGGAGCGAAACCGACCACGCGATCGTGCAGCAGGTCGGCCACGCGGTCGCCGGAGCGGCGCACAATGACGATGAACACGATCAGAGCGAGGATCAGAACGAAGAGCAGAATGGAGAATTCGCGGAGCTGGCGATAGAAGCGAAGAGCGCGCAGGCCAGGCGAGAGAAAGCTGATGGCCAGCAGCACGGCAAAACTGCCCATGTCGAAGATGCGCTCCACGCCCCAGACGGCGACTTGCGAAGTGAATGTGAGGCGCTCTTTCTTGGCGATGATGTAGGGCCGAACCATTTCGCCCGCTCGTCCCAGCAAAGCTAAAGCCGAGAAGCCGACAAACTGCGGCGCCAGCAGACGCGCGGTCGTGGTCTGGCGGACAGGCTTGAGGAAGATGCGCCAGCGCACGGCGCGCAAGACATAGGCGATGTAGGTCAGCGCCAGACCGTAGAAGATGTAGAGCCAATTCACGTGCTCGGTGCGGTTCCAGAACATGGCCCAGTCGAAGGTCTTCCATGCCCGAAACTGCAGATAGACGAGCAAGCACAGCGCGACCAGAACGCCGCCGAGCACCAGAATGCGCTTCTTGTTCATGAAGGAGAAATCAATCCGAATCGCCCGCGAGGTCTAAGGGTCAAGGTAAATGAGGGAGCGGGTGAGGTCAAACCAGCTATTGATCGCCCGAGGAAGAAGCGGATTTGCTCGCGCTTAGAGTTGCGTTTTCCGCGGTCGTCTTGGCGGATTGTGCTTTAGGCACCTGGGCTTGCTGCTTGCGCTCGGCCAGCTTCTTGCGGTTGTACTCGGTGATGACGCGAGCGACGTAGGCACGCGTCTCGCGATACGGCGGCACGCCGTGAAATTGCTGCACGCGCTCGGGCCCCGCGTTGTACGCCGCCAGCGCCTTTACCATGTCGTTGTTATAGAGCAGCAGCAATTCGCGCAAGTAACGCACGCCGCCGTCGACGTTGTCGGCCGGGTCGAAGCTGTCCTTAACGCCCAGCTTGCCGGCGGTTCCCGGCATCAGCTGCATCAGCCCTTGCGCGCCTTTGGGAGAGACGGCGCGCGGATTGTTGGCGCTCTCGGCGTGGATGACGCTGGCGATGAAGTCAGCGTCGATCTGATGTTGATTGCTCGCCGCGCTCACGATCGACTGCAGGTCCATGGGGCCGGGCGATGGCGCTGCTGTTTCCGACGGATCGGGCGGAGCCGGCTCGTAGCTTTCGATTTCGGCGGTGGGAACGTCGACGTAGCCGCCGGCGGGATCGGCGCTCATATAAAGGCGCGTGGTGTTGCCAACCGCTTCGTGATGCTGGTGGCGAATGCTGAAACCGTTACGCAGGTTGGCCATCTCGGCGGCGTGGAGTGGAAACGAAAATACTAACGCGAGAAGGAAAAAGCAGGTCCCTCGACTCGCTACGCTCGCTCGGGATGACACTTTCAAGGAGCGTCGGCAGCGGCTGATGTCGGCTCCCGATGATAAGTTGATGAGGAACCTACGCATTCACCCTCGCTGCATCCGGATTCAGCACCTGTTCAATGGCGGCGGCAACCCCGCTTTCATCGTTGCGCAGGGTGATCGTCCAGCCCTCGCGCTTCAGATCGTCCGACGCATTTCCCATGATCACCGGATGACCGGCAAAGGTCAACATCTCGATGTCGTTGTAGTTATCGCCGATGGCCATCACCTGAGACCGGGCGAGGCCGCGATGTGTCGCCCAACGTTCCAGCGCATGTCCCTTGGAGCAACCGGCGTTCAAAATATCCACGATGGTTAGATCGCGGTGGTCGTATTTGGTTTGCAAGATTGTGATCTCGCCAGTGAAATCGCTTTCCAGAAGCCGCTGCTTAGCACTTTCCATTAACGCAATCGGGCCGCAGAACATGGTCTGGATCGGGTCCTCGGTCAAGGCCTTCTCGATGGGGCTGAGGTATTCAATATAGGGCGCATTTTTTTCCATCCAGCGCTGAATGACGCCGTACAGGTGCTGGTGATTTTCGCAGACGATTGCGCCCAGGCCTTCGCGGTCGAAGGTGATGACCAGGTGATTGTGGAATTCGCGCATGTGACGGCAGATTTTCATGGCCGTCGACTGCGGCATCAGGTCACGATGGAATGACTCACCCCGCGTGGAGCGCGTGACCGCGCCGTTGGAGCTTATGATCCAGAGATCGAATCCGAAAGCTTCTGCGACCGGAAATGCGAAGCGATGACGGCGGCCGGTCACCAGGACAACTTCAACGCCGGTTTCGTTCGCGCGCCGCAAAGCATCCAGATTGGGCTGCGAAATCTGGCCCATCGAGTCCAACAGGGTGCCGTCGATATCGATGGCAATGAGGCGAATGGAGGAAGGCAACACGGAATATTGTAGCAGTCAGCACTCAGCAGTCAGCAGTCAGCCAAAGCGGGCTTCGAGAGAATCGGCATCGCACCAGTGGGGCCACGGGTTTGCTGGGCTACAGCCGCCTTCCAGGCTCGAACTGACTGCTGACGGCCGAGACCTGATCGCCGAGCGCCGACTGCTGATTGCCGATTCCGAACTAACTAACATTTGGCATCTTGTTGCTCGCCGAGTCGCGATTCCGCCCGACAAGCCTCTTCCCATCGCAGCGCCACCGACGTAGAGTAGGGAAGATGGAGCTGCGCAAAGATCCCATCACGCGCTCGTGGGTAATCTGCGGCGACGAGCCGGAGGCCACTACCTCGACGGGAGGATTCTGCCCATTCTGCCCCGAATCCGGTTTGCCACTGCAAGTCGTGGCTACCTCAGCCACGGTGAATGGCAACCCCTGGTCGGCGCGCGCGGTAGTGCACCCGCATCCGCTCTATGGGATCGATGGCGAGCCGGGAAGGTCGGGCAACGGGCTTTATGACACGATGCGGCCGGTGGGCGCACACGAGGTGCTGGTGGAGAATGCGCGCCATGATCGGCACCTGTGGAATGCCGATGATCGCGAGATCGAAGAGTACCTGGCGCTTTGTGGGCAGCGCATTCAGGATTTGAAGGGCGACACACGCTTCAAATACATCAGCGTGTTCAAGAATTATGGTGCGATGTCAGGGCAGGAGTTTGATCACCCGACATCGGAGATCGTGGCCACGACGTTCGTCCCGCGGCGCGTGCTGTATGAGCTGCGGGCAGCGCGCGAGCATTATCGCGTCAAGGAGCGCTGCGTGTTTTGCGACATCCTGCATCAGGAGCAGGAGCAGCATCAGCGTGTGGTGGAGATTCGCGGCGAATATATTGCCGCATGTCCGTATGCGCCGCGCGTGCCGTACGAGACGTGGATCGCGCCGCGCAATCACGAGGCGTACTTCGAGCGCAGTGCTTTGCGATCAGGCGCGATGCGCGATTTTGCGGCGCTGCTGCGGCGCACCTTATTCCGCATCAGGACCATCGCGGATGGCTTTCACATGGTGCTGCACACCTCGCCCAACACGGTGCACCGCTCGGAGACGCTGGGCTTCTGGAAGACCATCGAGGACGACTACCACTGGCACCTGGAGATCCTGCCCATTCTCGGCAACAAGGCGAAGTCGTATACCTTCAAAGAGGTGTATTACTCGCCGGTCAGCTCGGAAACGGCGGCGGCGATTTTGCGGGAAAGACCAACGGAGTGAAGGAAGCGACTAGCAACTAGCGACTAGCAATTGGCTAAACCCTACTGTATTGGCCGTCTCGTGCTGAGTTACAGCGGCTTCCCGAGAAGAAACTCGATCGAGCGAAGAGAGCGACCTCTTAAGCTGGTTGCTAAGCGCTAATTGCAAGCTGCTTTTTTATGCCGAGTCACTCGTGTAGCAACGAATGGATATCTTGCCTTCCGTGGTAGATGTGGAGAATCAGCACTACATCACCGGCCTCGATACGATAGACCACTACATATTCGTCTACCGGGAAAGTTCGCAACCCGACCCGCAGATCGTGATGGCGCCGGCGACCGATATAAGGATGTAAGGCGAGCAGCCAGAACCGGTCCGTGATTCTGTCGATGGCTCGATTGGCGACTTCGATACTGCCACTCGAACGAGCGATGTACAACCAGATATCGTCTAATTCAAGTTCCGCTTCCGGCGCGAGGCGGAATTCAGCAATCAGCGGCTATCCCGTGGGACTGAAAATCTTGCAGAGGCGCGCTGCTTGATGTCGCGGGCCAGTTGGGTAAGTTCCTCTCGGTTGGTTATGGTGCGGCCTTCACCGTGCGCGAGAGAGGTTTCAGCGGCGTCGACAGCTGCGAGGATGTGCACACGTCGTCGCTCACGCTCCTCCCAGAGCAACATGGCCTCTCGGACAGCGTCTTCCTCGTGATGAATTCGCCCGGATTCCAGAGCCTCACGAATAAAGGCTCTCTGGTCGTCGGTGAGGTTAACTTCCATGCTCATAGCCTAGGCAGTTGTCGCCACGCCTGTCAATCACAAGCACAAAGTGTCAGGCCCGACCACAGACCCAGGCATACAATAGGGTGCCAATCATGGCTGTTCGTGCACTCAAGACCTATACCGCGCAGACAGGGTACGTCTATCAGTATTACTTTGTCGGCGAGCGGCCGGCGCTGGATGAGGACCCGGAAGCGCCTGCTACGGAGTACATCTTCGATGTGACCGCTGATCGCAAGACGACCTTTGCGGTGAGCATATTCCTGAAGCCGCAAGCGGTGAAAGCATGGTCCGCCAGCCGCGGCCGCGAGCTGAGCGAGCCGGAACAGTACGCGGCTGCCAAGCTTCGCCTGCTGCAAGGCTTCGATGAGATCGTCGATATGTTGCACGAGGGACGACGGCTGCGGTTGGACGCGGAGTTGCTGGCGAGCCTGCTGGCATCGATTGGTGTGGAAGACTGACAACCTTCGCGCAGAGGCGGCGCGAATCGGGAGCCCCGAGATCGATTGGACAGGCGGCGAACGCGGGCCTGAAGACCGGCTCTCCGTCTGCCCACAATTGACCGGAGCAACCGTCTAATGCAAGAGCCGGTGTTTTGGGACGAGTACCACAGCCTGGGCGCTGTACACGGCTGGCGATTTCGGACCATAATCGTACAGCTACGGGGTGAGTAGCCGATGTTTGAGCAGTTGCCGCAGCCGGAACGCAAACGATGGAGCACATCCATGGTGCTTTCGTTTGCCGCGCAGCTTATGGTCTTGGCGGCGCTCGGATATCAGGCTGCCCCCATCTTCGTCACACCCTCCGACGCACAATTGGGAATTCCGGGATCGTCAGGATCGCTGTCGATCGTCTACGTTGCGCCGATTGGGCCGGAGCAGCCCACGCCGCAAGATGACAAGTCGCGGCTGACGCTACAAGCGGCGGCAAAGAAGCCGAAACCGCCCAAGCCGCAGCCGAAGCATGAAGAGGCGGCGACGGTTGCGGAGAATGGAGCCGAAGAGACGGCGCGCGGCGGGTCGCCGTTTGGGCGGGTTCCGGGATCGCCGCTGACCACCGACGAAGTGGTACCAGCGTTCCCCGACGTGTATCCCGATCCGCAGGTCTCGCGGGCGGACTTGCCGGTGGGCGTGACCGGCGACGTGATCGTCGAAGTCACGATTGACCCTCACGGCAATGTCACCGATACCAAGCTGATTCAGGGAATCGGTTACGGGATCGAACAGAAGGTGCTGCAGGTTTTGCAGCGCTGGCACTTCCATCCGGCCATGCGCGATGGCGAGACCATCGCCTCGCAACACATCGTGCACTTCCACTACCCCAGCTGACACAGCCGGTCGCGATTCATCGCCGGAATCTTCTCGCACGTAGCCTGTGTGACGCAGATCACAGGGTCTAGTGACATGCATACTCGGCTCCCGGCGTCATGCAGCTATACTTAACCTCAGTAGAACGGGTGGGATGACCGTTCATGGGGTTATGCCGCTAATCTGGCTTCGAGTTGCGGTGGTGTGCTATGGCGTGGGACTGGTGTACTCGCTCCTGCTGCTGAGTAAGCGGGGCAACCTGCTGGGCAAAGTCGTGGAGCCGGCGGTCGGGCTCGGCCTTATCTTCCATCTTGTTTCCCTGGTGGAATCCACAATTCTGATCGGTCACCTGACGCTGGCCTCGATTCACTATTCGGAATCGCTATTGGCATTTCTGGCGATGGTGGTGTTCTTCGTCTTCTTCGTGGGATACCGCACCACGTCGCCCGGCATCATCATTTTCCCGATTGTGTTCTTTCTGACCTTCGCTTCAGCGATCGGGCAAAAGCCGGTGACGCTCAACTCGCCGCTACTGCGCAACGGCTGGATCTTTGTTCATGTGGTGCTGATTTTCACCGGATATGCCGGACTGTTCCTCAGCTTCGGGACCAGCCTGCTGTATCTGGCGCAGGAGCGGGCGCTGAAGTCGAAGCGACAGACGCAGCTGCTGACGTGGCTGCCGCCGCTGCAAACCATCGACGACATCGGCTATCACGCGCTGCTCTTCGGATTTCCGTTTATGACCTTCGGCATCCTGACCGGCTCGGTGCTGGCGATCGCCAAGTACGGGCCGATGTTCTTCTACGATCCCAAGATTTTGTTGTCGTTTCTGATGTGGGCTGTCTACCTGCTTCTTTTGTACACGCGGTGGACGGCAGGCTGGCGTGGCCGCCGGGCTGCATTCCTGGCGACAGTGGCGTTTGTGGTTGCGATTGGCGCGTGGGCGGCCAATAACTTCAGCCGCGTGCACAGGTTTATTGCCTCATGAACTTCGTCCTCATCGGCGTGAATCATCGGACGGCGCCGGTCGAGGTGCGCGAGCGGTTCGCCATTCCCGAGGCGCGGCTGCCGGAGGCGGTGAAGGAGCTGGCGTCGTATCCCGGTGTGGAAGAGGGCATGATCGTTTCCACCTGCAACCGGGTGGAGTTGCTGGCGCGCACGACGAACGGGACTGCCGATCTCAACGGATTCCTCAAACAGCTTTACGGTTTTGACCCCACGCCCTACCGCGAACACCTTTACGAATATCACGAGCGTGATGCGGTGCGGCATATGTTTCGCGTGGCTTCCAGTCTGGATTCGATGGTGGTCGGCGAGCCACAGATCCTTGGGCAGGTGAAAGAGGCTTATGCCACGGCGCGGGCGGTGGGAGCGATCAATTCGCAGCTCGATGCGCTGCTGACTCGAGCCTTCGCGGTCGCCAAACGCGTGCGCAATGAAACGTCGGTGGCGACGTCAGCGGTATCGGTGGCGTCGGTCGCGGTCGATCTGGCGAAGAAGATCTTCGGGAATCTGCAGGGCAAGACGGTTTACCTGGTTGGCGCCGGCAAGATGTGCGAGCTGTCCGCGCGGCATCTGCTGGCTCACGGAGCCGAGCACATTTACGTTTCCAATCGCACTTACGATCGCGCCGCCGCGCTGGCGAAGAAATTTAACGGCGAAGCCATTCCGTTCGACCAGCTGTACGACACCATTCCGCGCGCCGACATCGTGATCAGCTCCACCGGCGCGCCACATGCCATCTTCCGCAAGGAACACGGCGAGCGCTTCCTGAGCAAACGCCGCAATCGTCCGATGTTCTTCATCGATATCGCTGTGCCACGCGACATCGATCCGGAAATGAACAAGCTGGACGGCATCTTTGTCTACGACATCGATGACTTGCAGCAGGTGGTCTCCTCGCATGTGGCCGACCGGCGCGTGGAAGCGGATCGCGCCGAAGCCATCGTGCAGATGGAGGTCGACAAATTTCAGGGACGGCTGCAAACGCTCGACGTGGTGCCGACGATTGTCTCGCTGCAGGAACACCTGGAGACGGTCAGGCAGGCGGAGATCGATCGCGTACGCGGCCGGCTGGGAACACTCACGCCTGAGCAGGAACTTGCTGTCGAAGCGCTTAGTCGAGGCATCATCAACAAGATCATGCATACACCTATTACCACTCTGAAAAGTGCAGCCCGCGAGTCGGCGGAGGTCACAACGGTCATCGACCTGGTGCGCAAACTGTTTGGATTGCGCGACGCGCGTGCCGCTGCCGCCAGTCACGAAGACGACGCCGTAATCAGCGAGAGAACAGGAGCGCGCCACTGATGGCCCGGCTCAGGATTGGTTCTCGCGGATCGCAACTGGCACTGTGGCAGGCCAACCACATCTCGGCTCTGCTGCGCGAGCAGGGACACGAGATCGAGCTCGAGATCATCAAGACGACCGGCGACAAGATCACCGACGTCGCCCTGGCGCAGGTCGGTACCAAGGGAATGTTTACCAAAGAGATTGAAGAGGCACTCGCCGAAGGGCGCGTCGATCTTGCGGTGCACAGCCTGAAAGATCTGCCGACCGAGCTGCCGCCAGGATTCGAGCTGGTGGCAATTACCACGCGGGTCAACCCTCGCGATGTTTTTCTGTCGGTGAAGTACGACAGCATTGCAGCGCTGCCGAAGGGAGCGCGCGTGGGAACCAGCAGCCTTCGCCGGCAGGCGCAGCTGAAGGTGGCACGGCCGGACCTGGTGATTCACGCGCTGCGCGGCAATGTCGACACGCGCGTGCGCAAGCTGGAGGCAGGCGAGTACGACGCGATCATTCTGGCCGCGGCGGGGCTGACGCGACTGGGCAAGACGCAGCAGGTGAAGGAAGTTCTGTCCGAGGAGTTTATGTGTCCAGCGGCGGGGCAGGGAGCGCTGGGGATTGAGATTCGTGCGGGCGATGATGCGATGCGGAAGCATCTGGCGTTTCTGGACGACGCGGCCGCGCGGGCAACGACCACCTGCGAGCGCGCACTGTTGAATAAGCTGGGCGGCGGATGCCAGGTGCCGATCGGGGCGTTTGCGGAAGCGCACGATGGCGAGTTGCAGTTGACGGCTATCGTGGCGCGGGCGGATGGATCGGTGATTCTGCGCGAAACGCAGAGCGGCAGTGATCCGATTGCGCTCGGCGAGCTGGTAGGTGAGACGCTGCTGCAGCGCGGGGCGGACCAGATTCTGGAAGACGTCTACGGAGCAGCGGTGGCCGAGCCGCAACAGCCGTAAGAAGCAGTGGTCAGTGGCCAGTAGCCAGTGGCCAGTGAATGCGAGTCGGGCAGGATCGTTCGTTCCTAAGTTGCGGCGTTTCCCCGCGAATGAAACAGCCCGAAGGGCGGCATAACTTCGCCCAGGACGTAAGTCCTGGGTAGGCGATTTATACAAATTCTGAGTCCCGTAGGGACGGCAGATTACTGAGATATCTGTTCACCTGTCCTTAACCGCTCTCGATGAAATCCACCCGGAAATCCGGTGCAAATGGGCAGCCACTCTGCGGATGCCGCGTGCTGGTTTCTAGGGCGAAGAAGCAGGCAGGCGCGCTGTCGTCGCAGCTGCGCGATTTGGGTTGCGATGTCATCGAGATTCCCTTCATCGAGATTCGCAAACCGAAGTCTTTTCGGTCGCTCGATGGTGCGTTGGGAATCCTCAAGACCTACGATTGGCTGATCCTCACCAGCGTCAACGGCGTGGAAGCGCTGTTCGAGCGCATGGCAAGGAAGAAGCTGAGCCCGGCTGATCTGAGGCATTTGAAGATTACGGCAATCGGGCCGGCAACCAAGGCCGCAATTGAAAAGCACGGCTTATCGGTAAGCGTTACGCCGAAGGAATATGTTGCGGAATCGGTAGTGAGTGCGCTGCGCCAGCGCGTCAAGGGGAAGCGGGTGCTTCTGGTGCGGGCGAAAGTGGCGCGAGATGTGATTCCGCGCGAACTGCGCAAGGTGGCAGCCGCGGTCGATGTGATTGAAGCTTACGAGACGGTTGCACCGAAGTCGTCAGCGACCAAACTGCGATCGGTTCTGGAGAGCCCGCGACGGAAGCCACACGCCATCACCTTCACCAGTTCTTCAACGGTAAGAAATTTTGTGGGGCTGCTCGGCTTGCGCGCAGCGCGTGCGGCATTGAAGAAGACGGCGGCGAATCATGGAATTCACAGCGCGTCGATCGGGCCGGTTACGTCGGCTACGCTACGGGAATTCGGGTTGCCGGTGGATATTGAGGCGGCGGAGTACACGATTCCGGGCTTGGTGAAGGCGATTGTGGGGCGGGCGGGTGCGATGCGGAAGGCAAAAAGCAGATCCCTCGTCGGCCTGAAGGCCTCCTCGTGATGACAAAAACAAAAGACTGGCAACGGCGCAGCTGAAACTGCGCCCCTTCAAAACCCTCCACAATCGACTTTTTCAGCAGCCTGTGAAGGTGCTCCACCCGAAAATTACTTCCGGCAGCTGGCGCAATAGCCGCCGATCTCAAAGCGGGCGACCAGGATGTGGAAGTGGCAGTCACGCTCTACCTGGCCTTTGACGCGATCGAACAGGTCGCTCTCGAACTCCTGCACTTTGCCACAACGCAGACAAGTCATGTGCATGTGATCGCGCCGAGGGCGCCGCTCGTAGAAATGGCCCTCGCCCTTTACGTGGAGTAGATCAAGCTCGTCCACCAGGCCGTGGCGCTTCAACAGGCCCAGGGTGCGATACACGGTGACGCGGTTGATGTTGGGATCGATTCTGACGGCTTTACGCAGGATTTGAGCGGCATCGAGATGCTGGGTCGCGGTCTCGATGATCTCTAAGATCACGCGCCGCTGCCGAGTCATACGGATTCCGCGAGTAACCAGAGCAGTCTGCAGGGCGCCAGGAGCTTCAGTTTCCGGGAGCGGCATGAATTCTCACCATCGTTGCACAGTATTGCAACTTGGTCGCAACAAATAATGGGCCAACGTGCTTGTAGTAACTGCGCAGTTATCGTTTAATAGAGCTACAGTATATGCAACTGAGTTGCAACTGTGATGCATTTCTAAGTATAGCGATGGCAGTCGGCGCGGGTCAAATCAACTTCGTACGATCGAGGCAATGGCTGTGAATCGGTGGCGAAATCCTGTCCGGCTGAGCCAATCCGATGCAGCACGGTCTCATAAAACCGGCAGCGGCAACCGGCTTTGCAGTTGCGAGCTTCGGGAAGCGGGTGCAGCCCAGTTCAGGATTTCTCCAGCTTTCCTGGGTTCAGGATTTCTGCGCCGCTGTGGTTCGCTGATTCTGGTCTGGACACTGTTCATGCTATCTCCGGTACTCGTGTGGGCCGGCGTGGGCGGGAGCATTTCCGGGACCGTAAAAGACGGCAGCGGCGCGGTTGTGCCGCACGCGACGGTAAAGGCGACCAACACCGAGACTCAGGTGTTGTATCAGGTCGTGACCAATGGCGATGGTTTCTACTCGTTCCCCGATCTGCCGCTGGGAGGCTACAACATCTCGATTGACAAAAGCGGCTTCCAATCCTATGTCCAAAGCGGCATCGCGGTGCACGCCAACAGCGCTCTGGTGGTTGACGCCTCGTTGAAGGTTGGTGAGGAGGCGGAGACGGTTACGGTGCGAGAGAAGGGAGCGCTGGTAGACACATCGAACACGCAGATGGGAGAGTCGATCAGCGGCAGCACCATGACGGCGGTGCCGCTGAATGGCCGAAGCTACACCGACCTGCTTGCGCTGCAGCCGGGGGTTGCGCCGACAACCTCCCTGACCTCCGAGACGCAACAGGACGTGGGGGTGAGCGCACTTTCGCCGTCGGGCAACTTGAATCCGGGAACGGTTTCCATCAATGGTCAGCGGGAGTTTGCCAACGCGTTTATCGTGAACGGCAGCGATACGGAAGAGGATGTGAACTCCGGAACGGCGATCATTCCGAACCTGGATTCCATCGCGGAGTTTCGCATCCTCACCAGTAATTTCAATGCCGAGTACGGAGGCCACAGCGGGGGACAGATCAACGTGGTCACCAAGTCAGGGACTAACAGTTTTCACGGTGACCTGTTCGAGTTTCTGCGCAATACCGATCTCGATGCGCGCAATTATTTCTCGCCCAAGCGCGGCGCCTATGACCAGAATCAGTTTGGCGGAACCCTGGGCGGGCCGATTCGAAAGAACAAGATGTTCTTCTTCGTCGACTACCAGGGCACTCGACTGACGCAGGGAGTCGACACCGGCCAGATCCCGGTGCCCTCGATGGCAGACCGCTCCGGCAACCTGCTGGATCAGGCGAGCAGGCTGACGGGGACGGTCAGCGGTCAGTATTGGGCGAATCTGCTGGGGAAGGAGCTGGGCTATTCGGTTTACTCCGGTGAACCTTATTACACGCCGGGATGCTCGACGGCTGCGCAGTGTGTTTTTCCGAACGCGGTGATTCCGCAGTCGACGTGGTCGGCGCCGGCCAGGAATCTGTTGCAGTACATTCCGGCGCCGAACGTGGGAGCGAACAACTTTTCCACCTCGGCCTACAACCAAACTCTGCGCGATGACAAAGGCGCTTACCGGTTCGATTACGACAGTCGCTGGGGCCTGTTGTCGGCCTACTATTTCGTCGACGACTACACCCTCAACAATCCGTATCCCGTGGCCCAGAGCGGCGCCAGCGTTCCTGGATTTAATGCGCTTTACCTGGGGCGGGCGCAACTGTTGGGCCTGAGTGACACCAAGACCATCGGCACGACCGCGGTCAATGAATTTCACTTCAGCTACATGCGCGACAACAACACCCTGGGTCAGCCGGTGGGAGGGCTAGGCACCAGCCTGGCCTCACAGGGATTTGTGACCGGAGCGGGGACCGCGGGCATCGTGCCGCTGAATCCGCAGGGCGAAGGGGTGGAGAATGTCGTCTTCAACTCGTTCTCCATCGGCACCAACGCCAACGAACTCAAGCAAGTGAACAACACGTTCCAGTGGATCGACAATTTTTCCAAGGTAGTGGGCCGGCACGCGATGCAGTTCGGCGTGGAATTTCACTACGACCAGGTCAACACCAATCCGATTGCGCAATTCAATGGCAGCTTCCTGTTCACGGGAAGCGAGACGGGATCGGACTTTGCGGATTTTCTGCTGGGAGTTCCCAGCCAATACAACCAGAGCCAGTTGCAACCGTTTTACGGGAGAAATAAATACTGGGGGCTTTACGGGCAGGACAGTTGGCGCGCGCGATCGAACCTGACGGTGAACTACGGTCTGCGCTGGGACCGTATCGAGCCGTGGTACGAGGTCAACAACGGCATCTCGACCTTCGAACCGGGCAGGCAATCCGTCGTCTTTCCCGGAGCGCCCGCGGGCATCCTGTACCCCGGCGACCCGGGCGTGCCGCGCACGCTGGCGCCGCCGGGAAATCTGGACTTCGCGCCGCGCATCGGAGTGGCGTACTCGCCCAGCGCGCCGGAGGGAACGCTGCTGGGGAACATTCTGGGCGATCAGGGAATGACCAGCATACGAGCGGGATACGGCATGTACTACGAGGCGATTGAGGCGCTGAGCGTTGGGATCCTGGCGGGTAATGCGCCATTCGGCATCACTTATTCGAGCCCTGCGCCGCCGCTGTTCGCAACCCCGTTCATCACCGCGTCGACGGGACAGTTTCAAGGGCAGCCATTTCCGGTGGCGCTGGCGACCGGCTCGGCATCGAGCAGCAATCCGAATTCGAATATCAACTGGTCGCAGTACGAGCCCATCAGCGGCATTCCGGGATATGCCACGAGTAACCGCATTCCCTACGTGGAGCAGTACATGCTGTCGCTGGAACGGCAAATGGGAACGAACACGGTGCTGAGCGTGAGCTATGTGGGCAACCAGGGACATCGCTTGCTGGTGATGATCGAAGCCAATCCCGGCGATCCGGCGCTTTGTCTTAGCCTGAGTCAGCCGAGCCAGGTAGCGCCGGGCTCGCCGACGTGTGGTCCATTCGGCGAGAACAATGTGTATACCTCGGCCTCGGGGCAGGTGATTAACGGAACCCGCGGACCGCTGGGTGCTAATTTTGGCAGCGACACCTATCAGGCGACCATTGGACAATCCAACTACAACGCGCTCCAGATCAGCGTGCGGCATACGGGCGGGCGATTGAGTCTGGCGGCGGGTTACACCTACGGCAAATCGCTGGACGATTCTTCCAACCTGGGCGAAGAGGTCAATCCGATCAATCCCGCGCTGAGCTATGGGCTGTCGTCCTTCGATATACGGCACAATTTCGTGGTCAGCTACAACTACCGAATTCCGTTCGAGACGCTCTTCCACGCTGCCAATCAATGGACGCAGGGCTGGGAGTTTTCCGGCATCACCCATTTCAGCACCGGGTTTCCGGTCACGCTGTACAGCTATGGCGACAACTCGCTGCTGGGCGCCGAGCCAAACGGCATTAACAACTTTGGAATTGACGAGCCGGATTACACCGGAGCTCCGCTCAATCTGAACCACAATCCGCGCAATCAACAGCCGTACTTCAATATCGCGGAATTCAGCGAGAATGCTCTGGGAACTCCGGGGAATGTTCCGCGGCGATTTTTCTCCGGCCCCGGGCTGGACAACTTCGACATGGCTCTGCTGAAGAACGTGCGCCTGAGCGAGAGCAAGTCGTTGCAGTTTCGCGTGGAAGCCTTCAACGTGTTCAACCACACTCAGTTCTTCGGAGCGCAATCGGTTAATGGCAACATTGCCAGCTCCAGTTTCGGACAAGTCATCAACGCCGATCCTCCGCGGCTGATGCAACTGGGTGCAAAATTCTTTTTCTAATGGACTGTTGAGAAAGTCTGATGCGCCGGTTTTCTGCCGCCGGCTGAACAGGCCGCCCGGTGTGACAAAAAATGAGCGGTTTATCGGCACGACGGAAGGGTCTGCGCGAGAACCTGTCGTCCCCGGGGGACTCTGATTGTCTTTCCCACTGACCCAGCACTCCGCCTTCGGCTGCGTGCTGGGCTATGTTGTTCCGCGCCTACGGCGCTCGATTTTCGGCGACCGCACTCTAGTGCCGAAATCGGAAGGTGGTTCTCACGCAGACTCTGAAGTCGTGCCCGGCTACAACGGGTGCGCGGAACGAGTTTTTCAGCAACCCTCCAGAGTCGCCGGCGGGCGCTTGCTCAGGGCTCCCTGTAAAATGTTGGACTGGAGGAAGACATTGTTCGAGAGGCCCCGCCGTCCATTCTTTCCTTTTCTTCACGTCATAGTTGCAACGGTCTTAGCTTTGTCGATGGTGATGTTCGCCCAATCCACGTTTCGCAATGCGCCGGCGTCGGCCGCTGCGGACAAGAATCCTTATGCCGGTACCCCGGCGGCAGCCGCGGCAGGAAAAAAGCTGTACGCGCAGAATTGCGCGCAGTGCCACGGCAACAATCTGCAGGGAATGGGACCAGCACCGGCGCTGGACACGGCCTCGGTGCGAAATGCCAGGCCGGGAGAGCTGTTGTGGTTCATTACCACGGGCAAGTTGAGTTCGGGAATGCCGTCGTGGTCACAACTTTCCAAACAGCAACGCTGGCAGATCGTAACGTTTCTGGATTCGCCGTCGGGCGCAAAGACGGCGAGCAAGTAGTTGGTTTAAATTTCCTTGAACGAACCGGCGTGCGGCAAGTCACGCCACTGCAGCAAGGCGTCGAATCCGCTATAACAGAAGAGTGAGCGCCAGCAATCCTTTTCTCGCTCCCCGAACGGTGCTGATCACCGGCGCCTCCAGCGGCATTGGGCTGGAGCTGGCGCATTTGTTTGCCCAGGATGGCTATCGGCTGGTGCTGGTGGCGCGTAATCGCAGCGCGCTGCGCGAGCTGGGCGATGAGCTACAGGCGCGACACTCCATACAGGTGCGGATTTCGCCCAAGGACCTGGCGCACCCGGCATCGCCGGGCGAGCTCTATCAGGAGCTGCAGGAAGCAGGCATTGTCCTCGACGTGCTGGTGAATAACGCGGGCTTCGGCGGCACCGGATCGTTGCTCAACACGGATTGGAGCAACGAAGCCGAGATGATCCACGTAAACATCACCGCGCTGACCCACCTGACCAAACTGTTTCTGCCGCAGATCCGGGCGCGCGAAGGCAAGGTGATGAATGTGGCCAGTGTGGCGGCGTTCGTGCCGGGGCCATTTATGGCTGTCTATTACGCCAGCAAGGCGTATGTGCTGAGCTTTAGTGAGGCGTTGGCCGAAGAGCTGAGCGGGACGGGGACTACGGTGACCTGCCTGTGTCCCGGACCGGTGGCGACAGGCTTCCAGCAGCGCGCGGGCACCAACTCCTCCCCGATGATGAAAAGCCCATTGCTGGTGGGTGTACGCGAGGTGGCGCGTGCCGGATACGAAGGCATGAAGCAAGGCAAGCGAGTGGTGATTCCGGGATGGAAGAACGCGGCGCTGGTGCAGGGACTACGGGTGTCGCCGCGCAGCATGGTGGCGAAGATGGTGAGCCGGATGCACGAGAAGAGGAAGTAGGAAGCAGTCAGCAATCAGCAATCAGCGTTTCACCTTCATCGTCCCCGAAACGCTGCAGCAACAAAAAAGGCGCGCCACGAAGGCGCGCCTTACAGTTGCAACGAACAAGTTAGTTAGGCAGGGCGATCATGGCAGCCCACAGGTTCTGTGCCTGATAGCTGCCCCAGCCGGTGACGAGATCATAGCCAGGTTCCGCGTCGCAATCTAAGCCGCAACTGCCATTGTTTCCACTGGTGATGTCGTGGTAGTCGGTGGAATAGTCGCTGCTGTTGTAGGCGAGGTTGTAGATGTCCGGATCCGCCATGCTCAGGGTGGTCCCGCCATTCAACACGCGCTGCGAGTTGACCAGAGTGAAGAAGGATGCCCAGTCGGGAGTGGCGACGCTGGTGCCGCCCACCTGCACCCAACCGTGATAGCTGTAGGTATCGTACACCGGAACGCCGGTGCCGGGATTGGCATCGGAGGCGATGTCAGGCACGCACCTGCCGTTGGGTGAATACGGTGCGCAGGCCGTGACCTGCCACGAAGGCTCCGCCTCGTTGGGGTCGATGCCGCCGCCGCTGCCGTCCCAAGCCGACTCGGTTCCGTAGTCGATCTGAAGAGGATTCGACAGCGGGGCAGCGGTTGCCGGGACCAGCGTGGTGCCGCCCGCCGCGACTACGCAAGGCGAGGTCGAAGGATAGATGGTTCCGTGCCCGCCGTCGCCAGTAGCGGCTACGTTGGTCACAGGCTGGCCGTTGCCGTTGGTAATGTTGCAGAAGTAAGTGTCAGACTGGTTCTCGCCACTGAAGGAGCCGCCGCCCCAGCTCATGGAGACGACCTGGGCGTTATAAGGGGGCGCAGAGGCTGTGGCTACCGCGGTGAACAGATCGGTGAAGCTGTTGCTGGCGGCCTCGACCAAAACGATGTTGGCCTGGGGCGCGAGGGCGCAGGCCTGCTGCACATCCAGCGATTCCTCCAGATCCCAGCCTTGGCCCTGGATCGTACCCAGTTTCACCTTGGTGAAGTTGCAGGGAGCCTTATGGAAATAATTCGCGTAGAACGTAAGGTCGGATGCGATGTTGGGATCATCGTAAGCATCGACCAGGGCGATGGTCATGCCTTGGCCCTGGTTGGGAATCCGGTTGAAGCCGTACGCTGCTCTCCACTCCTGAGGCAAAATGCCGCTGGGATTGTTAGGATTGTTGGCATCCATGACTATGATGTTGGTGTGAGCATGCCCCGCGGGAGCATAGGGAGCCTGGGCCAGCAACGGCAGCGCCGCGACGAGCATAGCTGCGATGCCGATCGATAGAATTGACAACTTCTTCATAATTCCTCTTTCCTCATCCATTGCGTGGGTTTATGTGCTGACAAGCGAGACCGCAGCAGACGCGGTCTTCACGTATTACAGCGCAGGGGTAGTGGGGGTTTTCCTCAGAAGAGAGATCGGGCACAATCTTCTGGCTTGCTAGCCAAGTGTGTCTCAAGCTCGAACTCAAAAGAAACTACCGCCTAAGATTGGGAGCCGACTCTGGCCCGACTCCCTCTGCTTCTGTAGCTTGGAGAAATGGGAGCGATCCGCTGTAGGAGGATCACACTTGCGGGAGAAGTATAATGCGCCGCTGACTACTATGGAAATAGTAATTGGGCTCGTATCGCTACTGCTATAACCCAAACAATTCGCGCAGCCGCTTGGTTTGCGCTCGGCTGACGGGGATCTCGGTCTGCTTTTTGTCTTCCATGCGAATCTGGTAGGAGCTTTTGAACCAGGGCACGACTTCCTTGATGCGGTTGATGTTGACCAGATAGGAACGGTGGGCGCGCCAAAACATATTGGGATCGAGTGAATCGAGCAGCTCTTCCAGAGTGCGGCAATTCGACTGACCTTCCATGCTGGTGGCCACGACGGTGATGATGCCGTCTTCGATGGAGGCGTAACAGATGTCTTTCTGATCGACGAGGAAGAGACGGCCGGCAGCCTTCAGTAGAATCTTCGCGGCCGGCGGACGCTGCTGCTGCTCCAGCATCTTGACGATGGTGCCAATCTGATCGCTGGGCGAGGCCGTGTCTTCCAGTTTGCGGCGAACTTTGTCGACCGCTTGCGATACGCGCTTGCGATCGAAGGGCTTGAGCAGATAGTCGATGGCGTTGACCTCGAACGCCTTCACGGCATATTGATCGAAGGCGGTGGCGAAGACGATCTGGGGCAGCGGGAGTTTGCGGTCCAGCAGCTTCTTGATGACGCCGAAGCCGTCGAGGCCGGGCATCTGCACGTCGAGGAAGACGAGGTCGGGGGAAAATTCCTTGACCAGGTTGACCGCCTCCACTCCGTTCTTGCCTTGCGCGACAATATCGACATCGAGCTCGCGCAGCAAATAGGCAAGCTCATCGCGCGCCAGCTGCTCGTCATCCACTATGACTGCCGACAGTGCCATGCAAGCTCCTGCAGTTAGGAAAATTCAAGCATAACTATAAATCAGCCGCGAAGCCACGAGCCGCGAGCAACCAGCATGCGGCTAATCGAGATAGCCTTGGCGCACTGCATGGATGTAGTCGACCCGCGGGGGCTCGCTGCCCAGATTGCGGATCGCCATGGAAATCTGGCCACGATGATGAGCGCCATGCAGCAGCAGCTGGGTGAGGATGTTGAGGAGAGTGTCGGTCCACGGCTCGCCGCGGCTGTTGGTGTAGCTGCAGGAGCGCAGCAGATCCGCGTCCGACAATCCGTCCAGATAGCTTTGCCAGGTGGTTTCCAATTCGCGTAGCTGCGCGTCGCAATCGTCCAGGGAAATCTCGGGCCAAACTGCGATGCGCGGTGGTCTCTGTTGCAATCGGTCGCGCCACAGCCACTGCGCGGCAATAATGTGGTTGAGCAGTCCGATGGCTGCCTTGGGCGGCGACGGCAGCGTCGAAAGGACGCGCAGTTCTTCGCGATTGGCCCAACTGTCGTGCTTGAACTGCTGGCGAAGATGACGTAGTAAGTCCATGAGGGTTTGATTTCCGAGGGCAAGGATCGGATTCCGGGACATTCGAGCCGCAGATCCCTCGGCTTCGCTCCGGACGACAGTATCGGTAGGGGAAGAAGCCTGCCAAGTGGGAAACAGCTATGTGCCAAGGGCCTGCAGCGAACGGTGACGAGCGAATGGCGAAGGCGCACCTTCAGGCAATAGCTGAAAGCCGACGGCTCCATTACACTACTTCCAAACATGGTCGTCATCTATGGGATTCATGCAGTCAGCGAGGCGCTGAAGTCGGGCGCGCGCAGCTTCGAATACGTGGGCATCGCGCGCGAGCGGCATGATCAACGGGTGCAGCGCCTGATCGACGATTGCCGCGCCAGCGGTGTGTCCGTGCGCTTCCTGCCGCGCGAGCAACTCGACCGCACCGCCAATACCAATACCCATCAGGGCGTCATCGCGGTCACCAGCGGAAAGCAATATGCGGATGTCGACACGCTGCTGGAGCAGCGGCACGGCGAGTTTAGCTTCCTGGTGGTGCTGGACGGCGTGGAAGATCCACACAATCTGGGCGCGTTGATTCGCTCCGCCGATGGCGCCGGCGCGGACGGCGTGATCATTCCCGAGCGGCGAGCGGTCGGACTCACGGGAACGGCGGTGAAGGCTTCAGCCGGAGCGTCGGAGCATCTGCCGATCGCGCGCGTTACTAACATCTCGCGCACGCTGGACGAGCTGAAGGAACGCAACGTCTGGACCGTCGGGCTGGATGAGCGCGGCACGCAGAGCTACGACGAGCTCGACTACAAGATGCACTGCGCGATCGTGCTGGGCGCGGAAGGCAAGGGATTGCACGATTTGGTTCGTAAGCGCTGCGACTTTCTGGTGTCGATTCCGATGCTGGGGCATGTGCCGTCGCTGAATGTTTCCGTGGCAGGAGCGGTGGTGATGTACGAGGTCGCACGGCAACGGAGAACAGCAGGGAAGTAGCCGGCGCGATGGAAGCCGTCGTTGTGGGAGGGCCAGAACGATGATAGGAACCGTGCTGCTGGTGGTGATCAATGTTTTGATGGCAGCGGTGGGTTGGCGCTATCTGTTTCGCACCGAAGCCGTGGTGACGGAGGCGCGATCGCGGCTGGAAAAGAAGAAGTGGACGCAAGTGTCGCCGAGCGCTGGCCTGGCAACGAAGAGCTGGTACCCTACCTATGTGCGCTGTGTGGGAGTCGTGCTCTGGGTTCTCGATTTGTTGATGATCTACTTTCTCTGGTTCCCGAAAGCTCCGCAGTGAAGCGGTTCGTTCTTGGGCTATTGCTGTTTGCCGGAACGGCCGTCAGCAGTCTGGCGCTCGATCGCCAGGCCCTCACCGTCACACGCTATCAACTGCAAGTGCAGATCGACCGCACGGCGCACGTGATCGCCGTTACCGGCAAGGTCACGCTGCGCAACGATTCCAGCACCCCGCAAAAGAACGTCGCGCTGCAAGTGTCGTCGTCGCTGGCGTGGAACAGCATCACGCTGGAGGGCAAGCCACTGCAGTGGCTGGGTGACAACTACACTTCCGACATCGACCACACCGGCAGCCTTTCGGAGGCGATCGTCACGCTGCCGAAAGCTGTGCCTCCGGCCAATTCGGTTACGCTCGACATTCAATACGGTGGGACGATCACGCCCGACGGCACGCGGTTGACGCGCATGGGTGCGCCCGACGAGGTGGCCGCGCGCAACGATTGGGATCAGATCAGCGACAGCTTTACCGCGGTGCGCGGTCTGGGCTACGTGGTTTGGTACCCGGTGGCGATCGAGGCCGTGAGCATGAGCGACGGCAACGCGGTGTTTGACGCAATTGCAGCGTGGAAGGAACGGCAGTCGCACAGCGACTTTGACGCCCGCATCATCGTGCTGGGGGCGAGCACGGAGTCGCTCTGCATTGCGGTGAACACCACCGTTTCCAGCTGCGGTGAAAGTCGCGAGAGCGGCGAGACGCAAGCCGGCACCAAGCTCAAGGAGTTCAGCAACACGATCATGCTGAACGGCATGCGCGAGACGGTGCCAGCTTTTGCGATGGCCAATTACCAGTCGCTCGATCGCCCCACGGTTTCGCTGCTGCACTTGCCCGAAGACACGCAACTGGCGCGGGATTACGCGCTGGCGGCCGAGGCCAATGATCCGCTGCTGCACGATTGGCTGGGTGAACCGGGACAACCGGCGCGCATCGTGGAGCTGACCGATCCCAACGCCAATCCTTACCAGAGCGGCGCGATTCTGTTTACCCCGCTGCGCGAGGCGCCGACTGCGACAGTGCAGTTGCTGCTGATGCCGACGCAGGTTGCGGCGCGCTTGCATTCGCCGCATGCGTGGATCGAGGAGGGGATGGAGCGATTCCTGCAAACCATATTGATCGATCATCGCTCGGGGCGCAAAGCAGCGCTGGATTTTCTGGACGAATATCGCGAACCGCTGGTGCGGGCCGAAGAAGCGGCGCATCCGAAGTCTGAGACGACGTCGAAACCGGCGGCTGAGGCGAGTGCGGCCGACAACACGCTGCTCAACACCAACGACGAACTGTATCTGCGAGGCAAGGGAAGTTTTGTATTGTGGATGCTGCGCGACATGGTGGGCGACACGGCGATGCAGTCGGCGCTGGCGGCGTATCGTCCGGGAGCGGACAAGGATCCGAGCTACTTGCAGCGGCTGTTGCGAACGAGTTCGAAGCGCGACCTGGAGTGGTTCTTCGATGATTGGGTCTATCGCGATCGCGGGCTGCCGGACTTTCATGTCGAGGCAGTGTATGCGCGGCCGCTGCTGAGCGAAGCGAAGAGTTTTCTGGTAACGGCGACGATCGAGAATCGCGGGCGTGCCGGAGCTGAAGTTCCGGTGCTGATGCAGACGCCGTCGGGCGAGAGGGTCATGCGCGTGGTGGTGAAGGCGGGTGAGAAGGGAACGGGCCGCATTGAGGTGCCGGTTGCGCCGGACAAGGTGGTGGTGAACGACGGCAGTGTGCCGGAGGCAAATGCTCCGGGCAGCAACGTGTCCGATGTTCCGCCACCGGCAAAGGAGTGACTTTCACCACAGAGGCACTGAGGCACTGAGAAAGACAAAGAATAGGGAATTGTCATGACCAGCGCCATCGACTCTGGAGTCGCTTGTGATGACAACTCTCCACTTCCAACGACTAGCACGGAATTCTGTTGCTTTACTTGAATTACTCTGTGTCTCTGTGCCGCTGTGGTAAACAAGTGATCGTATGACCTACATTCAATTTCTTGGTGCGGCAGGCGTGGTTACGGGATCGAAGCATCTGATCCACGTTGACAACAACGGCGGACGGCCGTTGCAGGTGCTGGTCGATTGCGGACTGTTTCAGGGTCAGAAGGAGTGGCGCGAGCGCAACTGGCAGGATTTGCCGGTTCCGGCCAAAACGATTGACGCGGTCATCCTCACGCACGCGCATCTCGACCACTGCGGCTGGATTCCGCGGCTGGTGAAGCAGGGCTTCCACTGCCCGATCTACGCGACGCCCCCAACCATCGACCTGTGCAGTATCCTGCTGCCGGACTCCGGGCATCTGCAGGAAGAAGACGCGGCGTACTACAACAAGACGCAGGCCACCAAGCACCATCCCGCGCTGCCGCTCTACACCATGGAAGAGGCGCAGCAGTGCATGACGCTGTTTCGGCCGGTGAATTTTGGCGAAGCCAAGCAGTTGAGCCCGCAGTTCGCGTTTCGTTTCGTGCGCGCCGCGCACATTCTGGGCTCGGCGATGGCGGAGATCACGTTGAACTCGAATGCGAAGCCGGAGAAGATGCTGTTTACCGGCGATATCGGGCGCGTGCGCGACAGCGAAGTCGCGCCGGGTAAGGTGGTGCACTCCGGCCCGACGGAAGGCGAGGATTGCGATCTGCTGGTGATGGAGAGTACCTACGGCAACCGCGAGCATCCGCACAGCGACCCGCGTCCGCAGATGGCGGCGCTGATTCGCACTGCGATTCAACGCGGTGGAACGGTGGTGGTGCCGTCGTTTGCCGTCGAGCGCACGCAGAAGCTTCTCTTCCTGCTGAAAGGGCTGATGGAGAGCGGCCAAGTGCCGCGTGTTCCGGTTCACGCCGACAGTCCCATGGCGATCAAGGCAGTACAAATCTTCCTGAAGTACAGTGAGGAGTTCACGCCGGAGTCCAAAGCGTTAATCGCGAAATACGGCTCGCCGCTGGAGTGGCCGGGTTTCCATTTCGATCAGACGCAGGAGGATTCGAAAAAGATCAACCAGATCGAGTCGCCGACGATCATCGTGTCGTCCAGCGGCATGGTGACCGGCGGACGCATATTGCATCACCTGATGCAGCGGTTGCCGGACCGGAAGAATCTGGTGCTGTTCATTGGATTTCAGGCACCGGGGACGCGCGGCTACACCATCAAGAGCGGCGCGGAGATGGTGAAGATGTTTGGGCAGGAGGTACCGATCCGCGCTCAGGTGGCGGCGCTGGAGCAGTTCAGCGATCATGCCGACACGCCGGAGCTGTTGGAGTGGCTGCACACGTTTCGCGGTCCGCCGAAAGAAGTTTTTCTGGTGCACGGCGAGCCGGATGCGGCGTCAGAATTGCGCGATGCGATGACGAAAGAGTTGCGGTGGAACGTGCAGGTGGCGGGATACAAGGAGAAGGTTGAGATCGAGTGATTTTCCACCACAGAGACACAGAGGCACGGAGGATTCCTTTCGTGGTTGCCGGAAGGATCGTTCGAGTTCTGAGGACTGTCATCGCGAGCGGACTTTACTCCGGGAGGGACCTACTTTTAGTCGCGAAACAGCAGATTCCTCGCGCACTAAAGTCCACTCGTGATGACAATCTTGTAATTCGCCTGGTTTCTCTGTGTCTCTGTGGTGAAAAGAGGTTTTGAAAAATGCCGACATTCGGACTCATTGAATACGCTGACGCCAGCCCCGAAGTGCGGGCGGTGTATGACGACATTATGGCCACGCGCAAGGTCGACTGGATCAACAATTTCTGGAAGGCGCTGGCCAACGATCCGACGACGCTGAAGCGGACATGGGAGGACATCAAGCAGATCATGGCGCCGGGCGCGCTCGATCCGCTGATGAAGGAGATGATCTACGTCGCGGTCAGCGTGAGCAACGGCTGCGAGTATTGCATCGCGTCGCATGGGGCGGCCGCGCGCAAGAAGGGCATGACCGACGCGATGTTTCACGAGCTGATGTCGGTGGTGGGCATGGCGAATGAGACCAACCGGCTGGCGAATGGATACCGGATTGAGGTGGATGAGCAGTTCAAATGAGCAATCAGCAATCAGCTAAGGCCAGGAATCGCTCTGCGCTATTCGCCCGAATCTGACACGTTAATTTGAGCTGACGGCTGAAAGCTGATGGCTGACAGCTTCGTCGCACCTGCCGAACGTTATAATTGGTGTTCCCATGAAAGCCTACGTCTACGTCTCGCTCAAGAAAAGTGTGCTCGATCCGCAAGGCAAAACCATTCACGGCGCCCTGAAGCAGATGGGCTATCGCGGCATCGACGATCTGCGCCAGGGCAAGTACTTCGAGATCGCGCTGGACGACAGCGTCAGTCGCGAAGACGCGCAGGCGGAGGTCGAGCGCATTGCCCGCGAAGTGCTGACCAATCCGGTGATCGAGGAATACAGCTTCAAACTGGAAGGGTAGCGCTGCGCCAAAAGTCGGCCCCAGTTATTCCTCCCTTTAGGGAGCGGCTCTCTTCAATATTTCCGCTATATCCACGACCGTAGCAAACTCCTCGTGAAGATCGCTCAGCGCCGCGGCATGTACGGCTTCCGCGGAGCGCAGAGTCCCGTCCAGGGCGGGCCGAGCGAAGGCTGCAGTTGCGTCGGAAACCACGAAGGTCGTGAAGCCGAGATTTCCCGCCATGCGGGCCGATGTTGAGACGCAGTGATTCGTGGTCAGGCCGACGATCACGAGCGTGTCGATACCTGCCTGGCTCAAGTCTCGCTCCAGGTCGGTGCCAATGAAGGCACTGTTCACATTCTTGCGATACACCGGTTCTGCGGCACGCGGAGCGGCCGCAGCCTGAATCGCGTTTCCGGGAGATTCCGGGCGCAGGAGGCTGTCGGGTTCCAAGGAATCGTGAACCACGTGCCGGACCGGCCGTCCGCTCGCGCGCCAGGCTGCGAGCAGGCGGGCGATGTTCGACTCGGCGTCCGGATTGTTGCGCTCGCCCAGACCGCGGTCGAGGAACGCCTGCTGCACGTCGATAACGATCAGGGCAGTAGATTGGGGCAATTTGGTCATAGAAGCTCGCTTAATTTCAGATTCACGCGCGTGCGGCTGTGGTGCAGGAATTTCCAAGTGAGAAGGGCACGGCTCCATTGATCCCGAGCGTCACGGAGATTTCCTCCGCATCAATGGCTCACGCTGTAACATCCAATCAGCTACAGTTACAATCAAGAAGCAATCTTCCTTCGTCATCCTCCGTCTAACGCGGTGCGAACCAGGGGGCTGAGTATGTGTGGCATTGTTGGGTATGTTGGGCAGAAGCGGGTTGTGCCGGTCATCATTGACGGGCTGCGGCGGCTCGAGTATCGCGGTTATGATTCGGCCGGCATTGCGGTAGCGGGTAACGGCGAGGGGCTGCAGGTGCGGCGCGCCGAAGGTAAGCTACGCAATCTGGAAGAAGTGATCCGGCTGAAGCCGCTGGACGGCACCTACGGCATCGGGCACACGCGCTGGGCGACGCACGGACGTCCCACCGAAGAGAATGCCCATCCCCATCGCGACTGCACCGGCAAGGTCGTTGTGGTGCACAACGGCATCGTGGAAAACTATCTCACCCTGAAGCGCAAGCTGATCGACGAAGGCCACAAGTTCGTTACCGAAACCGACACCGAAGTCATCGCCCACCTGATCGAGAAGCACCTGAGCGCCGGCGGCAACGGGCATCGCGTGTCGCTGGAAGAAGCGGTCCGCAGGACGGTGCAGATGCTGACCGGCGTGTTTGCCATCGCGGTGATCTCGTCGGACGAGCAGAACAAGATTGTGGCCGCGCGCAATGGGCCGCCGGCGGTCATCGGGCTGGGCAAGAACGAATACTTTGTGGCCAGCGATGTGCCGGCGATTCTCTACCACACGCGCGATCTGTTCTTCCTGGCCGACGGCGACCTGGCCGTCATCACGCCCAGCGGCGTGCAGCTTACTGACTTCGAGGGCCAGCCCATCAGCCGTGAGGTGCAGCACATCACCTGGGACCCGATCATGGCAGAAAAGGGCGGCTTCAAGCATTTCATGCTGAAGGAAATTTACGAGCAGCCGCGCGCGGTGCGCGATACCACGCTGGGCCGCGTCTCGCTCGAGTCGGGCAAGGTCTTTCTCGATGAGATGGACATTACCGAGGACGACTTCCGCAATCTCAGCAAGGTTTACATTGCGGCGTGCGGCACAAGCTGGCATGCGGCGCTGGCCGGCAAGTTCATGATCGAGCGGCTGGCTAAGCTGCAGGTGGAGGTTGATTACGCGAGCGAATTTCGTTATCGCGATCCACTGACTGGCCCGGGCGATCTGTGCATTTTGATTACGCAGTCGGGCGAGACGGCCGACACGATTGCCGCCATGCGCGAGTCGCGGGCCAAGGGCGCGAAAACGCTGGGGATTTGTAACGTGGTGGGATCGATGATTGCGCGCGAGTCGAATGGCACGATCTACACCCATGCCGGGCCGGAGATTGGCGTGGCATCGACCAAGGCGTTTACCGCGCAATTGACCGCGCTGTTTCTGTTCGCAGTGTATCTTGGGCAGATTCGTGGGACTATTGACGCCGAGCACTCCAAGACGCTGCTGGAGGAGTTGACGAAGATCCCCGGCAAGCTGGAGTCGCTGCTGACGCGCGATGAGGAGACGGAAGATCTGGCGAAGGAGTATCACCGCGCTTCCGATTTCCTGTTCCTGGGACGCGGGGTGCATTATCCCATCGCGCTGGAAGGCGCGCTTAAGTTGAAGGAAATCTCGTACATTCACGCCGAGGGATATCCCGCGGGCGAGATGAAGCACGGGCCAAATGCGCTGATCGACGAAGATCTGCCGGTGGTGATCATGGCGACGCGCGATGTGAACGATCCGGGCTCGGTGCTGCGCTATGAGAAGACGCTGTCGAACCTGAAGGAAGTGAAAGCGCGGTCGGGCACGGTGATTGCGATTGCCACCGAGGGCGATGAGGAGATCCGCGAGGCCGCCGATCACGTGCTGTATGTTCCCGACGCTCCGGAGCTACTGTCGCCAATCCTGGAGGTCGTGCCCTGCCAGTTGCTGGCCTATCACATCGCCGTGCGGCGCGGATGCGATGTGGATCAACCGCGGAATCTGGCGAAGTCGGTAACGGTGGAATAACGGTAGAGCCGGCTTTCAGGCCGGCATCATAGAGTGGAGTTAAACAGGAGTGGGGCAGGGATGATCATTTGCAATGATCATCCCTGCCCCATTAGTTCTTGTGGCGACCAATTGAGCCGGGCTAAAGCCCGGCGCTTCCAACCACTAGAACTCGCCAATTACGCCTTGACAAACTTCAGCGAGGCGGAGTTCATGCAGTAACGCAGGCCGGTGGGACGCGGGCCGTCGTCGAAGACGTGGCCGAGGTGGGCGTCGCACTCGGTGCATCTCACCTCGTCGCGGACCATCCCGATACTGGTGTCGCGGTCGGTCTTGACGTTCTGCTTGGCGATCGGCTCCCAGAAGCTGGGCCAGCCGGTGCCGGAGTCGAACTTGGTGGCCGAGGTGAACAACGCGTTCTGGCAGCAGACGCAGCGGAAGATTCCCTTGGCGTGCAGATCCCAGTACTGGCCAGTAAAGGCGCGCTCGGTGCCCGCCTGGCGGGTAACGTTGAACTGCTCGGGCGTGAGCTGGGCGCGCCATTCGGCTTCGGTCTTCACGACCTTGGGAACGCGCTTGGGGCCGATCTTCTCGCCGTCGTCCTTGAACTCGACGATCTCGACATAGCCGGTGGTGGCCGGCGCGGCCTCGGCATCGGTGCGGTTCAGCAAACTCATAATTACGGCTCCTGAGAGAAACGAAAACGAAGTCTTGAGAAAGTTTCTGCGGTTGGTCATAGTGTATCCAATTAGCACCGGCGATTGACGCGGTCGTTATATGGGCTGCGGAAATCATTTTGCAAATGATCTCCGCAGCAGTAATCCTGTGTGACCGTTAACGCGGGCCTGAAGGCCCGCTCTACCTTACCCTTACTGGTTCTGATACAGCTGCGGAAACATCTGCTGCAGGTTGGCGACCTTGGGCAGATCGAAACGCGCGATGTACGGGTTATCGGGATGCAGCTTGGCGTAGTTCTGGTGGTAGCCTTCGGCCGGATAGAATGCCTTCAGCGGCACCACTTGGGTCACGATCTTGCTTTTGAAAGCCTTTGCCTGATCCAGCTGCGCAATGTAGTCGGTCGCAATCTTCTTCTGCTCGTCGGTGGCGTAGAAAATCACCGAACGGTACTGCGTGCCCTCATCGGGATACTGCTGGTTCAGCTGGGTGGGATCGTGCGCCACCGAGAAGAACACCTGCAACAGCTGGCCGTAGGTAATCTTCGACGGATCGAAGACGACCTTCACCGACTCGGCATGATTGGTCGTGCCAGTGCTGACGATCTCGTATTCGGCGGTAGCCTTGGCGCCGCCGGAGTAACCGGAGGTCGCGCTGATAACGCCCTTTACGTGCTGAAAGACAGCTTGAATACCCCAGAAACAGCCGCCGGCGATGACGGCGGTTTCCTGGCCGGGCGATGACGCCAAAGGCTGATCGACGGCCGGCTTCGGCAGGGCCGCAGCGGTTTCGGCGACCACGTTGTTCACCGTACAAGCAACGGTCAGGGCCGCGATCAGCGCGGCCAGAGCAACGTAACGAACCATGGACTTCATGATTTTCCTCTTCCTATCCACACTCAAGCGATTAGAGTCGCAAGTTGCGGGAAGGTTACAAGGGGCTGCGTCCTGCCAGCAGACAGCATTCCGCAAAACCTGTTCCATCGGAAGTCGATAATGCTAAGCTGTCAGACCGCATAATTTAGTACGCAGACATGAGCTCATTGGATTTTGACAAATCGGCATCTGGGAATCCGGATAAACCGGCATCGCGGACAGGGCGGTTGTTGCTGACCTGGGGCTCGCTGGCGCTGGCGGCGGCGGAAAGTATCTGTGTGGCCGCGGTCGGGCTCAGCGGGGTGCGCGTTGCCCTGGGGCTGTCGTCGCTGCTGGCGGCGGGAGCCAGCGGACCGGCGCACGGCTGGCATCGCGAGGGACTGCGCGTGCCGCTGCTGACCATCGGCGCCGTGGGCGCCTTGATCAACCTGCTATTGTTGTGGAACGAGGAGCGCATGCGGCGCAATCCGTCGGCGGCGTGGCGGATTCGGCCACTCACGGCGAAGCAGCGACGGCAGCGGTGGTTACAGCTGATTTTGGCGATCCTGACCCTGTTGCTGGTAGCGGCCGAGGTGATTACGCATCCCTGGTTTCATCACGAACTCTAGCGCGGGTGCATTGGGCTTGCGGCACGCCCCGCGGCCTATAGATTTGCCATCCCGAGTAACGAGCCCGCGTTCGGGTACAGAGTCGAGATCTCTCGCCTCATCAGGTCCGATCGCTTCGCGCTTGGACTCAGTGCACTCGGGATGACAAATCCATAGTCCGCCTCCATCCGTACTACCTACAGAATGAAACCGGCCCGCCCACTCACTAACCAGTGGCTGCGATCTCCTGCTGCAAGCGAACGTGCAGGCGCGCGCTATAGCCCACGGGCAGCTCAAAGGTACGATCATCAGCAATCAGAATCAGGATGTTTCGAGTCGAATCCAGAACCGCGGCGCAATGACGGCAGTGGGCCAGGTGTGTTTCGATGGTTTCGCGCAGCTCAGGCGGCACGTCGCCTTCGATGTAGTTCGAAATCTGATCCCACACATGCTTGCAATCTAGAACCATGATCCACCTGCCTTGCTGCGGAACAACCCAAAGAGCCCGCCGCGACTACTTTTTGATGTCAACTGTGGTGCCAGAATTTTCTGCATCATGAGTCGCGCCCGCAGCAGGCGCGTCTTCACCACTCCTTCGCTCACGCCCAGGGCCGCCGCCGTGTCGGCGATGTTCATCTCTTCCACATCGCGCAGCAGCAGGACCTCGCGATAGATCTCGGGCAAACTGGCGATTGCGCTCTGCAGCAGCTCACGCAGTTCCTTGCGCTCCAGCGCCTGCGACGGAACCTCGCGCCAGTCGCGGATGAGAGCCGGAACGAAGCTGCCGTCATCATCTTTGGCCGGCTCATCGACCGACTCGAATTTCAATACCCGCTCATGCCGCAATCGCGCCCGGGCTTCGTTGATCGCAATCGAGATGAGCCAGGTACTGAATTTCGATTCGGCGCGAAAGTTGCCCAGATTCTTCAGCGCCTTCAGCACCGCTTCCTGGGCCGCGTCCTCCGCATCCTGCTGGTTCTGCAGAATGGAAAACGCCGCCAGGTACACGCTCTTCTCGTACGGGCGAATCAGCTCGTGAAACAGCTCACGCTCGCCCGCCAGCACCCGTGCGATCAGCTCCGCATCGCGCGATACTGGAGCCTGGCCCGCTGCGGATTGCGTCTCTGCCGTCACTTCGCTCTGAAAGCCCGCTCTCCGGGGGCGAAATACACGCTTATTTGTTCTTGGATACGTGACGGGTTACAAAGTTACAGGCGCGGCGTGAAACAAATTTCGGCCTGGGGACTCTTATGGGCATGAACAAAGTATGGTTGCTGATGACAGGCGTAATGCTATTCCTTTCGCCCGCATTGGGGCAGGAAGCTGCGCCCAGGCCGGTGGTGGTTGAGCTGTTCACCTCGGAAGGATGCTCCAGTTGTCCGCCGGCGGATGCGTTGCTGATGAAGCTGGACCAGCAGGGCGCGCAAAATGGCGTGCTGCCGATTCTGCTGGGCGAGCACGTCGACTACTGGAACTACCTGGGCTGGACCGACCGCTTTTCGTCGGCGCAGTTCAGCCAACGCCAGAGCCAGTATGCCAAAACCTTTCACCTGCGTGGCCCGTACACGCCGCAGATGGTGATTGACGGCGAGGTGCAGTTCGTGGGCAACGACGCGGGCGAGGCGCAGCAGCAGATTGCCGCCGCCGCCGGCAAGCAGCCGGAAGCCGCAAAGGTGACGCTGCAGTGGGAAGGGAACAACAAGTTGCATGTCGCGATCCAGTCGCCGGACGGCGAGCGCACGAAGGCCCTGCTGGCGATCACGGAAGATGGGCTGAGCACACAGGTAGCGAATGGAGAAAATGGCGGCCGGACGTTGCATCATGCGGCCGTAGTGCGGCAGTTGCGCGAGCTGGGAATAGTCGATAAAGGCAAGTTTGAGACCCAGGTAGATGTTTCCGGGCAGAGTGGATGGAATCGGGAGCAACTGAAGGTCATTGTGCTGGCACAGGATCCGGAGACGCAGAAGATTCTGGGCGCGGCGGAGATTGGGTACCAGCACTAAGGGCCGGAAGAGTTAACCACAGAGACACAGAGGCACAGAGGTTTTGTTTGACTTGTGCTCCCGACCGGACCTGCTTTTGGTCCGCAGTAGTTAACCGTCGCGCGGGAACAGCAGATCCCTCGACTGCGCGTCCGCCCGGTCGAAAAAGACCGTCCGGGAAAGAAACGCGGACGCTCCGCTCGGGATGACAAGAAGACAAGACAGTGCGCCAAAGCGGCGCGGCAGGAATAACAAATCAAAAGACGAACATATCGCTTCGCTGATAAGGTGCGCGGAAGTTTTGCTTCTCTGTGCCTCTGTGTCACTGTGGTGAAACCGCTTTTTACTCGATGTACTCGGGATCGCGCTTCCAGCCGGTGATCATGGAATAGAAGTTGTTCCAACCGTGCAGCGCAACCATGATCAGGTGGCCGGGAATGAAGGCCACGAATCCGCACATCGCCATGAAATGCCAGACACGCGCCAGGCGAAAACCGCCGAGCAGCAACGTCAGCCACCAGAACTGCACCGGCTTGTACATCACCAGCCCGCTGAGGAATGACACCGTACCGAAGAAAACGGTCGACGTGTAGGCGAGCTTCTGCAGCGGATTGTAGGCGGCGACGACCGGCGGCTTCTTGCCGAAGAGGAAGTAATGCCGCACCATCGGCCACACGCCGGGGATGTCGCACGGCATGAACAGCACCTGGCGCCAATGGCCGCTGACGATCTGGTAGACGAGATACATCACGCCGCTGCCGACGAAGATCCACATGAAGGTGAAATGCCATTGAATGGCGCCGGCGAGCCAGCCGCCCAGCGTGATGCCCGGCGGCGGGATCCAGAAATTCTGCTGCGGAATCTTTGGCCCGAAGCTGGGAAAGGCGCGGAAGATGCGCAGGCCGCTGGTGATCATGACCAAGAGCGCGATCGCGTTCAGCCAGTGCGCCAGGCGCACGACGAACGGATGCTCATAGGAGACGGTGATGGTTTGTGGCTTGGGCGCTTCGAGAACGTTCGCGGTCGTTGCCATCACAGTCCTCCATACCAGTCGTAGCCCTGGTCTTCCCAGTAGCCCTTCATGCCTGGCTTGAGCACGTTGGTGACGCGAACGGTGGTGAGGTACTTGGCCTGCTTGTAGCCGAGCTTGGTCGGCATCCGAAGGCCCAGCGGCGCGCCGTGGCCGCGATCGAGCGGGCGGCCGTACATCTCGTAGCAGAAGATCGTCTGCGGATGCAGCATGGTCTCCATGTCGATTGACTCGTAGTATTCGTCAGCGCACTCAACTTCGAGGAAGCGCGCGGTGAGATCGGCGCCGACCCAGCGCAGGAAATCCGAGCCGCGCACCCCGCCGAAGTTGCCGACCACATCCCAGCCTTCGACGCAAACGTGGCGCGTGTTCTGCGTGACCTTGGGGAGCGCTTGAATCTGCTGCAACGTGTAATTGCCGGGGCGCTTGACGAGGCCCTCGACGGTCAGTGTCCAGCTGGCGAGATCGACGCCGGGATCGACCACGTCGTAAAAGTTGTAGGGAAATTTGTCGAAGGACGCAACTTCGCTGTTGCTGTAGGTCGGCTCAAGACGGCGCGGGCCAAAGAGCTTGGCGGCTGTCCAATCGCTGACGTGAAGGCCGGTGTTGAGTAAGGGCTGCTGAAATTTCGGGATCGCGAATGCGCCGAGAAGGGCAATGGGAGCGAGCTCCAGCAGTTCGCGACGGTTGATGCGACGGCGGTCACCAGGCGTGACGTCGCGGATTTCTTCGCCGGCGGGGCCGAAGCGAGGACGCGGAATCTCGTCGCGCACCTCGATATGCGGCTTCTCGTCAGTGCGCGGTTCGGTGCCAGCCTTTGTCCCTTGGTTATCGGAGGCGCATTGAGTCTCCGGGCTCTTTTCGCTTGGAGGCGCGCTTTCCTGCAGTTCCGATTCTTCGGATCGTTCGTTTCGCGATTGTGGTTCGTCCGGCATGTAGTTTTCTTCGCTAATCGATGAGATCACGAAAGCCGAGGAAAGTTACAGCGATCCGACGACTCCGGGAGCCCCGAAGGGCGACATTTGCTTTAGCCGTGGGCGTAAATCCGCGGATACGTCGAGAAAAAATGGCTGAGCCGCGGAGCGGCGGCACGATCCGAATGTGCCGCCCCGAAGGGGCTCAATCTTAATAAGGCAAGCTTACCCAGCGCTGAAGCGCTGGGCTATCATCTTCGGTCTCGCTTTGCGAGACTCGTACGCCGCGGCCCCGGCACCCACGCGGTAATTTACAACGTCGTTCTCCTCATGTACGGCTTGGCGCGAACATCGGATTTGATTCGAAGGTCCGGATAAGTCCCTGGAACGGTCGTCGCGCGCAATGGGTACCCCGGCTACGCGAGACTCATGCGACGCGGGTCGGATGCTAATCCGCATTAGCTGGTCTATTGCGACTGATTTTTCTTCGGAATCGGCGCGCCTTTGCTTTGCTGCACGGTTTCGCCGGGACGGAGCAGGGAAGGATGGTCACCCGGCGTCTGCTCGGTGGAGGCGGATGGATCGGCGCCCGAGTTCGATGACGACGCGGAGCCAGCATCGGCTGACGATGAGGCGCTGGCAGAATCTGTGGCAGCTGCGTTGGTGGCGCTGCGGGATGGCGTTTGCGCCGCCGCTGAATCCGGCGCGCTCGTAGCCGGGCCGTTGGCTGCGGCCGCCGGAGCGTTAGGAGCCGCGCCATTCGCGGTGTTGGCGGCAGCGCCCGGAGTCGCACTAGCCCCTGAGTTTGCGGAACTTGGCGCCGAAGCCGCGGCAGCACCTGTCGGAGCATTCGCCGTTGCTACTGCCGCGGGACTCGCCGCTTCGCCGCCGGGCTTGGTGGCACTGACGACCGTCACTGGCGGGGCGTTGTCGAAGAGCACGCGCTCATCGGTGAGCGCCTGCAACTCGTGATCGTGCGGCGCGGCGAAGAACCAGGTCAGCAGATAGCCGCGGCGTTGCGTGACCGCCATGGCTATCGACAAGCGCCGCGCGAGCGCATCGTTAGGAAGCAGAAATCCCACCGTGCCATGCAAATACACAAACACGTTGCCGCCGGCGGTGAACACCTTGGCGTCGCGCATATCTTCCATGATGGGATGGGTGAGTCCGAACTGCGCCAGGAAATCCTTGGCCGTCCGCTGGTCGGAGGCGTTGGCAGGGAATTTCATGCGCGGAAAACACGCCAGCGAGATAGCCGAGACCGTGACTTCGCCGAAGTCGTCGTAGGAGATCTGGTTGTTGGCGTCGGGCCGCTTGGCCCAAACGGAAAACAGTGTGCGGCTGCAGGCGTCCATCAGTCGATGCTCGGTGCGGCCGACGCGCGGGCGGCCGAAATCCTGGCGCTCGCGATAGCGCTCGACCGCGGGCTGCACTGCGCCGTTGGCTTCCAGCACCCAGCCCTGCGGAATGCGATAGCTGAAGCCGATGGTCGGGTTCTCGTAGAAGTCGCCGCGAATTGCGCCGGGGTCGATGTGATTGGCGGGGGGATCGGACTCCAGCGTGTCCAACTCATGAGTTGAGACTGAGGGGCCGTCATAGGCACGCGCATCGCTGCCGGCGACTTGCTTCAGCTCGGGAGGCGCGAAGAACATAACGCGATCGAACGACGTCTCCAGCTTGTGGACCATCTTCTCGTCATGCGCCGCGAGGACGACGCGCAGGATGTAATCGCCGAGCGTGGTTGCCAGCACCACGTGCTGCTCGATGCCGCGGCGCGTCTCGAAGAGAAAAAACTGATGGCCGGCGATGCTGGCCTTCGAGAGGCCGCGCAGCTCTTCGACGCCGCGATAGAGCTCCTGATCGAGCGCGTTGCGCAAGTAGGTTTTGGCATCCTGCTTGTTGCCGCCCGCAGTAGGAATTGCCGAGATCGCAATCTCCGCATCGGTTGGAGGCGGGCCTTGGAGATCGAGCAACTGGATGCTGCCATCGCGCGCTCCGGGCTCAGCCATCGGCTGAAGCTGCGCCTCGGCGGGGAGATCGAAGCTGAAGTCGAAGTACTGGTTGGTGTAGCGGGAAGGAGAAAGATAGGCTTTCTCGGGATAGAGTTCTTCCTTCGCGGAACTGGAAGCAGCGGTGTTCGCGGAAGCGGTGGGCGATGTCTGCGCGGCGAGCGACAGCGCTCCGCTGAGCAGAATCGAGAGGAATGCCGTGAGAATTTTTGCCGGATTACGCATCGCCAACTGCTTGCATGTATTGTTCGACGTTATGCGGCGGGAGTCAAACCGGACGCAGGTTAACGTCCTCCCAGATTAGCCCAACAGATGGGCGAACCTGGGGCACCAAGCTGGCCGGCGCCACAGCACTAAAATTCAAACTTATTTAACACACAAAGTGCTTGCAATTTTCGTGCGAGTCGTGGCATGGTAACAGAGCGTAGGAGAACGCCCGATGAAACTAAGAACGCAAATCTCAATGCGTAGGCAGTCGTTGCCGATTCAAGGCACCGTCTGTCGCCGGGCGCGATATTTCCTTTTCGGCTAACCTCCGGCGAACGCTTCCTACGCGCTAATACGCCAATTTCGATCACTGGGTGGTGAAGAAAGCAGTTACTTCGACTGCGAATCGATTAGGCAACTGTTTTCGCTTATTCCCCCAGTGAAGTGTGATCCGTGGCGAAATATGCGGATACTTCATTGACAAAGGCCCGCAAGGGTGAGGGTTCAAATCCTCAAAGCCGCATGTGAATATTCCCGGATCGCAAAGAAACTTGGCGTCGCTTTACTAACAATTCAGGTCGGTGGTGAAGACATCGGATACTTCGCCTTGGGAGCGGGTGGTCGCAGGTTCGAATCCTGCCGCGAGCGCGAGTTCGCGTAGCTCAGTGGTAGAGCACCTAATGTTCCGTGTCGCTGGTTCCCCGGCCTGACCAAATTCCGCCGGAGAGAGACGGCTTAGAAAGGATGATTGTGCCGATCAATGTCAGAAACGAGAGCCCCGTGCAGGGACCGCGCTGCGACTCGTGCCAACACGCGCACGTCATCGTCGGCTATCGCGAATCGGAGACGATCGTGTACTGCACGTTTGTCTGGGAGCAGGCGATACCGGTGCCGTTCAAGGTGCGCGAGTGCTCGAGCTACTCCGACAAGAACAAACCGACGTGGGAACAGATGGAAGACCTGGCGCTGCCGATCAGGGCAGCCACGTCGAGCAAGACTACAGGCTTCAAGTTGCCGAAGCCTGCGGCGGCAGAAGCTGCAGCCGAGACCAACTGAGACATTTTCGCCGGTGGCGAAGACTACGGATACTTCGGATAGAGCAGCACCGGAAACGGTGAAGGTCGCTGGTTCAATCCCAGCCGTGCGCAAGCATGTAGCTCAGAGCATTACCTTCCGCAGTCGCATATTCCGCGGCGGTTAAAGCTCTGTGCCGTCGGCTGAAGCCGACTCCGGAAAAAGTAAGCGGCCTGGACGCTGGCCTGAAGGCCAGCTCTACCCGGACCATGAAAGGAGGCCAACGATGGCCCGACTGAACAAGATGAATCTCAACCTCATCCCTCGCACGCACGAGGGCGGACCCGCGCGCCACATCAGCGCGGAGCTGCAGCTGCGGCGCTCGCTTGCGGGATGCCTGCTGTGGGAGGACCAGTTCTACGAGGACGGTGTCGCTATTGCCGGCCGCATTGCCGAACTGGTGCCGCAGGTCGAGGCGGAGAAGGTTGCGGCTTTGGCGGTCGAGGCGCGCGAGAAGATGAAGCTGCGTCACGCACCGCTGCTGCTGGTCCGCGAGATGGCGCGTCACAAGACGCATCGCGCGCTGGTGGCCGAGACGTTGGCGACGGTCATCCAGCGTGCCGACGAGCTCGCCGAGTTCGTGGCCATCTACTGGGCCAGCGGTCGCACGCCGCTGTCGGCGCAGGTGAAGAAGGGACTGGCCGCGGCGTTCACCAAGTTCGACGAGTACGGACTGGCGAAGTACGACCGCGCCGGAGCCGTGAAGCTGCGCGATGTGCTGTTCCTGTCGCACGCCAAGCCGCGCGACGAGGCGCAGGCCGCGCTGTGGAAGCGGCTGATCGCCGGCGAGCTGACCGCGCCTGACACGTGGGAGGTGGCGCTGTCGTCCGGCGCCGACAAGCGCGAGGCGTGGGAGCGTCTGCTCACCGAGCGCAAGCTGGGGGCGCTGGCGCTGCTGCGCAACATGCGCAACATGCAGGAGGCGCAGGTGCGCGAGGAGCTCATCGTCGAAAGCATTGCGGCGATGAAGACCGATCGCGTGCTGCCGTTCCGCTTCATCGCTGCGGCTCGTCATGCGCCGCAGTGGGAAGAGGCGCTGGAGAAGGCGATGTTCGCCTGCGTTGCGGGCCGCGAGAAGCTGAAGGGGAAGACCGTGTTGCTGGTCGACGTGTCGGGCAGCATGGTGCATCGGCTTTCGCGCCGTTCGGAGATGCTGCGGACCGACGCAGCCGACGGACTCGCGGTTCTGTTGCGCGAGACCTGCGAGCAGGTGAAGGTCTACAGCTTCTCGGACGAGCTGGAGATGGTGCCGCCGCGGCGTGGCTTTGCGCTGCGCGATGCCATCGCGGTCAGCCAGGCGCACTCCGGAACCTTTCTCGGAAAGGCGCTTAGCGAGCTCAGCGAATCCTACGATCGCTTGATCGTCATCACCGACGAGCAGGTGCAGGACGCGGTTCCGGCACCGAAGGGTAAGGGCTACATGATCAATGTGGCCGGATACCGCAACGGCGTGGGCTACCGTAAGTGGACGCACATCGATGGCTGGAGCGACAGCGTCATCGAGTATGTCCGCGAACTGGAGCGGGCGGAACTCACTTAGGACCGGGGCCGGAGTGATCCGGTCCCGGTGTTTTCGTACGGCAGAAGTCCCGTAGGGAAGTGGCGTACAAGGTACGTCTTTGGTGGGAATGGGCAGCATCTGATTGTGGTGCTCAGGTACAATTTATGTGTTCCCGCGCTAGCCAAAAGAAGGCTAGAACGGGGCACCCGCGGCCACTGTTTGATGCTGTTCAAGGAGTAACTCTTCTGAACTTTGCCCTCAGCCTGCTGGCTTGTGCCGTGGCCGAGCCTCATGGCCTGCGCCACTACCTGAAGGCGCATTTTCTCGACCCGACCTTCAAGGGGCTGTATCAGGCCAACGCCTTCGATACGGCGTTGCTCATTCCGTACTTCATCGTTCTGATCCTGCTGGCGGCTTACGGTCTGCATCGCTATCAGCTGGTGTATCTCTACTACAAGCATCGCAAGAACAAAGTTACCGATCCGGAATCGCTCTTCGACGAACTGCCGCAGGTCACCATCCAGCTTCCGATCTTCAATGAGCAGTACGTCATCGACCGCCTGGTCGATTGTGTCTGCAAGATGGAGTATCCGCGCGAGAAGCTGCAGATCCAGGTGCTCGACGACTCGACCGACGAGACGGTCGACGTGGCGCGCGGCGTGGTCGAGCGCTATGCGGCGCTGGGCCACAACATCGTTTATATCCATCGCACCAATCGCCAGGGCTTCAAGGCGGGCGCGCTCGACAACGGCCTGCATACCGCGACCGGCGAGTTCGTCGCCATCTTCGACGCCGACTTCACGCCGCAGGCGGATTGGCTGATGAAGGTGGTCCACCACTTTGCCAATCCCGAGATCGGCATGGTGCAGACACGCTGGGCGCACCTGAACCGCAACTACTCCTTCCTCACCGAGGTCGAGGCGATCCTGCTTGACGGGCACTTCGTGCTGGAGCACGGCGGCCGCTCGCGCGCCGGCGTCTTCTTCAACTTCAACGGCACGGCGGGCATGTGGCGGCGCAAGGCCATCGACGACGCCGGCGGCTGGGAGCACGACACGCTGACCGAAGACACCGACCTGAGCTATCGCTCGCAGTTGGCGGGCTGGAAGTTTCGTTATCTACAGGACGTGGAGTGCCCGGCAGAGCTGCCCATCGAGATGACCGCGTTCAAGACGCAGCAGGCGCGCTGGGCCAAAGGCCTGATCCAGTGCGCCAAAAAAGATTTGCCGAAGATGTTTCGGGCGAAGGTTTCGGGGCGCGAGAAGCGCGAGGCGTTCTATCACTTGACCGCCAACCTGAGCTATCCGCTGATGATAGTGCTCAGCGTGCTGCTGCTGCCGGCAATGGTCATCCGCTTCTACCAGGGATGGTTTCAGATGCTGTACATCGACATCCCGCTTTTCCTCGCGTCGACGTTTTCCATCTCCAGCTTCTATCTGGTCTCGCAGAGGGAGCTGTTTCCGAAGACGTGGTATCGCACGTTTATGTTTCTGCCAGCGCTGATGGCGCTGGGCATCGGGCTGACGCTGACCAACAGCAAAGCCGTGATCGAAGCGCTCGTCGGACATCAGTCGGCATTTGCGCGCACGCCGAAGTATCGCGTGGTGACCAAAGAAGACAAGGCTATCTCCGCCAAGAAGTATCGCAAGCGGCTGGGCTGGGTGCCGTATCTCGAAATGCTGGTCGGGGGATACTTCGCGCTGACCGTCTGGTACGCCATCGCCAACGAGAACTACATCACCGTCCCGTTTCTGGTGCTGTTCGTCTTCGGATACTGGTACACCGGATTGATGTCGCTGCTGCAGGGCCGCTTCGACAGCCTGGTGCGCGAACGCGGGGAAGAGCGCAGCCCCAAGCCGTTCCCCGTCGGAGTGTAGAAGCGGTTGTCAGTTGCCGGTTGTCAGTTGTCAGTGGCGCGACTTCGGTGCTGGTGCCCCAAGTTCGCGTTCATCTCTTGGACGCTAACCTGGGTTGCGAGTTCCTGCCCTGAGCTTGCCGAAGGGTTCGCGACCTGATTTAGACCGCTACCCAGGGATCAGCGCCTCGGTCTTGTACGTCCAATAGATGGTCAAGCACGTTAGTGGTGTATATTTTCAGGGCATTCGCTTGTCCAGGATTTGGAGAATCGCGTAGGAGGCCCGTACGCCTTCGAAAACTGATTCGGAGGCATCACGGGAAGATCCAAGTGGAGATCGTCGCTCCAGTGGCTTGCAAATGCAATTACGGGGCATTCTGGGATAGGAATGTATTCGGCAAACTTCAGAAACTAGTTGCGACTGCAATTAATCGCCACTTAGATGCTAGTTGGATGGCGGGTTTGTTGCGTTTTTCAACGGCCAAGATCTGGCCATAGCTCCTGAACCTATGACTCTCTTACGCCTCTTCGTCGTCTCGGTGTTGGTCGCGGTCGTCAGCACCTTCGCCTCCGCTGCCGACACCGTCGGCTGTCCTGCAACAATCTCCGCGCGCCAGCAATTGGCCGCGCCCGTCGCCGGATGGACGGCCATGGAGGACGACACCCCGCACACTCTCTCCGGCATTACTTTCTACGATGGCCCGCCGTCGGAGAAAGCGTCGCTGGTCTACGACCGGATCACTCACGGCAAGACAGAGCAGGTCGCGACCTGGACCTTCGCGCCGCAGAAGGCTCGGCCGATCTGGCTGGCGTGCAGCTATGCGGGAACGTCGATTGAATTGACGAAGGCCCTGCCGGCGACGATCACGACGTGCGCGGTGACCTACGATGCGCAACAGCAGATCACCGGCATGCCGGTGATCAAGAAGATCGCGTGTAAGTGAGGCGGGTGGGGCCCACTGAAGCCGGCTCAAGGAGAAATGAATCTCGTGGACGCCGGCTTGACGGCCGGCTCTACGCGACAAACCTACTTGATCGCCCCTTCTTTGCCCGCGATGCGGCGCAGCAAGCCGATCTGGCCGTTGTGATAAGCCTCGTGGTAGTGCAAACGGACGAGCGCGTCGCCGAGCGAGCCGGTCAGCGGCGGGCGGTTATAGGGCTCAGGTACGGGCGAAGCCAGCGCGTTGTCCGACAGGGCGGCCAGCGCGGGAAGCAGCACCTGCTGGGAATCGTCGAGCAAGCCGCGCAGCGTCGCCAGATCGAGAAAGCCTTCCGAGCCGCAAGGAGAGCTGCCGCGCCGATAAACGTCGGCTGACTCGCCCGTCAGCACCGGGCTTCCTTCGGTCAGCTGCAGCATCAGGTTGCGTGTGACAACTACGTGTCCCAACACCCAATTCAGGCAGTTGCCGCCGTTCTCCGGCGTGACCACGCTGTCGGCATGGCTGAGATCCTGAAGATTGCGTTTGATGGCCAGATAACTGAACTCGTACATCCTGGACAGATCGCTGCCGGTCATGATGACGCTCGCTTTCGTGAGGGATTGTCGTATGCGATTGTACAGATTTGGCTGCCTGCCATTCGCGTCTAACGTAGCGCCGCCGCCCCGGCGGCTGTCCGGACGGCGTCCCGCCGCCAGCCAATTGCGTGGGCCGGGAGGCCCACACGACAGCCGGCCGGAGGCCGGCGCTACTTTCGTCGCGCCCTGTTATAAACCGATTTGATTAAGCTGCCCCGAGCTGTCATCGGCTACGAATGAGGTAATGCCACACGCGATAGTCCTGCGGCATCTGATTGTGAACGGGGATTCGTGTCCCATCTTAGCCAAAGGATGGCTGGAAGGGGGCACCCCGTCAGGGTCGCGGCCGGGCTGCACCGAACTTCTGGCGAAAAGCGAATGGCGAGAAGCGAATAGCGACACGCGAGACGCATCGAACTTCTGGCGAAGAGCGAAGTAAGCGCCAAACCATCGCGCCGTTAGCTGCCCGTTTTGCGCCATCGACTGCAGAATCCCGCGCCTTCGCCCCGTTAGATTGGTGGTTACCGGACGAGTACAATAAAGTAATTGTGGGGAAACACAGGTTCCAATCCGTATACTAACTGCAGGCAGGCATGAGTCAATCTGAAACCAAGACCCTCCTGTTGCTGAAGCCGCGGGGCTTTTGCGCGGGAGTGGTGCGCGCCATCGATATTGTCCGCATCGCGCTGGAAACCTTCGGCGCGCCCATCTACGTCCGCAAAGAGATTGTTCACAACCGCTACGTGGTAGACGAGCTGAGCTCCAAGGGCGCTATCTTTGTCGATAGCGTCGAGGAAGTTCCCGCCGGCGAGCGCGTAATTTACAGCGCCCATGGGGTTGCCCCTGAAGTGCGCCAGGCCAGCAAGCTGCGCGAGCTGCGCGTCATCGACGCGACCTGTCCGCTGGTAACCAAAGTTCACGTCGAAGCGGTGAAGTTCGCCCGTGAAGGCTACTCGCTGATTCTCATCGGCCATCGCGATCATGACGAAGTCATCGGCACGCTGGGCGAAGCGCCGCTGGTGACGCAGGTGGTCGACGCACCCGAAGACGTAGAAGATCTGCATGTGGCTGATCCCGATCGCGTGGCCTACCTCACCCAGACCACGTTGAGCCTGGACGAGACGACGCACGTCATCGAGGCACTGCGCAAACGTTTTCCCAATATCAAAGGGCCGCACGCGCAGGACATCTGCTACGCGACGGAGAATCGCCAGACCGCGGTGAAGGACGTCGCGGCGGAGTGCGATCTGCTGCTGGTCGTCGGCTCGGACAACAGCTCGAATTCGAATCGCCTGGTCGAAGTCGCGCGCAATCTCGGCACGAACTCGCATCTGATCGAGAACTATCGCTCGATTCGGCCGGAATGGCTGGTGGGCGTGAAGACCGTCGGACTGACCGCCGGCGCGTCGGCGCCCGAAATCCTGGTGCAGGAAACCGTGACTTTCCTCGAAGAGCAGGGTTTTACCGATATGCGCGAAGTAGAAGTCATGCCGGAGCACGTTCGCTTCGGCTTACCGCCTGAAATCGTGGAGGCAATCGGCGCTGCGCCTGCCGTAGCAGACTAAATGGCAGACCCCCTGAATCCGGCCGAAATGCGTTTCGGCAAGATCGACGACATCAAGAGCCGCGTGGCGGCGGCGATTGACGCTTCCCGGCGTTATCTTTTCACCATTCAGGACCGCGAAGAAGGCTACTGGTGCGGCGAACTTGGTGCCGACAGTACGCTCGTCTCCGACTACATGCTGCTGCACCGCCTGCTGGGCACCGAAGACGAAGCCCGCACGCAGAAGTGCGCCAATGAGATCCTGAACCGTCAGAATCCTGACGGCGGCTGGCCCATCTACAATGACGGCCCGTCGAACATCAGCGCATCAGTGAAGGCATACTTTGCGCTGAAGATGGCCGGCTACACGGCTGATCATCCGCAACTCAAGAAAGCGCGCGAGTGCATTCTGGCGCTGGGCGGCGTGACCGAGGTCAATACTTTCACCAAGATTTATCTCTGCTTCCTCGGCCAGTACGATTACGACGCGGTGCCGGCAATTCCGCCGGAGATCGTGCTGTTTCCCAAGTGGTTCTGGTTCAACATCTACGAAATTTCGTCGTGGTCGCGCGCGATTCTGGTGCCATTGTCGATCGCGTATGCGAAAAAACCGTTCAAGAAAATTCCGCCGGAGCAGGGAATTGACGAGCTGTTCGTGGGCGGCCGCTCCAAGAGCCAGTTGCGACTGCGCTGGGCCAAGAAGCTGATCTCGTGGCGCAATTTCTTCCTGGTGCTCGATCGCGTGGTGCATTTCTTCGAACTGGTGCACATCCGCCCGCTGCGCTCGCAGGCGCTGAAGAGCGCGGAGAAGTGGATGCTGGAGCGCCTGGAGATGAGCGACGGCCTGGGCGCGATCTATCCCGGCATCATGAATTCCATCATCGCGCTGCGCTGCCTGGGCTATTCGCTCGACGATCCCCAGGTCATCCGCGCGATGGATGAGTTCGAGAAGCTCGGCATCGAGGAAGAGAAGACCTTCCGCATGCAGCCTTGCATGTCGCCGGTGTGGGACACGGCCTACGCAGTGTTCGCGCTGTCCGAGAGCGGCGTGCCCGCGACCGACAAGCGCCTGGTTCAGCCTTGCGAGTGGATGCTGAAGAAGCAGGTCACGCGCCGCGGCGACTGGTGCGTGAAGAATCGCAAAGTTCCACCCGCGGGCTGGTACTTCGAGTTCAACAACGAGTTCTATCCCGATGTCGACGACAGCGCGCAGGTGTTGCTGGCGCTGAGCCGCGTGAAGACCTCGAACGAGAGCTATCACTCGCGTTCGGTGCAGCGCGCCATCGACTGGATACTGTCGATGCAGTGCAAAGACGGCGGCTGGGCGTCGTTCGACAAAGACAACGACCGCATGGTCTTCCAGCACATTCCGTTTGCCGACCACAACGCCATGCTCGATCCGGCGACGGTCGACATCACCGGCCGCGTGCTGGAGTGCCTGGCGTCGTACGGCTACTCGCTGAAGGACGAGCCGGTGCGCCGCGCGGTCGAGTTCATCAAGCGCGAGCAGGAGCCCGACGGCTCGTGGTTCGGGCGCTGGGGCGTGAACTACGTTTACGGGACGATGCTGGTGCTGCGCGGCCTGGAAGCTATAGGCGTGGATTATCACGAGCCCTGCGTGCAGCAGGCGGTCGAGTGGCTGCGCATGATGCAGAATCCCGATGGCGGCTGGGGCGAGAGTTGTGGCTCGTATGACGATCCCAATACCAGAGGCGTCGGGCCGAGCACCGCCTCGCAGACGGCGTGGGCGGTGATGGGCATGCTGGCCGCCAACGATACGCGCAGCGACTCACTGCAGAACGGCATCGCGTACCTGCTGCGCACGCAGCAGCGCGACGGCTCATGGGACGAGCGGTACTACACCGGCACCGGATTTCCGCGCGTGTTCTACCTGGAGTACACCTTGTACCGGCAGTATTTCCCATTGCTGGCGCTGACCGCCTACACCAAAGCGACGACGGAATCGGAAGAAGAGCGGCTGCGCATTGTGCGGAAGAAGCAGTAGCTGCGGATCGAGCTCATGGCAGATGAAACCGTCCGGCAGGAACTCGCTGAGCGCCTCAGCAACATGATGGATGATATGGCACGGCGCGCGGCCAGCGCTTCCGATGAAGAACTGGACGAGATTCTTGACGAGGCAATGCGCTCTGCTCGCCCGGGTTACCGCCCTATAACCGAGACCACCTGAGCGATTGACGAAGTGGAAGTATTGAGCGCCGAAGGCGCGGAAGAGCTCAGCCCAGCCTTTTAAGGCTGGGTTCGCTGCTATTTTGGATGAAGTCCCTTAGGGACGGCAGGCTTCTGCCGCTGACGGGACTCGATTCTTGACCAATGGATCACGCTGAGAGAGTCGCAAAAGTCGTGCTTGAAATGGTCTTGCCAGGCACGAAACTAGATTACCGCCCGGACCAGTCCCACGGCGAATACGATTTCGACCTTCGGCATCCTGATGGCACCATTGCCGCCGTGGAGGTGACATCGTCTACGGATGAGAAAGCGAAACAGGCATACTCTGCGATCGGCGACAGGAAGAAGGGCGGACCCGATATTAAAGCGGTAAAGTGCGCGAAGTCTTGGATAGTCTTTCCGACTCCGAACGCCCGAATTAATCAAATCAGACAGGGCGTTGATAGCTATTTATCAAGGCTTGAGTCTTCTGACATTACTAGCTTCCGTTGCATCGACGGAGGCCGTGCCGAGGTCGAGGAGATCTGCCGCGATCTCAGGTTGTTGGGCGGGTCAGTTATTGATAAGCGCCTGCCTCGGATACGTATTGCCTATCCTCCAGGCGGCGGTGTTGTGAGCCGACGGACCGCTATAGAAGCCGGGGCCAAGGAAGCTTGGAAGGAAGACAACCGAAGGAAGCTTGACCTAGCAGGAACTAACGAGCGCCACCTTTTCGTCTATATCGAGGGGCCAAGTCTAGCCTGGGTGTCTATCACCCAATTTGAGCCTCCTCGGGTCATTCCGGACCTTCCACGAGAGATCACAAACATTTGGGTGGTCGGCGAAGACAGTAGGAACGAGTTCCTTATTTGGAGCGCAGAAACCAACAAACCTTGGTCCTGCGGCAGATTAATTGCGAGGGTAGATGCCGACGGCAACCCAGGAGCGATCATGGGAATGCCTCCTACTGCATGAAATGTTTCCTCACAGGCGCGACCGGATTTCTTGGCAGCCATGTTGCCCGGCAACTGCTGGCTCGTGGTGCCGAGTTGCGTTTGCTGGTTCGCCCCACCAGTCGTCTGGACAACATTGCTGACCTCGCGGCCGAGCACGTCACCGGCGATCTGCGCGATCCCGATTCGCTGAAACAGGGCATGGATGGCTGCGAATTCGTCTTCCACGTGGCCGCCGACTATCGCCTGTGGTCGCTGAATCATCAGGAGCTGTACGACTCCAACGTAGAGGGCACGCGCAACATTCTGCGCGCGGCGAGAGAATGCGGCGTGCGCCGGGTTATCTACACCAGCAGCGTTGCCACCATGGGCTTCGGCAACAACGGCCGCCTTACCGACGAGAAGTCGCCGGTAACGCTGGCCAACATGATTGGCGATTACAAGCGCAGCAAGTTCATGGCCGAGCAGTGGGTGCTGGAGGCGGGACGCAGCGGGCAGGACGTCGTCATGGTCAACCCGACGACGCCGGTGGGCGAGCGCGATATCAAGCCGACGCCTAGCGGGCAGATCATCCTGGATTTTCTGCGGCGTAAGTTTCCCGCGTATGTCGACACGGGTCTTAACCTGGTTGATGTGGTCGATTGTGCCGAGGGACATCTGCTGGCGATGGAAAAAGCGCAGCCGGGCGAGCGCTACATTCTGGGCGGCGAGAATCTGACGCTGAAGCAGATCCTCGACAAGCTGGGCGCGATCACCGGGCTGCCGTCGCCGAAGATCAAGCTGCCGTACGCGGTTGCGCTGGCCACAGGTGTGATCGATACGCTGGTTACCGGGAAGATTCGCAAGCGCGAGCCGCGCGTCACCATCGACGCCGTACGCATGGGGCGCAAGAAGATGTTTGTCACCAGCGCCAAGGCCGAGCGCGAGCTGGGATGGAAGCCGCGGCCGGTCGACGAAGGTTTGCGGCGCGCAGTGGAGTGGTTCCGTGCGAACGGATACGTCTGAAGGCAGTGGCCAGTAGCTAGTGGTCAGTTGCCGGTGCGGTTGTTAGACAGACGTGGCTCGGGTAGAGCTGGCCTTTAGGCCATCGTTCAGGCCGCTTGTTTGTTTTTCTTGAGCCGGCTTCACAAGTTGCTGAAAAACTGGTTCCGTGCGCTTTGTGTCAGGGCACGACTTAGTCGTGCCGATAAGTTGCTTATTTATGCTCTGAGCCGGCTTCAGCCGGCGGCACAAAACCGTCGATGGAGTTTTGTAACAGACTAATTTGTCGACCAACTCCAAACCGATCGCGGTGATTGTTGCGATGCCGGTGGAGGTTGCGCCGCTGCTGAACGGAGTAAAGTCTGAGCAGGTGAATGGGGTCGACCTCTTCGATCTGCCGAACGCGGTAATTGCTGTCGGCGGTATCGGTGAGAAGTTTGCGCGGCGCGCCGCGGAAGTTGCCATCGATCACGCGCAGCCGAAGTTGCTGCTCTCGGCGGGAATTGTCGGTGCTATCTCGCCCAAGCTGAAGGTCGGCGACGTAGGCCGAATTCGCCAGGTGGTGGACGTTGCGACGGGCGAGATTTATCCGGCGAGCGACGACGGCGATTGGGTGCTGGCCACTTCGCAGGATGTCAGCGACGTGGGCGAGAAGCATCAACTGCTGACGAAGTTTGGCGCCGATGTAGTCGACATGGAAGCGGCTGCGGTGGCGCAGGTTGCCCAGGAACGCGGCCTGCAGTTCGCGGCCATCAAGTCGATCTCCGACGACGCCGAATTTGATATGCCGCCGCTGAATCGCTTCATCGACAATGGCAAGTTCGACACGCGCCGCTTTCTGATTTACGTTGCGCTGCACCCGCGCTGGTGGCGCACATTAGGCAAGATCAAGAAAAATAGCGAGATTGCGACAGGGAAGCTGTGTGAAGCAGTAAGACATCTAATTGAGGGAGTGGAAAAGGGATCAGGGGCTAGGGATTAGTAAAATCAACGGCGGCTGGCTCCTGGTAATCGTAAGGCTCGGACAACGAGAAGCCTTGCAATTGCTTACCTGTTCGCCAGCCCCTAATCCCAAGTCCCTGTTAACGACATGTCGATAGCTACGCAAATCCGAACCACGCTCCACCACTCGCCCATTGCGGCGACCATGCAGGCCGCCGTCTATCGCGGTGTCGACGACGTCCGCATGGAAACCGTTCCCGTTCCGCAGATCGGCCCCGGCGAGCTTCTCATCCGCGTCCACACCTGCGGCATCTGCGGCACCGATCTGAAGAAGATCTCTACCGGCTCGCACTCCGCGCCACGCATCTTCGGTCACGAGACCACCGGCGTCATCGCGCAGGTTGGAGACAATGTCGCGGATTATCGAATCGGCGAGCGGGTGATGGTCTTTCATCACATCCCCTGCGGCGATTGCTATTACTGCCGGCATAAGGTCTTCGCCCAATGTCCGACGTACAAGAAGGTCGGCGCAACCGCCGGATATGAAGCCAGTGGCGGCGGATTTTCCGAATACGTTCGCGTGATGGACTGGATTGTCGCGCGCCACGGCGTGGTCCGCATTCCTGACGGAGTCTCCTTCGCCCAGGCATCCTTCATCGAGCCCGTGAATACCTGCATGAAAGGTATTGAGACGCTTGCGCTTAAGCCAGGCGAAGTGGTTTTGGTCATGGGTCAGGGCCCGATCGGCATCATTCTTGCTGTGCTGGCGCGCCGCCACGGCGTCCGCGTAATTACTTCCGATTTACTTCCGCAGAGGCATACAATAGCTAAGGCGTTTGGTTTAGACGAAAGCATTGACGCTTCCACCTCCGATACCGTTCGCGCCATCAAAGAGATTACGGAGGGCCGGGGAGCCGACGCCGTCATTTTGGCCGCCGCCGGCAATAGCTTGATTCGTCCGGCAATGGAAGCAACGCGTCCTGGAGGGCGCGTCTTGTTATTTGCGCAAACCCAACACGGCGAGGCCACAATCGACCCCGCCGCGGTTTGTGTTGACGAGAAGAGTCTGTTGGGGTCTTACAGCGCTTCTGTGGATTTACAGGAAGAGTCAGCACGCTTTGTGCTGAGCCGCGAGATGGATCTGGAGCGGCTCATCAGCCACCGTTATCCTCTGGCGCAGTCCGTGGAGGCATTACGTTTTGCTGCCCATCCCCAACCCGACTCCATGAAAATCGTGATTCAACCGGGCAGCCAATGGAAGGACCAGTAGAGTGAGCAGACAAATGACCGCCGCCGTCCTCTATGGCAAAGAGGACGTGAAAATCGAGCAGGTACCCATCCCCAAACTGGACGAAGGTGAGGTGCTGGTCAAGGTGCAGGTCGCGCTGACCTGCGGCACCGACCTCAAGGTCTACCAGCGGGGATATCACGCTCGCATGATCGTGCCTCCGGCGCTGTTCGGGCATGAGCTGGCCGGTGTGGTCGAGGAAGTTGGGCCCAACGTCCGCGGATTCCGCAAAGGAATGCGCGTGGTGGCGCTGAACTCCGCGCCTTGCGGCACCTGCTTCTACTGCTCCAAGCACCAGGAAAATCTCTGCGAAGATCTGCTCTTCAACAACGGCGCCTATGCGGAATACATCCGCATTCCGCGCCGTATCGTCGAGACCAACATGCTGGCGATTCCCCGGCATGTGAGCTACGAAGAAGCTGCCATGGTCGAACCCCTGGCCTGCGTGCTGCGCGGTCTGCACGAGACCAAGATGGAGATCGGCGACACCGTTGCCGTCATCGGCGCTGGGCCAATCGGCCTGATGTTCGTCCAGGTCGCCAAGCTGACCGGCTGCAACGTCATCTCCGTCGTCAAGCGCGATTCCCAGGTCGCGGCCGCGCGCCGCGTCGGCGCCGACAGCGCGGTCCAGATCACCGCGGTCGACGATCCAGTGAAAGCCGTTCGCAATCTCACCCCCGAAGGCCGTGGCTGCGACGTCGTGGTTGAAGCGGTTGGCCGCCCCCAGGCTTGGGAGTGGACCATCGACATGGTCCGCAAAGGCGGCACGGTGAACTTCTTCGGCGGTTGCGCCAGCGGCACCACTGTCGCCCTCGACACCCAGCGCCTGCATTACAACGAGCTGACGCTGAAAGCCACCTTCCACCACACGCCCGAAACCGTCCGCAAGGCGTTCTCCCTGATCTGCGAGCGCAAGATCAAGGGTGCCGACTACATTACCGGCGAAGCTCCGCTCTCGCGCCTGCAACAGGTCTTGCGCCACATGCTCAACCGCAACGGCGACATCAAGACGGCGATCATTCCCGGGATGTAGAAGGCGTTGCCGGTTGTCGGTTGTCAGTGGCTAGATAGCTGTCAGCTATCAGCCGTCAGCTATCAGCTACACCCTTATCGACAAGCTTCGTAACAGGGCACGACTTCAGTCGTGCCGATACTGCTCCCTTTTTATTTGTCGTCCCGAGGAGGACTTCAGTCCAACGAGGGATCTGCGGTTCGAATCGAACGTAAGGATCTGGCCGTCGGCGGCCCTCCCCTCCGACCCACAATTGCGATTGACTTACCCTCCCCTTGCTCGCACAATCCTCCCTAACCGTGACTCGCCAGCTGGAGGTACAACATGCGGCCCATGCCGACTTGTTTTTCGCTCGCCGTAGTTCTGATTGCTCTGTTCGCACCGCTGGCTCACGCTCAATATCGCGAGCTCCAGGATTTCTCGCTGGCGCAGGTCTATGGCGGCGTTGTCCTGGACAGCTCGGGCAACATTTACGGCGCCATCGCCGGAGACGAAAACGACCAGGGCGAGATCTTCCAGATCGTCATGCCCGGCGATACGCTGAACCTCCTCCACACCTTCAACGGTCCTCCCGATGGCGCTGAACCTTACGGCCCGCTAGTCTTCGATCACGCCGGAAATCTGTACGGAACCACCAGCGTCGGCGGTGCTCACAATGCCGGCACAGTCTTCATGATGAGTCCGTCTTCGGGAGGCCAGTGGCGCGAACGCGTTCTCTACTCCTTCACCGGCGCAGCCGACGGCGGAAATCCGCAATCCGGCGCTTTTCTCGACAATTCCGGCCACCTCTACGGAACCACGACGACTGGCGGCGCGTACGGCCAGGGCACGGTGTATCGTCTGACACTCATTGCCGTGCCACAAGAAACCACGCTGCACTCATTCGGCGGCTCGGGTGATGGCGTCCAGCCAACCGGCAGCCTGGTGGAGGACGCGTCGGGCAATCTCTATGGCACGACATACTCCGGCGGCGCGTACGGTCTAGGAACGGCGTATGAGGTGAGCCCGGCCGGGTCGAGTTGGACAGAAATGGTGCTCCACTCCTTTCCCGGTGAGGCTAACGACGGCGAAAATCCGAGCGGTGGGCTGGTGTTCAACTCATCTGGGTATCTTATCGGCGCCGCAGAACATGGTGGGATGGCTTTTCTCCAATGCCAGACCGGTGAGTGTGGCGTCCTTTTTCGGCTGGTGCTACAACCAGGCTTCGGCTGGGTCGAGCAGCCATTCGTCCAGTTTTGGCAGTATCCCGGATCGAACCCGGTTGGTCCGGTTACGTTAACGACGACTTCGGTGATCCCAGGAGTCTACGTGCCGACATTGTCCGGGGGCGCTAACGAAACTGGCGCTGTTACCCAAGAGCTTCCTTACCAGTATGGAACCTGGATCTATGTGACACTCGCCAACTTTCCTGATGATCTTTACCTACAGTCCAATGGCGGGCTAGCGCAGGATCGCCAAGGGAATCTCTACGGCACCTACAACTCCGACAACCACAGCGCAGTGTACGAAGTCACGCCCTAGCGTTGCGTGGCCATTCCTGGAACGCAGTCGAAGGATCAGCGGTGCCGCCGTTTGGACGGTTTTCCAGCATTCTAGCTGACCCAACAAGTGCCCTAAATCCAACAATCTGCACCGTAAGGTTTAATTAATTTGACCCTCCTCCTCTGCGGAGAGAAGCTTTGAACCACGCACGCCTGTGGAGCACGCCACTTAGCTCGCCAAAATCGACAACCAGTCCACGGGCCAAAGGAGGCGATCATGCAGCCAAAGCAAAGTCCTCAAAGAGCCGTGGTTCATCATCCACCCACAGGCGTCTTCCTGGCCGTGGGCTTGCTGTTGTTGCTCGCCACAACGGCCCAGGCGCAGACCCTCACCGTCTTGCACAACTTCACTGGCGCCGACGGCAATAGCCCTTACGCGGGCGTCACCTTCGATCAGCAAGGCCGGATCTAGGGCACGACCTACTATGGAGGCAGCAATCAGGAAGGCGCCGTCTATCGTCTCGTCCATGAAGGCGAAGGATGGATTTCGTCGCCGATCTACAGCTTTGGTCCACCACAAAGCGGCGATGGCAGCGCGCCCTTAGCCAGGGTGGTTTTTGGCCCGGATGGCCTGCTCTACGGGACAACCAGCGCGGGCGGCACCACTGGTTCGGGAACGGTTTTCAGCCTGCGCCCTCCGGCAACCGCCTGTAAGACCGTACTCTGTCCCTGGGTCGAAACTGTGCTCCACAACTTTACCTTCTCCGACGGCTATGAACCCGGGTACGGCGACCTGGTCTTCGATCAAGCCGGGAATATATACGGAACCACGTTCAACGGCGGCGGTTCCGGCGCTTTTGGAGACGTCTTTGAGCTGACCCGCTCCGGCAGTGGCTGGACGTTCAGCGTGTTGTGGAGCTTCATCGACGACGGTGGCGGCGTCGGTCCTGCCGGCGGAGTCATCTTCGACAACGCCGGCAATCTCTATGGCACGACAAGCCTAGGCGGCGCTCACGACAACGGCACAGTCTATGAGTTATCGCCTACGCAATCGGGATGGACCATGACCACCCTCTATTCCTTCACCAACAGCGACGGTGAGGGATCCGGCAGCCTCATCATGGATGCGCATGGCGATCTCTTTGGGATAGCGGGCCTTTTCGCAACCGGCTCTGCCTTTGAAATGACGCTGCAGAACGGCACCTGGTCCTACCAAAGCTTGCAAACGTTTTCCGGAATTCTGAACAACGGACCGGTTGCTGCCCCGACCTTCGACTCACAGGGGAGTCTTTACGGACCGCTGCCCACTGGCGGCAGCTCTCAGGAAGGCGAAATTTTCAAACTGACTCCATCGGGCAATCAATGGATCTATACCCCGTTCTACCAGTTCGACAACTGCACTAGCGGATGCGATCCCTACGGCACCGTAATCTTCGATGCCAACGGAAATATGTACGGCACCACGGCCGTAGGAGGCACGCACCGCGATGGCACGGTGTGGGAGATTACGCCGTAACTTCAGCATCTCGTACAGCAGTTTTGTTACGCAAAGAACGCGCAAAAAAACAAGGAGCTTTTGAAATGTCTCGTCGAGTCGCAAGCCTAAGCCTCTTCATCCTGCTGATCGCCGCCGCAGTGGCGCAGGCCCAGACCTACACCGTCCTTCATGTTTTCACCGGTCACGGCGACGGGGGCGATCCGGAAACCGCCCTGACCCTGGACCGCGCCGGCAATCTTTACGGCACAACTCATACCGGCGGCGCCGGTTATGGCACCGTCTTCAAGCTTGCGCGCGCCGGCTCAGGTTGGATTCTGAACACCATCTACACCTTCCAGGGTGGATCCGATGGAGCTTATCCGTTGTCGAGGCTGGTCTTCGGTCCTGACGGAACGCTCTACGGCTCCGTCGGCAGCCAGTCGGGCACCACCAGCTCGGTCTACAACCTTCGTCCGCAACCGAACGCCTGTACCACCGCACTGTGTCCTTGGCAGGAGACCATAATCTACAACGGCAGTAACAATGGTTATCCCAACGCCGGTGCTCTGATCTTCGACTCCGCCGGCAACATCTACGGTACCGGAGGCGGCGGACTGAGCTGCCAGCTTGGCCCTTGCGGCGTGGTCTACAAGCTCACCCACTCCGGTGGGAGCTGGACCGAGAGCGTTGTGTACTCCTTCACCGGCGGCGATGACGGGCAGACGCCCTATGCGGGCGTGACCTTCGACCTGGCCGGAAACCTATACGGCACGACGCTCTACGGCGGCGCCAATCACCAGGGCACCATCTATGAACTGACGCCCTCGCAGTCCGGCTGGACGGAGACCACGCTGCACGCCTTCGGTGCTTCGGGCGATGGCTACACTGCCTTCGGCGGGGTCATCTTCGACATTCACGGCAACATGTACGGCGCGACCTATAACGGCGGCTCAGGCAACGGCGGCGTGGTTTACGAGTTGCAACCCTCCGGCGGCGGCTGGAATTACAACATCATCGAGAATATCGCCGGACTTGCCGGCCCTGAGGACAATCTGACTCTGGACCAGGTGGGCAATCTCTACGGCACGGTCGGCATCGACGACCAGGGCTTGGGCAATGTCTTCGAATTGAGTCCCAATGGCGGCAGCTGGGATTTCTCCTCGCTGCATGAATTTCTCGATGAGGACAATGGCGCCGAGCCGATCGGCGGTGTCGTCCTCGACGCGAACCGCAACATCTACGGCACCGCCAGCGTTGGCGGAGGCGGCAACGGCAGCGGACAGGGCGTCGTGTTCGAGATTACTCCGTAAGCAATGCCCAGCGGTCAGTGGTCAGGATGAGACGTGTTGAGTGGGCTAGATGTCCCCGCTGCCCCAGGGCCTGCCCTGAGCTTGCCGAAGGGTTCGGCCCCTAACCTGGTGGCGTTTCTTGCCGAACGGTTCGAGTTCTTGCTTTGCACGTTAACGCCGGCCGATGAGGGTCACGGGAATCGTGCGCGAATCGAGAATCAGTGAGCCAACGGCTCCGGCTCGGTGTGGGGGATGACGCCGTAAAGCCTTGCTCACTAGCCAGTTGGCGTGAGCAGGTACCACAAGCGGGGACATGCCACAAGCGGGGATATACCACAAGCAATGATATACCACAATGTAAGACATAAGAAAAGGCAACCGCAAGATCGTGCCATGTGATGGGACTTTATCTGTCGGTGAAGGAGGATGGTTTATGACACGCGCAGAGCAGATTCGCAGCTTCATAATCGGGCGAATGGTAAGCTTGGCCGGGCTTTTCCTTCTCGTAACGGCTATGGTGGCACCCGCGCAGACCTTCACTGTGCTGCACACCTTCAGCGGTCCCGATGGGACATTTTCAGAGGCCGGCCTGATCAGGGATCGTTGGCTAAACTTGCCATGGATCCATCCGGCAATCTCTACGGAACGATATTCGAGGGAGCCCCGGAGGTTTTTCGCCTGACGCCTTCCGGTGGCCAATGGAACCTGACCGGTTTTAGCGGCAGCGTTGGTAGCACCCCTTACGGCAATATGATCGTCGACAGCGCCGGCAATCTTTATGGCACAGCTACCAACGTGGTGTTTGAGATCACGCCGTAACGCCGTTGTCAGTTGGCATTGGTCGGAATTGACCCATCAACTTCGTCAATGGGAGTCCCGGTGCGACCGGTGCCCCAGAGCCTGCCCTGAGTTCGCCGAAGGGTTCACGTCCTCCTTTGTTCGGTGCCCCGTTCCGTCATCCCGAGCGGAGCGAAGCGGAGTCGAGGGACCTGCTTTTCTCTGCGCCCTTGGCTAGGGCAGGGCAATCCTCGGTACAATCTTATTGATGTCCTCTGTTCCAACCGATAATCAGGTGCGGGTGCCCCGTTCTAGCCATCCTTTGGCTAGGGCGGGGCAGCAGGATGGCCCCGCTGCCGCCGGCGGCTGGCTCGCCCTGCCGCCGGAATACGCCATCCCCGACCGCGCTCCCTCGCTGGCCGAGGCACAGCAATACTGCGCCCGTCTGGCGACTTCGCATTACGAGAACTTTTCGGTAGTTACCTGGTTTCTGCCCAAGCATCTCCATCAGCATTTCTACAATGTCTACGCGTACTGCCGCATCTCCGACGATCTGGGCGACGAGGTCGGCAATCCGCAGCAGTCGCTGGCGCTGCTCGACGCCTGGGAATCCGAGCTGAACGCGACCTACCTCAGCCTGGTCGAAGCTCCGCCGGTCGATGTGCGCCGCGATGTCGAAGAGCTGCAGGCGGAATTTTCCGGACGCAATCCGATCGCGCCGCGTCACCCCGTGTTCATCGCTCTGCGCGAGACCATTCGCCAGTTCGATATCCCGCGCGCGCCCTTCGCCAATCTGCTCACCGCCTTTCGTCAGGACCAGACCACCACGCGCTATCCCACATTCGACGACGTGCTTGGCTACTGCAAGAACTCGGCGAACCCCGTTGGCCATCTCGTCTTGTATCTCTGCGGTTATCGCGATGCCGAGCGCCAGCTGCTCTCCGACTACACTTGCACCGCGCTGCAGATCGCAAATTTCTGGCAGGATGTCTCGCGCGATTACGACAAAGGCCGAATCTATCTGCCGCTGGAGAGCCTGGCGAAGTTTGGCGTGAGCGAAGACGACATCGCCCAGCGCCGAGCCACGCCGCAGTTCCGCGAGATGCTGAAGTTCGAAGTCCAGCGTGCCCGCGACTGGTTCGCGAAGGGTTTGCCGCTGGCCGCCAAAGTCGACAAGCACCTCGCTATCGACATCGAACTCTTCAGCCGCGGCGGCATCGCGGTCCTCGACGCCATCGAGCGCCAGAACTACGACGTACTGACGCGCCGCCCGGCCATCTCCAAGCCGACAAAACTCTGGCTTCTCGCGCGCGCCGCCCTGAGCAAACTGGCGCCGCGACAGGCACAATCCACCACGGAAGCACGGAGGTCACTGAAGTGATTCTTTTTTTCTCTTCTCTGTGCTCTCTGTGTCTCTGTGGTGAAAAACAAACCGCCTCTAGCGAGGTGCCGTGAGCGAGCACCCGCTGCAGTTGCGGGCGGCCTACAGCGTTTGCCGGCACATCGCCCGTTCCGCTGCCAAGAATTTCTACTACGGCTTCCTGCTGCTGCCGCACCGCAAGCGCAACGCGCTGTCGGCGGTCTACGCCTTCATGCGCCACGCCGACGACATTTCCGACGATCCCGCGATTCCTCCCCAGCAGCGCCGCGAGAAGCTCGATGAATGGATGGCCGCCTTTCGTCGCGTGGTCGACGGCGAGCGCACCGACGATCCCGTGTTTTTCGCGCTAGCCGACGCGCAGAAGCGCTACAACATCTCGCTCGATCTGCTGGAGAAGCTGGTGCACGGAACGGAGATGGATGTTCCATCGCGTGCTGCGAAGGCCGCTGGCGGAGAGCCGCAGCTGCAGTACGAAACCTTCAATCAGCTTTACGACTACTGCTATCACGTGGCGTCGGTGGTCGGGCTGGTCTGCATCCGTATCTTCGGCTATCGCGATCCGCGCGCGGAGAAGCTGGCCGAAGAGGTCGGCGTCGCCTTTCAACTCACCAACATTCTGCGCGACGTGAAGGAAGATGCCGCGCTGGGCCGCGTGTATCTGCCGCGCGAGGACTTCGCCCGTTTCAACATCGACGTGCATGCGCTGACCAATGGCTCGGCTCCGCAATCGCTGCAGCCGCTGATGGAGTTTGAGGCCGCCCGCGCCCGCGCCTATTATTTCTCCGCGCAGGAATTGCTGCCGCTGATCGACGACGACAGCCAGGCAGCCCTGTGGGCGATGGTTGAAATCTACCGCCGCCTTTTGGAGCGCATCGTCGAGCGCAACTACGACGTCTTCTCCGAACGCGTGCGGCTGAGCACGGCAGAAAAGTTGAAAGTCATGGCGACCGGCTACTGGCGATTTCGATGAGTGCGGGCGACAATTCGCAGGGTCGTACCGTCGCCGTGATCGGTGGCGGTTTGGCCGGTCTCTCAGCGGCATGTGCATTGGCCGATGCCGGCTATCATGTCGAGCTCTTCGAGCGCCGTCCCTATCTTGGCGGCCGCGCCTCATCGTACGAACTTCCCGGTACCGGCGAAGTGGTCGACAACTGCCAGCACGTGCTGCTGGGTTGCTGCACCAATCTCATCGACTTCTATCGCCGCCTCGGCGTTGAGCAGCAAATCCGCTGGTACGACGAGATTACCTTCATCCTCCCCGGCGGCAAGTCGTCGACATTGAAGCCCGGCGCGCTGCCGGCACCCTTTCACGCTGCGCCGTCGTTCCTTGATTCGACCGTTCTTGATCTGAGGGACAAGATGGCCATCGCGCGCGCCATGCTGGCGCTCGTGCCCGGCCTGCCGAGCGATGATGGCGAAGATTTCGAGTCGTGGCTCAAGCGTCATGGCCAGCCAAAGTCGGCGATTGATCGCTTCTGGAGTCCGGTACTGGTCAGCGCGCTGAATGAAGATCTCAACCGCATCTCCGTGCGCTACGCCGCGCTAGTATTTCGCGATTCATTCCTCAAGTCGGCCGAGGCCGGTCGCATGGGCGTTCCCGCCGTTCCGCTCTCGCAGCTCTACGGAACCGCAGCGCAATACATCGAAGCCCGTGGCGGCAAGGTTCATCTGCGCGCCGCAGTCGATTCGGTTCGCGCCGACGGCGATCGGGTTCGCTTGTGTGTTGGCGGAGAAGAGATCGCTACCGACTACGCCGTGCTGGCGACACCTTTCAACGGCATCGAGAAGCTGCTGCCCGATGCTCGCGAACTGCAGTCGTTACGCGAGCAGGCTCGCAGCTTCGAAAGTTCGCCCATCACCGGCATCCATCTCTGGTTCGATCGCGAGATCACGCCGCTGGAGCATGCCGTCCTGCTCGAGCGCACCATCCAGTGGATGTTTCACAAGTCGAAGATCCTTGCGACGCGGCGCGATTCCGAGCGACAGGGAAGTTATGTTGAGCTGGTCGTCAGCGCGTCGAAAGCGCTGGTCGACAAGTCCCGGCAGGGGATCATCGATCTCGCCGTACGCGAGCTGGCGGAATTCTTCTCGACCGTTCGCGAAGCCAAACTGATCAACGCCACCGTCGTGAAAGAAGTCCACGCGACCTTTGCGCCTTCGCCCGGCAGCGATGCGTTTCGTCCTTCGCACACCAGTCCGTGGCCAAGATTATTTCTCGCCGGTGATTGGACCGCGACCGGCTGGCCCGCCACCATGGAAGGCGCCGTCCGCAGCGGCTATGGCGCAGCCGAGGCCCTGAGCGGAACGAAGTTCCTCGTCGCCGATCTGCCGGCGACGGGATTGATGCGACTGTTCAATCATGATCGCGCCAAGATTTGACGCATATATACGTCGCATATAATCAATATATACGGGGGAACAATCATGGCGTCCACATTGACATCAATACGACTCGACACGAAGCTGGCAGATGAGGCGGCCGAGGCCCTGGGTGTGAAGACTCGAACGGAAGCCATCCATGCAGCGCTGAGAGAAGTTCTCGCTCGCAAGAACTTCCAGAAGCTGATGACCAGGAACGCCGGCAAGATCACCTTTGCCGGCCTCGATGAGTAGCATCCTGATCTTTGACACCTCGGTGATCGTCGATCACCTGCGCACCGGGCGGCACCAGCAGCGCATCGATGCCATCCATGGCCTGATCAGGACATCCGCCGTGGTGCTGGCGGAGTTATGGCGCGGTGCGACCAATTCTGCCGAACGTGCATTTCTTCAGAGCTTAGGGAGAAACCATCCTCTCCTGACTCCGACCGAGAAGAACTGGTTGGAGTCAGGCCAATTACTGGGCAAGATCTACCTGGATAGAAAGCTGACGCCCGCGCATCTCCGTGACCTGCACTTCGACGTGCTGATCGCCGTCAGCGCCCGCTCTAACGGCGCACGCGTGATCACTAGCAATCGAGCGGACTTCGAATTGATCCATCGCTACCGAAAATTTGAATTGGAGATCTGGTAGCCGGTGCAAAACGCCGACTACGCCCTGGCTGCCGCCAGCGCCGCCTTCTCCTCGCCGAAGCGCACCGACACCAGTTTCGAAACGCCCGGCTCCTGCATGGTCACGCCGTAGAGCACGGGCGCCATGTTCATCGTCTTCTTGCTGTGGGTGATGATGATGAACTGGGTCTGCACGCTCATGTCGCGTACCAGCTCGGTGAAGCGCCCGACGTTGGCTTCGTCCAGCGGCGCGTCGACCTCGTCGAGAATGCAGAACGGGCTGGGCTGATACTGGAAGATGCCCACCAGCAGCGCCAGCGCGGTCAATGCCTTCTCGCCACCGGAGAGCAGCAGCACATTCTGCAGCTTCTTGCCCGGAGGCGACGCCACCACATCGATGCCGCTCTCCATCGAGTTTTCCAGATCGGTCAGCCGCATGAAGCCCTGGCCGCCGCCGAAGAGCTTGCTGAAGGTCTTGGCGAAGTTTTCGTTGATGATGTTGAACGCTTCTTCAAACTTCTGCCGCGAGATGACGTCAATCTCTTTGATCGTGTTCTGCGTGTTCTCGATCGATTGCAGCAGGTCCTGCCGCTGTGTCTCGAGGAACTGATGCCGCTCGGCCGTCTCCTTGTATTCCTCCAGCGCCATCATGTTCACCGGGCCCATGTTGTCCAGCCGCGTGCGCATCTCGCGATACGCGTTATCTTCATTGGCCAGCTCTTCGCCGACCACGCGGGGCAGGGAATCGTCGGCCATCAATTCATCGCGCTGCTGGCTGAGTTCCTGAATACACGTCTCAGCCATATGCTGAACGTCGGACTGCACCCGCGCCTGCGCTGCCGATAGTTCTCCGCGGCGATCGCGCGCAACGTCGAGCGCTTCGCGCGCCGACTTCAGCGTCTCTTCCAATTCGACAATGCGCAGACGCACCGCCTGTAATTCGTCCTGCAATTCGCGATCGCGCTGTTGCGCGCCTTCGCGCTCGGCCGTCCACGCGACGACCTGCTCCGCCAGATGAATATTCTCGGCCTCGCGCTGCTGCTTCTCGGCGATCGCCGACTCGAGTTGGGCTTTCAGCTTAGCGAGATGATCCGACACCTCCGACTGCATCGCCTCGATGCGCTGAACCGTCAGCATCGCCCCGCGCCGGCGTTCTTCCAGCGTCGCGGCGGTGGCACGAACATCGGCAGCGTGTTGCGCGGCCTCGTCGCGATGCTGACGGAGCACCTCCAGATTGCTCTGCGCCTCTTGCATCTCGACTTCCAGCCCGCGCTGCTTCTCCTCGTGCTGAAACAGCTCGCTCAGCTGCGAAGTGATGAAGTTCTCGCGGTCGCGATGCTCCTCGTCGATCCTTTGCAGTTCGCGCTCATAGGTGCCGACCCGCTCGCGCGTGCGCGTCATCTCGTTTTCCAGCTGGCGCAGCGTGTGCTCGGAGGTCATGGCCTCGCGCTCGGATTCGCGCTTCTCTTCCTCCAGCCGCTCGACCAACTCCGTCAGGTCGGCAATCTCGCGTGCGACCGCGGCGATGAACGTTTCCTTCTCGCCGATGGCGCGCTCCAACTCGCCCATTTGCAGCAGCACATCGCGCAGTTCGCGCTTCATGGAGAGCGGTCCCTGGCTGCGCTGCTTGCCGCCGGTAACGGTCACGTTGTGGAAGCACTCGCCCGATTGCGAGAGGAAAAACGCGTCGGGATTCTCCAGCGCGAGCGAGCGGCCGACCTCGGGATCGGGCACGATGTAGCCGTTGCCCAGCTTGGGCAGAATCACTTCCAGCGACTTGCCAAAGCCGTCGAGCACGCGAATGCAGTTCTTGAGGGGAACAACCGTATCGGCGTGCGTGACGTGATGCATCGACTCGTTGAAGTCGAAGGAGAACTTTGCCTGCGAATCTTCGGGATGAACCAGGAACGTGGCGCGGCCATCGACATCGGTGCGCAACAGGCGCAAGCCTTCATCGGCAGCGTCCCACGACTTCACCACGATGTAGTTCAACTCGTCGCGCAGGAAGTCGTCGACCACGTGCTCATAGCGATCTTCCACCTCGAGAAAGTCCGCCAGCACGCCTGCCGGCGCACGCCCACCTTGCAGCGCTCCCGAAGTGAAGAGCTTGCGCACGGACTCGGTCGCGTAGCCGTGCTCGGTGATAGCGCCTTCCAGCGAGGCCCGCTTGCCCATCAGCGACGCATATTCGCCACGCATGGAATCGAGATAGCGCTTGGCATCCGTCTCGGCAGTGCGCTTGGCTTCCAGCTTTGAACGTGTGTCGACGATCTGTGCGCTTAGATTCAGAACGCGCTGCGAAACGGTCTCGAACTCCAGACCCAGCTGACCGCGCTGTCCGCCGAAGCTTTCGAGTTGCTGGTTAGCGGTCGTGCGTTCGCTGTCCAGTCGCTGCGCCTCGCGATTGAGCGCGGCCATGCGCTCTTCCGCCTGCGTGATGCGGTTGCGAACCGCAGAAGCTCCAGACACCGCCTGCAGGATCGCATCGCGCCGCTCTTCCTGCTTGCGCTCGACTTCGATCAGCAGCACTGATGCCGATGAAGCTTCCTGTTGTCGCTGCTGCAACTCCTGCTGCGCGTTGGCTACCTCGACGTTGGCCGAATCCAGCGTCGCGCGATCAGTTTCCAGTTCCTGCTGCAATCGTGCCGCGCGTTCTTCGGTGTTGGCAATCTCCGCCTGCGCACCGGCGGAGCGGGCATCCAGTTCAGCGCAGCGCTCTTCGTTCGTGCGGCGGCGAGCAGCGGCGCGATCCAGATCGAGTGCCAGCGAATTGAGGCGCTCGCGATTCTCCTGCGATTCGCGCTCGATGGCATAGCCGCGCTGTGTGCGCTCGCCATGCTCGCTCTCCATCTGCTGCACGGCTTCGCTCTGCGCGTGAATCTCATTGGCGACTTTGCCGAGCTGCTGCTCCAGCGTTGCAGCTTCCACATCGAGCTGCGCAAACTTGCTCGCCAATACGATGCGCAACTTGGCTCGCATCTCGTCCCGCAGCTTGGCGTAACGCTCGGCCTTCGACGCCTGGCGCTTGAGGGAGTTCATCTGCCGCGTCACTTCGTCAAAGATGTCGTTGATGCGGTTCAGGTTGAGCTTGGCGTCCTCGAGGCGAGCTTCGGCCAGCCGCTTGCGCGCTTTGTACTTGGTGACGCCGGCAGCTTCTTCGATGATGGCGCGGCGGTCGGTCGGCTTGCTGCTCAGGATCTGCCCGATGCGGCCCTGCTCGATGATCGCGTACGACTCGGGGCCAAGACCGGTGCCCATGAAGATGTCTTGAATGTCGCGCAGGCGGCAGAGCTTGCCGTTCAGCAGATATTCGCTTTCGCCCGAGCGAAAGAGCCGGCGCGTGATCTGGATTTCGCCGGCCTTGAAGGTCCGCTTGAACTTGCGGCGGCGGATCTTGAGAACGACTTGGGGTGTCCTAGACCCATCCTCTCGCTGAAGCGGGAAGGATGGGGCACCCGGGCTGGCAGCCTCTATTGCCCCTTCGGGGCTAGCCGTAGATCCCTCGCTTTGCTCGGGATGACAATCTGGCGATTCAGGCGGCGTTGCCTGGGCGTCTGCGGATATCGGCGTCGCGCTGTCTTCGTCGGCTTGTCCCGGTCGCACCTCTTCGGAGTAGCTCTCGACATCGGCGGCGCGAGCGGCTCGTAGGCCCGCCTCGTCCCAATCGTCCTCGGCCAGCTCGTCCTGAATGTCAATCTCCGGCTCGGCGACATCGCCGTAGACTTGCGGGTCGACCAGCGTGAGCGACACCTCGGCCATGCCGGTGGGCTTGCGCTCGCGCGTACCGGCGAAGATGACGTCCTGCATGTTGACGCCGCGCAGTAGCCGCGCCGACTGCTCGCCCAGCACCCAGGAGATGGCGTCGGAGATATTCGACTTGCCGCAGCCGTTGGGCCCGACGATGGCAGTGATGCCGTCGCCCTGGAAGCGGAGGTCGGTGCGGTCGCAGAACGACTTGAAACCGAGGATTTGGAGCTTCTTTATCTTGAGCAAAACTAACTCCTTACGCGGTGAAGCTAAGCCAATACATCAGCGGTGCCGACCCCCCGGAAAACGAGCCGCAGCTCCAAGAACGGAGGGGAGCAAACCCGGAAAATCCCCCGAAATTAACCCCAACTGTACTTCTCTGAGCAATGGCGGTCAAGATACAAACCGCAATATATTGGGGCTATTCTGTGGAAAACCCAGTATGTTGCACCGTCATGTTGGCAGATCGACCGATTGCTGTGAGGAACCACCTTCGCGAGGCGGGAGAATGCACCAGAGTAGTGCAATTCTAGACCTCCGACCCGCCCGCCTGCAACCCGCAAATCCCTGGGAGTACCCGCCCGATTACCCCACCTTCACCGCAGTCAGCCAGGCTGGCATCATGCGCACCAGCGAAGCATTGATCAGGATTGAGATCAGCGACGCCGCCAGCGTGGCATAGTAGAACTCATCGCCCACCAGCCCGTTGACGTGCGCCACCTGCACCAGGATGAACGAGAACTCCCCGATCTGCGTCAGCCCGGTTCCAACCAGCGCCGCCGTCCGCAGTCCGTAGCGAAACAGCCACACCACACCCGTCCACACCACGAACTTTCCCACAATCACCAGCAACAGAATCGCCAGCAGCAATCCGGGGCGGCGAAACACCTCTCGCGGATTGATCAGCGTCCCCACGGTAACGAAGAACAGCGCCACGAAGGCATCGCGCAGCGTCAGCATCCGGTCGAGCGCCTGATGCGCATAATTGGACGCGCTCACCATCAGCCCGCCGGCAAACGCGCCCAGCGCCAGCGACAACCCAACCGCTTCGGTTAGCGCCGCCGTGCCCAGGCAGATGGCCAGAATCACCAGCAGAAATAGCTCCTTATTTTCCGAGCGAGCGACGCCCGCCAGCCATCGTGGCACCAGATACACGGCCAGAAATCCGATCGGCGCCAGGATCAGCACCGCCTTGCCCAGAGCCAGCCCGACGCCCAGCAGATGATGCGGCGACAAGCTGGCCAGCGCCGGCATCAGGATGGTCAGCACCACCACAATCAGATCTTCTACCAGAGTGATCCCGATCATCACCTTGCCGTGCGGCGACTGCAGCTCTCCGCTGTCCATCAGCAGCCGCGACAGCACCATGGTGCTGGCGACCGAGATGATCATCCCGACCACCATGCCGCACCGCGCGCCCCAGCCCAGCAATGCGCCCACGCCCGCACCGAGCGCCGACAGCAGCACCACGCCCAGCGGCCCGCCAGCCAGCGCTACCCACTTCACCTCGGCCAGTTCGTCCAGCGAAAACTCCAATCCGATGGAGAACATCAGCAGCACCACGCCCACCTCGGCGACCACCTGAAACGTGTGCGCCGCGCGAACCGCCGGCCCGGGCGTGAACGGGCTGATCGCGATTCCCGCCAGTACGTAGCCGAGAATCAGCGGCTGGCGCAGCCGCCAGGCCACCGCTCCGCCGAGAATGGCGGCGATAAAGATGTAAGACAGTTCTTTGAAGATGACAGTGTGCTCAGCCATGAGAAACAGTTGTCAGTTGTCAGCCGGATGCTGCCCAGCAATCCTCGGTCTCGGTATGGTAGATGAGGGGGCGGCGGCGAGACCAGCGCCTCGAGGGAGAGCATAGACGGTGTTTCGACCAGGGAGGAGCGCTGTTCAATTTCGGGAATCTCGGCTTTGCTGGTGCGAATAACGAAGGCCGGCAGAGGACGCCGGGACTAGAATGGTGTGCCAACGACTGACAAACGGGAATCGCTCCTCATTCACAATTCCCGATGACGAAAGCTGCACAGTTTGCAAGAGTTGAGCTCGCACCCGGCGAGGCCGGAGAGGTGGCGTTATGAAGACACGGACATCATTCCAAGTTCTCTTCACGGGCATTGTATTTCTTGTGGCGGCGGCAGCTGTCTCTTCCGCACAAACCCTAAGGACGCTTTATAGCTTCAGCGGCTCTGACGGCCGCGATCCTGTCGCAGGCTTGAAGCAGGCCAACGACGGGAACTTCTACGGGACAACCTACAAGGGTGGGGCTAACAGCTTAGGCACGGTGTTCAAAATCACCGCGAACGGAACCCTAACCACCCTGCACAGCTTTAACGGCAGTGACGGCTCGTACCTTTATGCCAGTTTGGTGCAAGGCAGCGACGGAAACTTATACGGAACAACCGGTGGCGGCGGTGCTCGCGGGGCCGGCACGGTCTTCAAGATCACCACGGAGGGCACACTGACAACGTTGTACAGCTTCTGCCCTTTATTCATCTGCACCGACGGTCAGTCGCCCTTTGGCTGGCTGGTCGAGGGTTCTGACGGCAACTTCTACGGGACAACCAACCTTGGCGGAACTACCGCCCAGGGTACGGTCTTCAAAATCACCCCTCAGGGCACGCTAACTACGCTGTACAGCTTTTGCAGTCTAGCAAACTGCGCCGACGGCCAGTCGCCCGTTGCAGGGCTCGTACAAGGCAGCGACGGGAATTTCTATGGGACAACCATCTTGGGCGGGACTGCCGACGAGGGCGTCGTCTTCAAGATCACCCCGAGCGGGGCGTTGACCACACTGCACAGCTTCGACTTGTACACCGATGGTGGCGGCCCGGTCGGCGGTCTGGTGCAGGCCAATGACGGTAATTTCTACGGAACAACCTTCTACGGCGGTTCTGGCGGGTCGGGCGAGGGCACGGTGTTCAAAATTACCGCAAGCGGCACGCTGACCACCCTGCACGTCTTCGCATGGGGTGACGGCGCCAACCCAGAAGCCGGACTGGTGCAAGCTCTGGACGGAAACCTCTACGGGACAACCAGCCAGGGCGGGGTCCACTGCGGACCCACTGGTTGTGGAACGGTCTTCAAGATCACTCTCGGCGGTACGCTAACCACGCTGCACAGTTTCAACGGCGATGACGGTCAGGGCCCTTATGCCCCGCTGACGCCAAGCGTTGATCGGAATTTCTACGGGACAACTACCGCGGGCGGCGCCAATCAAGACGGCAGCATTTTTCGTCTTGTCATCCCGCGCGCGTGCATCCTTTGCCCATCGGCCGATTGAAGATTGATAGGTGCGCTGCGGGTCTTTATCTGCGGCGTCGAAATAGCGTGCGATTAATTCTCTAGTGCGCTGACTGCAACACCGTGCTCAAGTTCTGCAGCGTCGCCTGACGCGCCCCCAGCTCCCGAATCTCTTCTTCGCTGAAGCGTTCGGCGCAGCCGGCGACCGTTCGCCAGCCCTGTTCGGCAAGGATGCGGCGATATTCCGGATCGGCGGTCGTGATGGCAATGTCGTTCAACGCGCGCAGCAGCCGCAAACTCACGGCCATGTCGCTTCTGGAATAAATGCGAATCTGCTCGAAGGCAGCCTCCAGCAGGCGGTCGAAGTGCATCGAGCTTATGCTGGCGCGAACAATGCCGGGAGGATCGTAGAGCAGATCGTCCGGCACCTGTCGCGCGGCAAAGCGAATCAGGATGCGGCTTAACTGGTCGATGCAATTGATGGCCGTAGTGGGATCGTTGACCGCCGGCGAGATGGCGCGCAGCGCAACATCGACAATCTGCAACACACCAAACTCAATGTCCTGCTGAAGAGTCCGCGTCGGGCCCAGGTCGAAGGCGGCCAGCAACTCCTCCGTTGCCGTCGCTGACAGCCGGTTCGCCTTGGAGACCATCATCAGCGGCACTCCCGCCGGAACGAAGTGACCAACGCGCCGCAGCACGCGCACGGTGACGTGAGAGTGCTTGGCCACTGCCACCAGCCGGGGCTTATCGACAAAGCGGATATAGCCGGAAGTGGAACTCAGGATCGGCGCTTCTGTCGGATTCGGCCGCAGCGGCTCAACCTGATCGGGCCGTTCCGGATGATGTGGCCACGGCATCACTTCGTCGATCATCGCGTCCGTTTCCGCTGCGATCCGGTCGACGATGTTATTGACGCTGATCGCCTGCGAGATGTGGTGAATAAAGAACAGCAATAAGCCGACGCAGCACAGCGCCAGTACCATAGCGCCCAGCACCGTCCCTACCGGCGCGAAGGGATGCGGCAAACTTCGTGCCGTAGGTAGCGCCGCCATGCAGTAAGAAAATGTGCCCAGAAAGATTCCCAGTGTCCATTGCGTCACGCGGTCGCGCGAGAAGCTGACGATGATGCGCGGGGAAAACTGCATCGAGGCCAGCGTCAGCGTCATGAGCAGGATGGCGAAGACGATGGACACCACCGTCATGGTCGAGGTAGCAATGTCGCTGAGGATCGCCTGGGCAATCTGCGGGTCGGCGTGGGAAGGGAAGAGGACTTTCGGCACCCATGTGCTGACCGCCGGAAATTCTTCCTCCAGCCACGAGAACAGCGCCCCTGCTCCGCCCAGCACCACCACAATCGCGAGCGGGCGAACCAGGAAGCCGCCACGCAGGTTGTACATGGCTTGGCGTAGCAATAATGGCAGGCGCTTGCTCACAGGGTTTCAGTTCAGTGTAGTAGGTGGGAACCGGCGCGACAAAGGCGGTGGAAGTCCCCGGCCATCGGATGCGGCTTTAGCCGGGGTCGGGGCTAAGGACTGCCAGGTTAATGCGCTTCGGTGCTGCTGAGGCCGTGCCTCGCGCACGCCATCGCATCCTCGTCACGAATTCATATATTCGACGGAGTCTGGCGAAGACCGTATGTACGCTTTATCCCGAAATTGAGTGTCAGAGCAGGGAAGCGCCTGCACTCGTTCCGAGAAGTGTTTTGCGAGGGCGGCGGTAGAGTACGATTCGCGAAAATCGAGTGCCGAAGGCACGGAATAACTTAGCCCAGCACGCAGCCGCAGGCGGAGTGCTGGGTAGAGTGGAAAAAGAATCCGAGTCCCGTAGGGACGGCACAGTTCTCGTACAAGACTCCGGAGGAAAGGTCAGTCTTCCAGATCCTGCCGAAACACCGGTTGTGCCGGATCGACGCTGCCGTCGATGACTCCCATCAGCAGCACATTGTAAGCTTCGGTCGCATCCTCCAACGTTGCGTAACCGCGCTCACGCTGCAGGCCGCCGCCGGGTGCGTAGACCAGCGTGAAATAGCGTCCCGAGGAATATTGGAGTTCGAGCAGCTTGCTGGGCATCTCAGGATCGCCTTGCTGCCCAAGGACGTCCATCAGCGCCACCGTCCACTGCCTGCCTTTGGGATCGGTGACCACCTCACGCTCCAGATATTGCCACTCGTCCATGCTCCACATCGGCATCGTTACTCCAGCAGTTGGGCAAGCGCGGTCGCAACCCGCCCGCCTGTAAATGGTTTCTGGACGAGCAAGACTTTGCGCGCCTTCCGCGAGCGCAGGCTCGGCTCGGCCTTCTCCGGCGTATCGCTGATGATGACGACAGGGAGGTCGTTGTGTCCGCCGTCGCCGCGTACGCTGTCGAAGAGTGACTCGCTCATGTCCCAGGTAGTCAGGTTGAGTACCACCGCATCGGCGTGCTGCTCGCGAACCAATTCATTGAGCGTTGTGGTATAGCCGTCGACAAAGACTTCGTAGCCGCGATCGCGCAACGCGAACGCAAGCAACTCAGCCGTCTCCGGGGTGTCGTCAATGAGCAGGATGCGCGACATTGCTTTTTGTAGCGAGCCTCGAGGTAGAGCGAACCTTTAGGTTCGCGTCCCAGCAACTCCTGAAGAGATGAGCCGGCTTCAGCCGGCGGCACAACCTGTCGTCGGCTGAAAGCCGACTTAGTATCGGTGGCGGCCCGGCACGCGGGCCTGAAGGCCCGCTCTACCACCGAGCCTCGAAGGCGATTCGAATGCGTACGAACCCCTAGTTCGCGCCCGCGGACATTCGCGGTTTCTTGCCCTCCGCGGGTTCCAGATCCATCACCCAGATGCGCCCGCCGGCGGTGTAATACGCGCGATGATCGTTCTCCACCATCGCACCCCACGCCTCCAGCGTCCGCATGGGGAACGTCACTCCCTCGAAGTTCTTGCGCGCGTGGTTCAGCACTTCGTTGGTGTGCCAGTTATCGGTCAGGATCGCATCGCCGGCATGCACGCGCATCACGGTGAAGTAGCGGTCGTACGCCGCTTCGGGACGCACATCGCGCGTGGACCCGCGTTTCTTGCCTTCGGATACGATGTAACTTTCCTGGCCTTCCGGTTCAACTTCGGGTTCATTTCCGGGTTCGGTTGCTTCTTTGTTCATACGGTCTCCGCTACCACTGCGGCCTCTTCTGCTGCCGCCATATCCACTACGTTCCTGGCATCCGCTGCCTTGATCAATGCCTCGGGCAACGCGATCCCCAGCATGCCCCACTGCTGATTGGCGAACTGCTGCAGGGTTGCGATGTGCTCGGCGTGGAGGTGGCCGAAGCGTCCTTGCAGCTTCAGGTACTCCGACACCGGCCGCATACTCTGCGGGCGGAAGCTGTAATCAAACTCACGCTTCTCCGGATTCCACTCCCACATGGGATACAGTCCGCACTCCACGACGAGCCGTCCGAGATCGATCGATCGCGGCGTCTCATACACGAAGCCCTTTTGACAGGGCGTGTAGATCATCAAGAACGCCGCGCCCTTGTGGTTGAGGCCTTTGCGCACCTTGTTCATCAGGTCGATCGGATAACCCACGCTGGCGGTCGCGACGTAGCAGTGCGGGTGCCCGGCGGCCATCATGCGCGCCAGTTCCTTCGGAAACAGCGTCTTCGCCTGCGGAACGTTCGGTCCCGGAGGCGAGAACGTCGTCATGCCGCCGTACGGCGTGCGCGACGATGCCTGGATGCCCGTGTTCGCATACTGCTCGTTGTCGTAGCAGATGATCAGGCAATCGTGATTGCGATAGAGCGCTCCTGACACCGATCCGATGCCGATGTCCGCGGCGCTGCCATCGCCAGCTTCGCAGATGATGTTGGGGAATTTCCCCTGCCACTTGCCCTTGCGAATCATGGCTTCGTACGCGGCCGCAATGCCCGCGGTGAAGCTGCCCGCACTGCCGATCTGCGTGTGCGCCCACGGCACGTTGTAGGGCGTGCAAAGGTAGGAGCTGTTCGCCACGTACATGCAGCCCGTCGGGCCCACCAGGATGGTGTTGTCGCCCGCGGCCTTGGTGGTCATGCGGTACTGAATCGACGGCCCGCAGCCGGCGCAGGTGCGATGTCCGGGAACAAACGGCTCGCTCGACGGTAATTCAGGGTTATAGAAACGTGCGCCCTGATTCGGACTGTCCAGAATCGGCAGCAGCTGCCGTTGCACTTCAATGGTCGCCATCAATTTTCCTCCCGACGATTACCGTCGTGTTGCTCCTCAAAACTTGTCATCCGAGGACTACTTGTTCCGTTGGACGTGTCATCCCAACCGAGGGATCTGCGGTTCGCCCGTAGCGCGATGATGCCTGGGTGCCCCGTTCTAGCCCGGTTTTGGCTAGGGCGGGGCCGTTCTCAGCGGATGCCCAAAGCCTGCGCTGTCGAAGGGCGCCGCACTACCCTTTATTCCTCGAATCCAACCCAATGCGTGCGCTTCTCGATCTTGCCGCGCTTCATCGCTTCGCTCATCTTCTTGGTCATCCAATAGAACTCTTTCAGCACGATCGCTTCGCCGCCCAGACCGGCCATGAACGACATCACCAGCGGTCGCTTCGCGCTCTCATACAGCGCTGCGCACGCTTCGGCATAAAGCGAGCCGCCACTGCTGACGCTACCCAGCCCCATGTTGGTCTCGATCACGCCAACCACTTTGAACTTGCTCAGCACTTCGTTTATGCGATCAGTGGGGTAGGGCCGGATCGTCCGCAGCCGAACCATGCCAACCTTCAGGCCATCGTTGCGCATGTGCTGGATGGCATAACGCGCCGTGACCGCGTGGCCGCCCTGCAGATAGAAGACCACCCCGGCGTCATCGGTCATAAACTCCTCGACCCAGGGATCGTAGCGGCGGCCAAAGATGCGCGCGAACTCCTCATGCACTTCCTCAATCACCGTCATCGACTCTTCCATCGCGCGCGCGCGCTCCAACTGCAGCGGCGGACCCTGCTCCGGCATGATCTGCGGCCCGTGCGACACCGGATGCCGCGGATCGAGCGGATAGGGATGTTTGTACGGCGGCAGAAATTCCTTCACCTGCCCCGCATCCGGAAGTTCGACATCGCTAGTGATGTGCGAGACGAAGAACCCGTCCTGGCACACCATCTGCGGCAGCAGCACGCGCCGATCCTCGCCAATGCGATAGGCCATCAGGTGATTGTCAAACGCCTCCTGCGCATCGCACGACCAGCCCATCAGCCAGCCCATGTCGCGCGTCGACAGCGCGTCCGTGTGCTCGGAGCCGAAGTCGCCGGGCGGATCGAGCGTGCGATCGGCGATCATCATCTGCACCGGCATGCGGCTGCCGGAGATGGGCGAATACAGCTCGTACGCATACTGCACGCCGACGCCGGAGCTTCCGGTGAACACACGCGCGCCGCTCGACGATGCGCCGTGCGCGATGCTCAGCTGCGAATGCTCGCTATCGGCGACGATGTACTCGGCATCAAGTTCGCCATTCGCCACCATCTGCGCCAGCGCCATCATGGTCGCCGTGTAAGGCCGGATCGGGTAAGCCGTAATCACATCGACATCCGCATATTTCGCGGCCTGCGCCGATGCGACGCAGCCGTTGATGCGAACGGTCTTCTTGCTTAAGGTTGGAGCCGTTGCCATAGTTCTCTCCGCTGAATCAGGCTAAATGTTTTTCGCTGGCTGTTCCGATAGCTGACGCAACTGCTCCGCCTGGCGTCCGTGCAGACCGGGTGAGATTGCGAACGCCGTATCCATTCGTACCACGCCAGTGTCGAAGTCGAGCTCGGGAACGCCTTCCAGGCATCCCGTCGGGCACTCTTCGATGCACACGCGACAGCCTTTGCAGTAGTCGATCAGGATCTTGTACAACCCGTTCGAGCGCTCCGGCCGCGCGATGCAAGGCTCGGGACAAACCAGATAACAGTTGTCACAAGCATTGCACGTTCCGCAACTGAAGCAGCGCGCCGCTTCTTCCACCGCCTGCTCTTCGCTATATCCCAGAATCACTTCCTGCGAAGTCTTCTTCCGGCTGTTCGGCGCTAGCATCTCCTGCTGCACGCGTGGGAAGTGCGGGAAGTACGTCATGTTCATGCGATTTAGATCGAAGATGACATCGACCGGGATCGAGCGCGGCTCTAGCTCTTCGCCGCGCAGCACTTTGTCCAGATTGAACGCGACCCGCTTGCCGTCGCCGACGGCGTTCACCACCATCAGCTGAATTCCGGTGCCCAGCTGCACCACGTCACCGGCCGCGAAGAAGTTGGTGTCGCCAAGACGGCCGAAGCGATCTGTCTTGAGGTTGCCGCGTTCGTTCTTGAACTCGGCAGGCAGCCAGTTCAGCGAAGCATGCTGCCCGACGGCGATGATGACGTTATCGACGCTGAACTTGTCCGCCGGTGAATCGCGGTCAATGTCGATGGGCGAAGCATTGATCGCGCCGGAGAACCGCGCCGGATGCAGCTGCAGCGCTTCCACCTTGCCGTTGCCGAGCACTGCTGTCATGGCGCGGGAGTGCAAGATCTCCACGCCTTCCTGCATCATGTCGTGAAGGTCTTCGGCCACGCACGGCAACTCTTCTTTGTTGGACTCGACCGTAATCATCGTGACTTCGACTGCGCCCTGCCGCAACGCTTCGCGAGCGCAATCGATCGCCGTGTTTCCGCCGCCAATGACAGCCACACGAGGACCAAGCTTCACCTTCGAGGTGCCCATGCCGATGTCGCGCAGGTAAGGCAGGCCGTAGATAACGCCTTGCTTGTCTTCGCCCTCGGCGCGAACACTGTTCGAATTGATCAGTCCCACAGCCAGAACGCAGGCATCGTAGTTCTTTTTCAGGTCGTCCCACCTGACATCTTTGCCGACTTCGACGTTGCACTTGATCTCGACGCCCATCTGCACCAGGCGCTCGATCTCACGATCCAGAATGTCCGGAGGAAGCACCCACACCGGAATGCCGCCGCGATTGAGTCCACCGGGCTTGGGCGACTTCTCCAGGATCGTCACCTTGTAGCCCAGCCGCGCCAGCTGATACGCCGCGCTGTGTCCGGCCGGACCCGAGCCAACAATCGCGACCTTCTTGCCGTTCGGCTTGCCGGCCTTCACCACATCATTGGTCAGCGCCTGACCGAGATCGCCAAGAAAGCGCTCGACCGCGCGAATGGAAATCGCTTCGTCATACTTGCCGCGATTGCAGGCCTGCTCGCACGGGTGATAGCACACACGGCCGGTCACCGAAGGGAAGGGCATGTCTTCCTTGATCAGCGCATACGCGTCGAGATACTTGCCGCGCTTCACCAGGTCGAGATAGCCCTGAATCTTCTCGTTCGTGCCGCAAGCGTTGTTGCACGGGGGAAGCTTGTCGCGGTAGACCGGACGAATCGAGCGCCAGTTGCCGGTAGGAAACAGGTCCTGACCCTTTTCCTGTGTCGGTGCGGGAGTAATGCCGGCGAACGTGATCTTGAGCCGGTCGGGAATGTGCGTGCCTTTGGTCGACATGGTTCCTTCCTCTAAAGGATTCCTATACAGCGACCGCGTTCAGCGGCATGATGTGCAATTCGTTCATCGCCATCTCGAATGCTTTCTTGTTGGCAATCATGGGCTCGATGGTCTCGCGCTTCACGATGCCGGTCGTCTTCACGACGGCGGCAATCAGCGGAGCCGCAATATCAGGCGCTACCAGCTTGGTACGCTCGGCTGCGCCTTCCGTTGATAGGCGATCCAGGCCCAGCTCGCCGAGCCGGTAATAGAGCCATTTGTGATCGGCCAGCTTGGCGGCATCGACGCACACCAGCTGTGCCAGCCGCTCCGGACCAGGAACGAATCGCAGCACGTAATCCGGCGTGTAGTGCGTATTGATGATCAGCGTGCCGCCCGGAGGCATGCCGCGCATGTAATCCCAACCCTTCACCATCGTTCCCTCGACCAGCACGACGATGTTTGGATTCTCGTTTTCGTAGGTAAGCGCGTTCTCGATCACGCCGTCACTGACGCGGCAATATTTGCGCGTCGGCGCATTGGTGCGATCGGGATTGTCCACGTAGTTCTCCATCGCCTGCGACTGCTTGCCCTCCTTGCGGGCAGCAGCGGCGACGGAGTTGACGATGTCGCGGCCTTCTTTGTCCATGATGATGCCGCGCGTCCAAACCGTGAGTTCTGTGTAGCTCATGATCGACCCTCGTAAGTGCCTCCGAAATACGTGGAGGCGTGCATCTCGGTGACGTTGCGTCGTGGTGAAGCCTTTTCGAACTGCGTCGAACTGCTGCAATCGACTTCGAGCGCTCTCTGGAAATCGCTGCGCGAAACCACAAACAGCTTGGTTTCGTCGCCGTCCTTGAAGTCAGCGATCGCCTGCAGCGTCGCCTTCTTGCACCAGCTCTCAAGGTCGGCGCCCGTGAAACCTTCGGTGCGCACGGCGAATTCGTCGAAGTCGACGTCGGACGCCAGCGGAACCTGCCGGCAGCACAGCCGCATAATGGCCGCGCGCTCGGCTACATCAGGATTGGCAAAGGAGACGATGTAGTCGAAGCGTCCGCTTCGCAAGAGTGCAGGCTCAATTCGATCGGGACGATTGCTGGCCGCCACCAGGATCACGCCTTTCACATCGCGCAGGTTGTCGATTTCGCGCAGCAGCTGGCTCAGGATTCGCTGATAGACATCGCTGCCGAATTGATCGCCGCTAAACCTGGGAGCGATGGCATCGATGGTGTCAAAAAACAGAATGCAGGGCGCCGCTCGTCGCGCCTTCTTGAATACCTCGCGCAGTGCCCGCTCCGATTCGCCCAGCCACTTCGAGTACAGCTGCGGACCATCGATTGCGATGAGGGGCAGGTCCTTTTCGCCGGAGAGCGCACGCGCCAGCGCGGTCTTCCCAGTACCCGATGGCCCGGAGAGGAGAATGCCGCGCGGCGGAGTGAGCCCAACCTTTTCGTAAAGCTCGTCGTGAACGTGAGAGTGCTCGATCACCGCATCCAGCAAGCGTTTCGTGCGATCAAGCCCTCCCAGCGAAGAGAAGCTCGTCGTACTCTTCTCGATGAAGAACTCGCGCGTTGCGCTGGGCTCGACTTCCTTGAGGCCGGTGAGGAAATCGTCGCGCGTAACGTGCAGGGAAGTGACGTCCAGTGAGGAAGCGCCATCGGCATCAACCGGAGCAGTGGCGAGGAAGCGCCGCAGCGCGATCATGCCGACTTCCTGGCACAGCGCTTCCAGATCGGCTCCCACAAAGCCATGCGAATGATCAGCAATTTCGGGTAAGTCAACGTCCGGGGCAAGCGGCATCGCGCGCGTGTGGATGCGGAGAATCTTTAGCCGCGCTTCGGTGTTGGGAACGCCGATCTCAATCTCGCGATCGAAGCGGCCGGGACGGCGCAGCGCCGGATCCAGCACCTCAGGAATATTCGTCGCGCCGATAACGATCACCTGACCGCGCGCAACAAAGCCGTCCAGCAGGCTGAGCAGTTGCGCTACAACACGCTTCTCAACCTCGCCGACCACTTCAGTCCGCTTGGGAGCGACCGCGTCGATCTCATCGATGAAGATAATCGCCGGCGCACGGCGCGCAGCTTCCTCGAAGACCTCGCGGAGCTTGGCTTCACTTTCGCCATAGAACTTCCGCATGACCTCGGGACCGTTGAGATGAATGAAGTGCGCGCGGCTTTCCGCGGCCACAGCCCGCGCCAGCAGCGTTTTGCCTGTGCCTGGAGGGCCGTACAGCAACACGCCTTTCGGCGCGAGAATTCCCAGCCGCTCGAACAAGCGCGCGTGCCGTAGCGGCAGTTCTACAATTTCGCGTACGCGCGTTACTGCGCGTTCCAGCCCGCCGATGTCTTCATAGGAAACCGACGGAGCGCGTCCCGGCGCCGCTTCGCCTTCGACGATCCGAATGTCAGTGCGCTTTCCGATCACCACCGGTCCGGAAGGAATCGTGCGCACAACCTGGAAGTTGACAGCCTTGGCGAAGGTCGGAACACGAACCGCTGAGCCGACGGTGACCGGAACACCGACGAGATCCTCAAGGATGCGATCGGGTGCGACTGTCGCCGGCGCAGCTCCTACCCACAACGGCGTGAAGCGAACTGCGACTGCCTGCTCATGCGCAGTTCGTGCGACGGTGACTTGCTCCTGCAATCCTGCGCCGCAATTGCTGCGCGTGGTGCCGTCGATCTGGATCATGCCGGCCATTCGCTCATGAGCGAGTTCGGCGCGCGCCACAGCTACGGTCGAGCCAGTGATCTTCAGCACATCGCCGGCTTGTGCTCCCATGCGCGCCAGATCGGCGGGCGCAACGCGCGCGACGGCGTGTCCAATGTCTTCTACGCAGGCTTCGGAAACTCGCAGGGTGAGGTTGACAGCGGAGACAGAATTCGGCGGAGCCGACACCGATGCAACGTCGCAGGTGTCGTCTCGCAACTCGGTCTGATTGCGCAGCTCAGTCAATTCCGATGGTCCCCACACCGCAGGCTCGGTCGCCAGAGTCGATATGCCGGTCGGGCGCGATTACGGTCTTTTCAGCAGAGAGAATTTCAAAGCCACGAACTGCCGGCCCCACAACCGACAACTTCGCTCAAAACTCGTTGAACACGATCTCTTCAATGTCTTCAATGTGACGGCGCATTGCTGCCTTCGCCGCTTCGCCGTCATGCTTCTTGATGGCAGCCAAGATTCGCCGATGCCCGGCGAGCGATTTCTGCGGCCGGCCCGGCACCTGTAAAGCTCTCTGGCGGCTATCGCGCAGCATGTCCATAATCAAGTCAAGAATCTTCAGCAAGACGGTGTTTCCCGAAGCCAGCGCGATGTTGTAATGGAATTCGGCATCTTCAGCGATCGCCGGTTCTCCAGCCGAGAACTTGACTTCCTGCCGCTGCAAAATCTCTTCCATGACTGCAATCTGTTCGGGCTGTGCATGGGCCGCCGCACGCGCCGCCAGTCCCGGCTCCAGCATCTTGCGAAAATCCAGCAGCTCGCCCACCAGCTCCTTGCGGTGCTTGAGCGCTTCGGTGAATGGCTTGATGGAGGCATCCGCCGGCTCGCAAACAATGGTGCCTGCGCCCTGGCGCGGTTCCACCAGGCCCAACAACTCAAGGCTGCGAATCGCGTCGCGAATGGAGCTGCGGCTGACCTGGAGCATCTCCGCCAGCTCGCGCTCCGAGGGCAGTTTGTCGCCGGGTTTCAGCTTCTTTAGAATCAGACGTTCGATCTGCTCCGCCACTGCTTCGTAGACCTTTTGTCGTCGAACGATCTCAAAATCGGATTGAATCGGTTCGGCCATGGAATGTGGTCCGGTTAGTGGACCAGTCTTGCCAGCCACTATAACGCCTTCCACGTCGTACGGCAACCCATTTCGGGAAATTTCTGTTGCAACCAAAATTCCTGCCCAAAAGTCGGGCCTAAAATCGGACATCCACGACGTTGCTGCGCCGCAGCAGATCGAGAACCGAGGAGGCGATCAGAGCGATCGCGCTTAAAGTCAGATCAAGGCTGGGCTCGCGGGATCACTTGGCTGGTTGGGAGACGGCACATTCCGCAAGCAGCTTGGTGCAAGCGTATACCGTTTTCGTAACCGACATTGTCAGGCCGACCCGCTCGCCGAGTTCAACGACGGCCCCCACCAGCGCCTCTAACTCCATCGGCCGGCCAGCTTCCAGATCCTGCAGCATTGAGGTTTTGTGCTCGCCGACCTTCTCCGCGCCAGCGATCCGCTGATCAATCGAAATCGGGAGTTCCATGCCCAGCTGGTGTGAAACCGCTTCGACTTCCAGCATGATGTTGCGGATCACGGCACAGACGTCGGGATCGCGGACCATCTGCGCCAGGGTAGCGCGAGTGAGAGCGCTGACGGGATTGAAGGACGCATTTCCCAGGACTTTCACCCAGATCTCGTGGCGCAGGCGAGCCGTGACCGGTGCGCGCAATCCCGAGGCGATGAGCGCCTCGGCAATATGACGGCAGCGTTCCGAGCGCGAGCCATCCGGTTCGCCCAGAGAAATGCGGTTGCCTTCGATGTGCTGCACCACGCCGGGGGCCGTGATCTCCGTAGAGAAGTAGACAATCGAGCCAACCACACGCCGCGCTTCGATGGCGGATGAGACCACGCCGCCGGGATCGACGCGCTCCAGCCGCAAACCATCCCACTCGCCGCCGAAGCCCTGGAAATACCACCACGGAATTCCGTTCTGCGTGCTGACGACGGTGGTGTCGGGCCCCAGAACCGGCTTCAGATGCGGAGCTAGCTGCGGCAGGCCGTGCGCCTTCACCCCGAGGAAAACAACATCAACAGGTCCAACTTCCTCCAGTGAACCGGCGATCTTAGGCCGCGCAACGAAATCGCCTTCCGCCGTCTTGACCAGCACGCCGTGCTCCTGCATGGCGCGAAGATGCGGCCCGCGCGCAAACAGCGTGACATCGAAGCCGGCTTGCGCCATGCGGGCGCCGATGTAGGCACCGATTGCGCCCGCACCCGCGATCAGAAATTTCATTGCTCGTTATCCACCAGGGCGCTGGCGACCGAGCGGCGGCGGATCTTTCCGGTCGATGTGGTGGGAATGCTCTTCACCAGATAGATTTTTTTCGGGCACTTGAACTCTGCCAGGTGGTTGCGGCAATGCTTAATGAGAGTGGACTCGCTGGCGCCATGCGGTTCATGCAGTACAACCGCCGCGGCCACTTCTTCGCCCAGCGTGGGATGCGCAAAGCCGAAAGTCACGGCAGAGGCGACCGCGGGATGCTTCAGCAGAATCTCGTCGACTTCATGCGGCGCGATGTTCTCGCCGCCGCGGATGATGATGTCCTTGATCCGTCCGCTCAAATGCAGATAGCAATCCGAATCCAGCCAGCCTTCGTCACCCGTGCGGAACCAGCCGTTGGTAAAGGCGCGAGCGTTGGCGTCGGGATTGTTGTCATAGGCGCGAAAAACACTGGCGCCCATGATGGCAACTTCTCCGCGGCAATTATTGCCCAGATCATTGCCTTCCTTATCCATGATGCGGACGCGCAGCCCGGTGCCTACTCCCACGGATCCGGCCTTGCGATGCCGCGGCGGCAGAGGGTTCGAGGTCATCTGATGGGAAGCTTCGGTCATGCCGTAGGCTTCCACGAACGGCACGCCGAAGAGTCCTTCGATCTTCTGAATGAGTTCGGGTGAAAGTGGGGCGCTGCAGGAGCGGATGAAACGCAGCGTTGCTGCTTCGATGGGCTTCTGGTGAGCTCGTGCCAGCAGAAGCTGATGCATGGTCGGCACACCCGAGAACCAGGTAACGCGATGATCCCGCACCGTGCGCCAGAACGAAAGCGCGTTGAACTTAGTGGGGACAACAACGGTTCCGCCCGAGACCAGTGTGGCCATGGTTGAGGCCATCAATCCGTGAACATGAAACAGCGGCATGATGCAAAGCGAGATGTCGTCGGGGGTGAGGCCATAGGTGTTGGCGATATTCGCCGACGAAATGGCGAGGTTGAAGTGCCGCAAGGGAACCCGCTTGGGCCGGCCGGTGCTTCCGCTGGTATGCAGGATGAGAGCTATATCGTCGGCTGTAGGTTCGGTCACGGAGACTTCAGCGGATACACCGTGCAAGTGAACGTGACCCTGGTCGTCCATTTCGACGGAGTAGACCGGGATGTTGCAGTCCGCAGCTGCACTGCGTGCGAATTCCAGACCCACGGGAGGACAAAGCAAAATCTTGGCGTTGGTGTCACGCAGGAAGAACAGGAACTCCTCGTAGGGATAAGTGGGATTCAACGGAGCAGCGGTTCCCACCGTAGAAGCAGCCAGAAAAGTGACGATCGCGGGCATGCCGTTTGGCAAGGCAATGCCCACGGCATCGCCGCGGCCAATGCCGAGGGAAGCCAAAGCACCGGCCATTGCAAAAACCTGGTCGCGCAGTGAATCGTAACTTACCTTGATCCCGATCTCGGGAATGACAATCGCGGTATGCGCGGCGGTCGCGGTGTCCGCAAAATGCAGCACGTCCAGTAGCGTATCTACTGACTTCAGGGTCATTCACTGTCCTCGGGTGATCGTCCACTACCGTGGCTGTGCATCGTCGGCCTAAGCGCTGGATGGGCCGTTGCAGCTATCGAAATTCACTGCCTGCCGAGGTGCGTGGACGAATTCGAGCTGGTTCGTCACCACCTGCTCTAAAACAAAACATAATTGCAGGGCGGGTCAGCGGAGTCAACTTTGTTTGGTTCGCCGCCGTGGATCGTTCCAAAATGGTCGCGCCACGCTGCCTCCAGATATTTATGCCCATCCCTATCTCCCTGTCGACAGCTAAGTTGAGCTACCCGAGCCCGCAAGTGACAGCACCACGCCGTATACAACGTCTAAGGTGCCTTTCCCGGCACGAAAAGCAAAGTTCTCTTGACAACGACCTTGTGAAGTGGTAAACCGCAACTGGTCAACTCTTCAGACCAGTTTTGTTCGGAAGGCCAAGGCGGAAAGGCCTGCCTTGAAAGAGGGGCAAGCGCGTTTTTGCAAATCATCCCGGGAGAGGAACGACATGCGGTTGCTAACAGCGTGTTTCGCACTTCTGGTCAGTCTTCTAATGTCAGGTTTGCTCGTTCATGCCCAGAGTTCCCCGAGCAAAACCGGCGGATCGACTTCCGCAAGCGCCACCGAAGCAGAGGTTAACGAGCTGCGCAGTCAGGTGGCCGCGCAACAAAAAACCATCGAAGAACTCAAGGCTATGGTCGGGAAACTGGTGGATGCGAATGGCCAGCCCGAAAATGCGGCTACAACTCATGTGGTGGCCGACTCCTCTTCGATGGCAGCCACGCCGCAGTTGGTCAACGCCGTCCTCGTCCAACCGTATCCTTCCGGCGAATCGGTGATCGTCGAGCAGACTCAACCGGCCGGCTCTGGCAAGAAAGACGCCGCGCTCACTGCCGGATGGAATGGTGAACACTTCTTCATCCGCAGTCCCGACGGACAGTTCAGCCTGAACCCGTACGGCTACGTCGACGTGGACTATCGCGCGTACACCGGCGACGCCGTGCCCGCGAATACGTTTGTCCTGCGCCGTGCACGCTTCGGCTTCCAGGGCAATTACGGAAAGCGTTTCGACTTCGCGCTCTTGACGGACGCTAACTCCACCTCGGGCGCGATTGTTCGCGACGTTTACCTCAACACCCGAATCATGCCCGAATTCCAATTCCAGGCCGGCCAGTTCAAAGAGCCCTTCGCGCAGGAGTTGGCAACCGGCGCTACTAACCTCGACTTCGTCGAGCGCGGCTTGCAGGCGCTGCTTTATCCGTCGGTCGTCACTGCCTTCCGCAGTCCCGGCATCACCTTCCACGGCGACATTAAACACGGCGTTCTGCAGTACTACGTCGGCGCGTTCAATGGCAGGGGCGGCGTTACCGCCGCTGTGGTGAATGAGCCTGAGGTGGTGGGCAGGGTCCGTGTGTATCCGTGGCGGAATACAACCAGCAAATGGTTCCGCGAATGGGCCTTTGGCGGATCGGCAGCTCGTGCCGACTCGCGTGGCATCTCCCATGACGTGAGTTTCAGCGGCGTCATTCCGGATCAGGCGTACGCGTTTTTCCCACAGCTTCCTATCAACGGACCCATCACCCGCTACGAGGCTGAGACCACTTACATCAAGAGCGGATTCGCCTTCCGCGGCGAGTATGTTCAACTGCAGGATCAGCGTTACGGCGTTGGTTCCGAGACGCCGGGCGGCCTGGCCTTCTTCACCTATCCCGGTGTGGGCGCCAAGGCTTGGAATCTCAGCAGCACCTACCTGCTCACGGGCGAGAAGCAACCGGAAAACGGCACGCCACGCGTGAAGCGTCCGCTGTTCGGTCCCGCTACACCCGAGGGCGGCAATGAACACGGTTGGGGCGCTTGGGGCGTGGGATTCCGCTACTCCGCCATCCAAGCCATCGCGCCCGGTGCCGATCAGGAAAATCTGTTCACTCCGGGATTCGTGCCCAGTTACAGCTATCGTACCGACCAATTTACGTTCGGTCTCAACTGGTACCTGAATTATTGGGTAAAGTACCAGTTCAACATCAATGTCGACCGGCTGAAGGAGCCTAGCGTCACAGGGCAGGAGCCGCAGAATATCGTCGTCTTTTTGCAAGAACTTCAGTTCCGCTTCTAAACGTGCGCCATGGCGTGGAAGGCGAATGTGGAGGAGATTCGATGAGATCGAAATTTTTGCTGACGATTCCTTTCGCTGTTTTGTTGCTGATTCTGAGCGGCTGCGGGGGAACGCCTAACTGCCCTACCTGCGGTAGCACCAATGATGGCCAGGGTTATACCGATATCTTGAATATCCCAGTGCCGGAGCACAACCCGACCGGTGAGCCCGGCGGTCCCTTCAACTCGTTCGACATCAGCTGGCTCAATGCCGCTACTCGGCTGGATTACATCTCCGATCGTATCGGCCTGGCGGTGGTGGTGCTCGACACCAGCCAGAACCTGGCGGTGTTCGCCCTGCAAGGCTCCAACGCTGTTACCGGTGCAGGCAATAACGCCAGCCCCTGCGATCCCAGCATTCCTCCGCTCATCTCCGTCTTCGGGAACTTCACCCGCTTCGGATGCAGAAACCCACCGTTCCACCTCGCCTCGGGCTTTGGCGCGAACGGCAACTTCGGTGGATTTCCCGGCGCGCAGTGCTGCGCTTCGCGCGGCAATGGCGTGAACCCGATGTCCGGTCCCGACGGCGAAGAAGTAACTCCGAACGGCAAGGTGTTGTTCAGCGGCAACGGCAGCTCTTCGGTCGTGGTGTGGGATCTCAGCGTGATGAACCTGAATACCAATCCGCCGACTCCGCCTAGCATTTTGGCTATCATCCCTACCGGCGTTGCCGCGGATTATGACGGCCCGTTGGGCTTAGCTGCCTGCATCGCCTCGTGGAATGGTGAGGCTGGTTCGAGCGCCAGTTGCGGCGATGACCGCGCCGACGAAATGGCGTATGACCCGGTGCACCAGGTGCTCGCAGTGATCGACGGCGATCCGGGCTTGCCCTTCGTAACGCTGATTGACGTGTCGAATATCGTCAACAAGACGGGCACGCCACAACAGCAGCATTGTCTGCCTATCGATCAGACATCCCCGTTCGGACCGTATCCGGCACCCCCGCTGCCCAGCCCGTATCCTGCACAAGGAACGCTGACCTCTCCGGTTACGCCAGCTCCAGGAGCTTCCTTCAATCCTCCCAGCTGCATCATCGGACAGATCTATTATGACGGCGCAGGCGGTACGGCATCGGGTGGTATGGGATTGAATCCGAACGTTCCGGTGGATACGGTTGGCGGTTCGTTCCCCTGTCCCGATCCATCCAATCCGCAGACCTTCGGCGGAGTTTCTGGGTCGGTTAACTCCGGCATTCCAGGTGTCGGCGTAACTCCCAGCGGCGCGAACTACACCATCCCTTGCCATCACGGACCCATTCTCGATACGGCGATGGGGACATTTTGTAACCAGGCATCGCCAGGTGGGACGTGTAGTGGGGCCATATCGCCAGCTGGTTTAGGCGGCATGGTGTGGAATCCTAACACCGGCCACCTGCTGCTTAGCAACGCCAATTCCATTGGTGTCACCAGCGTTGGAGCTGTGGATGAAATCGATCCCCGGCTCGGAAACCCGAACGGGCCGGTGGTGGTCAATACATTTGTGATGACGGATTGCATGCCGACCAGCGTCGTTCAAGGTCCAGGAAATCAGTTCCTGGTGGGTTGCGCGGACCACGACGGCCAGGCATTTCCGCCGAACGAGTACATCATCGACGGCACAACGGGGAACATTAACACCACCATCACCAACGTCGGCGGTGTGGACGAGGTCTGGTTCAACCCGGGTGACAACCGCTACTACCTGGCCGCGCGCGATATGCCCAACGGACCGGTGATGGGCGTGATTGACGCCATCAACAACGTGTGGCTGCAGAATGTTTCCACCAATACGAACTCGCACAGCATCACGGTCGACCCGGTCACGAACCATGCGTTCGTGCCCATGCAGGCCGGCGGCCCGTGCGGAACGCAGAGCAGCAATGGATGTGTAGGCGTTTATTCCGAGCAGTGAGCGACAGCAACCCACAGGGTTTCCGGCCGAACTTGGCAGGGAAACCCTGTGGTATAGTTCACGCGATAGTCAGACCTGAAGTTGGTGTGGTGATGACAAACCCTAAGACAAAATTTGCAGTTAGTGGAGTTGGGCTTCTGACCCTCGCAGTAATCCTGGCTGCGATTTGTTTTGCCGCGGAAGACTCCGTAAAGAAATCCACGGACGTGCCGGCAACGGTGATTGCCCATCTGCCGCTTCCCCAATCGACCGGTGCCCAGATGTTTCTGCAGAGGGACGCAGGCAAGAGTTACCTCTATGTCCAGCAGGCTACCAAACAAGGTTTCATGATTGTGGATGTGAGCAAGCCGGACATGCCAAGGCTGTTGAAACACAGTGCCGAGGTGAGCCAGGCTACGGCCGGCAATCTCGAGATGGTCGGCCCGGACGTAGCCATCGCTTCCGCCCCGGAAAAGAAGCCGACTACGCTCACCAGCACCAGTCATCCGGCGCAAACCGTTCGCATCTTGGATCTCAGCAATCCAGCCAAGCCGCAGGTGCTGGAGGAATTTAACGGCGTCACCGGTGTACTGCCCGATGGCAACCACGGATTGATTTATCTCACCAATAACGAAGGCCTCTGGGTTCTGAAATATGACCGTGGGCCTGGCTTCGAGCCTACCAAGCGCAAGAAGCCCTGCACCTCCGAATCGGAGATTCAGGCCATGCCGCCGGATTGCGGCTAACGCAACGCTGTTGTGAATCGGACATCCACTGTCGAAAGGAAAATCCAATGAGAAGGGTGATCTTAGTTCTCTTGCTTTCGAGCAGCTGCTTGCTGGCGGGCGCTGCAGGCCAGGATAATTCGAAAGACTCCAAAGGACAGATCACGGTCCAGGGCTGCGTCGATCGGCGTGCGGGCGACTACGTGCTGGTCCAGCAGGACCCAGGTATGACCTATGAGCTTCAGGGTAGCGGCAAGATCAAGGTCAATAAATATTTCGGACAGAGGGTGGAAGTTACTGGCGCCAAGCTGCAATCGTTGCCAACCAGTTCCGATTCGTTATCAGCCGGAGGCGCGCCATCTCCTCTGACCATCAAGATCGCTTCGATTAAGACGCTGGACAAGAACTGCTCTACCCATCAAGTCAACAAGTAGGAGAGTCAGGGAAGCCTAGTCTTCGTCAGGTTCTAGTTAGAATTCAATCGGGCCTCACTTCACATGAGTTTCCTGATAATGCAGTAACTTCCATTCTGCAGATCTCTTTACCCACACTTCGCCGATATAGACGCGGGAAAAGCGCAGTTGCGCCTTAGGCGGAAACTGCATGGTGACCTCGTAAATAACAAACGCCGCATCCTCACCCAGCGGCAGCACCTTAACTCGCTCCAGGGTGTAATTGAAGGGATTCTGATCGGCGAGGTCATTGATGCTTTGTATTTTGTTGCGCTCGCCTCTGCCATCGACGGCAACGCCCTGGTAGTCCTCGGCCAGCAGAGCGCCGTAGGCTTGCTTGTCCTTGTTCTTTATCGCCTCCCACTCGGCCCTGACTTTCGCTTCAAACATGGCCTTGACTGCCGGGTCTGTCGAGACGCTGCCAATCGGCGCGCTCTCGCCCGACTTTGACAACCCTGCTGGCTGTTGCGCAATCGCAGTTGCAAGCAACGCCACTACGCTTATGAAGACACAATAACGACGCATCATTCCTCCATACGAGAGTCGAAGAATGCGATCACATTTCAGCGTGATCCAGCAAGTTGGTGTGGCTGATGATTGTAAATTACCATCTCCCTGTTGCCACACGCTTGCGAAACTGGCTGCGGCAGCAGCGACAAGAGGGACGATCATGGAACATGACGAAGTTGAGATATTGGCGCGCGAACTGATGTCGGCGTACGAAACCGGGCAGGGAGTGGCGACGCTGCCGTCGGCCCGGCCCGGCTTCGATCTGGACGCCGCCTACGCGGTGGAATCCATGCTGAAGCAATCACGCGAGACAGGCGGGGCTAGGGCCGTCGGCCGCAAGGTCGGATTCGCCAATAAAGCCATGTGGCGGGTGTTCAAGCTGCAGACGCTGGTCTGGGGCCACATGTACGACGATACCGTGCATTATAGCGAGGGCAACTCGGCGTCGCTGAGCATCGCGCATCCCCACTCCCTTAAGGTTGAGCCCGAGATTATGTTCGGCATGAAAAAGGCAATCACAACCGAAGGCCTCGACGCCGCGGCGGCGCTCGAATCCTGCGAGTGGCTGGCGATTGGATTCGAGATCATCGATTGCCCGTTTCCCGACTTCAAGTTTCAGCCGAGCGACTTTGTCGCGTACTTCGGGCTGCATGTGGGGCTGGTGGTCGGCGAGAGAGTGCCGACAACATCCGACCAGATTCCGACCCTCCTGGAGAACCTGCCGCGATTCAAAGTGCGCGTCTCCAGGCATGGAGAATTCGTGGAAGAAGGCTCGGGCAAGAATTGTCTGGGCAGCCCGGCTGCGTGCCTGGCGGAAGTCGGTACGGCGATCCTGCGCCGCTTCCCAAACGAGCCGCTGAGCGCAGGAGAAGTCGTTAGCTCTGGAACGCTGACGGCCGGCCATCCGGCTTCCAGCGGCGATGTCTGGAGGGTTGAGGTCGATGGGCTGCCGCTGCCTTCGCTGACACTGAAGATCGAGTAGCCTTCGGCACTACGGTGGAGTTCAGCCACGCGTTGAATGGCGCAAAAAGTCATACCCTCCTGTGCGCGCCGATGCTAGCTTGAATTCCGGTGTCAATTTCCCGATTGCCGGACGCCGATTTTTCAATGAGCACTCCTTCCGAAATCATTGATCCCGCTCCTGCCATTCGCTTCAACATCTGGCGCGGCCCCAACGGTATTCGTGCCGGATGGCGACTACTGATCTTCGTCGCCATCCTCGTGCCGCTCTTTTACGGTATGAGTCGCAGTGTCGATGCTCTGATCCGCCGCACGCATGTCGATTCCTCGACCCCGTTAGGCACTGTTCTTACGCTGGACTTGCTGGTCCTTCCGCTGCTGATCGCAACCTGGATTATGGGGCGGATCGAACGCCGCACCTTCGCCGATTATGGCTTGCCTTGGCGGCGAGCCTTCGGACGCCGGTTCTGGCAGGGAGCGGCCTTCAGTTTCGCGTCGTTCACCATTCTGCTCGTCACCATGCGCCTTGCCGGCGTCTTCTCCTTTGGCGCCACTGCACTGCACGGATGGGATGTGTGGAAATACGGCGCCGCGTGGGCTGTTGTACTATTCCTGGGCGCATTACTCGAGGACTTCTTCTATCGCGGATACCTGCTATTCACGCTGACGACGGGGATTGGCTTCTGGCCGGCAGCGATCTTCACATCGTTGTTCATGGGCGGAATGCACTACTTCAATCCCAGCGGTCATGGGCTGGGACCGGTGTCGGCGACGATGTACTGCCTGGTGACCGTTTTAGTTTTGCGCCGGACCGGCGATCTCTGGATGCCGCTGGGAATCCACTCGGCATGGGCCTGGGGCGAAGTTTATTTCTACGGCGTGCCAGACAGCGGTTTCCCGGCCAACGGCCATCTGTTGGCCGCCAGCTTTCACGGCAACCTATTGCTGACCGGCGGTGGCTTCGGTCCGGAGGCTAGCATCTTCACCCTGATTTTGCTGGCGATTTGGGGTGTGATCTTCTCGGTTTGGCTGCGCGGAGCGAAGTATCCCAATCCAGAGGCGATTCCAGATCCCCGGGGCAAAAGATCTGTCTAGAGAACCTTCAGGATCACCATATGCCAGCCTGGGATGGACTTGGTCGTTCAGCGCTGAAGGGGTGGAGCACCGCTTCAGCGGTGCATTAAGGAGTCTTCTAAATACTCTGGCTTTAGCCGCTGAGGTAACTCGTCCAATTCGAAATCGGCATTGATGGAAGAGTAGCGAAACTCTGCCGCCGTTTGGACCAATTCCGCCCGCACCGGGTTCTGATGGATGTAATGGATGAACCTGCGGTACTCGATCGCATCTCGTACCCTCCGGTCGACAAAGCTCTTCTGCCAGACTGGGCTGGGGATGCCAAAGAGCTTTCCCGGCGCGAATGAGAATCCGCCCTTGATGAGTTGCATCGTGCGTTCCAGCGTCATCCCATGAGGAACCGTTAGCAGCAAGTGGACGTGATTCGGCATTACCACAAATGCATGCAGTTGTAATTTGCCCGCATCGCGATAGCGCAAGAGTGTCCGGCAGAAGAGATCTGCCATACGCTCAGACTGAAGGATGTTGGTCTTGTTGTATGTTCCGGCAGTGAGGAAGTAGGTCGAACTAGAGGTAATCCCTCGATAAGGAATCGACATGCTGACCTCAGCGGCTAAAGCCGGGGTTATCGAGGGCCTTTCAATGGACTGCTAAAGCAGTGCTCCACCCATTCTTCTCCACAAAGTTCTTGGCAGTCGGTGACGCAGATCACTGTTGATACCAATGCGGAATCGCCCTCAGCGGCTAAAGCCGGCGATCATTCAACAGCCATTTATGCACGCCTGAACAGGCTGCGGAAAAAGTCGATTGTGAGTGTTTTGAAGGGGCGCAGCTTCAGCTGCGCCATTGCAAGTCTTTTGTTTTTGTCATCACGAGGAGGCCTTCAGGCCGACGAGGAATCTGCTTCTCGACTTTTTCCGCAGCCTGTGAAGGCGTGCTCCACCCGACTCAAGGAAATCCTGAATGCCCTAATTCACCGTCAGCGGCACGATCACGCTGCCGATCTTCCCATTCAGGTTGTCGCGCACCACGAATCTAACCTGGTAATCGCCGGGCGAGAGACTGAGGAAGTTGTTGTAGATGATTCCGTCAGCCTTCAGCTTGGCCAACGTGTCGGGCACGATGAGTCCCTTTACCGTCTGCGACACGGTACCAGCCGGCACGCCGTTGTTTGTGGCTTGAGCGACGAACTCCACGTCCACGCGATTGCGGTCGGCTTCATCGACGACGTTCGCGGCGGGGACATGCAGGACAAATCCGACCTTCCTCTTCGTGCCATCCGCCAGCAACCCTTGCCACTGTGAAGTGACCGGAATACCCGTGCTCTCGAAGGGAGAAATGAGCGCAAACTCGACGTCAGCTTTATGGGTGCGTTCGGGATTGACGGCTACCTCCGTGACCAGGTAGCCGGCGCGCGCGCGCACGTCGACATCCTTGTGCGACACCGAAACCTGCAGCTTTCGCCACCCAGGTTTGCTGTTGTGATGGTCCTGGTAGTAGGTGAGGGCGTAGTAGGACGACGAATCCTTTGCGGCGCGGCCAAATGCGCCCGCCAGATCGTTGGTGTTGTAGTAGGCCACACCGCCCGTCATCGCAGCGATATTCTTCAGGCTGGTAAGGGTGGACTGGCGAAGCGCGTCCGACGTGCCGGGACCGAGCATTGAGGGCATACTATCGCCGGCGAACATCGGATCAGCCAGCAGGCCGCGAGCGTCCACCGGGTACATGGAAATCTGCGCATCGTTAAGGGCGTTGAGGGTGCGCTCGTAGAGGGCTTGCAGATTGGCATCGGCCGGCAGCGCGCCGAAGGAATCAAGATCGAACGGGAAGCTGCCCGTGACCCAAACCAGCGACTTGCGGCCTGGTATTCCAGTGAGCGACAGAGCGATCGACAGCAAACCGCGCAGCGTGGTTTCGATGGCTCGGGACTGAATGTTGGTAGCAGTCGTCGCGTTCTCGGCCAGCATGAAAGAGCGGATTCTGTTCTCCGGCGAATCGCCCGGTCGAATTCCTCCCAGGCCGCTGAACTGCGCTTGTCCGGCGGCTACGGCCTTCGCATCATTGTCGAATGTCTCCATCTCGGAAACCTTGCCCGATGCCTTCTTTAGAATCGTAATCAGGGTTGCGGGATCGGAGTCGAGCGGACTCAGCACTGCCACTCCCTTATTGGTGAGAGCCATCAATCCTGTCGGCTGCGACGAGTCGAGATGATTGGCCAGGTATTTGATCAGCTGCTGACGCCCATAAGACTGGTCGAGGAACGGCGTATTCACTTCGTCAAGCAAAACCACGGTCAGCGAGCGCGGCTTGCTCTCATCAGAAGTCATGTTCGAGAAGACGCCACCAGGATTGCCGGAAATCGTCGTGTTGGTGGCTGCGGCCGGTACGATCTCCTCCAAGGTGGAAATCTTCTGCGACTTGCCATTTTCCAGGATGGTGAAGTCCGCCTTGGTCAGTCCGTGAATGTGGTTACCCGACTTATCGGTGACCACGACCGGAACCTGTATCAGTGTAGTCTGCGATTTGAACTCAAGCAGCTTGCCCTGATCGGCGCTGTGTCCGGTGTCGGGAGGCGGAGCCGACATGGGCTGCATGCCGGTCGCGCCTGACGCCGAGCCACCCGTCCACGGGTCCGTACTGCTGATCGATTGGGCCGTTGCACAGCCTGTAATAACAAGCAGAGAGAGCAATCCACGCAACATCCACTGCAGGTGAGAGCGAGGTGTCATATGGTGGCCCATCCTGGCGGCTAGCCTCTATAGTACGTTTTAGCCAACGATCTCGGCGCGGGTTTTCGACAAACTTCCCGAAGGTTTGACGTACCGTGTTCAAAAGTAGCACTGGCCAGCCAGGGAAAATATGACCTTTTGCGCCAATTCGGAGTCCAAGCCAGGGACGAGGAGAGCGCCAAACTAGCCCCAACCCATGTCCAGTGTGCCCACAGTTGTGGCTCGTTCCGTAGCCAAGATAGCCCGCTTCGCGGCATCATCCGGCAATTCCGACCGGCTGCTGCGCACCGTCGGACTCGACCGTGATGCAATGTTGGAGGCCAGCCTCAGAATCCCCTATGCCGACATGATGTTGCTCGCCGAACACGCGGCCAGAATGACCCGGGACACGGCATTTGGGCTGCATGTAGGCGAACGGGCCGACCACCGCGAGTATGGCATCGTAGGCAAAACCCTTCTCACTAGTGCGTCCCTGGGCCAGGCGCTTCTGAGCCTGGAGTGTTACCTGCTCATCTGGACCGACGTTGGGGTCTTCAAGCTGATGGCTGACGGACCTACGGTGCAGTTCCAGTGGCACTATTCGTCCGGCTCGCTGCCCGAGTGCCGGCATGATTGCGAGATGTCGATGGCCACCGTGATGGGGCTGAACCGCCTCTCGGCAGGCGCATCCTGGAGGCCGAGAGAAGTTTGGTTTCAACACGCCCCGCCCGGCGAGCTCACCGAGTACGCTCGCATCTTCGGTGCGCCGGTGCGATTCCGCATGCCAGTCAATGCGTTGCTGCTGGATGCTCAGGTATTAGATCTCCCGTTGATAACTGCGCGACCGGATCTGCATCGTCTCATGAGCCGGACGGCGGAAGGCCTGCTCCCGAAGTTTCCGGCGGAGGTGCCGATTTCGCAGTCGGTGCTCACCTTCATTCGGCAGAATCTGCAAGCCGGAGAGGTTGGCTTGGAAGCTGCGGCCCGCCATCTGTCGCTTAGCCGCCGCAGTTTGCAAAGAAAGCTGAGAGACGAGCGCTGTTCCTATCGCGAGTTAGTCCAGCAAGCTCGTCAGGATTTTTCGCAGTATCTGCTGCTCGAAAGTCCAACGACTGCTACCGAAGCCGCCTACGCTCTGGGATATTCCGAGCCCAGCGTCTTCCAGCGCGCGTTTCAACGGTGGTATGGGAAGCCGCCGGGGGAGTATAGAAAGCGCTGATACGGCCTGAGTAGGGAGTTGATTCACGAACCCACATAGCGCGCATAAAGGCTTCGCGCAATCGCCGTATCGGTGGTGCCTTTGATGATGGCTCGGCCGTCTGGGAATAGCGTCATTTCGTAGGGCTCGCGCCAGAACTTCAGGATGAATTCGTTGTGCCGAACCGAGCCGTGCGGTGTCAATCGCCGTGTGATCTCGGCGAAATCGATGGGCCGTTCGCGCTCATGAATCTGCACCGAATTCCGTCCGCACAGCGAAATATGGGGACGTCCCTCGCCAGCGAGATGAATGAAATCCTGCTCCTGGCAGGCGCGGCAGCCGGGACGAGGCTTGTCAGCATTGACTGCGGCGTAGTCGTTCGTCCACACGTCATACGACAATAACGTGCGGCGAATCTTGTCGCGCGCGCCGACCGCAAGCTTCATCGCTTCGGTCGCGGCAATCGAGGCCACGAAATTGACTGCCGAATTCAGGATGCCCGACGTGTCGCAAGTCTCGACAATGCCGCGCGGCGAGTCGGGAAAGATGCAAGTCAGGCAAGCTGTCTCGCCCGGCAGGATCGTCATGGTAACCGCATAGCTGGCGACTCCGGCGGCGTAGATCCAGGGCAGCTTCCGGCTCACGGCAAAATCGTTGATCAGGTAGCGCGTCTCGAAATTGTCTGTACCGTCGAGGACGATCTCGACATCGCTGAGCAGTTCTTCGATATTGTCCGGCGTCACATCTGCGGCGTGCGGTTCAACCGTGATTTCCGAATTGAAGGCCTGAACCTTACGGGCTGCGGCGATCGCCTTGGGCAGCGACTCGGCCGCATCGGCTTCATCGAAAAGCACCTGACGCTGCAGATTGCTGGGTTCAACGTAGTCACGGTCGATGACCCGCAGATATCCGACGCCCGCCCGCGCCAGCAACGACAGCAGTGCCGAGCCGGTAGCGCCGCAGCCGACCAGAGCGATGCGAGCTTTAGCTAATTTCTGCTGTCCCTCTTCGCCCATGGGCGGAAAAAGAATCTGGCGGGAGTAGCGCTCCTTGAATTCCAACGTCTTATTCCTCAGTGCACGATCGGGCACGTACCTTATTCAGGGAAAGGCCTACAACGTTTATTATAGGTATTCCACAGCAGATAAGCCTTCCCAGGCCGAATCAACGGAACGGTTTCCGCGGTTGCACGACGCTTTGGACGCTAGTGCGCAGGCAGTGTCTACCTGCCAGAATCGCCGTAAGGATGTCCGGCAGGCAGTGGGTGTGCTGAAGGGCAGAGTTTGAGGACGCCAATCACGCCATCGTTGTGCACGCTTTTTGTTTTCTGCGCGCTCGCCGCTTCTCCGGCGCAGGCGCCACTGCAGTCGCTACCTTCCGCTGCCGTGCAGTCCAGCGAGAGCAGTCCACTGGCCAAATACGACGGCCAGACCGTCAGCAATATCGAGTTCCGGGGGGCTAGCAGCGCTGACACGACGGCGCTGCGTACCCTGCTGCTGCAGAAGACCAACCAGCCGCTCGACCCCGAAAAGCTGCGAGCCAGCATCAAGGTGCTTTATGCCACTGGCCGCTTCGCGACGCTCAATGTCGAGGCGGATCACAATTCACGCGGAGAGCTGACGCTGGTCTTTGACGTAACCGAAAACTTCTTTAATGGCGCGATGAGCGTCGACGGAACGCCGCAGAAGACGGATCCCAAACCGCATCAGCTGATTGCCTCCAGCCAAATCGATCTGGGCGACGTCTTCAGCGAGGACAAGGTCGTCAGCTCCATCGACCGCATGAAGAAGATCTTCGCCGACAACGGCTACTACGAGGCGACCATCACGTACTCGCTGGATCCCAACCCCAAAGACAGCCAGATGGCGATCCGGTTCCACGCCACTCCCGGCCCGCTGGCGCTGGTGGGCGATGTCTCGATCCGCGGGGACGCAGGCATTGCGACGGAACAGGTTCGCAGTCTGACCAAGCTCAAAGCCGGCAATAAGGTGAATTCGCAGCATGTCACCCGGGCGTTGGAGAGAATGCGCAAACACTATCAGAAGAACGCCCACCTGGAGGCGCAGGTTTCGCTGGTGAGCCGGCAATATCATCCCGAGACAAACCGGCTGGATTACGTCTTCGAGGTTGATCAAGGTCCCACGGTCAGCATCACGACCGAAGGCAACGGAATCAGCAAGAGTCAGCTGAAGAAGCTGGTGCCTGTCTACCAGGAAAACTCAGTCGACGACGACCTGCTGAACGAAGGTCGCCGCAACATGCGCGATTACCTGCAAACCCGCGGATACTTCGACGCCACGGTCGACGTGCAACGGCATCCGATTGAGGAACAGAACCACCTGAACATTGTTTATGTCATCGATCCGGGGATTCGCCACAAATTGGTTTCCGTAGTGGTCGAAGGCAACCGGTATTTCAATACCGCTACCATTCGCGAGCGGATGCAGATCGAGCCCGACAGCCTGCTCCTGCGCAATGGCCGCTTCAGCCAGCGCATGCTGACCGACGACGTCAATGCGATCAAGATCCTCTACCAGGCCAACGGGTTTCTCAACGTTCAGGTAAAGGGCGACCTGGTGGACAACTATCAGGCCAAGAAAAATGAGATGCAAGTCGCCATCAAGATCGACGAAGGCCCACAAACGCTGGTGAACGCGCTGGCGATCGAAGGCGCCAATACCTATAGCGCGCAGGCGCTGGAGCAAAACGCCAGCAACATTGCGGGCCAGCCTTTCAGCGACGCCAACATTGCAAGCGATCGCGACTTCATCACCTACTTCTATTACGACCGCGGCTTCCCTAACGTGCAGTTTGAGTCCTCCACCACGCCTGTTCCCGGCAATCCTCCGCGCATCGATGTGGTCTACAAGATCACGGAAGGGCAGCGGGTTTTCGTGAATCGCGTCCTCATCACCGGGTTGAACCACACCCGACCGTACATCGTGAATCGCCAGATGAGGATTCAGAATGGCGATCCCTTGAGCCAGAACCGGATGGTGTCTTCGCAACGCCGGCTCTACGCGCTGGGCTTGTTTAACGAAGTCAACATGGCAGTACAGAATCCGGAGGGGCAGGAGCCATCGAAGGATGTGCTCTTCAATCTCACCGAGGCCAAGCGGTGGACGTTCCGCTACGGCGGAGGCATCGAATTTGCCACCGGCAACATTCCGACCACCAATAATCCGCAGGGCAAAACCGGCATCAGTCCTAACGGGGTGATCGAAATCACCCGCCTGAATATGTTCGGCCGGGATCAGACTTTCAGCATTCGTGGGCGCATCGGTCTGCTGACACGCCGCGGTCTGGTGACTTACGATGCGCCGCGACTCTTCCATCGCGAGAACTGGAGAATCATCGTCAGCGGTTTGTACGACAACACCGCCGACGTCAATACCTTTGCTTCGGAGCGCCTGGAGGGAGCGGTCCAAGTTGAGCAGCGTTTGAATCGCTACACCACCTTTCTCTATGGCCTGACGTTTCAGCGCGTCGCCATCGACCCCAACAGCCTGATCATCGATCCCACGCTCATTGCTCTCTATTCAAGCCCCGTTTTTATTGCGATGCCTACTTTTACTGCGGTGCGGGACCGACGCGATGATCCCATCAACCCAACCAAGGGCACGTATGGCGCGCTAAACCTCGGGATCGCGACCAGCGCTCTGGGATCGCAGACGAACTTCGGCCGCATACTGCTCGACAACTCGACCTACTACACCTTCGCACGCCATTGGGTGTTCGCGCGGAGAACCCAGATCGGCATCGAGAAGCCCTATGGCACGAATGATTTCCTCGACCTGAGCAAGCTGCCCCCCAACTCCATTCCGGAAGAGGCTACGCAGATTCCTTTGCCGGAGTTGTTTTTCGCTGGCGGCAGCAACTCGCTGCGCAGCTTCTCGATCAACCAAGCTGGCCCGCGCGACCAGCAGACCGGCTATCCGATCGGCGGGCAGGGGCTGTTCGTCAACAACCTGGAGATTCGCACGCCACCGGTGATGCTGCCGTACGTTGGCAACAATCTCGGCTTCGTGTTCTTCCACGACATGGGCAATGTTTTCGACACGGCCAATCACATCATCAGTGGAATGGTGACCTTCAATCAGCCGTCGATTGCGGAGTGCTCGCCGCCGGGCAGCAAGACACCCTGCAACTTCAGCTACAACTCCCAGGCCGTAGGCATGGGCATTCGCTATAAGACGCCGGTTGGGCCGGTACGCTTTGATCTGGGATACGCCATCAATCCGACGCGCTATCCGGTTCAGGAACTCGATCAAACGTATTCGTTACGGCGCATCAATGTTTATTTCAGTATTGGACAAACCTTCTAATGAAACGAGTTTTGCATTTTGCGATTTGCTTTGTGTTGCTGTCACTGACAGCAGTTGTGCCGGCGTTTGCTGGTGAAGTTATCGACGGCGTGGTGGCCAGCGTCAATCGCCAGCCCATTCTGCGCAGCGATTGGAGTGAAGCCACTGCCTTCGAGGCCTTCATGCAGCAGAAGCCGCTTGACCAGGTGACCGCTGCCGACCGCGTGCTGGCCTTGCAGCACCTCATCGACCGGCAGTTACTGAAAGCCCAGATGGGCGATGCTACCTACATGCAGCCATCAGAGGAGGGGCTGCAACAGGACATTGGCAAACTGCGAGCACAGTTGCCGAATGGCAACGATGACGCTGCCTGGCGGCGATTGCTGGCAAGTTATGGCCTAAGCGAGGAGATTCTGAAAGAACATTTGCAGACAGAAGTGCAGGTTATGAATTTCGTCGAGGTCCGGCTGCGTCCCAACGTTCACATTGAGCCGGAGGACATCGAGTCCTATTACAAGAACCGATTGCTTCCGGATCTGCAACAGAACGGCGGGAAACCGATTCCGCTGGATGACGTCGATTCCCGGATTCGAGAACTGCTCACCGAGCAGCACATCGACGAGCTGCTCGATGCATGGCTGCATAATCTGCGGCAGCAGGCGGAGATTCGCAGCAGTGTGTCGATTCCCGGCATTAACGCTCCGGAGGAGGGAAGAGCTGCCGGTCTGAACTAAAGATCAAAGATGGCGGAAGAGGTCAAAAAACGACGTTCGCATCGATGGCTATGGATCAGCCTGACCATAGTCGTCGTGTTGCTGGCTGGATTCGTTTCGCTGGCATGGTATTTGCGCAGCGCGAGCTTTGCCGATTTCGTCCGCCGCAAGGTGATTGCGTCGATAGAAGACGCGACCGGTGGCCGGGTGGAGATGGCAGCGTTTCATTGGAACCTGTCGCAGTGGGCTTTCGAAGCCGACAATCTCACCATCCACGGACTTGAGCCTCCCGGCGAATCACCGTATGCCCACATCGATCGCGCCATGGTGCGGCTGCACGTCGTCTCATTCCTGGGGAGACAGATTAGCCTGGAGCACGTGGAGCTTTATGCTCCCACCATTCACATCATCGTCAACCCGGACGGCAGCACCAATGCGCCGGAGCCCAGGGTCAAGCCGGCCAATCCTAAGTCTCCGGTGCAGCAGTTATTCGATCTCGCCATCGCCCGCGTCGATGTGCACGATGGCATGTTGTTGCTGAACCAGCACAAGCTGGCACTCGACTTCAGCGTCAACGAAGTGTTGGCGGCGATGACCTACGATCGCCTGGCCCAGCGATATGACGGCAGCGTTCGGGTGGGAAAGATGGACGGGAAATATCAGGATCTTCGCGACATCGCTGCGCAAGCCGATTTGCAATTCAGCCTTTGGCACAACCAGGCCGAGATCACGGCTTTCAAGCTGACCTCGGAGAAGTCGTGGCTGCACGGGAGCGGCAAGATTACGGATTTTGAGCGGCCGCAGATACAGCTTACGTACAGCAGCAGCCTGGATGTTACGCAGCTGGGAGCGGTGACGCGTGTCTACCAGTTGCGCGGCGGAACCCTACAGCTCGACGGCTCGGGAACGTACGGCGAGGCCGCCGGCTACGCATCGACCGGGCGGTTCGCTGCTCGTGACCTCGACTACCTGGACAATGGAATCGCACTGCGTAGGGTGAGCCTGAACTCGAATTTTTCACTCGCCAACAATAACCTCTCGTTGACCAACATTGCGGCCCGTTTGCTGGGAGGAGTGGTGACCGGCGATGCCGAGGTGAAGAGCCTGCTGCCCAACAATCTGACGCCTACTGCGCCCCCTCCGCCAGAACAGGTCGGGCTCAACGGCAAGCAAGTGGGCCGCAACTCCGGCCAGGTGCACGGTACTTCGGCAGCGGTGAAGAGCGTGAGTGCGCAGCCCGAACTGGGCTCGGCGCGGCTGCACGTGAGTGGATTGTCGTTGAGCGAGTTGGCCCGCATGGCTTCGACCAGATCAGCGCCGCTGGATAAGCTGAATCCCGTCGGCAGCGTCTCGGGATCGGTCAGCCTGTCTTGGAAGCATGTGCTGGCCGATGCTTTCGCTGACCTGTCACTCGACATCGTCGCGCCGGCGCAGTCTACGAACGACACACTGCCGGTGAGCGGCAGCATTCGGGGCCGATACGGAGCCCGCTCTGGACGAATTGATCTATCGGCGCTGACGTTGACCACCCCGCACTCGCATGTGGAGGCTTCGGGCACGCTCAGCGAAACGTCAGCGGCGCTGAAGTTGAACGCCAATACCACCAGCCTTGCCGAATTTGAGCCCATGTTGAAGGCGATGGGCAACGGGCCTCTGCCGATCGAGTTGAATGGCGCCGCGAGCTTCGATGGAACGTTGGATGGCCGCTTCCGCTCGCCGCAGGTGGCTGGGCGCCTGCAGGCCACAAACTTCACTTACATCTACACGTCGGCAGCAAACACTCCTGCCCCACAGCCGGCAAAAAGTGTGGAGAAGAACAAATCCTGGTTCCCTTTGAGTTCGACGCCCGAGCCTTCGCCTCCTCCGCCACCACCAGCTGTGGCGCCAAGAAGGATTCACATCGATGAGTTTTCCGCGGACGTGCAGTATTCGCAGGCTAGCGTGACGTTGCACCACGCCACGATTCAGGAGGGGAGCGCACGGATCAACATTGATGGCTCGACCGCCCTCGACAAAGGGAATTTCACGGAAAACTCGCAGTTTCAAGTTCAGGCCGCGATGCATGATGCGGATGTCACTTCGCTGCAGAAGGCGTTGGGCACGGATTATCCGATCAGTGGAAAGCTCAATGTGACATTGCAAGCGGCGGGCAGCGAGGCTGATCCGCATGGGCACGGCCAGATTTCGCTGACCGAAGGCCAAGCCCACGGCCGGCCAATCATCTCGCTCACGGCGAAGATGCAATTTGCGAATCACGCGGCGGAGTTCGACGAGATTCATCTGCAAGCCAAGCGCGGGACGGTTCTGGGCTCGGCAGCTTACAACTTCCGCAGCCGGGAAATGAAGCTGGACCTGACCGGACAAAGCATCGACCTGGCCGACATTCCGGAAGCACAAACTCCACATCTGCAGATCGCCGGGGTGGCGAACTTCACGGCAAAAGGCTCGGGGACGCCGGATGAGCCGGTCATCAACGCCCATCTGCAGATCGATAATCTTGCACTCAACGGCGATAGGATTGGGGCGCTGAAGGCTGATGCTGTTACCCGGGGCCGACAGCTCACCCTGACCGCGCGGTCAACCTTCCCGAAAGCTACATTCACGCTCGACGGCAATGCCGATCTGCAAGGGGATATGCCGGCGAGGGCGACGTTGCAGTTTACCAACCTCGACGTCGATCCTTTTCTGCCCGCAGAGATGCGAGGGGAGGTGACGCGTGCGGCATCGCTGGACGGTCAGGCGCAGGTGTCGGGCCCGCTCCGGCATCCTCAGCGGTTGCATGGAAATCTCACGATCCAGCAATTTTCCGTTGAGGTCAACCGCGTCCCAATCAAGACGGACGGGCCGGTGGAATTGAGTCTTGCGAATCAGACCGTCAGCGTGCAGCACTGCACACTGGTCAGCCAGGACACGCACTTCACGCTCACTGGAACTGCCAATCTGACCAGCGATCGTCCTCTGAATCTGCGGGTCGATGGCTCACTCAGCCTGAAGCTGGCCTCAATTCTTTATCCCGACCTCACCACGTACGGCGTGTCGAATATCAATGTCACGATCAACGGCACGGCTGCGAATCCGATCTTGTCGGGGCGAGCGGAGGTGCAGCATGCGGGGTTCTCGATGATCGACTTGCCGGCGGGATTGGGCGATGTGAATGGTAGTCTCGTCTTCAATCAGGACCGGCTGGAGGTCGAGAGCCTTACGGGCCGCGTGGGCGGCGGCCATGTGAAGTTCGGAGGTTTCCTCACTTTCGGGCGGACGATCGGCTTCAATCTGACCGCCGATGGGAACGACATTCGCTTTCGCTATTCAGGCATCAGCGTAACCGCCGATCAGTCAATACATCTGACTGGAACGCTGCAAAACGCGTCGCTCACCGGCAACATTACCGTCACCCGCTTCGCCCAGATTCCTTCTGCGGATCTGCAGTACTTTCTGGCGGAGGCTTCGGCGCCTCCCAGCATCCCCAACCCAACCTCGCCATTGAACAATCTGCACCTGGAAGTGCGCGTGCTTTCCACGCCCGAGCTGACGGTGCAAACCTCGCTGGCCAAGTTGTCCGGCGATATCGATCTTCGTTTGCGTGGAACGGCGGCGCGTCCGGTGCTGCTGGGCCGCGTGAGTATCGCGGAAGGCGATCTCAAGGTGGGTGGTACGAAGTATCACCTGGAGCGCGGCGACATTACCTTCACCAATCCTGTGCGAATCGATCCGGTGCTGGATCTGGAAGCGACAACGCGTGTGCGCGACTACGACATCACCATTGGCTTGCATGGCACGATGGAGCGACTGAACACCACCTATCGCTCCGACCCACCGCTTTCCAGCGATGACATCATTTCGCTGTTGGCCTTCGGCTCGACGCAGACGGAAAACGCAATGGGAGGAGCGGCAACTTCGCCGGGCTTTGGGGAGAGCGCTTCCGGGGCACTGCTGGGCGCGGCGCTGAGTCAGGCGGTCAACAACCGCGTGTCGAAGCTGTTTGGCGGCAGCACGATCCGCATCAACCCGGCATTTGGCGGGCCGGAAAACGATCCCAATGCCCGGCTGACGATCGAGCAACAGGTGACCAGCAATGTTACGTTCACCATCGTCACTGACCTGGCGCGGTCGGCGCAGGAAATCATTCAGTTCGAGTACAACATCAACAGCGAATACACCCTGCAAGGGCTGCGCGATGAGAACGGCGTGGTCAGCTTCGACCTGCTGATCCGGAAGAGGAAGCCGTAATCCTCCGCGGCTGTACGAAGAGATTGCTACGCCCGGCCTTCGGCTTGAATGCTGGAGACGCTGGACCGCGACGCCACTTCGGCGATTTCCACCAGCGGAAATCCAAGACTCTTCCATTCGTGGAATCCGCCCAGCAGTGGGCGAACGCGGCGAATTCCGATCTTCCTGAGTTGCAGCGCCACACGGGCGCTGGTGGCTTCGTTCGGTCAAGTACAGAACAAAACGATCTCGCCATCGCGAGTGATTTCGCCGCGGCGGGCCTGCAGATCTTCAGGTGCGATCTGCAGCGCGCCCGGGAGGGTGCGGGGATCGGTCAGCACATCCAGCGGATGCCGCAGGTCGATGATCGTCAAACGCTCACCCGATTCCAGCTGGTGCTTCAGTTCGTCTGGAGTTATCCGATCACCCTTCACCTGCCTGATGAAGCGCTCGCGCTCACGCCAGCGATACAAGACGTAGGCAATGACACCAGTAAGGAACAGCACCAGCAGCCAGCCCCCAAGCAGGTGAGCATCGCGGGCGATGCGGTCGAGCTGCTTGCTGAATAGAAAGCCGAGCAGGGAATAGCCGGTTGTCCACAGCAAACCGCCGATCAGATCAAAAAGCAGGAAGCGTCCGTAGGGGATTTTCACCATGCCCGCCAACGCGGGCGCAGCCGTGTTCAGACCGGGAATGAACTTGCAGATGACGAGGGTGCGCTCACCCCAATTGCTGAACCGGGTTTCGGTGCGGCGAACGCAGGAATCCGGCTCCAGTGCGATACGGCAAAGCAGGTTGAGTACGATTGCGCCACGCCGCTTGCCGATGGAATACCAGAAGATATCAGCGCCCATGCATCCGGCAGTTCCGGCCAGGATCACCAGCGCCAGATGCATGCGGCCCTGTCCGGCGAGCGCGCCGGCGGCCAGCAACAGAGGCGTTGCGGGGATGGGCAAGCCGCCTTGCTCGAGCAGCACCCAGCCAAAGAGCAGGGCATAGCCGTACTGGACCACGAATTGGAGCGTCTCGCCCATTCGATTCAGAGGAACAACGGAACAGACTTATGTGGATGCGCTGACTCGAAGAAGTTCCGCCTTGGCCGCAGTATAACTCAGGACAGGGATGAGAGTGCGGGCTGCGGAATTGCAGCGACGTTGGAATGGTTGCGGTGCTGGAAGCGCTTGCGGCCGGCACATCCGGACTAGGGCAAATGTCGCCCTGCAAACGCTCGGAACTCTCGCCACCAGGCACTGATGCCCCCGCGGGGAGGAGATGATTGCGTTGAAGCACGAAGCCGCTGCACCGCCTGGTAGCATTCCACAGTGTGGGGATAATCTCCCAAATCACCGTAAGCATGTCCCATGTTGGCCAATGCCCGATCAGCCAGCTCATCCGTCTTCGAAACTGCCAAGACCTTCTGGTAGTAAGTAATGGCTAGCGTCAGATTCCTAAGCTGATGCTCGGCAATAGCTATATCGAGGTTAATTTCCGGATTCGTGGGATCGTTTGCCGCGGCACGATAGTAGTGGGTTAATGCATCGTGGTATTGTCCCTCCCCATAATATGCAATGCCGAGTTGTAGTTCGGCGGGAACATTGGTGGGAGTGACCTGTACAGTGTGCGTCCATAACGTGACACTGTCTCGCCAATAACCAACCTGACGGTAGGTTACCAGTGACAGGATCGCGAGAACGATAAAGCCGGCCGTCGGCAGGACAAATCGCGGAAAGTGCCAGGCATTGGTCCAATCAGTTAATCCCCAACACACCACGATAAACAGACCAATAAATGCGATATAAGCATAGCGATCCGACATCGCCGAGTACGATATCTGTATTAAGCCAACCATCGGCAAAAGACTACCGACAAACCAAAGCCAGCCAACCACCAGATATCTATGACGTCTTCCCACCAGTACAAGAGTCGTAGCTAACACTAAGAAAAGCGCCGCCGCGCATACCAGACTCCAATTCAAGTTATGGCCGGGGTGGGGATAGACGGCGGCTAACGGTGACGGCCAAAAGGCTTTTTGCGCATAACGCCCGTAGCACAAGATTGCGTTACCCGCTCTGATTGCGAAGGTGTACGGCCAGTTTGCGGGGGAGGATTTACCTTCCGCAACTATGGTGATAAGCGCATCAGCGACGGCAACCGCGAAGAGCGGGATCTTTTCTGTTATCAGACCATAAAATGACTTTGCCGGAAATGTCTCTGATGGTTCTATGTCATTGCCATCTGGTGCCGCCGTGAACATCCGCCTCAGAGGCCAGTAGTCCCACAGGAGCAGAATGAATGGCAGAGTAACCACCTGCGGCTTGGCGAGTAGTCCCAACCCATAAAGCAAGCCGACAAATAACATACGCCGCAGCCGCGGATTTCTCGCGTACCATTGGTAAGCGCCCAAAGCAAGAAGGAAGAACGTTGTACTCAGCAACGTTTTGCGCTCAGAAATCCACGCGACATTTTCAACTTGAATAGGGTGCAAGGCGAATAGTGCGGCAACCATAAAACTAGGACCAGCCGAGCGCGTGGCCTTCCGCAATATCCAAAACAGGAGCACCGAGTTCAAAATGTGAATTGCAAGATTGACAAGATGATGGCGTCCGGGATTCACGCCAAACAACTGGACATCAAGGCTGTGAGACAAAAATGTAACGGGATCATAGAGGTAGACAAAGAAATGGGTAAATGCCCACTTTATATTTTCCCAGCTCAGAGCTGACAGAACATGAGGGTCGTTGGTGACATAGAGACCATCATCCACCGAAAAGAAAGGATAATGACGAACTGGATAGTAGACCGCCAGAGTGGCAACGCACAAAGCTAGAATCGCCAGAGCTCGCTTGGCCCAGAACTGCGAATGTCCGGTTGCTAATTTGCCTACTACAGCCCGTGGCCCCGCTACCGCTGTCATGCCCTCACCCTTTGGCCAGGATCTCCATTTCGGTCCCTCGTGGGCAGCACTATACAACATGTGAACACCTGCTTACCATGTGGTGGGTGCAGTCAGTCACTTACGAATTGCGCGCTTAAGGTGTTTACCGCAATTGGAGTGAGCGATCGGCTTAATTGTGCGAAGTCGCCGCAGTGGCTGAAGCAATGTTTTGCTGCGCCGTCACTTCCGACTCTTCCTTCGTGTCCCAGGTGAGGATCTTCAGGTCGAGCACGAAGATGGAGTACAGCACCGGAACCATCAAGAGAGTAATGAAGGTCGCTACGGTTAATCCGCCGATTTGCGCGTAGCAGAGTGGCTGCCAGAGCGGACCGCCGTGCATGGCCAGCGGGAACAGCGCCAGTACGGTCGCACCGACAGTGATCATCACCGGACGCAAGCGAATGATGCCGGCATCGATGACAGCTTCTTCAAACGGCTCGCCCTTGGCGTGCATCTCCTCGATGAAATCGAAGAGCACGATGACGTGGCTGACGATTACACCGATCAGGCTGGCGATGCCGAGGAACGCCATGAAGCCGAAGGAGGTTTTCATCACCCATAGTCCATAGATCGCGCCGGCGACGCCATAAGGCGCGGCAGCGAAGACCAGAAATGGTTTGACGGCGTTGTTGAACTGGAAGAGCAGGGCCAGGTAGATCATGGCCACGGAAATGGCCAACACCATGGTCAGGTTGCGGAAACCGTCAATCTGCTTGTTGTACTCGCCGCCAATTTCGATTTTGTAACCCGGCGGCATGGTCTTCTCAAACTCTTTGATCTTCGGCAAAACCACGCTGGTAATTTCCGACGCCAGGTGGTTACCGGCAGGGAAGGCGAAGATGGACATCTCGCGGAACTGATCGATACGAATGATGCGGTTGGTCATCATGCTCTTATCGATGTCGGAGATCTGGACCAGAGGGATCTTGGTATTGTCGCCGGACGAAGACGAGTAAACATAAAGGTTCTGAATATCGGAGAGCCGTGCGCGCTCACTCATCTTCAAGCGCGCGACCACGGGAATGTTCTGATCGCCATCCTGGAGAGTGGTGACAGTGGTGCCGCTCATGGCGCCGGTGGCGGAGTTCGCCACATCCAGATTGGTAATCCCCGCCAGGTTGGCGCGGTCGGGATCGACCTGCAGCGTTACCTGGAAGCTGTCCTTCAGCCACTCGTTGCGCACACGGCGAGCCTCGCCAGCGGAGCGGACAATTTCTTCCACCTGTGAGGTGATCTTGCGCAACTCCGCGATGTCGGCTGCGCTGCGCTCGGGGTTGGAGCTGACATCGGCCTCGCTGACCACGCGGATCTCCACCGGGTAGTTGATGGGATTGGTCTGCAGCTGGCGATAATCGCAGCGCACGCCGGGCACTCTGGCGGTCAGCACCGGCTGCACCTGGGTGACGAAGTCGGGAGTAATGTCTTTGTTGGTCAGCTGCACCAGTACCTGCGCATAGTTCAGCTGCTTCGGTTGCGGCGAGACCGAGAACCAGAAGCGAGGACTTCCGCCGCCAATCCAGGTGGTGACGTAGCGCAGGATGTGCGACGGGGAACCGTCTTTCTCCGGGTGTTGTTTGCCGTAGACATCCGCTTGCTCGCGGACGATCTGTTCGACCTGTTGCGCGGCGCGATTAGTGGCATCGAAGTTGGCATCGTTCGGCAACCAGACATCGATGTACGACCAGTACTGAACGTCGTCGGGGAAGAACGATGTCTTCAACTGTAAGAACATAACCGCGCCGAGAACCAGGAAGGCCAGCGAGCCGATGGTGAACTTCCAGCGATGCTCAATCGCGAACTTGGCCACGGTGGCATACTTGCCGCTGAAGCCCTTGCTGCGACGCTCTTCAATCGGCGGCTCAGGTTTGCCGGGGCGCAGCAGGTAATAGCCCAGCAAAGGAATGAAGGTCATCGACGCGAGGCGCGAGCAGACCAGCGCTACCGTCATCACCACGGGCAAGCTGTAGATGAACTCGCCGGTGGTACCGGTGATCATCAGGAACGGCAGGTAGGCGACGATGTTGGTGATCGTCGCGTACATGATGGCGACTGCGATCTTGGTGGGGCCGAGCCAGGGCGCGACGATTCGCGGATGACCTTCGGCGAGCATGCGCTTGATGGAGTCGCCGGCGACAACGGGATCGTCAACCAGCAGGCCCAGCGCGATGATCAGCGAGGCTACCGATACCTGCTGGATGTCGATGCCGAGAACGTAGATGACGCCGAAGGTCATGGCCAGCGTGATCGGGATGGACAATGCCATCAGCACCGCCGAACGCCACTCCCAGAATCCGAGCAGCGAGACGATAACGACCAGGCCGATCGCTTCGTAGAGCGCGTCCATGAAGAGCTCGATCTGCTCTTTCACCTGCACCGGCTGGCTGGAGGTCGGGACGATGACCAGATCGTCGGGCAGATAGGGCGCGAGAGCGGCTAGCTTCTCCTTTACATGCTGTCCGAACAGATCGATCTGCTGGCCGGAGCGCATGTTGATGGCGACGGAGATGGCGCGGCTGCGGTTCCAGTTTCCCTGTTTGTCCTGATAGGTGAGGTAATTGAGAAAGGTCGGCGGGCTCTGGTAGGTGCGCGAGATGTCGACCAGGTCGCGCAGGTAGACCGGGCTGTTCGAGGAAGAGACGCCGATGATGACGTCGCCGATCTGCGGAGCCTCGGTAAACAGACCGGAGGGATTGATGACCAGATCCTGCGGCCCGACCTCCAGCGAGCCGGCCGGCAGCGTGATGTTTTGCGCGTTGAGGATGTCTTTGAGCTTGGAAGGATCGTATCCGTATTGCGCCAGACGCTGTTGTGAGTAGTCGAGATAGATCTGCTCAGGAAGTACACCGGAGCGCGAAACGGTTGACGTTTCCGGCACACCTTGCAAGGTTCGCTGAATCAGATTGGTGTAGTTGTCGAGTTGGCGATAGGAGTACTTTGCGCCCGCGACCTTAGCAAGCTCGGCCTCGGTGTCGGCGGGATTGCGAATGATGGCAGGCTGCCATGCGTCGGGATAAAGTTCCGAGGCCTGCAGATTGTTCCGGATGAGCTGCTGACCGCGCTGCCGGATGGTCTCATCATCAAACGCGGTGGCAGCATCGAGGCCAACGTAGCCCGGACCGTCGAAGAAGTGCAGATCCTGGAGCGTGCCGTTGCGTTCGGCAATGCTGGCGATGCTCTCGAAGACGGTGCGGACCGGACCGGCAGCGACGGTCAGAGGAAATGCATAAATGACGCTGACCCGCGGCTGCGGTGCGTTCTTGCTGAGATGGGATCGCGTCTCTTCAATTGCCTGACGGATTGGGGTGGCGCGCAGCGCGATCTCGGTTGGTGTGGCGATCGGGCTGGCCACGGTGAGCATCAGCGCAGCCGTGTTGCCGAAGTTGCTGTTGAACTGGATGGGCCCGGCGCCGCGCGGCAGGTTCACCTGATTCATCTTCAGGTTGATGTCGCTGAATTCCTTCTGCTTGTCTTTGACGTTGTCGTCGAGCTGGATGTAGACGACCGCGAGGCCGGGAAAGCTCATGGAGCGGATGCCGAAGTTCGATGGGCTGTGCGGGCGGATGGTGGTGTTTTGCGTAGCCGCTGTCTCCATCGGCCGCGTGACCAGCTGTTCCATCTGCTCCGCTGTAGCGCCGGGCCAGGAGCACTGCGCCATGGCGACGCGCACGGGAATATCGGGATCCTTGCGCTTGGGCATGTTGTGATAGCCGTAGATGCCCCAGGCGAAGGTCGCGAGCAAGAGGATGGTCGCGACCTGACGATGTTCGGTGAAGAAGCGCGCCGTGTTGTGCGTGGTCGCGATGATTTCGGCGTCGGATTTGTGGTGGATGGACATCAATTCTGTTTGCGTCTTTCGCCAGGGCTATAAAGCCCGCTTTGCAATGATCTCTTTGTGGCCCGGCTATACAGGCCTCTCAGCTCGTAGCGTGACTCGCGTGTCGTCGGCTGAAGCCGACTCAGACGAGGAAATAAATGGCTTAGACGCTGACCTGAAGGTCAGCTCTACCCGAAACCCTACTTGCATCGACTTTTTCGGCCCTTCCACCGCTGAAACGGGGAGCTAAAGCGCCGCACTACCAAACTACGGAATGATCCTTATCTCTTCTCCATTCCTGATGTTGTTACTGCCCTCTGTTACCACGCGCTGATTCAAGCTCAATCCGCTGGTGACGGCGATCACGTTGCCGTAAGTATTGCCCAAGGTCACATCCTGGGTGCGCACTTTCACGATGTCGCCTGTGCCTTCGGTGACGAAGACGGCGAATCCATTCTGGTTGGTGGTGCCGCGCACGACCGACGAAATGGGAACGACCATGACGCCGCCGGGAGGGCCGGGCGTGCCAATAATGATGGAGGCGATCATTCCGGCGCGCAGCAGATTTTCCGGATTGTCGATGCGAACTTCGACCGAATAGACGCGGCTCTTGGGATCGGCTGCCGCGGAGATGGCAGTGACGTGGCCGGAGAATGTTTTCTTATAGGCTTCGGTGGTCACGGTCTGCGGGCTGCCGGGCTGGATGCGACCGACGGCGGTGTCGGGAACGCCAAAGACGGCTTTCACCGTGTGCGTGTCGGCCAGGGAGAAGCCATTGGTGGCTGCGCTGACCAGCGTTCCGACATCAACATTGCGCTTGAGCACCCAGGAATCGAAGGGGGCTCGCAGCTCGCAATAGCTGAGCGCAAGCTGCGCCTCGGCAATTTGCGCATTCGCATTATCGACAGCAGCCTGTGTGACTTGGTCCTGGGCGCGGGTGTCGTCGTAATCGGGCTGCGTTGCCGCCCCGGCTTTGTACAGCACGGACACGCGCCCGAACGATAGCTTGGCTCGCTCATGATCAGCCTGGGCTTTGGCGAGCGAGGCTTTGGCCTGATCGAGCTTCTGCTGATAATCATCCTTCTGAACTACGGCGAGCACGGTTCCTTGCGAGACGTAGTCGCCTTGATCGATGTTGCGCGTGTGGCCATTGGCATCGCGCACCTGCTTGATGCTGACCAGATAGCCGCTCGACTTGAAGGCCAGATCGACCTGCTGGTAGGGCTGAATGTTGGCAGAGTAGGTGTTCGTGCTGCCAGTATCGATGGTCTTCACAATCGCCGTGCGCACGGGGGTGATTTGGGTGTCTGCCGATTCCGATTTACTACAGGCCAGTTGGAGGACGACCAGTATCAGGACTGCGAGCGCAACAAGGGGAGTGCGGGCCTTCAGATGCGCGGTAAGCAGCTGCGCGAGGCGTGTGCCGTCGGCTGAAGCCGACTCAGGGAGAAAAATAGGCGGCTTATCGGCACGACTGAAGTCGTGCCCTGATACAAGTCCTCGAAACCCGAGTCTTCCAGCAGCGTGCGATGCCGACTCAGAGTAAGAAATAGAAGCCTTAGATGCCCGCCTGAAGGCCAGCTCTACCCACGCGGCGCTAAACAACCCCAAGCCGCGCAAAAGAGGCGCGCCTTGGGGGCCCCGTTCGCGCCGCACTCCCGAGATCGCAAGCGTCCGCAGAGAAACCCGACGATGCTTATAGATCATGATGACTAGTCCGCACCCAACGCTTTCTCGAAGTTGGCCTTGGCCGTCCAGAACGAGGCAATGGCTTCGTTGTAATCCGCGTTGGCCTTTTCTACCGCGGCCTGCTGTTGCAGAACGTCGCGCAGCAGGACGGTCTTCTGTCCGTACTTGTCGGTGACTTCGCGCAGTTTCACGCGCGTGGCTTCCTGCTGAGTGGCGGCAACATCGACGGCCATGCGTGCTTCCTGCAGGTCGCGAAATTCTTTGTCGAGATTGACCAGAACGTTCGCTTTCGTCTGGCTCAGGTTTAACTTGCTTTGCTCGACCTGTGTGGCCTTTTCGTTGACCACATCACGGCGCCGGCCCCAGTCGAAAGGTTCCCAGCTGATTTCAATGCCGGCGCCCATAATATTCGTCGGAACAAAGTTAACTCCAAACGGCGAAAGGTAGTGGAAGGAAGCGCCGATATCGGGCATGTATTCCGACTTGGCTAGGCGCTTCACCGTGTCGGCCTGCTGGATTTTGATCTCCGCTTCCTTGATCTTGGGATTCTGCGCCAGCGCGGTCGCCTGCGCCGCCTTCAGGTCCTGCTCAACCGGTGATAGCTCTTTGTCTTCTTCGGCGCGAAAGTCGATGTTGAGATCGCGCCCGAGCAGATTGTTCAGGCTCTCCTTTGCGGTGGCCAGCTTGTCCTGCGCCTGCAGGAGCTGCAATTGTTCGTCGGCAAGCTTGGCCTTCACTTCCAGGAGTTCGGATTCGAGGACCACTTTCTCTTCCACCCGCTCCCGGGTGATTCGATCCAGCTCTTCATACTGTTTGATACTGGCCTTCGTCGCCTCGATCACATTCTGGATCTCGACGATCGAGTAGTACGCCTCGCGGACGTTGTCGACAACCGTGTTGCGTTGCTCGCGCAGTTGCTGCACCGACTGCTGGACGGAGAGCTGTTCGCCATGGACATGCAGGTTGATCTTGTAAAGGGTCAGCAGCGGCTGGGAAACGGTGCCGAAAATGTAGGCGGTTGGCTGAGCGGGCGTAGAGATGTTGGTGTTGGTGGCAGGAATCGGACCAATGCCCGGGTAGGTGCCGAACTGACCGGCAGGGACTTCGAAGGCAATGGGCGACAGCAGCTGCGACGCAAAGGTATAAACGTTGAACGCCGGATAGCGCTTGGTCTTGGCTTGCTGGACTTTGTCTTTGGAAATATCGAGGTTGAGGGCGACAATCTTGAGATCGCGATTGTCGGCCAGGGCGAGCTTGACAGCCTGATCAATGGTGAGCAGGTCGGGTTCCGCGCCGTCGTCCTGGGTTGCCGGGCGCGCGAGCGCCGCGGGCATCATGCTGCACGTAAGCAGGAAAATGCCTATGACTGTGCCGGCAAGTCTCCGCACGAGAATACCCTGGGCGCGCAGGACAATTTCCCTTCAGAAGGCGGTAAGTTTGTACTGTTCTTCGGGAAAGCATTAGATCATTTTCATGCGGGAAATGGGAAGAAGGTTCTTGCGGGGGCAGGGAAGCCGCCGCTGGCGGCCGTCTTGGCGCTTGCTCGCGGGGAGAGTAGGATGTGATGACTACGGGAGGGATCGATGACGAAGTGGCATTCAGTTGTTGTGGCGGGAGTGTTAGCCATGCTATGGACGATCATGGCGGGCGCGCAAACCGCGCAGCCTCCGGCGGCGAATTCCAACCTGACGACGGGAGCGACGCCGACCTCCGATCAGTCCGTCTCGCCTGAGGTGCAGGCCAAGCTGGTGCAGGGAATTCGCCATGCGATCCTGATGCAGCCGTATTACACCGTCTTCGACAATCTCGGATTTTCGCTGGAGGGGCGAACCGTGACGCTCACGGGTCAGGTGCTCAATCCCACGCTGCCGAAGGATGTGCAGAGTGCGGTGAAGAAAGTCGAGGGGGTGGACAAGGTCGTCAACAAGATTGAGGTGTTGCCGCCGAGCCCGATGGATGCCCAGATTCGGCAACAGGTTCAGCAGAAGATTTACGGCGGCTACGGGCCGCTGTTCAAGTATGCCAACATGCCAAATCCGCCGATCCGCATCATCGTGAAGAACTCGCGCGTGACGCTCGATGGCGTGGTCGAAAACGAGACAGACAAGAACCTGTGTACCCAGCGCGTCAACCAAATCTCTGCGGTGCTGTCGGTGACCAATAATCTGGCGGTTGTGCCGCCGAGCGGCAATAACAATACGAAGAGTAACGACACAAGCACTAGCAAGAAAAAGTGATGAGCGATTGTAAAAGCTGCTGAAGCTGATCTCGCCCGCAGAATTCATCGTTCTTTCACATTCCGCGCTGCCTTGCACGTTGTGCGCTTTCTCAAGTACACCTAGACTAGGTAAGCACTTCAGAGGAGAGCACCTTGGGCGAGGCGATCATTCAGGCCTGCGCAGTAGAAAAATATTATCCGCAGCCGGATGGCAATCGTATTGAAGTCATTGCCCCGACGGATCTGGAGGTGTGTCCGGGCAAGATTGTCGGGCTGCTGGGGCCTTCCGGCTCCGGCAAGTCAACGCTTTTGCGGATGCTGACCGGCCTGTCGAAGCCTTCCTCGGGCCATGTTCTGTGGCACGGCAAACAGATGGATGGGCAGATTCCCAACGTGTCCATCGTCTTCCAGAGCTTCGCGCTCTTTCCCTGGCTCACGGTGTTGGAGAACGTCGAGGCGCCGCTGGTAGCGCGCGGCATCGGGGCAATCGAGCGGCATAAGCGCGCGCTGAAGATGATCGATACCGTCGGTCTCGACGGCTTCGAAACGGCATATCCGAAAGAACTTTCCGGAGGCATGAAGCAGCGCGTAGGATTCGCGCGAGCGCTGGTCGTCGAGCCCGAGGTGCTGTTCATGGATGAGCCGTTCTCGGCGCTCGACGTGCTCACCGCCGAGAACTTGCGCTCCGAGTTGCTGGAGTTGTGGTCCAACAAGAAGATGCCGACGAAGTCGATCTTCATCGTGACCCACAACATCGAGGAAGCGGTGCTGCTGGCGGATCGTGTGATTGTGCTGGGCCGCAATCCGGCGCGAATTCGCTCTGACTTCGAGATCGACATTCCGCAATATCGTGACCGCAAGTCGCCGCGCTTTCTCGCCTATGTCGACTACATCTACAAGACGCTGACGCAGCCGGAACACGAACAGGCTGCTCCGGGCAAGGCCGCTGTCGCTGCGACCAACGGTCAAGGGCGCGAGAAGACCAAGTTCCAGATGCTGCCTCACTCTCGTCCTGGAGGAATTGCGGGATTCATGGAGTTGCTGGCCGACCACGGCGGCCGTGACGATCTCTACAAACTGGCCGACGAGCTGGCGATGGATGTAGATGATCTGCTGCCTATCGTCGATGCCTCGGTGATGCTTGGCTTCGCCGTGCTGCGCGAGGGCGATGTCGAGATCACGCCCGAAGGCCGCAAGTTCGGCGAAGCTGATATCCAGAAGCAGAAGCAGCTCTTCCGCGAAGCAGCACTGAAGAACGTTGCCATTCTGCGTCTGATCGAAAATACGCTGCATGCCAAGCGCGACCATGCCATCGGCGAGGAGTTCTTTCGCGACATTCTCGACGAGCACTTCAGCCCCGACGAGGTTGAGCGCCAGTTCCAGACGGCGCTAAACTGGGGCCGCTACGCCGAAATCTTCGACTACGACTCTGAGAACGGCCGGCTCTTCCATCGCGAAGACGCCGATGTGCTGCCGAGCGCGGAAGAACAATAATGGCGCGCTCGACCTGGCAACCGGTTCGCATTCTGGGCAAAGGTCCGTGGTCGCTGCTGCCCGCGCAGACCTGGTCGGTGCTGACAGATTTCGTTATCTTCGCCGCCGGCCTTTCGCTCTTCTACGTCATCCTGGTTCTGGCGCGCACCTGGTTCGGGCCGTTTAATCCGCACGTCGAGATCTCGCGCGATCCCTCGCATCTGCCGCTTTACGCCGCCTATTCGCTGATGCGCATTACCATCGCCTACATCCTCTCGCTGGCGTTCACGCTGGTTTACGGCTACGTTGCCGCCTATAACCCGCGCGCCGAGCGCATCATGATTCCGCTGCTTGACATCCTGCAGTCGATCCCGGTGCTCAGCTTTCTGCCCGGCGTGATGCTGGCCATGGTCGCGCTCTTTCCGCGGCATCAGATCGGCGTCGAGATGGGGGCGATCCTGCTCATCTTCACCGGCCAGGTGTGGAACATGGCCTTCAGCTTCTACTCGTCGCTGAAGAGCATTCCACGCGACATGCGCGAGGCGGCCAAGATCTACCGCTTCAACTGGTATCAGCGCTTCACGCAATTCGAGTTGCCTTACGCGGCGATCGGTCTGGTGTGGAACTCGATGATGTCGGTCGCAGGCGGCTGGTTCTTCCTGATGGCCTGCGAGATGTTCGTGCTCGGCTCCAACGATTTCCGTCTGCCCGGACTCGGCTCCTACCTGCAGACCGCGGCCAGCGCCGGCGATACGCAAGCAATCTTGTGGGGCGTCGGCACCATGATCGCCGTCATCGTGCTGCTGGATCAGATCGTCTGGCGCCCGGTCATCGCCTGGGCCGAGAAGTTCAAGGTCGAGCAAGTAGAAAGCACCGACGCGCCGCAATCCTGGTTCCGCGATCTGCTACAGGGTTCGCGGCTGCTGGTCAAGCTGCGCAAGCGTGTCGTCAATCCGCTGCGCGAGCGCGTGATGATGCATTACGCGCGCCACTTTGACACCGACCAGGAAGAAGCTCCCGCGCCGGCTTGGAAAGTGTGGCTCGGTCGCGCCATTGCAGCGCTTGCCGTGCTGGCAGTCTTCTACGCGGTAGTCCGCGCCGTAGGAATGCTGACCCAACTGAACTCCGGCGACCTGCACCAGATCCTGATCGGCGCCGCGGCAACGTTTGCCCGCGTTCTCGCCGCGCTCGTCATCGGCTCGTTGTGGACCATTCCCGTCGGCGTCGCCATTGGCTTCAATCCACGGCTGGCGCGCATCGCGCAGCCTTTGGCACAGATCGCCGCCTCGGTTCCCGCGACAGCGCTGTTTCCCATCGTGCTGCTGGTGCTGATCCGCATCGGCGGCGGGCTGGGAATCGGCTCCATCGTTCTGCTCCTGCTGGGAACGCAGTGGTACATCCTGTTCAACGTGATCGCCGGAGCGATGGCGATTCCCACCGATCTGAAAGAGTGCGCCTCGGTGTTCAAGTTCTCCACCGGCGAGCGCTGGAAGAAGGTCATCCTGCCAGGAATCTTTCCGTATCTCGTGACCGGGCTGGTGACTGCATCCGGCGGCGCCTGGAACGCCAGCATCGTCGCCGAATATTTCCGCCTGAAGGATGAGACCTTCACCACCGTCGGACTCGGCGCCACGATCTCGCGCGCCACCGACGCCGGCAACTTCGCCCTGCTGCTCGGCTCGACCATTGTGATGGCGATGGTCGTCGTCACCGTGAATCGTCTGGTCTGGCGCAGGATGTACCGCCTTGCCGCCAATCGCTACACGCTGGAAACGTAGAGAAGCCATTTTTCGCAGGAGGGTCGGAAAATCGGAGTGGCCTGGCTCACCAGAGTGGCTTGTGCTCCATGAGCACAGGGTCTAATTTCGACGATCGGCGAAAGACCCGACCAAAGGGTGGCATTTAGTCTCAGCGGGCTCCTGACAGGGGAAACGGCGGTATTCTCTGTGATGCTCGTTTGAGCAGGTCTCGCCTTGTGAGATGCTGGGCACGAGGATTAAGCCATGGATTGGAAGAACCCCCAATCGGTAGAGACGACAATTACCCGATTGACACGGGAGATCGCGCAGATCGATGAGATTTTTTATCAGATCAACGAGACCAAGGATCGTGTTCTCTATGCCGGTATGCTCGAACGCAAACGCGATGACATGGTTCGGTCGGCCGTCCTACAGATGCATACGGCGATTGAGGATCTTCTAAATTCGCTGATCATTTGTCGCATTCTGAATGTCGAGCCGGAGGATCGTAAGCGCAGGATGCGGGGCAAGTCAGCGCAAGCACTACGCAGCATGCTCGTCGGTCCGAGGAGCCTTAGTTTCGAGATGAAGCTCAATTTCGCTGTCGTGATTGGGCTACTTAATACGAAAACAAAGGACAGACTTATCGAGCTGAATACCCTTCGAAACAGGTGCAGCCACAATTGGCTCCTGAAAATGCCGGTCAGACATGGAAAGAGACCGAACCAAAAGAAGCCGCCATTGCTTCGGTATAGGGGGCGTGACCTCCACGTTGTGGCCGTCCTCGAAGACTTTCTGGCCGAGTACGGTCCCATCTATTACAGCCTATTCGCCAAGTACATCAGCTGATTCGCATATGAGTGGGACCCAAGCCGACTTTGCTCGAGCCTTTGAATCCCTCACCGCCGGTTATCCGTCTGCGGCTCGGGATGGATCAGCACGCGAAACAGCTCCGGCACCTCCTGCCGGAATCGTCCCTCCACCGCGGTCTGAATATCGTGCACGCGTGACAGCGGCAGGTCATCCTGCATGGTGAGGTGGGCGGAGAGATACAGTCGTCCGCCAACGCGCTTGAACATCAGGTCATGCATGTCGACGACTTCCGGAAAGCCCTCGGTCACCGCTTGCAGCCTGCGCTCGAAGGTGGGCACGCGCAGCAGGCCGTCGCTGGTCTCGATGGTGGCGGGCTCGCTTTCAATGTGCGTCAGGATGTTGGAGATCTCGGGCACATCGTGCTTCATCTCGATTTCCAGCCGCGTCACGCGATCATGCGCTTCCTTCAGGCTCAACGTCTCGTCGAGTTCGACATGCTGCTCGACATGCAAGCTGCCGCCGAGGTCCTGCACGCTGATGTCGTGCACGTTGAGATTGTTGCGCGTAGCGACGGCGCGAATGCGATCGAACAGGCTCTCCAGCCGGCTGGCGCGCGCCACGGTATTCACTACGACATCGGCGTCGGGCAGCAGGCTGCGAATGCGCGTGGCCACATCATGGGAAACCTGTTCCGACTTCTGAAACGTAACGTTGCGCGACATCGCAACCAGGACGTCGGCAAAATAGCGGCTGCCGACACGACGAATGCGCACGCGGTCCACTTCCAGCACTCCGTCCACGCGATAGACTTCTTCGATGATGCGGTTGCGGATGCCTTTAGGAGCGGCGTCGAGCAAGGTATCGATAGTCTGCCGCCCCAGCCGCGAGCTGACGTAAACCACGATGCAAGCCACGAATAGTGCGGCGATAGGGTCGGCTTTGAACATCCACGGCTGCGAGTAGTGCCGTCCGATCAGCACCACCGCCAGCCCCAGAATCACGACGGAACTGGACCAGACGTCAGTGCTGAAGTGCAGGGCATCGGCTTGCAACGCCTGGCTGTCGTATTTGTCGGCAATGCGGCGCAGCCGGCGCGAGCGCCACACGTCGACCACAATAGAAATTCCCATCACCACGAACGCCCACACGGTAGGCTCGATTTCCACGGAGTGAAAGAACAGGCGCTTGCCGGCTTCGTAGACGATCCAGACGCAAGTCAGCAGCAGCAGGCCGGTCTCGACGAACGCGGAGAAGCTCTCGATCTTGCCATGACCGTACTGATGATCGGCGTCGGCAGGTTTGTCGGAGACGCGCACCGACAAGTAGGTGACCGCAGCGGCAACCAGATCGAGCCCGGAGTGCGCCGCCTCCGACAAGATGCCCAGGCTGCCCGTGGTTATGCCGACGACCACCTTCATCAGCGTGATCGCGATCGCCGCAACGATGGAATTCAAAGCGACGGCCTTCTTCTCACGCTGCATCGCGGCGGTGCCGGCGGCCTCGCTCATATGCTTCGATTATTCACGTTCCGCCGCCAAACCGCCAACCGCAACCGTTTCTGCGGCCCTTGTCCTTGCCGAGTATTGCTCACAATGTGGTACGATTTTGTGCATCCATCTATACCGCTTTTTCAGGCGGCATTATCTGGAGGAAAACCACTTCATGTCACGTTTCACAAGATTGGTACTTGCGCTTTCGTGTGCCATCACACCAATCGCTTATGGCCAGCAGCCGGCCGCTCCAGCGGCGTCGCCGGCGCCCCCGGCCGCGTCGGCAGGTCAGAATCCGGCCACACCTGCGATGGGGCAGAGTGCCGCGGCCGCTCCCGCTCCCACCACCAGCAATGTTCCCATGTCGGACCCCGTCCTCACCCTGAAAGGAGCCTGCGAAACCAAGCCGGGTAGCGCGCCTCCCACGGGTTGTGTCAGCAGCCTGACGCGCGCGCAATTCGAGAAACTCACCGGTGCGCTGCAGAACAATGACAAGCCTGTGCCTCCAGAAGTGAAGCGCCGGTTTGCCAACCAGTACGCCAAGCTGCTCATCCTGGCGGATGCGGCCCGCGAGCTGGGTTTGGAAAATGATCCCCGGGTGCTGGAGATTTTCACCTTCGCGAAGAACCAGATTCTCGCCCAGAGCCTCGATCAGCATTACCAGGAAGCCTACGCACATCCCAGTGATCAGCAGATCCAGGACTATTACAACCAAAATCAAAAGAAATACATGGAAGTGACTCTGCAGCGGATCAGTATACCCGTCAATCAGGCGAGCCCCGACAAGCCCAAGCCCAGCGATGAGGAGCAGAAGGCCTATGCGGTGAAGATCCGCGAGCGCTGGGTTGCGGGCGAAGATCCGGCCAAGCTGGAGAAAGAGGTTTACGAACACGCCGGCTTTACCACGACTTCACCCGACGTAAACCTGGGTGCTCGCCGGCCGGGTTCTTTGCCGGCAACCCACGAGATGGTTTTCGAAATGAAGGCCAACGAGATCTCGCAGCCGTTTAACGATGCCGCCGCCTATTACATTTATAAGGTGGTGTCGACGCGCCAGGTTCCTTTGAGCGAGGTCAAGTCGCAAATCGAGACCACGCTGCAGCAGCAGCAGTATAAGGACAAGATTCAGCAGATTCAGAGCTCGGTAACGGCGGTGCTCAACGACGCCTATTTCGGCCCTGAGGTTCCCGAGCAGGCGATGCCGGGGATGCGCCCGGGCATGCCTGGGATGAGGCCGGGTGGTCCGCCGATGGGTCCTGGAGGTCCGCGCCCCATGCCGCCGCAACCGCCGCCCGCTGCAGGTGCTGGAGCTGGGGCCGGCGCGGCTGCACCTCCGCCTCCGCCTGCAAACATTACCAATCCAGCTAAGGAAGGGACGCCACAGCAGTAATCATGCCGCCAGACCGGACTGTCCTGGTTACGGGGATTTCGGGCAATCTCGGAATCAGGCTGCTTCCGCTGCTTTCGGACTTTCGTGTGGTGGGCGTCGACATGCGCCCACCCGAAACTTCCTCGTCTCTGCAATTTCATGAGATGGATCTCGGCCGCGAAGCCTGCTGCCGCCAGCTCATCGATTTACTGCGCAGCACCGGCGCTGAATCCGTCCTTCATCTGGCGTTTGTTCTTGATCCGCAACGCACTGGCGTTTACGACGTAGAACGCATGTGGCAAATCAATGTTGCGGGGACCGCGCGGGTGATGGAAGCCATCAGCGTCGTCAACCGCACCGGCGGCGAGATCCAGCGCTTCATCTTTCCCAGCAGTGTCGCCGCCTATGGACCGGAGACAGCAGGACCTGTAAAGGAAGACGCTCCGCTTCGCGCTCACACCTTGACCTATGCGATTCACAAGCGGGAATGCGACGAGGTGGTCCGCTATCGCGCCGAGAGTCTGGGTGACTGCCGAACCTACATTCTGCGGCCGCACATCTTCACCGGCGCCAGCATGCAGAACTATATGGTCGGAGTTCTGCGCGGGACGCCTCTAGGTTCAAGCAAGCGCGCGGCGCGAATGCGCGCCGAAGGACGTCGGCTGCCACTGCTGCTTCCGCCCGGAGCCAGGTATCTCGAGAAGCGTGTCCAGTTCGTGCATGTCGACGATGTCGCGCGGCTGCTGGCCGTTCTACTGCACCGTCCGCCTGCCGATCCACCTATCACCATCATGAACGTCACCGGCCGGGGCGACTCGCTCACGTTGCAGCGTTGCGCGGAGATTGCGCAAACCACCGTCAAGCGCGTTCCCACTCGCGCTGTCATGCGCACCATCTTGCAGTTGCTATGGCGATTCGGCATTTCGGCCATCCCACCCGACGCCCTGCCTTACCTCATCGGCTCCTACACCATGGATACCACCCGGCTGCAGCAATTCCTGGGCTCCGACTATCCGCAGGTTATCCAGTACACGATTGAGGATGCGCTGCGCGACAGTTTCAACGTGAATGGTTAAAAATCAGTGGTCAGCGTCCGAATGGAGGGCAGGGAAGAGAAGTGGAAATCTCAGGATTGCCGCAGGGCCGTAACCTGCGATTCCCGCTGTCACGGCGGACGCGACCGTCATCACCAATCGCCCGTTCGGTAGCTACAGACGAATCTCGTACACCCCCACCGCGACCAGAAGCACGCCCGAAACGACTCTTGCGAAGCCGCCGAGCATGCGCTGCCCATAATGGCCGGCGCTCAGTCCCGCCCACAGCATGATGACGCTGACCGGTATCACCGCGATGGTGGTAAGTGCAGGATTGATGCCCACCATACCCGCCCCGATGCCATTGCCAACGTTGTTGAGGCTGAGCGCGACGGCGAGCAGGCAGACCTCCTTGAGGTCGATGTGGCCGGAGCAGTCACGGTCAGCGATGGCGGGGTCCTTCAGCACCGAAAGAAGACGTGACAATGAGCTGGCCGTCTCGCTGCGCGCCGCAGGGCGCTCGCTCCCGGAAGCTGACGATAGCGCCGACTGAACCAGCACCCATGCGCCGATGCCCGCGATTATGCCTCCACCCAGCAGGCTCGCCAGCTGCGGTGGCATATACGATCCGATGCGCTGCCCAGCCAGCATAGAAGACAGCGTGACCGCCCCGGTGAAAACTGCAATGAAGAGGTTGGAGGGTAGCGTGACGCGGATATTTCGAATGCCGTATGCGATGCCTACAACCAGGTTGTCGGCATTGCTGGAGATTGCAATGAGCAGAATCGGGACCAGTTGCAGACCATGCATGAGGAATCTACTGCTCGTGTCCTGTACCAGACCGCCCTGGTTCGACGCGCCTGCCCTGGGGTGAACTGACTTTCAGGCTCAGTCGCGGTGCGCGCATCACAACTGGCCGGAACTCGTTCCAGATCAAATGATCCGGAACGATTCGCATAGCGTACAACGCCGTTGCCGCGTGAAGGTGCGTGCCGAGGTCAGCCCTTCGCCCGTGGGTCCGGCAATGGTAAACGCGGTATGACCTTCGCCGCCTAATCCGATGCCTGCGAAGGACGGTCCATTCTTCACGAAGATGGTCGTCTGTATAGCCCGCGCGAAGGCCGTCATGTGCTCGATGTGGGTAGAGTGCATGATCGCCGTGTGGCGATTGCCCTGTTCCACCTTGACCCCGAACTCGATACCTTCGTTGACGTCCTTGACCCGTACTATCGGCAGAACCGGCATCATCTGCTCCAGCCACACCAGCGGATGGTCAGCGGGAGCGTCAAAGATGGCCAGCCGGTACTCCTCGCCGAGCTCGATGCCGGCGTCGTGCAGAATCACCTGCACATTGCGACCGATGTACTTGCCGTTGATATGCCGGTCGGGCGTCACCACCAGCTTGGTCACGCGCTCGGCTTCCTCCGGACTCAGCAGGTAAACTCTGCCGGTCTCCTGCATGAACTTGATGAGCGAGTCGGCCACCTCCTGCACCACAATGCCGACTTTCTCGCAGGTGCAGAAGATCCCGTTATTGATACTGGCGCCGCTGGCGATGCACTCCGCGGCCTTGCGGATGTGAGCGGTCTCGTCCACCAGCACCGGCGGATTGCCGGCGCCCGCGCCTATGGCTTTCTTACCCGAGCGCAGGACGATATTGACGATCGGTTTGCCGCCCGTGGCCACCAGCATATTGATCTTGGGATGCTCAATCACTTCCTTCGCCGTGTCCAGCGAGGGATTGCGAACCGACGATACCAGTCCCGGAGGTCCTCCGGCATTCACGATGGCGCGATGAATCACCTGCAGCATGGTCGAGCTGGTGTGCGTAGCGCTGGGATGGGCATTGAACACCACTGCGTTGCCGGCGGAGATCATGCTGATGCTGTTGTTGATCAGCGTGCCGGTCGGGTTGGTAATCGGGGTCAGGGCGCCGATCAGACCCACGGGAGCATACTCCAGCAGCATCAGGCCATGATCGCCGCTGAGGGCTCGCGGTTCGATGTCCTCCACGCCGGGAGTTCTGGTCGCACACAGAATGTTCTCGCGGACCTTGTCCTCGAAGCGGCCCAACTGCGTCTCCTCGACCGCCATCCTGGAAAGCTCCTCGTTCGCGTCCAGCACGGCGCTGCGGATCGACGCGATAATGTCCTTCCGCCGCTGCAGTGACATGCCGATCAGCTTCTTCTGCGCGGCAAGTCCCGCTTCGACGGCATCGTTCACGGTCGCGAACAAGCCATCGCATTCCGTTTTGACGGCTTTGTCCCCCGTCAGTTCTTCCAAAACTCTCTTCACCAGGGCTGCGACCACTTCCGGGTTGCTCTCCATTGCTTCCTCCACGTCTTGCATGCAGCAATCACTAACTGATCTTCGATGTCTTGTTAGCCGTCCGACAGCGCTAAGACGCTCTACCCGCCATCATGGCTCATCGCCAGCAGTACTCCTCCGGTCAGTGCGGCTACCGTGTTCTGAGTGCCAGGGAAGCCCAGCCCGCCCAGCGCCTGCAGGAGTCTCTCCTTCAGTCGGGGCAGAGCGGCTATTCCGGATAGCTTGCCGGGCAGCACAGCCTTCACTTCCTCCGCCCAGCACTGCACGTCACGCAGCAGGTTGACGGCGGGCTCTGCGACCTGCATGTCCTGCGCCACCGTGCCGCCGCTGATCCCAATTCCGCCGACTACCTCATCTCCAAGGCACAGCGGATACCCACCTCCGAACAAAATGATCCGGCCATTGTGGGTGTGTTGAATTCCGTACAATTCACCGCCCGGTTGTGCCAGCTCGCCAACTTTATGCGTTGGCGTGCGCAATACCGCCGCAGTGAAAGCCTTCGAGACTGCGAGTTCGGTGCTGACCGGCAGCGTTCCGTCCATGCGCTTGAAGAACTGCAAGCCGCCTTCCGCATCGACGACGGCGATGGCCATGGGCACACCGATGTTCGCGGCTTCGCTTTCTGCAGCGCCGGCAAGAATCTCGGCGACAACATGTGGCAGCCTCATAATCCCTCTCACTTCATGGCACTCATCACCACTTCGCGCACCGCCTCATCCACCACCGCCATCACCTCGCACGACCAGGCGAGGACAAACAGCAAATCAGACAAGCGGTTGAAATAGACGAGGACTTCGTCATAGCCGCCGATTGTGCGGTTGACGGCAACGATATGCCGCTCCGCCCGGCGGCAAACCGTACGCCCCACGTGGAGTGCGGCGCTGTCGGCGGTACGGCCAGGGACGATAAAGTGCCGGGGCAACGGAAAGCGTGCGGTGAACGAGTCAATGCAGCTCTCCAGCCGCTTGATATCCTCGGCGCCAAGATGGCGGGCCAGACGATCGCGGACTTCACAGCTGGATGCCAGTTCCGCACAGGCGGCCGAGATGTCCCGCTGAACCTCGCTGAGGATCGGTAGCACCTCTCCGTTATGCGTGAGGGCGCGCGCCATTCCAATCTGCGCCTGCAATTCGTCCAGCGCCCCGTACGCTTCCAGGCGGATATCGTCTTTGGCAACCTTCTCGCCGCTGAACAGCGAGCTCATGCCAAGATCGCCTTTGCGCGTGTAGATCTTGCCCATCTGCAGCCTCGTCAATTCCTGCTGGCGTGGTCGCCGGCAATATCCACTTCGTCGATAATGCCGACAATGGTTGCGTCAACCGGGGCGGAGTCATTGTCCATGGCTTTGCGCGCTGCACTGCCGCGCGCGATCAGCACCTGCTCGCCGACCCCGGCCCCCACCGCGTCGATGGCCACATACGGCTCGCCCTCGGCGGTCATTTTGTGCGGGTCCAGGGGCTGCACAATCTGGATTTTGCTGCCTACCAGCCGCTCGTGCTTGCGGGTGGAAACCACGGTTCCGATTACTTGTCCTATCTCCATACTCACCCTTCCGCTAATCCTCGCTGGTGACGCACACCCCACGCTTTTGCGCCAGCTCGCGCGCCAGCGGCGTTATGATCTGGGAGTTGTGCAGTCGCACCGGCTCTCCCGTTTGCTGCGCTCGCAGCACATCTGCGGCGGTTATGATCTTCCCCTTGTGACTGAGATACACCGGCTTGGCTGTACCGTTACCATGACCATTCGTCTTGGTTACGCGCGGCTTATGCGCCAGCGCGGCTTCCAGAGCGGTGGTCAAGCAGGTGACATCGACGACCTCGCACCCATAGCTACGAACCACCTCCATACGCTCGCGAATGGCCCCTGCCAGCACCGGACCGCAGTATTCGAAATGCCGGATGACGCGGCCTTGATCGCTGGGATCGACACCGTTCTGCGCCAGAATGAGCGGCTTGCCCGCAAAGAGCGCGTGCAGCAGGAGGTTACTGGCCAGATTGTCGGCGAGCAGAAGCGACAACTTGGAAAGCGTGTCCACGCTCAACACCGGAACCACAACCGCTTTGGCTTCTTTGAGGCTGTGCAGCCAGTTGGAGGCGTCGAAGGGCGCCACTTGTGGGAACCCTTCCAATTGCTTCCAAACCGGAGGTCCGTAAAGTAGTTCTGCACTGTGCGAGAAAACCAGTAGTGGCCGGAAACCTCTTATGACGAGGGAGCGCACCTGCTGGATAGCTTCGTTGAAGCCGGCCGTGGCCCCGGTAAATACCACGATGACGTCACCGCGCTCGCCGCTCGCACCCGCTTGTGCCGCCAGGCGCTTCAGCACCTCCGCGATGACTTCCTGAATCTGCTTCTCATCCATAACTAGGCTGTCTCCGCACACCGCAAGGCGATTCCCAACGGCGTCACCAGCATCGGATTTTTCGGGCGCGCTACCGGAATGCCGGTTTCATGCTCGATAACTTTTTCAATTCCCGGGAAACAACTGGTGCCGCCGACAAGGTATATGGTGTCGACCGGGTGGTCTTTGAGGTGGTGGGTGATGATGCTTGCCATCTTCTCAAACACCGGTGTCACCAGCGGCAGAATCTCACGCTGCCGCGTGGGGTCAGTCTTGATCTTTTCCGCCTCCGAAACTTCCACCTTGAAGTGGCCGGCCAGGACAAGGTCAACGTGCACGCCTCCGGTAGGCTCATCGGCGGTGTACACCGGCTCACCGTCGTGGATCACCGAGATCCCGGTCGTCCCGCCGCCGATATCAACCACCGCTCCTTCGCTAATGCGCAACACCTTCGCGGCTGCACTCGGCTCGTCGATCAAACCCGTCACCTCCAGATCGGCAGCGTAAAGCACGTTGGCAACAGCCTGCGCATCCCGGCCGACGATGCCGGGAGGATACGCGCCGGCCGCCTTCTTGATGTCGAATCCGGCGGCGCGCAGCCGGTTCACCTGGTCGCGCAACAGGCGGATCGCTCCCATGTAGTCGAGTACTACGCCGTCACGAATGCTGGACTCACTGCGGGTGACGACTCCAGCGACGGGCACACCCATGCTGTCCACAACGGCTGTGACGATATACGCCGTTCCCAGGTCGACGCCGGCATACAGGCTCGGATCGGAGGGCCTGCGCCCGGTCAACGGCAGCGACGCCTCGAATGCTGTCAACAGCTCATTGGCCATGGGATGAATGGTCACTGCAGATTCCTCTTTTCTCCTGACGCAGGTCGGTCGCTACCTTCCCTGCGTCATCTCTGGCCGCGGACGGCCACATGCCGGGCCGCACTACCCGGAATGCGACGATCCTTCCTTGCCATGCACATTCAGAATCGCCGATTCGGCGGCCTTGCACGCCCGCTGGATGTCGGACTCCTTGCCGCCCAGGTACAAGCGGCCCACGGCACCGAAGGAGCGGCAATCGACCAGCGTGATGTTGGCGCTCTTCTCCGCTTCATTCGCCGCCAGGATGATGTATCCGGCGGGCGCAACTTCCAGGATGTACATGTCCTGGCCGGCGATCAGCACCGACGCCAGACGCGAGACGTTCACGATCTGCGTGTGGTAGTCGTTGACCTTGTGAATGATCTGGGAGTTCAGGATCTTCGGCTTGATGCGCTCTTCCAGCGGCAGGCCCAGCGACTTCAAGGCCGCGCTGCCCGAATACTGCACGTCTGCCTGCGCCTTGGAGTGAAATTCCAGAACCCCGAAGTGGCGCTCGACCACCATCAGCCCGGGGCGCACGTCGGCTGCCTTCAGGACTGCGTCGGCAACCTGGTTAATGATCACGCCGGGGGCGATTTCGATCAGGATCGAAGCCATGCCGACCACCGGCAGGTAGCCTCGCATGTTGGTGCCCAGATACGCGGCGAATTGGGGCTGAAGCCGGTCCAGATAAACGTAAGTACGAAGTTCTACGCTGCTGGTCTTCTTATGTGACGGCTCGCTCGTGGGTGTTGTTTGTGGGGCTTCAAGCACTGCCATGATCGGCTCCTTGTCGGTATTCGCTATTTGCTTTTCGCTTTTTGCTCTTCGTCTTCGGCCATCCAGGTTTCCCGGTCACGCTACATCACGAAGCCGAAGGGCTTCTGGTACTAAACTCTCTTCTGCGTTTTCGTCTTGCGACCTTTCTCTCTTTCTTTCTTGCGCACCGGCGCGACCGGCTCGGGCGCCACAACTTCTTCAGTGCGGTCGCTTTCTATCTCTGGTGGGTGTCCATTTCCGCCGCCCTTGGGGGTCGCTTCGATCCAATCCTGAGCGGGCGGCTGAACTGGCTCCTCCGACACCTGAGGCGACACGGGCTCCTCCGCTTCGGCGACCGCGACTGCGGAATACTCCGCCGCCTCCGCTACGGCTACTGCGGAATACTCCGGCGTTTCGGTGGCCGCAGTATCGATGTTCGCTGGCATGGGTTCTGCCACCACCACCGACATTTCCGGTGCAGCGTATTCCGCCAGCTGAACGGCTTCCTCGCTGACGATTACCTCAGGCGGCTCGGCCGGCGGTGCAGTCTCCGCCGTCACCGGAGTTTCTTGCTCCACCTGCTTCGAGCCATCAGGTGTGACATGCAACTGGCGATCGGGCCGGGCGATTACGTCGACGGATATCACCTTGCCAACCAGTTTTGCCGCTGCTACGCCAGCTGACACCGCCGCGCGCACCGCCGCAACATCGCCGGTAAACATCACCGTAATCAGGCCGCCAAGCCCACGCTGGTATCCACGGAAGGTCACATTCGCCGCTTTGCTGCCGGCATCGGCAGCTTCAATAGCGCCCACGAATCCCAGAATTTCAATCAGGCCGAGGCTGTCTTTTTCCATGACTTTCCTCGCACTTTCGCCATCTCCGCCAAAACCGACTGCACAATTCGCTCGAACAGCTCGTCGGAAGCGTTTGCCGTTTGATTGTGGCGCGGCGGAGCCGGCGGTTCGGACACGGGTTCATCCTTGAGCAACAATGGCTCGGCTTTGACCAGCCGTGCGGCATTTATCCCCAGCCGCCGCAGCTCCCGGAACGGGGCACTGCGCAGGTCGATCACGAACAGCGGTTGGTCAGGGGGAAGATCGCGATGATGCAGCACCACACTCTGCTCCAGGCCACTTACCGCGATGCCGACATTGAGCGGCGACATCTGCGCCGCTTCTTTGGCCAGCGCCACCGCGCCGCCATGAGACACCTCTTGGACGTCGAACGGGATACCCTCTTCCTCCAGGCCCCAGAACACCGGCTGCAGGTCGATGTTCTTGGCCTGCAAAACCAGCACGCGAACGCTCGGCCGCGAAATTTCAGCTCCGGGGGGAAGTACGGTGAACTCTGCCACTACCTTGTCCCTCCGTGCTGCCGCGCGTGCGCCAGCACCAGTCCGGTCGCTACTGCGTTACGTGGCCCCTCGCTGCCGCGCACATTGGCCCGGCCGGTAACCACGCCGTATTGGAATAACGCGTCGGAGATCATCTTCGGAATCTCGAAATCCAGTCCCGAGCCTCCCACCAGCACGACAAAATGAATGAGGCGAATGTTGCCGGCCGGTGCCACACGCTCCAGCGCCCGCAGGGCATTGCGCACGAACACCTTCTTCTTCGCGCCCTGCCGCACCGCGACGATCTGAGCCAGCAGGTGGTTGGTGTCGAGCGGAATGGGGCCCCTGTCACCCAGCACCACCACGCGTCCAAACAGCCGCGGATCCAGCGGCTTGTCGAAGAACTGCACCGAGCCATCTTCGTGACGCATGTGGAACAGGGTTTCCACCTTGGCCAGCGGACGCTTCTTAATCTCCTCCGCCAGCTCGTGATCGTTCAATCCCAGCTCGGTATCGATCAGCAGGGTCACCATGTCACCCGCGCCCGCCAGATGCACGCTGCGAATCTCCCCCGCGTCGTTGATGATCGAGGCATCGGTCGAGCCGCCACCCAGGTCAAGTGTCGCCAGCGGTGGCTTGGTTCCCGGCGTGGTCAACGCACCGCGAATCGCCATCTCCGCCTCGACCCCGCCGACCACCGTCTTAACCCCGATCTCTTCTTCCAGCTTCCGCGCCAGCCGCTGCATCGGCAGTTTCTGGGTATGGACCATGGCGGCGAGCCCTACCGCATTGCCCATGGCAAATTCGCCGGCCAGCGCTCCCAGCACCTGCTGCGGCTTGAAGGTGTCGACTGCGATGATGTCTTGCACGCGAATGGCGCTGACTGGCTGGTCGGTCAGGTCCGCCATCACCTTTCGCACCTGCTCGAACATTCCTCCGACGTTGGTTCCCGCCTCCGCCTGTACTTCTTCCAGAGGACAGATGGTGGCCAGCTTTGCCATAATCGCGTCGGCGCCCTCGTCGACCGGCACTTCGGCTTTTTGCTTATGGCCGATGAGCACGATCTTGCCCGCGGGTATGCGCCGCTCCTCGATGTCGCCTTTCGGCGTCTTGATGACCACCGCACTGCGTGTGCCCATCAGGGCACGCGCGATCGGCACGACCCGTTTGGTCTCCTCCGAATCCAAGTGGAACAGGGTGGCGATATCATACGGATTGCACAAACGCTCGATCGTCCGCCCCGGCTGAGCCACTTCAATGGCCGCCGGCATACCCATGGGTACGCGATCGATGTACTTCACCTCATCCACAATCGGGATGGGCTGTTGCAAGCGGTTGTTGATGAGGACACCATCGTCTTTCTGCACGATGGCGCCAGCCACCGTGAGCCCGCGCGTGCGTGCCTGGTTGATTTCTCCCGCAGCATCTTTGAATTCCACCTGCCCGGGCACGATCACGATGTAGGGCTGGTGATTGGAACTCGCATGTAACTGGTCGAGGGCTATCGTCCGCCCCTGCCCCAGACCTTGCCCTCCGGGCGTAGAGGGGTTGTGGCCAATCATGGCTGATTCTGTGATCACCGTTTCGGTGATCGTCTCCATGGCAATATCGCCGATGACCGGGGTTGCCTCGTTCAGCAGCACCAGGTCCAGTTGATTGCGCCGCAAGCCGGTGGGCTTGAGGGCTTGATCAAGGGCCTCGATAATGCCCATGGCATTACGCAGAGTGCCCTTGATCCCGATGGTCCTCACGATGGAGCTGGACAGAAATCGCGGGTTGCCCTTACCGTCGACTTCCGCCAGCGCCACTTCCGTCGTGTTATTACCAACGTCTACGCCAGCTATGTAGGCCATGATCGACAGCTCAAGCTACTTCTTGATACGTCCGCGTTTTTCGTAGACACCAGCAGCTTCGCGCACGAAAGCCGCGCAGACCTTCGCCTGGAACTTGTTCTCCAGTTCGGAGGCAATCTCCAGAAGCTCCTGCTTGGTGGAGCGATAGGGACGCAACGCGTTGTAGATTTCCAGCACGCGGGCATCCGGAATCCGCGTCATCTCCGCCGCGCGGCGAAGATTACGCGCCAGGTGCGGACGGCCGGCACTTTCGGCAATCTGCGCCTGATACTCCAGGGTTTCGGGGCGAATCTTGACGTCGTCGAAGCTCAGCTTACCGGACGCTGCTTTTTCCAGCGTGATTTCGTCCAGTGCCAGACCAGTCGTTGAGCGCACGAGATCAGGTCTCTTCTGCGCCAGCGGATAGTCCTTCTTGGCGTCGAGCTTGCCCGTTGTAGGTTTGGTTACGGTCGTTGCCGTGCCGTTGGTCTCGGCGAGCGATTCCATCGCCTTGCGTACGGCTTCGGCAATCATCTCCGGACTAATGGTGACTTCAGTTGTTGCCATGAGTATGTCTCCTCGACCGACTTAACGCTGCAGGGCAAGTTCCATGCTTGGCATGTCGGGTTTCACGTATTGCGTCTCTTTGTTATGGAGCAAGGCTGCCAGTCCCTGATAGCGCGGGCGCGCCATGGGATCGTTGCGCACCGGTACCGGTGTGGGCCGTTCACCCTTGGCGTATTTGGCAGCATTGCGCCCAATGGCGCGAAACGTCTCCCGCTCTACCAGCGGGCATTGCGGGAAGAGTTCGAGGTTCTGCAGCGGGGCCAGGTCCTTCTGGTGAATGACCGAGGTGCCGCGACAGATGGTTCCGATACCCACGCCGGAGCCGCTCAGCTTGGCAGCTTCGTGTCCGATGAAGCCCACGTCCGCGGTTTTGTTGACCCGCACCAGACGCGCCTTGAGTCCTTCTTCTTCGATTCCCGCCATGATTTCCTTCAAGACTTCGCTGTGCGGGATGTTAAGGATGGTCTTCGTCATGGCCTTGCCGAAGGCCGGCGGCACTCCGATGACCACCTCGTTGCGATCTGTTCCAGACTTCGCCGTCCCCAGTTCGTTGAACGAGAGCGGCGCAACCTGTACTTCCTGGTGAACGGCCTTGCCGTTCGTCTGCATCTGCTGCAGCACTTCCAGGATGACCTGTTTCACCATTGCTTCCGAGATATTCATGTTGAAAGCCTCCCGTTCTATATGTCCTCAGGGCTGATCGCCTGAGGAATGTTCTTCAAGAGCTCCCAGCGCTCGCCTTCGAGCCGGTAGCCGCTGCCCGGTCCTGCGTAGTCATTGGGATTGTTGATCGCGCTGATTACGTTGAACTGGTTGTCGAAGATTGCCGAAGTGTGCAGATAGTCGCCCGAGACTTTGCCTTTCAGCATCATCAGGACCGCTTCGGCGACATCATTGAAGCCATGCTTCGCTAAAGCCCGCACCACGTCCAGACCGGTGGTCCCGCGCTTCATCATGTCCTCGACCGCACGCAGATCGTCGGGAACATTGCGGTTGCCGATGTCCTTGGTGCCGTGAGCATAAGTGACCGCCTCCACCTCTTCATCCGTGATGGCAGGCAGACCCAACTCCTCGAAGACCGCCTGCAAGGCCCGAGCGGCCTTGTTGCGGACAGCGATTACGTCGGCTTCGGTTACCGGAACCAATCCGCCATCCACTTGCAGATCGCGCTGCAATACCAGGAAGTCGTCGTAGTCGTCGACATCGTGGGTGGATCCGGCGAACATGTTGTCGTAGTTGGGCTCGGCAGCGTAGCCAGAGAAGATGTAATCGGTTCCTGGCAGGAACTGCATGAGCATACGGGCGGTGTTGCGCTCGATAGAGTGCGTGAACGTCTGGTCGTTGCCCGAGGCGACTTCCAGATCCATCAGCACGGTGCCAACGTTTTCGGCAAGCACGGTCTTAATGCCTCCGGGTACCGAACCCGGCACACCGATACAGCTGATGGAACCGTTCTGCAGTCCCTGAACGCCCGCACCTTTGGTGATCATGATGCAGCGGATTTCCAAGTACAGCATGGACTTGCCTTCGGCATAGCCCATCTGCACTTCGGAGCCCGTGCCCGAGGTGTAGCGCATCTTGAGGCCGCGCGAGGCATAGGCAGAGGCAAGGAACGCCTTCGACCAAGGCGTGTCGTCACCGTCCACAAACACCTGCTCGGTACCGTAAACCGACACCGTCTCGGCATAGTGGGTGAGGCCGCGCATACCCATGACGAGTTCTGCTGCTTCCTCAACCGCGCATTGCGAGAGAATGCCCGGCCGGCCGGTCTGTCCACCCACCAGCAGTGACAGAGCATTCATCGGGGCGTAGGCGGCTACGCCAACCGTGGTCTCGATTTCACTGAAGCCGCGCAACGCAGCCTCGGCAGCATCGGCGGCCAGCATCGGCGCCGAGTCCTTGAGGTTGGTTACGTGGGCCTGATTGGAAGGAGTACGGCGAGCCCGCAGCTTCTGCATGGCCATCATCAGCTCGACCACGTTCAGCCGCTTCAACACGTCCACCAGCTTGGCCGGCGTCATGCCAACCGAGAAGTGGACAATCTTGCTGCGAGGAACGTTGATGTCGCAGAGCCAGCCCGCGAATTGCTGCGAATCGATGGCCATGGCCTCTTCCGCCACGGCCTTGTCAAGGCAGTGGTCGGCGATGAAAGTGTCGATCATGTCGAAATCTTCACGACGCTTTCCATCCAGCTCCACTACCGTGCCGTTTTGAATTTTGATGGAGGGTTTGGGGTCGTTGGGGCTGTCCATGGCGACCAAGCCCACTTCAACCCACTCTTTAATGAAGCCGTCCTTATTGATAGGACGCTCAGCGAGTACTTCGAAGCGTTTTTGTCGTTTTGCCATTGGCCTGCTCCCTTAAATGTAAGGCTCACCAGTTGCTGACTTCGGTGGAGTTCCCCAGGCGCACAGCAGCTTATTGCCCACTTCGCGCCCTGCAATCACGGCCTGGCGAACCGCACCAGAGTCGCCTGTGACCCAGATGAAGACCTCGTTGGTCAGGCTGGTGCCCTTCTTCGGAGAAGCAAAGCCCAGAACCTCGACATCCGCAGCCTTGACCGCGGTATCGATCATCAGCATGCCGACGACGGCCGGTGCGCCCAGGATCAGGCCAAAAGCACGGCCCTCGGGAGCACCCAGCGCATACTTCAACACCTTGCTGGCACGCGCGGTGTATTGGTTTTCGGTATAGCCCTGATCGTTGGCGTATACGTCGCCGAAGTACTTGGGCAGGCAATCGAGGGTAACCTCGACCGCGCGCCGTGCGTCGGAAACATCCTCGGCGCCAAAAATGATCAGGTTGCCATGGCCGGCGCCGCCCTTGGTATCACGCGGCATTTCGACCAGGATGATTTCGGTGTTGGTGGCCTTGATAGCTTCATCGGCGGCCATCAGATGCGGGCCCGCTCCCGTGCGGCCACCGATGACGCCGATGGACCGGTACTTGGGATCGAATCCGATGATCTTGTGAATCTCCGGGTCCAGATTGGCGATCACGATGCCTTGCGTGTCGCCCATACCGGCCCCGACGAATTCGGTGAGTTGCACCAGGTCAGAGGGAACGCCGGCTAGACGCGTAGGAATCTTCACCTCCGGTGCATCCAGCACAGCGGTGGCAGTGGCGCCATTGCCATTGCCGCCCACGCGCTTCATCACTTCCTGCATAACTTTGGTAATAAGTTCTTCTTCCATCGGTTATTCCTCCAGGTCGGTTCCGACGTGGTCGCTATGTGGTCTGTACTGCAGGTTCCAGGATGGTGGACAGGCCTTGCGGCAGGATTTTTTCGACATCCGTATGCGGCCGGGGGATGACGTGAACAGAAACCACCTCACCCACCTTGGAAGCAGCAGCCGCGCCGGCATCGGTCGCCGCTTTGACAGCGCCGACATCGCCGCGAACCATCGCCGTGACTAACCCCGCACCGATTTTGACCTGACCAACCAAGCTGACATTCGCGGCCTTAACCATGGCGTCGGCCGCTTCGATGTTGGCGGTTAGGCCCCGAGTTTCGATCATTCCCAATGCCTCTTTGTTCATTGTGTAGTTCTCCTAAAGAACAAGTGGTAAGAAATGGAAGCGAGGACAACTGGGTGCCTTCTGGTTTGACCCAGACGAATACTCGACTACGCCAACCGCAGATGGCGGCAGAAGTCCCCAAAAGTAAACGGTTTATGCCAAGCCGGGAGGTGCAACTCTGGAGGCTCTGGCACGACTATCCGGCTGAAGTGCGAACCCATGCCCCTATCGCCACAGCGGAGGAGCTGGCCTCAGCCATAGAACGACATCGAGCATTGGAGGTACAGAGACAATTCAAGTTATTGCCCGCACAGCCCCCCTGTCTGTGAGCCCTATCACAGACACGTGTTCATTTTTGTGAACCCACAGGCAGAAAAACCAGTGGCGCTTGGTTCGGTGGCTCTTGCATGTGCGCTTGCATACGGTCTACTCACGCTTGCTGGTGAGAGCAATCAATGACGTTGCACATCCGCGCGAGTAGCATGCGGCTCCAGTCAGGCAGACACCAGGAGATGCACGGCTGGAACCATTTAGGCGAGCGCCGGGACATCGGGCCGGAGAAGGTTGAGGAGATTCTTTCCTACAGCTACTGAACGATTGCGTCGCCAGCGAGGTTCATGCGAGATCTCCCGCATCTGGACCAGAAGAATAATCCGGAGCCTGGCGGCTCCGGATTGTTTTGTCGGCGAGAATTTGTCGGCAATAAAAGTTTACTTCAGAGCTCATTTTCGGCTTCTGAGCTTTCTATGCATACGCGTGCGTGTGCTTTCCCTGACGCGCGCGCCCTTCGGCGTCGGCGGCCTTGAGAGCAGCGAAGACGCGAGTCGGCGTCACCTCGCAGGGGCAGTTGTGGATTGTCTCTCCGGGCGCGCACGCCGCGGTGGCGACAGCCATCAACTGCTTGTCGGTAATATTCTCCAGGCCGATCTGGGCGAAGGTAGTAGGCAGGCCGACGGCTTCGCAGAAGTCGTACACGTCTTTGATCACCGAGGGCGGACGATCGGTCAGCATCAGCAGCGCCAGCGTGCCGATGGCCACCTTCTCCCCGTGCCAGTAGTGATGCGTCTCCGGCAGGATGGTCAGGCCATTGTGAATCGCGTGTGCGCCGGACAAGCCGCCGCTTTCAAAGCCCAGACCGCTGAGTAGCGTGTTGGCCTCAACAATGTGCTCCAAAGCCGAGGTCACCACGCCGGCCTCGCACGCCAGCTTCGCCGTAGTTCCGTAGTTCAGCAGTGTGTCATAGCAAAGCCTGGCCAGCGCAAATGCCGACATCGAACCCAGGCGTCCGGTCATGTTGCCGGCCTTCTTGATTTGGCAATCCTCAGCCTCAAACCAGGTGGAGAGCGCATCGCCCATGCCCGAGACCAGGAAGCGCACCGGCGCTTTGCAGACGATGGCGGTATCGACCACCACAACGTTGGGATTGCACGGGTAGAGCAGGTAGCGGGCGAATTCGCCGGTGGGTGTGTAGATCACCGATAGCGCGCTGCACGGCGCGTCGGTCGAGGCCAGGGTAGCCACGATGACCACCGGATGTTTGATGGCGAAGGCCACTGCCTTGGCCGTGTCCAGCGCCTTGCCGCCACCGACGCCGACGATGACATCACAGTTTTCCTTGCGCGCCAGCGCTACCAGCCGGTCAATCTCCGGGTCGCAGCACTCGCCGCAGAATTCATTGCAAAGGAAGGTCACGCCTTCGCCTGATTTCAGGTACGGTGCGACAATTGTTTCCACCGCGCGATCGACGATAGCAAGCGCTTTCTTGCCCAGCCGTGCGACTTCCTCGCCTAACGAGTGCAGTGCGCCCGCGCCTTGGACATACCTTCCAGGGAAAATGGTAGTGGTGATTTTGGTGACCTCTGCCGGCTCAACGGTTGTTGGCCGCTCCTCAACGGCCACGTTGCCCTTATCCGGGTTCTTGGGTTTCAAGCAACACCTCCTGTGTGTGATCTCGTGCCTCGCACGCGATCCTCGCGTCAACGCTATGCCCCCGGCAACCGTGTGTCGGTGACCGCTATCACGTCCAGAGGTAATAGGAGATCAGAAGCCTCCGCAGCGCAATCCAATTGCAAGCAGCGCGTACATCATCCACGAGCGCCTGATTTCCGCCGTAGGGCAGGGAAGCCGTCTTCGAGATTCGCGTTGCGGTTGCCGAGGGTTGATCAGCCGCGCTCTCTCTGACGGACCCCACGAACGATGAGGTCCGTCAGCTCATGTTTCCGTTTCATTGAAGGCCCGGAAGCATCGCTTGATTCCATGTGAAGATGGATTCCACATAAATAAAGATTGATTCCATGTAAGAAAGCTTCAGTCCATATAAAGAAGAGACGAGCCCGATGAAGTGGGTGGAGCAGTCCAGCAAAAACCACGACAACGCAATTATCGTTACCCTGGCAGGCTGCTGGAAAAACTCTTGATTGTGCGATGTTCAGGTAGAGCTCGCCTTCAGGCCGCCGACTTTTTCCAAGGCCATGAGCCCTGGGACTCTATCGCGAAGCCGTTTCCGTGCCGTGCACTTCGGGCTGCTTGAGCCCTGCCGATATAATCGCCTGCCTCTCTCCAACTCGAATCCCTGATCTAAGCCCTTCCTGATTCGGGGCTCAACGATCCTCTTCGAACACCGCCTTCACCTTGCCTTGCCGGACGGCGCGCTCCAGGGCAGCGTGGTCGCTCTCGTTCTGATCGGCGTAGGCGAGTGAGAAGTCCCCGATCGCCCGGTCGAAGGTATCGCTCTTGCCCATGTATCCGCTGAGCAGAATGGGAGATCCAGAGCGAGCGTGGGAGAGCGCAAGCGCCCTGCCACACCAGGTTGCGTAGAGATCCATTTCGGAACTTCCGAAGCTCTCCACGCGAAGGCTGATCTTGATGTCCCTGAGTTGGCGGATGAAGTAGTGGCGCTTGTCGCGGACGCCTTGCACCCATCCGAGAAACATATCGCTGGCGGGTTGCATGATCCGGTAGCCATTCACGATGCGCTGGCCGTGATTGGAGAAAACGCTCTTTCCGGCGTACGGCTCCAGTACGGAGGTGCGCGCTTCCTTAACCTGCAGGAACAAGGGGTCGCCTTTTCTGGCCATTAAGAGCATCACCCAACAAGCCGTCCCGACGCTGCCGATGCCGACGACCTTAATGGCGGCATCACGGAGCTCGTACCGGTCCAGCAGGGATCTGGTGGAGGCCGGCAAGGTCTCGCGGTAGTTGGCGAACGATGCCAGTAGAGCGCTATGAACTGTTCCCGGGGGATTGTCCTCCGTGTGGAAGATGGTCGGTAGCTGATCCTTGATCAGGGAGATCTCTCCCTTGTGCTCCGCCAGCTTAGGAAAGATGTCCTCCGCTATGCTCTTCGCACGCTCTTTTTCAAGGCGCTTCAGGCCTCGCTGACGGACTTCGGCGTCCTTGATGTTCCTCACCAAGTCATCCGCATCCATCGCCATATACCACAGCTCGAGTGTCTGTAACTCGCTGAACTCGGCCATCGACTCGCGGTACGTGCGCACGCAGGTCATCACTACATCTTCGGCGGCGTTGTCATTCAGGCCGTTGTCGCGGCACGCCACGACGAAACTTGCAGCAAGGCGCTTTACGTCCCATTCCCACGGCGCGGGGAGGGTTTCGTCCAGATCGTTCACCGCAAAGATGACCCGCCGCTCCGGCGTGGCGAAGCCTCCGAAGTTGCACAGGTGGGCATCGCCGCAGCATTGGACGCGGATCCCATTAGTCGGCGTCGAGGCCAGATCGGACGCCATTGTCAGTGCCGTCCCGCGATAAAACGTGAAAGGAGAGCGGACCATGCGGCCGTGCCGGAGGGGCAGCAACTCCGGCATCCGTCCCTTCTCGGCCCGCAACACCAGCTCTACTGGATCTGGCCGACCGTGCGGCGTTTTCCAAACAGAATGCGAGCTTCGCGGACACTTGTCACGCAGCGCCTTACCGGCTGCCTGAAGCTCATCCCGTGAGCCGTGTGGCGCAAGCACGGCAGTCTTCCTACCCACCTCAATTGGCGCAACCTCTGCAATTTCCGGCATATATTCGTTGCCTCCGACGCTCACACTATGTGCTGAATTTGACTGATTCGCAATGATGTCCGGACTCTGCTCCTGTGACAATCTCCGGAACACTGCCAACGAAATCCCTAGCTCGAACCTGGCGCGTCTGCACCCAAGTACTTGGCAACCGCGATCTCCAGATTGAACTGCATGGCGTCGGGCCCCAGCGCTGCACCGAGCGGTGACCTCTGGATGACTTCGAGCACTTGCGGGTTCATCCCAACCAGCCACACTTTGACACCGCGTTCACGCTGTCGCTTCTCACCTTCGATCAACATCCTGAGGGCTGTGTACTCCAGATCGGGAACGCCTCGAAGATGAATGGCAACAACCTTAGGCTTTGCTTCCTCAATCAATAGCTTTATCTTCTCGGCAATTCGCTCAGCATTGGCGAAGAAGATTCGGTCTTCCAGTCTCAGCAACAACAGGCCGGCAAAAGTCTCATCTTCTGGATGTTCTTCAGACCGAGGCCGGAATACGTTTGTACCAGGCTTGCGTCCGAGGACGTACACCGGAGGGTCAGCCATTTGATAGGCGAGCGCCACCATCGAGACGATGATCGCGACGATGATTCCCTTTAAAGTTCCCACCAGCACCACTCCCCCAAATGCGATGAGCGCCCAGGTGAATTCCGTTCGACGCACGGTCAGAATTTCTCGAAACTCCTTCGGTTTGATCAATCCGATCGAATACACAATGACCACTGCTGCGAGAGTAGCTTGCGGCATCAGACCGACGAGCGGGGCGAGCAGCAGCATGGTCACCAGCGTCATGGCCGCCGTCACGATTTCCGCCATCTGTGTACGTGCGCCGGCCAGACGATTCACTGCCGTCTGTGTGGTCCCACCGCCGCCGGGCATTGCTCCCAGAAGCGCGCCGCCGGCATTGGCCAATCCTGTAGCCAGCAACTCCCGATTCGCTTGCGGCGAGGGCTCATCGCTGCGCACGAAAGCGCGACCGGCAGCAATGGTTTCGGTGAAGCTCATCAGGGCAATGCCTAAAGCGCCCGGCCACAGCTTGGCCGCAAGCGATAAGACCGGAGGAGTGAAAGATGGAAGACCCCGCGGTATGTGGCCGACCAATTCAACTCCGTGCGCATGCAGATTCAGGAAATAAGCGGCAGCGATACCGGCCGCCACCGCGAGCAACGGTGCTGGCGCTTTAGGCGAGAGGCGCTCCATCGCGATCAGCAACAAGATCATCGCGATTCCTACGGCTAACGTTGCGAGGGAGGTCGCGGGAATGTCGTGGATAGTCGCCAGCAGGTTCTGCGCGAACGTTCCCCGAGCAAAATGAACTCCGAGAATTTTGGGGAGTTGGTCAACGACAATGACTACTCCGATGCCAGCCTTGAAGCCAATCAAGACCGGCTCGGAGATGAAGTTGGCAACGAACCCCAGTCGCAAAATAGAAGCCAGCACAAGCATCGCTCCGACCAGCAGCGTCAGTGTGGCGGAGGCGGCCAACAGAGATGCAGGATCTCCGTTCGGGACCACCTCGCCCAGTTCCGCGGCAGCCAATATGGCGAGAGTGGTGGTCGTGCTCACGCTGAGCGCGCGCGAAGTGCCCAGCACGGCGTAGATCACCATCGGGAGAAAGGCCGTGTACAATCCGACCTGCACCGGCAAGCCGGCAATCGTTGCATACGCCATCGCTTTGGGAATGACTACCGCAGCAGTGGTCAACCCAGCGATCACATCGGGTCGCAGCCATTCCTTTCGGTAAGAGGCAATCCAGTTTTCCATTGGGTAGCCGTTAACTCATCTCCAAACAACGTCGAACCGCACGACAGCCAGTATCCGTCCCCTTTATACGTGCGCTCCCAGCGAGAACTCTTCCTGCACATCCGCCGTGGGATTGTGCCAGCTACCACGAGGCGCCAATCGCTGGTCGAGTTCTATTGGTCCCCAGGTGTTCGGTTCATAGTAGTGCAGGGGCGATCCGAGCTTGAGTATCGGATCCACGATTCGCCACGCTTCCTCTACATAGTCCTGCCGTGCAAAGAGCGTGGCGTCGCCGGCAATGGCATCGCCAAGCACTCTCTCATAGGCCTCCATTTCCTCCGAACGAGGTTGGCGGCTCGCTATCATCTCCACGGTTTGACCGGTCATTCGCTCGCCTAGGCCCATCACCATAGTTCCGATTGCGATCGCGATCTCCGGACTGATACGAAAACGCATGTGGTTTGGCGATAGTTCGCTTTCCTTGATCACGGTCGGGGGCTTGCGAAAGCGGGCGAAGACTTCCGTGCAGGTGAGCGGCAGACACTTGCCGGCGCGTATGTAAATCGGCACTCCCTTCCATCGCCATGAATTAATTTCGAGGCGCATTGCCGCGAACGTCTCCACAGTGGAGTTTGTGGTGACTCCCTTTTCCTCCTGGTATCCGCGGAATTGGCCCCGCACCAGGTCTCGGGCAGCCAGTGGTGGAATGGCTTTCAGCACTTTCACTTTTTCATCGCGGATGGATTCACTGTCGGTCCTAGCCGGGGGCTCCATGCAGAGATTGCTGAGCAGTTGGAACAAGTGGTTTTGAATTACATCGCGAATCGTCCCGGTCTGATCGTAAAAGCCACCGCGGCCTTGCACGCCGAAGTCTTCTGCCATAGTTATCTGGATACTCTCAATGAAGTTTCTGTTCCAGAAAGCCTCCATGAAAGCATTGGCAAAGCGGAAGACCAGCATGTTGTGGATGGGCTTCTTACCGAGATAGTGATCAATCCGGTATACGTCGGTTTCTTTGAACGCCTGCAGCAATACCTGGTTGAGTTCCTGCGCAGAAGCCAAGTCCCTCCCAAACGGCTTTTCCAGCACAAGCCTTGCACCGTCGCCGCAGCCCGACTTGATCAACTGCTGCACCACAGTTTCGAAGAGGATCGGAGGTATCGCAAGATAATGCGTTGGTCGCCTGGCCTCCTTCAGTTCATGACGGAGACGCTCGAAGGTTGCGGGATCCTTGTAGTCGCCGTCGACATAGCGCAACAGCCCGCTCAGCTTTTCGAAGGCTTGAGGGTCGAGCCCTCCGCGATTTTCCAGACTGTCCTTGGCGCGGGCACGGAGTTGGTCCACATTCCAGCCCGCGTTTGCCACTCCAATAACCGGCATATCGAGATTGTCGCGCTTGACCATCGCCTGCAGCGCAGGAAACATCTTCTTGTAAGCCAGATCGCCGGTAGCACCGAAAAATACGAGTGCGTCGGAACGGCTATTGACCATGTTGGTCTCCCTCCGACCTGCTATTTTCCACCTGTCGCCCCCGCATAGACGGCTTTTTCCTTGCGCACAAAATAGAAGTACGCCCCAACGCTTAGGGCATTGACCAGCACTCCTACCACATTCCAGATAATCACTGGCCGCGAAGCAATCAACAAACCGTAATAGACCCAGAGGACTTGAAAAACGCACATGATTGCCGCCATCCTTGGGTTCATTCCGGCGCTCGACCGGCGCTTGAGCATCGCAAGCAAGTCAGGCACCGCTGCAAAGGTCGTCCCAAAACCAGCCACTATGCCGAAGATTTCCGACCGCTTAAAAGAGGAGAAGAGGATGCTCTGCGTGTCCTGGGGAACCAAGTCCTCACACCCACAAAGGGCGATGAGGCTCGGGAGGAAAAGAACAAGGGCCACTCTTTGGAATCGCTTCATTAGTACCTCAGTAACCTTACGGCTCCGGCTTGGAACACTCGTCTTTCGTCGGCAGTTCTTTGCCTGTCAGCCCAGCGTTGTGGCAGACCAATAAGCGGTCGACTCGAAACAGCATCCAAGCGCTACACTCCTGCCACCTGATGCCGGGTCATCTCAGCCGCCAGTTCGGATTTAGCTGTTGTCAGCAGATCTTCCGCTTGTAAACGCGCAAACAAGTCTAATGATTGCCGCGAGTTCGAGCCCCGGGGACAATCACGTCCCTGATGAAACTGCGCTTCAAAGTCATACTTACCGTACAGTCCTTATGTGTGCGGCGTTCAAAACGTACCGAACCGCACTAAAGAAAGGCACGTCACTAGCCAGGAATAGCAGATCCAGCTGGGACTACTAAGTGCTTCTTTAGTCGTAACTTTGGCAAAGGTCCTATCGGGAACGCCTGCAAGTGTGCTCCAATGATGTTGGAGAAAGTCCAAACCTCCGGTTCGTACGTGCTTTTGGCCCGGCTGATTCCGCCCATCTCGGGCCAATCATGTGCGTTGATACTCGCTAAGGCGCGGGATTCTTCACGATGAACGACACGCTCTGCGATCTGTCTAAATCTCAACCCTCTGCTTGCGAATCGGCGACTCCCGAACAAGGTACCTATTGCCATATCGACCCGCACAACCTGAGGCTCACTCCCCAGAACTGCCGCGACTTCTTTGAGAACGCGCCTGACGCCCTCCTTGCGTGCGACTCTGAAGGACAGATGGTTGACTTGAATTCACGATTGCTGCAGATGTTTGGGTACGAGCGGGAAGAATTAATCGGCAAAAAAGTGGAAAAACTCATGCCGAGCCGATTCCGAGACTTGCATGTGGACTATCGCGACCTGTATTTGTCCGCGCCCGCTCCCCGTCCCATGGATACTGCACGTGAAATCTGGGGACTGCGGAAAGATGGAAGCGAGTTCGAAGTGGAAGTGAATTTGAGCGCAGTAGAGTCGGATGAACGCAGGCTGGTTCTCAGCGTCATTCGTAACAAAAGCCCGAGAAATCTCGCGGCACAGCAACTGCTGACGCAGGTGGAACTGGAAAAAGCGATGTCGGAGCTTTCTGGCAGATTAATTAACCTGCCGCCAGAACATGTAGATGGAGAGATTACAAATGGGCTGCAGACCCTCGCGCAAACATTGGGGGGTGATCGTTCCAGCATCGGCTTCGCCCAAGACAAGTCAGGGGAAATCGTCGTTACCCATGCATGGACTCGTGCGGGATTTCCGGACTATTCAAAGGGCTTGTTGCACACCATCATGCCGTGGCTTTCGCAACAGATAAAGATGGGGAAAACGGTAATTGTGAACTCGCCAGAAGATCTGCCCGCCGAAGCCCAGGTAGAAAGAGAGTTCATGGATTCGCAGGGGATCAAATCATCGGTTGTAGTCCCCATGCGGGTTGGCGGCAGAGTGGTCGGAGTACTGTCTTGCAGCAGTATGCGAGCAACCCAACAGTGGAGCTCCGCGAAGACCTCTCGGCTCCAAGCCATGGCTGACATATTCGCCAATGCCCTCGCGCGCAAGCAAGCAGATGAAAACCTGTCCAGCACGTATGCCGAGATCGAGCGGTTGAAGGAGCAACTCGAGCAGGAGAACACCTACTTACGGCAGGAGATCAAGCTTGAGTACAGCCATAAGTCTGTAGTGGGTGACAGTGCTGCGATTCGAGCCGTGCTGAAAAAAGCAGAGCAGGTTGCCGGCACCGACTCTTCTGTTCTGGTCCTCGGCGAAACCGGAACCGGCAAAGAGCTGATCGCGAGGACCATCCACGAGATGAGCGAGCGCAACAAGCGCACCATGGTCAAGACCAACTGCGCGGCACTTCCGGCAACGTTGATCGAAAGCGAACTCTTTGGGCGCGAGAAGGGCGCGTACACCGGGGCCCTCGCCAGAGAGATGGGAAGGTTCGAACTCGCCGACCAGTCAACGATATTCCTGGACGAGATTGGAGAACTCCCTCCCGAGGTGCAATCCAAGCTGTTGCGGGTTCTACAGGAAGGCGAGTTCGAACGTCTAGGCAGCTCAAAAACCGTCAAGGTCAACGTTCGAGTGATTGCCGCCACCAGTCGCGACTTGCCCGCTATGGTGAAAAGGAAGGCAAGTTCCGAGCAGACCTCTTTTACCGGCTCAATGTCTTCCCCATCACCGTTCCGCCATTGAGGGAGCACCTGGAAGATATTCCCGCGCTGGTTTGGCACATTCTGGAAGAAATTGGCACGCGCATGGGGAAAAAGATAGAAGGCGTGCAGGCCAACACAATGCAGAAGTTTCAGAGATACAGCTGGCCAGGAAACGTGCGCGAGCTTCGCAACATCATCGAGCGGAGCCTCATCCTGAGCACCGGACCCATCTTCAAGGCAGAGATCCCTGAGCTTGCAGAGAAGCCTGACCGAAGTCGCAGGAGCAGTATGGGACGTCTCGATGACGTGGAACATCTTGAGAACGTACTGCAGGCAACGAAGTGGCGCATTCGAGGAAAAGGAGGCGCCGCGGACATTCTAGGACTAAAGCCCACCACTCTAGAAGCTAGATTAAAGAAGCTCGGGATCAACCGGCGCGACTAGGGCGCTCCAATAACTTTGGGGTTTCTCCAAAACTCACAGCTCTCACAATCTTCCCTCCGGTTTCCTCACCGCAATCTGTCGCCTCGATCTCTTTCTGTTCTCACGCTTTAGCGGTTGCTTGCGATCAAGCCGAGCTTTGGCCTTCGCGCTGCAATACCAAGTCATAGCTCGCAGTTATTGAGCGTGCCTCATCTCACATTGAAACGCGATACCCGCCTAACCGACCGGGATGGTTCACCAGACGGGAGAAGAAATGATCATTGAGCAGCTGAGCATTTGTGCACCCAAGGGACAAAGGCGACAAATGGGCAGCGCTCTTGCGTCGCTCATAGGCCCGACCCAGGTGCAATCGGGATGTTTGAAATGCCGGCTATTGCAGGGCTGGCAAGACCCCGACGAACTCGTGGTGGAAGCCAACTGGGAGACTGCCGAAAACTTGATCCGTCACCTTCAGTCGGCCGCGTACAAACGGTTTTTGCTTCTGATGGAACTGAGCCATGTCCCACCCGTCCTGAAGTTCTACACCGTGCAGGACGTGAGTGGATTGGAATTGGTGGAAAAAGCTCGAAACCAATCAGGGGCAGAAATTCAATGCGACTAGGAGATCGGCATATCAGTTTTCTGCGTGGTCGCGGGAGCCTGAGGAACGGTCAAGAAGGCTCAGGGCAGAAGTTCAACAGAAATAACGAATTGCAAACGAATAAGGAGATTTAATTCATGTTCAGCAAACGAATTGCAATAACAGCATGTCTCTTGGTGCTATTTGCTTTAGCCGTGGCTCCGGCATTTGGAGCTAGCTCGGGTGACAAGGTCAAGAACAAGGGAGTAATCACGCTCCGAACCGGAGACACGTTGACGGTGAAAACTTCGGAAGGAGTTTTCACGGTCACCATCAACAGTGACACCAAAATTCAGCACCCGGTCGGACTCACGGGCATGCGCAAGAAGGACGATTCGCCGGACGTCCTGATCCCGGGACTCAGGATGAAATTCGAGGGAGTGAGCGGCGCCCAGGAAAACCAAGTCACCGCGGCAACTATCACCTTTGATGAAGACGATCTGTCGCTGGCCGAGGTTATCCAGGCTGGTTTGAATCCCATGGCTCAGCAGCAAGCCCGAAACATGCAGACGTACGCAGCCAATAAGGCAGCCACTGACGCGGCTATCGCGGCAACTAAAGAAGAGGTCGCGGCAACTCAGCAGGAAGTCGCAGCCAACAAATCCCAAATTGACGAAGTTGCAACCTCAACCAAGAAGCGCTTCAGCGAGATGGGTGAATTTGTCACCAAAGACCAATACACCGTGCTCTTCGCCAACGGGCAATACGGCCTTACCAGCGAATACAAACAGGGACTAGCTGCAATCGCGAAACAAGCCCTCGCCTACCCCAAAGGCTGGGTCATTTCGGTTGCGGGTTACGCCGATTCGGTTGGTACCGCTGCCTCCAATCAGGTTTTGAGTAAACAGCGCGCGCAAGCCGTCGTTGCTTACCTGCTTCAGGACTGCGGAGTTCCGGTAGGCCGCATCGTCGCGCCAGGCGCGATGGGTGAAAGCAATCCGGTAGCTTCCAACGAAAGCGCATCTGGACGCGCCGACAATCGCAGAGTCGACGTCAAGCTGCTCCTCAACAAGGGCGTCGCCGGAGGCATGTAGAAAGACTTCTTCCTGGAACGGAGGGTGTCGCCTCGCCGTCCTGTCGGGGCTTCTGCTGCTGTCCATGGGACTGCTGCGGCTTGGCTTCCTCGCGAATTTTCTCAGCCACCCGGTTATCTCGGGCTTCATCACTGCTTCCGGCATCCAGATCGCAGCTAGCCAGCTAGCGCCCGTGCTCGGCATCCACGCAGAAGGCGAGAATTTCGTGGACTTGGTGAAATCCATGTGGCCCAATCTCCGTCACATAAATCCGTACACTGCGGCGATCGGGTTTGGTTCCCTGGCGTTTCTTTTCTGGGTGCGCCGCAGCCTCAAGGCGCTGTTGCGCCACTTCGGGCTGGGTGAACGGCCGGCAGACATCCTGGCAAAGGTCGGCCCGGTCGTGGCCATCGCAGCAACCACCATAGCCGTGTGGGGATTTGGGCTCACCGAGCATGGGGTCAGAATCGTCGGCACGGTTCCCAAGGGCTTGCCGAAACTTGCACTTCCACCGTTCGAACCTGTGCTCTGGACGAAGCTCCTAGTCCCGGCCCTGCTGATCTCCATTGTTGGCTATGTGGAATCGATCTCGGTGGCGCTGACGCTCGCGGCGAAACGTCGTCAGCGCGTCGATCCCGATCAGGAACTGATCGCCCTTGGTGCTTCTAACATAGGCGCGGCGATCTCGGGCGGATTTCCGGTCACGGGCGGCTTTGCGCGGTCTGTCGTCAACTTCGAAGCTGGCGCCGAGACGCCCGCCGCTGGCGCCTTCACCGCGGTTGGCATTGCCCTTGCCACCCTGTTCCTGACGCCATTGCTGTTCTTTCTGCCGAATGCGACCCTTGCCGCGACCATCATTGTTGCGGTGGCTTCGCTGATAGATTTCGGTGCGCTCAAACGCACCTATCGTTACTCAAAGGCAGATTTCGTGGCAATGGCCGCCACCATTCTCCTGACATTGTACGAAGGCGTGGAGGCTGGGCTCGTAGCTGGCGTGGGCCTCTCGATTTTTCTCCATCTTTATCGCACGTCTAAGCCGCATGTAGCGGTTGTCGGTCAAATGCCGGGGACAATGAATTTCCGTAACGTCGTCCGCCACACCGTGGTGACAGACCCGGAGATCTTGTCGCTCCGAGTGGATGCGAGTCTCTATTTTCCTAACGCCCGCTTCATCGAGGACTACATCAACCAAGCGGTAGCGGCAAACCCGACTGTGCGCCACGTCATTCTGGAATGCCTGCAGTGAACACGATTGACTACTCGGCTCTTGAAAGCCTCGAAGCCATCAACCACCGGCTCAAAGACGGCGGGATTACCTTGCACCTCTCTGAGGTGAAAGGGCCAATCATGGATGGCCTCAAACGGTCTCACTTGCTCGAGGAGCTGACCGGCGGCGTTCATCTGACCCAATTCGATGCAGTGGCCAGCATCAATGCCGCGCTGGCGCACGACACGCTGGAAGCCGAGAGAGAGCCGGTAGCCATCACCTGAATCTTCAGCGGCCGGGATATGCGATTTCATGGCGACGCGATTCTGGGACGCTCCCAATGAAAATCACGTCACAACCTCCCGAGCATAAGAGACGCGTGCAAGATGTTGTCGGCTCTGCAGCCAAAACGAAAATCCTGGTCCTAATCGTTTTGATCTTCCTTGGTCCGCTGCTGCGCGCACAACAAACGGTCGACGAACTGAGAGATCTGGCGAGGAACCCGGTGGGTGATGCGGTTCAGGGCCTGCTACGGCACGCGGACGCGCACATGACGCTCCAGCTTTACGCCCAGAGCGTCAACTCTTCAATGGTGGAAGCGCAGGAATCGATGCTGAAAGCGATTTTGCGAAACGGCTCGAACGCGGTAAACTGAGTTTCACAGGTGACGTTTTACAGGTGATTTCCGTTTGAAGGTAGCCAGCAAAGGCTTGGTAAGCTATTGAAACGGATAAAGATAGGCGCGTAGCTCAGTTGGTTAGAGCGCTACCTTGACACGGTAGAGGTCAGGAGTTCGAGTCTCCTCGTGCCTACCATTTATCTCATTCAGGTTATTAGTCTGAGAGCACTTCTTACGCGGCGCTCTGCCGCAACTCGTCACCATTGGTCACCAATTGCGCGAGCTGCTCGACCGCCATGCGCTGATGCGCGGGCAGGGGTTGCGTGTAGATTTCGTGCGTGGTAGAGAGTTTGCTGTGGCCAAGCTGGGCCGACGCATCCTTGAGCGAACCGCCCGCCGTCTGTAAGAGCGTGGCGTGGGTCCGCCGCAGCGTATGCCAGCTTAACCAGGGAGCGCCAATCTTCACGCCGGCCGGTTTCAACTCCCGATGACGGAGATTGTTGTCCCTGTACGGCGTATTCTCTTCCGTCCGGAAGACAAGCGAGTCTTCTGAAGCCGATCCCTGCAGGGGACGCAGAGAGATCATCACCGCTTCCGGCAACGGAAGCACGCGACGGCTGCCTTTGGTTTTTGGTGTGCCGACCGTGCCGCGATAGACGGCCTGTTCCACCCGCAGTTCCCCGAGGGTGAAATCCACATCCTTCCATCGCAAGCCGAGAATCTCGCCGATCCGCAGGCCCGTTAGCACCCCAAGAAGCAACATTGTTCTGCAGGGTTCCTTCAGGAGCATCAGGAGCGCCCGGATCTGCTGTGGGCTGAGAACATGCTTCTCGCGCGCAGCTTTCTTCTCCGGCAACTCCACGCCTTGTGCTGGATTGTCGACAGCGAAAAAATTCCACCGTTTCGCCATCCCGAAGACCTTCGATATAAGGTTCTTGAGATGCGAACAGCTTTCCCAGCCTAGGCCCCGTTCCATTTTCTGAAGCACAAAACGCTGCACATCGAGAGTGCCGATCTCGCAGAGCCGGGTATCCCCGAAGGCAGGTAAAAGGTGAGTGTCGAGGGTTTGGCGGTAACGCTTTTGGGTTGAGAGTTTCAGCGTCGGGAGGAAATTCGGGACGAATTGACGCTCGACGAACTGCCCGAACGTCAGGCTCGACAAGGGCGTAACTTTTCCCATGTTCAACGGGCGAAGATGCTCGTCGGCCAGCTTCAGAGCCTGCCGCCGTGTAATCTCGCACGCATAACCGAGGATCGTGGACTCCCGCCTTCGGACGATCTTTCCACCTTCCCCGATGAAATCCGCCCACCACTGAAGCTCCCATACCGGATGCCGTTTGCCGCGTTTGCGGATACTGCCTTTCTGATAACGCCGACGGGCCATGTCTTGCCAGCCTCCTTGCTGGTCAAGCCCGTCCTGCTTTTCCGTATTTGGCAGTATATTCAATGAGCACGTCCGACGAAATCACTCTTTCGGTTCGTCAGCTTTCAGGCCAGTACAAGACCCATCAGCAGGACCAGCCACTTGTTTTCAACAAATATGAAAAATGGGATATTTCTCCTTCATGTGGGAAAATGAGCTGCGGAGGGCGATAAATCCTTCGTGGTCAACATTTTACACCGAAACTCTTCCTATCTATTTGATAAGGCACCATTTAGAACGTTCGGCGATTTTGCAACCGGTGCAACCCGGTCCCCCGACACTTTTCTATACGTAGCCATTCATCACCCCTTTCCAAGTTTTTGAAAAAGGTTGGGGGAGAGGGTTGCACGGGTTGCAAAACGTTCACTTACGGATATGGACGGCCGGAACGCTCGGCACCAACCTAACGCCACGCCAGCCCTCCTTCCGCTGTCCGTCACGCATAATATTGAACGCCGGTTTCCCCACTTTCTCGGCCAGCAAGGCCGTCAATTTACCCATGTCAAACGACCGGGGGTCACGTCCGTTCTCGCGAAAAAACGATTCCCCGAATGCCAGCATCTCTCCTTTGGTGGCATCAAACGATTCATCCCCAAACTGGAGCAACTCAAGCAGACGACCGTGAAGGTCAGCCTCGTGGAACATGGCAGCTGTGGCCTCACGGACCGAAGAAGGCATCTTGCCCAGCTCTTCGCCGTTGCCAATGAATCTCTGTGCAGCCTGGATCCACCTGTAGAGAATCCCCGGCCGCTCTTCCCGCAGCATCGTGGACAGACGATGCGGAGACTCACGCAGGCCGGAAGGCGCGTTCTTGCGCTCCATCGCCAGTTCAATGCACCCCGGATTGACCACCTCATCAAACCGAGCACGAAACGGAAACACTTGCACGCGCCGCTTGAATGCCGGATCCGGTTCGATGTGGGGCGCCTCGTTCATCAGGGACACGAGCTTGAACTTGATTTCGCCATGAACTTCCGAACGATACAGATCCGCCCCGATGATCTCGCCCCCGCCAGTGATTTGCTTGATGGTGCTGGTTTCTAGTACCCGGTTAATCCCGCTCGTCTGCCCCATCTCCTCAACCAGCGCGACACGGCTCTGCAGCAGTTTGAAATTGAGCCTCTTGGTGGTATTGTCACCACCGCGTTCATCGTGAGTCAGCTCCGACCACCGGACAACGGCGCAGAAGTCACCCAACGTGCTCTTAATCAGCCGGGCATTCTCACTCTTGCCATTCCCCCCAACACCTGTCCATATGGGCCAAATGTGAAAGTTGTAGTGGCCGATTAAGAAGTATCCGTGGAGCAATTCGAAGTGGCTCATCCACTCCAGATCCGCCGGCTGGTCGTTTGCGCTGCTAATCGAGCGCAGAAAGTAGTCGTACACGGGAGTCGGTGTGTTTGTCGCGGCAATGCGCAACCGCTTCGTCAGGAAATCAGAACGCTCCATCTTCCGCAGCTGCCCGGTGCGCAGATCAGCAACCATGCCTCCCGGCATCCCGATGAGATAGGGACTCGCATCCAGCTGGTCAAAACGGACAACTCCCGATTGGGGCTTTAGCTGTCCAACCACGGCAGTGCGAAACGGATGACTCTCCAGAGTGCGGCGGTAATCGTCGTGGGGCACGACCATATCTCCGGGAGGAAACATGTCGTACCTCAAGCGATCGCACACCGGCTGCACGGCCTTCATCAAAAGCAGATCGTCTTGTTCCACCAGGTCCCAGCGAGTCCCAACGAAAGTGGTCCTCATCTTCTTCGTGTCGTATACCCGAAGATGATTCTTGAAGATGTCCAGCCCGGCAAAGTAAGCGGCTATTTTTGCGTGAGTAACATCGTCTGGAATTCCGGGCAGCCGATCGCTCATCAGACACTTCGGATCTACCTCTTTGCGAAAATCACTGAACCCCCTTATGCCTCCCTTGGGATCGTGCGAGCTGCAACTTCCGTGCAGGCATTTGAAACCGAAACCTGTCTTCCGCTCATAGGACACAATCGTTGACGTGTCGCCGGTTGTGCTGCCATGTGGAGTGCCCGGCAAATCTTGTACCAGTGGATGTGAGGCAAACTGGTATGAGAGGAGCTTGCAATGGGACGAGGAAAGAAGTATTCGGCGGAACAGATCGTGAGTTTGTTGCGGCAGATCGAGGTGGGAACGGCCAACGGGAAGATGACGCCGCAAGCCTGCAAGGAAGTGGGGATCACGGAGCAGACCTACTACCGGTGGCGCAAGGAGTATGGCGGTTTGCAGGTGGACCAAGCACGACGGCTGAAGGAGCTAGAGCAGGAGAATGCCAAGCTGAAGCGTCTGGTAGCTGAGCTGAGCCTGGACAAGCTGGTGTTGAAGGACATCGCCGCGGGAAACTTCTAAGCCCGGAACGGCGGCGTTGTGCGGTGGGCCATGCGCGACAAGAGCATGGCCTCAGTGAGCGGCGAGCGTGCCAACTGGTGAATCAGCCCCGGGGTACGCAGCGCTACCAGCCGACACAACGTGACGACGAAGATGCATTGACCCGGGCCATCATCGCGCTGGCCAGCCAATATGGCCGCTACGGCTACCGCCGCATCACGGTGTCGTTGCGGGAAGTGGGCTGGCAAGTGAGCAAGGATCGGGTCGAACGCATCTGGCGCCGCGAAGGGCTGAAGGTTCCCCAGAAGCAGAAGCCACGAGGCCGGTTGTGGCTCAACGACGGGTCGTGCGTACGGCTGCGGCCGGAGCGGCCCAATCACGTCTGGTCCTACGATTTCGTCAGCACCTATACGCACGATGGCAGGACGGTACGGATACTGAACCTGATCGATGAATTCACCAGGAAGTGCCTGGCCATACAGTGCCGGCGCCGGTTGAACAGCCGGAACGTGATCGAGGTTCTAGCCGACGCCATGATCGGGCACGGAATCCCTGAACATATCCGCTCCGACAATGGTCCGGAGTTCGTAGCCAAGGACCTGCGGAAGTGGCTGGCCGACATCGGCACCAAGACGCTCTACATCGAACCCGGCTCGCCCTGGGAGAACGGCTACTGCGAGAGCTTCAACTCCAAGCTGCGCGACGAGTTCCTGAACGGAGAAATCTTCTACTCGCTGAAGGAGGTACAGGTACTGGCGGAACGGTGGCGGGTCTATTACAACACCGTGAGGCCACACTCTTCGCTGGGCTACCGACCACCGGCACCAGTAGCTTGGCAGATAGAAGCAAATGCAGGGCATGGAAAAGTGGAAAGCAAACAACGCTTCCCACTTTTCCACACCCCCGACTGCGGCGGGATAAGTACCAAACCCGCTGCGTTACACTAACTCTCCAACTGGTACAAGATATCGGGCAGGCCA